>Ga0310345_10000031_pt1 | contig 401833 bp, 384 predicted proteins | sample HC15DNA20500_MG_FD_204667 | JGI IMG/M metagenome (GOLD analysis project Ga0310345, IMG submission 204667) | Marine microbial communities from station ALOHA, North Pacific Subtropical Gyre - HC15-DNA-20-500_MG | ecosystem: Environmental > Aquatic > Marine > Oceanic | place: Pacific Ocean...
AGCGCGGGATGCTCGAACAGCTCATGCGGAGCGAAAAGGGCGGGCTGGGTTGTGAAGCTCTGTCTCATGGCCAACCATAGCAGGCTAAGACAACCAGAAGAATCCTCAATGTTTCGCTGAGGCCTCTCAAAAGAATTCGACCCGATATCTTTTCAAGATATCGCCCCTTCGCCGCACCGACACGATTCCGACATCGACTTTCAGCCGAAAATCACCCCCCGTTCGCCGCCCAGTACCACGAAACGATGGCCCGCCGCTCGTCCTTTTCCATCCACGTCACGTTGCCCGGCGGCATCGCATGGCTCGCCCCGGATTGCAGAAATATCAGCACCGCATGCGCCGCAATATCCGCCTCCGTTTCCAACAGCACGTTCTTCGGCGCCCGCCTGACGCCTGCCCACACAGGCTCCCGCGCATGGCACATCGAACACCGCCCCAACACGATATCGCGCGCCTCCTCGAACCCCTCGGCCTGCGCATAAACCCTTTCAGCGGCTGACATTTTTCGCGCCTCCGCCGCCTCGACATCCCCCTGCCGCAAAGGCGCGGTCGACAGCCACATGATCGCGAGGAACAACAACACCGTCACCGCCCATGTCCAGTGCGGGTTCCCCGTGCCCGCGTGATGCGAGTTGAACCAGTGCCGGATCGTCACTCCCATCAGGAACACCAAAGCCGCGATGACCCAGTTCCACTCGGTCGCGAAGGCCAGCGGGTAATGATTGCTCAGCATCAGGAAAATAACCGGCAATGTCAGGTAGTTGTTATGCGTCGAGCGCAGCTTCGCGATCTTGCCGTACTTGGCATCCGGCGTCCGGCCCGCCTTGAGGTCCGCCACCACGATCTTCTGGTTGGGGATGATGATCAGGAAGACGTTCGCCGTCATGATCGTCGCCGTGAAGGCGCCGAGATGCAGCATCATCGCCCGGCCCGTGAAGACCTGCGTATAGCCCCAGCCCATCGCCACCAAGAGCCCGAACAGGAGTACCATCAGCAGCGTCGGCCGCTCCCCCAAGGGCGATTTGCACAGCCGGTCATAGACCAGCCACCCCACCCCCAGCGAGGCCGCCGAAATCGCGATCCCCTGCCAGACAGAGAGGTCCGCCTTCGCCCGGTCGATCAGGTACAATTCCGCCCCGGCCCAGTAGACCACCGCCAGCAGCGCGGCGCCGGACAGCCATGTCGAATAGCTCTCCCATTTGAACCATGTCAGGTGCTCCGGCATCCGCTCCGGCGCCACGAGGTACTTGCGGATATGGTAGAACCCGCCGCCATGCACCTGCCATTCCTCGCCATGCGCCCCCTCCGGCAGGTCGGGCGCGCGGCGCAGGCCAAGGTCCAGCGCGATGAAGTAGAACGAAGACCCGATCCACGCCATGGCCGTGATGACATGCAGCCAGCGGATGGCGAAGCCAAGCCAGTCCCAGATGATGGTCAGTTCGTACATTGGCCGAAAACTCCTTCAGACCGCACCACCCTAGCGCGCCTGCCTATTCTTCTCTATTGAATGAAAAAACAGATCAGTTTCAAACAGAACCTGAAGATCAGCGTGCCATGGCCTATCTCGACAATATCCGGACATTCGTGCGTGTCTACGAACTGGGCAACATGTCCGCCGCCGCCCGCGATCAGCGCATTTCGGCGGCGGTCGCCTCGGCGCGGATTTCCCAACTGGAAGAACACCTTGGCGTCCGCCTCTTCCAGCGCACCACGCGCCAGTTGAACCCGACCGAACAGGGCCGCCTGTTCTATCCCGGCGCCTGCAAGATTCTCGAGGCTGTCGAGGATGCCGAGGCCGAGATCACCTCCGTCACCCGCACGCCGCGCGGCACGCTGTTCATCGCGGCGCCCCTCGGCATCGGCCGCCGCCTGATCGCGCCGCACGTGCCGGCGTTCAAGGAGGCCTACCCGCTCATCAACATCCGCCTGCGCCTGTCGGACCGGGCGCTCGACCTTGCCGGCGAAGGGCTCGACGTGGCGTTCTTCCTCGGCCTGCCGCGTGATTCCACCCTCAAGATGCGCAAGATCGCCGACTGCCCGCGCATCCTCTGCGCCGCCCCGGCCTACCTTGAGAGCAAGGGCCGCCCGAAGCGCCCGACCGACCTGACCTCGGGCGCGCATGACTGCCTCAACCTCCGCTATCCCGGCGCGCAGGAATTCCAGTGGCCGCTCGAAACCCCGGACGGGGTCGAGCGCTACTCGGTCAAGGGGCCGTTCGAATCGGACGATGGCGACGTGCTGACAAGCTGGGCGCTGGACGGGTATGGCATCATCCTGAAACCCCGGTTCGAGGTGGCCGATGATCTCTCCTCAGGCCGCCTTGTGCCAGTGCTGGAGGACTGCCCGCCGGTGCCCGTGCAACTGGGCTGCCTCTACGCCCACCGCCGCCATCAGGACCCCAAGACGCGCCTGCTGATCGACTTCATGGCGGAGCGCATATCGGAGGCGCTCGCCGACACGCCCGCAACCGCCTAGCGCTTGCGCCTCGCCCCCGGGGTTTTCGAATGAAACCCGGGCGGGCGTTTCGCCACCCACCGGATGAACTTCGCCAGCCGAGGATGCGCCTTCAGCGCCTCGATGGTGGCATAGTCCCGCGCCAGCTCGGCCTCTGCCAGGGTGGCGTGGATCTCGTTATGGCAGATCTGGTGCAACAGCACGACCGGGCCGCCCTTGCCGCCCTTCAGCCTCGGCACGAGGTGATGCAGGCTTTGCTTGGCCTCCGGCGGGATCGGGCGGCCGCAGAGCGGGCAGATCGGGTCGTCCATAGGCCGTTAACCCGTGGCGGCCAGACTGGGCGGCAAGCCAGAAGCGTGACCCGATCGGCCGTTCAGCGTCACGGCAGCGCCAGCACCCGCTGGAACGCATCGCGGGCCTCCATCCGGCTGCGAAGGTCGGCCAGCCCGGCGGGCGCGTCGGCAAAGCCCGCCCGCTCGGCCCAGCTCAGGCAATGGGTCAGCAGCATGTCGGGGATGGTCATCATCTCGCCCGTCAGGAACGGACCCTCCAGCGCCGCCTCCAGCCGGGGCAGCACCTGTTCGTACTCCCACTTTAACGAATTCTTAACCTCCGGCACCCGCCGGTCCTCGGGCAGGACGAAACTGTGCCGCGCCGCCATCCAGACCAGCGCCTCCACCTCGTCGAGGATCATCAGCGTCAGCGCATCCTGCCTTGCCCGTTCCAGCGTGCCGGCGCCATAGGTCAGCGCCCCGTGCCGGTCGGCAAGGTAGGTCATGATCGCCACCGAGTCGGTGATTGTCCGGCCCTCCACCTCCAGCGCCGGGATCTTGCCCGAGGGGTTCGCCGCCAGCGCCTCGTCGCTGCGGGGTTTGGCCGGGACGTGCTCGTAGGGCTGGCCCAGCTCCTCCAGCATCCACAGCACACGAAGCCCGCGCGACGCGCGGCTGCCGATCACCTTGTACATGGCATGCCCCTCTCTTTTCGCTCGCCACGCGCAATCTGCCCCGCCGCCGCGCCGATGACAATCCCGGCCCGCCCCTCCTGACAGGAACTTTCAGGGTCTTCCGGTAGGATCCCCCCAGCTTCACCAGATCAAAGGACACCCCATGACCTGCACCGGATCCTGCCTCTGCGGCGCCGTGACGATCGAGTTTGCCGAAGCCCCGAAAGAAACCGGCGCCTGCCATTGCAGCATGTGCCGCAAATGGTCGGGCGGGGTCTACCTCGCCCTGCCCGTCGCCGCCGGCAAGGCCAGCTTCGGGGGCGAGGAGAATATCGCGCTCTACACCTCCTCCGACTGGGCGGAACGCGCCTTCTGCAAGACCTGCGGCACCAACCTCTTCTACCGCCTCACCGCCCCCGGCCCGCACCGGGGCGACATGTTCGTCTGCCTCGGCCTGCTTGACGACCCTTCCGGCGTCACCCTGACAGAGGAGGTGTTCATCGACGAAAAGCCCGCCGGCTACGCCTTTGCCGGCGAGACGCACAAGATGACCGGCGCCGAGGTGATCGCGCAGTTTCCGATGGAAGCGTAGAGCCTCAGCGCCGCACCATCATCGCCAGCCGGATCAGGGTGCGTTCCACCAGCGCCATGTCCGGCGCCGTCTGCCCGGCGGAGCGCAGCCGCAGGTCGGTATCGGTCAGCAGCGTCACCGCCTCCTCCAGCTTTGCCGCGCCCCAGGCCTGCGCCTGTCGCTGCATCCGGTCGCGGCGGGGGCCGAAGACCGGCGGGCGCACGCGGGCGATGCCCTGCGCCGGGCCGTTCGGGTCGGACGCCGCGGCGTAGAGCGTGCGGAAATGGCGCGAGGCGGCCATGCAGAGGCCCACGGGCTGAACCCCCTGTGCGCGCAGGCGTTTCATCACCGGGCCGATCTCGCCCGGCCGCGCCTCGGCCACGATGTGCAGCACGTCGTCCATCTCCGCCTCGGTCGAGGCGGGGGCGCAGGCGGCGACATCCTCGGGGGTCACGGGCTGGCCGTCGTCCAGCTTGTAGAGCGACAGCTTCTCGACGGTCTGGCGGAAATCGCCGGGGTCGAGCTCGCGCGACAGGGCGGTCAGGTCGCGCATCGCGTCGGAGCCGATATCCTTCAGCCCCGCCTTTTTCAGCACCTCCTCGATCTCGGCCCGCGAGGGAGGATCGTCATAGATCGCAGCGGCATAGGCGTTCTTGTGCCCCTCGAACAGCTTGCGGAGCTTCGACGTGGCCTTGAGCTGCCCGGCGGTCACCACCACCTGTGCATCCCCCTCGCGCCAATCGGAGATCGCATCGGTCACCGGCCCCGCGACCGTGTCGTTGGCGTCCTCGACGAAGGCCACGCGGGGGCCGGGAAAGAAGCCTTGCGCCTTCACCGCGTCGAGCAGCATTGCCGGGTCCTTGCGCAATTCGCCCGCGTTCATCCGGGTCAGGCGCATCTCCTCCTCGCCCTGCGGGCCGATCAGTGCCTTGATCACCTCCTGCCGCCGCATGGCCACGCGCATCGCATCGGTGCCATAGATCAGAAGGCCTGCCCGGTTCGTCTCGGGCCGGGCGAAATAGCCGGGCGCGTCGCGCGGGGAAAGCTTCATGCCGGAAGGGTGGCGGCCTCGGCCGTCAGCCGGGTGATGATCATGTCGGTGAGGATGGTCATCAGCCGCGCCTCGGCATCGCGCTTGGCGGCCTGCGTGGCGACCGTGGTGCCAGAGGCGGAATAGCTGGTGAAGCTGTCGGCCTTGCCGCTGGTCAGGACGCGGTCGGTGTCGATGTCGCGCAGGGCGTAGGTGACCGTGCCCAACAGGTTGTACCGGGTGATGACGTTGTTCGACGAGATGGCGATGGCGCTCTCGGTGATCTGGATCGAGTAGGAGAGCGCGTAACGCCCCGGCTCGGCCCGGCCCAGACGCTCCTCGAACCGGCGGGTCAGAAGATAGCCCGGTCGGCTGGCGGGCTCGTCCACCAGAACCGCGTTCTGAAGCTTGGTCGCAGCCCCGCCGGGGCCGTAGGCGGGCGTGAAGCCGCAGCCGGCCAGCGCGGCACCCGACAGAAGGAAGAGACGGCGGTTAAACGACGACATTCACGATCCGACCGGGGACGACGATAACCTTCTTGGGCTGGGCCCCATCCAGCGACCTGATCACAGCATCGTTCGACAGGGCGACTTTTTCAACCTCTGCCTTGTCCATGTCCTTGGGCACCTCGATCTCGGCCCGGCGCTTGCCGTTGATCTGGATCGGCAGGGTGATGGTGTCATCGACCAGCATCGCCTCGTCGGCCACGGGCCATGGGGCGGTGGTGACGAGCCCGTCCTGCCCCAGTGTCGACCAAAGTTCCTCGGACAAATGCGGCGTCATCGGCGACATGAGCTGCACCAGCGTGCGCGCCGCCTCGCGCTTGGCCTCCGCCCCGGCCTGCGAACGGGCCAGCGTGTTGGTGAAGGCGTAGAGCTTGGCGATGGCGGCGTTGAAGCCGAAGCTTTCGACCCCGCCGGTCACGTCGTGAATGGTCTTGTGCATTTCGCGGAGCAGGGCGGTGTCGGCCTCGGCATTGGCCGGCGCGGCGCTTTCCGCGATTTCGGTCACGATCCGGTGGACGCGGGAGAGGTGCTTGAACGCCGCCTCGGCGCCCGCCGCCGTCCATTCCACATCCCGCTCAGGCGGGCTGTCGGAGAGGACGAACCAGCGCGCGGTATCGGCGCCATAGGCCGAGATGATGTTGACCGGATCGACCACGTTCTTCTTGGATTTCGACATCTTGGCGGAGGGGACGACGTCAATTCCATTTGACGAATGTGCGTCTTCAATCGAAAGTTTGTAGAGCGCTTCCAAGTTGTTCGGGTCTATGCCCTCCTCTTCAACCCTGTCTTTGAGTACCGCGAGTCTCTCAGCGACAAATGTGAAAGCGATAACCTCTTCAGGTAGATGGTAAATGGGTCTATGTATCGACTTCGGTTTACCCTCATCTGTTTTTCCACGGGTCCGCTCCCAACTTACATAGCTCTCATGGGTCACCATCCCTTGCGTGAAGAGCGCGTTGAACGGCTCGACCGCCTTCTCGGGGAGGTGGCCACAGATATGCATTGCCCGGGCGAAGAAGCGCGAATAGAGCAGGTGCAGGATCGCGTGCTCGATGCCGCCGATATACTGGTCCACGTTCATCCAATACTCGGCCTCGACCATATCCGTGGGCGTCGTTGCGCGCGGTGCGGTGAAGCGGGCGAAGTACCACGAGCTGTCCACGAAGGTGTCCATCGTATCGGTCTCGCGCTGCGCCGGGGCGCCGCATTTGGGACATTTGCAATCGCGCCACGTGGGATGGCGGTCAAGCGGGTTGCCCGGCGTGGCGAAGTCGATCGGCGTGCCGTCCTCGTCATAGGGCAGCTCGACCGGCAGGTTCTCCTTCTTCTCCGGCACCACGCCGCAGGTCTCGCAATGCACCACCGGGATCGGGCAGCCCCAGTAGCGCTGGCGGGACAGGCCCCAGTCGCGCAGGCGGAACTTGGTCACGCCCGTGCCCCAGCCCTGTTTCTCGGCATAGTCGATGGTGGCGTCGATGGCCTCCTGACCCGTCGCCATGTCGATGCCGGTGAAATGGTTCACCCACTTCACCTTGTCGGTCTTGGGCGGCACGAAGGCCTCGGTTTCGACCGGCGTCTGGTCCTCCGGCGCGAAGAACGTGTCGATCACCGGCAGGTCGTATTTGCGGCAGAAATCGAGGTCGCGTTGGTCATGCGCCGGGCAGCCGAAGATGGCGCCGGTGCCGTAATCCATCAGGATGAAATTGGCGATCCAGACGGGCAGTTCCCAGGTCGGGTCGAGCGGGTGTTTCACCTTGAGCCCGGTGTCGAAACCCAGCTTCTCGGCCTTTTCCAGCGCCTCCTCGGTGGTGCCGCCCTTCGAGCATTCGGCGCGGAACGCGGCCACGTCGGGGTTGCTCTTTGCCAGTTCCTTGGCCAGCGGATGGTCGGGCGAAATGCCCACGAAGGACGCGCCCAGAAGCGTGTCGGGGCGGGTGGTGTAAACCTCGATTTCGCCGCCATCGGTGCGCTCGAAGCTGAATTGCAGCCCGCGCGACTTGCCGATCCAGTTCTCCTGCATCAGCCGCACCTTTGCGGGCCAGTTGTCGAGCCCGTCCAGCGCATCCAGAAGCTCTTCCGAGAAGTCGGAGATCTTGAAGAACCACTGGGTCAGCTCGCGCCGTTCGACCTCGGCGCCCGAGCGCCAGCCCTTGCCGTCGATCACCTGTTCGTTGGCGAGCACGGTCATATCCACCGGGTCCCAGTTGACCACGGCGTTCTTGCGGTAGACGAGGCCCTTGTCGAGGAAATCGAGGAACAGCGCCTGTTGCTGGCCGTAATATTCCGGGTCGCAGGTGGCGAATTCGCGGCTCCAGTCGATCGACAGGCCCAGCGGCTTCATCTGGCCGCGCATGTCGGCGATGTTCCCGTAAGTCCAGTCTTTCGGGTGGCCGCCCGAGGCCATCGCCGCGTTCTCGGCCGGCATGCCGAAGGCATCCCACCCCATCGGGTGCAGCACGTTGTGCCCCGTCGCCAGCCTGTGCCGGGCGATCACGTCGCCCATCGTGTAGTTGCGCACGTGGCCCATGTGGATGCGGCCCGAGGGATACGGGAACATCTCGAGCACGTAGTACTTGGGCTTGTCCTGCGACCCCTCGGCGCGGAAGACGCCGGTTTTGTCCCAGGCCTCTTGCCACTTGGCTTCGATTTCGGCGGCGGAATAGCGCGACATGGCCTGCCTGTCCTTGCAACTGTCTGATCCTCTGGGGTGATAGGGCCAGAGCGCGCAAGGGTCCAGTGCGGAGGGCCGAAAAATGCGCGTCTTTGCAGCCGGAAACCGCGCGCCTATAAGGGGAAAAAGACGAGCGGGCAGCGATTGCGATGAACATCCTTTTCATTCACCAGAATTTTCCGGGCCAGTACAAGCACCTCGCGCCGCTGCTGGCGTCGAAAGGGCATCAATGCGTTTCGCTGACCCTGCGGGTCAAGGAGCCCACCACGTGGAAGGGCGTGAAGGTGCTGCCCTATGCCCTGCCCGACCGGGGCGCGCAGAAGGTGCATCCGTGGCTGCTGGACCTCGACAGCAAGGTCACGCGCGGGCAGGCCTGTTATCTTGCCGCCCGCAAGCTGCGCGACAACGGGTTCGTCCCCGACCTGATCCTTGCGCATCCGGGCTGGGGCGAGTCGATGTTCCTGCAGGATGTCTGGCCCTCGGCCCGCATCGGGCTCTACTGCGAGCTTTATCACCGGTCAGGCTTTCCGCATCTGGCCTTCGACCCGGAATTCGAGACGGGGGACGCGGAGCTTCAGCCGCTGCGCATCCGGCTGAAGAACATCAACAACCACCTGCATTTTCCCGCCGCCACCGCCGGGATCAGCCCGACGCGGTTCCAGGCCGATACCTTTCCGACCGAGTTCCGCGACCGGATCACCGTCTGCCATGACGGGATCGATACCGACACGGCCTGCCCGAACCCCGAGGTGCGGCTTGAGATCGGCGACCTGAACGTCACCCGCGATGACGAGGTGATCACCTTCGTCAACCGCAACCTCGAACCCTATCGCGGCTACCACGTCTTCATGCGCGCGCTGCCCCGGATGCTGAAGGAACGGCCGAACGCCACAGTGCTGATCGTCGGCGGGGACGAGGTGAGCTATGGCGCGCAGCCGCCCAAGGGGCAGACGTGGAAGCAGATCTTCATCGACGAGGTGCGCGGGCGCATTTCCACGAAAGACTGGCGCCGTGTGCATTTCCTCGGCCGCATCCCCTACAGCCAGTTCGTGCCGTTGCTGCAGGTGAGCCGGGTGCATGTCTACCTGACCTACCCCTTCGTGCTGAGCTGGAGCCTGATGGAGGCGATGAGCTGCGAGGCGGCTATCGTGGCCAGCGGGACGGAGCCGGTGCGCGAGGTGATTCGCGATGGCGAGACCGGGCGGCTGGTGGATTTCTTCGATCAGGAAGGGCTGGTCGGGCGGGTCTGCGAGCTGCTGGAGGATGAAGAGCAGCGCCGTGCGCTCGGTCAGGCCGCGCGGCGCCTAATGATCGACGAGTACGACCTGCACAAGACCTGCCTGCCGCGGCAGCTTTCGTGGGTCGACACCGTCATGCGCAGCGCCCCGCCGGGGCCGCCACGCGACTGACGGTCAGACCCTGTCGGTCAGTATTTTCCGGCCTCGACCCGAAGCTGCCGCGCGCGGGCGAGAATCGCGTCTTCCACCGCGCGCTGGGTGCCCGCGCTGACCGGGCCGCTTTGCGTTTGCAGGGCCACATTGAGCGAGCGGGCATCGAGCGCCGGATCGCTGATCAGGATGGTCGCGCGATAGGCGCGTCCACCGCCCGGCGGACGGCCGTAGCCGGTGGTGATCACGCCGGTGAAGGGATCGGCGCTCTGGACGGGCAGGAAGTCGAGCGTCTGAAGGGCGGCGTTCCACAGGTAGCGGTTCACCTTCACCTTCGCCCCGCCGTCGCGGAAGATGTCGAGAAGGCTCGACCCGTCGTCGACGGCACTGCCGGCGTTCGGGCCGGTCTCGACTTCGAACGCGCTTTCGCGGATCTTGGTGTCGCGGAAACCGCTGCACGATGCGACCAGCCCGGCGCACAGAAGCACGAGGAGCGCTGTTTTCAAACGGAGGTGGATCATCTTAATCGCCCGTCACTGTTTCCCCTCCTCTACTATCCAACCACTGGGACCGGGGCAAGGAGTTTACCCCAGTGTCGCCAAACGCTTGCGACAGTGCGGCAGAGATTGTGCACTCCGGCGGCCTGTGGCAGACCTGTGAGGGACGACCACAGGAAGGGATTTGCCCCGTGAGCCTCGAGACCATCAAAGCCCGGATCGCCGACGCCGAACGCGAGGCCGGCCGCCCCGAGGGGAGCGTGCGGCTGGTGGCGATATCCAAGAAACAGCCGAACGAGCGGGTCGCGGCGGTTCTGGAGGAGGGGCACCGCTGTTTCGGCGAGAACCGGGTGCAGGAGGCCGACGGCAAGTGGCCGGGCTTCCGGGAGCAGTTCGACGGGATCGACCTGCATCTGGTGGGCCCGTTGCAGACCAACAAGGCGCGGCAGGCGCTCGGGCTGTTCCAGGCGATCCATTCGGTCGACCGCCCCAAGCTGGCCAAGACGCTGGCCCGGCTGGCGCAGGAGGAGGGGCATTGCCCCGAGCTGTTCATCCAGGTCAATACCGGCGAGGAAGAGCAGAAGGCCGGTATTTTGCCGGGCGATGCGGATGGGTTCATTGCCGAGTGCAGGGCGCTCGACCTGCCGGTGCGGGGCGTGATGTGCATCCCGCCGGTGGAGGAGGAGGCCAGCCTGCACTTTGCCCTGCTGGCGAAGATCGCCGAGCGCAACGGGCTGACCGGCCTGTCGATGGGCATGAGCGGGGATTTCGAGAAGGCGATTTCGTTTGGCGCCACCCATGTGCGCGTGGGCAGCGCGATCTTTGGCGAGCGGACGGGCTGAGCTTAGCTTCGGTTTTTAGCGGAACGCCCCCGGACGCACGATCAGACGGGCGCCCGGCCGGATGGCGCCCGCGATCTCGCGCAGGTGATCGGGGCGGAAGGCGACGCAGCCGGCCGTTGGATAGCCCGGCCGCCGCCAGCGGTGCAGGAAGATGCAGGAGCCGCGCCACGGTTGCGCATCGGGCCAGTTCCAGTCCGTCACCAGCACGAGGTCGTAGAGCGGATCGCCCCGCCGCAGGGCTTCGTGCGAGCCGGCATAGGGGCGCGCGACAAGCTGGTTGTAATCCGCGTCTTCCGGCTCGTCCGACCACAGGTCGCCGGGGCGGATCGGCCGCGCCCACGGGGCGGGCCGCTCCATCCGGTCGGGGCGGTAGAGCATGCCGACGACCCGGTGCGTTCCCACCGGCGTCGCCCCGTCGCCTTCGCGCTTTTCGGGGCTCAGACCGCCGCGGCCGATGCTGCAGGGATAGCGGCGCCCGCGAAAGCGCAGGCCGAGAGGGGTGAGGACAAGGTCATCCGGTGTCATGCCGCCTTGATGCCGCAAGCCGGGCCGCGGGGGAAGCCCCGGTTTATCCCCGGCCCCAGCCGGTCTCGCGCAGGATCTGCACCAGCCCGCCGGCCAGAAGCCCCCAGACCGCGCCGCCGAGCCCGAAGACGGTAACGCCCGAGGCGGTGACAACGAAGGTGATCGCCGCCGCCTCGCGCGTGCGCTCGGGCTCCAGCGCGGCGGCGGCCGAGCCGGCGAACACCCCCAGCAGGGCCACCCCCGCCACGGCCGCCATCAGCATCGACGGCGCGAGGCCCGCGTAGCTGGTGATCACCCCGGCGAAGAGGCCGAGGATGCAATAGAACACGCCGGCCATGACCGCCGACCAGTAGCGTTCGTGGGGATCCGGGTGCGAGTCGGGATTCGCGCACATCGCCGCGGTGATGGCGGCAAGACAGGTGGCCGGCGCGCCGAACGGGGCCGAGAGGATGGAGAAGCCGCCGACCGAGGCGAAAAGCGGGCCGGGCGGCGGGGTGAAGCCGAAGCTGCGCATCACCGCGATGCCGGGGATGTTCTGGGTCGCCATGGTGACGATGAACAGCGGCACACCGATGCCGATCACCGCCGGCAACGAAAATTGCGGCAGAACGAACTCGGGCGCCTTCAGCAGCGCGCCGGGCGTCCATGCCGAAAGGTCGGCTGTCACAGCGATGGTGAGGGCGGCCACCACCACGGCGCCGGGAACGGCCAGAAGACGGCTGATCCGGCCCAGCAGGAACCAAGCCAGGATCGTCGGCGCGATGATCGCCGGGGTCTCGGCCAGCGCCAGGACCGGTGCAAGGCAGATCGGCAGCAGCACGCCCGCCAGCATGGCATGGGCCAGCGGCGTGGGAATCGCCGCGGCCAGCCGGCCCAACGGCTTCCACAGCCCGGCCAGAACGGTCAGCGCCCCGGCGGTCAGGAACCCCGCCACGGCCCCGGCGAACCCGGCCTCGACCGGCGCCGTGACCGCCAGCAGGGCCGCGCCGGGCGTCGACCACGCGACGGAGACCGGCGCCCCGGTCCGAAGGCTCAGGACGATCCCGGCCAGCCCCATGGCGACCGCCGCGGCCATCAGGCCGGAGGCCGCCTGACCCCCGCTGGCGCCGACGCCTTGCATCCCCTGCAACAGGATCGGAAAGGAACTGAAGAACCCGACCATGGCCACGACAAAGCCGGTCGAGACCGTCTGGAACGGCGGCAGCGTCTTGGGCATGGCGGCGGCTCAGCGCTGCCGCGCTTCGTCCAGCATCGACCACGCACGCTGATCGGGCACGTGGAGGCGCATCACGTCGCCCACGGCCAGCGGCCCCTCGCGCTCGACCCATGCGGTGACGCCGCGGCGCCCCTCGGCGGCGGGCTTGAACCGCTTGCCGAGGCCGGGATGATCCTTTTCGATCTCCTTGGCCGGGAAGATGCAGGGGCGGTTGTGCATGTCGATGACAAGGCAGGTGCCCGCCTCGTTCTGAAGGCGCGCCGAAGGCGGGATATGGGTGAAGTCGGGGATGCCCTCGACGACGATGGAGGCGCCGAGCCATTCCGGCTTGATCTCGTCGATTTCCATGGCTTCGGCGATGGCCGACAGCTCCTCGGCCGAGACGATGGTGAACTGGCGGACATTGGCGATTTCGGTGCCCTCGGGATACTGCGTTTTCACCCGGACGCAGGAGGGGCGGGTCAGCCCGCCGTGGATCTCGCCCTCGACCCCGGCAAAGCTGGCGAAGACCTTCGGATTCGCGGCCGAACGGATACCCTCCCGCTCTTCCCCCACGAGGCCCAGCCATGTGACCGTGCCTTTGAAGTCAGTGGGTATGAGCGCGGGCATGGCATGTCCTTTCCGAAGCGGCAATTCGCGCGCAGCTTCGGCAAAGCGCAGGCGGGGGTCAATCGGTAAGTTGTGACCGGCACAATCGCCCCCGGCGGGGCCGGTTCAGACGGTGAGGGTGAAGAACAGCCGGCGGAAGGGGAAGAGCACGGAGCCGTCCTTGCGCACCGGGTAGGCCGCGCGCATGACATCCTCGTAGCGGCGGATCAGCTCGGCCTTTTCGTCCTCCTCCAGCGCCTGAAGCACGGGCCGGGCATAGGTGCTCTCGGTGAAGCGCCGCACCGGGTGGCTGCCGCCCTCGGCCATGAGCCGCTGGTAATACTCGGTCTCCCACAGGCGGAACTGACCTTTCGAGCCGAAAAGCTCCTCGTATTTCACCGGCGCCATGACGCCCGGTGTGCCCATCTTCTCGACCCGGCCGGGGAACAGCTCTTCGACGAGGCTGAGCCAGACACGGTGCGAGGGGGCCTTGTTCTGATGCGGCATCTGCACGGCGAGCGTGCCGCCCTTGCCCAGCATGGAGACCAGCCGCGGCATGAGAGTCTCGTGTTCGCCGACCCAATGCAGGGCGGCGTTGGACAGGATCAGCCCCGGTGGGCGTGTCGGGTGCCAATCGCGGATATCGGCCTGTTGCAGCTTGGCATAGGCCTGCGTCTGGCGCGCCTTTTCCAGCATCGCGGGCGAGGCATCGACACCGATCACGTCCCGCCCGCCGGCGCGGGCCTTGAGCGCGTCGCCCATCGCCCCGTTGCCGCAGCCGAGATCGACAATATCGCCCGCGCCCATCCGGCTGACCGCGTTCAGCAGGTCGAGACCGGGGCGGAGGCGCAAATCATGGAACCGGGCGTAGGCGCCCGGGTTCCAGTCCGAATTGCGTGTCGTCGTCGTCACGTGGAGGGTTCGGGCTCCATGCCGCCTTCGCCGGAGCCCGGCGATGATTTCGGCTTGGTTTTGGGAATGGCCGTGACCGAGGGCTTTTCCTCTTTCTCGGGCGCGTTGCCGTCATCGTTCGACTCGGGCGGCTCGCCCCGGATCACCCGTTCGATTTCCTCGCCGGTCAGGGTTTCGTATTCCAGAAGGCCCTGCGCCAGGCGCTCCCACTCGTCTTTCCTTTCGGTGAGGATCGCGTGGGCGCTCTCGTAAGCCTCGTCGATCATCCGCTTCACTTCGTCCTCGATCAGCTCCTTGGTATGAGCCGAAACAGAGAAGCCGCCGGCGGCATTGCCCATGTAGCCTTCGTGGGCCTGCTCATAGTCGACATTGCCGACCTTGTCCGACATGCCCCAGCGCAGAACCATGGCGCGGGCGAGGCCGCTGGCCTGCTGGATATCGCCGGCCGGCCCGTTCGAGACGTTGTCGGGTCCGTATTTGATGATCTCGGCGGCCTTGCCGGCCATGGTCATCGCAAGTTTCTGCTCGCATTCCGACTTGTGCCAGTTCAGGCGGTCGATCTCGGGCAGGCTGACCACCATGCCCAGCGCGCCGCCGCGCGGGATGATCGTGGCCTTGTAGACCGGGTCGCATTTCGGCAGGGCAAGGCCGACGATGGCGTGGCCCGCCTCGTGATACGCGGTCTTTTCCTTCTGATCGTCGGTCAGCACCATCGAACGGCGCTCGGCGCCCATCATCACCTTGTCCTTGGCGTTCTCGAAATCGTCCATGGTGACGAAGCGCCGGCCCACGCGGGCGGCCATCAGCGCCGCCTCGTTCACGAGGTTGGCAAGATCGGCGCCGGAGAAGCCGGGCGTGCCGCGGGCAATGATCCGCAGGTCGACATCGGGGCCCAGCGGGGTCTTGCGGGCGTGGACGGCGAGGATCTTCTCGCGGCCCTTGATATCGGGGTTGGGCACGGTGATCTGGCGGTCGAACCGGCCCGGGCGCAGCAGCGCGGGGTCGAGCACGTCCTTCCGGTTGGTGGCGGCGATGATGATCACGCCTTCGTTGGCCTCGAACCCGTCCATCTCGACCAGAAGCTGGTTGAGGGTCTGTTCGCGCTCGTCATTGCCGCCGCCATAGCCGGCGCCGCGGTGGCGGCCGACGGCGTCGATCTCGTCGATGAAGACGATACAGGGCGCGTTCTTCTTGGCCTGTTCGAACATGTCGCGCACACGGGAGGCGCCGACACCCACGAACATCTCGACGAAATCCGAGCCGGAAATGGTGAAGAAGGGCACGCCCGCCTCGCCCGCGATGGCGCGGGCCAGAAGCGTCTTACCGGTGCCCGGAGGGCCGACCAGCAGCGCACCTTTCGGGATCTTGCCGCCGAGGCGCGAGAATTTCTGGGGGTTGCGCAGGAATTCAACGATCTCCTCCAGCTCTTCCTTGGCCTCGTCGATGCCGGCCACGTCGTCGAACGTGACGCGCCCGTGCTTCTCGGTCAGCATCTTGGCCTTGGATTTGCCGAACCCCATGGCGCCGCCGCCGCGGCCACCCTGCATGCGGTTCATGAAGTAGATCCACACGCCGATCAGCAGCGCGAAGGGCAAGAGCGAGATCAGGAAGGTCTGGAAGCCCGACTGCTCCTGCGGCTCGGCGGTGATGGGAATGCCGTTCTCGATCAGCATCGGGGTGAGTTCCGCGTCTTCCGGCTTGATGGTCACGTAATCCTGACCATCGGTGCTGCGGAAGCGCACGTTCTCCCCGTCAAGGGTGACCTGGCTGACCGTGTCGTCCTCGACCGCCTGCACGAATTCGGAATAGCGGATCTGCTTGCTTTGCAGGGTACTGCCGGAGCCGCTGAACAGGTTGAACAGCGCCAGTATCAGCAGAAAGAGCACCAGCCAGAAGGCTATGTTTCTCGCGTTACCCAAGGACATTCTCCTCACAGAAGGGGGGTCGGCCTGCTCTAGCACAGGCGCTACCTGTCTTAAATAGCCATCATCTCTGGCGGTTCAATGCGATATTAGTGCGGCAAAGTCGTGGTTTTCCCGGCGCACGAGCTTTGCCGACCAGCCGTTCGCGAGCCCGGCCAGCGGCGCGGCCAGCAGGGCTTTGCCCTGCCAAACGGCCGGCGAGGCGCGCAGGGAGGCGGCGGGCAATGCGGAATCTCGCCGGTCCGGGCAATGCCTGAGCCCGTTTTCGCCCAAGGCAGCAACGATGGCGCCGTTTGTCTCGGGGCCGGAGAGACGCCAGCGGCCATCCCAGAGCTCGCCGGGGCGCGCCGTCAGCCCGGCCACGGCCTGCTCTTCCCGCGTGATGCGCAGGGTATCGGCACGGGCGATGAACCGGCAGCCGTGCAGGGTGACGCTGTCGCCTGCGGCAATGGCGCGCATCGCCCGTGTCAGGGCCGGCCCGCGCGGCGGGTAATCGGCGCCGCTGATCCACAGGATCGCCTTTTGGAGCAAGCGACGGGTGATCTCGGGCTCGAGCCGGGCCAGCGCGGTTCGATCCAGCAGCACGTCGCCCGCCTCGATCCGCGCGACGTTGCGCGCCGCGAAGGCGACCTGCGTGTCGATGACGTGGCGGGCCGCGGCGAGGTTGCCCGCGACCTCGGCCAGTGTCGCGGCCTCGATGCCGAGCGGTGCGAGGGTTTCGAGCACCTGCCGGGCGCGGACCCGTTCATAGGCCGTATCGGCGTTGGTCGGGTCGTCGGCCCAGCCGATGCCGCGGCCGCGCAGAACCTTGCGCAGTTCCTCCCGCGTGGCGTGAAGGACCGGCCGCAGGAAGGTGATGCCCCCGTGCTGCCAGCGGGGCGCCATGGCCGACAGCCCGTCGAGCCCCGCCGCCCGTGCCAGCCGCATGAGGAAAGTCTCGGCCTGATCGTCGGCGGTGTGGGCCACGGCGATGGCGGGCACGCCCGTCTCGGCCGCCCAATGGGCCATGAGCCCATACCGTGCCCGGCGGGCGGCGTCCGGCAGGTTGCCGGTTCCGGTCCAGCCGGACCAGTGCAGGGTGGTGTGGGGGATCGTCCAGCCCTCGCAGAGACGTGCCACCATGCGCGCCTCCTCGGCCGCCTCGGGCCGCAGGCCGTGATCGACCGTAACGGCGTGAAGCTCTGGCCCGCCAGTGGCGCGCCAGTCGTTCAGCAAGGTCAGCAGGGCCAGCGAGTCGCTGCCGCCGGACACGGCCACGCCGAGCCTTTCGGGCCTTTCGGGGCCGAACGCCCCCGCGATCTGCTGTTGCAGGCGCGCGGGCAGGTCCGTCACTGGCAGGAGAGGGCCTGTCTTTCGGCCTGTGCGCTTTGCGCGGGCTGCGAGTCGGGGAAGCGGAAGCCGACCTCGGCCAGTGTCACGCAGGCCTCATCGGTCTGACCCAACTGGCCCAGCGCCCGGCCCAGCCGGAACAGCGCGTCGGCGGCCTTGGGCCCGTTCGGCGCGGCGCTGAACGTGTCGAGATAGGCGCGGGCGGCCTTGGAGGTCTCGCCGGCCTTTTCCAGCGCCTCGCCGCGTTTCAGCCCGGCCTCGGCCTCGAGCGGGCTGCCGGGATAGTTCTTGATGAACAGCGCGAATTGATCGGCGGCGGCGGCATAGTCGCCCTCTTCCATCGTCTTGGCGGCCTGATCGAAATCGGCCTGTTCGCCGACCGCCATCTGCACGCCGCTGGTGTCGGAGCCGGTGCCGGTGTTCGATGAGCTGTCACTGCCGATACTGCCGCTCGTGCCGGTCTGCGAACCCGCGGTGCTGCCGGTCGAGGGGGCGGTGCCGCCCAGCGTGGTGCTTTGGCCAAGCTGGCCGACGTCGCAATCGGTTTCGAGTTCGCACAGCCGGAACTCGAGATCGCCCAGCCGGTTGGTGCCGTCATTGACCACCTGGTCGATGCGGAATTCCAGTTCCTCGGTCTTGGAGGTCAGGCGCTGAAGCTCGCTTTCGATGGCGCCGACCCGGTCGATCACCGAGCCGCCGACCTGCGCGTCGCTCGCGCCGCCGGTGGTGCTGAGCTCGCGCTTGAGCTTTTGCAGTTCGACATAAAGCACCGACATCTCCTGGCGGATGTCGGCGAGGGTTTCATCCCGGTTCTGCGCATGGGCCGCGCCGGCCGTGGCCAGAGCGGCAACCAAGATCCCAATCCATACCCGACGCATCGCGGCCATACTCCCCTAGCTCGTCGGTCCGGCCGAGATCACCGTGACCGCGCGGCGGTTCTTGGCGTAGCAGGCTTCCTCGCTGCAGATCTCGATCGGGCGTTCCTTGCCGTAGGAGACGACCTTGAGCCGGCTGGCGGCGACGCCGCGGGTGATCAGGTATTCCTGCACCGAGTTGGCCCGGCGGGCGCCGAGGGCCACGTTGTATTCACGCGTGCCCTGCTCGTCGGCGTGGCCTTCGATCACGGCGTTGTAGTCGGCGTTGCGCATCAGCCATTCGGCCTGCCCGTCAAGCGTGGCGGTGGCGGTCGGCGTCAGGTTCGACTGGTCCACCTCGAACAGCACCCGGTCGCCCACGGCCTGCTGGAAGTAGAGCGGCGATGTCGGGTCCTGCGCGGTGCCGGCGATGGCGCCGTTGGCGGCATTGGCGGACGCGGATTCGTCGAAACGGTCCGGGCTGCTGCAGGCGGCCAGAGCCAGCCCCGCCACCACCAGGAGTGCCTTACTGAGAAAAGTCATGTCGATGCCTCACGTATCAGATTTGTCTCGGTCCAATGTCGATCCTGGCCCTCGTGCGTGTTCTAGCACAGCGGTGCGGCGTTGGGAACGCAGGCCTTGCGCGTTGCTGCTCATTTCTGCAGGGGTGACCAGGAGGGATCGGATGCGCCGGAGGGCGTCGGCACCTGTTTCAGGTTCCGCCCGGTGATGTCCACGGAATAGAGGCTCGTGCTGCCCTGCGCGCCCTGCGTTTCGCGCGAGAACATGATGACCCGCCCGTTCGGCGCCCATGTCGGCCCCTCGTCGAGGAAGGAGGCCGTCAACAGGCGCTCCTCGCTGCCGTCGGTACGCATGACGCCGATGTGGAAACGGCCCTTCGACTGCTTGGTGAAGGCGATGAGGTCGCCGCGCGGCGACCAGACCGGCGTGCCGTAGCGGCCCTGGCCGAAGCTGATCCGCTGCGCCTCGCCGCCGCCGGCGGGCATGATGTAAAGCTGCGGGGTGCCGGAACGGTCGCTCTCGAAGACTATTTGGCTGCCGTCGGGGCTGAAGCTGGGGGCGGTTTCGATCGAGGGGGCGTTGGTCAGCCGCGTGCTCTGGCCCGAGCCGATCTGCATCGAGTAAAGGTCGGTATTGCCGCCGCGGGTCAGGCTGTAGACCACGGTCTGGCGGTCGGGGGCAAAGCGGGGGGCGAAGCTCATCGTGCCGTCCTGGCTTTCCAGCACGCGCTGGCCGACGGTTTCGACATTGAGCACGTAAATGCGCGGGAAGCCGGATTCGTAGCTGGTGTAGAGTACCTGATCCCCCTGCGGCGAGAACCGGGGCGCCAGCACCAGAGAGGAACTGTCGGTCAGGTAGCTCACGTTGGTGCCATCGTAATCCATGATCGCCAGACGCTTCTCTCGCGCGTCCTTCGGCCCGCTTTCCGAGACGAAGACCACCCGGCTGTCGAAATAGGGGTCTTCCCCGGTCAGCCGGCTGTAGACCTGATCGGCCACCTTGTGGGCGATGCGGCGCCAGCCCTGTTCGGTGCCGGCAAGCTGGAGCCCCTGCCCCATCTCCTGCCCGGCGAAGACATCGTAGAGGCGGAAGCTGACCACGATCCGGCCCGAGCCTTCGGTTCTGACGGAGCCGGTGATCAGCGCCTGCGCGTTGATCGCCTTCCAGTCCGAGAATTGCACCGGGCTGGAAAAGTTGCTGATCCGGGCGATATGCGCCTCGGCCGGGATTTCCCGGAAGAGGCCGGTGCCGTTCAGGTCAGAGGCGACCACGCGGGTGATTTTCTCGGCCCATTCCGAGGCCCCCGCCGTGTCAGCCACGAAGGTCGGGATGGCATAGGGCAACGGCTCGATCACACCCTCGGTGATCTCGATCCGGAGTGGCCCGTCATCCTCGGACGTATCCTGTGCGAGGGCGGGCGCGGCCAGCATGAAAAGCGCCGCAAGGAGGCTGAGCATGTATCGCATCATTTGATCCTCATTTTCTCCGGATTGAATGTCATTTCAATGTCACGCCACTGATCATACTTCTCCGGTGGCAATTTGTAGCCGTCCGCGCCGCAGCGGATGATCGCGCGGCGGGCGGCCTCGAAGGCCTGTTGCGCGGCCGAGTTGCTTCCGCCGGACGATCCGAGCATTTCGATCGAGGCGGTGATCGGGCGGCCGTCTTCCGACATAGAAACGCCGACGACCACGGTCGTATTGAGCGCCTCGGAGGACAGGCTGCCGACGTTCCAGCATTGCTGGACGGCGACGCGCAGCCCTTCCTTTTCGCCCGCGGTGAGCGGCGGGCCGGAGGGGGTGCTGTCGGCTTGCGTTTCGCTGCCGCCCAGAGCTTCGGCGAGGGCGTTCTCGACAGCGTTCTCGTCGACCTCGGGGCTTTCCGGGGCCGCGGTTTCCGTCTGTTGCGGTTCCTGCGCCGCAGGCTGTGGCTCGGCCTCCGGTTCCGGCTCGGCCTCGGCCTGACGGGTCGGGCGGGTGCGGGGGCGCAGGGAGCGGCTCGGCGCGGCATCGGCCGGGTCGTCGGCCTCGGTCACGATCTCGGTCGTGGCCTCCTCGCGGGCGGTTTCCTCCTGATCCTCCTCGACCGGCTCGGCGTTCTCGTCGGGCGCCGTTTCCTGCTGGTCGACATCGTCGATCTGCACGTCCGGTTCGGGCCGGGCGACGGGTTCGGGCGCCACGCGCGGCGCCTCGCGCGGCTGGGTATCGGGCGAACGCTCGGGCACCAGCGCCGCCGTGTCCTCCTGCGGGGGCTGCATGACCGGGGGCTCGTCGCTGACCTCGGCCTGTGCGGGCGGGTCGGGCTCCGTCACTTCGGGCGGCGCGTCGGGTTCGGAGGATTCCGTCACCTCCGGCTGGGCTGTCTCGGGGACGGCATCGGCCTCGGAGGTCATGCCCGGCGCCTCGCCCGCCGCGGGCGGTTCGGGCGTGTCGACATTGGCGACCGCCTCGGGCGACTGCTCGGGCGCCATCAGCGCGGCGTAATCATCGGCCGAGATGGCGGTGACCTCGGTCACTTCGTTGGGCGGCGGCACGTCACTGAACGCCCCTCCGAACAGGGCCCAGAAGATCAGGCCAGCATGGCCGGCCCCGGATATGATCTGACCGGTGTTCATGCCGCACGCGTCAGCCGTCCTCGTCGAGCGTCGGCCCGCCGGTGTCGGTTACGAGGCCGATATTGGCAAATCCGCCCCGGTTGAGCGCGCCCATCACCTGCATCACCAGCGAATAGGGCACGGCGCCGTCCGCACGCAGGAAGATTCGCGTGCTCTCGCGCTCGGCGGCCACGGCCCGGAGGCGGGACACAAGCTGCTCGGTGGGAATCTCGGTGGTCTGCAGCATCACCGTCCCCTCGGGCGTGATCGTCACCGTCAGCGGCTCTTCCTGCTCGGTCGGCAGGGCGCTTGCGGCGGTTCTGGGCAGTTCCACCGGCACGCCAACGGTCATCAGGGGTGCTGCGACCATGAAGATGATCAGTAGCACCAGCATGACGTCGACGAACGGCGTCACGTTGATCTCGGCCATCGGGCGCGAGCGGCCGCGCCCGCGCCGCCTGCGGCCATTGTCACCGGTCTTCTGAACGACACCTGCGCCCATGGCTCAGCTGTCCAGCTGGCGGCTGAGGATGGTCGAGAACTCGTCGGCGAAGGCCTCGTAGCCGGCCACGATCCGGTCGCTGTCACCGCTGAGCTTGTTATAGAAGATCACCGCCGGGATGGCGGCCAGCAGGCCGAGCCCCGTGGCCAGCAGCGCCTCGGCGATACCGGGGGCCACGACGGCGATGTTGGTGTTCTGCTGCTCGGCGATGCCGATGAAGGCGTGCATGATGCCCCAGACCGTGCCGAAAAGGCCGATGAACGGCGCCGTCGAGCCCACCGTCGCCAGCACCGACAGGCCGCTTTGCAGCGAATCCGCCTCCTTGGCGACGGCCACGTCCATGTTCCGGTCGATCCGGGCGGTGGCGCCGGGAATCAGCCCGCCATCGTCGCGATGCGAGCGCCGCCATTCCATCATGCCGGCGGCGAAGACCCGTTCCGACTGTCCGCTCGGATCGGGGCCGATCTCGTCGAACAGCTCGTCCAGCGGGTCGCCCGACCAGAACCGGGCATCGAAGCGCTCGGCCTCGGCCCGCGCGCGGCGGTAGGTGATGATTTTCTGGATGATGATCGACCACGCCCAGAAGGACGCGATGATCAGCATCAGCATCACGAGTTTGACTACGATCGTGGCACGCGCAAAAAGCGCCCACATGGAGAAATCCATCTCCTGTGCGATTGCCAGGGTTTCTGCTTCCATCTGCCTGCTCTTTTTGACGTCGTTTCGTCCCGAAGGGCCTTGTTCACCGGCCTCATTGCCCGGGAACCTAGCGGAAATCCATAAGGAAAGCCATCACTTCCGCGTCAGTGCGTCCGGCGGGCCGGGCTGCGGCGGATAATTGCCAGTTTTCGCTGCTAGTGAAGGCGTTTGCGCACCTCGGCGGGCAGCCTGACGGGCTGTCCGGCCATGTTCATGCAGGCGACGGTGACCTGCGCCTCGAACAACCGCTCGCCGCCGCGCAGCACCACCTGATCCATCACCAGCCGCGCCCCGGAAACAGAGGCGGTCGTGGTCTGCACCTCGAGGTCATCGCCATAGCGCGCGGGAAGAAGGTAATCGGCCTCCACCCGGCGGACGGCAAAGACGATACCCTTGTCGCGCATGGCGTTCTGGTCGAGCCCCAGACCGGCCACCCATTCGCTTCGGGCGCGTTCGATGAACTTCAGGAAATTGGCATGGTAGACGATACCGCCCATGTCGGTGTCTTCGTAATAGACGCGGATGGCGAAGCGGTATGTCATGGCGCGGAGGTTAGCTTGTGATCCGCCGGGCCGAAACCCGAATCCGCGCCGGGAGACGCGTTAATCTCCCGTGGCGCGGCCATCCCGGACTTTATTTTTCCTCACACCTCTGGCAACGGTCTTTGCGACAGGAATGCAATTACCGTACAAGCCCGAACGGGGGCAGCAGGAGGGACAGATGGAAGGGTTCATGGAAACGGCCAACGGGTACGCCCCGCTGGTGATCAACGCGGTCAAGGCGGTCATCGTCCTGATCCTCGGCTGGATCGTCGCGGGGGCCGTCAGCGGGCTGATCCGCCGCCGGGTCAACGCCAACCCCAAGATCGACAACACGATCGGCAATTTCGTCGCCAGCATCGTCAAGTGGGTGATCCTGCTGATGGTGCTGACCGCGATCCTCGGGCTTTTCGGGATCGAGGCGACCAGCCTCGTCGCCGTGCTGGGCGCCGCCACGCTGGCCATCGGGCTTGCGCTTCAGGGCACGCTGAGCGATCTGGCGGCCGGTTTCATGATCATCCTGTTCCGTCCCTACAAGAACGGCCAGTTCGTCGATATTGGCGGCACCGCCGGCACGGTGGTCGACATCAACCTCTTCGTCACCGAGTTGGTGACGCCCGACAACGTGCAGATCATCGTGCCCAACGGCCAGGCCTGGGGCTCGATCATCACCAACTATTCGCACCATGACACGCGGCGCTGCGACATGAGCTTCGGGATCGACTATGCCGACGATCCCGACACCGCGATGCAGATCATCCTCGACCTCGCCAAGGCCGACCCCCGCGTGTTCGACGACCCCGAGCCGTGGGTAAGGGTCACCAATCTGGGCGACAGCAGCGTCGATCTGGGCGTGCGCCTGTGGTGCAACGCCGCCGATTACTGGAACCTCAAGTTCGACATGACCAAGGCGGTGAAGGCAGCCTTCGACAAGGGTGGCATCTCGATCCCCTATCCGCATTCGGTGGAAATCCAGAGAGAGGGCTAATCATCCGCCTGCCGCTGGCCGAGCGGGTATTCGGCCAGCGGTTCGTAGATCATGCCATCGGGGCCGGCGATCGAGCGGTAAAGGGTGAAATGACCGACCGGGATCACGCCGGCCTCGAGATCGCCCCAGGCTTCCAGAACACCGGCGATGCGCTGGGTTTCCAGCATGGTCATCCGCTTGCGGAACCGCGCCAGCGTGACATGCGGGCGAAAGCGTTCACGGGGCAGGTCGATACCGGCGTTCCGCACCACATGGCGGACCTTCTTGCGCAGGTGGCGCAAGGCGTCCGACATGTCGACCCCGGCGTAAAGCAGGCTGGGCTTGCGGCCACCGAAAATGTCGACCCCGGCGATGCGCATGTCGAAGGCGGGCGCCTCCAGATCCGACAGCCTCTCGTGAAGGTGCTCCAGCACATCCTCCGGCTGGTTGCCGAGGAAGGCCAGCGTCACGTGCCAGTTCTCCGGCGGAACCGCCCGGCCGACTTCCAGCGCGTGCTGTACGTCGAGGAGGGGCTCGGCCTGCTCCTCGGGAACGGGGATGGCAAGGAAGCTGCGCATCGCGGCCCTGCTATTGCTCCCGCCCGACCCGTGCCGCCAGCCGCAGCGCATGGCTCGGGTCCTGCGCCACCGCCGGCATCACCGGATCGTAGCCTGCCCGGATCACCCCGGCGATATCGGGCCGCAGGATCACCCGGTCGCCATCTGGCACCCGCGCCAGCGGCGAGGTCTCGGTAAAGGCCCTGTCCGACCAGAGCAGGACGGTCTGCACCACCTGCCCCAGCGCCAGCGTTTCGGCGGGCACCTTGCTCAGCTCCGCATCCATCCGCAAAAAGACGAACGCCGCCTTGATCGCGTTCTGCTCGTCGAACCGGAACACGCGGTACTGGTTGGCCTCCGCTTCCTTGAGCTTCGCCACCAGCGGGCCCAGCCCCTCGATCAGCCGGTCGAGATCGGGCACATCGAGCAGCTCGTCCCAGTCTCGGAAGAAGAAGAACATGCAGTTCACGCCAAGCTCCGGGTCGGTCTCGGCCATCTGGTGGCCGGCGAGCCCGACGACCGCCTCGATCGCGCCCTTCACCGTGCCCAGCGTCCTGTCATCGACGCCGAACACGACCGGCACGATCGGCCGGCCCCAGCGGGCGAAGAGGTAGCTGCCATCGGCGCGGGTGAACAGCGCCTCGATCTCTTGCGGGGTCATCGTCTCTGCCATGGCCCCGACCTACCGCAGCGCGGCCCGCCTGCGCAATCCCGCCCCGCTTCTTCTGGCTCCAAATATCCTCGCCGAAGGCATCGCCCGGCACGGGCGATCTCACTTTCCGAACAGGTCGTTCTGCCCCTTCGGCCCCGGTGCCTCGAGCCCCAGATGCCGCCAGCCCCGCTGCGCCAGCATCCTCCCGCGCGGCGTGCGCTGGATCAGGCCTTGCTGCAGCAGGAAGGGCTCGATCACCTCTTCCAGCGCGTCGCGGCTTTCCGAGAGCGCGGCGCTCATCGTCTCGATCCCCACCGGCCCGCCCTGATAGGCCTCGGCGATCAGCGCCAGATAACGCCGGTCGGCCCCGTCGAGCCCGAGGTGATCGACCCCCAGCCGCGTCAGCGCCCCGTCGGCCAACGCCTTGGTGATATGCCCGTCGCCCTCGACCACGGCGAAATCCACGACCCGGCGCAAAAGCCGCCCGGCGATCCGCGGCGTCCCGCGCGAGCGGCGGGCGATCTCCCGCGCGCCGTCATTGTCGGCAGGCACGCCCAGAAGGTCGGCATTGCGGGTGACGATCTCGTGCAACTCGTCCTCGGTATAGAACTGCAGGCGCGTCGGGATACCAAACCGGTCGCGCAAGGGCGTGGTCAGCAGGCCCAGCCGCGTGGTGGCGCCGACCAGCGTGAAGGGTTGCAGCTCGATCCGCACCGTCCGCGCCGCCGGCCCCTCCCCTATGACGAGGTCTAGCTCGAAATCCTCCATTGCCGGGTAGAGCACTTCTTCCACCACCGGGTTGAGCCGGTGAATTTCGTCGATGAACAGCACATCATTGGTTTCGAGATTGGTCAGGATCGCCGCAAGGTCGCCCGCCTTCGCCAGCACGGGGCCCGAGGTCATGCGGAAGCCCACGCCAAGCTCCTTGGCCATGATCTGGGCCAGCGTCGTCTTGCCAAGGCCGGGGGGGCCGTGGAACAGCGTGTGGTCCATCGCCTCGCCGCGCTGACGTGCCGACTGGATGAAGACGCGCAGGTTGGCCTTGGCCTCCTGCTGTCCGATGAACTCCTGCAACGCCTGCGGACGCAGGCTGCGCTCTGTATCCTCGGGCAGCGGGTCGGGCCGCAGGGTGGGGTCGGGGCCGGTCACGAGTTCAATCCGTTTGTGACGGTATCCAAACGGCGCATCCAACTGCGTTCCAAGGCCACGACCTCGTCCACTTCAGCATCAGGTGATAGCCGTTCTAAAATGGAAAACCGGAAATTGTCTGAGGCTCTATCTCGGAGTTGTCGGGTAACGCCGTGGTCGCCCTTCACATGCGCTGTCCATCTACCGAGTAGGTTTAGCGAACCATACGCAGCACCCACGTATCTGGCGCCATCGGATTGATCGGTTATCAGGTAAATGCCGCGCCACTGACTGAGCCTATCCGCCCAGCTTCTGGGTAGCTCTCGAAGGAAGGAAGCGGAGACAATGAATTCGCGCCAATCAGGGGGATGTGCTGACAGCTGATGGGTTTCGGTCAACTCTACAATTTCTAGCGGGGTCGTCGCGGCCACTCTCACATAGGCCCGACCACCCGGTGACCTGATCACCACTCGACCACGATAGTCAGACATCACGTTCAGTCGTCGTAAATCAAAGACCTCCTGTTGGTCTCGACGTGCAATGTTGGTTTCCGGGTCCGAGGCCGCGTCTCCAAATGTATCTGAGATCACTCGGTAAGCAGGATCAGAGTAAATCTCTCTAGTAGGATGCATTTCGCTTCCAGCCACTTCATAGAGACCTTCGAAAAGGAAACGTCGGGCTTCAAGCGGGATAAACACCGCTACGAAAGGCCTCTTTCGAAGCGCTGCTCCAGCAACATCGGAATGCAGACGTAGATAAGCCTCGTAAATTTCGCGTCTTTCAGCAGCCAGAGACGGCAACATTGTTCTAAGCGGCTCGGCGGTTGTGTTATGCAACATCAACGACACTTCCGCTATATTGACGTCCGAGCAAGAAAGGAGGTCATTAAAGGAAAACATATCCCTACCCTTTCGGCGCCAGCAGGCGCAGGGACAGCCGGATCAACTCCGCCGTCTCGGCCTCGGGCGCGTCGCCCGCCGCCTGCGCCACGGCGCCGGCGGCCTCGCCCGGGGCATAGCCCAGGTTGGTCAGCGCCGACAAGGCCTCGGCCTGCGCGCCGGGGCCGGACGGGGCGGCCGGGGGGGCGGCAGAGGTCGACGGCTCGACGACGTCGTCATCCCCCTCCGGCACAGGCGCCGCCCGGGACGAGACCGCCGCCATCGCCATCACCTCCGGCGCCTTGTCCTTCAGCTCGTTCACCACCCGCTGTGCCGTCTTCGGCCCGATCCCCTTGGCCGCCTTGACCGCGTTCCAGTCGCCCAGCGCGATGGCACGCCCCACGCCATCCGGCCCCAGCGTGCCAAGAATGGCGAGCGAAGCCTTGGCGCCCACGCCCTGCACGCTCATCAGCAGGCGGTGCCACTCCTTTTCGGCAAGGGTGGGGAAGCCATAAAGCTGCAACAGGTCCTCGCGCACCAGCAGGTCTGTATAAAGCGCCACGTGCTCGCCCGTGGCGGGTAGCGCCCGCAATGTCCGCTCGGAGCAATAGACGAGGTAGCCCACGCCGCGCACGTCGATCAGCACGTGGTCGGCGGCGCGATAGTCGATCCGCCCGGCAAGGCGCCCGATCATGTGCCGACCCTCCGCATCGCGGGCATCCGCACGTGATGGGCGTGGCAGATGGCGATGGCCAGCGCATCGGCGGCGTCCGGCCCGGCAATCTCGGCGCCGGGCAGTTGCACCTTCACCATGTGGGCGATCTGAACCTTGTCGGCATGGCCCACGCCCACGACCGTCTTCTTGACCGTGTTGGGCGCGTATTCGCCCACCACCAGCCCGAACTGCGCGGGCACCAGCATGGCGATGCCGCGGGCCTGCCCCAGCTTGAGGGTTCCGGCGCCGTCCTTGTTGACGAAGGTCTGTTCGACGGCCGCGGCCTCAGGCGAGAAGCGGTTGAGGATTTCCGTCAACTGCCGGTGCAGGGACAGGAGCCGCTCCGCAAGGTCCGCGCCCTGCGACTTGCACACCCCGTTGGCGATATGTGTCAGGCGGCTGCCATCCGCCTCGATCACGCCCCAGCCGAGGTTTCGCAACCCGGGGTCGATTCCCACTACCCGCATGTTCCACTGCCCGTTCTTGTCGTTTTGCCCTGCTTAGCACGAAACGGGAACATACGCCAAGCGGATTGCGATTCTGCCCGGCAAGATGGCGTTTTCGGATCAAGGGACGTCGATTCCGCGCCGCAATGCGGCATAAACGAATAGGCTGTTACAAAAATGTCTTGTTAACAGGCATTTATCCGCCGCCGAGCCTTGCAGAAAATGCATATGGACTATGCAGGAAGCCAGCTTGCTGATGTGTGGGCGCCCAATTATCTGGCGCTTTAGAAATCACTCACAATCCGCATCCGCGCGTTTAGAAGGAAGAAAACCATGGCTGTCCTCGACACCACCCGTACCGCATCGCATTCCGGCCTCTTCGGCGGCCTGTTCAAACTGTTCGGCACCGTTGCCGCATGGAACGACGCCCGCGTGACCCGCAAGGCCCTGTCGCAACTGAGCGACCGTGAACTTGACGATATCGGTCTTGTCCGCGGCGACATCGACCGCATCACGTTCTGAGTTTCCGCAGCCCCGGTTCCGGGGGCCGCCACTCACGTAAAAGCCCTGTGCCGGAAACAACGGCGCAGGGCTTTTTCGTTGAGAGAGCAAAGAGAGCGTGCCCGAACGGGGCGTACCGTTTAAAGGTCGGAGCTTACTGGACGATCTGAAGCATCTGGCCAGCCACGGTCTGCGAGACGAGATCCGGGCGCATGATAAAGGCGCCGGCCTGTTCCAGCAGCGAGCCGTGCTCGAGCGTGGCGATGGCCTCGGCATAGGCGGCAAGGCCGAGATGGGCGATGACCGCCCCCTTGAAAACAAGGAACCCGGCCACCAGAAGCGAGAAGCCTTTCAGGGTGATCGCGGCCTCGGGCCGGGGGCCGGTGAGAACGATCACGCCGTCGTCGCCTGCGCCCCGATGATCGGACCTGTCGGACCACGACCGGGCGGTCCTCTCCCCTTGCAGCAGACCGCGCGATTTCTCGAACCAATTACTCATGACAGCACCAAAATTCTTGCAACGTGGCCCCCACCACATTGCGGCGAGAACTAGGCAGGAAATGTGGCGAAACTTGGGCGTGCGCCTTGAAAAGACCGCTTTTTAACTTCTTTTCAGACAGGTTTGCGGAGAACTGTCGTGGTCCATTCACCAATCTCGGCGCGGTCGGAAAGACTGTTTCCCGCCTCCGAATAGACCGCGATCACTTCGTCGGCCTGTTCGTTGAGGATGCCGGAGAGAATCACGGCACCCCCCGGCGCCAGAGCCTCGGTGATCGAGGGCGCGAGCGCGATGAGCGGACCCTTGAGGATGTTGGCGAAGATCAGGTCGAAGGGCGCGGCCCCGGCGATGCCCGGATGGTCGAGCCCCTCGGCCTCGAGACAGTCGACCCGGCCGGTCAGGCCGTTGGCGGCAAGGTTGGCCTCGGCCACTTCGACCGCGACCTCGTCGATATCGCTGGCGAGGATCGTCGCCTCGGGCCAGATATGCGCCGCGCCCATGGCCAGCACCGCCGTGCCGCAGCCGAGGTCGAGCACGCGGCGCGCCGTGAAGCCCTCGTTCGCCAGCTTGTCGACGGCCCGGAGGCAGCCCTGCGTCGTGCCGTGGTGGCCGGTGCCGAAAGCCATCGACGCCTCGATGAGCAGCGGCACGCTGTCCTGCGGCACCTTGTCGGCATCGTGGCTGCCATAGACGAAGAACCGCCCGGCCTCGACCGGCACCAGCTCGCGGCGGACCTTGGCGACCCAGTCAACCTCGGGCAGTTCGGAGATGACGAAGGGTCTGGCCCCGTGCATCGCCGCCAGAACGGCGAGCCCGGCCTCGTCGGGCTGCTCGTCGAAATAGGCGCCCACTTCCCACAGGCCGGAGCCGTCCTCGATCTCGAACGTACCGATGCCGGTGGGTTCGGGCGTCAGGCGGTCGAGGTCTTCGCCCAGCGCCTCGGCGGGGGCTTTGCCGGAAAGGGTGGTCAGGGCCGTGTAGGTGGGCATGGGACCTCGTTTTTGTCGTGCGTCACTCGGCCGGGGCGGGGGCCGCACCCGACAGGATCGTCTCGTAGCCCGGCTCGGGGTGGCGCGGGATCAGCATGGCCAGCAACAGCGACGTGCCCGCCATCCCGGCCGCGAGGAAGAACACCGCCCCGGGCGAGACGAGCCACAGATAGCCCAGCAGCGCCGGCAGGAAAACCGCCGCGATGTGGTTGATGGTGAAGGCGACGGCCGCGGTGGGCGCGATGTCGCCCGGATCGGCGATCTTCTGGAAGTAGGTCTTGAGCGCCAGCGCCAGCGCGAACAGCATGTGGTCGATCACGTAGAGCGAGGCGGCCAGTAGCACGCCCCAGCCAAAGTAGTAGATGCCGCCATAGGCGAGGAAGACGATCACCAGCCCGGCATATTCGAAGATCAGCGTGGCCCGCTCGCCATACTGGAAGACCGCGCGGCCCATCAGCGGGGCGACGATGATGTTGGCGACAAGGTTGATCAGGAACAGCGCCGTCACCTCGTGCACCTCGAAGCCGAACTTCTCGACCATCATGAAACCGGCGAAGACCACGAAGATCTGTCGCCGCGCGCCGGCCATGAACTGCAGCAGGTAATAGAGCCAGTAGCGGCGGCGCAGGATCATCTTCTTGACCTGCGGATTGGGCGCCTCGAACTGAGGATAGGCGAACATGCAGAAGATCGCGATGGCCGCGGTGACGCCGCCCGCCAGCAGGTAGACGATGTTGTATGTCAGGCCCAGCGTCTCCCACAGGGCGACGATCAGGCCGTAGGCCACCAGCGTCGCCGCCGACCCGGCCGCCAGCAGCCAGCCCAGCATCTTGGGCGCGCGCAGCTTGTCGAGCCATTGCAGTTGCAGCGACTGGTTGATCGTCTCGTAATAATGGAAGCCGATCGAGCTGAGCATGGTGATGGTGAGGATACCGCCAAGGCTGGGAAACCACGCGGTCACCGCCGTCGCCACGCCGAGCAGCAGGAGCGACACCAGCCCCAGCACCTGTTCGCGCATGAAGATGATGATGGCGATCACGCCGATGGCGAGGAAGCCGGGAATCTCGCGCACCGTGTGCAGCCAGCCGATATCCTTGCCGTCGAACCCCGCCACCTCGATGACGAAGTTGTTGAGCAGGGCCGACCACGTGGCGAAGGCCACCGGCATGGCGGCGGCCATCAGGAAAAGAAGCGTCACCGGGCGCCGCCAGAATGGCAGGCTTTGGGCGTCGGCAAGGGGGACGGTGCGTGTCATGTTGGTGCTTTACGCCGATGCGCCGGGAATGGCGAGAAACATTGACGCACAATGAACTGTGCGTCAGGCGGCGTCCTGTGCCAGGCGCGCGGCCACGGCACGGGCGATGGCAGGCGCCTGCCGCGAGATTTCGCGAAGCTGGCCATTGGGGACGGTGTGGTAGGAGCAGAACCACAGGCCCGGCGCCAGCTCCTCCGCCGAGGCGCGGGGGCGGCCGCTGTCGTCGAGCACCTCCGGCATGGTCCCGAGGATCGGGCGCAGATCGACCTCGTAGCCGGTGGCCAGCAGGATCGCGTCGTACTGGGCGCTGGTGTTGTCGTCGAAGGTGATCAGGGCGCCCTCGATACGCGACAGGCCGGGCCGCACCCTGATCCGCCCGCGGCGGATCAGGTCGAGCGTGCCGATGTCGATCAACGGAATGCGCCCCTCTTCGCGGACCTGTGCAATGGGGCCCTTGTCGGATTTGCGCAGGCCGTATCTGTCGTAGTTTCCCATCTTCCACCGCAGGATCGGGGCGGTGATCGCATCCGCCACGCGGTAGGGAAGGATGCGTTGCAGCACCTCCCAGTTGCCGATGGGCCGGCCGAACAGCTCTTTCGGCAGAAGGTTGACGGGGCTGCGCACGGCCATGTCGACTTTGCGGCCCGCTTCGGACAGGTCGAGGGCGAGTTCGCCGCCGGAATTGCCGAAGCCCACCACCAGCACCCGCTCGCCCGGCAGGTCGCCGGGGGCGCGGTAGGCACGGGAATGGATGACCGGGCCGGGGAAGGTTTCCAGCCCCGGCCAAGTGGCGAGATGAGGGGTTTCGGAGACGCCGGTGGCGAAGACAAGTGTGCGCGTCGGGAGGGTTTCGCCGGAGGTCAGCGTCACCTGCCAGCCGCCCACGAGCGGATCGGCCTGCACGACCTCGGCGCCGAACCGGGGCTGGAGGTCGAAGGCCTCGGCGTAGCGTTCGAGATAGGCAACCACCTGAGTGCGGGGCACGTAGCGCGGCGCCTCCTCGGGAAACGGCAACCCGGGCAGCGAGGATCGTTGCTTGTCGGTATGCAGCGCCAGCCGACGGTAATGCCGGTGCCATGCGCTGCCGACGGTATCTTCGCGCTCGAGGATCAGCGGCGACAGCCCTTCGCCCTTCAGGCAGGCGCCCAACGCCAGCCCGGCGGGGCCCGCACCTATGACGATGACATCCTCCATATTCGCATTGGACGTGCCCGCCGCCACCCGGTCAACAGGGCAAGGGTCAATAAAAACTTTGCGGGTCTATATCGACACTCAGGCGGAACTGGTTCGAGCCGCGCACCTGCCCCACCCATTGCGCCACCGGCCCTTGCAGGGCCACGCCCTTGGGCGCCTTGACCAGCAGCCGGACCCTGTGCCGCCCGCGCACGCGGGCGATGGGCGCCGGGGCCGGGCCGAAGACCTGTGCGCCGGCCGCGCGCAGGGGGGCGTCGTTGCGGGCCAGATGGGTGCCGATGTCGAAAGCCTCCTGCATGTCGGTCGAGGACAGCACGATACCCGCCATCCGGCCGTAGGGGGGCACGCCCGCCTGCCGCCGCTCGTCGGCCTCGGCGGCCCAGAAGCCTTCCTCGTCCCCCGACAGGATGGCGCGGATCACCGGGTGTTCGGGCTGAAAGGTCTGCAACAGCGCGGTGCCCGGCTTGTCGGTGCGCCCGGCGCGGCCGGCGACCTGCCGCATGAGCTGGAATGTGCGTTCGGCGGCGCGCAGGTCGGAGCCCTGAAGCCCGAGATCGGCGTCGATCACGCCGACCAGCGTGAGGTTGGGGAAGTTGTGGCCCTTGGCGACAAGCTGTGTGCCGATGATGATGTCGGCGGCGCCCTCGGCGATCTCGGCGATCTGCTCCTTGAGCGCGCGGGCCGAGCCGAAGAGGTCGGAGGAGAGCGTGGCGATACGGGCGTCAGGGAAGAGGGCTGCGGCCTCCTCGGACATACGCTCCACGCCCGGCCCCACGGCGGCCATCTTGTCCGCAGCCCCGCAGCTTGGGCAGACCTCCGGCATCGGTTTCGTCTCGCCGCATTGATGGCACATCAGGCGCTTGAGGAAACGGTGCTCGACCATCCGCGCATCACAATGATCACAGCCCACCTGATGCCCGCACGCCCGGCAGATCGTCACCGGCGCATAGCCGCGACGGTTGAGGAACAGCAGCGCCTGTTCCCCCTTCGCCAGCCGTGCCTCGACCGCTTTTTGCAGCGTCGGAGACACCCAGCGTTGCGTCGGCAGGGTTTCCGCCCGCATGTCGATGGCGCGCATCTCAGGCATTACAGCCTCGCCGAACCGCGACCTCAGATCCAGACGGCGGTACTTGCCCGCCTCGGCATTGGCCCAGCTTTCGAGGCTGGGCGTGGCCGAGGCCAGTACCACTTGCGCCCCACACAGGCTGGCCCGAAGAACGGCCATGTCGCGGGCGTTGTAAAGCACGCCATCCTCCTGCTTGTAGGAGGTGTCGTGTTCTTCATCCACGACGATCAGGCCAAGGTCGCGGAACGGCAGGAAGAGGGCCGAGCGGGCGCCCACGACCACTTGCGCGCCGCCCTGCCCGACCATCTTCCAGATGCGGCGGCGTTCGGTCATCGTGGCGCCGGAATGCCACTCGGCGGGGCGGGCGCCGAAGCGGGCCTCGATCCGGGTGAGGAATTCTGTCGTCAGCGCGATTTCCGGCAGCAGCACCAGCGCCTGCCGCTTCTGGCGAAGCGTTTCGGCCACGGCTTCGAGATAGACCTCGGTCTTGCCCGATCCGGTGACGCCGCGCAGAAGGGTCGTGCCATAGCTGCGTGACCGCACACCCTCGCGCAGAACCTCGGCCGCCTCGGCCTGTTCGCCGGTCAGGTCGACCCCGCCGATATCGGGCTGCAATGTCGGGAAGGGCACATCACGCGGTGTGTCCTCCTCGCGCACGGCGCCGTGCTTCACCAGCCCCTTGACCACCGAGGAGGTGACGCCCGCCTGTTCCGCCAGTTCCTTGAGCGTGAAGGACAGCCCGCCATAGTCGCGCAGCACCTCGAGCACCCGGCGGCGGGCGTCGGTCATCCGGTCGGGCTCTGCATCACCCAGCCGGTAGACCTTGCGCATCGAGGGCGGATCACCCAGCCCCGGCGCGCGCGTGGCCAGCCGCAGCATCGCCGGCATGGAGGTGAGCGTATAGTCGCCCGCGCGTTCGAGGAAGGCCTGCAACTCTTCGCGCATCGGCGCCACGTCGAGCACCCGGATCACCGAGCGGATCTTCGACGCATCGAAATCGCCCTTTCCCGGCCCCCAGACCACGCCCAGCACCTTGCGCGGGCCCAGCGGAACCTCGACGAAGGCGCCGGGCTGACAGCCGCCCTCGGGCGCCTTGTAGTCGAGCAGCCGGTCGAGCGGTTGCGTGGTCAGCACGCCCACAAGCTCGCCTTCGGCAAAGAATCCCGCCGTCTCGGCCACGCATTCGCTCCTTCAAGGGTTTCGGCAAATCAATCTATGGGGTAAACGCAAAGCCAACCAGACCCAAGCCGCTTGAAAGGGTGCGCCATGAAGTTTTTCGTAGATACTGCAGATATCGATGCGATCAAGGAACTGAACGACCTTGGCGTCATCGACGGGGTGACGACGAACCCCTCGCTGATCCTGAAATCGGGGCGCAACATCCTCGAGGTGACCAAGGAGATCACCGAGGTCGTCAGCGGCCCGGTCAGTGCCGAGGTCGTGGCGCTCGAGGCCGACGAGATGATCGCCGAGGGCCGCAAGCTGGCCAAGATCGCCGACAATATCGCCGTGAAGGTGCCGCTGACATGGGACGGGCTGAAGGCCTGCAACGTGCTGACGAACGAGGGGCATATGGTCAACGTCACGCTCTGCTTCTCGGCCAATCAGGCGCTTCTGGCGGCCAAGGCGGGGGCGAGCTTCATCAGCCCGTTCATCGGCCGGCTGGACGACATCAACCTCGACGGGATGCAGCTGATCGCCGATATCCGGCAGATTTACGACAATTACGATTTCGACACGGAAATTCTCGCCGCCTCGATCCGGACGGTGAATCACGCCTTCGAGGCCGCGCGCATCGGCTCTGACGTGATGACCGCTCCGCCGGACGTGATCAAGAAGATGGCACAGCACCCGCTGACCGAAAAGGGGCTCGAGGCGTTCCTGAGCGATTGGGAAAAAACAGGGCAGAAAATCCTGTAGGGCATGCTATAAAATCAAAAAAATCAACGAGGCAGGAATGAGCAGCAGCCCCGCGATGAACGACCAGATGCGCGAGAAAATCATCTCGCAACCCGATGTTATCCTTGAGGATCAGGATCTTATGCGCGCCCTGATTGCGGCGAACGAGCGTGCGATGGGCGGCAATATCGTCGATCTGCGCGGGATTGCGATGGAACGGCTCGAGGCGCGGCTGGCCCGGCTGGAAGACACGCATCGCAGCGTGATCGCGGCGGCCTATGAGAACCTGTCGGGCACCAACCAGGTGCATCGCGCGGTTCTGCGGATGCTGGACCCGACCGATTTCGAGACGTTCCTGCGCGATCTGGGCGGCGAGGTGGCGGATATCCTGCGGGTGGATAGCGTCAAGCTGGTGCTGGAATCGGTGCAGGGCGACGACGACCCGGCGGTGCGCAAGCTGGGCGACGTGCTGTCGGTGGCCGAGCCGGGCTTCATCGAGGATTACCTGACCGCGGGCCGGCCCGGACCGGCGCGGCAGGTCACGCTGCGCCAGCTCAGCGAGGGCGATGCGCGGATTTATGGCGAGCGGGCGGAATTCATCCGATCGGAAGCCTGCCTGATGCTCGATTTCGGCAAGGGCCGCCTGCCCGGCATGCTGGCCTTGGGCGCCGAGGACCCGCACCAGTTCAGCCCGCAGCAGGGCACCGACCTGCTGGCCTTCTTCACCGGCGTTTTCGAAAGGGCGATGCGCCGCTGGCTGTCATGATCTCCGACGCCGCGCGGTCCGCGCTTCAGGGCTGGCTGCAATCGCAGAAGGCGCTGAAAGGCGCGTCGGACAACACGCTTGATGCCTATGCGCGGGACGTGGCCGGCTTCCTGACATTCCTGACCGAGCACAAGGGCGGGTTGCAGGGGATCGGCGCGCTCAAGACCGTCACGCTGTCGGACATGCGAAGCTGGATGGCGCGGTGCCGCGGGCAGGAGATCGGCGCGCGCTCGCTGGCGCGGAAACTGTCGGCGGTGAAGAGCTTTTATCGCTGGCTGTCCGAGCGCGAGGGGTTCGACGCGACCACGGTGATGGCCGCCCGCGCGCCCAAGTTCCAGAAGAAGCTGCCCCGTCCGCTGGCCGAGGATGCGGCGCAGGGGGTGATCGACACGCTCGACCTGCAATCGCGGGAGCCGTGGGTCGCCGCGCGGGATCAGGCGGTGGTGACCCTGCTCTACGGCTGCGGGCTGCGGATTTCCGAGGCGCTTGGCCTGAAGGGCGCCGACCTGCCACTGGGCGAGGTGCTGCGGATCACCGGCAAGGGGGGCAAGGAACGGATCGTGCCGGTCATCGCCCCGGCGCGGGAGGCGGTGGCGCTCTACCTGAAGCTCTGCCCGCATCCTGTCGAACCCGGGGCCGCCGTTTTTCGCGGCGTGCGCGGCGGAGCGCTGGGGCCGAGGGCGGTGCAGAAGGTGGTGGAACAGGTCCGCCTGCAGCTTGGCCTGCCCGCCAGCGTGACGCCCCATGCCATGCGCCACAGCTTTGCCACCCACCTGCTGAACGCCGGCGGCGACCTGCGGGCGATACAGGAACTGCTTGGCCATGCCTCGCTTTCCACCACGCAGGCCTATACCGCCGTCGACACCGCGCGCCTGATGGAGGTCTATCGCCGTGCCCATCCCAAAGCCTGATTGCGCCGCCGCCGGTTTTGCGTCATGACAGCCTCATGACGGACAGGTTCAAGGCCCTCCTCGTTCATCTTTTGACCGCGACCGGCGCGGTGTTCGCCATGCTCGCCATGCTGGCGGCGGTGGACGAGAAATGGGACATGATGTTCCTCTGGCTGGTGGTGGCCTTTGCCGTGGACGGGGTCGATGGCCCGCTGGCGCGGCACTATCAGGTTCAGACGAATGCGCCCCGGTTCGACGGCGTGCTGCTCGACCTGATCATCGATTACCTGACCTATGTCTTCATCCCGGCCTTCGCGCTGTTCAGTTCCGACCTGTTGCCGGGCTGGACGGGCTGGTTCGCGATCATCGTGATCACCTATGCCAGCGCGATGTATTTCGCCGACACCAAGATGAAGACCAAGGACAACTCGTTCCACGGCTTTCCCGGCTGCTGGAACATGCTGGTGCTGGTGCTGTTCGCGGTCGAGCCGAATTTCTGGCTGATCCTCGTGCTGGTGGTGGCCATGGCGGTGGCCATGTTCCTGCCGCTGAAATTCGTCCACCCGGCGCGAACCAAGCGCTGGCGGGTCATCACCCTGCCGATCGCGGTGGCGTGGACCTTCTTTGCCGGCTGGGCGGCATGGGTCGACTTCCACCCGGAAAGCTGGGCGCATTGGGGGCTGGTCGTGACGAGCCTTTACCTGCTTTTCGCCGGTGTCGTGCAGCAGGTCATTCCAGAGCGCCGCAAGGCCTAGATCAGCAGGCCCGCCGCCCCTTCGTGGCGGAGCAGCCAGACCTTCGTTTCCACACCGCCTTCGCCGGAATAGCCGCCAAGCGAGGTGGCCCCGAGCACGCGGTGGCAGGGGATGATCACCGGGATCGGGTTGCCGCCACAGGCCTGCCCCACGGCCTGGGCGGGGACACCGAGGCGTCTGGCGATGTCGCCATAGGTGAGCGTTTCGCCATAGGGGATGGATTGCATGATTTGGCAGACGGAGACCTGAAAGTCGGGGGCCTCGACGGCGAGGGGGAGGTCGAACGCCTTCAGTTTACCGGCGAAATAGGCGTCGAGCTGAGTGAGCGCCTCGGTCAGTTCGGGGCGCGTGTCATCGGCTTCGGTTCCGCCCCATGTGACACGGGTGATGGCGGTGCCGTTGCTGGTGACGGTCAGCGGGCCGACCGGGGTGGGCAGGGTGGCGGCGTACATGGGGGCTCCCTGAGGACTTGCGCGGAGGATAGCGCGTTTCGATGGGGCAAGCGCCCCGAAACCTGCGCATTGCGCCTCACTCGGTGCTTAGCAAGACGGCCTCGACCCGGCGGTTGGCCTCGCGCCCGGCCTCGGTGGTGTTGGGCGCCACGGGGGAAAGATACCCCATCCCGTTCGATTCCATCTGCGCGCGGGGCACGTCGTAGCCCGACACCAGCCGTTCCAGCACCGAGGCCGCGCGGCGGCGGGACAGGGCGACGTTCGGGTCGAGCCCGCCCACGGTGTCGGTGTGCCCGACCAGCGCGATACGCCGCGCCGGGTTGGCGTTCAGAAACGCCGCCAGCGCGGCGAGAGACTCGTAGGGCCCTTCCGACAGCGCCGCCGAACCGCTTTCGAACTCCAGATCGGAAAGCACGACGTGCCCCTGCCCCAGCAACCGCTCGACCAGCTCCGCCGCCTCGACCGGTTGCGGCGGGGTGGCAGGGGTCACGGCGCCGATCTCGCCGAGCTCGATCGTGGGGGCCTCTCCGCTGCCCACGGTGACGAGTTGCAGGTAGCCGGTCTCGCCCGTCAGGCTGACGAGGCAGGTGACGTATTCGGCGGCGACCCCCTCTGTCTTGCGCGCCGACAGGAAGCGGAAATCGAAGAGGTCGACGAACATGTCCGGCGCGGGCAGTACGCTGGTATTGAACCGAAAGTCGAAGCCGCCGCATTCGCGGTCGGCACAGTCGAACAGGATCTCGTAGCCCGCCTCCCGCAGCTGGTCGCGCAAGGGCGTCAGCAGCTTGAGCGTGGTCAGCCCCTCACCCTCGATCCGCCATGCCTGACGGGTGACGAGGCCCTCCACCTCGACCGAGGGAATTTGCCCGTCGGCATAGGGGCCGGTCGGCAGCAGGTAGGATTCGGCCGCGCTCTGTTCCTCGCGGGTCAGTTCGGCATCGCCCGGAACGGTCAGGTCGAGCGCCTGCGCCGCGCCGGCGATCCCGGCCAGAAGCGGGACCACGGAAAGGAGGCGCGCCAGCCCGGCCAACAGCGTCAGCGCGCCTGCGCGTGGTATTCGGCGTTGGGCTGCATCCCCGTCGCGCTGGCCACACGGTTGGACATGGAGAAGAAGCCGACGACGCTGGCAATGTCCCAGATATCGCGGTCGGAGAAGCCCGCATCGCGCAGCGCTTGCCGGTCTTCCTCGGTCACCTCGGCGCTGGCCTTGGTCACCTTCTCGGCGAAGCTCAGCATCGCGGTCTGTTTCGCGTCGAGCTCGGCCATGCGCCAGTTCATCACCATAGCCTCGCCCAGTTCAGGCTTGCCCGAGAGCGCCCTGACCGCCGCGCCATGGGCCACCTGGCAATACCAGCAGCGATTGATCGAGGAGACCACCACCGCGATCATCTCGCGTTCCAGCTTGGTCAGCCCGCTATCGGCCAGCATCAGGTCGTTATACATCGCCGTGAAGGCGTTGAGCTTGTCGATGTCGAAGGCGTAGGCCTTCAGCACGTTCGGCACCATGCCCAGCTTGTCCATGCAGACGTCGAAATATTTCTGCGTCTCGGACGGCAGCGGATCGGCCATCGGCAGGTCAAGGGCGGTGGGCTGATCGTCTTGGCTCATGACGGGGGGGCTTCCTGTAGTTTGCGGTAATGATACTGTCCCACAACCCCAAGGCCGAGGGAAGCGTAGAGGGCGTTGGCGCCGGTGTTGGCCTGTGTGCAGAGGGCAGAGATGAAGGTGCCGCCGCACTGCACCGTCCAGAGCGCGGCCTGACGGCAGGCGCGCACCGCGACACCCTTGCGGCGCAGCGCCTCGGGCACTTCGAGCGCGTGGATCATGCCGACGCCCGCGTGCAGGCCGACGAAGGCGGTGGCGGCGGGGGTATGCTCGAACCGGCCGATGATCGAGGTCTTGGTGGCGGCCACCCGATGCATAACCGCGATCCGACCGGGGCCGATGCCGCCATCTGCCCACATATCTACCTGAACCGCCAGCGGTTCCCACACGGCATAGGCCTTGGCGCGGGGGCCGGCCTTGTCAGCGAGGGGCTGTGCCGGCCCAATCCACAGGTTGACCGGATCGACCACCTCATAGCCGCGCGCATCAAGCATGGTGTCGAGGGTGTCGTCGCCTTGGCGGATCATGAAAAGGGGTGTCTGGCCGAGGACGCGCATCGCCTCTTCGGCCTGCGGCAGGTCAGCTTCGGTGACCGGGCCGTTTGCCGTGGCGGCCGAGACACGCTGGCCGCCGCCCTGCCCTTCGCGGATGGTCCACGGGCCCGCTTGCGTCATCGCGGCCGGGGCCCATGTGGCGTCGATCACGCCGTAGAGGGTTTCAATATCGGGGGTCACTCGGGGAAGGCCTTGCGCAGTTCAGCCATCGCAGCGTCGAGCCGTTCGGGGTCGGGGCCGCGCAGCACGACATTTGCGCCGAACGCGCCTTCCCGCTGGAACGGGTAGGAGCCCATCGAGAGGTCGGGGTAACGGCCAGCCAGATCGGCCAGCGGCCCCGCGATATCGCCCTCGGGGCGCATGATCTGAAGCGTTTGCGACAGCACGGGCGCGCCGCCTGTCAGCTTGGGCAGAACGCTTTCCAGCATCGCCTCGAATATGCGCGGGACGCCTGCCATGACATGCACGTTTTCCAACGTGAAGCCGGGCGCGGCGCTGACCGGGTTGTCGATCAGGGTGGCCCCGTCGGGGATGCGGGCCATGCGCAGGCGGGCGTCGTTCAGGGTCTGGCCGCTTTTCTCGTAATGCGCCTCCAGCAGGGCGCGGGCATCGTCGCGCACGTCGATCGGGGTGCCGAAGGCGCGGGCGACATTGTCGGCGGTGATGTCGTCATGGGTGGGGCCGATCCCGCCGGAGGTGAAGAGGTGGTCGTAGGATTTCGACAGGGTTTTCACGGCGTTGGTGATGGCGTCGGGGTCGTCGCTGACAACCCGCACCTCCCGCAGGTCGATGCCGCGTTCCGTCAGCACCTTGGCGAGGTGGTGCATGTTGGCATCGCGTGTGCGGCCCGAGAGGATTTCATCCCCGATGACGAGCATGGCGGCGGTGGGGTTGGGCATCGGCGGCCTTTCTTGAACGGGTCGTCAGATCGGTATAGGCCGTGCATCATGCGCTTTCAAACCCCTCTTGAGCCGGCGCGGCTTCTCCGCCGGTACAAACGGTTTCTTGCCGATATCCGGCTCGAAGCGGACGGGCGCGAGGTGGTGGCGCATTGTGCCAATCCGGGGTCGATGATGGGGCTGGCCGAGCCGGGGATGCGGATCTGGGTCGAGCCGAATGACGACCCGAAGAAGAAGCTGAACTATGGCTGGCGGCTGGTGGATCACGGCAACGGACATTTCACCGGGGTCGATACAGGGCTGCCCAACCGGGCGCTGAAGGCGGTGCTGGAGGCGCGGGCGGTGCCGGGGCTGGAGGGGTATGGCACGGTATTGCCCGAGCGGAAATACGGGGCGGGCAGCCGGATCGATTTCCTGTTGCAGGATAAGGGCTTGCCCGATGCCTATGTGGAGGTGAAGTCGGTCACACTGTCACGGCAGCCGGGGCTGGCGGAGTTTCCCGACAGCGTGACGGCGCGGGGGCGCAAGCACCTGCTGGAATTGGCCGAGATGGCAAGGGCCGGGCACCGGGCGGTGATGCTGTTCCTCGTGCAGCGGACGGATTGCGCGGAGGTCACGCTGGCCGCGGATATCGACCCGGCCTATGCCGCAGCCTTTGCCGCCGCGCAGGCGGCCGGGGTCGAGACCATCTGCCTTGGCTGTGCGATCACGCCCGAGGCGGTGGAGGTGGCGGGGCCCTTGCGCTTCACTCCGGCCGGGTGACCTTGACCGACGGGTCGTAGCTATAGACCACGCGGTGCGTTTCGCCGTTGGGTTCGGGGGCCCAGGACGACACGAAGGAGCCCATCTCCCAGATCATCACCTGTCGGGTTTCCGGGTCGATATAGACCGTGTCGGAAGAGCCGTACCAGATGCCGCCCATCTCCTCGTTCGGGTCGGATTTGCTGGTGAAACTGTAGGACAGGTAGCTCTGGCCCTCGACCTCGACGGTGCCATGGCAGGTGACATCGGTGACGTTGGCCTGTCGCTGGGCGCGCTCGGCCTCGTGCTGGGCGCGGCGGTCGCCGGTGAAGCCCTGCTGCGGGGTCCAGGGGCCGGCCTCGCCGGGGCCCGTCCAGATTTCGTTGTCGATCGAGAGTGTCATATGGGCGCCATCGATGCCGGCGATGGTGCGCAGGGGCGTCTCGATGATCGACCCGTAGGTCTGGGTCACGGTGCCCTCGGTGTCGCGCACGGTGTTGACGTGGCGGTGCGGCGGGCGCTGATAGGCGTCGAGCGGGGCGCCGGGGTCCCAGAGGGCCCGAACCTCGGCAAGGCAGTCATCCGCCCGGGCCGGTCCCGCCGCCGAGATAAGCACGGCACAGGCTAACACGTGAAAAAGCTTGGAGAATCCATTCATGGCACTACCTTTGGTCAGACTATGCTGGCAGAATACACGGGAACCGCGCGGCACAGAAGGCCGCAGGGGGCCCTCTGGCACATCGGGCACAACTGTCATAAATAGATGGCGAAACGGCAAGTTACGGGAGCCAACCGTGAAGAATGAACATCGCGGCAAACTGACACGCGACGGGATCCGCATCCATGAGCAGGACGACTTTGCCGGCATGCACAAGGCCGGCGAGCTGGCGTCGCGTATCCTCGACGAGGTGGCGCCGCATGTGCAGGTCGGTCAGACCACGGGCGCGCTCGACCGGATGATCGAGGAGATGGTCGAGGCGGCCGGGGCCAAGTCGGCGACGATCGGGTACAAGGGGTACCAGCACGCCAGCTGTATCAGCGTCAACCACGTGGTTTGTCACGGGATTCCGGGCAGCAAGCTGCCGAAGTGGAAGAACGACACCAACCGGCGAACCGATGACACGCTGATGGATGGCGATATCCTCAATATCGACGTTACCGTGATCGTCGACGGGTGGTATGGCGACACCAGCCGGATGTTCGTGGCGGGCCAGCCGAAACCCTATGCCGAACGGCTGATGCAGGTGACCCATGACAGCCTGATGAAGGGGATCGAGGCGGTGAAGCCGGGCAATACGTTCGGCGATATCGGCCACGCGATCCAGAGCTTTGTCGAAGGCCATAAGATGAGCGTTGTCAGGGACTTCTGCGGTCACGGGCTGGGGCGGGTGTTCCATGCGCCGCCCAACGTGCTGCATTATGGCCGCCCCGGCATCGGGCCCATTCTGGAGGAAGGCATGTTCTTTACCATCGAGCCGATGGTGAACCTCGGGCGGCCTGAAACCAAGGTGCTGTCGGATGACTGGACGGCGATCACACGGGACAAGTCGCTTTCGGCGCAGTTCGAACATTCCATCGGGGTGACGGCGGACGGGTGCGAGATTTTCACGCTGTCGACAGCGGGTAAATTCCATCCGACCTGGGGGTGATCCCCAAGCCTTGGCGAATCACGGTTAATTCCCTGAAAACACGGCGAAACCGCATGTCGGCATCGCGTCGGTATCACGTCGGTATTACGTCGGTGTTTTGTGCTGATATCGGACGCATGAGGGCGGGTTAAGGCGCCGGGCGTTGCGGATTACTCCGGATCGGGCTCGAACACCTCCTCGATGGCGGCGCCGAAAAGGCGGGCGATGGCGAAGGCCAGCGGCAGGCTGGGGTCGTAGCGGCCGCGTTCGAGGGCGTTGACCGTCTGGCGGGAGACGCCGAGCTGGCTGGCGAGATGGGCTTGCGACCATCCGCGCTGGCGGCGCAGGTCGGGGATGCGGTTCCTCATCCGTAGCGGAGGCGGCCGATCACGGTGCCGATCACCCAGAGCGCCGCCATCAGCGGCCAGACCACGAACATCGACAGTGTCGGCAGGCCGGCCCCTTCGAGGAAACCGTAACCGAAGGTCAGCAGCGCCGTGCCCGCGAAGGCGAAGGCCAGCGCCTCGAATTGCAGCTTGCGCTGCATCTCGTCGAGATGGCGGATGGTGCGGATGATGACGCCGCAGATGAAGATCGCGGGCAGCATGGGGGCGAGGGAGAGGAGGATTTGGCCGGTATCGCTATGGGGGCCGGTTTGCAGGAGCTTTTGCGAGAAGAACAGGGCGAAGGCGTAGGCGGAGAAGCCCACGAGCATTAGGGCGAGGTTGCGTTTCATCGGGCGAGCCTCCTTTTGTAAAGTGTGCTTTACATTTGGGGGACAGGGGTGCTTATGTCAAGGGTGCTTTACATGTTTGGGTGGTTTGGAGGGGTTGGGGAGGTGGGTTTCACCCACCCTACGGCGGTAGGTTTGGTTCAGTGAGGTCCCGGCTCGGGGGCCGGGACGGGACCGAATTGAGGCCGGTGGTACACAACGAAAAAGGCCCCGCCGATTGGCGGGGCCTTTCTCCATTCTGTCAGAGCGACGCTCAGTCTTCGCGGCTTTCGGGCGTGTCGACGAAGTTGTCGAACTCGTCGCCGCCGACCACGTCGTTGGCATCGGGTGCCGCCAGCGCGGCGGCCGCTTCGGCCTCCTCGCGGCGGGCTTCGATGACCACGTTGTCGCGGCCCTGGGCGATCGAGCGGACCTTGAGGGTCGCGCCACCGGTGCCCGCCGGGATGAGGCGGCCGACGATGACGTTTTCCTTGAGGCCGACCAGCTTGTCACGCTTGCCCTGAACCGAGGCTTCGGTCAGCACGCGTGTGGTCTCCTGGAACGACGCCGCCGAGATGAACGACCGGGTCTGAAGCGAAGCCTTGGTGATCCCCAGAAGGATCGGCTCGCCCTGTGCCGGGCGCTTGCCCTTGTCGAGCACCTTCTGGTTGGCCGCGTCGAATTCGGCCTTGTCCACATGCTCGCCCTTGAGAAGCGTGGTTTCCCCGCTGTCGAGGATCTCCCACTTCTGGAGCATCTGGCGAACGATCACCTCGATGTGCTTGTCGTTGATCTTCACGCCCTGCAGACGATAGACCTCCTGCACCTCGTTGATCATGTAATCGGCCAGAGCCTCGACCCCCATGATCGACAGGATGTCGTGGGGCGCGGGGTTGCCGTCCATGATGTAGTCGCCCTTCTGCACGTAATCCCCTTCCTGAACGGGGATGTGCTTGCCCTTGGGCACCATGTATTCGACCGGTTCCAGCGACTCGTCGGCCGGTTCGATGCTGATCCGGCGCTTGTTCTTGTAGTCGCGACCATAGCGGACATAGCCGTCGATTTCCGCGATGATGGCGTGATCCTTCGGGCGGCGTGCCTCGAAGAGTTCGGCCACACGCGGCAGACCGCCGGTGATGTCCTTGGTCTTGGCGCCTTCGCGCGGGATCCGGGCGACCACGTCGCCGGCGCTGACCTCCTGCCCGTCTTCGATGGATAGGATGGCATCGACCGACATCGGGTAGGTGACCGGGTGACCGGCATCGTTGCGCACCGGCTCGCCGTCCTTGTCGGCGATCAGGATTTCCGGCTTGAGCTCGTTGCCCTTGGGCGCGGCGCGCCAGTCGGTCACGATCCGCTGGGTCATGCCGGTGGCGTCGTCGGTCACCTCGCGCACGGCAACGCCGGTGGTGAGGTCGACGAAACGGGCGGTCCCGCTCTTCTCGGCGAGGATCGGCAGGGTATAGGGATCCCATTCGAAAAGCTTGTCGCCGCGCTTGACCTTGTCGCCTTCCTTGAGGAACAGCTTGGAGCCGTAGCCGACCTTGTGGCTGGCCAGTTCGGCGCCGTTCCCGCCCATGATCCGCAGTTTCATGTTGCGGCCCATGACCAGGGTTTCGCCCGAGGAGTTTTCCAGCGTCTGGGCGCCGTCATACTCGACCGTGCCTTCCTGGCTGGCTTCGAGGAACGACTGCTGGCCACCCTGTGCCACGCCGCCGATGTGGAAGGTCCGCATCGTCAGCTGGGTGCCGGGTTCACCGATCGACTGGGCGGCGATGATGCCGACCGCTTCGCCGGTGTTGACCATGGTGCCACGGGCGAGATCGCGGCCATAGCACATGGCGCAGACACCGTCATCGGCCTCGCAGGTCAGCGGGCTGCGGATGCGTGCGGTTTGCACGGCAGCCTGATCGATCGCGTCGGAGAGGCGCTCGTCGATGAGCTGGCCGTGGGCCACGACCACCTCGCCCGAAACCGGGTCGACGATATCCTCGGCCGCGACACGGCCCAGCACACGCTCGGCCAGCGACGCCACCACCTCACCGTCATTGACGGCGGCCTCGGCGGTGATCGCGCGTTCGGTGCCGCAATCGTGCTGGCGCACGATGCAGTCCTGCGCGACGTCGACGAGACGGCGGGTCAGGTAGCCGGAGTTCGCCGTTTTCAGGGCGGTGTCCGACAGACCCTTACGGGCGCCGTGGGTGGAGTTGAAGTACTCCAGCACGGTCAGGCCTTCCTTGAAGTTCGAGATGATCGGCGTCTCGATGATGTCGCCGTTGGGCTTGGCCATCAGGCCGCGCATCCCGCCGAGCTGTTTCATCTGCGTGACCGAGCCCCGCGCGCCCGAATGCGCCATCATGTAGACGCTGTTGGGTTCCTGCACGGCGCCGCTCTCGTCGGTGATTTCGGCCGAGATGGTGCCCATCATCGCCTCGGTCACCTGGTCGTTGCACTTCGACCATGCGTCGACAACCTTGTTGTACTTTTCGCCCTGAGTGATCAGGCCGTCCATGTACTGTTGCTCGAAGCCCTTCACGAGTTCGCGGGTTTCCTCGACGATGGTCCACTTGGTGTCGGGGATGACCATGTCGTCCTTGCCGAAGGAGATGCCGGCGCGGAAGGCTTCCTTGAAGCCCGTCGACATGATCTGGTCGCAGAAGATCACGCTCTCCTTCTGGCCGCAGTAGCGGTAGACGGTGTCGATGACCTGCTGCACCTCTTTCTTGCGAAGGAGGCGGTTGACCAGTTCGAAGGGCGCCTTGGCGTTGAGCGGCAGGAGCCCGCCGATGCGGACGCGGCCCGGCGTGGTTTCGAAGCGCTGCACCACCTCGTTGCCTTCCTCGTCGATCTGGGGAAGGCGCGCGGTGATCTTGGCGTGCAGGTGCACCTCGCCCGAGTCGAGCGCGTGCTGCACCTCGTCGATCGAGGAGAAGACCATGCCTTCGCCCTTCATCCCTTCGCGCATGATCGAGGTGTAGTAGAGACCCAGAACCATGTCCTGCGAGGGCACGATGATCGGCGCGCCGTTGGCGGGCGACAGGACGTTGTTGGTCGACATCATCAGGACGCGCGCCTCGAGCTGGGCTTCCAGCGAGAGGGGGACGTGCACGGCCATCTGGTCACCGTCGAAGTCGGCGTTGAAGGCCGAGCAGACGAGCGGGTGAAGCTGGATCGCCTTGCCTTCGATCAGGATCGGCTCGAACGCCTGAATGCCGAGGCGGTGAAGCGTGGGCGCGCGGTTCAGCAGAACCGGGTGTTCGCGGATCACCTCGTCGAGGATGTCCCAGACTTCGGGGCGTTCCTTTTCAACCAGTTTCTTGGCCTGCTTGACAGTCGAGGACATGCCTTTCGCCTCGAGCCGCGAGTAGATGAACGGCTTGAACAGCTCGAGCGCCATCTTCTTGGGCAGGCCGCATTGATGCAGCTTGAGTTCCGGGCCGGTCACGATGACCGAACGGCCCGAGAAATCGACCCGCTTGCCGAGAAGGTTCTGGCGGAAGCGGCCCTGCTTGCCCTTGAGCATGTCGGAGAGCGATTTCAGCGGGCGCTTGTTGGCGCCGGTGATGACGCGGCCGCGGCGGCCGTTGTCGAAGAGCGCGTCGACCGATTCCTGCAGCATCCGCTTTTCGTTGCGGACGATGATATCCGGCGCGCGCAGTTCGATCAGCCGCTTGAGGCGGTTGTTCCGGTTGATCACGCGGCGGTAGAGGTCGTTGAGGTCGGACGTGGCGAAGCGGCCGCCATCCAGCGGGACGAGCGGGCGCAGTTCCGGCGGGATCACCGGGATCACGGTCATGACCATCCATTCCGGGCGGTTGCCGGATTCGAGGAAGCTTTCCACGACCTTGAGGCGCTTGATGATCTTCTTGGGCTTGAGTTCACCGGTGGCCTCGGCGAGATCGGCGCGCAGTTGCTCGGCCTCGTTTTCGAGGTCGATGTTCTGCAGCATCTCGCGGATCGCCTCGGCGCCGATATTGGCGGTGAAGGCATCCATGCCGTAGGCGTCCTGCGCGTCCATGAACTCTTCTTCGGTGAGCATCTGGCCATAGGTCAGGTCGGTCAGGCCCGGCTCGATCACGACGTAGTTCTCGAAGTAGAGCACGCGTTCCAGATCACGCAGGGTCATGTCGAGCATGAGGCCGATGCGCGAGGGCAGCGATTTCAGGAACCAGATATGGGCGCAGGGGGCGGCCAGCTCGATATGGCCCATGCGCTCGCGCCGGACCTTCTGGAGCGTGACCTCGACGCCGCATTTCTCGCAGACGACGCCGCGGTATTTCATCCGCTTGTACTTGCCGCACAGGCATTCGTAATCCTTGATCGGACCGAAGATGCGCGCGCAGAACAGGCCGTCACGCTCGGGCTTGAACGTGCGGTAGTTGATGGTTTCAGGCTTCTTGATCTCGCCATAGGACCAGCTCAGAATGCGCTCCGGGCTGGCCAGCGAGACCTTGATTTCGTCGAACACCTTGGCGGGGGCCGCCGGGTTGAACGGGTTGTTCGTGAGTTCCTGGTTCATGTTCAAATCCTTTGATCGGGTAAGGGGAAGAGCGGCATCGGCGGTGGGTTGGCACCCACCCTACGCAGGGCAGGGCGGGCGCAATTCACCGGGAGACGCCGTTACTCGTCTTCCTCCTCGTCCAGGAGTTCCATGTTGAGGCCGAGGCCGCGGACTTCCTTCACCAGCACGTTGAAGCTTTCGGGCACGCCGGCCTCGAAATTGTCCTCGCCCTTGACGATCGACTCGTAGACCTTGGTCCGGCCGGCCACGTCGTCGGATTTCACCGTCAGCATTTCCTGCAGGGTGTAGGCCGCGCCGTAGGCTTCCAGCGCCCAGACCTCCATCTCGCCGAAGCGCTGGCCGCCGAACTGGGCCTTGCCGCCCAGCGGCTGCTGGGTGACGAGGCTGTACGGCCCGGTCGAGCGTGCGTGGATCTTGTCGTCGACAAGGTGGTGCAGCTTGAGCAGGTACTTGACGCCGACGGTCACCTTGCGGCTGAACTGTTCGCCGGTGCGGCCATCATACAGGATGGACTGGCCGCTTTCGTCGAAGCCCGCGCGTTTGAGCGCGTCGTTCACGTCAGGCTCTTTCGCACCGTCGAAGACCGGGGTCGCGATCGGCACGCCACGGGTGACGTTGCCGGCGGCTTCCACTAGCCCTTCCTCGGACATGGGAGCGATGCCTTCTTCGTAGACATCGTCGCCATAGGCGATCTTCATCGCCTCGCGGACCGGGGTCAGGTCGCCCGAGCGGCGGTATTCCTGCAGCGCCTCGTCGATCTTGATGCCGAGGCCGCGGGCCGCCCAACCCATGTGGGTTTCAAGGATCTGACCGACGTTCATCCGCGAAGGCACGCCGAGCGGGTTGAGGCAGAAGTCGACCGGGGTGCCATCCTGAAGGAAGGGCATGTCCTCCATCGGGACCACCTTGGAGATGACGCCCTTGTTGCCGTGACGGCCGGCCATCTTGTCGCCCGGCTGAAGCTTGCGCTTCACGGCGATGAAGACCTTGACCATCTTCATCACGCCCGGCGGCAGGTCGTCGCCGCGGCGGACCTTCTCGACCTTGTCCTCGAAACGGGCGTCGAGGGTGCGTTTCTGCGCCTCGTACTGCTCGTTCATGGCCTCGACGATCTGGGCGTCCTGCTCTTCCTTGAGGGCAAGCTGCCACCACTGGCCGCGCGACAGCGTTTCCAGCAGTTCCTCGGTGATTTCCGAGTTGGACTTGACGCCTTTGGGGCCTTTCACGGCGATCTTGCCGAGAATGTGGTCTTTCAGACGCGCGTAGATGTTGCGCTCGAGAATGGCGAGCTCGTCATCGCGGTCACGGGCGAGGCGTTCGACCTCTTCCCGCTCGATCTGCAGCGCGCGCTCGTCCTTCTCGACCCCGTGGCGGTTGAAGACGCGGACCTCCACGACAGTGCCGTAGTCGCCCGGCTTCACGCGCAGCGAGGTGTCGCGCACGTCGGAGGCCTTTTCGCCGAAGATGGCGCGGAGGAGTTTTTCCTCCGGCGTCATCGGGCTTTCGCCCTTGGGGGTGATCTTGCCCACGAGGATATCGCCCGGCTGCACGTCGGCGCCGATATAGACGATGCCCGCCTCGTCGAGGTTGCGCAGGGCTTCCTCGCCGACATTGGGGATGTCGCGGGTGATCTCTTCCGGTCCGAGCTTGGTGTCGCGGGCGGCGACCTCGAATTCCTCGATATGGATCGACGTGAACACGTCATCGCGGGCGATGCGTTCGGAGATCAGGATCGAGTCCTCGAAGTTGTAGCCGTTCCACGGCATGAAGGCCGTGACCACGTTCTTGCCGAGTGCCAGTTCGCCGAGATCGGTGGAGGGGCCGTCTGCGACGACCTCGCCTTTTTCGACGGTCTGGCCCACCTTCACCAGCGGCTGCTGGTTGATACAGGTGTTCTGGTTCGAGCGCTGGAACTTGCGCATGCGGTAGATATCCACGCCGGGATCGCCGATTTCGAGATCCTCGGTGGCGCGGATCACGATCCGCTGGGCATCGACCTGGTCGATCACGCCGGCGCGGCGGGCGAGCACGGAGGCGCCCGAGTCGCGCGCGACGATGCCTTCGATGCCGGTGCCCACGAGCGGGGCCTCGGACCGCAGCGTCGGCACGGCCTGACGTTGCATGTTCGAGCCCATCAGAGCGCGGTTGGCGTCGTCATTCTCGAGGAACGGAATGAGCGAGGCCGCGACCGAGACCAGCTGTTTGGGCGAGACGTCGATCAGGTCGACATGCTCGACCGGGGCCAGCATGTATTCGCCCGACTGGCGGGTGTTGACCATCTCGTTGACGAACTTGCCGCCCTCGTCGAGCGTGGCGTTGGCCTGCGCCACGGTGTGGCGCATTTCCTCGGTGGCGGACATGTAGGTCACCTCGTCGGTGACCTGTCCGTTTTCGACCTTGCGGTAGGGCGTCTCGATGAAGCCGTACTTGTTCACGCGGGCGAAGGTGGCGAGGCTGTTGATCAGGCCGATGTTCGGGCCTTCCGGCGTTTCGATCGGGCACATCCGGCCATAGTGGGTCGGGTGAACGTCGCGCACCTCGAAGCCCGCGCGTTCGCGCGTCAGGCCGCCCGGCCCGAGCGCCGAGAGGCGCCGCTTGTGGGTGACCTCGGAGAGCGGGTTGGTCTGGTCCATGAACTGCGACAGCTGCGAGGAGCCGAAGAATTCACGCACCGCGGCCGCCGCCGGCTTGGCGTTGATCAGGTCCTGCGGCATGACCGTGTCGATCTCGACGCTAGACATACGCTCCTTGATGGCGCGCTCCATGCGGAGGAGGCCGACGCGGTACTGGTTCTCCATCAGCTCACCGACCGAGCGCACCCGGCGGTTGCCGAGGTGGTCGATGTCGTCGATGTCACCCTTGCCGTCGCGCAGCTCGACCAGAGCCTTGACGCAGGCCACGATATCCTCGCGGTCCAGCGTGCGCTGGGTGTCGGGCTTTTCGAGGTTGAGGCGCATGTTCATCTTCACGCGGCCCACGGCGGAGAGGTCGTAGCGCTCGCTGTCGAAGAACAGCGTGTTGAAGAGGGCCGAGGCGGCCTCTTCCGTCGGCGGCTCGCCGGGGCGCATGACGCGGTAGATATCCATGAGTGCGGTTTCGCGGTTCATGTTCTTGTCCTGCGCCACGGTGTTGCGCATGTACGGGCCGACATTGATGTTGTCGATGTCGAGCACGGGGACATCGGTGATGCCCGCCTCGATCAGGTCCATTACCGTGCCGCCGGTGATCTCGCCGTCCTTGTCGCGGGTGATCGTCAGTTCGTCGCCGGCCTCGACATAGATCGCGCCGGTTTCCTCGTTGATGATGTCGCGGGCGACGAAGCGGCCGGCGATCTGTTCGAAGGGCACGAGAAGCTCTTTCACGTTGCCGTCGTCGATCAGCTTCTTGACGGCGCGGGGCGTGATCTTCTTGCCGGCCTCGGCGATGACCTCGCCCGTGGAGGCGTCGATCAGGTCATAGGTCGGACGGGTGCCGCGCACGCGGTTGGGGAAGAACTTGGTGACCCAGCCCTTCTTCTTTTTCAGCTTGTAGTCGACCGTATCGTAATAGGCGTTCATGATGTCTTCCTGATCCAGCCCGAGGGCGTAGAGCAGGGTCGACACAGGCAGCTTCCGCCGGCGGTCGATCCGGGCGAAGACGATATCCTTGGCGTCGAATTCGAAGTCGAGCCACGAGCCGCGATAGGGAATGATCCGGCAGGCGAAGAGCAGCTTGCCCGAGGAGTGGGTCTTGCCCTTGTCATGGTCGAAGAACACGCCGGGCGAGCGGTGCATCTGGCTGACGATCACGCGCTCGGTGCCGTTGACGACGAAGGTGCCGTTCGGGGTCATGAGCGGCATGTCCCCCATGAAGACATCCTGTTCCTTGATGTCCTTGACCGAGCGGGCGCCGGTATCCTCGTCGAGATCGAACACGATCAGGCGGAGCGTGACCTTCAGCGGGGCGCTGTAGGTCATGTCACGCTGCATGCATTCCTCGACGTCGTACTTGGGTTTCTCCAGCTCGTAGCTGACGAATTCCAGCACGCTGGTTTCGTTGAAATCCTTGATCGGGAAGACCGACTGGAAGACCCCCTTGATCCCTTCCCCGTCCTGCGGATCGGGCTGATCGCCGGAATTCAGGAAAAGGTCGTAGGAGGATTTCTGAACCTCGATGAGGTTGGGCATCTCCAGCACTTCGCGGATCTTGCCGTAATATTTGCGAAGACGTTTCTGGCCGAGATAGGTCGCGGGCATAAGGGCGCTGTCCTTGTACTCACGCCACTTCGCGGGGCGGCAACCGGCGAAGTGACTATTCAGGCGGTTCGGTGTCCCATTCCTGTGCAGCGTGCCAGGCTGAACGCTCGGACATCGAAACGCACCTAGCCAAACCTGCGCACATACAGGTTTGGCAAGATGCGTTAAGTGAGGTGATCTCGTAGCATCATATTTGTTCGGACCGCAAGGGCGTCAAGTGCGGTTTCTCGCTCACGTATGGTTTACCTTGCTTCCCCTAGTGGTTTCGGCGGGGCCGAGCGCGGCATCGAGCCCCGCCCAGGCGGTCTTGACGGTGGTTTCGAAGGCCGCGCGGGAGTATTTCGCGCCAATGGCGGCCGAGGCGGCGCGGCGAAGCGAATCAAGGCGGGCCGGGTCGCGGTCATATTCGGTGACGGTGTCGCGGGTGGCGTCGATCAGGGCGGCGAAATCGGCGTCGGGCACCTTGATGCCGGTGGTGGCGTCGAAGAACTCCTCGCCGCCGACGCCGGCATAGCCGATGGTGATGCAGCCCGCCTTCATCGCCTCGGCCGGGGGAAGGCCGAAGCCTTCCTGCTCCGAGAAGGAGAGGAAGATAAGCGCCTCGCGCAGGGTGGCGGCGACCTGTTCCGGTGTCATCCTGTCGATCGGGGTCAGATCCCAGCCTTGCAGTTCCGGCAGGGCGGCCAGCGTGTCGGCGACGAAACGCGCCTGTTCGGGGCGCTTGCGGGGCATGTAGGCGATGCGGCGCTGTTTCGTTTCGGTGTAGTCGAGGCCCGGCTGATCGACGGGCAGGGTGATGCGCTCGGCCGGGCCGGGATAGGCGTGGCGGAGGGCGGCGTGGCAGGCCTCGGAGATGGAGAAGGCGGCATCGACCTTGTTCATCACGCTGCCGGTCTTATCCCATTGGCGGGCCAGAAGCAGGCCGAAGCCGTTCTGGACGGCCAGCACGAGGGGGCTGTGGGGATAGACGCGGGCAACCTCGGTCAGGCAGAATTCGGGGGCGACGATGACGTCGTTCGGGCCGGGGCGGCGGAGCGGGTTGGCGCCCTTGCGGTGCGGCAGAAGGCCGGTGAGCTTCTGTTTCACGCGGGTCAGGCGGCGCTCAAACGGGTTGGTGAGCGAGGCCAGTGCCGGGTCGTGGAAGGCATCACCCGTGTAGTGCCAGAAACCGTAGGCGTAATCCGGCGAGGCATAGAGCGGGGCGGCGTCATAACCCTCGCGGCGCAGCACCTCGATGATCTGGAGCAGCACGTTCACGCCGCCGACCGGCTTGGTCACCTCGGGCAGCGGGAAGAGATATGTGCGGCGGGCGGTCATGCGGGGCGGAACGGTCTGTTGCTGCGCTGTGGCGGGGAGAGCTCCCCTGCCCTTTCAAAGAACAAAGGCACGCCGCTTGGGGCGTGCCTTTGCAAAATAACCGGGAACCGGCGGTGCGGCGAGACGCGACGCACCGCCGGGCCTGATCACTTGAGCTCGACTTCTGCGCCAGCTGCTTCCAGCTTGCTCTTGAGGTCTTCTGCTTCGTCTTTGGAAACCTGTTCCTTGACGGCTTTGCCACCGGCTTCGACCAGTTCCTTGGCTTCTTTGAGGCCAAGACCGGTGATTGCGCGAACCTCCTTGATGACGTTGATCTTGGAAGCGCCAGCGGACTTCAGGATCACGTCGAATTCGGTTTGCTCTTCACCGGCGTCGCCACCGGCGTCGCCACCGGCAGGGCCGGCCATCATGACGGCGCCGCCAGCGGCGGGCTCGATGCCGTACTCGTCTTTCAGGATGGTTTTCAGTTCTTGTGCCTCGAGAAGCGTCAGACCAACGATCTCTTCGGCGAGTTTTTTCAGATCAGCCATTTTACAGCTCTTTCCGTTTTCCAAGTTTGTGTTCCAACGTCGGGCAATTGCCCCGCACGCGGGATGTTCCAGTTGCGCTTATGCAGCTTCGGCCTTCTCTTCGATGGTCGAAAGGATGCTCGCGATGTTCGAGGCAGGTGCGCCAATGGCCCCGGCGATGTTCGAAGCGGGTGCGCCGATGCAGCTTGCGATCTGAGCGATAAGCTCGTCGCGCGAGGGCATCTTCGACACGGCTTCGACACCGGCCCGGTCCAGGGGATCCGTACCCATTGCCCCGCCAAGGATCTCGTAGTTCTTGTTATCCTTGGCGAAGTCCTCGGCGACCTTGGCTGCTGCCACAGGGTCTTCCGAGAAGGTGAGCACGGTCATGCCCGTGAGGTAATCGGCAATGCTTTCGCACGGCTTGCCCTCAAGGGCGATCTTGGCGAGCCTGTTCTTGGCAACGCGAACGGATGCTTCGGCCGCGCGGGCGCGGGCGCGAAGATCCTGCATTTCTGCAACCGTGAGACCCGCGTAGTGGGCTACCACTACGACGCCAGAGCTTTCGAAGATCTGGCCGAGTTCCTCGACCACTTTCTCTTTCTGGGCTCTATCCACAGTTTCACTCCAAATTTGGGGGTTTCCCCCCGGCTCAGTTTTGGCGGGTCGCCCCGCCGTTCGGGTCCAATTTCAGGGTCCCGAGACCAAGATCACCCGAAGGCAGGGCCCTCGCATGGAATCTCAACTCGTTCCCCATCTCAGGAAGGAATTATTGGGCGGATGCCCAACCCTCCATCTCGGACAGGACGAGGCCACCGTGGCGGCCCCGCCATTCGCCCCGGACGCAAGGCCCGGAGGCAAATTCTCAGGCGTCGGCCAGGGTGGCCGCGTCGCCCACGTCGATCGAAACGCCCGGCCCCATGGTCGAGGTGAGCGAGATCTTCTTCATGTAGGTGCCCTTGGCGCCGGCCGGTTTGGCCTTGTTCACGGCCGTGACGAAGGCGCGCACGTTCTCGACCAGCTTCGCCTCGTCGAACGACGCTTTGCCGATGCCGGCATGGACGATCCCGCCCTTGACGGCCTTGAACTGCACCTCGCCGCCCTTGGCGGCCTTGACGGCGTCGGCCACGTCCATCGTCACCGTGCCGACCTTGGGGTTCGGCATCAGGTTGCGCGGGCCAAGGATCTTACCAAGGCGGCCGACGATCGGCATCATGTCCGGCGTGGCGATGCAGCGGTCGAAGTCGATCTTGCCCGACTGCACGGTTTCCATCAGGTCCTCTGCACCGACGACATCGGCGCCGGCCTTCTCGGCCTCTTCGGCCTTGGGGCCGCGGGCGAAGACGGCGACGCGGACATCCTTGCCGGTGCCGTTGGGCAGGCCGACGACGCCGCGGACCATCTGGTCGGCGTGGCGGGTGTCGACGCCGAGGTTCACGGCAATCTCGACGGTTTCGTCGAACTTGGCGTTGGCGTTGTTCTTGACCAGCGCGACGGCCTCTTCGACGGTCACGTTCAGCTTGCCTTCAAAGGCTTCGCGGGCGGCGCGGGTGCGTTTTCCGAGCTTTGCCATCTTACTTCACCTCGATGCCCATGGACCGTGCGGAGCCGGCGATGATCTTCATCGCGGCTTCGACGTCGTTTGCGTTGAGGTCCTTCCACTTGGCCTCGGCGATTTCGCGCAGCTGCTTGGCGGACACGGTCGCGACGGAATCGCGGCCCGGCGTCTTGGAGCCGGATTTCAGCTTGGCGGCCTTCTTCAGGTAATAGGACGCCGGCGGCGTCTTGATGTCCATTTCAAAGGACTTGTCCTGATAGTAGGTGATGACGGTCGGGCACGGGGCACCCGGCTCCATCTCCTGCGTCTTGGCGTTGAACGCCTTGCAGAATTCCATAATGTTGATACCGCGCTGACCAAGCGCCGGACCCACGGGCGGGGACGGGTTCGCCTGACCTGCGGGCACTTGCAGCTTCATCGTGCCTGCGAGTTTCTTGGCCATGAGGCCTCTCCTTTACTTCCAACACCTTCGGGGCGCGCCCCGTCAGGTTTTTCGTTGTGTGGTCCGGTCCGCGCATCGCGATGCGCTCGCCTTCCACTTCGGCATCCCGGACGGGCCGGGCATCTCGGGCGCGGTCACCCCTGCTTGGTGACCTGCGTGTATTCCAGCTCGACCGGGGTTTCCCGGCCGAAGATCGACACCATCACCTTGAGACGCTGGTTGTCGTCGTCGACTTCCTCGACCATCCCGTCGAAATCCTCGAACGGGCCGTCATTGACCTTCACCTTCTCGCCGATCTCGAAGGAAATCAGCGTGCGCGGCGATTCCTCGCCTTCCTGAACGCGGTTCAGGATGGCGTTCACCTCGGCGTCGCGCATGGGCATCGGGCGGCCCTGGGGCCCAAGGAACCCGGTGACCCGGTTGATCGAGTTGATCAGGTGATAGCCCTTGTCCGACATTTCCATGTGGACGAGAACATAGCCCGGCATGAACCGGCGCTCGGCCGTCACCTTCTTGCCGCGGCGCACCTCGATCACTTCCTCGGTGGGCACGAGAACCTCGTCGATCTCGTCCTCGAGGCTTTGCTCGGCAACGGATTGTCTGATCTGCTCGGCAATCTTCTTCTCGAAATTCGAGAGAACGCTTACCGAGTACCACCGCTTTGCCATCGTTCAACCAAATCCTGTCAAGCCCGGCGCGATGCCGGATATCTTCGTATTTTCAGGCCGTTGGCCCGTAGTCCCCGAAACAAAAAGCGGCGCGCAACACGAATCGCCGCGCGCCATGTATCGGAGTGTCGGCTGGCCTACCCCCAAACCGCCTTGAAATCAAGGGCAAGGGGGGGATTTTCTGACGCTCAGCCGAAGAAGCTCAGGATACCCGTCAGCCCGGTGCGGATCGCAAGGTCGACCAGCGCGAAGAAGATCGCGGTCAGGGTGGCCATGATAAAGACCATGACCGTGGTCAGGAACACCTCGCGCCGGGTGGGCCAGACGACCTTTGCGACCTCCGAGCGGACCTGCTGGATGAACTGAAGCGGATTGGTCATTGCCATGTGCGGATATGCCTGTAGCTGAATGCGCGTTGCGGGCGGACATACGCGCCGGCCCGCGTGAATTCAAGGCCCGAGACACGCCCCGCCCGGGAAACCGGGCGGGTGTGGCATGGAGAGGCATGCCGGGGGGAGGGATCAGGAGGTGCGCATGCCGCCGTGGCGGGGGGCCGGGCGGGCCTTGGCGAGGGGCTGCGACATGTCCGGCAGCGCGAGGCTTTCGGCAAGGCTGTCGGGCAGGTAGTCGAGCACGGTGTCGAGCCGCAGGGCGGCACGGTCGATGCCCCGGCGCATCCGCTCGGCGGTTTTCGGGTGCCGGCGGGCGAAGCGGCGCCAGTGGCCGGCGGTCACGAGGTAGCGCAGGGCGTGGATGGCCAGCACGGCGAACCACGCGAGGACAAGGATGGCGGCGCCGAGATAGACCGGCCAGAAGAAGGCCGTGAGCACCAGCGCGGCGATGGCCACGGGGCGGACGCGCAGGCGGGAGAGGAGGCCGGTGCGGGGTGCTTCAACCTCCTCATCCTCGTCGGCGGAGAACGCAGCGCGTAGGCGCTGCTCCTCGTCGAGTTCTTCCTGCGGTTCGAGCGGCGGAAGCGCATCGGCGCCCTTCAGCTGCGGCGCCTGTGGCGCGGTCGCGGCGCCGGGGAGCGCTTCACCGGCGGGGCCCTCGCCCAGCATCAGCTGGCTGATATAGCGCTCGGCGTTCTTCTGCGCGACGTCGTCGTTCAGCGCGTCCTCGGGCGGCGGGCTTTGCAGCTCGACGGACTCGTGGGGCAGGTGTGGATTCGTCTTCGATAGGACAACAAACTTTGTCATGGCAGCACTCGTTAATCGTGTCAGACGCCCCCACGCCTGCCCCGGAACCGGCACCCATTCGGGCCGCGCCGGGAACGAGGGTTTTTCTGTGGTCCGATTATGGCGCAAATGTGGCGAATTTCAGACTGAATTATGGCGCGCCGCATTTCGGCCCTTTTTCGGCCCCATTTCCGGCAACACTGATTTCGCTGCGAAAAAACTGTTTCCGGGGTCGGAACGGTAAAAAATTCCCTCTACCCAAGATGCCGGGGATTCGAATCGAATCGAATACATCCCTGCCGCGTAAAGGCAGGCTGTGACGCCCGCAAAAGGGGCGCTTTCCAAGGATCGGTCTGTCGGGAGGAATGGCAGGGGCAGCAGGGCTCGAACCCGCGACCTACGGTTTTGGAGACCGTCGCTCTACCAGCTGAGCTATACCCCTTCGCAAGCGAAGCCCCGGATACGGCAACGCCCGTGAAAGTTCAAGTCCGATTTCGGCCTGTCGCCCCGGAGAATGCACCGCAAGGCGGTCAGCCCTGCGCCGCGCGCTCCAGAACGGCCAGATCGGCGCCACAAATTGCCGCCTCGTGGGCGAGGATGCGGCCGATCGGCCAGTCCCACCACGCGATCTCGAGCAGGCGGGCGATCGTGGCGGCGTCGAACCGGGTGCGCACGGGCCGGGCCGGGTTTCCGGCGATCAGCGTGTAGGGCGGCACACGGCTCGTCACCACGGCCTCGGCACCGGCGATGACACCATGGCCGAGCCGAGCACCGGGCAGAACCCGGACCCCCTGCCCCAGCCAGACGTCATGGCCGATCACGGTGTCCGGACCCGGTGCTCGGCGCAGCGAGGGCCGGCCGGCCTCGAACCCGCCGTCGAACACGGCGAAGGGAAAGGTCGAGAACCCGTCGCGCCGGTGATTGGCCGAGGCGGTGATGAAGGTGACACCGTCGGCGATCTGGCAGAAGCGGCCGATGACCAGCCGCTCGGGCGAGCCCGGATAGAGGTAGGGCGCCAGCCGCGCCGCCCAGTCGTCGGGCGGGGTATGGGCGCTGGCATAGGTGTAATCGCCCACCTCGATGCGCGGGTGGTCGATGGCGTTTTTCAGGAAGACGGTGCCGGGGTGAACCTTGCCGTCGGGCAGGGTCAGCGGATGGCGCGTGTCGGCGCCGGGAAAGGGGCGGTGCATGGCAAGCCTCGCATCTGATCGGGTCTGGAACGGGTTATGCGATCAGGCGGCTTGGTCCATGGTTCCCTCCATTGGCTGCTTGGTGCAGATAGCAGGGGAGCGGCGAAAAGGAAAGGGCCGCCCTGCCGGGGCGGCCCTTCATATGTCTGCGAGAGGTCCCGGGTCGGGCCCGGGACGGGGCGGTGTTGCCCCTTACTCGATGATCTTCGACACGACGCCGGAGCCGACGGTCCGGCCGCCTTCGCGGATGGCGAAGCGGAGGCCGTCTTCCATGGCGATCGGCGCGATCAGCTCGACACCGAATTTCAGGTTGTCGCCGGGCATGACCATCTCGGTGCCCTCGGGCAGGGTCACGGTGCCGGTGACGTCCGTCGTCCGGAAGTAGAACTGCGGGCGGTAGTTGGCGAAGAACGGCGTGTGGCGGCCGCCTTCATCCTTGGTCAGGATGTAGACCTCGCACTCGAACTTGGTGTGCGGGGTGACCGATTTCGGCTTGCACAGAACCTGCCCGCGCTGGATGTCGTCACGGTCGACGCCGCGCAGCAGCGCGCCGATATTGTCGCCGGCTTCACCGCGGTCGAGCAGCTTGCGGAACATCTCGACGCCCGTGCAGGTCGTCTTCTTGGTGTCCTTGATGCCGACGATCTCGATCTCGTCGCCGACGTTGATCACGCCACGCTCGACGCGACCGGTCACAACCGTCCCGCGGCCGGAAATCGAGAACACGTCCTCGATCGGCATCAGGAAGGGCTGGTCCACGGCCCGCTCGGGGGTCGGGATGTAATCGTCGACGGCGGCCATCAGCTCGGAGATCTTGTCCTTGCCGATGTTGTCGTCGCGGTCTTCCAGCGCGGCCAGCGCCGAGCCGGCCACGATCGGCACGTCGTCGCCCGGGAAATCATAGGCCGACAGAAGCTCGCGCACTTCCATCTCGACCAGCTCCAGCAACTCCTCGTCATCGACCTGGTCGACCTTGTTGAGGAACACCACCAGAGCCGGAACACCCACCTGGCGGGCCAGCAGGATGTGCTCGCGCGTTTGCGGCATCGGGCCGTCGGCCGCGTTCACCACCAGGATCGCGCCGTCCATCTGGGCGGCACCGGTGATCATGTTCTTGACGTAGTCGGCGTGGCCGGGGCAGTCGACGTGCGCGTAGTGGCGCGCCTCGGTCTCGTATTCCACGTGCGCCGTCGAGATGGTGATCCCGCGCGCCTTCTCTTCCGGCGCCGCGTCGATCTGGTCATACGCGCGGAACTCGCCGAACTGCTTGGTGATCGCCGCGGTCAGCGTCGTCTTGCCGTGGTCAACGTGCCCAATCGTGCCGATGTTCACGTGCGGTTTCGAACGGTCAAACTTTTCCTTTGCCATATCTCGGGGCGCTCTCATGCTGTTGGGGGGCCGGGACGGCCCGAATTGATACTCCGCGCGCATTTATTGGGTTGCGCCGGGGAAATCAAGCGCTTCCTGCGTCATTCCGCCGGGGGTGCGGACGGCGGCGGATCAGGCCGCGCCGTCCTCCGCCGCGCTCTCCTGCGCGGGAGCGTCCGCCGGTTCGGCGGCCGCCTTCGGCTTGCGCGCCGGGGCGCTTTCGAACCAGCCCTTCGCCCGTTTCTCTCTCCGCAGCCATGTCTCTATCTGCTTGGCGGCATTGCGGGCGAGGTTCTGCATCTGCTCGTCGCGGCTGAGCGTCAGGCCGGAGCCCACCACGGTATCGGCGGAAAAGCTCTCGGCGACGGTGATCCGTTTCGGGTTCGCGTTGAGCTTCTTTCCGGCGGCATCGTCCCAGAGGTTGACGTTGAGGATCAGCAGGGATTTCGGCGCGGCCACCACCGGAATGCCGGGCTGGGCGAGCACGTAGCCGTCGACGCTGATGCCGAGGTGATAGAGGCGCGTGCCCTCGTAGCGGCCGAAGCGTTCGTCGACCGCCGCCTTCATCACCGCGATCCATTCCGCCTTGCTGGCCTTGCGCGAGAACGGGCCCTTGAAGAGCTTGGGCGCAACAACAACGTTGTGGCCGAGGTGAAAGTCGCCGAGATCGGCGGGGGCGCTGTCGAGATCGCCGGCATCGGTGCAGGCGGCCAGCGCCAGCGCGAGAAGACAAGACACGATCAGACGCGGCATCCGCGGCCCTTTCCGGTAAAATACGTCCCGACTGGATAGCGCAGCGCTGCTTTTATCGCAACGCCGGGCCTTGCCGACATTTGCCCCGCGCAGGCGCCGCGCCTATATCCGGAGGAGCGGAAAGGACGACATGCCATGAGCCCCGACGACGCCCCGACCCCCGTGAAGGTACCGCTGGTCACACAGCCGATGGGTATCCTCGGCAGCCTGAACGCGGCACGCAGCAACATCCTGTCGATCATCCCCGAGATCGCCACGAAACAGCCGATGGTGTCGGGGCGCACGGCGAAGCGCTGGCACATGGTGATGGACCCCGGCGCGATCAAGCGGATGCTGCTGGAAAACCTAGACAGCTATCCGAAATCGCTGGTGACGAAGAACCTGCTCAAACCGGCGATCGGCGAGTCGCTGTTCATTGCCGAGGGGGCGCATTGGCGCTGGCAGCGGCGGACGGCGGCGCCGGTGTTTTCGCATCGCAACGTGATGAACCTTGCCCCGGTGATGAGTGCTGCGGCAGAGCGCAGCGCCGAGCGGATCGGCGCGGCCCGAAACCGGGCGGTGGACGTGGCGCAGGACATGGTGCGCACCACCTTCGACGTGATCGCCGACGTGACCTTCTCGGGCGACGGGATGTTCGATGCCGAGGGCGTGCACGAGGGGATCGACGCCTATATCGCCGAGGCGGGGAAGATTTCGCTGCTCGACGTGCTGGGCGCGCCGAACTGGGTGCCGCGGCCGGGGCGGCTGATCTATTCGCGGGGGCCGGTGCGGGACATGCACCGGATCGCCGACCAAGCGATCGAGGCGCGGCGGGCGCGGGGACCAGAGGGCGTGCCGGACCTGCTGGACCTGCTGCTGGAGGGGGAGGACCCCAAGACCAAGCGGCAGATGAACACGGCCGAGCTTCGCGACAACCTGCTGACCTTTATCGTGGCGGGGCACGAGACCACGGCGCTGACGCTGTCATGGGCGCTTTACCTGTGTGCCTTCGATCCGCGCGTGCAGGAGAAGGCGCGGACGGAGCTGGCCGGGGTGTTGGGCGAGCGACGGACGGTGACGGGCGAGGATGTGGAGAAGCTACCCTATATCCGCATGATCGTCGACGAGGCGCTGCGGCTTTACCCGCCGGCGGGGATGGTGTCGCGGACCGCCGTGGCGAAGGACGAGCTCTGCGGGCGCGAGGTGCGGCCCGGCGACACGGTGATGATCCCGATCTATGCGCTGCACCGGCATCACATGCTTTGGGACGAGCCCGACGCCTTTCGGCCCGAGCGGTTCAGCGACCGCAAGGCGGTGCCGCGTTATGGCTACCTGCCCTTCGGGGACGGGCCGCGCATCTGTATCGGCGCGTCCTTTGCCATACAGGAGGCGGTGATCATCCTCGGCACGCTTCTGTCGCGGTTCCGGTTCACGCCGGTGGCGGGGAAGGAGCCGAAACCGGTGATGATCCTGACGCTCAGGCCCGAGGGCGGGGTGTGGCTGGAGGCCGAACCGCTTGCCGGGCCTGACAGCCCGTCTCGCGAGGTGGCGGCCTGAGGCTTCGGGCGTTGCGCGTGTGGAGGGGTTGAGGGGCCAGCCCCTCAAACTCCCCGGGATATTTCCGGCCAGAAGAAACAGAGCGCGCGCAGGGCTTCTTCTGGCGTCAAATATCCCCGCCGGAGGCATGATTCGCGACACCGCCTGTGAGGGCGGGGGAGCGGATCAGGTGAAAGTGTTGTCGCGCGGGAAGCCGCGGGGGGCCATGCGGCCGGCGCCGGCGCGTTTTCCGAGCCATTCGGCGAGGTCGGTCTCGGTGCGGGTGCGGCCGGCCGGGTCAAGCCAGCTGAGGCCTTCGGCGAAGGTGAAGGTGGTGGCATCCGACAGGCCGCCATCCTTGTACCGCTGCAGGCGCACGCCCTTGCCGCGGCCCATTTCGGGCAGTTCGTCGGCCGGGAAGACCAGCACCTTTCGGTTTTCGCCGACGCAGGCGACGTGATCGCCGGTGGCCGGTTTGCAGACGCGCGCGCGCACGTCGCCGCGGACGTTGAGCACCTGTTTGCCGCTGCGGGTCTGGGCCACCACGTCATCCTCGCCCACGAGGAACCCGTCGCCGGCGGAGGAGGCCACGAGCAGTTTCCGGCCGGGCCGGTGGATGAAGAGCGAGACGATCTCGGCCTCGTTGGGCAGGTCGACCATCAGGCGCAGCGGTTCGCCCATGCCGCGCCCGCCGGGCAGGTTGGCGGCGCTGAGCGTGTAGAAGCGCCCGTTGGACCCGAAGACCAGCAGGCGGTCGGTGGTTTCGGCGTGGAAGATGAAGCGGGGGCCGTCGCCATCCTTGAACTTGAGTTCGCGGTTGAGGTCGATATGGCCGGTCATGGCGCGGATCCAGCCCATTTTCGAGCAGACCACGGTGATCGGCTCGCGGTCGATCATCGCCTCGAGCGGAACCTCCTCGACCTCGCCCGCCTCTTCTATGCGGGTACGGCGGGCGCCGCCCTCGTAGTCTTTGCCGAAGGTCTTCTTGACCTCCCTAAGCTGGCTGGCGATCGCTTTCCACTGCACGCTGTCGTCGTCGAGCAGGTCCTCGATCTCGGCGCGCTCGGTCATCAGGTCGTCGCGTTCCTTGACCAGCGCCTCTTCCTCGAGCCGACGCAGGCTGCGCAGGCGCATGTTGAGGATGGCCTCGGCCTGTACGTCCGAGAGGCCGTTCTCGCGGCCCTCGTACATCTGCGGCATTTCGCGTTCGGGGGCGGTTTCGGCAAGGATGCCGGTCGCTGCGGCATCGGCCTCGGAGATGAGGGTGAGGGCAGAAACATCCACCCCGGTCAGCGGCGAGCGGTACTGGCTTTCGTCCATCGCGCGGGTGAGCGAGGCCTGGTGCGGTTTGCTCCAGTCCTCGTACATGAGCGCCGCTTTCGGATCGTCGTCGTAGCGAATGATCTCGATCACCCGGTCGAGGTTGAGGAAAGCCGTGATCAGGCCCTGCAGCACCTCGAGCCGGTGGTCGATCTTCTGCAACCGGTGCCGCGAGCGGCGGATCAGCACCTCGCGCCGGAAGTCGAGGAAGGCGCGCAGCACCTCCTTCATCGAGCAGACCTTGGGCGTCACCCCGTCGATCAGCACGTTCATGTTGAGCGAGAACCGGATTTCGAGGTCGGAGTTGCGGTAGAGCATGCCCATCAGCACGTCCGGCTCGACATTCTTCGAGCGGGGTTCGAGCACGATGCGCACGTCATCGGCGCTTTCGTCGCGCACGTCGGCGAGGATCGGCACCTTCTTGGTCTGGATCAGTTCGGCCAGCTTCTCGATCAGTTTGGATTTCTGAACCTGGTAGGGGATCTCGGTGACGACGATCTGCCACTGGCCGCGGCCGAGATCCTCGGTGTTCCACAGGCAGCGCAGGCGGAAGGCGCCGCGCCCGGTGCGATAGGCCTGCGCCATGTTCTCGGGCGGTTCGACCACGACGCCACCGGTGGGGAAATCGGGGCCCTTGACGTAATTCATCAGCGTGTCGTCGCGGCAATCGGGCGTGTCGATGATATGCAGGCAGGCATCGACCAGCTCGCCGATATTATGCGGCGGGATGTTGGTGGCCATGCCGACGGCAATGCCTGAAGAGCCGTTGGCCAGCAGGTTCGGGAAGGAGGCCGGCAGCACCACCGGCTCGCGCAGGGTGCCGTCGTAATTGTCACGGAAGTCGACCGCGTTCTCGTTGAGCCCCTCGAGCATCGCCTCGGCGACGGCGGTCATCCGGGCCTCGGTGTAGCGGCTGGCGGCGGGGTTGTCGCCGTCGATATTGCCGAAATTCCCCTGCCCGTCGACCAGCGGGTAGCGGACCGCGAAATCCTGCGCCAGTCGCGCCATGGCGTCATAGATCGCCGCGTCGCCATGGGGGTGATAGTTGCCCATCACGTCGCCGGAAATCTTGGCCGATTTGCGGAAACCGCCGGTGGAGGAGAGCCGCAGCTCGCGCATCGCGAAGAGGATGCGGCGGTGCACCGGTTTCAGCCCGTCGCGCGCATCGGGCAGCGCGCGGTGCATGATCGTCGACAGCGCATAGGTCAGGTAGCGCTCGCCAATCGCACGGCGTAGCGGTTCTGCCACAGCTTGGGGGTCTATATTGGGGTCGCCGAGCAAATCACTCATAGATGCTGTGATAGCTTCGGCGGGAACGGTCGTAAAGCGTCAAGCGGGCCGGTTCGGCGCCTTTTCCTGTGATGGATGCAACCGAATCGTGTAGTTTGACGTTCGTTGCCTGAACACTTGGGGAATTTTGCGCCATGTGGCGGTTCGTATTGGTATCATTCGTGGCCTTGGGCTGGTCGTTCTACGTGCTGAGCGGCGGGGCCGATTACGAGCCGGTCGAAAACTCCATCCAAGTGCAGTCGAAGATCGAAAAGCCTGAGCCGGAGCCGGACGAGTCGCGGCAGGTGACGCTGAACCGCCAGCTGCGCACGCTGGCGGAGGTCGAGGCGATGATGGACAGCATGGAAGAGACCGAGGCCGAGACCGAGGAGCTGTCGGTCACGCTGGCCGCGACGCGCACCGACGGTCCGGGCATCATCGAGGCCGAGGCGAGCCGCCCGAAGGCCGAACTGTTGCAGATGAACATCGACGACCGGAAATTCGAGACGCAGGAATCGATCGATGCCGCCGTATCGGCCGCGCTGGGTGATCCGAGTTTCGACCCGTCGCAGTTGCGCTGGGTGAAGGAAGGCATGGTCGATCTGCGGTCGGGCCCCGGTCTGACTTTCGACCGGGTGGCGCAGGTGACCAAAGGCACCGAAGTGGCCGTGCTGGAAGATCCCGGCCATGGCTGGCTCAACGTGCGGATCGTGGATTCTTACGAGACGGGGTGGCTGGCCGAGTGGCTGGTGACCGAGCCGGAATGATGCAGGCCGGACTTACAGGGATGACGCGGCGCTGATGTCGGGCCGATCGGTTCTTATCACGGGGTGCTCCTCGGGCATCGGGTGGGATGCGGCGCAGGGAATGCGGGCGCGCGGATGGCGTGTCTTCGCGGCCTGCCGGCGCGAGGAGGATTGCGCAAGGCTGCGCGAGGACGGGTTCGAGAGCCCGCGGATCGACTACCAGGACGAGGCGACGATCACGTCGGGCCTGCAGGAGGTTCTGGAGGCCACGGGGGGCACGCTGGACGCGGTGTTCAACAACGGGGCCTTCGCCATTCCCGGCGCGGTGGAGGACCTGCCGACCGATGCATTGCGGTCGATCTTCAATGCGAATCTCTTCGGCTGGCACGAGCTGTCGCGGCAGGTGATCCCGGTGATGCGCAAGCAGGGGCACGGGCGGATCGTGCAGAATTCCTCAATCCTGGGCTTCATCCCGATGCCTTGGCGGGGGGCCTATGTCAGCACCAAGTTCGCGCTGGAAGGGCTGAGCCATACGCTCAGGATCGAGATGCGGGGCACGGGTATTCACGTCATCCTGATCGAGCCGGGGCCGATCACCTCGAAGTTCCGCCAGAACGCGATTCCGCATTTCGAGCGCTGGATCGACTGGGAAGGTTCGCCCCGGCGGTCGCAATACGAGGCGGTGAAGCACCGGCTTTACGAAAACCGGGGGCAGGACAGGTTCGAGTTGCCGGCCTCCGCGGTGACCAAGAAGCTGATCCATGCGCTGGAGGCGCCCCGGCCAAGCCCGCGCTATTACGTGACCACGCCCACCTATCTCATGGGGGCGCTGCAGCGGGTGCTGCCGATCCGGGCGCTGGACTGGCTGATCTCGAAGGGCTGAGCGCCGCCCGCGTCGGTTTTCCCTTTCGCCTGATGGCGCATCCGCACTACATGGGCGGGCAGGACCGCAACGGAGGCTTTCCTCATGCTGAACGACCCGCTTTTCATCATCGTGGCGCTGGCCTGTGGTGTCGTGGCCGCGATCCTTCTGTTCGGGATCGCCACCTTCGGCAAAGAGGGGGTGGAGAACAGCAAGCGGTCCAACAAGCTCATGCGCTGGCGGATCATCGCGCAGGCGGTGGCGGTGGTTCTGATCCTGCTTTTCGTTTTCATCCGCCGCCAGGGAGGGCAGTGACATGGTCGTTCTGAACAAGATCTACACGAGGACCGGCGATGCCGGGGATACCGCGCTTGGCAACGGCGCGCGGGTGGCAAAGCATTCGGCGCGTGTGGTGGCCTATGGCACGGTTGACGAGGTGAACGCCACGGTGGGCATGGCCCGGATGAAGGCCAGCGGCGAAAGCGACGAGGCGCTGGCGCGGATACAGAACGACCTGTTCGATCTGGGCGCCGACCTGTGCCGTCCGGACATGGAGAAGGACAAGGAGGCGGAGTATACGCCGCTGCGCGTCTCCGATGGGCAGGTTGAACGGCTGGAAGCCGAGATCGACGCGATGAACGGCGAGCTGGAGCCGCTGCGCAGTTTCATCCTGCCCGGCGGGTCGGAGCTGGCCGCCTATCTGCACCTGTGCCGGACCGTCTCGCGCCGGGCCGAGCGGCACGCGACCGAACTGGCCGTGGAGGAAGAGGTGAACCCGGCGGCGGTGAAATACCTCAACCGGCTGAGTGACTGGTTCTTCGTCGCGGCCCGAATCGCCAATGACGGGGGCAAAGCCGATATCCTTTGGGTGCCGGGCAAGAATCGCTAGGGCGCGGGCCGCGCGGACGGGCAAGAATCTTTCGTGCGCCTGCCTGCCGGTTTTCAAAAGCGTCCTGTCCGATTTCAGCGGGAAACTGCGAAAACGCGACGTCTGTGGCCGCAAACGTGACGATTTTCCCCTGTTTCCCGCTTTCACAAACCTATATCAACGCGCGGGAGACCGTCTGATGAGGGGCCGCCATGCGGCTCTTCAACCACTTTAAGGAGAAGAACGCGATGAAGGTGTTGGTACCTGTCAAACGCGTGATCGACTACAACGTGAAGGTCCGCGTGAAGGCGGACGGAAGCGGTGTCGATCTCGCCAACGTCAAGATGTCGATGAACCCGTTCGACGAGATTGCCGTCGAAGAGGCGATCCGTCTGAAGGAAGCGGGCAAGGCCGAGGAAGTCGTGGCCGTTTCGATCGGCGTGAAACAGGCGCAGGAAACGCTGCGCACGGCGCTGGCGATGGGCGCGGACCGGGCGATTCTGGTCGTGGCCGCCGATGACGTGCATACCGATATCGAACCGCTGGCCGTGGCCAAGATCCTTGCCAAGGTGGTCGAGGAAGAGAAGCCCGGCATCGTGATCGCCGGCAAGCAGGCGATCGACAACGACATGAACGCCACAGGGCAGATGCTGTCGGCCCTGCTCGGCTGGAGCCAGGGCACGTTTGCGTCCGAGCTCGACATTGAGGGCGACCACGCCAAGATCACCCGTGAGGTGGATGGCGGTCTGCAGACCATCAAGGTGAAGATGCCGACCATCGTGACCGTCGACCTGCGCCTGAACGAGCCGCGCTATGCCTCGCTGCCGAACATCATGAAGGCGAAGAAGAAGCCGCTCGACGAGAAGACCGCCGAGGATTACGGGGTCGACGTTTCGCCCCGCCTCGAGGTGGTCAAGACCGAGGAGCCGGAAGCCCGCCAGGCTGGTGAGATCGTGGCGGACGTGGATACGCTGGTGGCCAAACTCAAAGAAAAGGGGGTCGTGTAATGGCTGTTCTTCTTCTTGCCGAAGTCAATGACGGTGAACTGGCGCTGGACGCCACCGCCAAGGCCGTTGCGGCCTGTGCCAACCTGGGTGACGTGACCGCGCTCTGCGCCGGGGGCTCGGCCTCTGCCGCGGGCGAGGCGGCGGCCAAGATCGAGGGCGTGAGCAAGGTGCTGGTGGCCGAGGATGCCTCGCTGGGGCACCGACTGGCGGAAACGACCGCCGCGCTGATCGTGTCGCTGGCGGGTGATTATGACCACATCGTCGCGCCGGCCACCACCGACGCCAAGAACGTGCTGCCCCGCGTGGCCGCGTTGCTGGACGTGATGGTTATCTCTGATGTTTCCGGCGTCGTCGATGCCGACACGTTCGAGCGCCCGATCTATGCGGGCAACGCCATCCAGACGGTGAAATCGAAGGACGCCAAGAAGGTCGTCTCGATCCGGACGGCGAATTTCGATGCGGCGGGCGAGCAATCGGCCGCGCCGGTCGAGAGCGCCTCGGCGGCCGAGAACCCCGGTCTTTCCGAATGGGTCGAGGACAAGGTCGCCGAGAGCGACCGTCCGGAGCTGACCAGCGCGGGCATCGTCGTCTCGGGCGGCCGCGGCGTTGGCAGCCAGGAGAATTTCGAGATCATCGAGAAGCTGGCCGACAAGCTGGGCGCCGCCGTCGGCGCCAGCCGCGCGGCTGTCGATTCGGGCTTTGCCCCGAACGACTGGCAGGTCGGGCAGACCGGCAAGGTCGTGGCGCCGGATCTCTACGTCGCCGTCGGCATCTCGGGCGCCATCCAGCACTTGGCTGGCATGAAGGACTCCAAGATCATCGTCGCGATCAACAAGGACGAAGAGGCACCGATCTTCCAGGTCGCCGATTACGGCCTCGTGGGCGACCTCTTCACCGTCGTGCCGGAGCTGACCGAGAAGCTGTGACGCCGGTTGCGGTGCGCTGACGCGCACCCTGCGGAATTGAAAGGGCCCGCCGGTTTGGCGGGCCTTTTTACGTTCAATTCGCGATAACGCCCGCAAGCACCGGGCGCAGCGCCTCGGCGGCGCGTTCATGGGCGCGCGGGCTCAGCATCTCCTGCGCAATGCGGCGGACCTGCGGCGATTGCAGCGGCGCGGGATCGATGCCCCGGTCGGCCGCGCTCAGGCCCGGTTCGACGATGGCGTGTACCTGCCCGCGCAACGCCTCGAGCATGTCGCGGGTGACGAGCGCCGGATCGTCCCAGAGCCCCGCCGCGCCGGTGGCTTCAGGCGCGCGGGCCGAAAGCCAGAGCAGCGCGACCGGGGCCTCCACGCGTTGCAGCATGTCGGTCATCCCCGCCACCCAGCGGGTTTCGAGCGCGCGCCGGAGATGGCCGAACCGGTCGGCCGACAGCGAATGAAGATGGCGCATCATGTGCCGGGTAAAGCTGAACTCGGTGAAATCCACCTCGGGAAACAGCTCTCGCAGGGCATCCGTCGCCTGAAGAAAGCGGTCGTTGCGCCGGGGATGGACGCGGTAATACTTGTTCGACATGTTGAGCGCCCCGGGCACCTGCAGCACGCAGAGCCGCGCACGGCGCGCGCAGTCGAGCAGCGCGCGATCCTTGGCGAAGACATCGACCCCCGCATTGGGCCAGCCGAAATTCACGCAAGGGAGTCCCGTCATCCCCTCGAGCAGGTCGGGATAGGGATTGGCAATAAACTTGCCGTAGGTTTCCGTACCGCCGAGACAGGCCACGAAATCGCCCTCGAGCCTGCGGCGCGGCCCGCGAAAGAGCAGACGCGACCCGTCATAGCGGCATTGATCGACACCCTGGGGCAGGCGCCCCGCATTTTCCTGGTACATGTTTCCCACCACGTATTGTTTTCCCGCGGAAAGGATTCGCCGATCGGCGTTGAGAAACCGCTAAAGGGTGAAATCGTCGCGAGTTTTACGGGTCGGCGCATGGGCCCGTTGCCGCACGGCCCCTTGCAGCCCGGCCGCCGGGGGGCCTATGGTGGCGCCGAATTGCAAGACAGAGGCGAGTTGATGGATATCCGGAAAGTGGGCGTGGTGGGCGCGGGTCAGATGGGCAACGGCATTGCGCATGTGCTGGCGCAGGCGGGCTATGACGTGCTGCTGACCGACATCTCGCAGGAGGCGCTGGACAAGGGCGTCGGCAACATCCGCAAGAACATGGAACGGCAGGTGGGCCGCGGCAAGATGGAGCAGGCGGAGATGGACGCCGCGCTCGGCCGGCTCACCACGACGCTGACCCTGAGCGATCTGGGCCAGACCGATCTTGTGATCGAATCCGCCACCGAGCGCGAGACGGTGAAGCAGGCGATCTTCGAGGATCTGGTGCCGCATCTGCAGCCGCACACGATCCTGACCTCGAACACCTCGTCGATCTCGATCACCCGGCTGGCCAGCCGCACCGACCGGCCGGAGAAGTTCATGGGTTTCCACTTCATGAACCCGGTGCCGGTGATGCAGCTTGTCGAGCTGATCCGCGGGATCGCCACCGACAAGGAAACCTTCGACGCCTGTCACGCGGTGGTCGAGAAGCTGGGCAAGACCTCGGCCTCGGCCGAGGATTTCCCGGCTTTCATCGTCAACCGCATCCTGATGCCGATGATCAACGAGGCGGTCTATACGCTCTACGAAGGGGTGGGCAGCGTCACCTCGATCGACACCTCGATGAAGCTGGGCACGAACCACCCGATGGGGCCGCTGGAACTGGCGGATTTCATCGGGCTGGATACCTGCCTTGCGATCATGAACGTGCTGCATGACGGGCTGGCCGATACCAAGTACCGGCCCTGCCCGCTTCTAACCAAGTATGTCGAGGCCGGCTGGCTGGGCCGCAAGACGGGTCGCGGGTTCTACGATTACCGGGGCGAGACGCCGGTGCCGACGCGCTGAGCGGCGCGGACGGGATTTTGAGTATTTTTGGAAAGATGAAAGTCGGGGCGGTCAGGCCCGGGCGAGGGCGTGCGGGCCGACGGTGAATTCGTGCCATTGGCGCAGGGTATCGCAATGGGCGCGGACGCGGGTTTCGGTGAGCTGGATGCGCCATGTCTGCAGGGCGACGGGGGCGGGTTTGGCGAAGGCCGCGCAGGCGAGGACGGCGATGTTGGCCGCATGGTCGGGGGCGCGGGCCGAGGCGTAGCGGATCGCTTCCACACCCCGGTCGCGCAGGGCCTCGGCGAGGGCGAGACAATCGGTGTAGTCGTCAGGATCGGTCCAGTTGCCCAGGGCCGCCCAGCCGGGAGCGGTGAGATCGGCGCAGAACGGCGTGTGCAGTTCGGCCTGGATGGCGGTGTGTTCGACCGGGTTGCGGGGCATGGGGGTGCCGGGCGAGGCGGCGAAGAAGCGAAGTGCACCCCAAATGCTTTCGGCAACGGCGGTGAGCACCTGCTCGGCCCCGTACCAGACACCCGGAGTGGGGCCCGCGCGGCGGAAGCGGGAGGCGCAGGGGTAACGGCCGTAGCGGAAGGGCGACCAGAACTGGTAGTCGAGATGACGGCAGGGTTCGGGCACCGGCGGCTTGCTCTCTTCCAGCAGGTTTTCCAGCACCTCCTGTTCGTCGATCGTGTCGACGATGCGCGTGGTCGAGGCGCGGAACTGCCCCTCGATCAGGCGCCATGCCGCGTTGCGGTAGAGCGTGACCGGCCCGTCAGAGCGGGGCGCGGGCGGCATCGAGATAGTTCATGACGGTGATCAGGCCGGGCGCGGTCAGCAGAAGTTCGGCCGGGGCGGCGTTGAGATCGGTATTGGGGTTGCGCACCCAACCCCGCATGGTGGCCAGATCGCTGCCGGCGATGGCGTCGAGCGAGCGGAAGACGCGGACGAGGCAGATGGCCAGTTCGTGGGACTTGCCGGAGAGGTCGTAGCCGCCGCCCTTCATGCGCGAGACCGTTGCCTCGCTCACGCCGATGATGCGGGCAAGTTCCTTCTGGCTGAGCCCCAGTTCGCCGGCGGCGTTGAACGCGGCCTTGGCCAGCACGCGGCCAGGTTGGCTGCTTTGGTCTTCGCGGGGTTGTGCAAGGGCGGTCATGCCTCGCTCCTTTCCTTGGAAAGGAATATAGTATGTCTTTCTGAGGAAATCAATAATGCGGCGGCGCTACCGCGTGCCTTCGCCCAGCTTCAACGTGTGATCTCGGAGCCATGCCATGAAGCCGCGCGGATCGGAGTGGAGCATCTTCATCTGCTCGGCATCGATCGGCTTGCCGACCACGGGCCGCTGCGGGTGGTTGCAGCTCTTGACCACTTCGTGCAGCAGGAAGCTCTGCCGCAGGGTGGCGGAGATGCGGTTGGCGGCCTGGTAGACGCGGGAGTTGGAGCCGGGGAAGAAGATCGGCACCACCGTGGCGCCCGAGCGGCGGATCATCTGGGCGGTGAAGACGTTCCATTCCCGTTCGATCACCGGGCCGAACATGGTGTCGGAAGAGGCGACCACGCCCGAGGGGAAGACCGAGATCAGCCCGCCCTCCTTGAGATGCGCCATGGCGTTGGCGCGCATCTCGACCGACTTGCGCTGGGCATCGGGTTCGTGCGGGAACGGCACCGGGATCATGTAGGAGGCCGCGACCTCGTCGATGCCGGTCAGGAGCGCGCGGGTCAGGATCTTGTAATCGGTGCGGCGGCGGCCGATCAGGTCGGCGAGGATCATACCGTCGACCAGCCCGTGCGGGTGGTTGGCCACCACCACGACCGGGCCGTCGGGCGGGATGTTGTCGATCTCGGATTGCGGCGTTTCGAGCGGAATGCCCATCGTGTCGAGCGCCGCGCGCCAAAAGGGCTGGCCGGTGGGGGCGCCCCGCTTCTCGAACTCGCGGATCATCTTGATGATGGTCAGCTTGCCGGTGAACCATTCGATCGCGCGGATGGTAAAAGCGGTGCCGGGCGAGTCGAAGGAATTGGCATAGGTCAGGCTGCGCCGGTCGTACTTGGTGAAATTCACCGTTTCGCCGGGTTGCTGCTGGGCCTGATCCTTTGCGTCCGCCACGTGGTTCAATCCCGTCCCATGCCGCTCTCGTGCGGGGCGCGCGTCACATCGCCTCGCCAAAGCGGTCGGCGACAAGCGCCTCGACCGCGTCGGCCAGGGCTGTTGCGTCCGGGCCCCACGCGCGCACGTCAATAGTCTTTCCTTTCGACGCTGCCAACATCAAAAGCCCCATGATGCTGTCGGCGCCGCTGGACTGGCCGTCGAGGCTGACCTCGGCCGAGGCGTCGAACCCTTCGGCGACCTCGACGAGCTTGGCCGCCGCACGGGCGTGCAGGCCTTTCTCGTTCACAATCTTCAGATGCCGTGAAATCGTTTCGCTCATCGGGTCTTCGTCTTTTCCTGACTTCCAGCTCACTCGGGGGTCACGTTGTGGCTGTCTATGTATTTGCGCCCGGCATCCATAGCGGCCCGGGCGGCCTCTGCAACATCGAGGTGGCGGCTTTTGGCCAGTTTGATCAGCATCGGCAGGTTGGCGCCATAGAGAATGCGGCGGTCATCGGGCTGGCAGGCCTTGAGCGAAAGGTTGGAGGGCGAGCCGCCGAACATGTCGGTCACGATCACCACGCCGCCGCCGGTATCGACCTCGTCAGCCGCGGCGCAGATTTCGGCCTGCTTGCCGGCGCGGTCGCAATCGTTCTCGATAGTGATACCGCGCAGGCCCGGCTGGGCGCCGACGACGTGCTCGATCGCCTTCACGTATTCATGGGCCAAACCGCCATGTGCGACGATCACGATCCCGATCAAAGCTTGTCGCCTCCCTTCATTGCGATGGCGTCCTCTGCGGCGCGGGGCGGCGGGCCGGACGGCACGTGCCGCTCGAGCTCGCGGTGCCTTATAGACACCTGCCAGCCGCCATCTGCAAGGGCCTTGGCAAGGGTTTCGGCCATGGCGACGCTGCGATGCTGGCCGCCGGTGCAGCCGAAGCCGATGGAGAGATAGGCCTTGCCCTCGGCCTCGTAGGCCGGAAGCAGCAGTTGCACAAGGTCGGCGACCTTGTCGCGGAAGGCGGCGAAGCGGGGATCGGCGGCGACATAGGCGGCGACATCGGCGTCACGCCCGTCGCGCCCGCGCAGGGAGGGCTCCCAATAGGGGTTTTGCAGGAAGCGGCAGTCGAGCACCATGTCGAGCCCGCGCGGCAGGCCGCGCTTGTAGGAAAAGGATTGCACCGTGACCGCCAGCCGGGTCTTGCCATCGGGCGCGAACCAGCTTGACAGTTCGGCGCGCAGGTCGTGCGGGCTCATCTCCGACGTGTCGATCAGCATGTCGGCCCGCGCCTTGATCGGGCCCAGCAGATCGGCCTCGCGCCGGATACCGTCCTCGGGGCTTTCGGCCGGGGCCAGCGGGTGGCGGCGGCGGGTTTCGGAGAAGCGGCGCAGCAGCACGTCGGTGCTGCAGTCGAGATAGAGCACCTGGATCGCCACGGGGCTGTCGCCGCCCTCGCGGTCGATCGCCTCGATCAGGCCGAAGGCCGAGAAATCGCGGTTGCGCACGTCGATGCCCAGCGCCAGCGGCTTGTCCGAGACGGGCGCGTCAAGCAGCCGCGGAAGGAAGGAAAGCGGCAGGTTGTCGATCGCCTCGTAGCCGAGATCCTCCAGCGCGCGGATCGCGGTCGTCCGCCCGGCGCCCGAGGGGCCGGTGACCAGAATGACCCGATGTGTCACGGCCTCCTGTGCCATGCGCACCTTTCTCTTATGCGTCCCGTTCCCCGCATAGATATGTGAGGATTGCCGCCGGAAAATGCGCCAGCGCGGATTTTCTGGCAAGCGGGATGTCTGCTCCCAACAATGTGACCGATCGGTGATCCGGCAGGCGGTCGGTTTCGGTCTCGTCCATGTCCACGACCAGCGCCACCGGGGAAGGCCCGGCGGGCCGGGCGGTGAGGATGCCGACCTCGCGCGCCTCGATCCGGCCGCGGAGCGCGGGCGGGGCGTCGGCCATCAGGCGCGCGCCCTCGCGCCAGAGGCGGGTGCGGTCATCGGCAACGAGCCCGGCGCCGAGCGCCATCAATTGCAGTGCCAGCCCCGACTTGCCGCTGCCCGAGGCGCCGCGGATCAGCACGGCGCGCCCCTCGTGGGTCACGCAGGAAGCGTGCAGGATCGTCTCGCCGGGACAGGCCGTTTCGGACGGGTGGCTCTCGCCGCGCGGCATGGCTCAGACCGGCAGGCCGACGACGAAGCGGGCGCCCAGCGGGTCGGAGGTGAGGTCGGCATCGGTGGGGCGGATATTCTCGGCCCAGATCACGCCGTCATGCGCCTCGACGATCTGCTTGGAGATCGACAGGCCAAGGCCGGAGTTGTTGCCGAAATCCTTCTCGGAACGCTGGGAATAGAACCGCTGGAAGATCTTGGTGAGCGCCTGGTCGGGGATGCCGGGGCCGGTATCCTCGACCACGACGACGACGCGGTTCTCGCGCTTGCGGGCCCAGAGGCGGATGGCGTCGCCATCCTCGCAGAAGCTTATGGCGTTGGTGATGAGGTTGACGAAGACCTGTGCCAGCCGCCCTTCGAGCCCGGTGATGATGATCGGTTCCTTGGGGAAGTCGGTGATGAACTCGACGCCCTTCTTCTCGGCCTCTTCACCAAGATATTGCGACAGGTTGGTCAGCATGCCGATCAGGTCGAAGGCTTCCTGTTCTTCCTTCACCAGCTCGCTGTCGAGCCGCGAGGCGTTGGAGATGTCGCTGACCAGCCGGTCGAGGCGGCGCACGTCATGCTCGATCACCTCGAGCAGCTTGGTGCGCTGATCCTCGCGCTTGGCCACCCGCATGGTGCCCACCGCCGAGCGGAGGGAGGCCAGCGGGTTCTTGATCTCATGCGCCACGTCGGCGGCGAATTGTTCGTTGCCGTCGATCCGGTGGTAGAGCGCCGCGACCATGCCGCGCAGCGCGCCGGAGAGGCGGCCGATCTCGTCGGGGCGTGCGGTGAGGTCGGGGATACGGATGCGCCCGCCCTGCCCGCCCTTGCTGCGGTTGCGTGCGCCGCCCACTTCGGCGGCGGCGGCCAGTTCGGCCAGCGGGTTGGCGATGGTCGAGGCGAGGATCAGGCTGAGCCCGACCGAAACCAGCGTCGCGACAAGGAACATCTGGAGCACGCGCTCGCGCTCGACGCGGACAAGCTGGTCGATCTCGCCGGTGGTGTTGGCGACGGCGACCACGCCCACCGGCGTGTCTCCCTGGAGGATCGGGGAGGCGACGGAGAAGACGGAGCTGTGCACGTTCTGGCCCCGGCCGACGCTGGTGCCGTTTTCCAGCGTGGGGGCGACGAGGGCGCGCACCTGCTCCTCGACGCTGGGCGGCGGGCGGCGGTCGGATTCGGGCGAGAACGGGGCCGAGACCTTGTCCCACACCCATGAAATCGCGTCGGTGATATAGGTGGGGTGACGGGCCGACGGCATCTCGTACCCGTCCAGGCTGCTTTCGACATGGCCGGCCAGCCGCCCGTCGGGGTCGAAGACGTAAACCTCGATCCCCGGGCGCAGGTCGATCCCTTCCAGCGTCGCGTCCACGTCGATGCCATCGCCGGTGGCAAGGCTGACCGGCGCGGCGGCGGGCAGTTGGGCCTCGAACACGTCGGCGATCAGCTCGGTCTCGCCTGCGAGGCTGTCGGCGCGCTGCTGCGCCAGCCCGTCGCGCGACGAGTTGAGATAGAGGATGCCCGCGACGAGGACGTTGAGGGCGATCAGGTTGAAGGTGATGATCTTGCGGGTCAGCGACGCCCCGCCACGCGAGAAATAGCCCCGTTTCTCGCGGCGAATACGAACCTCGTCTTCGACCACGTTCTCCGGGGCTACGAAATCATCTCCGAGGACGACGCCATCGTCGTCAGAGAGCGACTGATCGCGCACGTTTATCCCCTCGGCCAGCGCCATTATTCTTCGTTATAACGGTATCCGATCCCGTAGAGTGTCTCAATGGCCGAAAACTCCGGATCGACCATCCGCATTTTCTTGCGGAGGCGCTTGATATGGCTGTCGATGGTGCGGTCGTCGACATAGACCTGATCGTCATAGGCCACGTCCATAAGCTGATCGCGGCTTTTGACGAAGCCGGGGCGCTGTGCCAGCGCCTGAAGCAGCAGGAACTCGGTCACGGTCAGCGACACGTCCTGCCCTTTCCAGGCGACGGCGTGGCGGAGCGGGTCCATCCGCAGCTCGCCGCGCTCGATCACCTTGGTATCCTCGGTATCGGCGACGATCTCGCCGGCATTCGCCTCCTGCCGGCGCAGGAGCGCGCGGATGCGTTCGACCAGCAGCCGCTGCGAGAACGGTTTCTTCACGTAATCGTCGGCGCCCATGCGCAAGCCCAGCACCTCGTCGATCTCGTCATCCTTGGAAGTCAGGAAGATCACCGGCATCGAGGTCTTCTGGCGCAGGCGCTGCAACAGGTCCATCCCGTCCATCCGCGGCATCTTGACGTCGAGAACGGCCATGTCGGGCAGCTTCTTGCTGAAGGCGTCGAACGCCTGCTGACCGTCGTTATACGTGTCGACCTCGAAACCCTCGGCCTCGAGCGTCATGGAAACGGACGTCAGAATGTTTCTGTCATCGTCCACAAGGGCGATTCTTGACATGATGTGATCCCTTTAGCTGCCCAAATTGCCTGCTTTTTTCGGCATTATGCGCCTTTTCGCCATTTTTAATCAATCCCTAAGTGCGAATCAGCCGCCGGGACGCGGGTATTTGAGGTCGAAAATGCTTAGGAATGGCTAAATTGACTCACCCCTGCCGTATTCAATTCGGGCGTTTTGGCGGTCTGCCGCTCTGGTTGCGCTAACTTCACGCTGGTTGCGCTAACTAAGTGAAAGCGTTCTGTTCAATCAAGAAACCGTCATGTTAAGAGCCAAGTCGCGAGGCGACGCGCATCGCCACACCGGGCGTGACCGGTGGCGAGTTTTTCTGGGCCGGCCTCGGCACGGCCACCGCGACCAAGGAGTTTGCAGAACATGGCATTCGGACGGGTGAACCCGCAATTCCGGCTTGAGGATCAAGGCATCACGGGGCTGGACAATGTCCATTACAATCTCATCGAACCGGCCCTGATCGAGGCGGCACTGCGCAACGGCGAAGGGCGGCTGGGCCGCGGCGGCACGTTCCTCGTGTCGACCGGCAAGTTCACCGGCCGGTCCCCCAAGGACAAGCATGTCGTCAAGACTGACAGCGTCGCCGACAGCATCTGGTGGGAAAACAACGCCGCGATGAGCCCGGAGGGGTTCGACAGGCTCTATGACGACATGCTGGCCCACATGACGCAGAGCGGCGGCACCTATTACGTGCAGGATCTTATCGGCGGGGCCGACCCGGCGCATTCGATCAACGTGCGCATGATCACCGAACTGGCTTGGCACGGGCTGTTCATCCGCCACATGCTGCGACGCCCCGAGCGCGAGGCGCTCGACCGGTTCGTCGCCGATTTCACCGTCATCAACTGCCCCAGCTTCAAGGCCGACCCGAAGAAGCACGACTGCAAGTCGGACACGGTGATCGCGCTGAACTTCGACCGCAAGACCATCCTGATCGGGGGCACGGAATACGCGGGCGAGAACAAGAAATCGGTATTCAGCCTGCTCAACTACATCCTGCCGGAAAAGGGCATCATGCCGATGCATTGCTCGGCCAACCACGCCCGCGGTAACCCGGTCGATACCGCCATTTTCTTCGGCCTGTCGGGCACCGGTAAGACCACGCTTTCCGCCGACCCCGAGCGTATCCTGATCGGCGACGACGAACATGGCTGGTCGGATCGCGGCACCTTCAACTTCGAAGGCGGCTGCTATGCCAAGACCATCAACCTCGACCCCGAGGCGGAACCGGAGATCCATGCCACGACCTCCAAGTTCGGCACCGTGATCGAGAACATGGTCTATGACGAGGACACGCTGGAGCTGGACTTTGCCGACGATTCGCTGACCGCGAACATGCGCTGCGCCTATCCGCTGGAATATATCTCGAACGCCTCGTCCACCGCGCTTGGCGGGCATCCGAAAAACATCATCATGCTGACCTGCGACGCCTTTGGCGTGCTGCCGCCGATCGCGCGGCTCACGCCCGCGCAGGCGATGTATCACTTCCTGTCGGGCTTCACCGCCAAGGTGGCCGGAACCGAGCGCGGCGTGACCGAGCCGCAACCGACCTTCTCGACCTGCTTCGGCGCGCCCTTCATGCCGCGCCGGCCGGAGGCCTATGGCAACCTGCTGCGCGAGAAGATCGCCAAGCACGGCGCGACCTGCTGGCTGGTCAACACCGGCTGGACGGGCGGCGCCTATGGCACCGGCTCGCGGATGCCGATCAAGGCCACCCGCGCCCTGCTGACCGCCGCGCTGGACGGCTCGCTGTCGAAGGTCGATTTCCGCAAGGACCCGAATTTCGGCTTCGAGGTTCCGATCAAGGTGCCGGGGGTTCCGGAAGTTCTGCTCGACCCGCGCCGGACATGGGGCAACCCGGAAGGCTATGACGCGCAGGCGGCCAAGCTGGTGAAGATGTTCGCGGACAATTTCGAACAGTATGAGCCTTATATCGACGACGACGTGAAAGCGGCGGCGATCGGGTAAGGGCGGACCTCTCCGATGCTTCGGGCCATGCATACCGGCTTCGCGAAAGCGGCCCTGTGCATGGCCCTTTTCGTTTGCGGCACGCCGATGGCGGCCCACCCCGTCACCGACGGGGTGGCGCAGCTTGAATACGGCTACATGTGCAAGCTCGCCACCGAGGAGGAGATGATGGCCGAGGACACGCTCTCCGGCACAGTCTCGCTTGTCACCGACCCGCCGCCCTTCACCTATCGCGGCACGACCGTGCCGGCGGAAATCGGCGTCGAGTTCGGTGTGCGCGTGCAGGTCTTGCCGGAATTCGAAGGTCCGGCCACCGTGCATGTCGAACACCCGCCGCACGGCGCGGCGGGGATCACCCGGGAAAGCTGGCAGACCTGGCTGTCGGCGGGCGACATGGGCTATGCCAGCTTTTCCTTCGAGGCCGATTACGAGGTCACGCCGGGCAAGTGGACCATGTCGGCCAGCGCGAATGGCCGGCTGATCTATTCGGTGACCTTCGACGTGATCGCGCCCATGGGCTCGGCCACCGATGCGATGGGCTGCAACGAGCCTGAGGTGGTCTCCTGACCCTCAGCCCGGCAGCGTGCCTTCCAACACGTAGCGCAGGATGTCGACCACCTGCCCCGGCTCCCGCGCCACCGCCAGCGCGGCGGCATCGACCTCCTTCAGCGCGTGGTCGTGCTCGGGCGGCTGCAGGATGATCAGCGACTTGCCCAGCGCGCTGGCATAGCCCGCGTCGAAGGCGGCGTTCCACTGCTTGTACTTGTCGCCGAAGCGCACGACGACGACATCGGCGTCCTCGATCCCCTTGCGGGTGCGGATGGCGTTGACCATGGCGCCCTTGCGGTCATGCCAGAACTTGTCGTCCTCGGCCCCGAGGATCGCCACGCCGCAATCGTCCGACGCGCCGTGATCCGTCACCGGGGCGTTGAAGGATATGTCGAGGCCATGGGCCCCGTCGAGGATCTGGTCCCGCCAGTCGGTGTGGATTTCTCCGGACAGGTATACGTTCAGCGTCATCTGGATATCTCCCTTGCTGTCCGGCCCAGTGATAGTGCCCGGACAGGCAGGGGCAACCCCCTGCCTGTCCGCGATGAGGGCTTGCGCCACATGGGGTGGGGGACGGGGGCTGAACAAGAAAAGGGCCCAAGTCGCCTCGAGCCCTTCGATATCACACCTGCCGTGCCCGGCGGATCAGGTCACTTCCGCAATATCCCGCCGGTGGCCTTCTCGACCTTCTCGACGATCTTCTGCGAGACGGCCTCGATATCGGCGTCCTTGAGCGTGCTGTCGGTCGGCTGCAGGCGCACGGTGATGGCGAGGCTCTTCTTGCCCTCGCCGAGGCTGCCGCCGATGAACTCGTCGAACACGCGGACATCCTCGATCAACGCCTTGTCGGCCCCGGCGGCGGCGTTGACGAGGTTGAGCGCCTCGACCTGCGCGTCGACCACGAAGGCGAAATCACGTTCGACCGCCTGCAGCCCGCTGACCTCGAGCGCGCCGCGGTTGGCGCCGGCCTTGCGGGGCAGCGGCACCTCGGCGGGCCAGATGGTGAAGCCCACGACGGGGCCTTTGACATCCACCTCGCGCAGCACCTTGGGGTGCAGCTCGCCGAAGACGGCCAGAACCTTCTTGGGTCCGAGGCAGATCTTGCCGTGGCGGCCCGGGTGCCACCAACCCTCGGCCCCGCGCAGGATCTGCACCTTGGCCGGGGCGCCGATGGCCGACAGCACCGCCTCGGCATCGGCCTTGGCGTCATACAGGTCGACGGCGCGCGACTGGCCATGCACGTCCTTGGGTCCGGTCCGGCCGACAAGGATGCCGGTGGCCAGCAGGTGCTGTTCCCCCGGCTCGCCGCCATGGAAGGCATGGCCCACCTCGAAAAGCGCCATGTCCATGATCCCGCGCGCCTGATTGCGGGCGGCGGCCTGTAGCAGGCCGGGCAGCAGCGCCGGGCGCATATGGCTCATTTCCGAGCTGATCGGGTTGGCCAGCATCTCGGCATCGGTGCCGCCGCCGAAAAGCTCGGCCGCCGGTTTGTCGATGAAGCTGTAGGTGACGCATTCGTTGTACCCCAGCGCGGCACAGGTGCGGCGCGCAATCTGTTCGCGCTTCTGGATCGGGCTGAGGATCGGCTTGGGCACGCCGGCCGACATCCGGCGCATCGGCTTGCCCTCAAGCTTGGTGAGCGAGGCGACGCGGGCCACCTCCTCCACCAGATCGGCCTCGCCCATCACGTCGGGGCGCCAGCTTGGCACATGGGCCATGTTGCCTTCCAGCCGGAAGCCGAGGCGCGTGAGCGTCTGGCGCTGGTCGCTTTCGGGGATATCCATGCCGACGAGCGACTGCACGCGCGCGGGGTCGAGCCGGTAGGCGCGGCTGACATCGGGCACCTCGCCCGCGACGATCAGGTTCGAGGGCTCGCCGCCGCAGAGATCGAGGATCATCTGCGTCGCCAGCTCATGGCCTTCCATGTTGAATTCCGGGTCGATCCCGCGCTCGTTGCGGTAGCGCGCGTCGGAGTTGATCTTGAGCGCGCGGCCGGTATGGGCGATCTGGATATGATCCCAGACAGCGGCCTCGAGGAAGACATTGGTGGTCTCCTCGGTGCAGCCGGTGGCGAGCCCGCCCATGATGCCGCCGATGCTTTCGACGGCTTTGTCGTCGGAGATCACCACCTGCCCTTCGGAGAAGGTGTAGGTCTTCTCGTCCAGCCCTTCCAGCGTCTCGCCGCCCTTGGCGCGGTGGATGCGCAGGTTGCCCGTCACCTTGTCGGCGTCGAACACGTGCAGGGGGCGGTTGCGGTCATGGGTGAAGAAGTTGGTGATATCCACCAGCGCCGAGATCGGGCGCAGCCCGATGGCGCGCAGCCGGTCCTGCAGCCACTCGGGGCTTGGGCCGTTCTTCACGTTGCGGATCAGGCGGCCGGCGAAGACGTGGCAGCCATCCTCGCGCGTGTCGGGGTCGATGGTGACCTCGATCGGGCAGGGAAACTGCCCCTCGACATGCGCCTGCGGCGCCGGTTTCATCGTGCCGATGCCACGCGCGGCAAGGTCGAGCGCGATGCCCCGCACGCCCAGTGCGTCGGGGCGGTTGGGGGTGATGGCGATCTCGATCACCGGGTCGACCTTGGCGGGGTCGTTCTCGGCCAGCCAGTCGGTGAAGCTTTGCCCGACCTCGCCCGAGGGCAGCTCGATGATGCCGTCATGTTCCTCGCTGAGTTCCATCTCGCGCTCGGAGCACATCATCCCGAAGCTCTCGATCCCACGGATCTTGCCGACGCCGATGGTGGTGTCGATGCCGGGCACATAGACGCCGGGCTTGGCGATCACGACCGTGATCCCCTCGCGCGCGTTGGGCGCGCCGCAGATGATCTGCTTCTCGCCCTCGTCGGTCTCCACCTGGCAGACGCGGAGGCGATCGGCATCGGGATGCTGCTCGGCCTTGACGACCTTGCCGATGGTAAAGGCCGAGAGCCGCGCGGCGGGGTTCGAGATTTCCTCGACCTCGAGCCCGAGATCGGTCAGCGCCTCGGCAATCTCGTCGACCGAGGCGGTCGTTTCAAGGTGGTCTTTGAGCCAGGACAGGGTGAATTTCATCGTGCGTCTTCCGCCGGTTTTTCGAACTTAGGCGGGCTTTAGCGGATAAGCCCGGATGTTGGAAGGGGGCGCTGCCCCCGACGTTGAAACCCCTCGGGTTTCAACGCCTCCCCCGGGATATTTCCGGCCAGAAGAAGCCGGGGTCGTGTCACCCCGCGACGAGGGCGCGGCGCAAGAGGTTGAGCCCCGCCAGCAACAGAAGGATCAGGGTCAGGCGGCGGAAGGCGGTCTGATCGATCCGGTCATTGATGCGGAAGCCGGCCCAGATGCCCAGCAGCGCCGGCGGCACCAGCAGGGCGGAGACCCTGAACGTGTCGGCATTGAGCACGCCCGAGGTCAGATGCGCGCCCACCAGCACCACGGAGCCCGCGCCATAGATCACGCCCTGCACCCGCAGTTGTTCGGATTTTCCGGTGTCGAGCGCGGTGAGCAGGGCCACGGTGGGCGGGGCCCAGACGCCCGACATCCCGCCGAAGAACCCCGCGACGGCCCCGGCGCCGTATTCCACCCCCGGCCCCGGCGGCTGTGGCAGGCGCAGCGGCCGGCCGGACAGGGTGAAGGCGGCATAAAGCGTCATCGGCACACCGATCACGAGGAAGAGCACTGCGCTCGGGATCAAGGTGACAAGCTGGGCCGCGAAGACCATCAGCACGAACCCCGCCAGCAGGAACCGCCGGAAGCGGCGGACCGAGGCCCAGGCCGCCCCCGCCCCCTGCCGCAGGGCCTGCCAGAGATTCGTGACCAGCGTCGGCAGGATCAGCCAGCCCAGCGCCACGTCGGGCGAGACCATCGTGCTGAGCCCGGAGATCAGGACCATCGGCATGGCGAAGCCCACCACCCCCTTGACGAGGCCGGCCAGCAGGGCCACCGCGCAGGCGACCGCCAGTAGCTCGGGCGTAAGTGCGTCCATCGGCCCTGTCCTAGCACTTTCCCCGCCGGGCGCACGGGCTAATTCAGGTCTGACCCCGCCGCACGTACTGCACCTGCGGCATGAAGGCGCAAGAATAGAACAATTTCTGAGGCTATCCGGCATAATAGTTGCGCTGCACCTGCGAAATGGCTAGGACGGGGCGACTTCGAGAAGGGGAACTGATTCATGGCTCATGACGGACAGGACAGCGTGACCTCCGGCCCGGTCGTACTGGATGACCTGCTGACCCTCACCGGCGCTGCCGTGGCGCCTGCCGAAACCGTGCTGGAGGCCGCGAAGGAGGCCGTGCGCGGGATGGTCGTGGTCGATGGACGCGTGTCCTCGCGCGCGGTCGAGGCGCATCAGAGCGCGGCGCACGGGCTGGCGTGGCTGGCGACCTATGTGGAAGCGCTGCGGCAGATGCAGACATGGGCCGAGCGGCTGACGGAGGCCGGTAATTTCGGCGAGGTCGAACAGCTGATCCTCCAGATCGCCTTCGGGGAATACCTGCACCAGATCGCCGGCGGCATCCCGATGAACCAGGGCGAGGTGGTGCGCCTGCAGGAGATGGGCCTTGGCTGGGACGCGCTGTCGGGCTTCCAGTGCCGTGAGGTGCAGACCCTGATGGCCAGCGGGAACAGCCAGGCCGCGCGCACAAGGCTGGTCGAGCTGATGCAGGAGCGCAGCGCCGAGATCACGGTGGGCGCCACCGGGCTCGACGAAGAGTTGGAGATGATCCGCGAGCAATTCCGCCGCTTCGCGCTCGACAAGGTCGAGCCGCATGCGCATGACTGGCACCTCAAGGACGAGCTCATCCCGATGGAGATCATCGAGGAACTGGCCGAGATGGGCGTGTTCGGCCTGACCATTCCGGAAAACCTCGGCGGGCTGGGCCTGTCGAAGGCATCCATGGTGGTGGTCTCGGAAGAACTGTCGCGTGGCTATATCGGCGTGGGTTCGCTGGGCACCCGGTCGGAGATCGCGGCGGAGCTGATCCTTGCCGGCGGCACGGACGCGCAGAAGGAACACTGGCTGCCCAAGATCGCCAGCGGAGAGATCCTGCCCACCGCCGTCTTCACCGAACCCAACACCGGCTCGGACCTCGGCAGCCTGCGCACGCGGGCGGTGAAGGATGAGAACGGCGACTATACGGTGACCGGCAACAAGACATGGATCACCCATGCCGCGCGCACCCATGTGATGACGCTGCTGGCCCGCACCGACCCGTCGACCACCGACTACAAGGGCCTGTCAATGTTCCTCGCCGAGAAGACGCCGGGCACCGACGAAGACCCCTTCCCCACCGAGGGCATGACCGGCGGCGAGATCGAGGTGCTGGGCTATCGCGGCATGAAGGAATACGAGCTTGGCTTCGACAATTTCAAGGTCAAGGGCGAGAACCTTCTGGGCGGCGAGGAGGGCAAGGGCTTCAAGCAGCTCATGGAAACGTTTGAGTCCGCCCGCATCCAGACCGCTGCCCGCGCCATCGGCGTGGCCCAGTCGGCGCTGGATATCGCCATGCGCTATGCCATCGACCGCAAGCAGTTCGGCAAATCGCTGATCGAGTTCCCACGCGTGTCGGGCAAGCTGGCGATGATGGCGGTCGAGATCATGGTCGCCCGCCAGTTGACCTATTACAGCGCGTGGGAGAAGGATAACGGCCACCGCTGCGACCTCGAGGCCGGGATGGCCAAGCTGCTGGGCGCCCGCGTGGCGTGGGCGGCGGCCGATAACGGGCTGCAGATCCATGGCGGAAACGGCTTTGCGCTGGAATATTCCATCAGCCGCGTGCTCTGCGATGCGCGGATCCTGAACATCTTCGAAGGGGCTGCGGAAATTCAGGCACAGGTGATCGCGCGGCGGCTGTTGGGCTGAGGCCCCGCCCGAAGCGAAACAGGATCAGGCATTGCCCGGCGGGGTGATGCCTTTTTCCTTCAGCTCGGCCAGAGCCGAGTCCGACTTGCGCAACCCCTTGTGCCCCGAGGCATCGAGCACCTCGCGGGGCTTCAGGAACTGGATATCCGGATAGGCGACCACCTCGACCCGGTTGCCCCACGGGTCGAGGAAGTCGAACCGCTTGTCCGAGACGAAGGTGATGCCCGCCTCTTCCATCCGGGCGCGCAGCCCCTCTCGGTCATCCACGACGAGGCCGAAATGGCGATGTTTGTCGGTGGTGATCTCGTCCACCTCCATCAGCGCGAGAAACTGGTCGCCCATGTCGAGGAAGGCCGACCCCTCGCCGCGCCCGCGCAGCTCGAAATCGAACCACTTGCCGTAGAAGTCCAGCGCCTCTTCGATGTCACCCACTTCAAGCGCGACGTGATTGATGCCGACGAGTTTCGGGCGGCGGGCAGGCATGGCGGCACTCCTCATCAGGGACCCCAAAGGATAGCGCGCCGGCGTGACGAGTCCACTCTCCTTCAGGGGGTCAACAGCCGGCGGTAGAGCGTATCGAGATAGGCACTGGCGCCTCCGTGCACGTCATGCCCTTTCATCAGCACCTGCACCTGCGCATCGAAATCGGCATAATGCTGCGTCGTCGCCCAGATCGAGAAGATCAGGTGGCGCGGATCGACCGGCGCGATCCGACCCTCGGCAACCCAGCCGTCGATCATCACGGCCGACTGCTCCAACAGCGGCTTCAGCACCGTCTCCAGATCGGGGCCCATGCGCGGGGCGCCGTGGATGATCTCGTTGGCAAACAGGCGGCTTTCGCGCGGGAATTCCCGGCTCATCTCGAGCTTGCGATGGACGTATTGCAGCAGTTCCTCCAGCGGATCCCCCTCCGGATCGATCTCGCGCAGGGGGTCGAGCCATGTATCCATCAGCGCGTTCAGCAGCGTGACGTGAATTTCCTCCTTGCCGGAGAAGTAATACAGAATGTTCGGCTTCGACAGCCCGGCCTCGGTGGCGATCTGGTCGAGCGTCGCCCCGCGGAAGCCATGTTGCGAAAACACCTCGAGCGCCGCGTCGAGAATGCGCTTGCGGTTCCGGCGCTGAATCCGGCTCGGTTTGGGGGTCGCCGCCGGCGAGCTGTCCTGCATCAGGGCTCCTTTCGTCCTCTGCTTGAATCTCTAGCATCATTGGCTTGTCACTGGCCAGATCGGCGGGCTGCCGCACTCGCGCCTTGACAGGGAAAGCCTCCTCCGCAATCGTAACTTGACCAAATGGTAAAAAAGCCATGACCGCAAGAGCTCGTCCCTGATTTGCGCATCCCGCGCGACTCGGGCACCTTGGAGCGGTCAACAGCAAGGGGGATGATGCCATGGCGGCACCGGGCGAAAACCTGAAGATCAACGGCGACCGGCTCTGGGACAGCCTGATGGAAATGGCCAAGATCGGCCCCGGCGTGGCCGGTGGCAACAACCGCCAGACCCTGACCGACGAGGATGCCGAGGGGCGCGCCCTGTTCCAGACATGGTGCGAGGAGGCGGGCTGCTCCATGGGGCTCGACGAGATGGGCAACATGTTCGCCCGCCGCGAAGGCACCGACGCCGACGCGCTGCCGGTCTATGTGGGCTCGCATCTCGACACCCAGCCGACGGGCGGCAAGTATGACGGCGTGCTGGGCGTGCTGGCGGGGCTCGAACTGGTCCGCACCCTCAATGACCTGAACATCAAGACCAAGCATCCGATCGTGGTGACCAACTGGACCAACGAGGAAGGCACACGGTTCGCGCCGGCGATGCTGTCCTCGGGCGTTTTCGCGGGGATGCACACGCAGGAGTTTGCCTACGGGCGCACCGATGCCGAGGGCAAGAGTTTCGGCGACGAGCTTCAGCGCATCGGCTGGAAAGGCGAGGAAAAGGTCGGCGACCGCAAGATGCACGCCTTCTTCGAACTACATATCGAACAGGGCCCGATCCTCGAGGCCGAAGAGACCGATATCGGCGTCGTCACTCACGGACAGGGCCTCAGCTGGACGCAGGTGACGATCACCGGCAAGGATGCTCATACCGGCTCGACCCCCATGCCGATGCGCAAGAATGCAGGCCTCGCCATGGCCCGCGTGCTGGAACTGGTCGAGGAGATCGCCCTGTCGCACGCGCCCGACGCCGTCGGCGCGGCGGGCCATATCGAGATCCACCCCAATTCGCGCAACGTGATCCCCGGCAAGGCGGTGTTCACCGTCGATTTCCGCTCGCCCCAGCTTGACGTGATCGAGGATATGGTGGCCCGGATGAAAGAGGGCGCCAAGAAGATCTGCGCCGATATGGGCTGCGAGGTGGAGTTCGAGAAGGCGGGCGGCTTCGACCCGGTGGAATTCGACGAGGGCTGCGTGACCGCCATCCGCAACGCGGCAGAGCGGCTGGGCTATTCCCACCGCAACCTCGTCTCGGGCGCGGGCCACGACGCCTGCTGGATCAACCGCGTGGCGCCGACGGCCATGGTGATGTGCCCCTGCGTCGACGGGCTGTCGCACAACGAGGCCGAGGAGATTTCCAAGGAATGGGCCACGGCGGGCGCCGATGTGCTGATGCATGCCGTGGTGGAGACGGCGGAGATCGTGGAGTAATTGGGGGCCAGCCCCCAAACCCCCGGGATATTTCTGGCCAGAAGAAGCTAGGTATCCCTCGGGACAAACCAGGGAGTTAGACAATGACCACCAAAGTCATCAAGAACGGCACCGTCTGCACCGCAGACCGGATGTGGAAAGCCGACGTCCTGATCGAGGGCGAAACGATCAAGCAGATCGGCGAGGACCTGTCTGGCGACGAGTATATCGACGCCGAGGGCGCCTATGTCATCCCCGGCGGCATCGACCCGCATACGCATCTCGAGATGCCCTTCATGGGCACCACCGCCGCCGAGACCTTCGAGACGGGCACATGGGCGGCGGCCTGTGGCGGGACGACCATGCTGGTGGATTTCTGCCTGCCGGGCGCCGACGGCTCACTTAAGAACGCGATCAACGAATGGCACCGCAAGTCTGGGCCGCAGATCTGCTCCGATATCGGCTACCACATCGCCGTGACCGGCTGGAACGAGACCATCTTCAACGAGATGAAGGATGCCGTCGAAATGGGCGTCAACTCGTTCAAGCACTTCATGGCCTACAAGGGTGCGCTGATGATCGAGGATGACGAGATGTTCGCCTCGTTCAAACGCTGCCGCGAGCTGGGCGCGCTGCCGATGGTGCATGCCGAGAATGGCGATATCGTCGCTGACCTGCAGCAGCAGATGCTGGAACAGGGCATCACCGGCCCCGAGGGCCACGCCTATTCCCGCCCGCCCGAAGTGGAGGGCGAGGCCGCCAACCGCGCGATCATGATCGCCGATGCCGCGGGCGTGCCGCTTTATATCGTGCATGTCAGCTGCGAACAGGCGCATGAGGCCATCCGCCGGGCGCGGCAGAAGGGGATGCGGGTCTATGGCGAGCCGCTGATCCAGTTCCTGACGCTGGATGAGAGCGAGTATTTCAACAAGGACTGGGATCACGCCGCCCGCCGTGTCATGTCGCCCCCCTTCCGCGACAAGGAAAATCAGGACGGGCTGTGGAACGGCCTCGCCGCCGGCTCGCTGCAGGTGGTGGCGACCGACCACGCCGCTTTCTCGACCGAGCAAAAGCGCATGGGCGTGGAGGATTTCACCAAGATCCCCAACGGTTCCAACGGGCTGGAGGAGCGGCTTTCGGTGCTCTGGACCAAGGGCGTGGAAACCGGCCGCCTGACGCCGCAGGAATTCGTCGCCGTGACCTCGACCAACGTGGCCAAGATCCTCAACATCTACCCCAAGAAAGGGGCGATCGTGGAAGGGGCGGATGCCGATATCGTGGTCTGGGACCCGAAGATTTCCAAGACGATCTCGGCGGCCAACCACCATTCGATCCTCGATTACAACGTCTTCGAGGGGTTCGAGGTGACGGCCAACGCCCGCTACACCATCTCGCGCGGCGAGGTCATCTGGGCCTGGGGCCAGAACTCGCAGCCGCAGCCCGGCCGCGGCCGTTTCGTGCCCCGCCCGGCCTTCCCCTCGGCGCATGCCGCGCTGTCGAAATGGAAGGAACTGACGGCACCGAAACAGATCCACCGTGACCCGATGAATATTCCGGCGGGGATCTGATAAAACCCGGCCGTTCCCGCCACTTGGCGGGCGCGGCCCATTGACAACACCGGGCCAGCAAGGCGCAATCTGCGCGGGGCAAGCGGGGGATAGGACTTGACGGGAAATTCGGTCATCAGCGCGGACAAGCTCTCGCTGACCTTCGAGACGAATGACGGGCCGGTTCACGCGCTCAAGGACGTGACGCTGAACGTGGAAAAGGGCGATTTCGTTTCCTTCATCGGGCCGTCGGGCTGTGGCAAGACCACCTTCCTGCGCTGCATGGCCGATCTGGAGCATCCCACCGGGGGCACGATTACCGTCAACGGGGTGAGTGCAGCCGAGGCCCGCATGGCCCGGGCCTATGGCTATGTGTTTCAGGCGGCGGGGCTCTACCCGTGGCGCACCATCGGCGGCAACATCCGCCTGCCGCTCGAGATCATGGGCTATGACAAACCCGAACAGGACCGGCGCATACGCGAGGTGCTGGAACTGGTCGATCTTGCCGGGTTCGAGAAGAAATACCCCTGGCAATTGTCGGGCGGGATGCAGCAGCGCGCCTCGATCGCGCGGGCGCTGGCCTTCGATGCCGACATCCTGCTGATGGACGAGCCCTTCGGCGCGCTGGACGAGATCGTGCGCGACCACCTGAACGAGCAGCTCCTGCAGCTCTGGGACCGGACGGAAAAGACGATCTGCTTCGTCACCCATTCGATCCCCGAGGCGGTCTATCTCTCGACGCGCATCGTGGTGATGTCGCCGCGACCGGGCCGGATCACCGACGTGATCGAAAGCCCGCTGCCGAAAGAGCGCCCGCTCGACATCCGCGATACGCCGGAATTCCTCGAAGTGGCGCATCGCGTGCGCGACGGCCTGCGCGCGGGGCACAGCTATGACGAGTAGCGCCCGCTCCTCCGCCCTTGCGGGCGGCCTCGCCCCCCGCGGGGGTGCCCCCGCCCCTGTGACAGGGCGGAGGACTTTCACCTTTCGCGGTCATCGGCGCTCCCGCCTGTACCACTCTGTCAGAAAAACACCAAATCCTTTCATCTTTCTAAAAATACTCAAAATCCGCGCTCTCGGCTGGCGGAGCGGTTTGAGTATTTGTGGAAAGATGAAACACGGGGTGGGGACAACCTGATGCGGAACGCGCTGCCTGTCCTGACCGTCGTCGCCGTGATCTTCGCCCTCTGGTACGGGGCGGCGGTCGTGCTGAACGCGCCATGGGCCTATGACAAGGCCAAGCGGGCCGACGTGACGCTGGGGTTTTCCGAACTCGTGGCCGATACGTGGAGCCAGGAAAAGCCCAAGCTGCCCGCGCCGCACCAGGTCGCGGTGGAAATCTGGAACACCACCGGCGAGATGATCAGGGACGGCCGTCCCTTTTCCAAGCGGTCGCTGATCTATCACGCCTGGGTCACCTTTTCCTCGACCATGCTGGGGTTCCTGCTGGGCACCGGCCTTGGCATCGCGCTGGCCGTGGGGATCGTCTACAACCGGACGATGGACATGAGCGTCATGCCCTGGGTGATCGCCAGCCAGACCATTCCCATTCTCGCGATCGCGCCGATGATCATCGTGGTGCTGAACGCGGTGGGCATTTCCGGGCTGCTGCCCAAGGCGATGATCTCGATGTACCTGTCCTTTTTCCCGGTCGTCGTTGGCATGGTAAAAGGGTTGCGCAGCCCCGGTCCGATGCAGCTTGACCAGATGCGCACGTGGAACGCCTCCTCGACACAGACTTTCTGGAAGCTGCGCCTGCCCTCGTCCATGCCCTATCTCTTCACCTCGCTGAAGATCGCCATGGCCGCCAGCCTCGTGGGCGCCATTGTGGGCGAGCTGCCCACCGGCGCGGTGGCGGGCCTTGGCGCGCGGCTCCTGTCGGGGAGCTATTACGGCCAGACGATCCAGATCTGGAGCGCGCTGATCATGGCCGCGACGCTGGCCGCGGTGCTGGTGGGGCTCATCGGCCTCATGCAGCGGATCACGCTCAAACGGATGGGGATGGCGGAATGATGTGGATCGTCGCAGGCCTCGCCGCATGGGCGCTCGGGTGGTGGCTCAACCACGTGCTGTCGCACAGGCCGCGCACGCGCTTCACCCGGCTGGCCGTGCCGGTGATCTTCGGGCTGACCGTGATCGTGGTGTGGGAATGCATCGTGCGGGGGTTCGACATCCCGACCGTCCTGCTGCCCGCGCCAACGCAGATCGCCGCGCGCTTTGCCGCCTCCACCGGCATCCTGTGGCAGGATTTCGTACAAACCGCGATCAAGGGCGCGCTCACCGGTTATGTTCTGGGCTGTGGCGCCGCCGTGCTGCTGGCCATCGCCATTGATCGCTCGCCCTTCCTTAAGCGCGGGCTGCTCCCGGTGGGCAATTTCGTGGCCGCCCTGCCCATCGTCGGCACTGCGCCGATCCTTGTGATGTGGTTCGGCTTCGACTGGCAGTCGAAGGCGGCCGTGGTCGTGGTCATGGTCTTCTTCCCCATGCTGGTGAACACCGTGCAGGGCCTGCAGGACACCGACGCCATGCAGCGCGACCTGATGCGCACCTACGCCGCAAGCTACTGGCAGACGCTGTTCAAGCTGCGCCTGCCCGCCGCCATGCCCTTCATCTTCAACGGGCTCAAGATCGCCACCACGCTGGCGCTGATCGGCGCCATCGTGGCCGAGTTCTTCGGCTCGCCGATCAAGGGCATGGGCTTTCGCATCTCGACCTCGGTCGGGCAGCTTTCGATGGATCTCGTCTGGGCCGAGATCGTGGTCGCCGCGCTGGCGGGCTCAGGTTTCTACGGCGGGGTTGCGCTGATCGAGAAGGCAATGACATTCTGGCACCCATCACAAAGGGGCCGGGCATAACCGGAACCACAACAAGGGAGACGATAAAATGAACAAATTCGCCACAACAATCGGTCTGGCGGCCGCGGGGCTCTGGGCCGGCATGGCGCAGGCCGCCGACGAGGTCACGATCCAGCTCAAATGGGTCACGCAGGCCCAGTTCGCGGGCTACTACGTGGCCCAGGACCAGGGCTTTTACGAAGAGGAAGATCTCGACGTCACCATCAAGCCGGGCGGCCCCGACATCGCGCCGGCACAGGTGATCGCCGGCGGCGGCGCCGATGTGATCGTCGACTGGATGCCCTCGGCGCTGGCCAGCCGCGAGAAGGGGCTCGACCTCGTCAACATCGCCCAGCCGTTCAAAAGCTCGGGCATGATGCTGGTCTGCCGCAAGGATACCGGCGTCGAAGGCCCCGAGGATTTCCGCGGCAAGACGCTGGGCGTCTGGTTCTTCGGCAATGAATACCCGTTCCTGAGCTGGATGAGCCAGCTGGGCATTCCGACCGAGGGCGGCGATGACGGCGTGACCGTGCTCAAGCAGGGCTTCAACGTCGATCCGCTGCTTCAGGAACAGGCGGCCTGTATCTCGACCATGACCTATAACGAGTACTGGCAGGTGATCGACGCAGGCCTCACGCCCGAGGATCTGGTCGTCTTCAAATACGAGGACCAGGGCGTCGCCACGCTGGAAGACGGTCTCTACGTGCTGGGCGAGGACCTCGAGGATCCGGAATTCGCGGACAAGATGGTACGTTTCGTCCGCGCCTCGATGAAAGGCTGGAAATGGGCCGAGGAGAACCCCGAAGAGGCGGCGATGATCGTGCTCGACAACGACGCCACGGGCGCCCAGACCGAGAAGCACCAGAAGCGGATGATGGAAGAGGTCGCCAAGCTGACCGCAGGGTCTAACGGCGCGCTTGATCCGGCCGATTTCGAGCGGACGGTCGAATCGCTGCTCTCGGGCGGGTCGGCCCCGGTGATCACCGAGCATCCGGGCGATGACGCGTGGACCCATGCGATCACCGACGAGGCGCTCAACTAAAGCGTGATTCCGCCGCAGGCGTGACGGGCCCTGGCCGGAAACGGCTCAGGGCCCGTTTTTTGTGCAGCCTATCTTCGCCACAATCCCGCCACCATGGCACGGGTTGCGGAGCGGCGGAAGGGCCACACCATATGTTGTGGCGAAGCGAGTCAGCGGCCGAATAACTCTTTTAAATGACGCCTTTATTCGGAATCTGCCTTGTGTTAGCGTTGTCCTCATAAAGTAAAAAACCCGCCAAAAGTGCGGGACGAGGCAGAGAAGAGCAGGTTCATGAGAGCCCGGAATAAACAGCCGGTCCGGTGGGGGCTTGTGGCGTTGGCCGCCCTCTGGATGATGGTCATAGTCCCCCTAAGCGCCGTGGCGGCCCCCTACGCCGCCTTCGTGATGGATGCCCGGTCGGGCGAGGTGCTGCATGCCCGCAACGCGGACACGCGGCTTCACCCGGCCTCCCTCACCAAGATGATGACCCTCTACATCGCGTTCGAGGCCGTCGAGAACGGCGAGATCGGGCTTGATGATCAGGTCAAGATATCCAGCCACGCCGCCAGCGAACCGCCCAGCAAGCTAGGCCTGCGGGCCGGGCAGAGCATTCGCCTGCGCTACCTGATCCGCGCGGCCGCCGTGAAGTCGGCCAATGACGCGGCCACCGCACTGGGCGAGGCGATCGAGGGTTCCGAGGCCCGCTTTGCCGCGCGGATGAACCGCACCGCCAAGGCGCTCGGCATGAAGAACACCACCTTCAAGAACGCCCATGGCCTGACCGAATCCGGGCACCAGTCGACGGCCCGCGACATGACGATCCTCGGGCGGCACCTGTTTTACGACTATCCCGAGTATTACAACCTGTTCTCGCGGATCACGGCGGATGCGGGCGTGCGCAAGGTCTATCACACCAACCGCAAGTTGCTCAGCAGCTACAAGGGCGCCGACGGCATCAAGACGGGCTATACCCGCGCCGCCGGCTTCAACCTGACGGCCAGTGCCGAGCGCGGGGGCAAGCGCATCATCGCCACCGTGTACGGGGGCCGTTCGACCGCAACGCGCAATGCCAAGGTTGCCGAGTTGCTCGACCTCGGCTTTGCCGAGGCGAAAACCCGTGTCGCCCTGAACAAGCCCTCCAAGCCGCCCTATATGGGCAAGATCAACGGCGACGATGTGCCGGGTGGCGTCGGCAAGGTCGTCCGCCTCGCCAGTGCCGCCGCGGTCAAGCGCAGCCTGCGGCCGATGCTTCGCCCCGTGCCCGAGGAACCGGCGCCGGTGCTGGTGGCCGACAAGGCGGATATCGAGAACGCCATCCTCGCCGCACAGGAGGTCTCGCTGGAAGAGCCCGAGCGCAATACCGCCGAGGCGGAAGAGGCCGAGCTCGTGCCCGATCCCGAGGCCGACGTGCTGACCGCCGCGCTGGACGTGAACCCCGATGTCACGCCCGAGTTGCGGCCCGAAAGCATCGTCCTCGCCTCGCGCGAAATCGGCGAGCCAAGGGGCGACCCCGAGCAGGAAATCGTCGAACGTGTCTCGACCTCCGGCGGGCGGCACTGGGGCATCACCGTGGGCCGCTACCCGAGCCAGTACAAGGCCCGCAAGGTCCTGCTCCAGATCGCGCTCAACGAGATGTCCACGCTCGACGGCAGCCTGCGCAAGGTGCTCAAGCGCAACAGCGGCTATGACGCCAATTTCATGGGCATGACCCGCGAGACGGCCGAGCTGGCCTGTCGCCGGCTTCAGGCCAAGAAAATCACCTGTTTCATGATCGAACCGACGGGGTAGCGCCCCGTCGGTCGTGCCGGTCCCCCTTACGAAGGGCCGGGTGACGACCACACCTCCCCTAACCGGGATGTGCACCTCCCGGGCGCGGCCCCCACCGCCGCGTCCGGGAACTTTGCTTCAGGCCCCGGCGTTCTATCTATTAGCTGTACGCCGCTGGGAGGTTGCCATGTCGACACGTTTTCCGCTTTTCCTGATCATCGCCATGGCCGCATATGGCCCGGCCGCCGCCGCCGACACGACGAGCATGTGCCTCGATCAGAGCGGCACCGGCGATGCCCAGTGTCAATGCGCGACCGATGCGCTGGCCGAGAAGATCGGCAAGGAGGACGCCGACGCCTACAACGCGGTTGGCGTGCTCTATCTCGACGGCAAGGCCAACGGTCAGGAAGAAGAGGCCGCATGGGAGGCCGCCATCGAAACCGCGGGCCAGAACGACACCGATCAGGCCGACCTTCTGGAACGCATGAACGCTGCACGCGAGGCGCATGAAGAGGCGATCGAAACCTGCGAGTGAGCGCGCCCTGCCCTACGCCTTGTGCGACAGGATGTTCCTACGCCTTGTGGGACAGGATGTTGACCAGCTTGCCCGCCGGATCGCGCAGGTAGAACCGCCGCACGCCCCACGGCTCGTCCGTCAGGTCATAGGCGATATCGCACCCCATCTCCCGCGCCCTTGCATGGATGGCGTCCACGTCCTCCACCTCTATCGAGATATCCGGTACTGGCGTGCCCGAGCCGCCCTCCGACATGATACTGACCTGGGTCAGCGCATGTTCGCCCGAGGCCAGCGTCGCGATCCACCCCATGTCCATCGCCGTCTCCAGCCCCAGCAAATCGGTATAGAACCGGCTCACCTCTGCCACCCGTTCGGTGGCGATATTCGCCACGATACGCTTGACGGTCATGGCCTTCCCCTACTGCTTGGGCTTGTCGTCATACTCGTCCGACAGGATACGCCGGGCGTCGCCCTCGGGGTCGTCATACTGGTTGGTCTTCACCGTCCAGACGAAGAAGGCCAGCCCCAGCCCCCCCATGATCAGCGAGATCGGAATGAGATAGGCGAGAATGGTCATGGCTACCTCAGGCGCAATGCGTTCAGCGATACCGTAATCGACGAGGCCGACATGGCCAAGGCCGCGATCAGCGGCGAGCACAGCCCCGCCACCGCCAGCGGCACGGCGATTATGTTGTAGACCGTGGCGATGCGGAAATTCTCGCGGATACGGCGGGTCGCCGACCGGGCGGTCCCGCATGCCGCCGGAATGGGCGACAGATCCCCGCCCAGCAAAACGATATCGCTCGCCACCCGCGCGGCATCCAGCGCCGAGGCGGGCGAGATCGACACATGCGCCGCCGCCAGCGCCGCCGTATCGTTGAGCCCGTCGCCCACCATCAGCACGCGGCGCCCTTCCTCGGTCATCGCCCGCACCCGCGCCGCCTTGTCCGCCGGAAGCGCCTCGGCCATCCAGCGCCCAATCCCCAGCCTCTGCGCCAGCGTCTCGACCGCCGGTGTGGTGTCGCCCGATATCAGGTAAACCTGCTTGCCCGCCCCCTGTAACTCGGCCACGGCCTCTTCCGCCCCGGCCCGCAGCCGGTCGGCAAAGAGGAACGCCACCGGCGCGCCATCGCCCCGCTGAAGGAACGTCGCCGTCACCGACATGCCCTCAGCCCCGGTCCAGCTGGCCCGGCCCAGCCGCACCTCCTGCCCGTCGACCATGCCCCTTGTCCCGTAACCCGGCACTTCCGTCACGTCGCTCACACGCGCCGGCGCATAGCCCCCTGCCCTGGCCGCCCGCGTGATCGCCTGCGCCAGCGGATGCGACGAGCCCTGCGCCAATGCCAGCGCCAGCTCCACATCCGCCCGTTTCAGATCGGCCAGGTTCGTCAACTCCGGCGTGCCCTCGGTCAGCGTGCCGGTCTTGTCGAACACCACCGCATCGACCTCCGCCAGCCGTTCCAGCGCCGTCTCGTGCTTGATCAGCATCCCCCGGCGGAACAACCGCCCGCTCGCGGCCGTGGTCACCGCCGGCACGGCCAGCCCCAGCGCACAGGGGCAGGTGATGATCAGCACCGCCGCCGCGATGTTGATCGCGGTGCGCAGGTCGAAAGTGTAAAGGTACCAGCCGACAAAGGCCAAACCCGCAAGGATATGCACCCCCGGCGCGTACAGCTTCGCCGCTTTGTCAGCCAGCGACGTATAGCGCGATCGCCCCGATTCCGCGATGGCGACCAGATCGGCCATCCGGTGCAACGACGTCTCGGCCCCCACCGCCGTCGCCCTGACCGTCAGCGGCCCGGTCAGGTTCACCTCCCCCGCCGACACGGCCTGCCCGACACCGGCGAACGCCGGCACCGTCTCGCCCGTCAGGAGCGACCGGTCGATCTCCGACGTGCCCACCACGATCTCGCCATCCACCGGCATCCGCCCGCCGGGGCGCACCAGCACCCTGTCACCAACAGCAAGCTTCGCCACGGCCACCGTCTGCTCGACCCCGTCCGCCAGCCGCACCGCCCGCGGCACCTCCAGCGCGGTCAGTTCCTGCGCCGCCGAGCGCGCGATCGCCCGCGTCCGGTGATCCAGATACCGCCCCGCCAAAAGGAAGAAGGTCAGTGCCAGCGCCGCGTCGAAATAGGCATGCTCCCCCGACAGCGACGTCTCCCAAAGCGAGGTCACAACCGCCAGAAGGATCGCCAGCGTGATCGGCACATCCATGTTGAGCTGCCGGTTCCTCAGCGCCGCCCAAGCATTGGCAAAGAAAGGCTGGCCGGAAAACGCGATGGTCGGCAGGGCGATGGCGGCCGAGATCCAGTGGAACATGTCCCGCGTCGCATCCTCGGCGCCGGACCAGACCGAGACCGACAGCAGCATCACGTTCATCGAGGCGAACCCCGCCACCGCCAGCCGCATCAACAGGTTGCGCCCCGCCCGGTCATTGGCCGTGGCATTGAGCGTGCCGGGGTCAAGCTCGTGCGCCTCGTATCCCAGCCCCTCGACCAGCGCCTGCAGCTCCTGCGCGGTGACGGTGTCATCGGCCTCGATGCTCGCCCGTTTCAGCGTCAGGTTCACCCGCGCCGAACGCACCCTCGGATCGGCGTTCAGCGCCTTCTCGATCTTGGTGATACAGGCCGCGCAATGAATCGTCGGCAGGCTCAGCGCGATCTGCGCATCGCCCGCCCCTGCCCCGGCCAGCGCCTCGGCCGCCGGCGCCGCCGAACAGGCCGGACAGGCCGAGGCAGAGGGCCGCATCGTGGCGGTCATGTCTCCACCCGCCCCGGCCCCCGAGCCGGGGCCTCTACCACGCCCGCAAGGCCCCGGGTCAGGCCCGGGGCGCGTGTCGCGTGGTCTCTGCGCAGGGGCGTCATCTTCACATCAATCCTTGATCAGCACGACACGCTGCTGAAACGTTGTGCCGTCCCCCGCGATCGCCTCCATCCGGATGTTCCAGTTGCCGCCGCCCAGCTCCACCGGCGCCACATAGGCATTGCCGTCAAAACGAAACTCCGGCGTCACGTCCTGCGCCACGTTCGTCGCCCGGCCCACCGTCGCGTCCAGCTTGGCCACCCGCACCGGCTCGCCCGCCTCGTCGGTGATCGACAGAGTCAGCGTGCCGTCGTGATGATGCGCCCCCACGGTCCAGGCCAGCGCCTCCTGCGCGGCTTTCCGGTCGTCGAAGGTCTGGCTGGCGATGTAGGAGTTCTTCACCTCCAGCCCCGGAAAGGTCTTCACCGCCGACACGGCCAGCAGGATGTTCACCGAGATGATCACGCCAAAGGCCATGACGAAGCCGATCAGCACATGTTTCCCGGTGATCTGTTTCTCGGCCATCACTGGTTCGCCTTTCCGTTAAAGATGGTGTCCTTGTAGACCCGGTCGCCGTTCGTCTCGTCCTCGACCCACAGCCGCACGTCGCTCCGCTCGGCCTGCGCCGCCGCCGATCCGGCCGGCGCGATCAGGTAGACGCGCTGAAGCCGCTGGGCGTTCGCCCCCACATCTACCGTGGCACCGGCCGTCCCTTCAAGCTCAAGGCGAATGGGCTCCTCGCTCCTCACCGAGAGGGTGAACGGCCGCGTCTCGCCATGCTTGTTGCGCAGACGCACCTCGTAGGTGTTGCGCACCGAGCCATCCGACAGCATCACGAAGGTCGGGTTGCGCACTGGCGCCACGGTCATGTCGATCTCGGCCCGGATGAACAGCGCAAACAGAAGCAACACCCCCACCAGCGACCACAGAGACGTGTAAAGGATCGTGCGCGGCCGCAGCACATGCTTGATGACCGGCTTGGGCGGCTGGCCCTCGCGCTCGCGCACCTCGTCGGTCAGCGCCATGTAATCGATCAGCCCGCGCGGCTTGCCGATCTTGGCCATGATGTCGTCGCAGGCGTCGATGCACAGCGCGCAGGTGATGCATTCCATCTGTTGCCCGTCGCGAATGTCGATCCCCATCGGGCAGACATTCACGCAGGCCATACAGTCGATGCAGTCGCCCGGCCCGGTGGCGGCCGCCGTCGCATCGGGCACCATGTCGCTTGCATTGTTGGGCACCGGCGTCCTTGCATAGTGGCCGCCCGCCGTCTCTCCGGCGGCGTGCGAGGCCGCCTCGGCCGCGATTGCCACTTCGGCATGCCGCCGGCGCACGTTGCCCTTGCCGCGCGGCTCGCCCCGCCAGTAGCGGTAGCCGACGGTCAGCGTATCCTCGTCCATCATCGCGGCCTGAATGCGCGGCCACGGGCAGGCGTAGATACAGATCTGCTCCCGCGCGAAACCGCCGAAAAAGAAGGTCGTGCCTGTCAGGATGGCGACGGTCGTATAGGCGATCGGATGCGCCTGCAGCGTGAACAGGTCCACCAGAAGCGTCGGCGCGTCGGTGAAATAGAACACCCACGCCCCGCCGGTCGCCACCGCGATCAGCAGCCACACCGCCCACTTGGTCAGCCGCAGCCGCACCTTGCGCGCATCCAGCTTCTTCTGCCGGTGCAGGCGCAGGCGGGCGTTGCGGTCGCCCTCGATCCAGCGCTCGACAAGGATGAAAAGGTCGGTCCACACCGTCTGCGGGCAGGCATAGCCGCACCAGACCCGGCCCAGCGCCGAGGTGAACAGGAACAGCCCCAGCCCCGCCATCACCAGCAGTCCGGCCACGAAATAGAACTCGTGCGGCCAGATCTCGATCCAGAAGAAGAAGAACCGCCGATGCGCCAGATCGACCAGAACCGCCTGATCGGGCAGTTCCGGCCCGCGATCCCACCGGATCCACGGGGTCAGGTAATAGATGCCGAGGGTGACTATCATGATCACCCATTTCAGGTTCCGAAACGTGCCGTAGACCCGTTTCGGAAAGATTGGCTCACGCGCGGCATAGAGGCTGGGCGGGGAATCTGCCAACGGGAATCACTCCACTGGTTGTGGCGGGTTGTCCAACCTTGTCTCAGACCGGCCCCGCCGGGGCTTTGACCTGCATCAAATTCTGACTTTGAAAGTGATCTATTCCCGGACCGGACGGTATGTGCCCCGATGCCGCATTCGCCCCGCTACACCTCCGCCAGCGCCACCGCCTCCTTCCCCTGCCGCCGGAGCCACTGAACGAAGGCCTTGGCCGGCGGGCGCAGGATGCCGGGGCGCGTGACGATGTGATACCCCGTCTCGCCCGCGTCGCGGAACAGCACCCGCAGCCGCCCGGCCTTCACATCCACCTCGACCGACGACATCGCCGTGCTGATCACCCCCTGCCCGGCCCGTGCCCCCTCCAGCATCAGGTTGCCGGGCACATGGGTCAGGCTTTTGACACAGCCCTCCGTCACCCCGTGCGACCGCAGCCAGTCCATCGACTCGTTCGTGCCCAGCTCCTGCAGCCACGGAAACCGCAACAGGTCGGCGGGCTCCACCACGTCGCACTCGCCCACAAGCGACGGCGCGGCGGTGATGACGATATCCGCCGGCACCAGCATCTCGGCCACCAGCCCCGGCCAGTTGCCGTCGCCGAACCGCAGGCACAGGTCGATGCCCCCCGGCGCGGGGTCGCTGATCTCGGCGGTGGGGTGCACCATCAGGTCGACGCCCGGATGCTTCGTCTGGAAATCCAGCAGGCGCGGCATCAGCCATGTGCTCGCGAAAAGCTGGGTCGTCGATATCTGCAGCGGCCGCGCCGCGTCGGCCCCGGTCAGCGCCTGGATCGTGCGATAGATCGTGCCGAACCCCTCGGTCAGCGCCTCGGCCAGTTGCGCGCCCTCCGGCGTCAGCTCCAGCCGCCGGCCCGACCGGTCGACCAGCGACAGGCCCAGATGCGTCTCGAGCGTACGGATCTGCTGGCTGACGGCCGCATGGCTCACGTTCAGCCGCTCGCCCGCCCTGGTCACCGACTGGCTCTCGGCCAGCGCGGCAAAGGCACGCAGCGCCGAAAGGGGCGGCAGGGCAATCCAGTCAATCATGTAAATCTACCTTACATAAACCAATTTTTCCTGAGTCGCATCATGCCCGGCATTAGCCCATATTCCAAGGCATGCAGCAGCCAAACGAAAGGAAACGCCATGTTCCATATCTTCGCAAATACTTTCAGAACCGCCACCCGTAGCGAACCCCGCAACCACTGGAATGCCCCCTCGCACTGGGCCCGCGGCGAACGCTTCGACAACCGCCGCAATGCCGAAATCGAGGCCCATCTGGTCGGACGCCGCTTCTGATGGACCCGCTCCTGTTCCATCCCGGCCTCGCCGCCCGCGAACGCCAGACCCAGCGCTGGCCGTGGCGCGGGCGGCGCTGGCCGGATCGCTACCGCTGACACCGACACCGGGCGCCGCGCGCCCCTGTTTCTCCCCTGACTGGCCCGTGGCCCCGGCATCCCCGCCGTGCCGCGGGCTTTTTTACCGCACCGAAAGGACCCCCATGGCCTGGCACCTGACCCACACCGCCGAGACCCCCGCCGGCACCGTCGCATGGGGCAACGCCGGCTCCGGCCCGCCGCTGGTGCTCGCCCATGGCTGGCCGTGGTCGTCGGTGTCATGGCACCGCATCGTCCCCGATCTGGCGCGCACCCATACCGTCTATTGGTACGACATGCCGGGCTATGGCCGCTCCGAAAAGCTTGTCGATCAGCCCACCGGGCTTGACGTGCAGGGTGAAATCTTCGCCCATATGCTGACCCACTGGGGCCTCGACCGCCCGCGCGTGGTGGCACATGATTTCGGCGGCGCGACCACGCTGCGCGCGCATCTCCTGCATGGGGCCGAGTTCGACCGTCTCGCCCTGATGAACGTGGTGGCGATGCGCCCTTGGGGGTCGGAATTCTTCGACCATGTCGGTCGCCATGTCGATGCCTTCACCGCTCTGCCCCCGCATATCCACGAGGCCGTGGTGCGCGCCTATATCAACGGCGCGCTGGTCACGGGCCTTGCCCCCGACGATACCGAAGTGCTGGTCGCCCCATGGCTCGACGACGCCGGGCGCATCAGCTTCTACCGACAGTTCGCCCAAGCCGACGAGTGCTTCACCGCCGAGGTCGAGCCGATCTTCGGCGATGTCCGCTGCCCGGCAAAGATCCTCTGGGGCGAAAACGACCCGTGGATTCCCCTCGCCCGCGGCCGCGCCCTGCAGGTCCTCATGCCCAAAGCCGGGTTCGAAACCCTGCCCGGCATCGGCCACCTGCCCCAGCTCGAAGCGCCGGAGGCCGCGCTGCACGCGCTCACGGGGTTCCTCGACGGCCAAGATCGACTGAGTTAAAAAAGACACCGACCGTTCCAGGAAACGCGCGAACAGGACGGAACGGCCGGTGTCAGGGCTCGCGGGCAGCACTCACTCCGCCCGCGAGTTTTTCATGCGCAGCCTACTCGCCGCCGCCCAACTGGTGGACATAGGTGGTCACGGCGCGAATCTCGGCCTCCGAAAGGCGCTCGCTCCACGGCGGCATGACGCCAAAGCGGCTGTAGGTCACCGTGTCGTGCAGCGTGTCGTAATCCCCGCCATAGAGCCAGATCGCGTCGGTCAGGTTCGGCGCGCCCTGATACTGGTCGCCGGTCCCGTCATCCATGTGGCAGACCGAGCAATTGTCGAGGAACACCTGCTCCCCCGCCGCTGCGGCCTCCGCATCGCGCGGCTCCTGTCCCGACATGGCCATCACGTAATTGACCACCTGCCCGATCTGCTCGTCCTCGAGGATCTCGCCAAAGGCCGGCATCTGCGAAAACCGCGCGTCGGGGTCTTCCTCGTTGCGAATGCCGTGGGTGACGGTGGTGTGGATATCCTCCATCGTCCCGCCCCAGAGCCACGCGTCGTCCTGCAGGTTGGGATAGCCCTTGGCCCCGGCCGCGCCCGACCCGTGACACTGGGCACACCACGTCCGGAACACCGCCGCCCCGGCCGAGGTGGCATAGCCCTGCAGCTCGTCATCGCCCTGAATCGCGGTCAGCTCGACCGAGGCCAGCCTCTCGTTAATCCCGGCATTGGCGGCCTCGGCCGCGGCGATCTCCTCGGCCACATTGGCGCGGGTCGACCAGCCCATGTAACCGGCGGTCGCCTCCTTGATGCCCGGCCATGCCGGGTAGGCGACGCTGTACCAGATGCCCCAGATGATGGTGAGGTAGAACACCCAGACCCACCAGCGCGGCAGCGGGTTGTTGAACTCCTTGATACCGTCCCACTCGTGTCCGGTGGTTTCCGGATCGTTCTCTTGGATTTGCGGATCTTTTGCCATTGTCCTCACGCCTCCTTGGCGCTCTCCGCGCTGTCGGGCGCGGGCTTGTCTTCGTACCGGAAGGGGATGCTGGCCGTGTCCTCGTATTTCTTCGTGGCGCCGGGGCGGAACACCCAGAACACGACGCCGATGAAGAAGACGAACAGGAACAACAGCATCCAGCTGTCGGCGAACTGGCGAAGAAGGGAATAGGTTTCCATGATATCCTCCCTTACCGGCTGGCCACGGGCGTGAAGGTCGAGAAATCGACCAGTGTGCCCAGCATCTGCAGATAGGCGATCAGCGCGTCGGCCTCGGAAATGCCCGGCGCCCCGTCAAAATTGCGGATATTAACGGTCTCGCCATAGCGTTCCAGCAACCCGTCGATGTCACCGAAAGGATCGGTCTGCGCCGCGAAATCCGCCTGCGCGTTCTCGATCATCTCCTCGGTATAGGGAACCCCGACTATCGCGTTGGTCGCAAGAACCTCGCCGATATGCTCGCCCTCGATCAGCCGGTCCTCGAGATAGCCATACTTGGGCATCACCGATTCCGGCACCACCGCCTGCGGATCGCGAAGGTGATCGACATGCCACTCGTCCGAATACCGGCCACCGACACGGGCAAGGTCCGGCCCCGTCCGCTTGGAGCCCCACTGGAACGGGTGGTCATACTGGCTTTCCGCCGCAAGGCTGTAATGCCCGTACCGCTCCACCTCGTCCCGCATCGGCCGGATCATCTGGCTGTGGCACACGTAACACCCTTCACGGATGTAGATGTTGCGCCCGGCCATTTCGAGCGGGGTGTAGGGGCGCATGCCCTCCACATCCTCGATCGTGTTCTCCAGCCAGAACAGCGGCGCGATCTGCACGATCCCGCCGATCGACACCACGATCAGCGACAGCACCGCCAAAAGCGTGACATTCCGTTCGAGCATCTGGTGCCGGTCAAGGAAGGTCTTCTTCTTCGGCCGGTCGCCGATCCCCGTGGCCGAGGCCGGCATTGGGGGTTTCTTGTTGGATTCGTTTGCCATTGTCCGGCCCTCCTTATTCAGCCGGGACCGCGGAACCGGCGGCCGCTTGGGTGGCCGGGCTCCGACGAATGGTCATGTAAAGGTTGTAGCACATGATGATTGCGCCAGTCATGAACAGCACCCCGCCCAGACCACGCACCACGTACATCGGGAACTTGGCGGCGACCGTGTCGGCGAAGGAGTTCACGAGGAACCCGTTGGCATCCACTTCGCGCCACATCAGGCCCTCCATGATACCGGTCACCCACATGGCGGCGGCGTAGAGGATGATCCCGATCGTCGCGAGCCAGAAGTGCCAGCTCACGAGGCTCAGGCTATAGAGCCGCTCCTTGTTCCAGAGCCGCGGCACGAGGAAGTAGAGCGCGCCGAAGGTGATCATGCCGTTCCAGCCAAGCGCGCCGGAATGCACGTGCCCGATCGTCCAGTCGGTATAGTGCGACAGCGAGTTGACCGCCCGGATCGACATCATCGGCCCTTCGAAGGTCGACATGCCGTAGAACCCGATGGAAATCACCATCATCCGGATCACCGGGTCGGTGCGCAGCTTGTCCCACGCGCCCGAAAGCGTCATCAGGCCGTTGATCATTCCGCCCCATGACGGCATCCACAGGATGACCGAGAACACCATGCCCAGCGTCGAGGCCCAGTCGGGCAGCGCGGTATAGTGAAGATGGTGCGGACCCGCCCAGATATAGATGAAGATCAGCGCCCAGAAGTGCACGATCGACAGCTTGTAGCTATAGACCGGCCGCTCGGCCTGTTTCGGCACGAAATAATACATCATGCCGAGGAAACCCGCGGTCAGGAAGAAGCCAACGGCGTTATGGCCATACCACCACTGCGTCATCGCGTCCTGAACGCCCGAGAAGACCTGCACCGATTTCGACCCGAAGATCGACACCGGAATGCTCAGGTTATTGACGATATGCAGCATCGCCACGGTCAGGATGAATGCCAGGTAGAACCAGTTGGCGACATAGATATGCGGCTCTTTCCGCTTCATCAGCGTGCCCGCGAAGACCAGCAGATAGGCGACCCAGACGATGGTCAGCCACCAGTCGACATACCATTCCGGCTCGGCATATTCCTTGCCCTGCGTCGCGCCCAGCAGGTAGCCCACCGCCGCCAGCACGATCACGAGCTGATATCCCCAGAACACGAACCACGCCAGATTGCCGCCCCACAGCCGCGCGGCGCTGGTGCGCTGGACGACATAGAAGGACGTACAGATCAGGGCGTTGCCGCCAAAGGCGAAGATCACCGCGCTGGTATGCAGCGGCCGCAGCCTGCCGAAGTTCAGCAGGCCCTGCGACCACTCGAAATTCAGCTCCGGAAAGGCCAGCTGGAAGGCGATGAACGTGCCCACAAGGAAACCGACCACGCCCCACAGCGCCGTCGCGATCACGCCGTAGCGGATCACGTCGTCCATGTATTCCCCGGAAAGGTCCCGCTGCACCACCGGTTCGTCGGTGTTGCGCAGCACCCAGATGAACAGCCCCCCGGCCACCAGCGCCACGGTCAGCGCATTCGCCAGATAGGCCAGATCGCGCGCGAAATTCGCCGCCATCAGTGCCAGAAGCACGATGACGCCAAGCGCGATCAGCTTGAAATAGTTCGCCATGTCTCTTCGTCCCTTCGTCCTGATCCGCGCGGGCAATGGAATCACCGCGCGCGGGCGCGTTTTGACAGGGCCGTAATGCTGCCCCCGCCGGATCGGCGCCTTGATCTACATCAATGGAGGTCTGCATCTCGGCTAAACCCAGAGTTGCACACCCAATTGACACGCATCAAGGCGGAGCTTTCCGTTCCGGCCTAGCGTCGGGATATGAACGCTTTGTTAAGGGAGGCGATATGACCTACAACTGCCTGTTCTCCGTCCTGACGGATATCGCGCTGGTCGACGAAACCCTCGACCACGCCGTCGCCATGGCCGCCGCGCATGATGCGCATCTCGATTTGCTCTGCCTCGGTGTCGACCGCAGCCAGACCGGCTATTACTACGCCGGCGCCAGCGCCGTGATGCTTCAGGAAACCATCACCCGCGCCCAGGACGAGGCCGAGGAAATCGACACGAAAGTGCGCCAGCGCCTCGGCCGCGAAGATATTCGCTGGGCCAGCGACAAAGGCGTCTGCCAGCTCGCCGATCTCGGCCGTCACGTGGCGTCACGGGCCAAGTTTTCCGACCTCGCGATCCTGCCGCAGCCCTATGGCGAGGGGCGCGGGGCGGAGCTTGAACCGGCCGCCGAATCGGTGCTCTTCGACGGCCGGACCCCGGCGCTGATCGTGCCGCCCGGCGCCACCCCCGCCAGCCGGCCCGAACGCATCGTCGTGGCCTGGAACGAAAGCGCCGAGGCGCTGGCGGCGGTGCGTGCGGCCCTGCCGCTCCTGACCGCCGCCGATCAGGTGCACCTCACCATCGTCGACCCGCCGACCCATGGCCCGACCCGCTCCGATCCGGGCGGCATGCTGTCGCAATACCTCGCCCGCCACGGCGTGAAGGTCGAGATCGACGTGCTGGCGAAATCCCTGCCGCGGGTGCCCGATATCCTCGTCCGCCACGCCACCGACATAGATGCCGACCTTATGATCATGGGCGCCTATGGCCATTCCCGCTTCCGCGAGGCGATCTTCGGCGGCGCCACCCGCACCATGCTGGAAGAGGCGCCCCTGCCGGTGCTGATGGCACACTGACGCACCAAGGCCCTGCCCCGGCAAATTATCCGGGGCGGGCGCCGCGTTAACTTTAATTTTTGCAGAACCCTCCGGCCCGGCTCAGGCCAGCAGCCCGCCGTCGCTGTCGTCGCCCGCCTCTTCCATCAGGCGGTTGAAATCCGGCACCGTCACGTGCCGCTTGCCCTCCAGCACGATCACACCGTCCTTACGCAACGCCGAAATCTGCCGGCTCACCGTCTCCAGCGTCAGCCCGAGGTAATCCGCCATCGCCTCCCGCGTGAGCGGCAGGTCGAACACCATCGGCCCCGTGGTCTCGCCGAAACTCAGCGAGGCATTGCGCCGCGCGATGATCGACAACAGCGAGGCAATCTTCTCCCGCGCCGTCTTGCGGCCCAGCACCAGCATCCATTCCCGCGCCGCGTCCAGCTCGTCGAGCGTCATCTCCAACAGCCGCTGCGCGATATGCGGCGTGACCACCATCATCTCCTCGAACGGCTTCCGGCGGAAACAGCACATCACCATGTCGGTGGTCGCCACCACGTCATAGGCCGCCGTCTCGCGCCCCGGCCGCCCGACGAAATCGCTCGGCAGCAACAGGCCCACCATCTGCGTGCGCCCGTCCTCCATCGCCTGTGTCAGCGTGGCGATGCCGGTGACGACCGAACCCACGAAATCCATCTGGTCCCCGGCAAAGATCACCGTCTGGCCGGCTTCGAAGCTGCGGTAATACTTGATCTTGTCGAGCTGCTCCAGCTCCTCCGCCTCGCAGCGCGCACAGACCGCCCGATGCCGGATCGGACAATCCCCGCAATCGCGCGGGACAGCTTTGACAGTTTCATTCAGCATGGCTGCTCTCACGCGACAGAAGGTTGATCTGCGTCAAAGTTTCTCTCGACGACATCCCCTAAGGGTAATTGCATGGTTACGAAATCTCAATTGGGCAGATTGGGTCTTTTTGACGCGAAAGTGCCCCGCTACACAAGCTACCCCACCGCCCCCCATTTCGGGCGGAACGTGGGGTCGGATCGGTTCGCAAGCTGGATCGGCGCCATCGCACCGGGGGCGAGGATCTCGCTCTATGTCCACGTGCCCTTCTGCCGCCGGCTCTGCTGGTTCTGCGCCTGCCGCACACAGGGCACGCAGACGGACAAGCCCGTCGCGGCCTATCTTGAGACGCTGAAGGCAGAGCTTCGCCTGCTGGCCGCTCACCTGCCCGAGGGGGTCCAGCTCTCGCGCCTGCACTGGGGCGGCGGCACGCCCACGCTTCTGTCACCGCAGATGATGGAAGACCTCGCCGGCGCCATCCGCGAGGTCGCCCCCTTCTCCGACCAAACCGAGTTCTCGGTCGAGATCGACCCGAACGAGATCGACGCCGCCCGGCTCGACGCGCTGGCCCGCGCCGGCATGACCCGCGCCTCCATCGGCGTGCAGGATTTCGACCCCGACATTCAGGCCACCATCGGCCGCAAGCAAAGCTATGACATCACCCGCGACGCGGTCGAGGAAATCCGCGCCCGCGGCGTGGCCTCCCTAAACGCCGATATCCTCTACGGCCTGCCGCACCAGTCGCGCGCGAAGATGACCGAAAGCGTCCAAAAGCTTCTCTCGCTCAACCCCGACCGCGTGGCGCTCTATGGCTATGCCCACGTGCCGTGGATGGCCAAGCGCCAGCAGATGATCCCGTCCGACGCCCTGCCCACCCCGGAGGAACGGCTCGACCTGTTCGACACCGCCCGCCGCCTCTTCCTCTGGGATCATTACGACGAGATCGGCATCGACCATTTCGCCACCAAGCATGACGGCCTGTCCATTGCCAAGAAAACCGGCCGCCTGCGCCGCAACTTCCAAGGCTATACCGACGACACCGCCGAGGTGCTGATCGGCGTCGGCGCCTCCTCGATCTCGCGCTTCCCGCAGGGCTATGCCCAGAACGCGCCGGCCACCGGCGCCCACACCGCCGCCATCCGCGAGGGGCGCTTCTCCACCGCGCGCGGCCACAGCTTCACCGCCGAAGACCGGATGCGCGGCCGGATGATCGAACAGCTCATGTGCGAGTTCCGCATCGACGCCGCCGAAATTCGCAGCCGCTTCGGCATTTCCGCCCCGGCGCTGTCGTCCATGCTGGAGCGGATCAACCGCGATTTCGACGGCTTGCTTCGCGTCAGCCCCGAAGGCCTCTCTATCCCGCAGGAGGCCCGCCCGCTGACCCGCATGGTCGCCCGTAGCCTCGATGCCTACGCCCTCGACAAGGCCGGCCACAGCTCGGCGATCTGAGGGGCTCGATAGCGCGCCCCGGACCTGATCCGGGGCCCCGCGCCACCTTCGATTCGCCCCGGTCCTGATCCGGGGCCTCGCACCACGCTCGACACGCCCCGGCCCCCGAGCCGGGGCCTCTCACCTCTATCCAGAAACGCCCTACCTCACGCCGGAACCGACGCCTTCAGATCCAGCGCCGCATGCAACAGCGTCCTCGCATAGGCCGTGCGCGGGTTGTCGAAAATCTCCTGCGCCGAGCCGTACTCGACGATATCGCCATCCTTCATCACCGCCACGTTATGGCTCATCGCCCGCACCACGTTCAGGTCGTGGCTGATGAACAGATAGGCCAGCCCCCATTTTTCCTGCAGCTTCCGCAGAAGATCGACGATCTGCACCTGCACTGTCATATCAAGCGCGCTGGTGGGCTCGTCCAGCACCACCATCTTCGGCCGCAAGATCATCGCCCGCGCAATGGCGATCCTTTGCCTCTGCCCGCCCGAGAATTCATGCGGATAGCGATCCATCGTGGCGGGGTTGAGGTCGACCTCCTCCATCACCTCGGCCACCAGCTCCCGCGGCGACCGCCCGTCGGGATTGCCATGCACCCCCAGCCCCTCGGAAATGATCTGCTCGCAGGTCATCCGCGGGCTCAGGCTGCCGAACGGGTCCTGGAACACGATCTGCATATCCGCCCGCCGCTTGCGCAACTGCCGCGTCGACCAGCCATGCACATCCTCGCCGTCGAAGGTGATCTTGCCCTGCGACGCCGCCAGCCGCATCACCGCCATGGCCAGCGTCGTCTTGCCCGAGCCGCTTTCCCCGACCACCCCCAGCGTCTCACCCGCACGCACCCAGATGGTCGCGTCGTTCACCGCCTTGATATGGCCCGTCGTCTTCCGCAGGAGCCCCCGCTGGATCGGGAACCACACCCGCAAACCCTCGGTCTCGACGATGGTCCTCGCCCCCTCGGGCACCGGCGCCGGCTCCCCCACCGCCCGCGCGCCCAGAAGCTTGCGCGTATAGGCGTGCTGCGGGTTGGCGAAAATCTCCTTGGTCGGCCCCGCCTCGACGATCTCGCCATCCTTCATGACACAGACCTTGTCGGCGATCCGCTCGACGATCTGAAGGTCGTGGGTGATGAACAGCAACCCCATCCCCTCGTCCCGCTTGATCCTCGCCAGCAGTTCCAGAATCTGCGCCTGAATCGTCACGTCCAGCGCCGTGGTCGGCTCGTCGGCGATCAGGATATCGGGCTTGTTGGCCAGCGCCATGGCGATCATCACCCGCTGCCGCTGCCCGCCCGACAACTGGTGCGGATAATCCTTCAGCCGGCTCTCCGGGTTGCGGATGCCCACCATGTCGAGCAACTCCACAATCCGGCCCCTGGCCGCTTCCCCCACGATCCCCTGGTGCAACTCGAGGCTCTCCCGGATCTGCTTTTCCAGCGTGTGCAGCGGGTTGAGACTGGTCATCGGCTCCTGAAAGATAAAGCTGATATCGTTGCCCCGCACATCGCGCAGCCGCTTGTCCGAAGCTCCGATCATCTCCTGCCCGTCATAGGTCACGCTGCCGCCGACCCGTGCCGACGATCCCAGCAGCGACACGGTCGACAGCGCGGTCACCGACTTGCCAGACCCGCTCTCGCCCACCAGCGCCACGGTCTCGCCCCGCCCGACCGAGAAGGATACGCCCTTCACGGCCTCGATACTCCGGCCATCCTGGAAAAAGCTGACCGTCAGGTCGCGCACGTCGAGAACGGCATCGCTCATGTCAGAGGGCCCCCAGGTACAGAATCGGGAAAAGCGCCGCCGCCCCGATGGTCAACGCCATGTGCGTGGCCGAGGGCCGCCACCCTTGGCGCCGGCACATCCACGCCGACAAGAGCGCCACGCCCGAGGGCAGCGCCGCAAGCAGCACCGGCAACGCGATCAGCGCAGGACCAACGCCGCCCGGCGCCGAATCCGCGCCCACACCGAACCGGGCCACCCAAGTCGCCGCGCCCGCCAGCACCGCCACGATCGCGCCATGCACCGCCAGCGCAGCGACAAAGGCCCGCCCCAGCCAGGGAGAGGTGACCACGACACTCATTCGAAGGTCTTCCGCGGGTCGAACGCATCGCGCACACCCTCGAAGATGAACACCAGCAGCGACAGCATGATCGCGAAGGCGAAAAACGCGGTGAATGCCAGCCACGGCGCCTGCAGGTTCTGCTTGGCCTGCAACGTCATCTCGCCAAGGCTCGGCGCCGAGGAGGGCAGCCCGAAGCCAAGGAAATCGAGCGCCGCCAGCGTCCCGATCGTGCCCGTCACGATGAACGGCAACAGCGTCAGCGTCGCCACCATCGCATTGGGCAGCATGTGGCGGAACATGATCGTCAGGTTCCCCACCCCCAGCGCCTTGGCGGCCCGCACATATTCAAGGTTCCTTGCCCGCAGGAACTCGGCCCTGACCACGCCCACCAGCGCCATCCAGCCAAAGAACACCATGATCCCCACCAGCAACCAGAAACTTCGCGGCAATATCGCGAACAGGATGATGATCACGTAAAGCTGCGGCGTCGCCGACCATATCTCGATGATCCGCTGAAAGATCAGGTCGGTCAGCCCGCCGAAATACCCCTGCACCGCGCCCGCGAAAATCCCCATCACGCTGCACAGGAAGGTCACGATCAGCGTGAACAGCACCGACAGCCGGAAGCCATAGATCACCCGCGCCAGCACGTCGCGCTTGGTCCCGTCCGTGCCCAACAGGTTCTGCTCGTTGGGCGGCAGCGGCGCCGCGCCGGGCCGGTCGACCGGCGTGTCGAAACTATAGGGAATGGGCGGCCAGAGGGTCCAGCCCTTGGCAATCGCCTCGCCGCCGATCTCGCCATCCTGCGCATCCGCGATCACCCCTTCGGGGTCATCGAAACAATCCTCGCGCCCGCCCGACACGATCAGGCATTCCACCTCCGGATCGGCATAGATCGCCTCGGTCGCGAAATCCCCGCCGAATGCCGTCTCGGGATAGAAATTGAAGATCGGCGTGTAATACTCGCCCTGGTACTGCACCAGGATCGGCCGGTCATTGGCCACGAACTCCGCCGGCAGGGTGATCACCATCAGGATCGAAAAGATGATCAGCGACCACAGCGCTCGCTTGTTGCGCTTGAAATTGCGCCAGCGGCGCCGGTTGAGCGGCGACAGCTTCATCAAAAACCACCCCCCCGCTTCTTCTGGCCGGAAATATCCCGGGGGGCGTTGAAACCCTGCAAGGGTTTCGACGGGGGGCAGCGCCCCCAATCAGACGGTGAAGTCAGACTCATCGGCGTCATCCCTCCCGCGTCTCGAAATCGATCCGCGGATCGACCAGCACGTAGCACAGGTCGCTCACGATATTCACCAGAAGCCCGATCAGCCCGAACAGGAACAGCGTGCCGAACATCACCGGGTAATCCCGGCTCAGCGCCGCCTCGAAGCCCAGCCTTCCCAGCCCGTCGAGCGAGAAGATCGTCTCGATCAGAAGGCTGCCGCCAAAGAACACCCCGATGAACACCGCCGGAAACCCCGCGATCACGATCAGCATGGCGTTGCGGAAGACATGACCGTACAGCACCTTGCGCTCCGACAGGCCCTTGGCCCGCGCGGTCATCACGTAATGCTTCTTGATCTCGTCAAGGAAGGAGTTCTTCGTCAGCAGCGTCAGCGTGGCAAAGGCCGCGATGGTCGAGGCCAGCACCGGCAGGGTGATGTGCCACAGGTAGTCGACGATCTTGCCGAACACGCTCAGGTCGGCAAAATTGTCCGAGGTCAGCCCCCTGAGCGGGAAGATCTGCCAATAGCTGCCGCCCGCGAACAGCACCACCAGCATCACCGCGAACAGGAAGCCGGGGATGGCATAGGCCGCGATGATCACGCCGCTGGTCCAGCTGTCGAAGCTCGACCCGTCACGCACCGCCTTGCGGATGCCCAGCGGGATCGAGATCAGGTAGGCGATCAGCGTCGACCACAGCCCCAGAGAGATACTCACCGGCATCTTTTCCAGCACTAGATCGGTCACGCTGATCGACCGGAAATAGCTCTCGCCGAAGTCGAACCGCATGTAATTCCACATCATGTTGACGAAGCGTTCCAGCGGCGGCTTGTCCAGCCCGTACTGCGCCTCAAGCTCGTCAATGAACTCCTGTGGAAGGCCCCGGGCGCCCATATACCCCTCGCCCTGGCTCTGTTGCAGCGTGGCATCCTCCGCCCCGCCGGCAAAGGCGCCGAACACGTCGCCCTCGCCCTGCATCTCGGCGATGATCTGCTCGACCGGCCCGCCGGGCACGAACTGCACCAGCACGAAGTTGATGACCATGATACCGAACAGCGTCGGGATGATCAGCAGGATCCTGCGAAGAATATACGCACCCACGTCAGCATGCCCTCCGGCGCGGGGTTGCTATGGCCACGACACGGCGTGAGGTCATTGCAGCGCCCCCGACGCCCGCAGCTCTTCGGCCTTTTCCTCGTTGAACCACCAGAAATCCAGCGTGCCCAGCGCATAGGGCGGGATTTCCTCGGGATGCTCGTACATGTCCCAGTAGGCGACCCAGTGATCGGGCTTGTAGCCGTCGGGAATGACGATGAACTCGTGCCTGAGCGCCCGGTCGAGCGCGCGCACCGTCACATCCTCCTCTTCCTGGCTCTCGGTCATCAGCGACTCCTCGATGATCCGGTCCACCAGCGGGCTGGCCAGCCCGGCGGGGTTGAACAGGCTGTACTCGGCCGCCTCCGTCCCGAACCGCTGGGCCAGCCCCGTGCCGGTGCCCAGCAGCGCCGGGTAACCATCGAAGACAAGATCGTAATCACGATCCCGCTCTCGCAGGGAATATTGCGACGAATCGACCGACTCGAACCGCGCATCCACGCCCATCGCCTTTAGGTTCACGATGAAGTTCTCGGCCATCGCCCGGCTGGTCGCCTCGTTCGACGCGTTGAAGAGGAAATCGAGCCGCATGGTCTCGCCCTCGGCATTGCGCAGCCGGCCGCCCTCGCCCACGGTCCAGCCTGCCTCCTCGAACAGCTTCAGCGCCTGCCGCAGGTTCTTGCGCGAGCTCAGCCGGTCGGCATCCGACTCGTGCGGCACCCAAGGCGCCTCGGTAAAGATCTCCTCGGGCACCACGTCACCCAGCGACTTCAGGAATTCCAGCTCCTCCCCCTCGGGCAGGCCGGTCGCCTCCAACCGCGTGCCGTCGGAATACGACCGTTGCTGTTCATACAACCCATAGAGGAGCGACTTGTTGGTCCACTCGAAGTTCAGCGCCAGCGCCACCGCCTCGCGCACCCGCTTGTCCTTTAGCGGCTCCGAGCCGAGGTTGAAGACGATCCCGGTCATGTTGGGCGGCATCCCGTCGGGCAGTTCCTCGCGTACCACGTCGCCACGGTTCAGCGCCGGGAAGTCATAGCCACTGGCCCATTTCTTCGGATCGGCTTCCGTCCGGTACGTCACCTCGCCCGCCTTGAACGCCTCGAAGGCGGCGGTGCTGTCGGCGAAATACTCCAGCCGGATCGTATCGAAATTGTGCCGGCCCTTGTTGATCGGCAGGTCCCAGCCCCAGTAATCCGGGTTCCGCTTGAAGGTCACCCGGCGGTTCACGTCGACATCATCGATCACGTAGGGCCCCGAGCCCGGCGACGTCTCAAGCCGGCTCTCGTCCAGCTTCGCGCCGCTCTCCTCGAACCATTTCTTCGACCACACCGGCACCGTCCCCACCTGGTCGATCAGTGACCGGCGCGAGATACCGTCGGCAAAGTAGAACTTGATGGTGTGATCGTCGATCACCTCGGCCTTGGGAATGCGCTTGCGCACCGCCTCGGCATAGGATTTCAGCCCCTCGTCCAGCAACAGGTTATGGCTGAACAGCACGTCATGGGCGGTCACCGGCGTGCCGTCCGAGAACTCGGCCTCTGGCCGCATATGGAAGATCACCCACGACTTGTCCTCCGGGTACTCGATCGTATGCGCCAGCAGACCGTACATCTCGTCGATATCATCCGCCGGCAGGGCGCCACTGCCCGCCAGAACCTGCCCCAGCAGGCTTTCATACATCACCGTCGACAGCGCCGCGGCGCGGCCCTTCCGCGTGTAGGGGTTCATCGAATCAAAACTACCCGACAGCGCGAGGGAAATCTCGCCCCCCTTGGGCGCGTCGGGATTCACATAATCGAAATGCTCGTAATCCTCGGGGTATGTCAGATCGCCGAAATACGAATAGCCGTGGCTCTTGATGATCTCCTGCCCGCTCTCCTCCTGCGCCAGCGTCATCTGCGCCATGAGCGCCGCGATGCAAAGCCCCGTCAGGGCCGCCACCATCGCACGGGGGGTAAAGCGCGCCGCCCGGGCCTGGCTGTTATATCGGATCATCTGTTGCTACCTCCTGCCGATCTGTGATCTGGCGCCTGTCGTTGCCGCAAGGCTAATGGAGGCCCTCGCCGACATTCAAGCGCTGATACATCCGTTTCATCCCAATATGGGATCACAAATAAGAAAGGCCACCGTCCCGCCCGGGTCGGTGGCCTTGACCGCGTGATTTTGCCGCGATCAGTTTCCGGCGCTTTCGATATAGGCGATGACGGCGGCGCGGTCTTCCTCGTCCCTGAGACCGGCAAAGGCCATCTTGTTGCCCGGCGCCATCTCCTTGGAATCCTCCAGCCACTGGTTCAGCCGGTCCTCGGTCCACTGACCGCCAAGCTCCTGCATGGCGTTCGAGTAACGGAAGCCCTCGACGCTTGCGACGTCACGGCCCACGAGATCCACAAGATGCGGCCCGACGCGGTTCTGCTCGCTGTCGACCACGTGACAGGCGCGGCACTTGCGGAAGACCTTCTCGCCCTCGGCCGGATCGGCCGACGCGACCATCGCGGCGAAACCGCTCTCCTCGGCAGAGGCTTCTTCTTCCTCGGCGGCGCCTTCATCCGCCGGGTCTTCCGACCCTTCTTCGGCAGCGTCGCCCGAGGTGTCTTCGGCGCCCTCCGTTTCTTCGGTCGTCGTCTCTGCGCCCTCGTCGACCAGAACCGCATCGCCGTTCTCGGTCACGCTTGCGGCATCCGCCTCGGCGCTCGGAGTCGGAGACACGTCGGCCTCCTCCGGCTCTTCCGCGGTGACCTGCTCGGCGGAGACGGTGGGAGCGTCTGCCTCGGCACCCTCTTCCTCGGCAGCGGCACCCTCGTCCGCAGCACCCTCCTCGGCAGCCTCGCCCTCGGCGGCACCCTCCTCGGCAGCTTCACCCTCGGCGGCACCCTCATCCGCGGCACCTTCCTCGGCGGCGGCACCCTCATCCGTGGCACCTTCCTCGGCAGCTTCACCCTCGGCAGCTTCACCCTCGGCAGCACCTTCGTCCGACGCACCTTCCTCGGCAGCTTCACCCTCGGCAGAGGCCTCTTCGGTTCCCTCGTCCGACGCCTCTTCCTCGGGCACCTCCATCTCGTAGGTATCGCCATCCGTCTGGTCGAGATAGGCGATCACGTTCGCCCGGTCCTCGATGCTGCCCAGACCCGCGAAACCCATGGTCGTGCCCGGCGCGTAACCCGACGGGTTTTCGAGGAACGCGCTCAGGTTCTCCGGTGTCCACACATCCGCCGCCGCCACGAGGTTCCCGGAATAGGAAAACCCGTCAACTGTGGCCACGTCACGCCCGACCACACCGTGCAGGTAGGGGCCCGTCCCGTTGGCGCCCTCCTCGACCGAGTGACACGCCTTGCACTTGTTGAAAACGCGCTCGCCCCTGCCGGTATCGGCCGAGACGAAAAGCTCTGCAAAGCTCGGGCCTGACTCGCCTTCCGCGCCCTCTTCGCTGCCTTCGCTCCCGGTGTCGATCACGTAGCCCTGCGCATGATCCTCACCATGCCCGCCGGGCCCGTGATAGATCAATTCCGCGGCCCATTTGCCCAGAAGAAAAACCAACAGCGCGCCGCAGAGACCGCCGACGATCTTGGTGAATGTCATCGTATCGAACATGTGCCTCGATCCCATTTATCTCTCGGGCGGTATCTATCCGCTTCCACTACGAAGGCGCAAGGTGTAGTTTGCGCGACCAAACGACCGCACCTGCACAGGGCCGCGGTGAGGGACAGAAACGGACAGAAAATGACCAGACGCATTGCCTTTCAGGGCGAGCCGGGTGCCTATTCGCATCAGGCCTGCCACGAGACTTACCCCGAGATGGAGGCGATGCCCTGCCGCACCTTCGAGGACGCCATGGAAGCGGTCCGCGACGGCACCGCCGACCTCGCCATGCTGCCCGTGGAAAACTCCACTTTCGGCCGCGTCGCCGACATCCACCACCTGCTGCCGGAATCCGGCCTCTACATCGTCGGCGAGGCCTTCGTGCGCGTCCGGATCAACCTGCTCGCCCTCCCCGGCACGCCGCTGTCGGAAATCACCCACGCCATGAGCCACACGATGCTTCTGGGCCAGTGCCGCGGCTTCCTCGGCGAACACAATATCCACCGCGTCACCGGCGCAGATACCGCCGGCTCCGCCCGGCAGGTGGCCGAGGATGGCGATCCCCACACCGCCGCGCTGGCCAGCGAGCTTGCGGGCGAGATCTACGGCCTCGACGTGCTCGCCCGCGAGATCGAGGACGAGGGCAACAACACCACCCGTTTCCTCGTCATGGCGAAAGAGCCCGACTGGTCCCGCCGCGGCGATGACGGCATGATGACCACCTTCGTCTTTCAGGTGCGCAACATCCCCGCCGCGCTCTACAAGGCGATGGGCGGTTTCGCCACGAACGGCGTCAACATGACCAAGCTGGAAAGCTATCAGCTCGGCGGCACCTTCTTCGCCACCCAGTTCTACGCCGATATCGAAGGGCACCCCGACGATCCGGCGGTGCAGCGCGCGCTTGAAGAGCTCGACTATTTCACCTCCGAGATCACCATGCTGGGCGTCTACCCCGCCGACCCCAAGCGCCACTAGCCCGCCGGCCGTTCCGGCCATGCCAACCGGGCCGGAACGGTCTTCCGCAACGCACAACTGAAACGAAGCTGCCGTTCCCGCTCCTCGCCCGAACGCGGGAAACGGTTTCGTTTCAGCGTTTTGTCTCATTTGTACGTTGGGAACCTGTTCCATTCGTACAAGGGCTTTCACGCCGATTTGTCTCTGCATGTGTGCACAATCACGGGTGCGGCAACGGCGTTTCACAGCACTGACGCGCATCCTATTTGACCGTGACGCAACGACGGAACGGTCCGCCGCTGAGTGAATGGAAACCAACACCTCAAAGGAGGACGCTATGAAACGCTTCAAGCTGATCGCCATCGCGACCGCTGCTGCTCTGCCCGCTCTTGCCGCATATTCCGCGACGGGGCCGGCCCCGCTGCACAGTCTCGTACTCAAGACCGCCCAGACGGAAACCCTCGATCTGGTCGAACTGAGCGAACGTGAGCGCCAGACCGATATCGAACGCAGCCACAACACGGTGCCGACCGATATCGCCGAACTGAGCGAACGCGAACGTCAGACCGATATCGAACGCAGCCACAACACGCTGTCGACCGATATCGCCGAACTGAGCGAACGCGAGCGCCAGACCGACATCGAACGCAGCCAGACCACGCTGCCGACCGATATCGCCGAACTGAGCGAACGCGAACGCCAGACCGATATCGAACGCAGCCAGACCACGCTGTCGACCGATATCGCCGAACTGAGCGAACGCGAACGTCAGACCGACATCGAACGCAGCCGCAACACGCTGTCGACCGACATCGCCGAACTGAGCGAGCGTGAGCGCCAGACCGATATCGAACGCAGCCACAACACGCTGCCCACCGACATCGCGGAACTGAGCGAGCGCGAACGTCAGACCGATATCGAACGCAGCCACAACACGCTGCCGACCGATATCGCCGAACTGAGCGAACGCGAACGCCAGACCGATATCGAGCGCAGCCACAACACGCTGCAAAACGATATCGCCGAGTTGAGCGCCGACGAGCGCAAGCCCGGCATTGCATAAGGCATCCCGCCTGACTGGCCCCGGCCCGACCGGCCGGGGTCAACCCGTCAATCCCGCCAGACCGGGTTCGACCACGCCGCCCGCCCGGCGGCATCCAGCACCGTCACCCGCACCCAGTCGCTGGCCGAGAACTTCGCCAGCTTGATCCGCGCCCCGGTCAGCGACCGGCCGGTCTCGCACAGCGCCGCGCTGGCATGGCCCTGAACGATCACCCGTTCCACGGCCGAACACTCCACCACGATCTCCTTGCCCTCGATCCGCACATCGCGCAGCTCCGGGCCTTGCGTGGCATAGAAATGCCCCGCCTTCAGCGCCTCCAGCAACGGCTCGGGCGCGTTCTCTTCCGCCTTCACCATGACCCAGCCGCCAAACGCATCGGGCGAGGCGAAATGCGCGTCATCGGTCGCAATCGCCGTCAGCCGCCGGCCCGCCGACAGCATCAGGTCGGCCATGTGCCACCCGTCGCCCCGGCCCGCCTCGACCGCACAGCCGTGGTTGTAGATCTCCACCGCATGCGCCGCCTCGATCGCCATCGCGTCCTCGAACTGCAGACCGCCCCATTGCGGATGCGCCACGCTCACGAAGGCCCCGGCCTCCCTTGCCCGCCGGGCAATCTCCGGCCCGCTCTCCTGCCCTTCGACCGGCCCGAAATGCGGTGCGTGGGCTTCCGCGAAATCCGCCGGCAGCCCCACGGCCAGGATATGCCAGATTTCCCCGTTCCTCATCGCCCCCGAATGCAGCTCGGCACCGAGGATCGTGGTGAACCCCTCGCTTCGGAACGGCAGGGTATCGGCGATGGGATAGCCGTAAAGCCCGACGAAATGATCGGTCAGCGCAATGAAATCATACCCTTCCGCCCGATAGCGGCGACACACCTCCGCCGGCTCAAGCCGCCCGTCGGACAGGGTCGAATGGGTGTGCAGGTTGCCGCGGTAAAACCGCCCCGGCGCGGTAAAGGCATTGGACATCTTGGCCTCCGTTCCTCCGCCCCGGGCCTACACCCCGTTTGTAAAGGTTTTTCCCGTCCCTCAGGCCGTCTGCTTGTACCGCCGCTCGATCTCGTTCGAATAGGCGATCATGCGTTCGTTCAGCCGGCTCATGATGCTCTTGCGCGCCAGCTTCAGCGACTGCACCAGCAGCTTGGCGGTTAGGTTCTTGGGCTCCAGCTCCACGTTCATCGTCACCCGCGTGCGGGTCTTCGACAGCGCCACCAGATCGACCACCATCCTCCCGCCCAGCCCGGACGAGCGCGACGCCATCACCAGCCCGTTGGGCGGGTCGTACTCGGTCAGCTCCAGCTCGATCTCGCGGGTCTTGCCCCGCAGCTCGAACGCGGCGTCCCACATCATGCCCACGCCCTTGCCCGACATCTTGTCGACCCGCTGCACCTCGGCTCCGCGCCGCATCGCGGCGCGCTCGATCGCCTTGAAATCCGTCATCTGCTCGAAAACGAACGCGATCGGTGCCTCGATATCTTCCCGTGTTCCGAATTCCATGCCTGTCCCTCGATCGTACCGGTTTTGCCTGTGCCCCGGCGCTTGTTAGCACATTTTCCGCGCGCCGCCACGCCCCGGTTTTTGCGTCAATCCAGCGTATCCGCAAGCCAGTTCTCCAACAGGAAATGCGCGATCGCCCCCTTGCGCGCGGGCAATATCCGCGGGTTTCGCCCGGCAAAGGCGTCCATCACCTCCTCCCGGCTCACCCAGATTGCGTCGTCGATCTCCACCGGGTCGATCCGGATATCGTCATCCAGCGCTTCGCCCCGGCATCCGAACATCAGCGAGCTGGGAAACGCCCAAGGCTGGCTCGAGACATACTCCACCCGCCCCACGCGAATATTCGCCTCCTCGAACACCTCCCGCCGGACCGCCGCCTCGATGGTCTCGCCCGGCTCCACGAACCCGGCAAGACAGGAATACATCCCCTCCGGCCAGCCCGGCGAGCGGCCCAGAAGCGTGCGGTTGCCACGGGTGATCAGCATGATCACCACCGGGTCGGTCCTCGGGAAATGCTGCCCGCCACAGGCATCGCAGGCCCTCTGCCAGCCCGACAGGATCATCCGGCTCTCGGCGCCGCAGCGGGCACAAAACCGGTGGCTCACATGCCAGCCGGCAATCGCCTTGGCGGTCGCCGCCAGTTCCGCATCCCGCGGGCTCAGCCGCGTCATGATCCGCCGCAGTTCGGCAAAGGCGCTGTCTTCCGGCAGACCGGGATGCTGTTGCAGGCTGGTGTCGTGAAACCGGTTGATCTCCGCCTCGTCCAGATCCTCCGGCTCCCAGCCGGAGATATCCTGCGCCATCACCAGCCGCCCGCTCTCCTCGCGGCCCAGCAGCACCGGCGGCAGCACCGCGCCCTCCAGAACCGGATGGTCCACTGGCAGCCGCACCAGCCGATTCAGCTCCGGCGCATCAACCAGCAGCTTGCCGCGCCACATCAGCACCACCTCCACCGCGCCCTCGGCCCGCCGCAGCGCCAGCGCATCGTCGTCGCCCCGCAGCTCGGCCGCCCGGTCCAGCCCCGATCCCCCGAATGTCACCGTCTCGGCGTGCTTCATGGCATATCCCTTTTACTCCCGGGTGCCACGTTCCGCCCGCCCGGACAAGAGCGTGTCGCACCGCCCGGCCAACCTTGGCGATCTTCCCCGGAGGCGCGACCGGATTGAAACAGATTGTTCACGATATACGATTTCGGACAGGCCCGTTTACAATCTATAAGTGTCGATCTACGCTGCCTTTTGTAAGGTCAGCCGATCGGCATGGCACGCCAGAGCACCCGAACGAAGGCGACGGAACGAGTTGAATGCGTAATGATTGATCCGGGATGACCCATCCCGCCGAAACACAGCCGGTTTCGACCGCGCGCCGGTCCTTTGAGACATTTTACCTGCGCCTGCTCGCCACCTCCGACATCCACGCCGCCATCCTGCCCTATGACTACGCCGCCGGCCGGGCCGACCGCGGCTATGGCCTCGCCTGCATCGCCACCCTCGTCGAGACCGCCCGCGCCGAGGCGCCGGGGGCCTGCCTGCTGGTCGACAACGGTGATTTCCTGCAGGGCTCCCCGCTCAGCGACCTGCACGATCCCGCCTCCGACGCGCCCAACCCGGTCATCGCGGCGATGAACCGGCTGGCCTACGACGCCGCCAATCTCGGCAATCACGAGTTCAACTTCGGCCTGCCCACGCTCCGGGCGGCGGTGGAACAGGCCGCCTTCCCGGTGCTCAGCGCCAACACCCTCACCCGCAAGGGTGCCACCCCCGAGGACGACGACCCCCTCCTGCCCCCCGCCACGATCATCACCCGCACCTGCACCATTGCGACGGGCGAAACCCGCACGCTCAATATCGGCCTTCTCGGCCTCCTCCCGCCGCAGATCACCCTCTGGGACAGGTTCCACCTCGGCGGCAAGGTCACCGCCCGCGACATGGTCGAAACCGCCGCGCACCACGTCCCCGCCCTCCGGGCAAGGGGCGCCGATATCGTCATCCTGCTCGCCCATACCGGCATCGACACCGGCGCTCACACCCCCGAGATGTAGAACGCCGCCCTCACGCTGGCCCGCCTGCCGGGGGTCGACGCCATCGTCGCCGGTCACAGCCACGAGATCTTCCCCGAGGCCTCGCCGCCCCCCGACGGGGGCGAGGCCGATCACCACGCCGGCACCTTCTCGGGCCTTCCCGCCGTGCTGCCGGGCTATCGCGGCTCCCATCTCGGGCAGATCGACCTCGACCTCGCTCACGACACGCATGGCTGGTCCGTCACCGGCCACCGCGCCCGGCTCCTCCCGGTCACGCCCGACACCCCGGCCCACCCGGCCATCACCGAGGCGGTCCGCCACAGCCACAGCGCCACCCTCTCCCGCATGCGCGCGCCGCTCGGTCACATCGACCGGCCGATCCACAGCTACCTGTCGCTCTACCGCTCCGACCTGCCGGTCCTGCTGGTGGCCGAGGCCAAGCGCCGCGCCGTCCGCCGCGCCCTCGCCGGCACCGCGCTTGACGGCCTGCCCGTGCTCGCCGCCACCGCCCCCTTCCACACCGGCGGCCGCGCCGGGCCACGCGCCTATACCGACATCCCGGCGGGCGAGCTGACCCTGCGCAACGCCGCCGACCTGCAGCCCTTTCCCAACTCGCTCTGCGCCCTCCGCCTCACCGGCGCCGAGGTGGCGGACTGGCTCGAACGCGCCGCCTCCTGCTTTCACCGGATCGTCCCCGGCCTGCCCGATCAGCCGCTCTGGAACAGCACCTTCCCCGGCCACGCCGCCGACAGCATCGCCGGGCTGACCTATCGCATCGACCTCGCCGCGCCGCCGCTCTACGACGACCGCGGGCAGCCCCTTGCGGGCCCTCCCGGCCCCGGCCGCATCCGCGACCTCTCCCATGACGGCACGTCGGTGGACCCGACCGCGGATTTCATCGTCGCGGTCAACAATTACCGCGCCTTCGGCGGCGGCCCCTACCCGGCCCTGCCCGAAAACCGGCTGGTCCATGCCAGCCGCACGCCGGTCCGCGACCTGCTGGCGGATTTCATCCGCGAGGGCGGGCACCACGACCTCGCCCCCGAGCCCGCTTGGCGCTTCGCGCCGATGCCGGACACCTCCGTGCTGATCTGGTCCGGCCCCGGCCTGCGCGACCATCCCGCCGATATCGCCGCCCACGGCCTCACCGATCTCGGCCTGTCGTCCAAGGGCTTCCTCTGCCTGCGCATGCCCCTCGACGCGGCGGCTTGCGAATCCGCGATGTAACCCCTATGTAACGCCTCGAGAGGTTGGCGCGGGCAAGCGCCTCGCCAACCCGGTCAGGTCCGGAAGGAAGCAGCCGTAACGAGCCCCGCTTGGGTCGTTGTCCAGCCTCTCACCTTATCCCCGCACCGTAGGGTGGGTGCCAACCCACCACACGATCCCCGCCGGGCGACGCCAGGCCCCCAAGGCCGGCTCCCCGCCCCGGACCTGATCCGGGGCCTCTCCGCTGTTATCGGAACACCCCGCGGGGTGGATGCACCCCACCCCTCACGCCGAGCGCGGCGCCCGCATCTCCGCCTCGACCGCCCTCGGCAGGCTCAGGCGGAACACGCTGCCCTCGCCCGGCACGCTGTCCACCGACAGGCTCCCCTCATGCAGCTCGGCCAGCTTCCGCGCGATCGCCAGCCCCAGCCCCAGCCCGCCCCGCTGCCGCGTGGCCGAGCCGTCGACCTGCCGGAACCGCTCGAATATCCGCTCGAGGTCGTCCGCCGCGATGCCGCACCCGGTATCCTCGACCGAGAAATACACCGCCTCCGGCGCCACCTCCACGCTCAGCAGGATATGCCCGGCCTCGGTAAACTTGATGGCGTTCGACACGAGGTTGTACAGCACCTGTGTCAGCCGGATCCGGTCGGCCACAACCTCCGCCGCGCCGGTGCTGCGGTAAGTCAGCTTCAGCCCCTTTGCCTCCGCCTCCGACCGCAGGTCATCCACCACGCCCTTGGCGACATCGACCACCTGCACCGTGCTCTTGTCCAGCTCCAGCTGCCCCCGCTCCACCCGGGTCCAGTCCAGCAGGTCCTCGACCAGCCGCAGCATGTGCTGCGACGAGGTCAGCACCCGGCCGCTCTGCTCCTCGACATAGAGGCGATACGCCTCCACCGCCTCGGCGATCTCGGCCGCGTCCCGCTCCTCTGCCGCCAGCGCGGCCATCAGCCGGCGGGTCCGCGGCATCCCTTCGTGCCGCAGGAAAGCGGCGCGACCGGAAATCACCGTCAGCGGCGTGCGCAGCTCGTGCGAAACGTTGTTGAGGAACTCCGTCTTCTCGCGGTCCATCGCCTCCGCCGCCGCCAGCGCGCGCTTCTCGGCGGTCACGTCCGTCTTCACCCCCACGGTATAGCCGTGCGGCGTGCGCGCGTCGGTCACCTTGAGCCACCGGTCCCCCGGCAATCTCTGCTGAAACGGCGTGCCGGGCTTGCGGAACCGGGCCAGCCGTTCGGCCACCCACGCATCCTCGCACCCTTCCGCCTCGGGGAACTGGCCCCGCTTCACCCCCTCGCGGATCATCGTCTCGAAGGGCAGGCCCGGCCGCATAAGGTCGGCCACCTTGGGATGATAGTCGATGAATTTCTGGTTCACCGACACCAGCCTGTCATTCTCGTCAAAGGCGACGAACCCCTCGTCGATACTGTCGATGGCCTCCCGCAACAGCGCATGCGCCCTTTCGCTCCGCGCCGTGACCAGCCGCAGGGTCAGCAGCACGACCAGCAGCACCACCGCCCCGATCAGCGTGAAGGCGATCAGCATCGGGCTCTGCGGCGAGTATGTCGGCCAGCCCTCTCGCGGCTCCGCCGCCACCAGCCAGCGGCTGCCCAGCATGTTGATCTCCCGGATCACCGCCTCCCCCTCGAACAGCGCCGGGTCGCCATGCAGGTGGCGGCGCACCCGGCCGTCCGGGTAAATCTCCCGCAACCCGAAACTGTAGGGGGCGGCCTCCGCCCCGTCGCGGGCGCGCGTCCCGAACAGGCTCTCAGCGGAAATCCCGATCGAGACGATGCCCCAGAACTTGTCCACATGCGGCCCCGGACGGGGGATCAGCACCGGGTAGCGCAGCAGATACCCCTCCCCGCCCTGCACCAGCGCCACCGGCCCGTCGAGCACCGGGGCACGGTCGCGGAACGCCCGCGCCACCCCCGGCATCTGCTCGGGCATCTCGTAATAGTTCAGCCCGATGGACTTGCGGTTGGCGGTCTCGGGATAGGAATGGGTGATCTTCAGCCCCGGCGCCAGCGCCACGGCAAAGACCTGGGAATTGTGTTCCAGAAGGTCCTGCGCCACGTGCGATATCTCCGGCATCGGCGCCTCCGGCGACACCGCGAGGAAGCTCTCGATCCGGTTGGCGACAAGCTCGAACTCGAAGAACCAGTTGCGCAGCTGCCCGGTCACCGTGTCCAGCTCCCGCGCCACATCCGCCCGCGTGGCGCGGGTGTATTCCTCGTAATCCGACTTGATGATCGTGTAACCGATCCCCACCGCGCTCAGGAACGCCACCACCGCCAGAAACAGATAGATCGGCGATACCAGCCGCCCGTTGAACCTTCCTCGCACCCGCTCACCCCTTCCACTCACCCACGCGTCGCGCCGGAGCGCCACGCTTATTCGCCAGAGCGGTCCGCCGGGGGTGCTGCGTTGCCTCTTTCGCCCCCGCCGGCCGCTCGATCGGAGACCGAAGCTAGGAGCAACTTATGGCAAAACCCGGACACAATCCGCGCAATTTTGTGTGGATCGTCGCCTCAAACACGCAAATGCGCCCGAAAGGATCAATGACGTAACGTCATCCCTCCGGCCAGATTCCGGCGGCATTCGAACGACGCCCACATGCCCCGTACGTCCCTGCGCGAAACCGGGCCAAAACCGGGCGCCTTCCCACAGGCCTCACATCGCCGCGCGATACAACTCCGCAAGGTTCTCCTCGGTCAGCTCCACCGGGTTCCCGCCACAGCTCGGATCGGTCACCGCATCCTTCACCAGCGCCGGAATGCTCTCCTCCGTCACCCCCAGCGCGGCCAGCCCCTTCGGAATGCCCAGCCGGTCATTGAACCCGTCCACGAAGGCCCGGAACCCGTCGAACCCGCCCTCGATGCCCAGATAGGGCGCCGCCCGGTCGAACCGCTCCGCAATCGCGGCGGCATTGAACGCCAGCACCGCCGGCATGCAGACCGCGTTGGTCGTCCCGTGATGCGTCCCAAAATGCGCCCCCACCGGATGGCTCAGCGCATGGATCGCCCCCAGCCCCTTCTGGAACCCCACAGCCCCCATCGCGGCGGCGCTCATCATATGCGCCCGCGCCTCGATATCCCCGCCATCGTCATAGGCCTTCGGCAGGTTCTCGATCACCAGCCGCATCCCCTCCAGCGCGATGCCCTGGCTCATCGGATGGTAATGCGGGCTCGAAAACGCCTCGACGCAATGCGCAAACGCATCAAGCCCCGTTCCGGCCGTGATCGCCTTCGGCATCCCCACGGTCAGCTCGGGGTCGCAGATCACCACCGCCGGCAGCAGCTTGGGATGGAAAATGATCTTCTTCACATGGCTCTCGGAATTGGTCAGCACCCCCGCGCGCCCCACTTCCGAGCCGGTCCCGGCGGTCGTCGGCACCGCCACGATCGGCGCGATCGCCTCGGCATCGGCCCTTGTCCACCAATCCCCGATATCCTCGAAATCCCACACCGGCCGCGTCTGGCCCGCCATGAACGCCACCAGCTTGCCCAGATCGAGCCCGGATCCGCCGCCCAGCGCGATCACCCCGTCATGCCCGCCCGCGTTGAACGCGGCCACGCCCGCGGCAAGGTTCACCTCGTTGGGGTTCGGATCCACCTCCGAGAACATCGCCCGGCCCAGCCCGGCCGCCTCCATCCGCTCCAGCACGCCCTGCGTCACCGGCAGCCCCGCCAGCCCCCGGTCCGTCACCAGAAGCGGCCGCCTCATCCCGGCGGCGGCACAGGCCTCGCCCAGTTCCGCGATCCGCCCCGCCCCGAATTTCACCGCCGTCGGATATGACCAGTTGCCCACAAGACCCATGCCTGTCCCCTTTCGCATCGGCGGCGCGCGGCCCCCGGCTTTCATCTTTCCAAAAATACTCACATCCCGGCCCCGCCACCGGCGCCATCGCCCGCCACTCTATCGGCGCGATCTCCACATGCAACGGGCGCTACCGCTTCCGGGCCCAATCATACTGGGCCGCCGTCTCCACTGCACAAGGTCTGACCGCCCTGAGCCGTTCCAGCGCCGGCCCCGGCTTCTCGCCACAGGCCACCATCAGCTTGAGCGCGGCGGTCCCCGAGCGCCCGCAGCCGCCCATGCAGTGGATCAGCACACGCCCCCCGCCCTTCAACGCCGCACAGGCCCGCTCGCTCGCCGCCTCCCACAGCGCCTCCGCCTCGCCGGTGGGCACGCCGAAATCATGGCACGGGATGTGATGCCACCTTGCCCCGGAATTGAGCAGTTCCGGCCCGAGATCGCCCGCCCCCGCCGCCACCATCTCGACCTCCGTCACCATCGAGATCACCAGCGCCGGCTTCCAGTCCTTCATATGGGCGATATCCTCGGCATAGTGGCCCCCGCGCCCCGGCATCGGCGCGATGGCAAGAATGCCGCGCGCCACCGGAAGGGCGAAGATCACGAAGCCCGACATCGCCTCCACCTCAGATCCCGTCCGCCGCGAAGGTATCGCAGGCCCCCGGATCGCCGTTCTCGTATCCCCGCGCGAACCACCCCGCCCGCTGCTCCGAGGTGCCATGGGTGAAGGTATGCGGCTGCGGCACCCGGCCCGCGCGTTCCTGCAGGTAATCGTCCCCGATCCGCCGCGCGGCGTTCAGCGCCTCCTCCACGTCGCCGGGCTCCAGCAGCCCGTCCACGTTCCGCGCCCAGACCCCGGACAGGCAATCCGCCTGCAATTCCAGCCTGACGGTCAGCGCATTGGCCTGCTCCCGGTCCACCGACTGCCGCATCCGGTTCACCTCCGGCAGGATCCCGATCTCGTTCTGCACATGATGCGCCACCTCGTGGGCGATGACATAGGCAGCGGCGAAATCCCCCTTCGCCCCCAGCTGACGGCCCAGCGTGTCGAAAAACGCCGTATCCAGATAGGCCTTCTCATCCGCCGGACAGTAAAACGGCCCCGTCGCCCCCGACGCCCCGCCGCAGGGGCTCTGCGTCACGCCGGAAAACAGCACCAGCACCGGCGGCGCGTAATCCTGCCCGAACGCGTCGGGAAAGACCCGGGTCCAGACCTCCTCGGTCGTCGCCAGAACCTGGCTCGCGAACTGCCCCGCCTCCTGCTCCCCGGCCGACAACTCCCTCTGGCTTTCGCTCTCGGCAAACGGGTCCTGCCCTTGCAGCAGCGGCGTGATGTCCACCCCCGCGAAATAGGCAACCGCCACCACGACAAGCAGCCCGACGCCGCCGATCCCGGCGCCTGCCCGGCCCGACCGCCGCCGGTCCTCGACATTCCGGCTCCGCCGGATACCCCTCAGCCGCATGATCTCCCCCGGAGAATGGAACACGCCGATCACTATAACCACCTTTGCGGCAAACGGAAAAGCCCGTTGCGCCCCGCCCGGCCTTCGCCGAGGCGCCACGCCACTTTCACTTTTCCGAAAATACTCATTCCCCCCCGCCGCCCCACGGGCCACGCCCCTTGGGTCCGCCACGTCCTGCCGTGCCGGGGCGGGGTGGGCGGGCGGGCGCACCGGCATGGCAGGACGTTCCCCGGTGGACGCCGGGCGCAACACCCCTTACCTTGCCCTACGACTCCAGCACAGGACCCCCATGACCGACGCCGACTCCCAAGCCGCCTATCAGGTTCTGGCCCGCAAATACCGGCCCGAGACCTTCGCCGATCTCGTCGGTCAGGATGCGATGGTCCGCACCCTGAAAAACGCCTTCAAGGCCGACCGCATCGCGCAGGCCTTCATCATGACCGGCATCCGCGGCACCGGCAAAACCACCACCGCGCGGATCATCGCCAAGGGCATGAACTGCATCGGCCCCGACGGGCAGGGCGGCCCGACAACCGACCCCTGCGGCGTCTGCGAACATTGCAAGGCCATCATGGAAGGCCGCCATGTCGACGTGCTGGAGATGGATGCGGCCTCCCGCACCGGCGTCGGCGACATCCGCGAGATCATCGACAGCGTCGCCTACCGCGCGGCCTCCGCCCGCTACAAGATCTACATCATCGACGAGGTCCACATGCTCTCGACCAGCGCCTTCAACGCGCTGCTCAAGACGCTCGAGGAACCCCCCGCCCACGTCAAATTCATCTTCGCCACCACCGAGATCCGCAAGGTGCCCGTCACCGTGCTCTCCCGCTGCCAGCGCTTCGACCTGCGCCGCATCGACCCCGAGCAGATGATCGCCATGCTCCGCCGCATCGCCGACGCCGAACAGGCGCAGATCGCCGACGACGCGCTGGCGCTCATCACCCGCGCCGCCGAAGGCTCGGCGCGCGACGCCACCTCGCTTCTGGATCAGGCCATCTCCCACGGCGCGGGCGAAACCACCGCCGAACAGGTCCGCGCCATGCTGGGCCTCGCCGATCGCGGCCGCGTGCTCGACCTTTTCGACCTGATCATGAAGGGCGACGCCGCCGGCGCACTCGGAGAACTCTCCGGCCAATATGCCGAGGGCGCCGACCCGATGGCGGTGCTCCGCGACCTCGCCGAGATCGCCCACTGGGTCAGCGTGGTCAAGATCACCCCCGAGGCCGCCGAGGACCCCACCATCGGCCCCGACGAACGCGACCGCGGCCGCGCCATGGCCGAGGCGCTGCCGATGCGCGTGCTCACCCGCATGTGGCAGATGCTCCTGAAGGCGCTGGAAGAGGTGGCGCAGGCCCCGAATTCGATGATGGCCGCCGAGATGGCCGTCATCCGCATGACCCACGTGGCCGAGCTTCCCGCGCCCGAAGACCTCGTGCGCCGGCTGCAGGACGGCCCCCCGCCCCAGCCACCCACACCCGGCGGCCCCGGCGGCGGCGGCCATGCCCCCGCCCCCACCGGCCAAACCTCCGCCTACACCACCGGCGTCTCTGCCCAGCCGGGCGCCACCGGCCCCTCCGGCCAGACCACCGCGCTCGCCGCCCAATCCGACACGGCGCTCGCGCATTACCCCACCTTCGAGCACGTGGTCGAGCTGATCCGCGCCCATCGCGACGTCAAGCTGCTGGTCGAGGTCGAAACCTGCGTCCAGCTCGCCGCCTACCGCCCCGGCCGAATCGAGTTCTGCCCCACCGACGACGCGCCCGCCGACCTCTCGCAACGCCTCGGCGCCGCCCTGCAACGCTGGACAGGCAATCGCTGGGGCGTCTCCGTGGTCAGCGAAGGCGGCAAGCCCACCATCGCCGCCACCCGCGACGCCGCCCGCCTCGCCCTCGAAGACGAGGCGAAAACCCATCCCATGGTGCAGGCCGTCTTCTCCGCCTTCCCCGGCGCCAAGATCACCGGCATCCGCACCCCCGAGGAACAACAGGCCGAGGCACAGGCCGAAGCCCTGCCCGAGGTCGAGGAAGAATGGGACCCGTTCGAGGAGGAGTGATCGCCGCCGCCCTTCTCCTGCCCGCGCCCGCCTGGGCACAGGTCTGCGAAGAGATGCGCCCGGGCTGGGACGGCACGCCCGTCTCGGCATGGTCCGAGGCGCTGCTGCTCTTCACCTCCCCCGCCGCCCTGATCCTGCTGGCCGGCAGCCTCCTCGCGCTGCGCTACAAGAGCCAGTGGGGCACGCTCGCCGCCTGCGTCGGCTGGAGCGCGCTGGTCTCGCTCTACGCCTTTCTCGACGGCGGCCGCACCGAGGCCATGGCCGAGGGCTGCATCGGCTCTCCGGTGGTCTTCATCGCCACCGCCGCCGCCCTCTGCGTCGCCATGATCCTCTATATCGGCACCCCCGCCAAGTAGGGTGGGTGCCAACCCACCACTCCCCATCGAACGCTCCCACCCCGGGGCGCTCCCCAAGCCTCCACCCGCCCCGGGCCTGACCCGGGGCCTCTCCTGCCGCACCGACGCAAACCCGATGGACACACCCCGCCAACCCCCTTACCCTCCCCCGCATGAACACCACCGACGGACGCCGCTGGCACGACATGGGCGGGAAAGAGGCAGGCCCCCTTTCCTTCGACCAGCACGATTTCGCCCTCTGGGAAAAGCGCGTCGACGCGCTGATGGTCCTTTGCGGGCAGAAGGGGCTCTTCACCGTCGACGGCCTGCGCCGCGCGCTCGAGGACATGGGCGAAGACGCCTTCGAGACCATGACCTATTACGAACGCTGGATCGCCGCGACCAACCAGAACCTGATCGAGGGCGGCGCCTACACCCTGCAGGAGCTTGGCGAGAAGATGGCGGAGGTCGCCAAACGCGGCCCCACCTACGGCGAGGCCCAAGATGGCTGACCGCGTCCGCGTCAAATCCATGATGCCCCCGGGCCATGTCCGCGCCCCCGCCTATCTGCGCGGCAAAACCGGCGAGATCGAGCGCGAGCTTGGCCCCTTCGCCAACCCCGAGCAACTGGCCTACGGGCTCAAGGCCCAGAAACAACCCCTCTACCGCGTCCGCTTCACCATGGCCGAGATCTGGGGCGAGCAGGCCGAACACCCCGCCGACACGGTCGATGCCGAGATCTACGGCCACTGGCTCGAAAGGCTCTGACATGCCCCACGACCACCATTCCCATGACGGGCTCAGCCCCTCCGGCCACCCCTATCGCGAAGATAACGACGCGCCGCTGACCTACTGGCAGCAGATGGAAATCGCCGTCCGCGAACTCCTCATCGAAAAGGGCCACACCACAGGCGAAGAGATCGCCCGCCAGATCGACGCCATGGATGCCCGCTCGCCGGCCAACGGCGCGGCGGTCGTCGCCCGCGCCTGGACCGATCCCGCATTCAAGGAACGCCTGCTGCAAGACGCCTCCGCCGCCAGCCGCGAGATGGGTTTCGACATCGGCCCGCTGCACCTGATCGCGGTGGAAAACACCGACACGACGCATAACCTCATCGTCTGCACGCTCTGCTCCTGCTACCCGCGCAACCTGCTGGGCCTGCCGCCCGACTGGTACAAGACCCGCGCCTACCGCTCCCGCGCGGTGATCGAGCCGCGCGCGGTGCTGCGCGAATTCGGCCTGTCACTGCCCGACACCATGCAGGTGCGCGTGCATGACAGCACCGCCGACATGCGCTACATCGTCCTGCCCGCCCGGCCCGCCGGCACGGAACACATGACCGAGGATCAGCTCGCCACCCTCGTCACCCGCGATTCGATGATCGGCACCGGCCTGCCCCGCACCCCCTGACGGGCTTGCCCAGCCGCCGCCCCCGGCGTATGTGACGCCCACCCAAGCAAGACAAAGACCCCCGGATGAGCGACACGCCCCCAAAGGACCAGATCCCGTTTTCCGAACGGCTGACCGGCGAGCTGCTGTTCCTGCCGGTGCGCCTGTCGCGCCTCCTGCCCTACCGCTGGCGCGTGCCCTTCGCCGGCTGGTTCACCTCCCGCGTCCTCGCGCCCCTCGCGGGCTATTCGCAACGCGTCCGCGACAACCTCGCGCTGGTCTGCCCCGACCTGCCGAAAGACGAGGTCGAGCGCATCACCCGTGGCGTCACCGACAATGCCGGGCGCAACATGGTCGAGCTCTACTCGCCCGAATTCGCCCCCCGCGTCCGCGAGCGCATGCCGATCACCGGCCCCGGCCTGAAGGTGCTGCAGGACGCCCGCGATCAGGGCCGCCCCGGCATCATCATCTCGGCCCATATCGGCAGCTTCAACGCCGCCCGCACCGGCATCGCCGCCAACGGCATCGAAAGCGCCAGCTTCTACCGCCCGATGTCCAACCGCCCCTTCAACGCCCATTACGCCGAGGCGATGGAACGGATCAGCCAGCCCGTGATCGAGCAAAGCCGCCAAGGGCTGGTGCAGATGGTCCGCCACCTGCGCAAGGGCGGCGTGGTGTCGATCATGAACGATCTGAACACCCATGACGGCCTGCCGCTGGAATTCTTCGGCCACCCCGCCCTGACCTCGCTTTCCGCAGCCGAGCTGGCGCTGAAATACGACGCGCCGCTCGTCCCCCTCTGGGCCCTGCGAGAGCCCAACGGGCTCGATTTCCGCATGACGTTCGAGGCCCCCATCGCCCATTCCGACCCGCTCACCATGACCCGCGAATTCAACCGCCGGCTCGAGGCCGTGGTGCGCGACAACATGGAGCAATGGTTCTGGATTCACCGCCGCTGGAAAGACGGCGCCAACGCGGTGGGGGAGATGCGCGCGAAAGAGCTCGAAACCCTCGAAGCCAAGCTCGCCGAAAACCCCAAGGCGCCGATTTCCTGAGAAGAACTCGCGCCAGGCCCGCCACGGCCCCCGAATTCTTCAAAAGAATTCGGATCGGACTCTTTTAAAGAGTCCGACACGCCCCCCGCACCGGATGCAAAACGCCTAAACCCACTTCGCCAAGGGCGGCAGACTCATCAGCACCGCCTCCGGGTCATGGCTGGTGGCCAGCCCGAACTTCGTGCCCCGGTCATAGACAAGGTTATACTCGGCATAGAGCCCGCGATGCACAAGCTGCACATCCTTCTCCGCGTCGCCGAACTCCATGCCGCGCCGCCGTTCCACCAGCGGCACGAAGGCCGGCAGAAAGGCCCGCCCGATATCCTGCGTCAGCGCGAAATCCGCCTCCCAGCTGCCGGAATTCTGGTCATCCATGAAGATCCCGCCCACACCGCGCGCCCGCCGCCGGTGGGGGATATAGAAATACTCGTCCGCCCACGCCTTCAGCCGCGGATATTCCCCCTCCCCGTGCGGGTCGAGCCACGCCTTCTGGGTGGCATGGAAATGGCCGGTATCCTCGTCATACTCGATGCACGGGTTCAGGTCCGACCCGCCCCCGAACCACCACGCGCCGGGGGTCCAGAACATCCGCGTGTTCATATGCACCGCCGGCACATGCGGGTTCTGCATATGCGCCACAAGGCTGATCCCGCTGGCCCAGAAACGCGGGTCCTGCTCGATCCCCGGCACCCCGCGCGCCGCCATCGACGCCTGCGCCACGGCGCTCAGCGTGCCATACACCTCCGAGACATTCACGCCGACCTTCTCGAAGACCCGCCCGCCGCGCATCACGCTCATGAGACCGCCCCCGGCATCCGAGCCGTCCTCGCTCATCCGGCTGGTGGTCTTGACCTCGAACCGCCCTGCGGCCTCTCCGGCGAAGGGCCCCTCGGAATGGCTGTCCTCCAGCGCCTCGAACGCCGCCACGATCTCGTCGCGCAGCGCCCGGAACCATGCCGCCGCGCGCGCCTTTTCCGCTGTCATCGCCTCGGTCATCTGGCCTCCGACCTCAATGCGCCGGTGCCGCCACCGGGTCGAGCAGCGTGCGCCCGCCATCGACCGTCATGATCTGCCCGGTCATGAACCCCGAACTGTCGCAGGCGAGGTATTGCACCGCCTCCGCCAGCTCCGTCGCCGAGGCGATCCGGCCCAGCGGCGTGTGATCCTCGATATCGGCGCGGAAATCGCGGTTCTCCTTCAACGTCCCCTGCAAAGACGCGCTCATCACCGACCCGAACGCCACCGCGTTGACCCGGATCCGGTGCGGCGCCAGCGCCACGGCCAAACTCCGCGTCATCTGGTCCAGCGCCGCCGAGGACACCGAAAAGGCCAGCAGGTCCGGATGCGTCCGCCGCGCGGCGATCGACGAGAGGTTGACGATGGTGCCCGCCGGGCCTCCGCCCTCGCGCGCCTCGGCCTGCTTGATCATCCGCTTGGCGACAAGCTGGCTGGTCCTGAGCGCGGTCATCAGGTTCTGGCTCAGCAATTGCTCGACCGCGTCATCATCCGGGTTGAGCGGGTCCGAGACCAGCATCTGCCGCGAGGCGTTCACAAGGATATCCACCTGGTCGAACGCGTCGATCGTCGCCGACAGCAGATTCGCCAGCGTCAGCTTCTCTCGCAGATCGCCGGCGAAATAACGCTTGTTGCTGCCATCCTCGTTCTCGCCCACCTGCTTGATCAGCTGCTTCTCGTCGATATCGGCGAACATGACGTTCGCCCCCTTGTCGACGAAATGCCGCCCGATGGCGAGGCCGATGCCGTTCGCCCCGCCGGTCACGATCGCGGTCTTCCCGGAAATGGAAAATGACATGGTCTACCCTTTTGTGCCTGTGGGATATCGCGGGGGGATCAGCCGGGCCGGCGCGCCGGGCGCGCCCCGTGCAGAAGCTTGAACCGGTTGTCGCCGCCCATCTCCTTCACCTCTCCGAAATGGCGCGCCATCTCCGATTCATATGGCAGATGACGGTTCGCGACCAGAAAAAGCTGGCCCCTTGGGGAAAGCACGCGGGCGGCGGCGCGGATGAAGTCGAGCCCCAGCGCGGGGTCGGGATTGCGCCCGGTATGGAAGGGCGGGTTGGTGATCACGGTGTCGAGCGGCTCGTCCGGCTGCCAGCGCGTGGCGTCCTCCCAGTGCAGATGCGCCCGCGCATCCAGCACGTTGCGCCGGGCACACTCCAGCGCGGCGAAATCCGCCTCCACCAGGTGCAACTCCGCGATGTTCTCGCGGCTCAGCGCGCGAGACGACAGATACCCCCACCCGGCGCCGAGATCGGCCACCCGCCGCCCAAGCTTGTCGGGCAGGTGATCGGCCAGCAGCGCCGAGGCCGGGTCGATCCCGTCGGCCGAGAAGATGCCGGGCACGGTCACGAACCCGCCCTCGATCTCCCGCGGGGCACCCCGCACCCAGTCCTCGAACCCGGCGTCGGCGGTAAAATGAAACAGCTTGCCATGCGCCTTCGACAGCGCGGGCGACACCTCCGCCCGTTTCCGACAGGCCTTGAGGATCGATTCGACCCCGTCGGTCTTGGCCCCGTCCACGATCACCGGCCCGTCGGTCACCGCCACGGCCTCGGCCACCAGCGCCTGGCCCAGCGCCTTGGCCCGGGGCAGGCAGACGACCGAGGCGGCATAGCGCCCCTCGGGCTCTTTCCCGCAGGCGAAGCCAAGGCCCGCGAAATGGTCCCGGTCGGGCTTGAAGCTGGTGATGACATGGCACAGGTCGGCGGGCAGCGCCGACAGGTCCATCCCCGCGCGCGGCGCGAAGACGGCGATGCGCCCGGCCTCGGGCAGCGTGACGTCGCCCGACTCCAGCGCCAGTGACAGGCGGGACGGGGCGCTCAAGCTATTCCTTTTCCATCGTGCACTGCAGCGGATGCTGGTGCCGGCGGGCGAAATCCATCACCTGCGCCACCTTGGTCTCGGCGATCTCGTGGCTGAAGACACCGACCACGGCCACGCCCTTCTTGTGCACCGTCAGCATGATCTCGAAGGCCTGCGCGTGCGACATGCCGAAGAACCGCTCGAGAACGGCCACGACGAATTCCATCGGCGTGTAATCGTCGTTCAGAAGCAGCACCTTGTAGAGCGGCGGGCGCTTGGTCTTGCTGCGCGTCTCGACGATGACCGACGAATCGCCGTCACCGTCCCCGTTCTTCTGCCCCGACATGTGAAAGATTAAGTCCGTCATTTCCTGCCCGGTCTCATCTGGCATGGCCGATCGTGAGTCCTATATATAGCCTCGGGGGCAGAAGTGAAAAGAGGGGGAACCCGCCAGAGGGCGCATCATGACACGGAATCTGACGACAATCGGCTTCGACGCCGACGATACGCTCTGGCAGAACGAACGCTTCTTCCGCCTGACGCAGGAGAGATTCGCAGCCCTGCTCGCCGATTACGTCGACGGCGACCACCTGCTCGACCGGCTGCTCGCGGCGGAGCGGCGCAACCTCGGGCAGTACGGGTTCGGCATCAAGGGCTTCACCCTGTCGATGATCGAAACCGCCATCGAGGTGACCGACGAACAGGTGCCGGCCCGCGTGATCTCCGAACTCATCGCGGCGGGGCAGGAGATGCTGAATCACCCGATCGAACTGCTGCCCCATGCGCGGGAGGCGGTCGAGGAGATCGCGGCCAGCCACCGGGTGCTGCTGATCACCAAGGGCGACCTGCTGGATCAGGAGCGCAAGCTGGCGCAATCGGGGCTCGGCGAATTGTTCGACGGGGTCGAAATCGTCAGCGCCAAGACCCCGGCGGTCTATGCCGATATCTTCACCCGCCACGGCAACGGCGCCGGAGAGGCGATGATGGTCGGCAACTCCCTGCGCTCGGACGTGCGCCCGGCCATCGAGGCGGGCGGCTGGGGCGTCTACGTGCCCCATGACCTGACATGGGAAATCGAGCATGACGAACCGCCCGAAGACGCGCCGCGCTTCCGCGCGCTCGACGATCTGGGCGGGCTGCCGGCACTGGTGGCGCAGATCGGCTAGGGGGTCAGGGGGCGTTGCCCCCAACGTTGAATTTCCCGCGGAAATTCAACGCCTCCCCCAGGATATTTCAGGCCAGAAGAAGCCGGGGCGGCGGGGCTCAGTCGATCTTGGCGACAGCCTCGACCGGGCCGAAGCTGTTGCGCTGGATCACCACCACCGCGGGCAGATCGCCATTGAGCGGCACGTCGATATCGAGCGGCTGGCGCATGTCCCAGTCGGCGACCACGTCCATGTCGGTGACGATATGGGAATAGCTGACCGACTTGCCCGCGTTCTCGCCGCGCTTGATCGCGACCGTCTCCTGCGGAATGTAGCGGAAGAGCCGCACCGTGGCCGTCCCCGCCGTGCCGGCGGCGGCGGTGGCGTCGATCTCCAGCCGGCCCGGGTGTTCGGCCACCGAAAGGGCGACCTTCGCCGCGCCGCCATGGTGCTTGCGGATCAGGTCGGTCACGTCCATCGGCCGGGTGCCCACCACGTGATCGGCGCCGTTGATGATCATCTGCGGGGTGTAGACCATGCGCCGGTTGGCGACCTTGGCATAGGCGCGCTGGCGGGCGGTGTATTCGGGGCGGGCGAAGCTGTCCTTCCAGCCGATGTAATCCCAGTAATCGACATGGAGCGCCAGCGCGATCACGTCCTCGCGCTCGGCCAGCTTGTGCAGGAACGCATCCGCCGCCGGGCAGGAGGAGCAGCCCTGCGAGGTGTAGAGTTCGACCAGCACGGGCCGCTCCTGCGCTGCCGCCGGGGCGGCGAGGGTGATCAGGAATGCGGTCAGCAAAGCGCCGAGTCTAGCCATGGATACCGTCCGGGAATTGTGTCTGTTCTGGTGTCCGTCGAGAATTACCCGCCCCCCTCTTACATGACCAATCAAGGTTTCGCGAGAGGTGGGTGATACTTGCGACTCGGCCAATTGTGTGCAATAGTATACAAAACCGTCCTGCCCCCTTGATTGCCATCCCCAAATGGGTCAGAAGCAGGCCGGAATGCCAGCCCTCATCGCGAAAGGATGCCCGCATGCCCATCACAGTCGGCCAGGATACCTCGAAGACCCGCAAGACGCTCACCGTCGCCGGACAGACCGTTTCCTACTATTCCATCGACGCCGCCGAGAAGGCCGGCCTGGGCGATTTCTCCCGCCTGCCCGCCGCGCTCAAGGTGGTGCTCGAGAACATGCTGCGGTTCGAGGACGGCAAGACCGTCACCACCGACGACATCAAGGCCTTCTCGGACTGGGCCGACAATGGCGGCCGCGCCAACCGCGAGCTGGCCTATCGCCCGGCCCGCGTGCTGATGCAGGATTTCACCGGCGTGCCGGCGGTGGTCGACCTCGCCGCCATGCGGGACGGCATCGTGGCCCTTGGCGGCGACGCGCAGCAGATCAACCCGCTCAACCCCGTCGACCTCGTCATCGACCACTCGGTGATGATCGACGAGTTCGGCAACCCCCGCGCCTTCCAGATGAACGTAGACCGCGAATATGAGCGGAACATGGAACGCTACCAGTTCCTCAAATGGGGCCAGGGCGCGTTCAACAACTTCCGCGTCGTGCCCCCGGGCACCGGCATCTGCCATCAGGTGAACCTCGAATACCTCGCCCAGACCGTCTGGACCGACGAGGACCAGAACGGCGACACCGTGGCCTACCCCGACACGCTGGTGGGCACCGACAGCCACACCACCATGATCAACGGCGTGGCCGTGCTCGGCTGGGGCGTCGGCGGGATCGAGGCCGAGGCCGCCATGCTGGGCCAGCCCATTTCCATGCTGATCCCCGAAGTGGTCGGTTTCGAGCTGACCGGCAAGATGGTCGAGGGCACCACCGGCACCGACCTCGTGCTGAAAGTGGTCGAAATGCTGCGCGAGAAGGGCGTCGTCGGCAAGTTCGTCGAATTCTACGGCTCCGGCCTCGACCACCTGCCGCTGGCCGATCGCGCCACCATCGCCAACATGGCCCCCGAATACGGCGCCACCTGCGGCTTCTTCCCGATCGATGACGAAACCCTGCGCTATCTCGAACTCACCGGCCGCGACAAGGACCGCATCGCGCTGGTCGAGGCCTATGCCAAGGAGAACGGATTCTGGCGCGGGGCGGATTACGACCCGGTCTACACCGATACGCTCAAGCTCGACATGGGCAGCGTCGTGCCCGCCATCTCCGGCCCGAAACGGCCACAGGACCACATCGCGCTCGACGCGGCGGCGAAGAAATTCCACGACTACGTCAAGAACTTCCGCAATGGCCGCGACGTGGGCGAAAAATCCGAGGCCCGCTGGGAGGCCGAGGGCGGCGCGCCCGAGCCGGTCGATATCCCCGGCGACGAGGGGCACCACGTGCGCGGCTACGTCTCGACCGAGGACAGCAAGTACCAGATGCATGACGGCTCGATCGTGATCGCCTCGATCACGTCCTGCACCAACACCTCGAACCCCTACGTGATGATCGGCGCCGGCCTCGTCGCCCGCAAGGCGCGCGAGCTGGGGCTGAACCGCAAGCCGTGGGTCAAGACCTCGCTGGCGCCGGGCTCCAAGGTGGTGACCGAATATCTCGAAGCGGCCGAGCTTCAGGACGATCTCGATGCCATCGGCTTCAACCTCGTGGGCTATGGCTGCACCACCTGCATCGGCAATTCCGGCCCGCTGGCGCCGGAAATCTCCAAATGCATCAACGACAACGACCTGATCGGCGTGTCGGTCCTCTCGGGCAACCGCAACTTCGAGGGCCGGATCAGCCCGGACGTGCGCGCCAACTATCTGGCCAGCCCGCCGCTGGTGGTGGCCTATGCGCTGGTGGGCGACATGAATGTCGACATCACCCGCGAGCCGCTGGGGCAGGACAAGGACGGCAACGACGTCTTCCTCAAGGATATCTGGCCGTCGCAGGCGGAAATCGCCGATCTCGTGCAGAAGACCGTGAAGCGCGAATCCTTCATCGAGAAATACGGCGAGGTCTTCGAGGGCGACGAGAAGTGGCAGGAGGTCGAGACCTCCGAAGGCGAAACCTATGACTGGCCGCCGCAATCCACCTATGTCCAGAACCCGCCCTACTTTCAGGGCATGTCCAAGGACCCCGGCACCATCTCCGACATCAAGGGCGCGAAGATGCTGGCGCTTCTGGGCGACATGGTCACCACCGACCACATCTCGCCCGCCGGTTCCTTCAAGGAAAGCACGCCCGCCGGTCAGTACCTCATCGAACGCCAGGTTCCGGTGCGCGAGTTCAACTCCTACGGCTCCCGCCGGGGCAATCACGAGGTGATGATGCGCGGCACCTTCGCCAATATCCGCATCAAGAACGAGATGCTCGATGGCGTCGAGGGCGGCTATACCAAGGGCCCCGACGGCGAACAGACCTCGATCTTCGAGGCGGCGATGGCCTATCAGGATCAGGGCGTGCCGCTCGTGGTCGTGGGCGGCGAGCAATACGGCGCCGGCTCCTCGCGCGACTGGGCGGCGAAGGGCACCAACCTGCTTGGCGTCAAGGCCGTGATCGCCGAAAGCTTCGAGCGTATCCACCGCTCGAACCTCGTCGGCATGGGGGTGATCCCGTTCGAATTCACCGGCGGCGATACGCGCTCCTCGCTCAAGCTGACAGGGGAGGAGACGTTCGACATCACCGGGCTGGAAGGCGACATCAAGCCCCAGGCCGAGGTGCCCTGCACCATCACCTATGCCGATGGCTCGACCAAGGAGATCACGCTGAAAAGCCGGATCGATACCGCGATCGAGATCGAATATGTCGAACATGGCGGCGTGCTGCACTACGTGCTGCGCAACCTCGCCAAGGCGGCGTAGGCCGGGCGGCATTGTGAGATGCGAAGGGCGGGGATCTTCCCCGCCCTTTCTCCTTTCGGGACGGCTCGCGGCCGACCCGCCCGTCCCGGCCTCCGGGCCGGGACCTCGCGCCCCAGAGGCCCGGATCAGGTCCGGGGCGCGAAGCGTGCCAATGTAGGGTGGGTGCCAACCCACCACACGCCAACCCCTACTCCGGCTCGCCCGGAAAACTCCGCGCCCCTTCGGGGATCGCCACGCCCGGCAACCGCCGCGCCGTCCAGATATGCACCGCCTCGCCCAGATCGACCGGCATATCGAGCGACCCGCCCTTGACCGAGATCGTCCCCTTGGCCGGGTCCGGCGCATGCCACAAGCGGCTCCCGCATTCCGGGCAAAAAAAGCAATCCAGCCCCGTGCCCCGATCCGTCGCCCGCGACCACGTCGCCGGGCGGCCCGCCACCACTGCCAGCGCCTCCGCCGGCACGATCACAGATATCCCGAAAGCCGAGGCCGACTGCTTCCGGCATTCCGTGCAATGGCAGACGTAAAGCCCCAACGGCTCGGCCCGCACCTCATACCGCACCGCGCCACACTGGCATCCCCCGCTCAACATCGGCCACCTCCTTTGCTCTTCCCCAGCCTGCCCCGACCGCCCGCCGGCCACCAACCGAATTCTTCAAAAGAATTCGGCCCGATATCTTTTCAAGATATCGCCCCCTGCCGCACCGCCCGCCACATTAACCCGCCCCGGCGCCGACCGCCGCACCGACAAAATACCGACGTGATACCGACGCGATACCGACATCGCCTTTTCCCTGAATCTCAACGCGTTAACCCCGATTCGCCGCGCCCCGCCCCGGACCGCGCGCCGCACCGCCCTTGTCCCGGCCCGCCGGCCCTCGTATCTATGGGCCAACAGGAAACGAAACCCGAACTTCGGAGAGATCACATGTTCAAGGGACTGGGCCAGATGGGCGACATGGCCAAGATGATGAAGGCCGCGCAGGAAATGCAGCAGAAGATGGCCAGCCTTCAGGAAGAAATGCACAACATGACCGTCGAGGGCGAAAGCGGCGCCGGTCTCGTCAAGGCCACCTGCACCGTCAAGGGCGAGCTCAAGTCGCTCGACATCGACCCCTCGATCTTCAACCCCGACGACAAGGAAGCGGTCGAAGACCTCATCCTCGCCGCCATCAAGAACGCCCAGACCCGCGCCAACGACAAGGCGAAAGAGGAGATGGGCAAGATCACCGAGGGCATGGGCCTGCCCAAGGACATGGATTTGCCGTTCTGAACCAAGGGCTTGCAGACACCGGTTCGGGGCGCCTTCGTGTCCCCGCCCCGGGCCTGACCCGGGGCCTCCGGCGCATCTCACCATGAACTCCACCCGCGATATCGACGCCCTGATCGAGATGATGGCCAAGCTCCCCGGCCTCGGCCCCCGTTCGGCCCGCCGGGCGGTGCTCCACCTCATCCGCAAGCGGGAACTGCTGCTGATGCCGCTGGCCGACCAGATGCAGCGCGTCGCCGCCACCGCCCGCGAATGCGACAATTGCGGCAATGTGGGCACCACCGAGCTTTGCGATATCTGCACCGCCGAGAAACGCGCCAACGGCCAGCTCTGCGTGGTCGAAGACGTGGCCGACCTCTGGGCGATGGAACGCGCGCAGGTCTTCAAGGGGCGCTACCACGTGCTCGGCGGCACCCTCTCGGCGCTTGACCAGATTGGCCCCGACCAGCTCCGCATCCCCAAGCTCATCGACCGCATCACCACCGAGGAGATCACCGAGGTCATCCTCGCCGTCGGCGCCACCGTCGACGGCCAGACCACCGCCCATTACATCGCCGACCAGCTCGAAGGCCGGGTCCGCCTGACCTCGCTGGCCCAAGGCGTGCCCATCGGCGGTGAACTCGACTATCTCGACGACGGCACCATCACCGCCGCCCTCAACGCCCGCAAGGATATCTAGACGGCGCCCCGTAGGGTGGGTGCCAACCCACCATCCCGAACCTCTCAGGAACCACGCTCACCCCCTCAACCCAACCGCTTCCGCAACGCCGCCTCCACGCGCACCTCTTCCGCCGCCTTCATATGCGCATAGGTCCCCAACAACCGGTTGATCCGCGTCTGATACCCCTTGCCCATCGCCCGATAGAACTTCGCCACCGACGCATCGAGATAGAGCGTCACCTTCTCCTTCCTCTCCGTCACGTCGAGATCATGCTCCAGCGTATGCCACGCCTCCGGCACCGCCTCGGCCACCTGCTTGGGCACCCACGCGTCCTGCATCAGGTAGATCATGTCATGCATCAACCGCTCCTGCGCGATGCGCTGTGTTCTGGTCTTCCGGGCCATGGCCGCTCTCCTTCTCGTCACCGGAACGCAGCCTCCCGCCAAATCCTTCCCAAACCCTGACCCCACCGCACCGACGCAATACCGACAAAATACCGACGTTATACCGACACCGGATTTCCGGCCTTCCAAAGCTTCCCGAAACACCGCTTTCGTCCCGCAATTGTCGCAGGGAAACTTCCCCGAAAGCCCCGTTCGTCTAGGGTCGAAGGCCAATACACGATTCGGAGTCGCCCATGCCCCGCCCCACCCGGCTCATCCTCTGCCCCATCAACCTCCGCCACGCCAAGGTGGAGTACAACGCCTATTCCGAAGCGGTCGACATGGCCCGGCGCCGCGGCGCAAAGCTCATCCTCGCCACCGTCGCGCCCGAGATCGAGCGCAACATGAACATATACAATTCAGAGACTTACTGGGGCGAACAGCTTCAGATCTTCCTCAAATCCCACCCCGCCGAAGGGGTCGAGGTCGAGCCGATCGTGTGCAAGGGCGCGGTGCATCGCCAGATCGTCAAGCTGGCGGACAAGCGCAAGGTCGACCTCATCGTGATGGAGGCCGCCAACCCCAAGGTGCAGGATTACCTGCTCGGCACCACCGCCTCTCACGTGGTCACCCACGCGGAATGCTCGGTCTACGTGGTGCGCAGCTAGCCTTGCGTCCCCCGCCTTAACCTGCCGGTAATCTCGTTGCTGCAATCTCCACCCCGGCGCAGTGCGCTCAAAATCGCTCCGCCCACGGACGAAGCGTTAACCCGTGCGATCTTCCCGACCTGTCCTGCCGGATCAGGTCCGGACAGGTGCGCCGGCTATCCGGCAGGCTCCAGTATGGAGCAATAGTTGGCCACGGCAGAGCCGCCCATGTTGAAGACGCAACCCAGATCGGCGCCCGCCTTCTGCATCTCGCCCGCACAACCCGTCAACTGCCGCGCGGCCAGCACATGCATCGACACGCCGGTGGCCCCGACCGGATGCCCCTTCGCCTTCAGCCCGCCCGACAGGTTCACCGGAAGCCGGCCGTCAGCCATGACATGCCCCTCCTCCATGGCCCGCGCGCCCTGGCCACGCGGGGCAAGGCCCATCGCCTCGTAAACCAGCAATTCCGCGATGGTGAAACAGTCATGCACCTCGGCAAAGTCCAGATCGTCCACCGTGATCCCGGCGGCGGCATAGGCCCGGCGGAAGGCCTCGAACGGCCCGTCGAACGCCGCGAGATCGCGGCGCGACATGGGCAGGAAGTCATTGACCTGCACCGCAGCCCGGAACCGGACCACACGGTCGAAGGCCGAAGCCCGCTCGTCCGCGACCATGACCAACGCCGCGGCCCCGTCGCTGATCAGGGAACAATCCGACATGCGCAGGGGGGCCGCGATCATCGGGTTGCGATCGCTCACCGTGTTGCAAAACTCGACGTCGAGCGCCTTGTGCAGGTGGGCCAGCGGGTTCTTCATCGCATTGGCGTGGTTCTTGGCGGCAATCTTCGCAAGGGTCAGGGAGTGATCGCCATTGGCCTCGAAATACTTGCGGGCAAAGCGTGCAAAGACCTCGGGAAAGCTCACGTCGGCTTCCTCGGCCTGATAGGACGCGCCCGACAGGGCGGCGGTCACGCCGGCGGTATCCTGCGCCGTCATCTTCTCCGCACCGATGACGAGCACCGTCTTCGCCCAGCCCGCCCGGATCGCGTCGCGCGCGGCGTAGATGGCGGCAGACCCCGAGGCACAGGCGTTCTCAAGCCGCGTGGCCGGCGTGAAGCGCAGCCGGTCGTCCACGTTCAGCGCCAGCGAGGAGGCAAAGCCGTCCTTGACCAGACCGCTGTTGAAATTGCCCAGCCAGATGCCGTCGATATCCGCGGGATCAATGCCTGCATGATCGATGGCCTCCCGCGCGGCCTCTACGATCATGTCCTCCAGGGATCCGGGCAAACGCCCGAATGTCGTGTGGCCCCAACCGACGATATTCGCGTCCGTCATCGTCCTCTCCTCAGTTTCGGAATGCCGCAAGCGCCGCCCGTCCGGCGCCCATCATGTAGGATTGATCGCTGCCCAGAACGAACAGCGTTGCACCGGCGTTGCGCCACCGCGTGGAATGCGCGGGATCGGACAGGAAAAGCCCCGACGCCTTGCCTGCCGCGGCACCTGCGCTGATGGTCTGCCGGCACAGCTCCGCGACATCCTCTCCGGCCGGATCCTGCGCGCCGATCGACACGGCAAGGTCGACCGGGCCCAAAAGCAGCGCATCGACACCCTCGACCGCGGCGATATCGGCGGCGCTGGCGACCGCATCGCGGTCCTCGATCTGGCAGATCAGAACCGTCTCGCCCGGCTGTCGCTCCAGATGTCCGGCGATCCCGCGCGTGCCATAATCCGCGCCGGGGGTGGAGGGAGAAAATCCCATGCCGCCCGGCCCATAGCGCATCCTCCGCACGAGATCGCGCGCCGCAGCCGGGCTGCTGACCTGCGGCACCATCACGCCGGCGCAGCCCGCGTCCAGAACGGTCGCGATCCATGCGCCGGACGCCTCCGGTATCCTGACGAGCAGGGGCAGGTGCGCGGCGCGTCCGGCGATGGCCATGCGCGCCACGTCGGCCCGGCCCAGCGCCACATGCTCCGCATCGAGGATTGCGAAATCGAATCCGGCGTGGCCAAGGATCTCGACCACGGCCGGGTCCGTCGATTTGACGAAGACCCCCGCGAGCTCCTTCCGGGCCCGGAGATCACGCGCGAAATCGCCCCGGATATCCATCACGCGGCTCCGTAACCACCGCCGCCGGGCGTGACCATCATCACCTCGTCCTCGGGCTGCATCTCGCGCTTGCGCGTGTCGGTGACGGGCGTGCCGTTGATCATGAACTGGCCCGCCTTGCCGTCGCCGCCACCGCCAAGGCCCTCGGGCCCCGAGGTCAGCCGCGACGGGATCGTGTTGAGCAGCCATGTCCGGTCGGTGCGCATCCGGTACCCGATGCGCTGCCCGTCGCCGCCCGGCTGTCTGCCGGCGCCCCCCGTGCCGTGCTCCAGTTCCTTGCAGGTGAAGGCGATGGGATAGGAAGCCTCGAGCACCTCGACCGGCACGGCCGAGACGCCCGTGGGATAGCACACCGCCGAAATCCCCGGCTTGCCGGCGCGCGCGCCCATGCCGCCCGAGTAGTTGAACATCGATGAGGTGAAAGGCTTGCCCTCGGCATCGCGCCCCTGAATCTGGACGGTCCAGACCGCGCCCGACCCTTCGGCCACCACGGAATCCGGCACCACCTGCGCCAGCGCCTTCAGGATCGGGAACGGCACGTACATGCCCACCACGTGCCGCGCATTGACGGGAGAGGGATACTTGGCATTGACCACGCAGCTTTCGGGCAGCTTGAGCTTGATCGGCGCAAGCGAGCCCGCGTTGTTGGGCAGGTCGGGATTGAGCGTCGAGCGCACCGCGAAAGTCGCGTAGGCATGGGTATAGGCCGGCACCACGTTGATGCCCATGAGGCTGGGCCCGCTGGAACCTTCGAAGTCGATCTCGATCTCGCCCTTCACGGGGTCGATGGTCACGGCGGTCTGAAGCTCGATCACCTCGCCCCCCGGCACATCGAACTGCGACGCCCCGTGATAGGTTCCGGCGGGCAGCTTGCGGATAGCCTCGCGCGTTGCTTCTTCGGAACGGGCGATGATCTCCTGCGAGAGGGTCGAGATGTCGTCGAGCCTGTAGCGGTCGCACAGCGCGTTGAGCCGTTCGGACGCAATCATGCCAGAGGAAACCTGCGCGCCGAGATCCCCCATAAGGGCGTCCGGCGTGCGCACGTTGCGCTTGATCATGCGGAAGAGCGTCTCGTTCGGCCGACCTTCCTCGTAAAGCTTCATGGTCGGAATCCACAGACCTTCCTCGTGGATGTCGCGGGCGCCCGACCCGATGCCGTAGCCGCCGATATCCGAATGGTGAATGGTGGACCCGGCATAGCCGATGATCCGGTCCTTGCGGAAAATCGGCGACAGCACCGTGATGTCGAAGAAGTGCCCCGCCGACATCCACGGATCGTTGGTGATCAGCACGTCACCGGGCTTGAGGTCCTTGGGGTCGTAATCCTTCAGGAGGTTGCGCGCGGCGGCGGCCAGTGAATTGATATGTCCGGGCGTCCCGGTCACGGCCTGCGCCACCATGCGTGCCTCCTCGTCGAAAAGGCCGTTCGCCAGATCGCCCGCCTCGCGCACGATGGGGCTGAAGGCAATCCGCTGAAGGGCGCGGGCCTGTTCGCTGACGATGCCGATCAGGTTGCTCCACAGGATCTGAAGTTCTACGCCGTCCATCATTTCTCTCCCGTCTTGGTTGCCACGAGGCTGCCGCTGGAATGCAGGCTCACGGTCCAGCCCTCCAGCACGAATATCGTCGTTTCGCGTTCTTCGATGATCACCGGGCCGGCGATGCGGTCGGTGTCGGTGATGGCCGCGCGTTGCCAGACGGCCACGTCGCGGATGCCGTCGCGCAACTGCACGGGGCGCGTTTCCGGCTTTCCTCTGCCTTCAGCGGCTTTCTTCCCGTCTGCGCTGCGGTCCGGCTGCACGCCCGAGGCGGTCACCAGCCAGCTCACGATCTCGATCTTCATGCCGTCGAGCTTGAGGCCGTACTGGTGCAGGTACTCGGCCTCGAAAAGCGCCCGGATCGCGTCAGTGTCCCGGGACTGGCGCGGATCGTCCTTCAGCGTGATGCGCACCTCGGACTGCTGGCCGAGATAGCGCATCTCGATGGCGAAGCTGAAGGTGACCTCCTCCTCGCGCATCCCCGCTTCGGTCAGCGCGGCGGTGCCCTCCTCGGTCATGCTGTCGAGCACGCTCACCACGTCCTCCCAATCCAGCCTGTCCAGCGTGGTGACGTTCGACCGGACGAGGTCGATCTGCACCGGGGTGACCAGCGTGCCGAAGGCAGACAGGACCGAGGCGAGCGGCGGATAGATCACCTGCGTGCTTTCCGTCAGCTCGGCCACCATGCAGGCATGGACCGGCCCCGCACCGCCGAACGCCAAGAGCGGCAGCCCGCGATAGTCGATCCCGCGCTCGGTCGCGTGGGTGCGGGTGGCGGCGGCCATCTGTTCACAGACCACCTCGAATACGCCCCATGCGGCCTGGTTGCGTGGCAGGTCGAGCTTCTCGCCCAGTCGGTCGAAGGCGGCTTGCGACGCGGCCAGATCCAGCTTCATGTCGCCGCCGAGGAAGCGGTCGGCGTCGAGCACGCCCAGCACCAGATCGGCGTCGGTGACGCAGGCATCGGTCCCGCCACGCCCATAGCAGGACGGCCCCGGCATCGACCCCGCGCTGTGCGGCCCGACCTGCAGCAGCCCCAGATCGTTGACCGAGGCGATGGAGCCGCCGCCAGCGCCGATTTCGATCATGTCGATGGAGGGCACCGTGATCGGCATGCCCGACCCCGGCTTGAACCGATAGCGCCGGTCGACCTCGAAGGTGCCCGTCACCAGCGGCTCGTGGTTCTGCACCATGCAGGCCTTGGCCGTGGTGCCGCCCATGTCGAAGGAGATGAGGTCCGGAATCTCGAAGATGCGGCTGAAGTAGCAGGCCACGAGAGCGCCCGCGGCCGGGCCGCTTTCGATCATGCGCACCGGCATGGTGCTGGCCCGCTCGGCGCCGATGACGCCGCCGTTCGACAACATGATGAGCGGTTGCTGCTTGAAGCCGCGCTTGTCGAGTTCCTCGATCAGGGCCAGCAGATAGGGCCGCGTGATCGGCACGGTATAGGCGTTGATCGCCACCGTGGAGGCGCGCAGATACTCGCGCATCTGCGGCGCGATGATGGACGACAGCGAGACGTAGATATCCGGGGCTTCCTCGGCGAAGATGCGGCGCACCTCTTCCTCGTTGGCCCCGTTGCGGTAGCTGTTGAGAAAACACACCGCGACCGACACGATGCCCTTGTCCCGGCACTGCGCGATCACCTTGCGCACTTCGTCCGCATCCACCTGCGTGCCGATGGTGCCATCCGCGAAGGTCCGCTCCTTCAGGGTGAAGGTCCGGTCTGCCGGGATCAGCGGTTCGGCGAACTCGATCTGCGGGTCGTACATGTCATAGCGGTGCTCCTCGCGGATGTAGAGCACGTCGCGGAACCCTTCGGTAAGCAGCAATGCCACCGGCGGGCCCTTGCGCTCGATCAGCGCGTTGGTCACGACGGTGGTGGCATGAACCACGACGTCGTCCACGTCCTGCGGCGCAATGCCCGCCTTGCCCGTGACCAGTTCGACCCCGCGAAAAAACCCCTCGAGCAGGTTGTTGTGGGTGGTCAGCGTCTTGTCGACGTAGCTTTGCCCGTCGGAGGACAGCAGGACCGCGTCGGTAAAGGTGCCGCCGATGTCGATGGCGAGGGAATGTCGTGTCATACGGGATACTCCATTGATCCGAGATCGCCCGAGATGTCGCGTGCCGCCTGAAGGACGGATGCGATGAAATGCTCGGACGGGTTAGGGGTGATGTGCAGGACGGAACCGGCGATGGTGATCGTCGCAACGAACTGTCCCGAGCTGTCGAAGATGGGGGCCGAGATGGCGTTGACACCGGGCAGGGTTTCTTCCGGGGCCACGGCCCAGCAGGTCTCGCGGGCATGCGCGATCTCGGCATCGAGCCATGCCATGTCGCGGCCCTGCAGCGCGACCTCGTTGGCAGCCATCGCGGCCTCCAGACGCGCGCGGTACTGCGGATCGCCCCAGGCCAGCGCGATCTTGCCCTGCGCCGAGGCGTGCAACGCCAGCAGGGCGCCGGGCTTGGTGATGATCTGCACGGGCGTTTCGGTCCGCACGATGTCGATCACGCGCATGCCGTTCGGCTCGGGGATCGAGAGGGTCACGGTCTGCCCCACCGTGTCGCGCAGCCCTGCCATGACGGGGCGCGCCACGCTGGTCAGTTGGGTGCCGTCGGCGATGGCCTGCCCAAGGTGGAACAGCTTGAGCGTCAGCCGATACCTGTCGGTGGCCGGGTCCTGCCGCACGTAGCCCAGATGCATCAGCGTCTGAAGATAGCGGAAGACCCGCGCGCGCGGCATGTTCAGCTTTGCCGCGATGTCGGTCACGCGCGAATCCTCGGAATGCTGGGCCATCTCTTCGAGGATCGCGAAGGCCGCGACGGTGGACTGGTTCGTCGTATTGGAGTTCTTGCTGTCGATCATGTCAGTCTCCCAGCCAGGTCGGTAGTGAAAGGGTCAGGGCCGGCACGAAGGCGACCAGCAGAAGGACGAGGACGGCCAGCCCGATCATGGGCAGGATGGCCAGCGCCACCTTCTCCAATGGCTCCTTGCCGATGGCCGCCACGATGAACAGGCACAAGCCCACGGGCGGGGTGATCATGCCGATCATGAGGTTCAGCACGACCATGATCCCGAACTGAACGGAGTCGATCTCGAGCAGGGGGAAAATCTCGTTCAGGATCGGCATCGCGAGGACGAGGGCGGCCAGCGGTTCGAGGAAAAGGCCCAGAACCAGCAGCACGATGTTCAGCAGGATGATCAGGATCCACGGCCGGTCGCTGATCTCCAGCATGGCCTGTGCGATGGCGCGCGGGATGTTCTCGATTCCCAGAATGAAGGAGGTCATCGAGGCGACGGCAACGATCAGCATCACCCCGGCGGTCATGGTCGCGGTGTCGTAGAAAGCCTCGCCGATCTTGCGCGGCGACAGCGTACGGTAGAGGAAGGTTCCGATCAGCAGGGCGTAGAGCGCCGCGATGGCCGCGGCCTCGGTTGGCGTGAAGACCCCCGACTTGATCCCGCCCACGATGATGACCGGCAGGAAGAGGGCGGGCAGCGCGCTGACGGTCAGGCCCAGACGCTCGTTTCGGGCCACCGGTTCGGGCATGGGGTGATCCTCCTTCCGCGCGCGCCACATGGCGTAGAGGATCAGCAGGCCGCACAGTGCGAAGGCAGGGAAGATACCGGCCAGAAACAGGCTCGATATCGACGTGCCCGTCAGCACGCCATAGAGGATCAGTGCAAGCGAGGGCGGCACCAATGGCCCGAGGATCGAGCCCGCGGCGGTCAGCGCTGCCGCGTATTCGCCGCGGTACCCGTCGCGGCGCATGGCCGGGATCATGACCGATCCGATGGCCGACGCCTCTGCCGTGGCCGCGCCCGAAACGCCCGAGAACATCATCGACGACAGCACGTTGACGATCGCCAGCCCGCCGCGCACCCGCCCCACCAGCATCTGCGCAAAGCGTACGATCTGGCGCGTGAGGTCGGCCGAATTCATCAGGTTGCCGGCAAGGATGAAGAACGGGATCGTCAGCAGCACGAAATTGTCGATGCCCGCTATCATTTTCTGCGGAAAGCCGACCATCAGGTGCCACTGGTCGAAGATGAAGAGATAGGCCACCGAGGCGATGCCGAGGGCAAAGGCAATGGGCACGCCGATCGCGAGGCTCAGAATGAAGACGATAAGATAAACGGTCATTCGGTAACGCTCCCCGTCCGGCGATCGAGCGCCTCGGCCAGTGTTTTTCCGGTGGCCAGCGCGCGGCCGCACAGGACGATGTCGGCCCCAAGGCGCAGCGCCACGAGCGCCATGCCGAAGGGCAGTGCCACGTAGATCCAGAAGATGGTCGGCGCCTCGGGCGCATCCGCGCCGAAGATATCGCCAAGGATGAAGCGCATCGCCGGAATGCGGGAACTGCCCGCCAGATTGGCGAAGTGCCAGCCGTACCACACCAGCAGGAGGCACAGCGCCAGCGAGAGGCCCGCGGTCACCATTGCGAGGATCAGGGCGGGGCGTCGTGAAAGGGCGTTGGAAATGAAGGTCAGCGCGGCCACTTCGCCGCGTTCATAGGACATGGCGACGCCCAGAAAGGCCAGCCAGATCAGCATGTAGCGGCACATCTCTTCCGCCCACAGAAGCGAGGAGTTGAACCCGTAGCGCATGACGATCTGCAGCGTCATCAACGTGAGCAGCGCTCCGATGATGAAGACAAGAGCACCGGCGAAGGCGGATCGGATCGTTCTCTGCATGGGGTCACCTCCCTTGTGGCGGCGCGCAAAAAATCCGGCAGGGCGGCGGCGGGCGCCGCTCCGTTGGACGTGGAAAAGATCTGGGTGTGCGGGATGCGGCCCGGCGCGACGCCCCGGGCCGCGTGGATCAGGTAAAGTCCGCTTCCTGGTACTCGGTCAGGTGCAGGTAGTCCTTGCGCGCCGGGGCGAAGACGTCGAGGTTTACCGCGACCTCGTCGCCGAGCGCCTCACCGCAATGCACCACGTCGGGCGGAATGCGCAGGACCTCACCGGGCCCGGCCTCTACCACGTCATCGCCGATCTCGAAGCGTACGCGCCCCGACAGGATGTAGGCAAGCTGCTCGAAAGGGTGGGAATGGGGTTTCTTCTCCATTCCCGGCTCGAGCCAGTTCATCACCATGATCGCCCCGTCACCGCGAAAGGCCGTGCGGGACACGCCCGGCCGGACATCTTCCTTGGGCAGTTCGGTCCAGCGATAGACATTGACGGCCATGGATCAGCTTCCCGCCCCGAGCGCGTCGACGATGCGCGCGATCAGCGGGTCCTTTGCCGTCCATTCCTCGACCACGGGGGTGGTCACTTCCCTCATCGCCTGCATGTCGGCTTCACTGACCGTCACGCCGTTTTCCTCGAGGAAAGCGGTCGTCTCGGCCTCCTGGCTTTCGGCCAGCACGTAGGCCTCCGCAGTGGTCTCCCGGCCCGCTTCCTCGATGGCCGCTTTCTGCTCGTCGTCCAGCCCGTTCCAGACATTGCCCGACAGCATGATCGCCCCCGGCCAGAAATAGTGTCCGGTCAGCGTGACCTGCTTGGCCGCGTCATAGAGGCTTTCGGACTGAATCGAGGACAGGTTGATTTCGACCGCGTCGATCGTGCCGGTTTCCAGCGCGGAATAGACCTCGCCATAGGCCATGCCGATGGGGTTCACGCCCACGGCTTCCCAAGTAGCCTTGTGAAGCGGGATCGGCACGATGCGCGTCTTGAGGCCGGCAAAACCTTCAAGCGTGGTGACCGGCTCGCCCTTGGCGAGGAAGTGGCGCTGCCCCGCCTCGATGAAGCCGACGCCCTTGATCGACTTTCCGTCAAGCGTGGCCAGCAGTTCGTCGCCCAGTTCGGAGGTCAGCACCTCGGACATCTTCTGGTAGCTCGGGGTCACGAAGGGAAGCTGGAGCGCGTCGAACCCGCCCAGATCCAGCACCAGCGGCAGCGTCGCGGTAGAGACGAGCGCGCCGTCGATCAGGCCAATCTGCAGGCCCTCGAGCAACTGCTTGTCGTCGCCGAGCTGGCGGTCGCCGAAAACCTCGATCGCCACGGAGCCGCCGGTTTTCTCGGCGACTTTCGATGCGAAAAGCTCAAGTCCTTCGTGAAATACGTGCTTGGACGAGGCGGCATGCCCCATCTTGATCGTCACGTCTTGCGCCGCCGCTGCCAGCGGCAGTCCGACAAGTAATGCCGTAGTTAAGAACAGATGTTTCATCCCGGGCCTCCTCTCCCATTATGAGCGCTGTTACGGTAAGCGAAACAGGCTATACGAGAATGAAACAATTACCCAAGGCTGTCAAATTTATTTTGGGAAAGGCGGGTGTGGCCCCGGGTAAACGCATGATTTTCAATGAGAAATGATCCATGGTCCGGCTCTCGGGCCGGAAAGGTTCGGCACGTCGGTATAACGTCGGTATTTTGTCGGTATCGCGTCGGTGCTCCGACGGTGCGGAGCCTGTGCGACGGCGGCCGCCGGTGGCGGGACGTCACGCGTCCAGCCACCTCTCGAGATTGGCCGCCACAAAGGCATCGTCGGCAAGGTCCGGGTGATCCCGCAGAACCCGGTCGATCCGCTGGCGCTGGCCGGGTCCGAGCCCCTCTTCGGGGTCGAGGCACCACACCCCTTCCAGCAATCCCTGCCGCCGCAGAACCTCGTGACAGCCGGCAATGCACCCGGCGAAATCGTTCTCGACATCGAAGAAAGCCGCGTTGCATTCGGTCACCCGGCTGTCGAGCGCCAGCAGCTCCTGCGGGATGGCCCCTGCCTCGGCCGCGGTTCTGCAGTGCCGGTAGAGTTGCACCGCCTTCTGCGTCCAGACGGACCAGTGCCCCAGCAGACCGCCCTTGAACCGAATCGTCACCGGCTGTCCCGCGCGCATCATTTGGAACGGCAACAGCAGGTCGAGCACGATATGGTCGTCATTGCCGGTATAGAGGGTGATCCGGTCTTCCGCGCCCGCTTCGACAAGGCCGCGCATGACATCCAGCGTCCTGTACCGGTTGAACGGCGCGATCTTGATGGCGATGACATTCGGCAAGGCACAGAACCGCGCCCAGAAATCGGCATCCAGATGGGCGCCGCCCACGGCGGGCTGAAGGTAGAAGCCAATCAGCGGTATCTGCGCCGCGACCTCTGTACAGTGCTCGATGATCTCGTCGGCCGAGCGCGCCGAGACCGCGGCGAGGCTGAGCAGTCCGGCATCATACCCGAGCGACACGGCCGTCCGCGCCTCGGACACGGCCTGCCGTGTGTCGCCGGCGAGGCCAGCGACCATGGCGAGCGGGCGGTCGGACCATTGCCGCGCGGTGTCGGCCGCGAGTTCCAGAACCCGGTCGTAGAGCCCGGCCTGCCGTATCTCGAACTGCGTCGTGTGAACACCGACCGCAAGGCCCCCGGCGCCCGCGTCGATGTAATAGCGCGACAGCGCGCGTTGCCGGCGCTCGTCGAGCGTTCGGCTGGCGTCGAGCGCGAGCGGATGCGCCGGTATCGCCGTGCCCTCGCGAAGCAGTTTCAGCCCGGGCGTGTCACCATCATTTGTCATCATCCGAACTCCGGTCCTGCGGTCGCGAAAAGAGTGTCGGGCCTGCCGAACGGCGCCTGCCGATGCAAGCCCATGCGGGCGAAGCTGCGCTGGATGGCGAAGCCCTGTGCTTTCAGCCACGCCCCGATCTTTCGCCATCTCTGCGGAACGTCGATGAAGAGCGGCACGGCGCCGATCGGCAGGCGCCCCAGCAGGCGCAGCGCCGCGTCTTCCGTGTCAGAGATGACAGGGCCCGCCTGCCATGCGCGGCTGCCGCGCCGCAGGAGGGCGAAGCCGCTTGTTCCCTCGGACACGACGATCGTGTCCGGTCTCGACAGGAACGCCGTCAGAAGCGCGGGCCGCCGGGCACCGAACGCGCCGGAATCCAGTCGCGCGATATCCTCCGGCCCGGCCGGGAAGGCTGGTGCGTTCACTGGCGCCGGGCCGTCGCCCGCGATCTCCCACCGGTCATATCGGAATTGCGGAAGGAACCCCTGCCTTTCATAGACAGGCTGCCCCTGCTCGGTGGCGTCGAGGATCGGGACAAGACCGAGCTGGCGCAGGTGCCGGGTGCATTCTTCGACGAGCGAGGTTGCCAGCCCGCGCCGCCGCATGGTTTCGGAAACGATCACCATGCTGACAAATCCGAACGGGCCGTCATATGGCAGGGCGGCGCCCGTCGCGACGAGGCGGCCGGACCGGTCCCGCAGACCGAGTGTCTGGCCCTCTTCGATGAAGTGGCGCCAGTCGCCGGGCAGCTGATTCCAGCCCGCCTCGCGCGAGAGGGCCATTGCCTCGGCCTCGTCTCCTGGGGTCAGCCGGACCTGCTGCAGCCCCTCAGAATCCGCCATCGCGAACCTCGTACTTGGTCGGCTTGTTGAGGCTTGGCATGTCGCGCATCACCCATTCCGCCACCCAATCGAGCATCACGCTGACCGGGACGGACGGATAGCCGAAGAGCTTCGCCGCGCTGGCGCTGTTGGACAGCCATGCGCTGCTGGGTTCTTCGCCGGTGAGCCGCGGGGCGATGCCCATGCGCTCGCACAGTTCCTCGACCAGCCAGCGCACCGAAAGGGTTTCCGGGCCGCTGACATTGATCGGGCTGGTGGGGGCGGTGCAATGCTTGAGCAGGCGAAGCGCCTGCGCGTTGGCATCGCCCTGCCAGATGACGTTGACATGGGCCATCGGCGCAAGGTCGATCGTCTGCCCGCCCTTGAGCCGCGTCGCGAGATCATGCAGCACGCCGTATCGCAGGTCGATGGCATAGTTCAGGCGGTAAAGCCGGCCCGGCGTGCCATGCTGGCGCGAAAAATGCTCGAAGATCCGTTCGCGCCCGAGGCAGGATTGCGCGTATTCCCCGCGCGGGCCCGGCGGCGTGTCCTCGGTCGCGCCCTGACGGGTCACGTCGATCAGGGGATAGACGTTCCCGGTCGAGAAGGCGACGATGCGCGAGGCCCGGAAGGCCGATGCCACCAGCGCCGGGCAGTAGGTGTTCATGGCCCATGTCAGCGGCTGGTTGCCGCTTGCGCCGAACTTCATGCCGGCCATGAAGAGGACGTTCTCGAGCTTGGGAAGGGCGTTCACCTGACGCTCGTCCAGAAGGTCGGCCTGAATGGTCTCGATACCCCAGTCCTCCATCCGCTGCCGGCTTTCCGGCTCGGAAAACCGGGCCACCGCCACCACGCGCTTGCCGGGGGCCGCGTTGCGGGCGAGGCGGGCCAGCGTGGGGCCCATCTTGCCGGAGGCGCCGAGGATGATGATGTCGCCCTCGACGTCTTTCATGTCCCGGACGAGGTCTTCGCCGGGAAGCGACAGGAATTCGTCCAGCGCCTCGGGGGTTTCGAAGCGGTCGGGCAGCGATGGCCCGGCCTGTCCGGTCTGCATGTCTGATCTCGGCATTCGCCACTCCCGTCGTTTGCGCCGAGGGTCGGCGCGTCTGTTATATGTAACCAGTTGGTTGAAAGTGTAGGGGACGTGCCGGCGGGTGGCAAGCCAAAACATCCCAGTCAAGGCGACGGGCGGGCGTCGGGGGTCAGGCTCTGAGCCCGTTGATCGTCATCGAGACGATGTGATCGCGATAGGCGACGATGGAATCCGTGCGGTCGAGATTCCTGCCGAAAATGGCCGTGAGCGTGGCGCCGTTGGCGAAGTAGAAATAGGTCATGCCCGCGATGGAGATATAGAGGTTGAGCGGGTCGATGCCCTTGCGGAACACGCCCTCTTCCACGCCACGTTCCAGCGTTTCCGAGACGAGGCGCAGAAGCGGGGAGTTCGTTCGCTGGGCCATTTCCGAATCGTGGAGGTGCTTGGCGCCCTGGGCGTTTTCGTCGGCGAGAAGCCGGATGAACTCGCGATGCGAATTCAGGTAGTCGAGCGAGAACTCGATAAGGCGTTTCATCGCATCCACGGGCGAAAGCGCGCTCAGGTCAAGCTCGGTTTCACGCTCCCGAATCTCGGCATAGGTCGCCTCCAACGCGGCGCGGTAGAGGTCTTCCTTGCCGCCGAAATAGTAATAGACGAGCTGTTTGTTGGCCTTTGCCCTGTCGGCGATCCGGTCGATCCGGCCGCCTTTCAGGCCATGCTCGGCGAACTCGATCTGTGCCGAGGCGAGAATAGAGGCGCGGGTGGCTTCGGGGTCGCGGCGATGCCGGCCCTGGGCCTTGGGCAATATGTTGTCGGACAGTGACATGCTCTACCTATAGACGTTCCTTCGCCATTCACAAACCCGCCGGCGGCGCTTTATGCCCCCCTGCCCCGATTCCGGTGGCGGCGTTTCGAGGGGCGGGGCGGGTTTGGTTCACACTTATAACTAAATAGTTGGTTGCAATTGACAAGGCAAGACATCTCACTCATGCTCGGTATCGAGGCGCCGCGAAGGCATTCGCGCGGCGCGGGTGTCCGAAACGTCGGCAGATTGGGAAAAGCCAGTGCTCCATTCCGGTGAACTTGCAGCAAGCGCAGATGAGGTGCCGACGGCCGAGCGCGTCCGGGATGCGGCGCTTGTCGTCGTGGACATGCAGAACGATTTCGTGCGGGTGGGCGCCCCGCTGGAGGTGCCCGACGCGCGGGCGACGATTCCCGTGATCGCCGGCCTGATCGGCCGGTTCCGTGACAAGGGTCTGCCGGTCGTCTTCACGCGCTTTGTCTCGGGCGCCGAGCCGGGGCTGATGTGGCTCTGGTCGCCGCAATGCCGGCCGGACACGAAATGCTGCTGGCCCGGACACACGCGAAGCTACGCGGACGCGGACGGCCCGCTCGACTGTGCCGACGTGATCGTAGAGTTGCGCCCGGATGACGAGGACATCGTTATCGACAAGCGCGGTTATGGTGCGTTCCATGGCACCGACCTTTCGACAAGGCTGCGCGACCTCTCCGTCACCTCTCTCGTGATCACCGGCACCGTGACGCAGATCTGCGTGGAGGAGACCGCCCGCGAGGCCTTTCACCACGGGTTCAGAACGACCATCGTGTCGGACGGGGTGTCGTCCTTTGCGCCGGGCCTTCATGCCGCGACGCTGGAGAATTTTGCCATGAAGTTCGGCTGGGTCGCCGGGGCGGAGGACGTGTCGTCATGGCTGTAGGTACGTTGCGGCCCCGTCTTGGCGCCGGTCAGTCCGGCATCTGGCTGATTCTCGCGGCGGGGTTCGGCTTTGCCCTGCTCTTCCTGCCCGACTTCCGCACGTTCGAGAACCTCGCCAACATCCTGCGGCAATCCGCGGTGCTCGGCCTGATCGCCATCGGGCAGACCTTCGTGATCCTTCTGGGCATGATCGACCTTAGCGTCGGCATGATAGCGGGGCTGGTCGTGGTCCTGTCCTGCTGGCTGCTGGACATCTACCCCGCGCTCACGCTTCCCGTTGCCGCGGCGATGATCATGCTGGGCATGGCAATCGGCGTCGTGAACGGCTCTCTCGTCCGGTGGCTGAAGCTGCATCCGCTGATCCTGACCTTCGGGATGCTGTCCGTTCTGCAGGGGCTGATCTTTACCTTCACCGATCGCAGCGTCGGGCGCGCGTCGGATGCGCTGCAGCAGCTTGCCAATGGCGAATTGTTCGGCGTGCCGCTGTCCGCCATCCTTCTTCTCCTGCTGGTGCTGCTGACCCAGGCGATCCTGTCGCGCACGCATTTCGGGTTTCACCTGCTGGCGGCGGGCGGCAACCCCGACAGCGCCCGCAAGGCCGGCATCAACGCCGGTGGCCTGCAGGTGACGGCCTTTGCCATCGCGGGCGGCTTCGCGGCGGCCGGGGGGCTGGTGCTGGCGGGACGGCTGGGCACGGGCTATCCGCTGGCCGGAACCGGGCTGGAGCTCGACTCCATCGTCGCCGTGGTGCTGGGCGGTGCGGCGCTCGGGGGCGGGCGGGGCAGCATCGTGAACACGCTGGCCGGGGTTCTCGCGCTGACGCTGGTGTCCAACCTGCTCAACCTCTTCGGGGTTTCGGCCTTCGTCCAGATGTTCGCCAAGGGCGCCATCGTCGTAGTCGCCATTCTGGCCAACCAGCCACGGAGGGCGGCGCGATGAACGCCCTTGTCCCCACCCGCGACGGCGTACGGCGCTTTCTGTCGGCCTATGCGATCGTCGCGGTCCTTGCCGCTGTCTTCCTGCTGGCGGTGCTGATTTCCGATGCCTTCCTTCAGCCCAAGTACCTGTTCAACGTGATCCGCCAGATCGCGCCCGTGGGCATTGCCGCCGTCGGTGTGACCTTCGTGATGATCCTCGGCGGGGTGGACCTTTCCATCGGCGCCATCATCTCGCTGAGCGCTGTGGTGAGCGCCGTGCTGATGAATGGCGAGGCGGCCAACCTGCCGATGGCGATTGGCGTCACCTGCCTTGTCGGGATGGCGGCCGGGGCCTTCAACGGCATCGTTCTGGCCTTTTCCCGCGTCTCGCCGTTCATCCTGACGCTGGCCACCGGTATCGCCATCCTCGGCATCACCCAGATATTCTCGGGCGGCACCGCGCGCGGTATCGTTTCGCCGGGCTTCCGCGAGTTCTTCAACTACCGCATAGAAGGCATCGTGCCGGTTCTTTCGCTGGCTTTCCTCGCCGCGGTGCTGGTGGGCGTGCTGATCCAGAAGCGGACGCTGTTCGGCCAATACGTCTTTCTCACCGGCTCGAACCGGCGCGCCGCCATCCTCAGCGGAATTCCGGTGCGTGGCGTGACCATCATGGCCTATACGCTTTCGGGGCTGTTCGGCGCCTTGGGCGGGCTTGCGCTGCTGGCGCGCTCCGGGGTCTCCAGCACCATGTCCGGCCAGGGGCTGGAGTTCCAGATCCTCGCCGCGATCGTGCTGGGCGGAACCACGTTCGAAGGCGGGCGCGGCGGTGTCGTGGGCACGCTGGCCGGGGTGCTGGTGCTGGTCATCGCCTTCAACATCGTGAACATCAGCGGCCTGCCGTACCACCTGCAGATGGTGGTGATGGGCCTTATCATCATCGCGGCATCGGCGATGTACGGGCAGATCAATGCCCGTTCGCAATGAAGACACAACAAGGAGAGGTGGAAGAAAATGAAACTGACAAAAAGACTGCTCATGACGACAGCGGCGGCCTTTGCCGCGCTCGGCCTCGCGGGGCCGGCGGTTGCCGACAAGGAGACCGAGGAACGGCAGACCGCCGCGGCGAAGGAGGCGGTGGATACATCGAAATTCGCCAAGGAGGGGCCCTATACGATCGGCGTATCGGCCGGATACCTCGCGAACTCGTGGGTCGTGTTCGCCCTGCAGCACATCTATTGGGAAGCCTCCGAGCATGACGAGATCGAAGAGGTCATCGTCACCGACGCGGCCTTCAACCCCACCAAGCAGATTTCGGATATCGAGGACCTCATCCGACAGGATATCGACCTGCTGATCTACTGGCCCGTGGATGACGCCGCGATTGCCAGTGTCTTGGAACGCACCGTCGAAGCGGGCATTCCGACCGTGCAGGCGGGCGGTGGCTTCACCGACAATGCCGGCACCGTCTCGAACGCCTATATCAGCCAGTGGCGCCTTGGCGAGATGGTCGCCCGCAACCTGATGAAAGACCTCGGCGGCGAGGGCCAGATCATCGCCATGCTGCCGATCGCGGGCACGACCGCCGCGGTCGATCAACTCGACGCGCTCGAAACCGTTCTCGAGGAATACCCCGACGTGGAACTGCTCAGCGCCGAGTATGGCGACTGGAACCGCGCGAAGGCCAAGCAGATCACCGAAAACCTGCTCCAGCGCTTTCCGCAGATCGACGGGGTGTTTTCCCCGGCAGGGCAGATGTCGATCGGCGTGGCCGAGGCCTTCGAGGAGGCCGGCCGGCTGGAAGAGGTCACCATGTCGCCCGGCGATGAATACAATGGCTGGCTGAAATGGGTCGCCGATAACGGGCAGGGCGGCGCCGTCACCTTCCCCACCCGCGCGGGACAGGAAGCCGTGAAAATCGGCCTCTCGATCCTGAAGGGCGAGGAGGTGACGCGCGGCACGGCGGTCGAATCCGAGTACATCGCCCCGGAAGACATCGGCGAGTATGTCGATCAGGACGCGCCGGATGACTGGTGGTCCTCCGAGCTTCCCGAGGAATTCCTGCCGAAGCAATGACGGTGAACGACGCTCCCCCCCTTCTCGAAACCCGCGGCCTGTGCAAGCAGTATCCGGGCAACACCGCGCTGGATGGCGTGTGCTTTTCGGCAAGGGGCGGAGAGATCCACGCGATTGTCGGCGCCAATGGCGCCGGCAAATCGACCCTGATGACCATTCTGTCCGGCGCCACCCGGCCAAGCCGTGGCTGTGTCGTGCTGTCGGGGGAGGCGCGAACCTTCGCCAGCCCCGCCGACGCGCTTTCGGCCGGGATTGCCTGTGTCTACCAGGAACTCAGCCTCGTCCCCCAGCTTGACGTGGCCCGCAACGTGTTCCTCGGGCGCGAACCCCGCACGGGCCGGGGCACCGTCGACATTCGCCGCCTCTACGAGCAGACCGCAGCGCTTCTCGACCGGTTCGGGCTGAACGTGGCCCCCGACGCCATGACCGAGGCGCTGAGCGTGGCCGACCAGCAGTTGATCGAACTGGCGCGGGCCCTGTCGATGGAGCCGCGCGTTCTGATCCTGGACGAGCCGACGGCCGTGCTCTCGATGGCCGAGAAGCAGAACCTTTTCCGCATCCTCCGGCGCCTGCGCGACAACGGGATACTGGTGATCTACGTGTCGCACTTCCTTGGCGAGGTGATCGAGATCGCAGACCGGGTGACGGTGGTGCGCGACGGCCGGCTTGTCGGGGTGCATAACGCGCGGGGGATGAGCGTCGAAAACCTTGCCGATCACATCACCGGCGAGGCGGGGCTGCAGGCAACGGCGCCGGAGCCCACCGTCGTATCGCCCGACGCGCGAAGGCTTGATATCAACGTCGAGCGGGGCGGCGACGGCACGAGGCTGAGCATCAACGCGGGTGAAATCCTCGGCATTGCCGGGCTTGGCGGGTCGGGCCGGACGGCGTTTGCCCGGACCCTTGCCGGCGCCGGCCGCCGCGGCGCCCGTGTCCGCCTGTCGGACGGCGATTTCTCGGCGAGCTATACCAGTGTCGCCAAGGCCATCGCGAACGGCGTGGTCTACCTTACGGAAGATCGCAAGAGCACCGGGCTGTTCCCCGCGCTGAGCGTGACGGAAAACGCCACCGCCTCCGCTCTCGGTGCCTTTTCCGCGCTGGGCCTGCGCCGGCCCGGCAGGGAACGGGCCGCCGCCTCGGAGCTTCTCGAGCAACTCAAGGTCGTGGCGGCCAGCCCCCGGATGCCGATCACCGAGCTCAGCGGCGGCAATCAGCAGAAGGTGCTGCTGGCCCGCGCCCTGATGACGCGTCCGCGCCTGTTGATCTGCGACGAACCCACCCGGGGCGTGGATATCGCCGCCAAGGGCCAGATACACCGCATCCTGCGCGACCTTGCCCGACAGGGTGTCGCCATTATCGTGGTTTCCTCGGAGAACGAGGAGCTTCTGAGCCTGACGGACAGGCTTCTGATCATGAAGAACGGCAGAACGGCCGGAGAGATGCGGACGGCCGATACCGATGAAACGCAACTGCTCCTCGCCATATCGGGTGACCAGCAGAAAGGAATTCCGACATGACTCAAAACAAGGCTTCAGCCCCCGATCCGCTAAAGGTCTCGGTGGCGCAGATGCACTGCGTTCCCGGCGACGTGGAGGCGAATCTCGAAATCATCGAAAAGCTTGTGGCCCTTGCGGCGCAGGAGGGCGCGAGGCTGATCATCCTGCCGGAAATGGCGACCACCGGCTACTTCATTAGTGACCGTCTGGACGCGTTGGCCGAGCCCGAAGACGGCCCCACATCCCGCTGCTTGGGCGAGATCGCGAAGCGCCACGGCGCCTATCTCGTCGTCGGGGTGCCGATCCGGGAGGAGGGAAAATTCTTCGACGCACAGCTCATGTTCTCGCCGGAGGGCGAGCGTATCGCGACCTATCGCAAGGCCCATCTGTTTTCCGCCGAGCGCGAGTGGTTTTCCGCAGGCGATACGCCCATGGTCGTGGAAACGCCCATCGGCCGCATCGGCATGACGGTCTGCTATGACCTGATCTTTCCCGAATACGTGCGTAAGCTGGCCGACATGGGTGCCGATCTCGTCATCAACAGCACGAACTGGATCACCGATGAGTTTCAGCGTCAGCGCTGGGGCTGGGACGCGCCGACCGTCACGGCGCTGGCGAAGACGCGGGCGCTTGAGAACGGCGTGTGGCTGGCGATGTCCTGTTGCGTCGGGCCGGAGTGGCAATTTGATTCGATCGGCCATTCCTGCATCGTCGCGCCCTCGGGCATGGTCGTGGCATCGCTCGGCCGGTCGGTCGGGACGGCAACCCATGAAGCCGTCTTTCAGGAAGAGGATCTGGACAGGTGGCGGGCCATTGCCACCTACCGCTCCGACAGACGCCCGGAACTCTACTAGCTCTGCCGCACCGTCAGACGGTGCCTGACGTCAGCCCCGGCCGGGCGCCCGCGATCACCGCGACAGGCTTGCTCATTCCCCGTCGTCCACCTGCATGTCCTCGGCCGGGATCACCCTGAAAAACACGCCGTCCGACCACAGCCCGAACCAGCCGTCCTGCGCCTCGCCGGTCTCCACCAGCCGGTAGAAACTCTTCCGGTCGATCAGCGCCTCCAGCCCGTCACGGATCATGACATAAGGCGACGGCTCCCCGGTCTCCTCGTCGCGCTCCACGCGAATCGGGGTTTCCTCCCCGGCGACCACCCGGTCGCCCACGTTGGTCTCGAAGATCAGGCTCTGCTGCGCCCCGGCGCCCTCCGCCTCGAAATCCACGGCCACGAAAGGCGCATCCTCCACCTCGATCCGCCATTTCTCGACCGGAGTGACCAAAAAATAGTCGTCCCCCTCGCGCTTGAGGATGGTGGAAAACAGCCGCACCAGCCCCTCGCGGTTGATCGGCGTGCCCTCGTGGAACCACGTCCCGTCACGGGCGATCCGGATGTCGATATCGCCTGATAAATCAGGGGTCCAGAGGTGGACGGGCGGCAGCCCCTTGCCCTGCGCCGCCTTGGCCGCCTCGGCAAGGCTTTCCGTTGACGGGGACGTGATCGTTTCTTTGCTCATTGCTTTTGCCATTTGCGTTCTGCGCGATACACTCATTCCCAAGGATATAGCCTGCACAGGAGTTTTGCCATGTCAGACGATGCCGATCTGGTTCAGGGGATCGAGGCGCTCGAGGCCAAGCTGGCCGAGGCCCGCGCCTCGATCACCCACCGGTTCATCGGGCAGCAGCAGGTCGTCGACCTGTCGCTCTCGGCGCTTCTCTGCGGCGGTCACGGCCTGCTGATCGGCCTGCCGGGCCTTGGCAAGACGCGGCTGGTGGAAACGCTCTCGACCGTCATGGGGCTGAACAGCAACCGCATCCAGTTCACGCCCGACCTGATGCCCTCCGACATCCTCGGCTCCGAGGTGCTGGAAACCGGCACGGACGGCAGCCGCGGCTTCAAGTTCATCGCCGGCCCGATCTTCTGCCAGCTTCTGATGGCCGACGAGATCAACCGCGCCAGCCCGAGGACCCAATCGGCGCTGCTGCAGGCCATGCAGGAACGGCAGGTCACCGTCGCGGGCGAAGACCGCCCGCTCGCCCCGCCCTTCCACGTATTGGCCACCCAGAACCCGATCGAGCAGGAAGGCACCTACCCCCTCCCCGAGGCCCAGCTCGACCGCTTCCTCGTGCAGATCGACGTCAAGTATCCCGACCGCGACACCGAGCGGGACATCCTGCTGGCCACCACCGGCGCGGAAGAGGCGAAGGCGCATCAGGTCTTCACCCCCGAAGAGCTCATCGCCGCCCAGACCCTGCTGCGGCGGATGCCCGTGGGCGAAAGCGTGATGGAGATGATTCTCGACCTCGTCCGGGCCTTCCGCCCCGACGATGCAACCGCGTCAGACACCGTGCGCAACAGCGTCGCCTGGGGCCCCGGCCCCCGCGCGGCACAGGCCCTGATGCTTACCGTCCGCGCCCGCGCCATGCTGCAGGGGCGGCTTGCGCCCGATGCCGATGACGTGGCCGCCATGGCCCAGCCGGTGCTCACCCACCGCATGGCGCTTACCTTCGCGGCCCGCGCCAGCGGCGAAAGCCTCGACAACCTGATCGCCGACACCGTCGCCAACATTACCCGGATCGAGGCCGCCGCTTGAGCGAAGCCGCCCCCCTCCGCGCGCGGGCCGAACACGAGGCGGCCCGCCTTCCCCCGCTTCTGGCACGGGCGGAGCATCTGGCGGGCACCGTTCTTCTGGGCGAACACGGCCGCCGCCGCGCCGGGCTGGGCGACGATTTCTGGCAATACCGCCCCGTACAGGCCGGCGACGAACGCCGCTTCATCGACTGGCGCCGCTCGGCCCGGTCCGACGCGCAATTCGTCCGTCAGCGCGAATGGCAGATCGCGCAAAGCGTTGTGATCTGGGTCGATGCCGCTGCCTCCATGCGCTTCGCCTCCGATCCGAAATATGCCGAGAAATCCGACCGCGCCCGCCTTCTGGCGCTGGCCGTGGCGATCCTGCTGAACCGGGCCGGCGAACGCGTTGGCCTCGCCGGGGCCGACCTGCCGCCAAGACGCGGCGAGGCGCAGATGATGCGGCTGGCCGAGGCCCTCACCAAGGACGGCGCCGAGGATTACGGCCACCCCGAAAGCACCGGCATGCTGCCCCATGGCCGGGCGCTTTTCATCTCCGATTTCATGGGCGATATCGCCGCTGCCCGCACCGCCCTGACCGGCGCCGCCGACCGCGGCGTTCAAGGCGTTCTGCTGCAGGTGCTCGACCCCGCGGAAGAGGCGTTCCCCTATCGCGGGCGCACCATCTTCGAAAGCGTCGGCGGCACGCTGGCGCATGAAACGCTGAAAGCCTCCGAGTTGCGCGACCGCTACCTCGCCCGTCTGGCCGAGCGGAAGGCCGAGCTGCAATCGCTCTGCTCCACGACCGGATGGCAATACGGGCTGCACCACACCAGTGACAGCGCGCAATCGGCGCTGCTCTGGCTGTTCCGCGCCTTTGACGGGGGGCCGTCACGATGATGCTGGGCCCCATTGGCTTTACCGCCCCGTGGCTCCTTCTGGCGCTGGCGGCGCTGCCGATCCTGTGGATTCTGCTCCGTGCCGTGCCCCCCGCGCCGATCCGCCGCCGCTTCCCCGGCGTGGCGCTGATGCTGGGTCTTACGGATGACGACACCGTCACCGACCGCACGCCGTGGTGGCTCCTCCTTTTGCGGATGCTCGCCGTCGCCGCGCTGATCGTGGGCCTCGCCGGGCCGGTGCTGAACCCGCAAAACGATGGCGAACAGGCCGCGACGGGCCCGCTTCTGATCGTGCTCGACGGCTCATGGGCCGCCGCCCGCGACTGGCCCGCGCAGGAGGATCTGCTCGACGCGATGCTGGCCGAGGCGGGCCGCGAATCCCGCCCCGTGGCCATCCTCCGCCTGGCCGAACCGCAGGCCCCGAATTTTCAGGCCGCCGAGACATGGCGCAGCCGCCTTTCCGGCCTCGCCCCCACCGCATGGGAAGCGTCCCCCGGCACCATGGCCGAGGCCGCCGCCATGCTGGGCGACGAGGATTTCGAGACGCGCTGGTTCTCCGACGGGCTGGCGCGCGAGGGCCGCGACCAACTCCTGTCGGAACTGCAATCGCGTGGCCCCGTCACCGTCTACGAAAGCCCCGCGCCGGTCATCGCCCTCGCCCCGGCCACCATCAATGACGGCGCCGTTCAACTCACCGCCACCCGCGCCCTCGCCGGCACCCCCCGCGAGGTCACAATCGAGGCGCATGGCCGCGACCCCTCCGGCACACCCCGGATGCTCGCCACCCTGCCGCTGACCTTCGAGGCCGACGCCACCACCGCCACGGGAGAGCTTTCCATCCCCGCCGAACTGCGCGCCCGCCTGACCCGGTTCGAGATCGCCGGACAGCGCCACGCCGGCGCCGTCACCCTCACCGATGACAGCCTGCGCCGCCGCGAGATCGCGCTCATCGCCGGGCGGGAAGACCGCGAAGGCCTCGAATTGCTGTCGCCGCTGCATTACCTCGAACAGGCGCTCGCCCCCTCCGCCGATATCCTCGACGGCGCGCTGATCGACGTGCTGCCCGCCAACCCCGATGTGATCGTGCTGGCCGATGTCGCCACCCTTTCGGGCGCCGAACAGGCCGAACTCCTCGAATGGGCCGAGGGTGGCGGCCTCCTCCTGCGCTTCGCCGGCCCGCGCCTTGCCGCCAGCGATGTCTCGCGCGACGAGGAAGCGCCGCTCATGCCTGTCCGCCTGCGCGCCGGGGGCCGCACCGTGGGCGGCGCGATGAGCTGGGGAGAGCCGAAATCGCTGGCCCCCTTCCCCGAGGAAAGCCCCTTCTTCGGCCTCGAGCTTCGCGACGATGTCACCGTCTCGGCCCAGGTCATGGCCCAGCCCGACCCCACGCTTGCCTCCCGCGTCATCGCGCAACTCACCGACGGCACGCCGCTCGTCACTCGCAAGCGCATCGGCGCCGGGCAGGTGGTGCTGTTCCACGTCACCGCCAATGCCGAATGGTCCACCCTGCCGCTCTCGGGCCTCTTCGTGCAGATGCTGGAACGGCTCGCCGTCTCCTCCGCCGTGGCCCTGCCCGACCTGTCGGAAATGCAGGGCACCACGTGGCAGCCGGTCGAGGTGCTGGATGGCTTCGGCACGCTGGATGATGCGGGCACCCTGCCCGGCGTCGATGGCGAGAAGCTGATCACCGACCCGATCGGCCCCGACCTGCGCCCCGGCCTCTACGAAGGGCCCGACCGGCGGCTCGCCCTCAACGTGATCGAGGAAGACACCACGCTCAGCCCCGCCACGTGGCCCGCCAACGTGCCCGTCAGGGGCCTCGCCCGCCCGCCCGAGGCACCGCTCGGCGGCTGGCTTCTGGCGGCGGCGCTGGTGCTGCTGATGGCCGATATCCTCGCCTCGCTGGCGCTCTCCGGCCGGCTCATGCCCGCCCGCGCCGCGCTGATCCTCGCCGCGCTGCTGGCCCTGCCGCAGCAAAGCGAGGCGCAGGAACAGGACAAGGCGCTCGCCGCCGCCTCCGAAGTGGTGCTGGCGCATGTCCTGACCGGCGACAGCCAGCTTGACGAGGCCGCCCATGCCGGCCTGCGCGGGCTTGGCGAAACCCTCTACTTCCGCACTTCGGTTGAACCGTCGGCCCCCATCGGCGTCAACCTCGAGGAGGATGACCTCGCCCTCTATCCGCTGCTCTACTGGCCCGTAACCCCCAAACAGCCGATCCCCACCGCCGAGGCCTACGTCAAGCTCAACGAATACCTGCGCACCGGCGGCATGATCCTCTTCGACACGCGCGACGCCAACGTCGCGGGGTTCGGCGCCTCCTCGCCCAACGGGCAGAAGCTGCAGCGCCTCGCCCGCCCGCTCGACATCCCGCCGCTCGAACCCATCCCCGAGGATCACGTGCTCACCCGCACCTTCTACCTGCTGCAGGATTTCCCCGGCCGCTTCTCGGGCCGCGGCGTCTGGGTCGAGGCCGCGCCACCGGACGCTGAAAAGGTCGAGGGCATGCCGTTCCGCAACCTCAACGACAACGTCACGCCGGTGGTGATCGGCGGCAACGACTGGGCGGCAGCATGGGCCATGGATGAGACCGGCGCGCCGATGTTCCCCGTGGGCCGCGGCTATGCCGGGGAACGCCAGCGGGAACTGGCCTACCGCTTCGGCGTCAACCTCGTGATGCACGTGCTGACCGGCAATTACAAATCCGATCAGGTGCACGTGCCCGCGCTGCTCGACAGGCTTGGCCAATGACCGGTTCCATCGTCTTCGACCCGCTGCTGCCGTGGTGGCTGATCGCCTGTCTGGGCGGCATGGCGGTTGTCGGTATCGCGCTGGCCCTGCTTCGCGGCCTCTCGGGCTGGCCCCTGCGCGGGCTGGCGGCGCTGGTGGTGATCGCGGCGCTTTCCGGCCCGGCCTACCAGCAGGAAGAGCGTGACCCGCTCACCGATATCGTGCTTCTGGTCGAGGACGGCTCCGCCAGCCAGCGCCTCGCCGACCGCGCCACCGCCACGACAGAGGCCGCCGAAACCCTCGCCGCCCGGCTGGAGGCGCGCGAGAACACCGAGGTGCGCCGCATCACCGTGCCGGACGGCGCCGACAATTCGGGCACGCAGCTCATGACCGCCCTGTCCGAGGCACTGGCCGAGGAACCCAGCGGCCGCGTCGCCGGCGCCATCCTCCTCTCCGACGGGCGCCTGCACGACCTCGACCGCGCCCCGAACCTGCCCGCGCCCCTGCACCTTCTGCACACCGGCCGCGAGGAGGACTGGGACCGCAAGCTGACCGTCGACAACGCCCCCGCCTTCGGCATCCTGGGCGAAGAGATCACCATGACCCTGCGGGTCGACGATGTCGGCGCCGCGCCCGAGGGCGTGAACTCCGTGCCGATCGACATCTCGATCGACGGCGAGGAACCGCAGCGCTACCAGGTTCCCATTGGTCAGGAGATCGACCTGCCGCTGACCCTGCCCCATGGCGGGCGCAACGTGCTGCAATTCTCCACGCCCGAGGCCGAGGGCGAACTGACCGACCGCAACAACACCGCGCTTGTGCAAATCAACGGCGTGCGCGACCGGCTTTCCGTTCTGCTGGTCTCGGGCGAGCCGCATCCGGGCGGGCGCACGTGGCGCAACCTGCTCAAGTCCGACAGCTCGGTCGACCTCGTGCATTTCACCATCCTCCGCCCGCCTGAAAAGCAGGACGGCGTGCCGGTGCGGGAGCTATCCCTCATCGCCTTCCCGACGCGCGAGCTTTTCCTCGAGAAGATCGAGGATTTCGACCTGATCATCTTCGACCGGTACAAGCGGCGCGGCATCCTGCCGTCGCTCTACCTCGACAACGTGCGCGACTATGTCGAAACCGGCGGCGCGGTGCTGATCGCCGCCGGCCCCGATTTCGCCAGCGCCGACAGCCTCTACCGCACGCCGCTGGAATCGGTCGTGCCGGCCCGCCCCACCGCCCGCGTCATCGAACGCCGCTTTCAGCCGCAGGTCACCGATCTGGGCCAGCGCCACCCGGTCACCGCCGGGCTGGAACCGGAAAATGACGAGGGCTGGGGAAGCTGGATGCGCCAGATCGAACTGACCGAGCCGACCGGCGACGTGGTCATGACCGGCGCCGATGACAGCCCGCTTCTGGTGCTCGACCGGGTGGGCGAAGGGCGCGTGGCGCTGCTGGGCTCCGATCACGCCTGGCTCTGGAACCGCGGGTTCGAGGGGGGCGGGCCGCAGCTCGAACTGCTCCGCCGCCTCGCCCACTGGATGATGAAGGAGCCGGAACTGGAGGAAGAGGCGCTCTGGGCCGAGGCCACCGGCCAGCAGATGCGCATCATCCGCCGCTCGCTGTCGGAAACCGTTGGCCCGGTCACGATTACCACGCCCTCGGGCGAGGTCATGGAGATGGAACTGGAAGAGGTCTCGCCCGGCCGCTTCGAGGCCCTGTTCGACGGCCCGGAGATCGGCCTCTACCGGCTTGAGAACGGTGAGCATACCGCCGTGATCGGCCTTGGCCCCGCTTCACCGGTGGAGTTCGAGGAAACCATCGCCAGCGCCGAACCGCTGGCCGAGGTGATCGACGCCACCGGCGGCGGCGCGCTGGCGCTGGCCGAGGGGTTGCCGCGTATTCGTGAAGTACGCGAGGGCCGCCCCGCCGCCGGGCGCGGCTGGATCGGCATCACCCCGCGCGGCGCCTACGAGACCCGCGCTGTCACGCAGCTACCACTCCTGCCCGCATGGCTGGTGCTGGCGCTGGCGGCGGCGCTGATCCTCGGCGGCTGGCTCAGGGAAGGGCGGCGCTGACCGCTCAGGGCGACAGTTCGACCCGCGTCAGCGTATCCGCCCAGCCATGCACCGAACAGTGCGGCTTGATGAAGATTTCGCGCGTCCCGTCGGGGATGACCACGCCGCTGATCGACCGGGTGAAGGGTTGCTCCTTCACATGCGGATGCATCAACTCGCGATGGGCCAGCCGCTCGCCATCCTTGTCGAGCACCTCCCAGCCATCGGCATAATGATCCCAGCCGGTATCGGGATGTTCGAGCGTGACATGCACGTTCCATAACATGCCCACCTTCTCGACCGTGACATCCTTCACCACCGGCTCACCGGCAAAGGCCGCGCCGGCGGCAAGGCCGGCCATCAGGAGAATCCACCGCAACTTCATGGGGCAACCTTAGGTGGGAATCGTATGTCAGGCAGTCACGTCTTTGTGTGCGCCCGCCGCGACCTTATGGCAGAACGCGCGACCTTGCCGAGTTGGCCAATTGGTTATATTACCTTACCAATTGAGGAGATCCCGATGGAAATGCCTGCCCCCAATCCGGACATCCTGTCCAAGAAGGCCGAGATTGTCGAGCGCCTGCTGGACATTCTGCCCACCGACGCGGTCATCTCGGACCCTGCCGAAACCCGCGCCTATGAATGCGACGCGCTGACCGCCTACAAGTGCCCGCCGCTGGCCGCCGTGCTGCCATCGACGACGCAGGAGGTGGCCGACACGCTGCGCATCTGCCACGAGATGGGCGTGCCGGTGGTGCCGCGCGGCTCGGGCACCTCGCTGGCCGGCGGGGCGCTGCCGACCGAGGACAGCGTCATCCTCGGCGTCGCCCGCCTCAACGAGGTGCTGGAAACCGATTACGAGAACCGCTTCATCCGCGTGCAATCGGGCCGCACCAACCTCTCCGTCACCGGCGCGGTCGAAGAGGACGGGTATTTCTACGCCCCCGACCCCTCGTCGCAGCTTGCCTGCGCCATCGCGGGCAATATCGCGATGAACTCGGGCGGGGCGCATTGCCTGAAATACGGGGTGACCACCAACAACCTGCTGGGCGTGACCATGGTGCTGATGGATGGCACCGTGATCGAACTGGGCGGCGCGCATCTCGATGCGGAAGTCTATGACCTGCTCGGCCTGATCTGCGGCTCCGAGGGCCAGCTTGGGGTCGTCACCGAGGCGACCCTGCGCATCCTCCACAAGCCCGAGGGCGCCCGGCCCGTGCTGATCGGCTTCGATTCGAACGAGGTGGCCGGCGCCTGTGTCTCCGACATCATCAAGGCCGGTGTCCTGCCCGTCGCGATCGAGTTCATGGACCGCCCCTGCATCCGCGCCACCGAGGATTTCGCCAAGGCCGGCTATCCCGACTGCGAGGCGCTGCTGATCGTCGAGGTCGAAGGCAGCGAGGCCGAGATCGACGAACAACTCGAAACCATCATGGGCATCGCCCGCACCCACGACCCCGTCGAACTGCGCCAGAGCGGCTCGGCCGAGGAAAGCGCCAAGATCTGGCTGGGCCGCAAATCGGCCTTCGGCGCGATGGGCAATATCAACGACTACATCTGCCTCGACGGCACGATCCCGGTCAGCCAGTTGCCTTACGTTTTGAAACGCATCGGCGAGATGTCGAAGGAGTTCGGCCTCGACGTGGCCAACGTGTTCCACGCGGGCGATGGCAACATGCACCCGCTGATCCTGTTCGACGCCAACAAGCCCGGCGATCTGGAGACCTGTGAGGCATTCGGCGCGGAAATCCTCAAGCTCTGCGTCGAGGTGGGCGGTTGTTTGACCGGCGAGCATGGCGTCGGTATCGAGAAACGCGACTTGATGGCGCATCAGTATGGCGAGACCGACCTTCGTATGCAGATGGCCGTGAAGGACGTGTTCGACCCGAAATGGCTGCTGAACCCCGCCAAGGTGTTCCCGCTGGCGGCCTCCGACGCGCACAGGATCGCCGCCGAGTAAGGGGCGCTGCCCCTCGGCCTGCGGCCTCACCCCGGAGTATTTTTGGAAAGATGAAAGATTTGAGACCCGAGACCGAGGCCGAACTGGCCGGGATCGTGCGTGACACGGGCGAGCCATTGCGCATCCGCGGCGGCGGCACGCGCCCGATCGGCGTGCCGGTGAACGGCGCGCCGCTGACAACGGCGGGGCTGTCGGGCATCGAGCTCTACGAGCCGGGCGCGCTGACGCTGGTGGCACAGGCGGGGACACCGCTGCGCGAGGTCGAGGAGGTGCTGGCGGCGGAAGGCCAGCGGCTGGCCTTCGAGCCGATGGACCATCGCGGCCTGCTGGGCACCGAGGGCGAGCCGACCATCGGCGGGGTCTTCGCCGCCAACGTCTCGGGCCCGAGGCGCATCCAGTGCGGCGCGGCGCGGGATTTCCTGCTGGGCGTGCGCTTCGTCGACGGGCGCGGCGAGGTGATCCGCAACGGCGGACGGGTGATGAAGAACGTGACCGGCTATGATCTCGTCAAGCTGATGGCGGGCAGCTATGGCACGCTGGGCATCCTGACCGAGGTGGCGCTGAAGGTGTTGCCGAGGACGCTGGTGACCGGCTCGCTGTCCTGCGAGGGGCTGGGCGACGAAACCGCCATCCCCGCGCTTTGCCGCGCGCTTGGCTCGCCCTACGAGGTGACCGGCGCGGCGCATATGCAGAACGGGCCGGAGGGCACGCCGCGCACGGTGATCCGGATCGAAGGCACAGAGGCCTCGGTCGCCTATCGTGCGGCGGAGCTTCGGAAGCTGCTTGAACGCTTCGGCGCCTTCGCCATCGACACCGACCCGGACAGCACGAACGCCACATGGCGCGCGATCCGCGACGTGCAGCCGTTCCACGGCAAGGAGGGTGATATCTGGCGCCTCTCCGTGAAGCCCACCGACGCGCCGGGGCTGGTCGCCCGCATCGACGGCGTTGAGGCGCTCTACGACTGGGGCGGCGGGCTGATCTGGCTGTGCGTGCCCAAGGGCACCGCCGCCGCCGACATCCGCAGCGCCGTCGCCGGGACAGGCGGCCACGCCACCCTGATCCGCGGCACGCGGGGCGTCGGCGTGTTCCAGCCGCTTTCGCCCCCCGTCGCCGCCTTGCAGGAGGGCCTGCGCAAGCGGTTCGACCCCAAGGGCCTGCTCAACCCCGGCCTGATGGCCCCGGCAAGCGAGGCAGCCGAATGAAGACCGAATTCACCGAAGCCCAGCTTCAGGATCCTGCCACCGCCCGCTCGAACCAGATCCTGCGCGCCTGTGTGCACTGCGGGTTCTGCACCGCCACCTGCCCCACCTATCAGGTGCTGGGCGACGAACTCGACAGCCCGCGCGGGCGCATCTACCTGATCAAGGACATGCTGGAGAACGACCGCCAGCCTGACGAGAAGACCGTCAAGCATATCGACCGGTGCCTGTCGTGCCTTGCCTGCATGACGACCTGCCCCTCGGGCGTGCATTACATGCACCTCGTCGATCACGCGCGGGAATATATCGAGGAGCGCTACCAGCGCCCCATGTACGAGCGGATGCTGCGCTGGACGCTGGCCAAGATCCTGCCCTACCCGACCCGCTTCCGCCTTGCCCTTCTGGGCGCCAAGATCGGCCGGCCCTTCGCGCGGCTGATGCCCGACGCGCGGCTGAAAGCGATGCTGGAGATGGCGCCGAAGCGCATCCCCCCCGTCAGCCGCAATGACGACCCCCAGACATTCCCCGCGCAAGGAGAGCGCCGCAAGCGCGTGGCGCTGATGACGGGCTGTGCGCAGCGGGCGCTCAACACCGATATCAACGATGCCACCATTCGCCTGCTCACCCGGCTGGGCTGTGACGTTGTCGTGGCCGAGGGCGCCGGCTGTTGCGGGGCGCTGACCCATCACATGGGCAAGACGAAAGAGAGCCACGCCACGGCGGCCAAGAACATCCGCGCCTGGGCGGCGGAGATGGATGGCGACGGGCTCGACGCGATCGTCATAAACACCTCGGGCTGCGGCACCACCGTGAAGGATTACGGCCACATGTTCCGGCAGGAGGCGCTGGCCGAGGATGCCGCGCGGGTCTCGGATATTGCGATGGACGTCTCGGAACTGCTGATGACGCTCGACCTGCCCGAAGGCGGCGAAAAGGGCGTCAACGTCGCCTATCACGCCGCCTGCTCGCTCCAGCACGGGCAGCAGATCAAGACCTATCCGAAAGACCTGCTCAAGCGCGCCGGGTTCACCGTGACGGAACCCGCCGACAGCCATCTCTGCTGCGGTAGCGCGGGCACCTACAACCTGATGCAACCCGCCATCTCGAAACAGCTCAAAGACCGCAAGGTGCGCACACTGGAAGCGAAGAACCCCGACATCATCGCCGCCGGGAATATCGGCTGCATGATGCAGATCGGCAGCGGCACCGAGGTGCCGGTCGTGCATACCGTGGAACTGCTCGACTGGGCCACCGGCGGGCCGAAACCGCCCGCCCTGAACGAGGGCGCCACACCCGTTCCCAACCTGCGCGGGGCGCCCTAATTTGGCCCAAATGGATTGCTAGCCACCTTCGAAACAAGATCAATCGGAGGGGCAATGTTCCGACCTGTCGCAGCGCTTATCATTCTGGTTCTGACCGGGGCCACGGCGCTGGCCGATACCCGGCTGAAACGGCTCGACACCGGCGATGATGGCCGCGGGTGGGAAGCGGTCGGGCGGCTCGATATCGACGGGCGCGGGTTTTGCACCGGGGCGCTGATCGCGCCGAACCTCGTGCTGACGGCGGCGCATTGCCTTTATGACAAGTCCACCGGCGACCGGGTCGATCATGCCCGTATCGATTTCCTTGCCGGCTGGCGCAATGGCCGCGCCTCGGCCTATCGCAAGATCCGCCGGGCTGTGGCCCATCCCGACTACGTCTACGAGGCCGCCGTCTCGGCCGACCGGGTGCGCAATGACGTGGCGCTGCTGGAACTCTTCCACCCTATCCAGAACACGCAGGTCGTGCCCTTCCTGACAGATGAACGCCCCCACAAGGGGCAGGAGATCGGCATCGTCTCCTACGCCCGCGACCGGTCGGAGGCGCCCTCGCTTCAGGAAATCTGCGACGTGGTCGCCCGCCAGCAGGGCGTGCTGGTCATGTCCTGCGATGTCGATTTCGGCGCCTCGGGCGCGCCGATCTTCAGCTTCACCTCCGGTCAGCCGCGGGTGGTTTCCGTGGTTTCGGCCATGGCACAGGTCGAGGGGCGCAAGGTGTCGCTCGGCACCCAGCTCACCCAGCCGCTGCACGATCTGATGGGCGCGCTGGACGCGGGCGAGGGGTACTTTCAGTCCGACGCGCCGCAGATGTCCGCCACGGGCGAGCGCCGCGATATCGGCGCCAAATTTGCCAAGCCCGGCGGCTCTTGAAATCCTCGAAAGGCTTCCCAGATAAGCGACACCGGCGCCGCCAAGCGGGCCGGTGACATAGCTGCCTGTCCCCGTGGGAAGGCATTCACATACGGGATCGCTCAAAGGAGGATGACCCATGCGTAACTTCGATCTTGCACCGCTTTACCGTGCAACCGTCGGTTTCGATCAGATTGCGGACATGATGGACCGTGTCCTTGCCGCAGACATCAATCAGCCGACCTACCCCCCCTACAATATCGAGAAGACCGCCGATGATGCCTATCGCATCTCGATCGCCGTCGCCGGTTTCGCCGCCGACGACCTGATGGTCGAGGTCAAGGACGGCGCGCTTGTCGTGTCGGCCCGCAAGGCCGAGGATGACAGCCAGCGCAGCTTCCTGCATCGCGGCATCGCCACCCGCGCGTTCGAGCGCAAGTTCCAGCTTGCCGATCACGTGCGCGTCACCGGCGCGTCCCATGCCGACGGCATGCTGCATATCGACCTTGTTCGCGAGGTGCCCGAGGCGCTGAAACCCCGCCGCATCGCCATCGCCAACGGCGACTCGGTCGAGAAAGACGTGGTCGACGCGGAAACCGTCAACTAAAACGGATGGCCGGGCCCATCGCCCGGCTATCGCCAGGATCTTGCCCGGCCGGTCATCCCGGCCGGGTTTTTCATACCGTCCGCCGGGCAAGCAGCAGCGTCTCGCCCGCCGGACCAATCAGTAGCAGCGCGCCGGTCTCGTCGATGTCGAACCGCACCACGTGCTGCAACGCATCGAGCAGCCGCTGTTCCTGCGTCATCATCGCCTCGGGGCAGCCCATCATCGTCACACCCATCTGGCCGAACCCCAGCCCTTCGCCATCCAGCATGTAGATGCCCGAGAACCGGTTGCAGCCGGTGCGCCCCGACACGCGCCCATCGGCGTCGAACCCGATGGTGATGTTCGACCCGTCGATGATGCCCATCTCGCCGACATCCTCGATCTGCCATTCCGCGCCGGTCAGCAGGCTTGCGGCATCGCCGCCACAGCCGCGCATCTCCTGCCCGTCCAGCGCCAGCGCGGCGCGGTGCGGATAGGGCATGCCGGTGGCATCGTCGTGGCAAATCTCCTCCTCCAGCCGCAGGCGGGCCTCGATATCGGGCATGTTGAGCACGTAGGCGCCGGTTTCGACCTCCACCTCCGGCCGGGGCGTGGTGAGCTGAAGATCACCGTAATCGGCCACCAGTTCTGCCTCGGCCTCACCGATGGTCACGTACCAGCCGGGCTCGTTGCCCACGGCAGTGTAGGGCTCCGGCGTATGCTCGACCTTGGCGCATCCGGCCTCGGGCTCCGACCCCAGCGTCAGCGTCGCCTCGGTGCCCTGCGACCAGAACGTCACCTCCGGGTCGGATTTGGCGACGAAACGCGACCCTTCGTCGGCCGGGGCCTCCTCCATCGCGTAATCCTGCCCGCCGACCCGCAGGGTGGGCGTATCGTCGACCAGCCCGAACTCCACGCTCGTCTCGCCGCAAGAAAAATACGAGGTGAAGGCCAGCGGCGTATATTGCCGAAGCCGCACATCGCCGAGGTCGATATCCTCCGCCCCCGCGCCGATACGAATGCCCTTGGCCAGCCACATCGGCTCATCCTCCACCCGAACCACCGCAGTCAGCGTTCCGCTCAGCCCGCCGGGCACCTCCACCTCGAACGGCAGGGGCACCTGCGAGCCATCCGTCGTGAAGCGGCTCTCGCCCAGCGTCGCATCGAGCGCGCCTTTCACCTCGACGACCACCTCCGCCCCCTCGGGCAGGGCGATCCGTTGCAGGTAAATCAACTGGCCGGAAATGGTCCGGCCGCCCTCCTGCGCACTCGCCGGCACGCTCAGCATCAGCGCAAGAAAAAAGGAAAGGGCAAATCGCACCATGTGACATCTCCAACAGGAATCATTTCCGTAATTACCACCTAGGCCTTGAACCCCTGAAGACGAAGGCCGTTCCGTCGTTTGTTCGCAATAAACCGCGCGCGCCGGGACAGTGGCGCGCGCGGGGTGGCAAGACGGCGGAGCTACACCGCCTCGCCACGAGGGCCAGATGCTGCTCGATATGGCCCTTGTCTCAGTTCCGGTCGAGGCTCTGCGCCAGCCGCATCAGCCGCACGGCCTCGGCGCGGTAGCCATAGGGATCCTCTCCTTTCGCGGAATTCGCCAGCGCGATGGCGTCGTCACAGGTCCAGCCGTTGAGGTAGGGGCTGTCCCGCAGGATCTGCCCGAACCCGGCAATCGCGGCAGCAAAGCGCATGTCGTCGGTCGTCTCGCCCCCCGCCACGATCGGCGTCTCGATCAACTGGCTGGTCTCTTCGCCCGGCGCCTTGTAGCGCAGCTTCAGGTAACCCAGCTCGTCACTGGCATTCTGCGTCTCCGCATCGCCATAGCGCAGCGGATCGGTCAGCCGCCCGTCCGAATTGACCAGCGTCACCTCGTAGATCGCCGTCACCGAATGGCCCGCGCCGATATCGCCCGCATCCACCGTGTCATTGTTGAAATCATCCCGATTCAGCGCCCGCGTCTCATACCCGATCAGCCGGTATTCGGCGACCACACCGGGGTTGAACTCCACCTGTATCTTCACGTCATCGGCAATCGGGTAAAGCGCCCCGGTGAACTGATCCACAAGCACTTTCTGCGCCTCCGACAGCGTGTCGATATAGGCCGCCTGCCCGTTCCCGTTCTGCGCCAGCGACTGCATCACCGCATCGTCGAGGTTGCCGCGTCCGAAGCCCAGCACCGAAAGATACGTCCCGCTCTCACGCTTGTCCGAGATGAAGCGTTCCAGCGCGTCCGGGTCGCTGATGCCAACGTTGAAATCGCCATCGGTGGCAAGGATCACGCGGCTCACCTCGCCCTCTTCGGTCATGCCCTCGGCCACCGCATAGGCCTGCTGCAACCCGTCCTGCCCGGCGGTGTTGCCCCCGGCGCTCAGGTTGTCGAGCGCCCCGAGAATGGTGTCCCGCTCCGCCGCCGAGGTGGGCTCCAGCACCTGCCCCGCACTGCCCGCGTAGGTCACGATCGACACCTGATCCTGCGCGCTCAGCTTCGACAGCATCAGCGCCAGCGACTGTTTCAGAAGCGGCAGCTTGTCCGGGTGCTCCATCGACCCCGACGTGTCGATCAGGAAGACAAGGTTCAGCGGCGGCCGGTCCTCGACCGCCGGCAACTCGCCCTGGATACCGATATGCACAAGCTGCGTGTCGGGGTTCCACGGCGTGTCGGTCACGCTCACGGTCGAGCGGAACGGCGCATCGCCCTCCGCCGGGGCGGCGTAATCATAGGGGAAATAATTGATCATCTCCTCGATCCGCACCGCCTCGTGCGGTGGCATCACGCCCCCGATCAGCGAGGAGCGCACCACGGCATAAGAGGCCGTATCCACATCGATCGAGAAGGTCGAGACCGGGTCCTCCGCCGTCACCTTCAGCGTGTTGGGCTCGGCATTGGCATACGCCTCCGTATTGTTCTCGGGCCGGATAAGCACATCCCGCTGCCCCGCCGGCGCGGTGTTGTTCAGCGTCTCGGCGGCAAAGCCGCGCAACGCCTCGGTCGGCGCGGCCTGCATCCGCGGCGCGGGGCTGGGCGGGGCGGCGCCGGCCATGTCATCGGCGGCCAGCGACTCGGCCGCTTCCATCTCGGCCAGCCCGCCCACGGCTTCCTGCGATTTCCGCGCCCGGCCTTCCTCGGGCGCCACGGTCTTCTGCACCGCGGGCCCCGGCCGGAACATGTCGCGCCCGGCCTGCCAGTCGGGCACCACCACGACGAGGCCCAGCGCCACCAAAGCGGTGGTCGCCGACATCATCCCGCGCGAAGAAAGTTGTGTCGTTATCATTCTTGTTACTCCTCTGAACCAGCCCCTCCCAGGGCCTTCAGAGGTAAGACGCGCCCCCGCCCGGCTTTCTTGGAGCCGGTCGAAATTTTCCTGCGCGATGGTGAAGTTGGCAGCCTTCCGCCCCGCGTCGGGCACGGGGGTGGCGGCCTGCATCGCCTGCTTCAGATCGTCGAGGTCGTCGCTCATGCCTGATCCTCTTTCTCGCGCTGTGCGCGCAACCGCTTCTTTGCCTCCGAGATGCGCCAGCTCACCGTGCCGGGCGCCACGCCCAGAACCTCGGCCGCCTCTTCATGGCTGAGATCGTCCAGCACCAGCGCCAGCGTATCGCGCAGCTCTTCCGGCAGCGCCCGCATCGCCTGTGTCAGCCAGTCCACCGCCTCCGCCGCCTCGTCATGGGCGGCGCGCCGGTTCACTTCCCAGTCGCCCCAGCCCTCGGCGTGGCGCGCCCGTGTCGCGGCCTTGCGCCGCCGGTCATGGGCGGCGTTGACCACCACCCGCCACAGCCACGTGCCGAACCGTGCCTCGCCGCGAAACCCCTGCAACCGCGAGGGCAGCGCGGCACAGACATCCTGCGTCAGGTCCTCGGCCTCGGCCGCGGCCCCGGTCAGGCGGAAGGCCAGCCGGAAAACCCTGTCGTAATGCCGCTCGAGCAGCAGGGTAAAGGCGTGCCGATCCCCTCCCGCCGCGGCCCTTGCAAGGCTTTCATCACTTGTTTCCATGCGCATCACGTTTGTTGGACGCGCGCGAATGGTCAATCCTTGGCGGACGCGAAAGATTTTTTGGAGGTTCTTGGCGGGACCGGATCGGCCCCTTCAAGAGTAAACGCCCCCGCAGCTTCTGCGAGGGCGCTCCGTCTTGACTGTACCGCGGCTTCAGACCGAGGCGCAGATGTACTTCATTTCGAGGAACTCGTCGATCCCGTGATGGCTGCCCTCGCGGCCGAGCCCAGATTGCTTGACCCCGCCGAACGGCGCCACCTCGGTCGAGATGATGCCGGTGTTCACACCGACGATCCCGTATTCCAGCGCCTCGGCCACCTTCGTCACGCGGCTCATATCCTTGGCGTAGAAATAGCTGGCCAGACCGAAGATCGTGTCATTCGCCATCTCGATCACGTCATCCACCGTGTCGAACTTGAACAGCGGCGCCAGTGGCCCGAACGTCTCGTCCTTGCTGACCACCATGTCCTGCGTCACGCCCGTAAGGATCGTCGGCGGCAGGAAATAGCCCTGCCCCTCCATCGGCTCGCCACCGCCCATGAGCACGTTGGCACCCTTCGACTTGGCATCGGCCACGTGTTCCTGCACCTTCTCGATGGCATCGCCGTTGATGAGCGGGCCGAGCGACGTGCCCTCTTCCAGCCCATCGCCGATCTTAAGCTTCTCGACCGCCACCTTCAGCTTCTCGGCAAAGGCATCGTAAACCCCGGCCTGCACGTAAATCCGGTTGGCACAGACACAGGTCTGCCCGTTATTGCGGAACTTGCACATGATCGCGCCCTCGACGGCGGCATCCAGATCGGCATCGTCGAACACGATGAAGGGCGCGTTCCCGCCCAGCTCCATCGAGCATTTCATCACCTGATCGGCGGCCTGCCGCAGCAGGATGCGCCCCACCTCGGTCGAGCCGGTGAAGGTCAGCTTGCGCACCACCGGGTTCTCGCAGAACTCCTTGCCCACCGCCGAGGAACTCGACGAGGTCACGATGCTGAACACGCCTTTCGGAATGCCCGCCCGCTCGGCCAGAACGCCCATGGCGGTGGCCGACAGCGGCGTCTCGGCCGCCGGACGCCCGACAAAGGCACAGCCCGCGGCCAGCGCCGGCCCGGCCTTGCGGGTGATCATCGCGTTGGGGAAGTTCCACGGCGTGATCGACGCGGCCACGCCGATCGGCTGCTTGATCACAGTGATCCGCTTGTCGCGCTGGTGGCCGGGGATGGTCTCACCGTAAATGCGCTTGGCCTCCTCGGCAAAGAACTCGATGAACGACGCGCCATAGGCGATCTCGCCCTTGGCCTCGGCCAGCGGCTTGCCCTGCTCGGCCGTCAGGATGATGCCCAGATCGTCCTGGTTCTCCATCATCAGGTCGAACCACTTGCGCAGCACGGCGGCGCGCTCCTTGCCCGTCCACTGCGCCCATTCCTTCTGCGCCTTGCCCGCGGCCTCGATCGCCTTGGCCACCTGCGCCCGGCTCATGTCGGCGACGTTGGCGATCACGTCGCCGCGCGCCGGGTTAGTCACCTCGAACGTACCGTCGTCGCCGTCCACCCACTCGCCGCCGGCATAGGCCTGCTCGGCCACGAGGCTGGGGTCTTTCAGCAAGGATTTCAGGTTCGTCGTATCAGGCATCAGTCGGTCCTCCCGGAAAATGGTTGACCAAAGGCAAACCACTTGGCGGCCGGAATGTCCAGATCACCCGGCGCCCTTGTCCGGGCAAGGCACCGCCCCGTCTTTCATCTTTCCAAAAATACTCAAAATCCCGCCGCCTCAGTCGGGCGCCAGCATATACCCCTCGCCCCGCACCGTCTGAAGGTAGCGCGGCTGTTTCGGATCGGTCTCGATCTTCCGCCTGAGCCGCGTGATCTGAACATCCACCGCCCGCTCCTGCGCCTGCCCCTTGTCGCGGCCCAGATCCTCGACCAGCTTCGCCCGGCTCACCGGCTCCCGCAGATGCTCCGAGAAGATCCGCATAAGCTGCACCTCCGTCGCGGTCAGCCGCACCGGCTCCTCCCCCCGCAACAGCTCCGACCGCTCGATATCGAACCGCACCGTGCCAAGCTGCAGCACCTTGGGCGCCATCGTCTCGGCCGGCGCCACCGGCATCCGCCGCAGGATCGCGTTGATCCGAAGCAGCAATTCCTTCGGTTCGAACGGCTTGGCAAGGTAATCGTCCGCCCCGGCCTCCAGCCCCTTGATCCGGTCCTCGGTCTCACCCTTGGCGGTCAACAGCAGGATCGGCGTCAGGATCGTCTCGCGCAGCGCCTTGGTCAGCGCCACCCCATCCTCCCCCGGCATCATCACGTCGAGCACGATCATGTCGAACTCCAGCCCCGACAGGATGCGCCGTGCATGGGCCGCATCTCGCGCGGCGGAAACGAGAAACCCGTGCCGCGCAAGAAACTTGCGCAGCAGCCCGCGAATGCGCTCGTCGTCATCCACGATCAGCAGGTGCGGCGACGGCTCGCTCATGCGCCGTTCTCCCGGATGCGGTAATACATCTTGCGCAGCTCGGGCTCCATCATCGCTTCCAGCACCTGCCGGAACCCCGCCACCGCCTCCGGCCCCGCCGCGCGATAGGCGGCCCGCATCCGCGCCCGCTGTGCATCCGAAATCTTCCGCTCCAGCGCGATCCCGTCCTCGGTCAGGAACAGGTTCCGCTCCCGCTTGTCGGTGGCGCCCACCCGGCTTTCCACCAGCCCGTTCTCGATCAGCGTGCGCAGCACCCGGTTCAGCGATTGCTTGGTCACACCCAGAATGCCAAGCAGGTTGTTGACCGTCGTACCCGGATTGCGGGCAATGAAATGCAACGCCCGGTGATGCGCCCGGCCATAATCCATCGTCGCCAGAATCCGGTCCGGGTCGGCGGTGAACCCGCGATAGGCAAAGAACATCGCCTCGATCCCCTGTCGAAGCTGCTCGTCGGTCAGAAACAGCAGGTTTTCACCGCCCTGAACGTCCGGCATGGCCCCTCCACATCACAAGTTCCACGTTCCACCCCCGACATTATGTCAGCTTTGTTGACATTCCAAGATCAAACTGGTAGCGAATCGCAGTTTCCGCGCAACTTTATGTCCGGTTCGGACGTAAGTAACGCAATAATCGGAAACGCGAGCCTTGAGAAGGAGTACGAAGATGGCTGGCTATGATGACCGCGACGGACAGATCTGGATGGATGGCACGCTCGCCGACTGGCGCGATGCGAATGTACACATCCTGACCCACGCGCTGCACTATGCCAGTTCGGTATTCGAGGGCGAGCGGGCCTATAACGGCAAGATCTTCCGAAGCCGCGAGCATTCCGAGCGCCTGCACTACTCCGCCGGCCAGCTCGATTTCGAAATCCCCTTCACGGTTGACCAGATCGAGGCCGCCAAGGAAGAGGTGCTCAAGGCCAACGGCCTGACCGATGCCTATGTGCGCGCCGTCGCATGGCGCGGGGCCGGCCCCGACATGGGTGTCGCCTCCGCCGGCAACCCGGTGCGGCTGGCCATCGCGGCATGGGAATGGGGCGCCTATTACGGCGACGCCAAGATGAAGGGCGCCAAGCTCGACGTCTCCAAGTGGAAGCGCCCCAGCCCCGAAACCATCCCCAGCCACGCCAAGGCCGCGGGCCTCTACATGATCTGCACCCTGTCGAAACACGCGGCCGAGGCGAAAGGCTGCTCCGACGCCATGATGTTCGACTATCGCGGCTACGTGGCCGAGGCGACCGGCGCCAACATCTTCTTCGTCAAGGACGGCGAGGTGCACACGCCCAAGCCCGACTGCTTCCTCAACGGCCTGACCCGCCAGACGGTGATCAGCATGCTCGAGGAACGGCAGGTCAAGGTCCACGAGCGCCACATCATGCCCGAGGAGCTGGAAAGCTTCCAGCAATGCTGGCTGACCGGCACCGCGGCAGAGGTCACCCCCGTGGGCCAGATCGGCGACTACAATTTCGAGGTGGGCTCGCTCACCCGTGACATCGCCGAAGGCTACGAGCAACTCGTCCGTACCTGACCCTTGCGCACTATCCGCGAGGCTCTCGAAAAAGCAGGGGTGAAGGACGGCGCCACGCTGTCCTTCCACCATCACCTCCGCAACGGCGATGACGTCATGCGGCAGGTGCTCGCCGCCTGCTCCACCGCCGGCCTGCGCGACCTCCATATCGCGCCTTCCTCCCTCTTCCCCTGCCATGCCTCCCTGATCCCGTTCCTCGAAAACGGCACCGTCACCCGCATCACCACCTCCTACATGACCGGCCCCTTGGCCGATGCCGTGCGCTCCGGCCTCCTGCCGCATCCGGTCCGCCTGCAATCGCACGGCGGGCGGGCGGCGGCCATTGCCTCGGGCCGCCTGCCCATCGACGCCACCTTCATCGCCGCGCCCGCCGTCGATGGCGCGGGCAACCTCACCGGCGCCACCGGCCCCGCCGCCTGCGGGCCGCTGGGCTACCCGATGGTCGATGCCGCCCACGCGCGCCACGTCATCGCGCTCACCAACCACGTCACGCGCGACCTGCCCCGCATCTGCATCCCCGGCCATCAGGTTCACACCATCGTCGAGACCGACCATATCGGTGACGCCTCCCAGATAGCCTCCGGCACCACCGGCCGCGCGCCTTCCCCCAAGGGGCAGGCCATCGCCGATCTCACCGCGCAACTCATCGCCTGCTCCGGCCTGCTGCAGAACGGCTTCCGCTTCCAGACCGGCGCGGGCGCCACCTCCCTCGCCGTGGCCCATGCCCTCGCACCGATCATGCGGGATCGCGCCATCACCGGCGCGTTCGCCGCCGGCGGCATCACCGGCGCGCTGGTCGACATGTTCCGCGCGGGTCTCTTCCAAACCCTCCGCGACGTGCAGGCTTTCGACCTGCCCGCCGTCCGCTCCTATGCCGAAGACGCGGGTCATCTGCCCATGTCCGCCGAAACCTATGCCAGCCCCGACCGCCCCGACAGCATCGCCCGGCAACTCGACGTGATGATCCTCGGCGCGGCCGAGATCGACATGGAGTTCAACGTCAACGTCACCTGTGCCAGCGACGGCCGGATCATCGGCGGCTCCGGCGGCCATGCCGACACCGCCTCGGGCGCCGCCCTGCCCATCGTCACCACCCAGCTTGCCGCCGCAGGCTTCCCCAAGCTGGTGCGCTCCCTCACCTGCCTCACCACCCCCGGCGCGACCATCGGCGCCGTCGTCACCGAGGCCGGCATTGCGATCCACCCCTCGCGCCCCGAACTGGCCGAGCGCGCCCGCCGTGCCGGTCTGCCCGTCGCCACCCTCGACGACCTCCGCCGCAAGGCCGAAACAGGCACTGTTCCACCCGAAAACACCCGGGGTACCGGCAAACCCGTCGCGCTCTGCGAAGCGCCCGACGGCCAGATCATCGACGAGATTCGCGCGCCCTGATCCTCCACCCCCGGCACCCCTCCGCCCGTCACAAAAGCTTCGCCGGAACTTCAAATTCCCGTTGGCTTCCGGTCACGAAACATCGGTCATTACCGCGGCACACCGATCTTTCAGGAAACCGCGAAGGAGACCCACATGACCAAGCTGATCCGCCCCACCCGCCGCGCCGTTCTGGCCTCCGGCACCGCGTTCGCCGCCACGCTCGCCATGCCCGCCCTCAGCCGCGCCGCCTCGCGCCCGGTCTTTACCCACGGTGTGCAATCCGGCGATGTCGACAAATCCTCCGGCATGATCTGGACCCGCACAGACCGTCCTTCAAAGGTGATGATGGAGGTCTCGACCACCGAAAGCTTCGACAACGCCATGAAGCTGCCCCCGCTCGACGCCCTGCCCGAAAGCGATTTCGCCGTGAAGCGTCTGGTCGAGGGCCTCCCCTCGGATCAGGACATCTTCTACCGCTTCACCGCCCATGACCTCTCCGACATCAACGCCACCAGCGAGCCGGTCACCGGCCGCTTCCGCACCGCCCCCGCCGGCCGCCGCGACATCCGCTTCGCATGGTCGGGCGACACCGCCGGCCAGGGCTGGGGCATCGACGACGAGGGGATGGCCACCTACGCCACCATGGCGAAACACACCCCCGATTTCTTCCTGCACTCGGGCGACACCATCTATGCCGACGGCCCGATGACCGACGAGGTCGAGAAGGATGGCGAGGTGATCTGGAAGAACACCACCCTCATCGACGAGAAACGCAAGGTCGCCGAAACCCTCGATGAATACCGCGCCCAGTGGAAATACAACATGATGGACGAGCATGTTCTGGCCCTCAACGCCACCGTGCCCACCTTCTTTCAGTGGGACGACCACGAGGTGGTGAACAACTGGTCCTCCTCCCGCTCGCTGATGGAGGACGACCGCTATTCCGAGAAGTCGGTTCACGTTCTCGCCGCCCGCGCCGCCCGCGCCTTCCACGAGATGACGCCGATCCGCTACACCCCGGCCGAGCCGGGCCGCGTCTATCGCAAGATCTCCTACGGGCCCATGCTCGAGGTGTTCTTCCTCGACCTGCGCTCCTATCGCGGCCCCAATTCCGAGAACATGCAGGACGAACTGACCGACGCGTCCCGCATTCTCGGCGCCCAGCAGATGGCGTGGCTCAAGCGCGAACTGACCCAATCCTCGGCCACGTGGAAGGTCATCGCCTGCGACATGCCCATCGGCCTCGTCGTGGGCGGTGGCGAGGAAGCCATCGGCAACGGCGACAACGGCCCGGCCAAGGGCCGCGAACTGGAAATCGCCGAGCTTCTGCGCTTCATCAAGACGGCCAACATCACCAACACCGTCTGGTTCACCGCCGATGTTCACTATACCGCCGCGCATTACTATAACCCCGACAAGGCCCAGTTTCAGGATTTCGCCCCGTTCTGGGAATTCGTCTCGGGGCCGCTCCACGCCGGCACGTTCGGCCCGAACGACCTCGACATGACCTTCGGTCCGGAAGTGAAATACGTGAAGGCCCCGACCGAGGAACAGGGCGCCAACCTGCCCCCTTCGGCCGGCCTGCAATTCTTCGGCCTCGTGGATATCGACGGCGCCACCCAGCAGATGACCGTCCGCCTGATGGACCGCGCGGATACCGAACTGTGGTCGATCACGCTCGACCCGGAAGGCATGGCGATCTGAGCCAACGCCCGTGGCAAACAAAAAGGGCGGCGCATCGCGCCGCCCTTTCTTTATTCCGTAACCCGGCTCAGCCCGGCGACAGCCCCCGCAGCCGCTCCGACCGGCGCCGCAACAGCTCCACCGTGGTCAGCAGCACGATCGAGATCGACACAAGGATCGTCGCAACCGCCAGAATGGTCGGCGAAATCTGCTCACGCAGGCCGGTGAACATCTGCCACGGCAGCGTTTTCTGCCCGGCCGAGCCCACGAACAGCACCACCACCACCTCGTCGAAGGAGGTGATGAAGGCGAATAGCCCCCCGGAAATCACCCCCGGAAGGATCAGCGGCATCTGCACCCGGAAAAAGGTCGTCACCGGGTCGGCGCCCATGTTCGCCGCCGCCCGCGTCAGCGACCGGTCGAAGCCCACCAGCGTCGCCGTCACCGTGATGATGACAAAGGGAATGCCCAGCGCGGCGTGCGCCAGAACAACGCCCCAATAGGTACCCTGAAGCCCCAGCCGCGAGTAAAAGAAATACATCCCCGCCGCCGAGATGATCAGCGGCACGATCATCGGCGAGATCAGGATCGCCATGATCGGCCGGCGGAACGGCACATGTTCCGAGCTCAGCCCGATCGCCGCCAGCGTCCCGAAGCTCACCGACAGAAGCGTCGCCACCGGCGCGATCGAGACCGAGTTCCACAGCGCCTGTTGCCAGTCCGGCGAGTTGAAGAAATCGCGGTAGTGCTTCAGCGAATAGCCTTCCGGGTCGAAGGAGAGCATCTCCGGCGTGAAGGTAAAGAAATCCTCGGCGTTGAAGCTCAGCGGCATCACCACCACGATCGGCGTGATCAGGAAGAAGAAGATCATCCCGCAGATCACCCGGAACGCGAAATGCCCCAGCACCTGCCCCGGTGTCAGATACGGCAACAGGTTCGCCCGGTACCGACCCTGCCCGATCCAGTAGATGAACCAGCCGTAGAACAGCCCGAAAATCGCCCCCACGACGATCCCCGGTATCTCGCCGAACACATAGCCCCCGGCGGCAAACAGCCCCACCATGGCCCAGCGGAACGGTTTTTCCATGCTCTCGCTCAACACGCCCTGCGCGAGGTAGGTCAGGATCGCCAGAAGCACCGCCCCGGCAAGCACCCCCTGCCAGATCGAGCCCTGCGCGGCCCCCACGAAGATCCCGGCAAAGGCACCCGCCGCCGCCACCACGGGCACCGAAAAGCTCAGCGGCTTCTTCTCGACATACTTGAGTGTGTACGTGGCCATGCTTGCCTATCCCAGCTTCACGTTGTCGATGCCCACGATCCTGTCATAGGCCCAGTAGAGGAGCAGAACCGCCGCCAGGAGAATCGACCCCAGCGCGGCCGCAAGGCCCCAGTTGAGCGAGGACGAGATGTGATAGGCGATCCGGTTTGAAATGAACGTGCCGGTCGTGCCGCCGACGATCTCGGGCGTGATGTAATACCCGATGGACAGGATGAAGACGAGGATCGAGCCTGCGCCGATCCCTGGCACCGATTGCGGGAAATAGACCCGCCAGAACGCCGTCCACTGCGTCGCCCCGAGCGATCGCGCGGCCCGCACATAGGAGGGCGGGATCGTCGACATCACCGAATACATCGGCAAAATCATGAACGGCAGAAGGATATGCGTCATCGCCACGATCGTGCCGAACTGGTTGTTGATCATCACCAGCCGGCCGAAATCATCCACCAGCCCCAGCCAGACCAGCACGTCGTTGATCACCCCCTGCTGCTGCAGCATCACCTTCCACGCGCTCGTCCGCACCAGAAGCGATGTCCAGAACGGCAGCAACACCAGGATCATCAGCAGGTTCGCCGTGCGCATCGGCAGGTTCGACAACAGGTAAGCCACAGGATAACCCAACAGGATACACGCCCCGCAGATCATCAGTGACATGAACAGCGTCCGCTGGAACAGCATGATGTAGATCTGCTGGTTCTCCGGCCGCGCCTCGGCCCCGTCGATGCCCTTCTGCATATCGACGGCGTTCAGGAAATAGCCGCTGGTAAACTCCGGGCTGTAGGTCTGGATCGTGCGCCAGTTGGCGTTCTCGCCCCAGTCCTCGTCCATCTCGAGGAAGGCCTCCTTGAACGCGATTGCCGGCTGATCCGCCAGCATCTCCTGCGCCGCGCGCAGCTCCTCGGCGCCGGGGCCGTCATAGTCCGACAGGTCGGCACCCGCCTGCAACTCTTGGATCAGCGCAACCTTGACGGCCTCCCACGGCTCTTCCTCGGCCACGACATCCTCTTCGGCCACCACGGTGAAGAGCGCGAAGGCGGAATACTGGTTGACCGTGCGCGGCAGAATCTGCGTGATCGCCGACCCCGGCAGATAGCCGACATCGCCGCTGAAAGTGTCGCCCGTCAGCGTCTCCAGCAATCGCCGCTGCATATCCAGCGGCTCGGCGGTCGGCGCCGAATTCGGGCCGCCGGTCATCAATTCGTACCAGAACGCCTCGTCTTCCCAGACCTCGTTGAGGTCTTCCAGCGCGTCGATCTGGTCCTCGCCGATATCGTCCACGCTCCGCCCGCTGCCCCGGAAGAGCGAGGACAGACCCGTCTGTTCATAGTTCAGGCGAGAGCCCAGCCGCGTATGCTCCTTGGCCTCGGCGGCGATGAACAGGTCATAATAGAAACTCTCGAAAACCTCTTCGCCCGGCGCCCCCTCCTGCGAGGCGTCCCAGTCCGACAGGCTGGCCACCGTACGCGGCAGGGTGTTCGAAACGATCTGGTTTTCCACCGACCGGAACAGCATGTCGACGATGGGCGCGATAAAGGTGACAAGCACGAAGATCAAAAGCGGCGCGATCAGCATCAGCGCCCGCATCTTCTGAACCCTGAGCGCCCTTGCAAGGCTGCGTTTCAGCGGCGTGCCGTCCGCGGAGAGCATGCGCCCGTCCTTGTCGACATTGTCCACGGCCTTGGCCTGGTCGCGCGGGTCATCCGCCTTCGGAGCATCGACCGTCTTCGGATCGGTTGTGCCGTCGCTCATGCTGGTCCCCGTCACCCTGTTGGGTTGTCTCTTTCTTTGCAGGGAGGGCCCGGGCGCACCGGGCCCTCCCCGTTTGGTTCAGTCAGACAGGCCTATCAGCCGGCCAGCCACGACTGGAATTTCGCGTCGATATCGTCGCGATAGTCAGCCCAGAACTCGTAGTTGTAGAGGAAGGTGTTTTTCGAGTTCTCCGGATCGGTCGGCATGTGCGGCGCCATGTCGATGCCCAGCTCGGCGTGCTGGCCAACCATCGGAGCCGACGATTCACGGGCCGGGCCGTACGAGATGTACTTGGCCTGATCCGCAAGGCGCTGCGTGTCCGTGGCGAACATGATGAAGTCGAGCGCACGAGCCAGACGATCTTCCGGCAGGTTCGCCGGGATGATCCAGCCGTCAAGGTCGAACACCTGCGCGTCCCACATCATGGCAACGGGCTGGCCCTGCTCCTCGATCACGCTGAACAGGCGGCCGTTATAGGTCGAGCCCATGAAGACCTCGCCATCCGCCAGAAGCTGCGGCGTGTCCGCACCAGCCGACCACCAGATCACGTCGTCCTTGATCGTCGCCAGCTTGTCGAGCGCCTGCTGCTGGCCTTCTTCGGTGGCCAGAACGTCATAGACCTCATCCTTCGCGACACCGTCGCACAGAAGGGCCCATTCCATGTTGTTGATCGGCCGCTTCTCAAGCGCGCGCTTGCCCGGATAGGTTTCCAGGTCGAACACGTCGCAGATTTCACTCGGCGGCTCGGTACCTTCCGGCACCATGTCGGTGCGATAGCCGAAGGTGGTCGAGTACACGATCTGCGGGATGAAGCAGTCGCCGACAAGCATGTCGCCGAAATCATCCTCGGCCGAGGTGCCATCCGGCGCGTCTGCCAGCATCTCGTCGGGGTCGATTTCCATCGCCAGCCCCTCGTCGCACAGGCGCAGCGCATCGGCCGCCACCACGTCGACCACGTCCCATGTCACGTTGCCCGCCTCGTCCATGGCGCGCAGCTTGGCCACGGCCTCGTTCGAGCTTTCGTCCCAGACGATCTCGAGATCGGGGTGCATTTCCTTGTAGGGCTCTGCGTAGGCTTTGACCTGGCTGTTCTGATAGGCGCCGCCCCACGAGACGAGCGTCATTGAATCCGCCATGTCCTGGGCCATAACCGCGCCTGCGGTCGATACGGCAACCGCCGTAGAAGCCAGGAGAGTTGTCGTCAGTTTCATGTCATTCTCCCATTTCATTCCCGTTTCTTGCTCTATGGGCTCCGCTCTACGGGTGAAGATCACGAAGCCTCACGTCATTCGCGCCCTGTCCGGGCACGAAACTCTTTAAACTCTAGACCGCATCGAGCGCGCGGCAATCCTCGGGCAGCCAGCCGATCTCGACCTGCTCGCCGGGCTGAAGCCGCCGCTGGTCGGCGGAGTTGCGGGTCTTGATGATGAAATCATCCTTGCCCGCCACCTTCAGCCGCGTGCGGAACACGTCACCCATATAGATGAACTCGGCCACTTCCGCCTTGAGCGTATGCGCCGTGTCGCCCAGCTTCTTGACGTCCACCTCGACCCGCTCGGGCCGGATCGAGATCGTCGTCCGCTCGCCGGGCTGGCTCACGTTCACGGGTTTGGCGTCGATCAGCTCGCCATCGTCAAGCTCGACCACCGCGATATCGCCCTTGATCTCCTTGATCGTGCCTTCCAGCGTGTTGTTCTCGCCAATGAACTGCGCAACGAAGCTGTTCTCGGGGCTTTCATACAACACGTCCGGCGCGGCAAGCTGCTGAATCCGCCCGTCATCGAACACCGCCACCCGGTCCGACATGGTCAGCGCCTCGGTCTGGTCGTGCGTCACGTAGACCGTGGTGATCCCAAGCTGGTGCGCGAGGTTGGTGATCTCGAATTGCATATGCTCCCGAAGCTGCTTGTCGAGCGCGCCCAGCGGCTCGTCCATCAGCACCAGCTCCGGCTCGAAGACCAGCGCCCGCGCCAGTGCGACCCGCTGCTGCTGCCCGCCCGAAAGCTGTGCCGGGCGGCGATTACCGAAATCGCCCATCTGCACCATGTCGAGCGCGCGGCGCACCTTCTCTTCGCGGTCCGACTTGCCGATCTTGCGCACTTCCAGCGGAAAGCTCAGGTTCTCGGCCACGGTCATATGCGGGAAAAGGGCATAGTTCTGGAACACCATGCCGATCCCGCGCTTGTGCGGCGGGATGTTGTTGATCGACACGCCGTTCAGCAAAATCTTCCCGTGCGTCGCCGTCTCGAACCCCGCCAGCATCATCAGGCAGGTCGTCTTGCCCGACCCCGACGGCCCCAGCATCGTCAGGAACTCGCCCTTCGGCATCGACAGGTTCAGGTCTTTGACGACAAGCGTTTCCCCGTCGTAACTCTTTTGAACGCGTTCGAACGCAACAAACGCATCGCTGCTCTGCGATTCAGTCAAAAGTGGCTCCCCATCAGTGTTACGCCGCGTGTTCTCCCGCGGTCAGTCAAACTAAAACCACAAACCGGCAACTGTGCAAGCAGGCTAGCGAAGTTTTTTAACGCTTCAACCGGCAGCGGGAAAATCGATCAGTTTTTGATCAAACTTCAGTCGATTCTCCTGCCGTTTCTCCGGTCAAAGCATCATTTTCGTGTCACCTTTTCGGGTTTCTGCCCGCTCGGCCGCCCGGAATCAGCCCAGAATTTTCTGCGTTGCGGCAACGGTCTTCGTCATCACCTCGTCGGCCTCTTCCTTCGTCAGGCAGAAGGGCGGTGCAAAGCCAAGGATATCGCCCTGCGGCATCGCCCGCCCGATCACGCCGCTCTCGGCCAGCGCCCCGGCTACCTGCGGCCCGATCTTGTCGCCGGCATCAAAGAACGTCCGGCTGTCCTTGTCCTTGACGAACTCCACCGCACAGAGCATCCCCTCGCCGCGCACCTCGCCCACATTAGGGTGATCGCCCAGCGCCTCGGTCATGGTCTTCTTCAGGTATCCGCCAACCTCGCGGTTGTTGGAAATCAGGTCCAGATCATCCAGCAGCTTGAGGTTCGCCACCCCGGCCGCCGCCCCGATCGGGTGCGCCGAATAGGTCCAGCCATGGCCGATCGCGCCGAACTCGTCGGTGCCCTGCTCCAGAACCTTCCACATCTTCTCGCTCACGATGGAACCCGACAGCGGCGCATAGGCACTGGTCAGCCCCTTCGCGATGGTGATCAGGTCCGGCTTCAGCCCGTAATGGTCCGAGCCCATCATGCTCCCAAGCCGGCCAAAGCCCGTCACCACCTCGTCGGCCACGAACAGGATGTCGTGCTTGTCCAGAACCTTCTGGATCGCCTCCCAATATCCCTCGGGCGGCGGCACGATGCCCCCGGTCCCCAGCACCGGCTCGCCGATGAAGGCGGCAATCGTGTCCGCGCCCTCGCGCTCGATCATCTCTTCCAGCTTGTCCACGCAATGCTGCACGAACTGCGCCTCGCTCTGGTCGAGATTGTCGCGGCGATAGTAATAGGGCGCCTCGGTATGCTTGATCTGCACCAGCGGCAGGTCGAACTTCTTGTGGAAAAGCTCCAGCCCGGTCAGCGACCCGGTGATCAGCCCCGAGCCGTGATAGCCCCGCCACCGGCTGATGATCTTCTTCTTCTCCGGGCGGCCAAGGATGTTGTTGTAATACCAGATCAGCTTGACGTTGGTCTCATTCGCATCCGACCCGCCCAGCCCGAAATACACCTTGCTCATATGCTTCGGCGCCCGGTCGAGGATCATCTTCGACAGCGTGATGCTGGCCTCCGTCCCGTGCCCCACATAGGCGTGGTAATAAGCCAGCTCCCGCGCCTGCTCGGCAATCGCGTCGGAAATCTCGGTCCGGCCGTAGCCCACGTTCACACAGTATAACCCGGCAAAGGCGTCGAGCAGCTTGTTGCCGTCACGATCCTCGATATGGCTGCCGCTGCCCCCCTTCACGATCCGGTTCGGCGCCTCGCCCCGCGCAAACTGCGCCAGATGCGTCGAAGGGTGAAAGAAATTCTCGCGGTCCCATTGGTCCAGTTGATCGTTCCTCAGCATGTTCTTTCCTTTCGTTTTATCCCCGGACCGGAATTTTTAAAAAATTCCGGCCCAAAATCTTTTAATGATTTTGCCCCTACCGCGCGGTTACGCCCAGTCGCGGCAGACGTACTTGATCTCCATGAACTCTTCCATGCCCCGGCGTGCCCCCTCGCGGCCAAGCCCCGATTGCTTCACGCCGCCGAACGGAATGGGCGCGCCCGTCACCTTGGTGCGGTTCACCGCCACCATCCCGAATTGCAGCGCCCGCGTCATCCGGTAAATCCGCCGCGGATCATGGCTGTGCACATAGGCCACCAGCCCGTATTCCGTGGCATTCGCCTTGGCGACAACCTCTTCCTCGGTATCGAACGGCGCAATCGGCGCCACCGGGCCAAAGGTCTCATCCCGCATGATCAGAGCCTCATCCGGCACATCGGCCAGCACCGTCGGCTCGTAAAACAGCGGCCCCAGCTCATGCCGCTTGCCACCGCAGAGCAGCTTCGCCCCCTTCTCCAGCGCGTCGGCCACATGCTCCTCCTGCTTGGCCACCGCCCCCTCGTTCATCAGCGGGCCAATATCCGGGTCATCCATGCCCCGCCCGATGCTCAACGCCTTGGTCGCCTCCGCGAACCGCTTGCAGAACTCGTCATAAACCGGCCGCTCCACGAAAATCCGGTTCGCGCCAAGGCAATCCTGCCCTGAGGTCGCGAATTTCGCCTTGATTGCCTCGCTCACGGCGCGATCCAGATCAGCATTCTTGAACACGATCACCGGCGCATGCCCGCCAAGCTCCATCACCAGCTTCTTCACCGTCTGCGCCGAGTCGCGGTAGAGCAACTGCCCCACCGCCGTCGACCCGGTAAACGACAGCGCCCGCACCCGCGCATCCGCCGTCCACGGCGGCACCACGGTCGAGGCGCGGCCCGTCACCACGTTGAACACCCCCGCCGGCACACCGGCACGCTCGGCCAGCTCCGCCAGCGCCAGCGCCGAGAACGGCGTCTCGTGACTGGGATGCGCCACCACGCTGCAACCGGCCGCAATCGCCGCCGCCGCCTTCCGTGTCAGCATCGCCGACGGGAAGTTCCACGGCGTGATCAACGCCACAACCCCCACCGGTTCCAGCCAAAGCTCGACCTCCGCATCGGGCAGGTGGCTCGTCACCCCCTCGATATTCGGCCGCTTGGCCTCCTCGGCGTAATACTCCACGAAACTGGCGGCATAATCGATCTCGCCCCGTGCCTCTGAAATCGGCTTGCCCTGTTCCAGCACCATGATCCGCGCAAGGTCTTCCTTGTGCTCGATCATTAAATCGAACCACCGGCGCAGGATGGCCGACCGCTCCTGCGGCAATGTCATCGACCAGCTCTCGAACGCCTTTTGCGCCTCATCCACCGCGCCGGCACTTTCCTCTGCCGAAAGCTTCGCGACCTCGCCGATGAAATCGCCCGTCCCCGGGTCGTTCACCGGCAGCGTCTCACCCGATTCCGCCGCGCACCACTTGCCGCCGATATAGGAAAAACTGCGAACAAGGGCCTTGTCGCCGATATCCGCCGTCGCCGTGATTGCCGTGTCCAGCATTGCCATACTCCATCTCCTTGTTGAGCCGAAGTATGATCCGCTCCCCCAAGGAGGTGAGACTGAACTATGCCGGGCTTGCAGAAGATTCTTCTGCTCGATTATCCAAGCAACACGTCCAAAGGCGGCGCCTTGCCCCCCTTCACCCGCTTGGTCACGATATAGGTAAAGTATTTCGCCAGCCCCACGCGTGCATCCAGCATCGTGTCGATCAGGCGCTGATAACTGTCGATATCCCGCGTCACGATCTCCATCAGGTAATCGAACCCCCCGCCCAGCGCCCAGCAGCCCACGATCTCCTCGTAGCCCTGCACCGCGTCCTCGAACACCCGGAACGCCGCCGCCGTATGATCGGCCAGCTCCGCCGCAACGAAGACCCTTACATACGGCCCCAGCTTCTTGAGGCTGATCTCGGCATGATACCCTTCGATCACCCCCGCCTTCTCAAGCTTGCGCAGCCTTTCCCAGCAGGGACTCGCCGACAATCCCACCTCCTCGGCCAACTCCGCCTTGGTGATCCGCCCGCGCACCGACAGAACCTTCAGAATGTCGAGATCACGCTCGTCCAGTCGCACCATGCGTCAGAGCTTCCGGCAATCGGCAAGGTAGGGCAGCCTTGCGTGCGCCGCCCTGACCCGCTCAAGGTCGATATCCAGCGTCACGAACCCTTCCTCGCCCACCGGCACGGCGCTCACCTCGCCATCCGGCGCCACGATCCGCCCGCCGCCATAGAAGCCCACCCCGTTCAACTCGCCCGCATGATCCGCATAGGCCAAGTAGACCCCGTTCTCGAAGGCCCGCGTCGGCACCACCTTCTCCGCCACGATGCCCCAATCGGCCCCCAGCGCCGTGGGCACCAGCACCAATTGCGCCCCGCCCTGCGCCGCCTGCCTGAGGCTCTCGGGAAACTCCACCTCGTAACAGATGATCATCGCCACCCTTACACCGCCAACCTCGGCAAAGGTCACCGCCTCGCCCCGCCCGAACGCCTCCACCTCGAAACTCTGCGGCGAGGCCAGCCGCTTGCGGTGATTGGCAACCAACTGTCCCTCCGGCCCGATCAGCGCGGCGGAATTATAGACACTATCCTGCCCTTTTTCCGCATATCCCCATGCCAAAGCCGTGCCGTGCAAGATCGCCAGCCCCGCCATCCGTTTCGCAAACGGCCCGGTCGGCGCCTCCGCCAGCTTCCCGTAATCCGCCTTGGCATCATACCCAGTCGCGAAAAGCTCCGGGCACAGCACGAGGTTGCAATGCTGCCCCGCCATGTGCCTCTCCAACCCGGCCAGCTTCTCGTCCTGCGTCGCCTGCGCCCGGCACTGATACACCCCCAGCTTCATGACTTGATCACCGTCCCCGCATCGCCCCCGGCCAGCTTCGCGGCCACGTGACTGGCAATCGCCGTATCCTGCGCGCCCGTACCGGTCAGATCGGCAATGGTGATATCCTCGTCACGCTTGCGCCCGTCGCTCTTCTTCGTGATCACATCGCCCAGTTCCACCGGCGCGCCTCTCGTCCAGAGCCCCGCCTCGATCGCACTGCGAAGCTCGCCCAGCTTCTCGGTCTGGCTGCCCCGGTCGGCGACATACAGGTCCGCCTTCACCAGCGCCGCGGGCTCGATCTCGTTCTTGCCCTCTTGGTCCGACCCCATCGCCGTCACATGCAGCCCCGGATGCAGCCACTCGGCCTTGAGCACTGGCTCCCTCGCCGGCGTCGTCGTCACCACAAGCTGGCTCTCCGCCACGAGTTGCGCCGGATCAGAGACGATTTCCGCCTCCACCCCCAGCGCATTCTTCAGATCCTTCGCGCATTCCGCCGCCTTCTGCTCGTCGCGCCCCCAGACGATTACCCGCTCGAAGGGCCGCACCAGATGCGCCGCCTGCATCTGCAACCGCGCCTGCACCCCGGTGCCGATCACCCCGGCGGTCTTCACCACCTCCGGCGCCAGATGCCGTGCCGCCACGGCGCCCGCGGCAGCCGTGCGAATATCCGTCAGATAGCCATTATCCAGAAACAGAGCCTTCACCAGCCCCGTCTGCGCCGAAAACAGGATCATCAAACCGTTCAGCGACGGCAGCCCCAGCTTCGGATTGTCGAAAAACCCCGGGCTCACCTTGATCGCGAAGCCCTCGAAGCCGGGAATATAGGCGGTTTTCACATCCACCTCGCCATTCGCCGCCGGCAAATCCATCGACAGGATCGGCGGCATCACCACCTCGCCCCCCGCCAGCGCGGCAAACGCCGCCTCGATCACGTCCACCGTCTCGAGGTCGAGCGCCACCACCTCGCGCAGCTCCGCCTCGGTCATGATCCGGATATCATTAGCCATTTTTTTCTCCCTGCACCAAGTCCTGGGCCAGCCTCTCGGCCCGCTCCAACGCGTCGGCATCCTCCATCACGTCCCCCGCCGCCCGCACGTTGCACGCTCGGATCAACTCCCGCCGCTCGAACCCCATCCGGGTCAGCGCCGGCCCGTACTGCTTCAGCAAATCACCGTACAATTCCGGCCCCTCGCCCTGCACCTGCACCAGCACAAGCGCCATGCCGGGCTTGAACTCCGTCGGCTCGGAATTGGTCAGGTAATCGGGTCTGAACAGGCCAAAAAACCGGTCCAGCGCCAGCTTCATCTGCCCGCTCATGTTGCAGAAATAGATCGGCGTCGCCAGCACCAGCACATCCGCGCCCTTCACATCCTCCAGCACCGGCGTCAGGTCATCCTCCGGCCCGTCAAGCCCCGCGGTGCCATCCCCCACATAACCCGAATACGCCAACCCGCGCAGGGCATGGGTCACGATCTCCGCTCCCCGCTTTTCCGCCACCTCGCAGAAGCGCGATGCCAACTGGTCACTATTCCCGCCCGGCCGCGGGCTCCCCAGCAGGCAAACGACGCGGGTCATGCCGCCCTCCGATACGGTCGGCCCGCCACCGTCACGCCACCAAGCTGCACATCCTGCCCGGTCACGATCCGCGTGAACATCTCCATATCGAGGTTCCGCCCCGTCACGATCGTCGCCGTCGGCCCGTTCAGGGTCACTTTCCCGTTCAAAACCGCCGCCATCCCGACAACACAGGCGCCCTCCGCCACGATCCGGTCCTCGTAATACAGCACCTGCATCGCGTGATAGATCTCCTCCTCGCTCACCAGCACCACATCGTCCAGCAGATCCCGGCACATCGGAAAGGACAACTTGTTCTCCATCCCGATCCCGCCGCCCAGACTGTCGGCGAGCGAGGCAACCTCCTCCACCTCCACCGGGCGCCCGGCCTTGATGCTCTCATACATCGCCGCGCCCCGGTCCATGGTGATCCCCACCACACGGATATGCGGGTTGATCGCCTTCGCCGCCAAGGCCACCCCGGCGGCCAGCCCGCCACCCGATAAAGGCACCAGAATCGTCTCTAAATCAGGCCGTTTCGCCATCATCTCCAGCCCGATCGTCCCCTGCCCGGCAATCACCGCCGCATCGTCGAAGGGCGAAATCTCCACCAGCCCCTCCTCCTCGACCAGCCTCAGCGACTCCGCCAGCGCCTCATCCTGACTCCGCCCCGCGATCCGCACCTCGGCGCCCAGCGCCCTGATGCCATCCACCTTCGTCTGAGGCACCAGCTCCGACATGCAGATCACCGCCCGCATCCCCTTTTCCCTTGCCGCAAACGCCACCCCGCGCCCGTGATTGCCCGTCGAACAGCAGGTCACCCCCGGCGCATCCATCACGCTCGCCACCGCATTGAACGCGCCGCGCAGCTTGAAGGCGCCGATCGGCTGCATGTTCTCCAGCTTCAGCAGGAATTCCTGCCCCCCGGCCTCCGTCATGAAGGGCGACGGCACCAGCGGCGTGCCATCGGCCACCCCCCGCAAGACTTGCGCGGCGGCATGGATATCGGCCAGTGTCGGCGTCATGGTTCACTCCCTCGTCTTTCGGGCACTCTTGCCCCCGGTCCTGCCTACGTCAACTCCACCGCCGCTTGGAGGTTCAAAAACGACACCGAAGGGCGGGTTTCTTGGGGCAAGGCAAGGCATTGGCCCCCACGGTGACCCGGAAACGACCAGACATTCAGGATAACCCATGCTCCAGAAAGACCTACCCTTCACCCAGCCCGAATTCGACCGCCGGCTCGACCTGACCCGCGCGGCGATGGAGGCGGCAGGCATCGACCTGCTCTTCATCACCGACCCCTCGAACCAGAACTGGCTGACGGCCTATGACGGCTGGTCCTTCTACGTGCATCAGGGCGTCATGGTCCCGATGGAGGGCGATCCGATCTGGTGGGGCCGGCGCATGGATTCCTTCGGCGCCCGCCGCACCTGCTGGATGGCCGAGGAACAGATCCTCGGCTATGGCGACCATTTCGTGCAATCCACCGAACGCCACCCCATGCAGGACCTCGCCGGCCGCATCTACGCGCTGGGCCTGGGCAGTGTCCGCATCGGTGTCGAGATGGAGAACTATTACTACTCCGCCAAGGCGCACGAGGTCCTGACCGAGATGCTGCCTGATGCCACCTTCGTCGATGCCACCGCGCTGGTGAACTGGCAGCGCCTGATCAAGTCGGACGAGGAGATCGCCTTCATCCGCAAGGCCGCGAAGATTTCCGAAAAGGTCGTGCAAACCGCCATCGACAAGGCCGAACCGGGCCTGAAGAAGAACGAACTGGTAGCCGAGATCATGCGCGCCGGCATCACCGGTGTCGATGACATCTGGGGCGATTACCCGGCCATCGTGCCGCTCACCCCCTCCGGGCTCGACGCCACCGCCGCCCACCTCACATGGAACGGCGACGAGATGCGCAAGGGCGAGGCGACCTTCTTCGAACTCTCCGGCTGTTACCGCCGCTACCACGCCCCGCTCTGCCGTACCGTCTATCTCGGCAAGCCACCGAAAGAGGTTCTGGCCGCCGAAAAGGCCCAACTCGAAGGGATCGAAGCCGGCCTCGCCGCCGCCCGCCCCGGCAACCGCGCCTGCGACATCGCCAACGCCTTCATCGGGGTGCTGCAAAAACACGGCATCCACCGCGAAGGCCGCTGCGGCTATCCCATCGGGCTCAGCTACCCGCCCGACTGGGGCGAACGCACCGCCTCGATCCGCTCCGAAGATGAGACCGTGCTCGAACCGGGCATGACCTTCCACTTCATGCCCGCGCTCTGGCTGGAAACCTGGGGGCTGGAGACCACCGAAACCATCCTCATCACCGAAACAGGCGAGGCCGAAACCCTCTGCGACATGCCCCGCAAGCTTTTCGTAAAGGAGTGAGCGGGCATCCCATCCCGACGGTGCAAAGCCGCGCATCGACGCGCCGTGGTACGGCGATCCGACGGGAATCGGGGGCATTTTAGGCCTGCCAAGGCTCTCCGACCTCACAAGGTTGCGCCTGCCTCACCAAATCGTCGTGCCGGGGGAACGGCCCGTCGATGCGCGGCGGGCTTCGCCCTTGATTCCGCGCGTCGGACTGGCCCACGACGCTGGAGTCAAACGTTGCACGCCAGACCCCGCACCGGCTCGCCGGGTCTCACCATCAAAAAAAAGCAGCCCTCACAGGCTGCCTTTTCCATTCCATTTTCGACCCTATTCAAGCCTCAGCTTGCCGCCTTCATAAGCCCCTCATCCTCAAGCTGCTTATGCGCCATGTCGAGCGCTTTCCACGCCCGCTCGGCCAGCATGTCGACCTCCTCCTTGGTGATCACCAGCGGCGGCGAAATGACCATCCGGTCGCCCACATGCCGCATCACCAAGCCATTCGCAAAGCAATGCTCGCGGCAGATCAGCCCGGCCGTCCCCTTGTCCGCGGCAAAGGCCGCCCGGCTCTCCTTGTGCGGCGTCAGCGCGATAGAGCCCATCAGCCCCTGAATCCTCGCCTCGCCCACCAGCGGATGATCGGCCAGCGCTTCCCATTTCTGTTTCAGATAGGGCGCCGTCTCCTTGCCGGCCCGCTCGACGATACCTTCCTCGTCCAGCAGCCGCAGGTTCTCCAGCGCCACGGCGCAGGCCACGGGATGCCCCGAATAGGTATAGCCATGCGCAAACTCGCAATTGTTCAGCACCTCGGCCACCTCGTCGCACACGACCGACCCGCCAATCGGCGCATAGCCCGAGCTCAGCCCCTTGGCGATGGTCATGATATGCGGCCGGATGCCAAAGCTCTCGCTGGCGAACCAGTCACCGGTCCGCCCGAACCCGCAGATCACCTCGTCGGCGATCAGCAGGATGCCGTACTTGTCACAAATCCGCTGGATTTCCGGCCAGTAGCTCTTCGGCGGAATGATCACCCCGCCCGCGCCCTGGATCGGCTCACCGATGAACGCGGCCACCTTCTCCGGGCCAAGTTCCTCGATCTTCTTCTCCAGCTCACGCGCCCGCATCAGCCCGAATTCCTCCGGGTCCATGTCGCCACCCTCGGCATACCAGTGGGGCTGCTCGATATGGTGGATGTTCTCGATCGGAAGGTCGCCCTGCTCGTGCATCGGCACCATGCCGCCAAGGCTGGCGCTGCCCACGCTCGACCCGTGATAGGCGTTCTTGCGCGAAATGATGGCCTTGCGCTCCGGCTGGCCCTTCTCGGCCCAATAGGTGCGCACGAGGCGGATATTGGTGTCGTTCGCCTCCGACCCGGAACTGGCAAAGAACGTGTGGTTCAGGTCATAGGGCGTCAGCGAGGCGATCTTCTCGACCAGCGCGATCGCCGGCACATGCGTCGTCTGGAAGAAGGTGTTGTAATAGGGCAGTTCCTTCATCTGACGCGCCGCCGCCTCGGCCAGCTCGTCGCGGCCATAGCCGAGATTCACGCACCACAGCCCGGCCATCGCGTCCAGCATCTCGTTGCCTTCGCTGTCGGTCAGGGTCACGCCCTTGGCGCGGGTGATGACCCGCACGCCCTTCTTGGTCAGGTCGTTGCCGTGGGTGAACGGATGCAGATGGTGCGCCGCGTCGAGCGCCTGCAGTTCAGCCGTCGGCATGTGATTGGTGATCATCGTCATGGCAAAACCTCTTCTGGCAGGAATCACGTGAATGCGGCCTCTGCCGCGGTCATGCCCAGAATATGATCAAATTAATCAATGTCAATCGAATCAGATCGCAGGCCCCGGTTTGCCGAAAGACAGCCGCACCTGCTCCATCCCCTGCACCACGTCATCGCAAATCGCCTGCGCCGCGCGCTCGCCATCCCCCGCCCGCATCGCGTCGAGCACCTCCTTGTGCTTGTCCGGCAGGTTCTGCGTGCCCATCCGCCCGCACACCACCCGAAGCGACGGCCCGAACCGAAGCCATAGCCCGTCCGCCATGTTCGCAAGGATCGGGTGGTCGGCCAGATCATAGATCGCCTTGTGAAACGAATAGTTCCGTTCCAGGTATATCCGCAGATCCCCGGTCTCGATCGCCCGGTCCAGTTCGGCGTCAAGCTCGGTCAGCCGGTCAAGGTCCTCCCTTGTCGCCCGCTCCGTGGCGCAGGTGGCCAGATACGGGTCAAGCCATTGCCTTGCAACGATTAATTCACTCACGTGATCCGCCGTCAACTGCGGCACCGACACCCGCCTGTTGCCCTGGAATTCCAGCGCCCCTTCCGCGATCAGACGCCGGATCGCCTCGCGCACCGGGGTCATGCCCGCGTTCAGGCGGTCGGTCAGCCCCTGGATGGTCACCGGCTGCCCCGGCGCCAGATCGCCGAACAGCACCAGCGCCCGCAATTGCCGATAGATCAGCTCATGCGCCGGCAAACGCGCGGCATCTTCCCCGGGCCCGCCCATTTTCTGTGCCGCGATTTGCAGTCGTCGGTTCATATTTTCACCCACCTCACAGTTGTTGTTGCGAGTTTAACGGCACGGGGGAAATATTACTATATTGCCATGCGCGGAATTTTTTGATCAAATCCGCGACCAGGGCATGACAAGGTGCCGAACCATACGGGAGAACAACATGAGATCGCTGTTACTGACTACCGCCGCCACACTTGCGCTGGGTGCGGTCGCCGCCTCGGCCCAGGAGGTGCGCGTCTACAACTGGTCCGACTATATCGACGAGGACCTGCTCACCAAGTTCGAGGAGGAAACCGGCCTCGACCTCGTCTACGACGTCTTCGATTCGAACGAGGTGCTCGAAACCAAGATGCTCGCCGGCGGCTCGGGCTACGACGTGGTCGTCCCCTCCGGCACCTTCCTGCAGCGCCAGATTCAGGCCGGCGCCTTCCAGAAGCTCGACAAGGAACAGCTCCCCAACCTCGAGCATATGTGGGACACGATTCAGGAACGCACCGACGCCTATGATCCGGGCGGGGAACACTCCATCAACTACATGTGGGGCACCACCGGCCTCGGCGTGAATGTCGAAAAGGTCAAGGAAGCGCTGGGCGAAGACGCGCCCATGGGCTCGCTCGACCTGATCTTCGACCCCGCGAACATGGAAAAGCTGGCCTCCTGCGGCGTCCACTTCCTCGACGCCCCGACAGAGCTGATTCCCGCCGCGCTGGCCTATATCGGCGAAGACCCCGACAGCCACGACCCCGAGGTGATCGCCAAGGTCGAGCCGGTGCTCGAGGCCGTGCGCCCGCATATCCTCAAGTTCCACAGCTCGGAATACATCAACGCGCTGGCCAACGGTGACATCTGCGTCGCCTTCGGCTGGTCCGGCGACATCCTTCAGGCCCGCGACCGCGCCGACGAGGCCGACAATGGCGTCACCATCGCCTACAACGCCCCCAAGGAAGGCGCGCTGATGTGGTTCGACCAGATGGCCATCCCGGTCGACGCGCCCAACCCCGAAGGCGCACACACCTTCCTCAACTTCATCATGGACCCCGAGAACATCGCCGCGGCGTCGAACTACGTCTACTACGCCAACGGCAACAAGGCGTCTCAGGAACATCTCGTCGATGACGTGATCAATGATCCGGCGATCTACCCGGACGAGGAAACGCTGGAGAACCTCTACACCACCACGCCCTACCCGGCGAAGGTGCAGCGGGTCGTCACCCGCCTCTGGACCAAGATCAAGTCGGGCACGTAAGACCCGTCTTTCCGGCCCGCGCGGACACCACCGCGCGGGCCCCAATTCACACGCATAATCGGGGAAACAGGCATGGGGCAGACCGTTTTCGAGCCGTGGAACGACCCGGACGCCAAGCCGCTGATCCAGTTCAAGAACGTCAGCAAGCGATTCGGCGACTTCACCGCCATCGACAACCAGTCCTTCGATATTTACGAGCGTGAATTCTTCGCCCTGCTCGGCCCCTCCGGCTGTGGCAAGACTACCATGATGCGCATGCTCGCCGGCTTCGAGACACCGACCGAGGGCAAGATCCTCCTCGGCGGTCAGGACATCGCCCCGATCCCGCCAAACAAGCGCGCGGTGAACATGATGTTCCAGTCCTACGCGCTCTTCCCCCACCTCTCCGTCTGGGAAAACATCGCCTTCGGCCTCAAGCGCGACCGCCGGCCGAAAGACGAGATCGAGAGCCGCGTCGCCGAAATGCTCAAGCTCACAAGGCTCGAACAATTCGCCCGCCGCAAACCCCACCAGATTTCCGGCGGCCAGCGCCAGCGCGTGGCCCTCGCCCGCTCGCTGGCCAAGGCGCCCAAGCTCCTCCTGCTCGACGAGCCCCTCGGCGCGCTTGACGCCAAGCTGCGGCAGGACACCCAGTTCGAGCTGATGGACATTCAGGAAAAGACCGGCACCACCTTCGTCATCGTCACCCATGATCAGGAAGAGGCGATGACCGTCGCCTCCCGCGTGGCGGTGATGGATCACGGCAAGATCATCCAGGCCGATATCCCGGCGAAAATCTACGAACAGCCCAATTCCGTCTACGTGGCCGACTTCATCGGCGAGGTCACCATCATCGACGGTACGGCGCACAAGGCCGACGAGGGCTACGAGATCGACTTCGCCGAGGGCCAGCCGAAACTCTACTGCAAGACCGACAGGCAACTGGCCAACGGCCAGTCCTGCCACATCGCCATCCGGCCGGAAAAAGTCTCTATTTCAGCCGAAAAGCCCACCGACCGCCGCAACATCCTGCAGGGCAGGATCCACGATATCGCCTATCTCGGCAATATCTCGACCTACCACGTGAAACTGCCCGACGGCAAAATCGTCAAGGCCCAGACCGCCAATACGAGGCGCCTCGCCCACCGGCCCTTCACATGGGAAGACGAGGTCTACCTGAGCTGGTCCGACACCGCCGCCGTCTTGCTGGAGCGCTGAGCGATGCGCCGCGCCGTCCTCATCCTCGTCCCCTATCTCTGGCTGCTGGCGCTGTTCCTCGTGCCCTTCCTGATCGTGCTCAAGATCAGCCTGTCGGACATCGCGCTCGCCATCCCGCCCTACACCCCCACGCTCGACCTCTCCGCCGGCTGGCAGGGGGTGAAGGACTTCTTCGCCGGGCTCGATTTCGAGAATTTCGAGTTCCTCACCACCGACGACCTCTACTGGAAGGCCTACCTCTCCTCGGTCAAGATCGCGGCCATCGCCACATTCCTCACCCTCTGCGTCGGCTACCCCATCGCCTACGGCATGGCCAACGCCCCCGAACACTGGCGCGCCACCCTGATGATGCTGGTGATCCTCCCCTTCTGGACCAGCTTCCTGATCCGCGTCTATTCCTGGATGGGGATTCTGTCGACCGAGGGCTATCTCAACCAGTTCCTCCTTGGCATCGGCGTCATCTCCACGCCGCTGACGATCCTCAACACCAACACCGCCGTCTATATCGGCATCGTCTACACCTACCTGCCCTTCATGATCCTGCCGATCTATGCAGCGCTAGAACGGCTCGACGGCTCGCTTCTGGAAGCGGCCGAGGATCTCGGCTGTTCCCGCATCTCGGCCTTCTGGCTGGTCACCGTGCCGCTCAGCAAAAACGGCATCGTCGCCGGCTGCTTCCTCGTCTTCATCCCGACGATCGGCGAATTCGTCATCCCTTCGCTGCTGGGCGGCTCGCGCACGTTGATGATCGGCAAAGTGCTTTGGGAGGAGTTCTTCAACAACCGCGACTGGCCGGTCGCCTCCGCCGTGGCCGTCATCCTGCTCTTGATCCTGATCATCCCGATCATCCTCTTCCAGCGGAACGAGCAGAAACAACGGGAGGCCGACCAATGAATCCCATCGCGCCCCCGAAATCTTCAAAAGATTTCGACCCGATTTCTTTTCAAGAAATCGCCCCCCACCCGGAGGCCCGCCCATGAGACGCCTCACATGGTTCAACGCCACCTCCCTGACCCTCGGCTTTGCCTTCCTTTACCTGCCGATGGTCATCCTCGTGATCTTCAGCTTCAACGCCTCCAAGCTGGTCACCGTCTGGGCCGGCTTCTCGACCCGCTGGTACGGTGAACTCCTCGGAAACGAGGCGTTTCTCGACGCAGCCTGGGTCACGCTTCAGGTCGCCGTCATCAGCTCCACCATCGCCACCGTTCTCGGCACGATGGCCGCCCTCGTCCTCGTCCGCGCGGGCCGCTTCGCCGGGCGCACCCTCTTCTCCGGCATGATCTACGCGCCCCTCGTCATGCCCGAGGTCATCACCGGCCTCTCCCTCCTCCTCCTCTTCATCGGCATCGGGCTCGATCGCGGGGTGTTCACCATCATCCTCGCCCACACCACCTTCTCGATGTGCTACGTCTCGGTCGTCGTTTCCTCGCGCCTCGTCAGCTTCGACCGCTCGCTCGAGGAAGCCGCGCTCGACCTCGGCTGCACCGCCGCCGAGGCGTTCCGCCTCGTCACCCTGCCGATCATCGCCCCCGCCGTCATCTCCGGCTGGCTTCTGGCCTTCACCCTGTCGCTCGACGACCTCGTGATCGCCTCCTTCACCGCCGGCCCCTCCTCCACCACCCTGCCGATCAAGATCTGGTCGTCGATCCGGCTCGGGGTCAGCCCGGAAATCAACGCGCTGTCCACGATCCTGATCGCCATCGTCGCGGTCGGCGTCATCACCGCCTCGCTGATCTCCAAGCGCGCCACCCTGCGCCAGCGGGCCGACGAACAGGCAGCCATACGCACATGACCGATCTTGCACGCATCTGGGAACCCAAGGCCTACGGGCCCTCGCCGATCCGCGATTGCTGGTGGGCCGACACCGTGGCGCCGGGCGACTGGCCCGCGCTCGACGGTGACACCACCACCGATGTCGCCATCGTCGGCGCGGGCTTCACCGGCCTCTCCGCCGCCCTCCACTTGGCCGAGGCGGGCATCGGCGTCACCGTCCTCGACGCCCAGCACCCGTTCTGGGGCGCCTCGGGCCGCAACGGCGGCTTCAACTGCCTCGGCGGCGCCAAGGCCAGCCACGAGGACATCGCCAAGAAATTCGGCCAGTCCGAAATGCTCGACTATGCCAAGGCCGAACGCGCCGCCGTCGAAACCGTGGGCCACCTCACCGACCGGCTTGACCTCGATGTCGATCGCCATTCCGAGGGCGAAACCATGCTCGCCCACCGGCCCAAGGACTTCGCCGAGATGCGCAAGTACGCCGGCCATATCCGCGATGTCTACGGCGTCGAACCCACCATCATCCCGCCCGAGGAACTGGCCCAGTCCGGCCTCAACGGCCCCTTCCACGGCGCGGTGACCAACCCGTTGGGCTTCGCCCTCAACCCCCGCAAATACGCGCGCGGCCTCGCCCACGCCGCCCGCGACTCCGGCGCGGCGATCCACGGCCACTCCGCCGTCACCTCCATAGAACCCCGCGCCGACGGCTACCGCCTCCACACCGCCTCCGGCACCGTCCGGGCCAAGAAATTCATCCTCGCCACCAACGGCTACAGCTCCGACAACCTGCCGCCGTGGATGGCCTCGCGCTACCTGCCCACCCAATCCAGCGTCATCGTCACCCGCCCCATGACACGGGAAGAACTGACGGCTCAGGGCTGGACCAGCCACCAGATGTGCTTCGACAGCCGCCACCTGCTGCACTATTTCCGCCTGATGCCCGACAACCGGATGCTCTTCGGCATGCGCGGCGGGCTCAGCCACACCGACACCACCGAAGCCGCCATCCAGAAGAAGATCCGCGCCGATTTCGACGCCATGTTCCCCGCCTGGCGCCACGTCGAAACACCCCATTACTGGTCCGGCTTCGTCTGCATCTCGCGCGACCTGCTGCCCTATGCCGGCCCGATCCCCGGCATGGACGGCGGCTTTGCCGCCTTTGCCTATCACGGCAACGGCGTCTCCATGGGTAGCTATTCGGGCATGATCCTCGCCGATCTCGTACAGGGCAAGACACCGTCGACACCCTACCCGGCCCCCATGCGCCACACGCCCCGCCGCTTTCCGCTCGGCCGCTTCCGCCGCCTGCTGATGCGGCCCGCCTACCTGCAATACGCGCTGTCCGACATCTGACGGCGCGGCTCAGCCCTGCGGCGGCTTCGCCTGCCGCGCCTTGCCGCGCTGGAGGCCCAGATGCCGCTCCCGCAGGATGATGATCAGCCCGGCAAGGATCACCAGCGCCGCGCCAAGCAGCATCGGCCGCGTCGGCACCTCGTCGAAGATCACATAGCCGATCACGATCGCAAAAAGCATCGAGGCATAATCGAACGGCGCAATCACGCTCGCATCGGCAAAGCGATAGGCCGAGGTGATGAAGATCTGCGCCAGCCCCCCGATCAGCCCGGCCAGCACCAGCAGCATCGCCTCCCGCCCCTCGGGCATGACCCATGCAAACGGCGTCCCCGGCATGGCAAACCCGATCAGCATGGTCAGCAGCGACAGGATCGTCGAGGTCAGCGAGAAATAGAACACGATGGCACTGGTCTGCTCGGTCTGCACCAGCTTGCGGATGTAGATCTGCGCCAGCGCGGCACAGGTCGCCCCCAGCAGCACCAGAACCGCGCCCACCGCCTCCGCCGTCTGCACCGTCGGCCCCGACAGCGTCGTCAGCCTCGGCGCCAGCACGATCAGCACACCCACCAGCCCCAGCGCGACGGCCCCGATCCGGAAAACCCCCACCTTCTCGTCCAGAAACATCGCCGCGAACACCACCACCAAGAGCGGCGCGGTATAGCCCAGCGCCGTCACCTCCGGCAGCGGCAGCATCCCCAGCCCGGCGAACATCAGCGCCATCGCCGTGGTCCCCACAACCCCGCGCCAGAAATGCGCCATCGGCGATTTCACCTTCAGCCCGGTCGACAGGTCGCGTCGTACCGCCAGCCAGATCAGGATCACCGGAATGGCGAAAAGCGAGCGAAAGAACACCGCCTCGCCCGGCGGCACATGATCGGCCGTCGCCTTGATCAGCGCCGACATGACGATGAACAGCAATACGGCACAAAGCTTGAGGGCAATGCCCTTGAACGGGGTCATCGGCACGTCTCCTTACCTCTTGATTGGCCCGCTGCCGCCCAAAGGTCAACTCCGCCGCGCGCAACCCTGCCATGCGCCGCCTGCCTCGCGGTCGGATGCCTCCGGCGGGGATATTTGGGGCCAGAAGAAACACGGGCGCAGGCCCCCGCTTCTTCTGGCTGGAAGTATCCCGGGGGTTTGGGGGCAGCGCCCCCATTCCGCGGCCGCTGAGAGCGAACCGGTTTGTTAGGCTGCCTATCCGCCGCCCTCCGCCGCCCACAAAAGCTTGCGCCCGCCCGCTTCCTTGCCGGGCGTCACGCCGAACGCCGCCTTGTATCTGCGCGAGAAATGCGAGGGGCTGACGAAGCCACAGAGCACGCTCACCTCCGCCACCGACAACTCGGTCTGCCGCAACACCTGCCGCGCCCGCTCCAGCCGCAGCGACAGGTAATACTTCCCCGGCGAGGTGCCCAGGTGCTTCGCGAAGAGCCGCTCGAGCTGCCGCGTCGACACCCCCACAGCCTCCGCCACCTCGTCGGGGCCCAGCGGCTCCTCGACATTGTTGCGCATCACCTCCACCGCCAGCGCCAGCTTGCGGTCGCGCAGGCCGGTCCGGTCCTGCACCGGGATTCGCTGCGACTGGCTGTGATCGCGCGGCGCGGTATAGACCATCTGTTCCGCCACCCAGTCGGAAATCTCCTTGCCGTAATCCTCGTGGATGAGATGCAGCATCAGGTCCATCGACGAGGCGCCCCCGGCACAGGAAAACACCCGCCCATCCACCGAGAAAATCTTGTCCTCGATACTCACCCGCGGCAGCGCCTCGACCAGCGCGGTCTTGTATTCCCAATGGGTCGAAATGCGCTTGCCCGCGATCAGCCCGGCCAGCGCCAGCGTATAGGCCCCGCTCGACAGCGACCCGAAGCTCAGCCCCTTCCGCGTCTCCCGCCGCAGCCACGCCAGAACCGGTTTCGTACTCCCCGCCGCCACGTCCTCCCCGGCACAGACCACCAGCGTGTCGTCCCGCTTCAGCTCGCAGAGCCCGTCATCCCCCTGCACCGTCACCCCGTTCCACGCCGCCGCCGGCCCGCCATCGGCACTCACCAGCTTCCACGTATAGAACCTCCGCCCGCCGGAATGCCGGTTGGCCAGCGTCAGCGCCTCCAGCGCACAGGTAAAGCCCAGCATCGAAAAGCCAGGGATCAGCAGGAAGACATACCGCTTCGGCCCGGCCACGGGCGCGGTCGTCGCCCCTACCAATCCATCACCACCTTGCCGGAATTGCCCGAGATCATCGCGTCGAACCCCGCCTCGAAATCGTCGATGGAAATCCGGTGCGTGATCAGCCCGCTCACATCCAGCCCCGACTGCACCAGCGCGATCATCTTGTACCACGTCTCGTACATCTCGCGCCCATAGATGCCCTTGATATGCAGCATCCGGAAAATCACCGTGTTCCAGTCCACCGGAAACTCCGTCGGCGCGATCCCCAACAGGGCAACCTTCCCGCCATTGTTCATCCGGGAAATCATCTGCTGCATCGCGGCACTGGCGCCGGACATCTCCAGCCCCACGTCGAATCCCTCGGTCATGCCGATGGCGTCCATCACATCGCGCAGCTGCTCTTTCGAGACATCGACCACATACTGAACCCCCATCTCCCGCGCGAGGTTCAGCCGGTAGGGGTTGATATCCGTGATCACAACCTTCCGCGCCCCGACCTTCTGCGCCACCAGCGCCCCCATGATCCCGATCGGCCCCGCGCCGGTGACAAGCACATCCTCCCCCACCAGATCAAAGCTCAGCGCCGTATGCACCGCGTTCCCGAACGGGTCGAAAATCGCCGCGATCTCGTCGGGGATATCCTCCGGTATCGGCACCACGTTGCTCTCCGGAATGCACAGATACTCCGCGAAACTCCCCGGCCGGTTCACCCCAACGCCCTTGGTGTTCCGGCACAGATGCCCCCGCCCGGCGCGGCAATTCCGGCAGGCACCGCACACGATATGCCCCTCACCCGACACCCGTTGCCCAATCCGGTATTTCACCGCCGCCGCCCCGGTATCGACGATCTCGCCCACGAACTCGTGCCCCACCACCATCGGCACCGGCACGGTCTTGGCGCTGAACTCGTCCCATTTCCAGATATGCACATCCGTCCCGCAAATGGCCGATTTCTTCACCTTGATCAGTACATCCGCCGGCCCCGGCTCCGGCACCGGCACATATTCCATCCAGAGCCCCGGCTCGGGCTTCGCCTTCACCAGCGCCTTCATTTCATTCCGCATCGCGCTACTCCCACAAATCCGTGCTGAGATACTTGAGCCCGCTGTCGCACACCACGAAGGCGACGCAGCCACCGCGCTCCTTGCCTTTCAACAACCGCACCGCCGCGGCCAGGTTCGCCCCGGCAGAATACCCGCCAAAGATCCCCTCTCTCCTTGCCAGCAACCGCGCATGTTCCGCCGCCTCGACGCCCGAAACAGTCTCTGTTCCCGCCAAACTCACGCCATCCAGATGCACCAGATCCGGCATCGAATACCCGCCCCCCTGAATCGGATGCGCCGCCTGATCCGGCTCCACCGCGTAACACCGCACACCCTTCTCACCAAAGAACCTTGCCGCACCGGCCAGCGTCCCGCCCGACCCGATGAAATCGCAAAACGCCGTCACCGACCCTTCCGACTGCCCCCAGATCTCTGTCGCCGTCCCGGTCTCATGCGCCCTCGGGTTGCCCTCCCTTGCAAACTGATCCGCCCGAAACGCCCCGCGCTCTTCGGTGATCCGCTGCGCCGCCTCCTCTACCAGCGCCAAGTCCGCCCCCGAAACTTCTCCCTTCCGCGAGCCCTCCGCCTGCGGCACCAGAACCACCTCAGCCCCCAGCGCCCGCATCATCCTTGCCCGCTCCTCGGAATTCCCCTCGCTCATCACCGCCACGAACGGATGCCCCAGCACCCCGCACACGATCGACAGCCCGGTGCCCATATTGCCCGAGGTCAACTCCACCACCGTCTGCCCGGGCGAAAGCTCACCACTCTGCCGCGCCGCCTCGACAATCGCTTTCGCCGCCCGGTCCTTCTTCGAAAACCCCGGCAACAGGTAATCGAGCTTCGCCAGCAACCGACCCTCAAGCCCCAATGCGTCTCTAACCCGGCTCAACTCGACTAACGGCGTGCCCCCCATAGCGCCCATCACCGAGGGCAACACCCCGCTCACGAGATCACCTCCAATTCGCTCCCCACCTCCTCGAACGCATCAATCGCCTTGTCCAGCATCTCCCGCGTCAGCGCCGCGCTCATCTGCGTCCGGATCCGGTCCTGCCCCTTCGGCACCACCGGGAAACTGAAGGCGGTCACATACACCCCCTTCTCGTTCAGCCGCGCCGCCATCTCCTGCGCCAGCTTCGAATCGCGCAGCATCACCGGAATGATCGCATGCTCCCCGGGCAGCAGCTCGAAGCCCAGCTTGACCATCCGCTCCCGGAAATACGCCGCATTCTCCCACAGCTGCGCCCTCAACCCCGCGCCATCCTCCAGCAAATCGAACACCTTGAGCGACGCCCCCGCAATCACCGGCGCCAGCGTGTTGGAAAAGAGGTAAGGCCGCGACCGCTGCCGCAGCCAGTCCACCACCTCTCGGCTCGCAGCGGTAAACCCGCCCGACGCCCCGCCCAGCGCCTTGCCCAGCGTGCCGGTGATGATGTCCACCCGGCCCATCACCCCGCAATGCTCATGCGTCCCCCGGCCGGTCTCGCCCACGAACCCCGTCGCATGGCAATCGTCGATCATCACCATCGCGTCGTACTTTTCGGCGAGATCACAGATCTCCGCCAGCTTCGCGTAATACCCATCCATCGAGAACACGCCATCGGTCGCGATCAGCCGGTGCCTTGCCCCCTCGGCCTCCTGCAAACACCGCTCCAGATCGGCCATATCCGAATTCGCATACCGATACCTTTGCGCCTTGCACAGCCGCACCCCGTCGATGATGCTCGCATGGTTCAACGCATCCGAAATGATCGCGTCCTCAGGCCCCAGAATCGTCTCGAACAAACCCGCATTCGCATCAAACGCCGCGGCATAAAGAATCGCATCCTCCATCCCCAGATAGTCCGCGACCCGCGCCTCAAGCGCCTTGTGCTCCTCCTGCGTCCCGCAGATGAACCGCACACTCGCCATCCCGAACCCGTAGCGATCCAGCGCCTCATGCGCCGCCTCGATCACCCGCGCATCATCCGCCAGCCCGAGGTAATTGTTGGCACACAGGTTCACCACCTCCCTGCCGCCGGAAAGCGTCACCTCCCCCGCCTGCATCGATGTGATCACACGCTCGGTCTTGTAGAGCCCCTCTTCCTTCAGCTCCTCCAACCGCTCTCCCAGATCCCCGTCAAACGTCTCGCCCGCACGCATTGCTCGCTCTCCTATTCCAGTCCCCGGGCTTCTTCTGGCCGAAAATATCCCGGGGGAATCGCCGCCTCGCGGCGATGGGGGCAGCGCCCCCTGACTCAATCCAAAGGCGGCCCACCGCCTCTGCCACAGGCTTCCCGCGCAATCACCCCGCCGTCAACCGCCCTCACCCAGCAATCCGCGGCCGCCCGCTCGCCTCCACGGTAATCTCCGCCTCGAGGAACACCTCCCGCGCCTCCGCCTGCGCCACCTTCATCTCTCTTGCCGCGCTCACATGGATGTCCTGCGCCCCGGCCCGTTCCGCCTCAACCCGCGCCTCGGCCTCCAGCGCGCCCTGCAACGCGGCCATCGCCGCCGCCGCCTCCGTGAAATCCTCCGGCCCGCTCTCCAGATGCACCCGGAACCGCCCCTCCGCCGGGCTCGTCACCGTCCCGCTCCGCCGGATCGTCACCCGCCCGACCACCGCGCCGATGGCATTCGCCACCCCCGCATGTTCCGGCAGGACCATCCGGCACGACAACCGCTCCCCCACCGCACCGTAATAGGCCGGCGCCGACGCCCCCAGCCCCACCACCGGCAGGTTCAGCCCCGCCTCCAGCCGCATCAACCCCCGGTGATGATCCAGCCCTTTCTGCAACAGAACATGCCGCGCCAGCGCCTCGGGCGTCAGGCCGAAATCCACCTCTTCCTCGGCAAAAGCAGTCTCTAGCAAGGCCAAACTCGTCTGATGCGTCAACTGGTCGATGATCATCTGCGCCATCGCCACCGGCTCGGGGTTCAGCCGGTTGCCACTCCCCGTCCGCTTCCGACCGATCAGCGCCACCGCCTTCTCCGCCGCCTCGCCATCCCACTGCGCCTGACGCTCCAGCACATGCGCCGCATCCGATGGCGTCACCCCCGAGAGCTGCACCAACCCCCGCTTCACCAGCCGCATCAGCCCCGCGTTCTCAAGCCGCGTCTTCAGCACCGCCCCCAGCGGCTGCACGCCCGCACCGATCCGCTCAAGAAGCGCGGCATCCTTCGCCTGCAACCCGCCGGCCTCCACCCCCGGCACCGCCCGCACGAACCGCGCGTCATGCTCTCCCGGCGTCTCGCTCCGCAACTGCTCGTCCAGCACCCGATGCACCAAATCCGGCGCCTCCGCCGCGATCAGGCTCACCGGCACCACCCGCCTTGGGCCCAGCGTCACACCACCCTGAAGCCCCTCCTCGACCACATGAACCTCGCTGTCCCCACCGAGCCCCGTCGTCCGCATCGCGACCGCCTCGACCATGGTCCGCCACGGGCCCACCCTTGCGCCCGCCGGGTCGATCGCCGGCTTCCCACCCCGCAAAACCGCCACATCCGTCGTCGTCCCGCCAATATCGCTGACCAGCGCCTCCGTCTCTCCCGTCATCCAGCAGGCCCCCACGATACTCGCCGCCGGCCCGCTCAGGATCGTTTCGATCGGCCGCTCCTTCGCCTGCCCCGCCGAGATCAGCGCCCCATCGCCCCGGACCACCATCAGTGGCGCCTCGATCCCCAGCTCGACAAGCTTGCCCTCGGCTTTCTCGATCAACCGCGCGATCATCCCGATCAGCCGCGCATTCAACACCGCCGTCAGCGCCCGTTTCGGCCCGTTGAGCCGCGCCGACAGATGATGCGAACATGACACCGGCTTGCCCGTCGCCGCCCGGATCATCTCCGCCGCCCTTAACTCATGCGTCGGGTTCCGCGTCGCGAACTGGCTCGCCACGGCGAAGCCAGACACGCCCATATCAGTCTCTAACCAAGCCAAAAGCGCCGCTTCATCCAGCGCCGCCGACTCGCTCCCCGCATGGCTATGCCCACCCGAAATCACCAGCGCCGGATCACCCCCCAGCGCCTCGCGAAGCCCATGCCCCTCAAGGTCGCGCTCCCGAAACCCGATATAGACAAGCCCCACGCGCCCGCCCTGCCCCTCGACCAGCGCATTGGTGGCCAGCGTCGTCGACAGCGACGCAAGGCCAATCTCCCCCACATCCGCCCCGCTGGATTCCAGAACAGCCGCCACCGCCTTGCCAATGCCTTTGGCCAGGTCATGCCGCGTGGTCAGCGCCTTGGCGCTCGCCACCACCTCGCGCTCATCCCGGATAAGCACCGCATCGGTATAGGTCCCGCCGGTATCGACCCCCAACAGAAGCGCCATGCGCCTGTCTCCCTGTGACTGTCTTTCCAGCGGTTTACCGGCTTTTCAGCCCCGGTCCATCCCGTTTGCGGCATCCTCCAGTCGCCCCACCGCCCAGCGCGCCGCATCCGCCACCGTCGCGTCCGGATCTTCACACAATCCCTGCGCCACCGGCATCAGCCCCGGCACCCCCGAATTGCCGATCGCATACAGAACATTCCGCACGAACCGGTCCCGCCCGATCCGCTTGATCGGGCTGCCCGAGAACCGCTCGCGAAACCCCGCATCGTCCAGCCCCGCCAACTCCGCCAGTCCCGGCGCCGTCAGGTCCTCCCGCGCGTGATACTTCACCTCCCGCGCCTCGACCGCGAACTTGTTCCACGGGCAAACGGCCAGGCAATCGTCACAGCCGTAAATCCGGTTGCCCATCTTTGCCCGCAGCTCTTCATCCACCGGCCCCTTGTGCTCGATCGTCAGGTAGGAAATGCACCGCCGCGCATCGAGCTGGTAGGGCGCCGGAAACGCCTCCGTCGGACAGATATCCAGACAGGCCCGGCAACTCCCGCAATGGTCGCTTTCGGCCGGATCAGTCTCTAATTCCAGCGTGGTAAACACCGACCCGATGAAGAACCAGTTGCCCAACTCCCGGCTCAGCAGGTTGGTATGCTTCCCCTGCCATCCCAGCCCCGCCGCCTGTCCCAGCGGCTTCTCCGGCACCGGCGCAGTATCGACAAAGACCTTAACCTCTCCGCCCGCCTCACCCATCAGCCACCTTGCCAGCCGCTTCAGCCGCTTCTTGACCGTGTCGTGGTAATCCCTGTTGCGCGCATAAACCGACACCGTCCCGACCTCCGGCCGCTCCAGCGTCGCCATCGGATCAACATCCGGCGTATAACTCTCCCCCAGCACGATCACCGACCGCGCCTCGGGCCACAACACCTGAGGCGCCCCGCGCCAGTGGCTGCGCTCCGCCAGCCACCCCATCTGCCCATGCCGCCCCTTCTCGAGAAACGCCGCCAGCCGCCCCGGCACCTCCGGCACATCCCACGGCCGACACACCCGACACGCATCGAACCCTTCCTCAAGGGCCCGCGCCACCAGCCTGTCCTTCAGATCACCCATGCTTCTTCTGGCCAGAAATATCCCGGGGGAGGCGTTGAAGCCCGCAGGGATTCAACGTCGGGGGCAGCGCCCCCTGACACGGTTCAGCTTCAGAAATCCAGATCCGCATAATGCGCCGGCTGCGGAAACCCCGGTATCTGGTCCGCCAATATCCCCCGAAACGCCGGCCGCGACTTGATCTTCGCATACCAGTCCTTGACGATCTCCGACCGGTTCCAGTCCACATCCCGGATATAATCCAGCGAGCTCAGATGCGCCGCCGCCGTGAAATCCGCCAGCGTCATCACGTCGCCGGCCAGCCACCGCCGCTGGTCCAGCAGCCACGCCATGTAATCGAGGTGAAACTTGATCGCCTTCGCCCCGGCCTTGACGTTGGAACTGTCCGGAAATCCCTGCTTCATCACCTTCTTGTTCACCCGCTCGTAAAGCAGGTTCGAGGTGACCTCGCTGTGAAACTTGTCATCGAACCAGCTCACCAGCCGCCGCACCTCGAACCGCGCCTCGGCCGATTTCGGCATCAATGGCGGCTCGGGATACTTCTCCTCGATATACTCGCAGATCGGCGTGCTCTCCGCCATCATCCGGTCATCGAGCTTCAGCACCGGCACCTTGCCCGCCGGGTTGCGCCGCAGGAAATCCGGGCTCTGCTCCCAGTATTTCTCCTCCACCAGCTCGCACTCGATCCGCTTTTCGGCAAGCACGAGCCGAACCTTGCGGCAAAAGGGGGAAAGGGGAACGTGATAAAGCTTGGCCATGTCCGTCTTGCTGTTCTGCGCCGGGCTGCGTTTCTCCATGCCCGGAATATCGATGTAATTCAATCCTCGAAACAGGCCGATCGCCCGTCGCGGCGGATCGTGGCCGCCCCGTCGAGGATCGAGGCCGCTCGCTTGCGCACATAGGCCGACGGGTTCGCCGCCGACCGCCCCTTGGGGTCCGGGAGCACCGCCGCCAGCCGCGCCGCCTGCGTCGGGGTAAGCGCGTCGGGCCCCACGCCGAAGTAATGCCTTGATGCCGCCTCGACCCCGAAAACCCCCTCGTCGAACTCCGCAACGTTCAGGTAAACCTCGATGATCCGCCGCTTCGGCCAGACGATCTCCACCACCGGGGTCATCATCGCCTCCAGCGCCTTCCGAAGCCAGTTCCGCCCGTGCCACAGGTAGACATTCTTCACCGTCTGCTGGCTGATGGTCGAGGCCCCGCGCCCGCTGCCCTCCTCGATCGCACTGCGGATGGCGGTCATGTCGAACCCCCAGTGATTGCAGAACTCCGCATCCTCCGCCGCCACCGCCGCCCGCGCCATCACCGGCGCCACCTTGTCCAGCGATACCCAGACATGGTCGATCCGGCCCAGCCGTGCCTCCTCCTGCCGCATATAGATGGTCTTCGGCGGGTTCAGCACCCGGTGCGCAACGATCACGCAGGCGGCGACAACCGCCACCAGCAGGATCAGCCGCACCCCCCAGCGCCACGCAAAGGCAACCGGGCGAAACCGCCGTTTCGCCCGCCCGCCCGTCTTCTTCGATTTCGCCGGTTTCCGCTTTGCCATCCCGTGTCCGCTACAGCGCCCGCAGATGTCTTTCAATACCGGCGGTCAGGTCCCGCGCGTCAGAACGAACAGGCCCAGGCGCGAACCGAACAGCCATGATCGTACTGGTTGCAATAGCCCATGGCGATGTTCTCGGCCCCCGCCCGGCTCGGGCTGTGGCCCCATCCCCAACCGTTATTGGAGCCCACGGCGATGGCGCCGCAGGTGTTGTAGAAGGTCTTGATCTGCGTGCAATTGCCCCCGCATTCCTGGTTGACGCGGTTATAGGCCTGCTGCTGCGACGGGTAGCTGTGTGACCAGCCATAGGCCCCGCCCGGGCCAAAGCCCACGGCGCCCCAGCATTGCTGATACCCGCACTGGCCCGCCGCAACCGGACCCGCCGCAAGGCCAAGCGCCGCAACGGCGCCGGAAATGACTAAACGAATTTTCATAGTGATTCTCCCAGTGAACTGGGATCAGTATCCGCCATTTCCGCATTTTCGCCAAACTTCAACAGCTTGGACAGCGCAGATTGCCCGACCGGCCGGGTCATCCGGCCACAGGGCAGGCGCCCGCGCTTCTTCTGGCCGAAAATATCCCCGCCGGAGGCATCCGACAGAGCGCCGGGCCGCAGGCGGCGCAAATCACGCGCCAACGGCCCGGCAATCTTTCGAATTCGACCCTATTCCGCCGGAATCGCCTCGTCCTCGATCCCCAGCGGATAGTCCAGCTTGTCCAGCATCTCGGTCGGGCAGATCTGCAGGAAGTTGCTCTTCTCAAGCTCCCAGTACTGCATGATCTCCTGTGCCCGCCGGCTCCCGGTCTCCTCGGCATGCCGCTCGATCAGCTCTTCCAGTTCACGCAGCCAGTGCTCTTCCGTCACCGGGCAGACCACGACCGAGGTCGCGTTGATCAGGTTCCGCGCCTTGCCGTCCGGGTCATAGAGATAGGCCATCCCCCCGGTCATCCCGGCGGCAAAGTTCGCGCCGACCTCGCCAAGGATCACGGCGACGCCGCCGGTCATGTACTCGCACCCGTTCGAGCCGCAGCCCTCCACGACCACATGCGCGCCCGAGTTGCGTACCGCGAACCGCTCCCCGGCCCGCCCAGAGGCAAACAGATACCCCGCCGTCGCGCCATATAGGACGGTATTGCCGATGATCGTGTTGTCCGCCGCCACCAGCGGGCTCATCTGCGGCGGGCGCACCACGATCGTGCCCCCCGACAGTCCCTTGCCGACATAGTCGTTGGCATCGCCCGACACCTCGATCTTCAGCCCCGGCGCGGCAAACGCCCCAAGGCTCTGCCCCGCGCTCCCGGTCAGCTTCACCGTCAGGTGGTTGGGCTGCAGCGCGTTGCGCATCCCGAAATTCCGCACGATATGGCTCGACACCCGCGTGCCGACGGTCCGGTCGGTGTTCTGCACGGCGTAATGCAGCTGCATCTTCTCGCCGTCATTCAGGAACCTTGCCGCATCCCGCACGATCTCGGCATCCAGCGTGTCCAGCACCTCGTTGCGCGGCTTGTTGCGGTCATAGACGATGTCCTTGGCCCCATCGACGGTGATCAGCATCGGGTTCAGGTCCAGATCGTCCAGATGCGCCGAGCCCCGGCTCACCTGCGTCAGCAGATCGGCCCGCCCGATCACCTCGTCCAGCGACCGCGCACCGATGCTGGCAAGGATCTCCCGCACCTCCTGCGCATAGAAGGTGATCAGGTTCACCACCTTGTCCGCATTGCCGGTGAACTTGTCCCGCAGGCTCTCATCCTGCGTACAGACCCCGACCGGGCAGGTGTTCGACTGACACTGCCGCACCATGATGCAGCCCATCGCGATCAGCGCGGCGGTGCCGATACCGTATTCCTCGGCCCCCATCATCGCCGCCATCACGATATCGCGGCCGGTGCGCAAACCGCCATCGGCCCGAAGCGTGACGCGGTCGCGCAGATGGTTCATCGACAGAACCTGATGCGCCTCGGTCAGGCCCATCTCCCACGGCAGGCCCACATACTTGATGCTGGTCGCCGGGCTCGCCCCGGTGCCGCCATTATGGCCGGAAATCAGGATCACATCCGCCTTGGCCTTGGCCACGCCCGCGGCAATCGTTCCCACGCCCGACTGCGCCACCAGCTTCACACAGACCTTCACGGTCGGGTTGATCTGCTTGAGGTCATAGATCAGCTGCGCCAGATCCTCGATCGAATAGATATCGTGGTGCGGCGGCGGGCTGATCAGGGTCACGCCCGGCGTCGAATGCCGCAGCCGCGCGATCAGCTTGGTCACCTTCATGCCGGGCAACTGTCCGCCCTCGCCGGGCTTCGCGCCCTGCGCCACCTTGATCTCAAGCTCCTCGCACTGGTTCAGGTACTCGGCGGTCACGCCGAACCGGCCAGACGCCACCTGCTTGATCTTGGCCGACGGGTTGTCGCCATTGGGCTCCGGCGTGAAATGCGCCGGGTCTTCCCCGCCCTCGCCACTGTCCGAGCGCGCGCCGATCCGGTTCATCGCCACGTTCAGCGTCTTGTGTGCCTCCGGGCTCAGCGCGCCAAGGCTCATCCCCGGCGTCACGAACCGCTTGCGGATCGCGGTGACGCTTTCCACCTCTTCCAGCGGAATCGCCTTGCCCAGCGGCTTGATCGCCATCAGGTCGCGCAGGTGAATGGGCGGGTTCGCCTGCATCGCCTGGCTGTAGCGCTTCCAAAGCTCGAAACTCGCCTTGTTGCAGGCCATCTGCATCATGTGCATCGTCTGCGCGCCCCACGCATGGGTCTCGCCCGACTTCCGCGCCTTGTAGAACCCCCCGATCGGCAGGATATCCTTGCCGCCCCGGAACGCCTGCTTGTGCACGTCCTGAAGCTTCGCCTGAATCCCGCTGACCCCAATACCCGAAATCCGGCTGGTCAGGCCCGGGAAATACTCCGCACACATCGCGCGCGACAGCCCCACCGCCTCGAAGTTCAGCCCCCCGCGATAGGAAGAAATCACCGAAATCCCCATCTTCGACATGATCTTCAGCAGACCTTGGTCGATCGCCTCGCGATACCTTGCCACATTCTCGGTCAGGCCCCCATCCAGCAGCCCCCGCTCGATCCGGTCGGCAAGGCTGTCCTCGGCCAGATAGGCGTTCACCACCGTGGCGCCCGCCCCGATCAGCACGGCAAAATAATGCGGGTCCATGCACTCCGCCGACCGCACGTTCAGGCTGCAGAAGGTCCGCAGCCCCTTCCGCGTCAAATGCGAATGCACCGCGCTGGTGGCCAGGATCATCGGCATCCCGACCCGCTCCTCGCTCACCCCGGTATCCGACAGCACGATATGCCCGGCACCAGACCGCACCGCGTCCTCCGCCTCGGCCCGGATTCTCGCCAGCCCTTCGCGCAGCGCGTTCTCGCCCGGCGCGAAGGTACAATCGATCTGCGTCACCTCGCCCTCGAACTCGCGCATCAGCGCATCCCATTGCGCATTGCCAATAAACGGGCTTTCCAGCACCGCGATCTCGGTCTGCGCGCCGCTTTCGTCCAGCACGTTCTTGAGGTTGCCGAACCGCGTCTTCAGGCTCATCACCCGGAACTCGCGAAGCGAGTCGATCGGCGGGTTCGTCACCTGGCTGAAATTCTGCCGGAAGAAATGGCTCAGCGGCCGATAGGTCTTAGACAGCACCGCGCTCGGCGTGTCATCCCCCATCGAGGCGACCATCTCCTTGCCATCCTCCGCCATCGGCGAGAGCACGCTTTCCAGCTCCTCGATCGTATAGCCCGCCGCGATCTGCCGCCGGCGCAGCTCCGCCCCGGTGAACAGAGGCTTCTCCGTCACCCCGGCCAGGATCTCGTCCATGTCGTTGATCTTGCCGACCCACTCGCCGAACGGAAGGGCGCGGGCGAGTTTATCCTTGATCTCGGTGTCGTGGTAGAGTTGCCCCTTCTGCATGTCGATGGCCAGCATCTGCCCCGGCCCCAGCGCGCCCTTCTCCCGTACCGTGCCCTCGTCGATCGGCACCATCCCGGCCTCCGACCCGGCAATCACCAGCCCGTCACCCGTCACGACATAGCGCATCGGCCGCAGCCCGTTACGGTCCAGCCCGGCACAGACCCAGCGGCCATCGGTCATCGCCAGCGCCGCCGGCCCGTCCCATGGCTCCATCACCGAGTTGCAGTAGGAATACATGTCCCGCCACGCCTCGGGCAGTTCCTCGGCCTGCTTTGACCAGCTTTCCGGCACCAGCATCGTCTTGGCCATCGGCGCGCTCCGCCCGGCCCGGACCAGAACCTCGAAAACAGAGTCTAATGCCGCCGAATCCGACGATCCCTGCGCGATGATCGGCTTGATATCCTCGGCATGATCCCCGAACGACGCGCTCGCCATCCGGATCTCGTGGCTCTTCATCCAGTTGGTGTTGCCCTTCAGGGTGTTGATCTCGCCATTATGCGCCAGCATCCGGAACGGCTGCGCCAGCCACCATTGCGGGAAGGTGTTCGTCGAATAGCGCTGGTGATAGATCGCGAACGCGCTGATGAACCGCTCGTCCTGCAAATCGGGATAGAAATCCGCCACCTGCTCGGCCAGCATCATGCCCTTGTAGATGATGCTCCGGCACGAAAGGCTCGCGATATAGAGCCCGTGAATCCCCGCCTCGGCAACCGCCTTCTCGACCCGGCGGCGAATGACGTAAAGCTCCCGCTCGAAATCCTCCTCGTCGATCCCCTTGGCGTTGGAAATCAGGATTTGCTCGATCTCGGGCCGCGTCGCGTTGGCCTTCTCGCCCAGAACGCTCACATCAACCGGCACGTGCCGCCAGCCATAGATGTAATGCCCCATGCGGATGACTTCGGTCTCGACGATCGTCCGGCAGGTCTCCTGCGCGCCGAAATCCGTCCGCGGCAGGAACACCTGCCCCACGGCCATCAACTGGTCTTCGCGCGGCTCATGCCCGGTGCGCCGCACCTGGTCATAGAAGAAGGGCACGGGAATCTGGATGTGAATGCCCGCGCCGTCCCCGGTCTTGCCATCGGCATCCACGGCCCCCCGGTGCCAGATCGCCTTCAGCGCGTTGATCCCGGCATCCACCACCTTGCGGCTCGGGCTGCCATCCACCGACACGACAAGCCCGACGCCACAGGAGGAATGCTCCTCCTCCTCGGAATACATGCCGTTCTCGGCCAGCCACTTGCGCTTGGCTTCTTCGTTCTTGGCCCAGTTGGTGTCGAATTTGGTCATGGCTCAGACCTCCTCATTCAAATGCGGGTTCTCCGCCTCGTACTGTTTCTGGCTGACGCGCTCATGGTCGCCTGCCAGTGAAAATCCTTTAGGCGCGCGATCGGCATAGACCACCCGGGTCAGCCGCGCCCCGCCCGCATTCTCGAAAAGCCCCGGACAAAGCTGCAGGTAGCCCTCGTCACGATCCTCGACATACCGAAACCAGACCGCCGAGCCGCAGGTATCGCACCACGCCCGCTCCGCCAGCCGCGACGAGCGGTGGGTCTTCACCGGCCCGGTCACGGTCACGCCATCCGCCGGCGCCTCGATCCCCATCTGGATGCCACCGCCCCACCGGCTGCACAGATCGCAATGGCAGGCCGAAATCTCGTCCGACAGGCCCGTCACCGTGACCTGCACGGCGCCGCAAAGGCAATGTCCACTTGTCTCAGCCATTCGCTCTTTCATCCCTCAAGGTCAGGACACCTGCCCTATCGAACGCCCGATGCCGAAAACCGCACCGACGCAATACCGACAAAATACCGACGTTATACCGACATCGCCTGTCACTCCGCCGCGATGGCCTGCCGGCCCCCGTCGAGATCCTCCAGAATCGCCTCCGCCGCATCGCGCCCGTCACGGATCGCCCAGACCACAAGGCTGGCGCCCCGCACGATATCGCCCACGGCATAGACCCCGTCCATCGCCGTGCGGCCGGTGGTGAATTCCGCCTTGATCGTGCCCCAGCGGGTCACGGCCAGCTCGTCCACACCCCACAGCGTCGGCAACTCCTCCGGCTCAAAGCCCAGCGCCTTGATCACAAGGTCGGCGGGCTCATCATAGTCAGCCCCCTCGATCTCTTCCGGCGTCTGCCGCCCGGTGGCATCGGGCGCACCGAGGCGCATCTGCTGCACCTTCACCGCCGTCACCGGGTCGCCCACGAACCCCTTGGGCGCGCTCAGCCATTCGAACACCACGCCCTCTTCCTCGGCATTGTCCACCTCGCGCTGGCTGCCCGGCATGTTATGGCGGTCGCGCCGGTACAGGCACTTGACCGAGGTCGCTCCCTGCCGCACCGCCGTGCGCACACAGTCCATCGCCGTATCCCCGCCGCCGATCACCACCACGCGCTTGCCCTCGGCGTTCAGCTCGCCGCTCTCGTATTCCGGCACATCGTCGCCGAAGCTCTTGCGGTTCGAGGCCGTCAGGTAATCGATCGCCCGCACGATCCCACCCGCGCCCGATCCCGGCCCTTGCAGGTCGCGGCTCTTGTAAACGCCCGTCGCGATCAGCACCGCATCATGCTTTTCGCGGATCTCCTCAAAGCTGATATCCTTGCCCACGTCGCAATTCATCACGAACTCCACGCCGCCATTCTCAAGCTGCGCGTTGCGGCGCATCACCACGTCCTTCTCCAGCTTGAAGCCGGGAATGCCATAGATCATCAGCCCGCCCGAGCGGTCATAGCGGTCATAGATCGTCACCTGCACACCGGCCCGCCGCAGCATGTCCGCCGCCGCCAGCCCGCCGGGCCCGGCGCCGATGATCCCCACCGACTCGGGGCGTTCCTCGGCGTTCGTGATCGGCTCGACCCAGCCTTCCTCCCACGCGGTATCGGTCAGGTATTTCTCCACCTGCCCGATCGTCACCGTGCCATGGCCCGACTGCTCGATCACGCAATTGCCCTCGCACAGCCGGTCCTGCGGACAGATACGGCCACAGATCTCGGGGAAGGTATTGGTGAGCTGGCTCAGTTCATAGGCTTCCTTCACCCGCCCCTCCGCCGTCAGGCGAAGCCAGTCGGGGATGTTGTTGTGAAGCGGGCAATGCGTCTGGCAATAGGGCACGCCACACTGGCTGCACCGGCCAGACTGCTCCTTCGCCTTCTCGGCGGCATACTCGGCATAGATCTCGTGAAAGTCCTTGTTGCGTTCGGTGGCTGAACGCTTTTCTGGCATGGACCGTTCTACAGTCACGAATTTCAACATAGGCTGCTTTGCCACGGGGCCGTCTCCGAATTTCAGAAATACCGAGACTGTTTACTCTATGGCAATCCGGAAATAAAGTCAGAACGACTGACCTATTACTAAATAAATTGCTCCGATTGATCCTTTGTCTTCATCTTTCGGTAACAATTTATGTCCGGTTCGGACCTAAATCAAATCTTTCCCCTGAAACTCAGTGGTTTATAGCTGGGCCAACACCCTTTTGCCCCGCCGGGACCCGCTGATGCCCCTCTTCCACCTCGTCCTCGTCGCCCTGATTCAGGGGCTTACGGAATTCCTGCCGATTTCCTCCTCCGGCCACCTGATTCTCCTCCCCCACCTCACCGGGCTCGAGGATCAGGGGCAGGCAATCGACGTGGCCGTCCATGTCGGCACCCTCTTCGCGGTTCTGCTCTATTTCTGGTCCGACATGCGCAAGGCCATGCTGGGCCTGCCCCGCCTCCTGCTCGGCCGCGCCGATACCGAAGGGGCGAAACTCGCCCTGCTCCTGCTGGTCTCCGCCGTGCCGGTCATCGCCTTCGGCCTGATCCTCAAGCTCACCGGGCTCGACATCTACCTGCGCTCCGTCGCCATCATCGGCTGGACGATGCTGATCTTCGGCGTCCTGCTCTACTGGGCCGACCAGTTCGGCGAGACCACCCGCTCCCAGAAAGACTGGACCCTGACCGACGCCATGGTCGTCGGCGTCTGGCAGGCCATCGCCCTGATCCCCGGCACCTCCCGCTCCGGCATCACCATCACCGGCGCCCGCTTCCTCGGCTACAACCGCCATGACGCGGCCAAACTCTCGATGCTGATGTCCGTCCCCACCATCGTCGCCAGCGGCGTCCTCCTCTCGGGCGAGGCCCTGCTGAATGCCGACATGGCCCTCTTGCGCGATTGCGGCATCGCCGCCGCGCTGGCCTTCGTCGCGGCCCTTCTGGCGCTCAGCATCATGATGCGCCTCCTGCGCACCGTCAGCTTCACGCCCTACGTGCTCTACCGGGTGATCCTCGGCGTCATCCTGCTGGTCATAGCCTACAGCTAGGCGCCCCGCAGGTTCGAGGCCGAGCGCTTGATGTCGTCATACTGCCCGTCCGGGCGGAACCGCCACAGGTAATCCGGCAGCACCGCCTCCATCGCCACCGGGTCGATCCCCAGATCGGCAAAGGTCATCACGCCCTCGTCCGCCACCACGTTATCGGATTTCAGCGTCTGCACCTGATCGCGGGTGATCTGTGCCGGCACGAGGCCAAAGGTGATCGTCTGCACGAATTCCATCACCCCGGCCATGATCGAGGCCGCCCAGAACGGGATGTTGAGGATCAGCCGCCGGCGATGAATCACCCCCAGCATCTGCTGCATCAACTCGCGGAACGTGTTCACATCCGGCCCGCCCAGCTCGTAAATCCCCGGCACGGCGGTGCCCTTCACCCCCATCTCGGCGGCGGCGGCCACATCGTCGACCCACACGGTCTGAAACTTGGTCGACGCCCCGACAACGGGCAAAGCCGGGCCCCAGCGGGTCATCCCGGCAAAGCGGTTGAAGAACGAATCCTCCGCCCCGAACATCACCGACGGCCGCAGGATCACCGCATCGGGAAACGAGTCGAGAATGGCGGCTTCGCCCTGCCCCTTGCTCTGACCATACAGCGTCTCCGACTCCGCATCGGCACCGATGGCCGAGATATGCACCAGCCGCTTCACGCCTTCTTCCTTGGCGATCCGGCCGATTCGCGCAGCGCCCTTGTTCTGCACCGCGTCAAAATTGTTCTTGCCGCCCTTGTCGAAGGTGCCCACGCAGTTCACCGCCGCGTCCGCCCCGCGCAGCACCGACCGCACGCTTTCGTCGTCGCGGATATTGCAAAGCACGGGCTCGACCTGTCCGACAACGCCATAGGTCCGCACATAGACCGCCTCGTTCGGGCGCCGCACGGCCACCCTGACCCGCCAGCCCGCCTTGGCCATCCGCCTTGCGATATACCGCCCCAGAAAACCGGAGCCGCCGAAGATCGTGACGAGTTTTGACTTGGGCATATGCTGGCCTCCGCAGTCTTGCCGTTCACCCCTCTTCCTAGCCTCCCGCGCGGGCTTCGACAAGGCGTGATGCCCGAATGGGCATACACCGGAAAATCGCCGTTGACAGCGCCCCGGCCCCCGGCTAAACGGCGTCCTCACGACACCGGCCCAGGTGGCGGAATTGGTAGACGCGCTAGCTTCAGGTGCTAGTGTCCGTATGGACGTGGAGGTTCGAGTCCTCTCCTGGGCACCATTAGTCAAGCCTTAAATCCTTGTTCTCCTGATTTCCTTGGGTTTTGGGTGGCTGGTGACCGAAAACTGCCCCACAAATCGCCACACAACTTGGTTTCGGGCGGCCTCCTGTTTGCGCAACATAGAGGGGCCATTCGCCATAGCAGGTCGTGGGCAGCTATCTCCAAGAGTTAGTCTATAGAGAAAACGCCGCCTTGATATCTTGCTCAAGGTCGGTAAGCCTTGCGGCATGCCAGCTCAGGCCGACGTTGATATCCGGTGACATGTAGGCACCGTCGACCTCTACAAGCGGCTCTCCCAAAGCGCAGAACAGCTCATCGACGCAGGCACGCATTCTCACGATGAGTTTGAAACACCCATCCTGAACTCCGACAGCTCCAGCGAGCGATCGAAGTTCCCCACTCTCATCGACATCGGGATCTGCCCTCGCCTGCCGAATTAGAGCATCAAGGCTATCGCCGTGACGCTCGATATAGTCGTTAAGACGGTGAAGAGCGGCCTTCTGAAGAGTGTTGGAGAAGCCTCGTCCGGTTAGTTGGTTCATATCGGAACCTCTCGCGACCAGCTCGCGACACCTGTCGCGATTATTCAGGCTGGCGCGGTCAGACACCGCCGCGGGAGAGGCGCGGCGGCGCGGCTTGTCATGCGGAATTGCAGGACATGCCAAGTTGAGACGCCGGCGTGGCAGCAGCATCCACGCTTTCGATGGCGCCTCGAAGCTCATCTGTGAGTAGACAGATCTCCTCAACAATCGGTTCGGTCGGATCGATCGCCGCGAAGAGTGCCGCTTCCGGGCGCGTGTCGTCGTGTACGTACTCCAAGGACAGGAGTTCCAATAGTCGACAAAGCGCTGTGCGCGTCCCACGCCCAAGTGTGCCAGGTTGAGACAATCCACAAGAAATGGCGTGGACCAAGGCCGCACCTCGGGGACCGCCCAATATGGTTGCAGCAGAAGAGAAAGCGTCGGCTTTCTCTTGAAAGAGTTTTCTTAATGGATCCCGCAGGTGGCGCGGGATCTCGGTTGCATTTTGATAGACATCGTTCGGACGGAGATACATTGGACCCTCGGTTTTCATGAGGACGGGTCGGCATTGACCCAGTCAGACCGTCTTTTCTTTAATGTCGCTGCCTTCCGGATTCGCGCCGCACAAAGAGGGCGCGGATCCGGAAGGAAGTGACATCTCTAACTCTTGAACTATGCGCTGGCACGAAATCATTCGCGACTTGCCCTGTATCGTCCGTGGAATAAAACATCCTGGTCTGGAATCCGGGAGGGTCGAGGGAGGGTGCCCCTCCCTCGTCGGTTTTGTTCATACATACCCAACACCCCGGCGAGGTACGCTTTGAGCCTGAAGCACGTTCGATCGTTCAAGTACGATGTTTGGCAAACCCTGCTAAGCGTCCTTATTGGCGTCAGTTGGGCCAGCAGAGTTACATACTTGCTGACTTACCAAGCGACACACAAACTAACTTACTGACACCGAATGATAAGAAATAAAGTATGTAAGTCAGTCACTTATTTCAATTCCTCTAATCGCGTTTCCGAAGCACTTCCTCGGGACCGATGTCCATCATGCTCATCCACAAAACACAGGAGTTCATGATGGCGAAACCACTATATTCTCACGAAGAGATCATCGCTGCCGGCGAGAGTCTTGACAAGGAGGCCGGGGGTAATCCGGTCGAGCCCTGGGAGGTCTTTCGAGCTCTCGGGGCACGCGGTAAATTCGACCGCGTCCGCGATATCTGGGAGAACCACGTCGCTTCACGCTCGTCGACGCCAAGCGTTCGGGAGCAGGAGTTGCCAGCCGAGGTTGATGCCGCCATCACTCGAGCGCTTGAGGCAGTCGGGGCGGCTATTCGCCAGCAATTCATAGAGCACGCTTCAGGCTTGGTGGTTGATCATGTTCACCAGATGCGCCTCGCGCAGAAGCAACATGCCGAGGACATCGGCAAACTTGAGGCCCAACTCGTTTTCTGGCGAGACAAGGCCCTCGCTTCCGAAGAATCGGAAGATGTTGCATCCGCCAAGCCGGAACCGAAGACCCGGCGGCGCTCCCCGCGCAAACCTAAACAGACAACAAGTACCGCCACTGGGAAGAAACCCGAGGTAGACGAAGAACCAACTGCTCGTCAGACTCAGGACACAGATACAGACCAACCGAAGTTGCTCTGAAGCATCTTAAAAGGGCTGGCGTCGGGTCGACGCCAGCCCTTCTGTGATTGCGATGGACTTAAGTGGGCGCGTGACTGGCTATCCCCGCGTTCGCTGAAAGTTACCACGCTCCGGCTCTACCTTAATTCGTTTGGTCCGCCTGGTTTTACCGAGATCCGGCGAAACGAAGGTTTCCAAGTCAATCTTTTGATCGAAACCAGAATGATCAGTCTTACCGCCACTTTCTTCATTGAGGCTTCCGGCTGACTCCTGAATCCGGGGCTCTTCAGAACTACCCGATTGTGCCCAAGCGATCGCTTCTATGAGGGGGCTATCGAAGCTGCTACCTGGAGTGTCGATCGTTGTTGCTCGCTCGACGGCCTGGTGCAGCTCCTTCGCCGACGTAGCCTCGGAAATCCGACGCTTTTCATCATCCATCCGTTTCCTCCGTTCCGCCTCTCTCTCCGCGGCGATACGTGCGGAATCTTCAAGACGCGCCCTATCCCTCTGAAGGGCTCTCAGGCTCATCCAGGAACGCCACAAATCTTCGTTTTGTTCTCGAACCTGTTCTCGCTTCAATTGCGCGTTCGGCGTCTGTTCTTTCTTTTCCTCTGCGGCCATTTTACGAATCAGAGCAGTCTTTCGGGGGCCAAGATGTTGTTGCGCGGTAAGTCCTTCCGGCGCATCTCCGGCTTTCGCCATGTCTTCGTATGATCGCAGATCGATTCGCGCTTTGGATCCGACTCGAGCAAGCGCCGCGTTTGTGCGTTTTTCCCATTCATTTCGGATTACACGCATCTTATCCGGGCCTTTCTTGACGTGATCGAGGTCTCGGGTCTTCGGGCCGAACTCGCCAGTCTCGGTATCCACGATGCGAGTCGTGAAGAGAATGTGTGCGTGGAAATTCAGGTTCGTCTTCGCCGGATCGATCAAAGCCGACAGATAGGCTTGTTCACCGTCTCGTGAGGATCGACCGCGCCAAAGGCGACGCTCCAGCGTTTTTTCGCCGAAGGTGGGTGCATGGATGGCATAGTTTACGGCGACGCCGAACTCGTCCTTCAGCCAGCACGCAAATCCATGAACAAGCCTGCGCTGTGCGTCGACCGGCAGTTCGGCGGGCAGCGCTGGGCGAAGTTCCCGCGCCACCCGCGCATTAACCCGCTTCTCGGCGGCTTCGGCTGCATTCCAGAGATCTTCCGCACTCCCTGACCAATTCACGAGACCCTTCGTGAGGAGGCCGGTTATTCGACCATAATTGAATGACCGTCCGACACGTGCATCGGTCATGCTGCAGCGGGCGATGTAAGCGGCGGCGCCAACGGCGGATCGTCCGTTTCCGCGAGATATGAAATAGAGAGGGCAATGGCTGGCTGGATGTATCATTCCAGAGAAGTCGTGCCCGATATCCAGGCCCGCATCCCCTAAGAGCCCGCCGCAGGTGCGCTGCAAACGGAGTTTGCGTAATTGCGCCCTTGCCTGTTCGGCGCGGGTCAGGAAACCCGAGCCGTGTCCATCGATCATATGTTGAGTTTGCAGCGGCGATCAGCAACACGAGACACCATTTCCTGTTCGAACCAACAACGAGTAGGAGGTGGACCGTGCCAAACTATGCAGAAAAAATCGCCAGGATCGAAAAAAAGATCGAGCAGGAACGACAGCGCTTGCGCGACCTGCAGGTGCGCGAGACAGCTCAGAAACGGAAGGATGATGCGCGCCGGAAGATTCTCTACGGTGCCGCAGTATTGTCCCTTGTGGGAGGCCTTTCAGAGGAGAAGCGTCGCGAGACTCTGGAGCGCGTGCATCGCCATATTCGCAATGCAAAAGACCGTGAGTTCCTCGGGCTCGCCAAGCTTCCAGATCAAAAAAGCTCCAAGGCCAGATGCAAGCCCCTCACAAGAAGTGTTGATAGTCGCGACCATGTCAGTCGCGGTCATTAAAAGGACGATCGTCCGCTTCGAGCCCGATCTGACCCTGATGCCCAAGACTGATTTCGCGGGTGCCGCAAAGTGCGCCGTGACGAGACCGGCCCTGACCAGCCATTCGTCTGGACCACCACCCCTGCGGCGCAGCTTCCCCAAACCGGACTTTCATAGGACCGCGCAGCATCATCCACGAGGCCGAGGTCCGCAAGGCGGACGCTGCACATGCAGCTGCGACCGATCGAGTGTATTTCACGCGCAGATTGCAGAAGACCGCACCGGCGCCTTGGAAAGAACAAGCAACGCAGAATATTTCTAATTGCTGGCGCCTTGGCCGTTTCGTCCACTGTCACTTTTCCCGCAAGCGATCGACTTCAACAGCTCGCGAAGCCAGATGTTACGAGGGTCGCGCCTGTTGTGGGGGTGCCACGCAATCTGGGTCGGGAAGCTGCCCAAATTCAGGGGAACCGCCACGTTCCGTAGGCCGTAAGGCTTGGCGACCATGTCGGCGATACGGGCCGGCACCGTGGCGATGCCGCCGATGTCGGCAACGGTCGTCGCCGCCGTCAGGAAGTGCGAGACGACCATGGCGGTGTTGCGACGCAGGCCCGCATCGGCGGTAAGCTTTTGCAGCCCGGTGCGCCATTTGCCGGGCGGCGCCACCACGACATGAGGCAGCCGCTCATAAAGGTCGCGGTCCAGAACCGCCCCGACGCCATGAACACCGGGCGCGACGATGCAGCGGAAGCCGTCAGTGAAAAGCTCCGAAACCACAAGGTCTTGCGGGGGCGGAGAAAACCGCCCGATGGCGAGGTCGAAGGTCTGCCCCGCAAGCGAACGCGGATCCAGATCCGGCCCGATCGGAGTAAGCTCCAGCTGTGCTTTCGGGGCATGACGCACAAAGGCCGCGGCCAGGGCCGGGGCCAGAACGACCTCGGCATAAGGGCCGAGCAACAATCGGAACCGCCGCGTGCTCTGCGCCGGATCAAAAGGTTCGGCGGCGCGGAAGGCTTGCTCCAGCCGGTCCAGCCCCGCCGCGATGTCGGGCGCGATCTGCAACGCCTTCTCGGTCGGCTCGACCCCGTAGCGGGCGCGCAGGAACAGCTCATCCCCCAAGGCGACGCGCAGCCGAGCGAGCGCTGCGCTGACGGTGCTTTGCGATTGGCCAAGGCGCTGTGCCGCGGCGGTGACATTGCGTTCCTCCATCACGGCATGGAAGACGCGCAGAAGGGCGATATCGGCGGTCATCCCTCCGGTTTATCGATTTCTGACATGGAGCGCATCAATTTCTCGATTCCTGTATAATGGCCCATATGGGGCCTGAGACGCCCCCGAATACGATCGACGGGGCAATGCGATACACCAAGGAGGCCCGAAAATGGCACGTATTCTGATCCTCTCCACCGCCGCTGACGTCCTGGGCGACACCGGCAACCCCACCGGCGTCTGGTACGAAGAGCTGGCCAGCCCCTACTACGCGTTCCTCGACGCGGGCCACGACGTCACGCTGGTTACGCTGGGCGGCCAGCCCGTGCCGATCGACCCGAACTCTGACGTGACGGGGGATGACGCCCCGGCCTCAGTCACGCGGTTCCGCGCCGACGCGGCGGCCACGGCGCTGCTGAAAGCCCCCGGTCGGCTCGAGGATGAGGACGTCACCGCTTACGACGCGCTCTACATCCCCGGCGGTCACGGGGCGATGTTCGACCTTGCCGAGAGCGCACTGGCCGCCAAGGCCATCGGCGCCGCATGGGACAGCGGCAAGGTGGTCGCATCGGTCTGCCACGGCCCCGCCGCCTTCAAGAACGTCGTGGATGCGAACGGCGTTTCCATCGTGAAGGGGCGCAAGGTGACCGCCTTCACAAACAGCGAGGAAGACGCCGTCGGCCTGACCGAGGCGGTGCCGTTCCTGCTGGAGACGATGCTGCGTGAGCTTGGCGCCACCTTCGAAGGCGTGGCGGACTGGCAGCCCTACGCCATTTCCGATGGCCGCCTTGTCACTGGCCAGAACCCGGCCTCGTCGGAGGGGGCGGCACAGAAGGTTCTGACGCTTCTCTAAGTCTCTCATCGCGCCGCCCCGCAATGGGCGGCGCAAGTCGCTTCACGGCCCGGAGCGGTCATTCGATCAAGCGTCGCCAATAACTTCTTTGGGTCATAACCTCTCTAAGGCGCGAAAACCGGCAAGTCGGACGGGGCGCGCGGGCGCCCCGTCCATTGGCATAGCAGAAAACGTGGTTATTGCCCCGAGAGGGCCGCGTAGACCGCGCTTTCAAAATCCATATATCCTGGGAAAGAGACCCCATCCGCGAACGGCAGGATCTGCGTTGCCCAGTAGCCACCGATGCCATTCTTGCGGTCGATCCAATAGTAGCTGTTGGCAAGCCCGGCCCAGCCAATTGCTCCGGCGGGACGTCCGGTCGGGGCCTCTTCGGAATTGACCATGAAAGTGTAGGACCAGTCCTTGGGCATGCCCGGGAAAAACTCCGCGTCGTTTGAAAGCGAGGGAATGACGCCGGGCAGCATGGTGACCTTCTGCGGCGGGACAAGTGCACCCTGCACGGCCCATTCGACGGTTTCGGGCTTCAGAACCCGCCCGTTCGGACCGGCACCATCGTTCAACCACATGCGGATGAACTTCATGTATTCCGGCACGGACGCATAAAGCCCATGGCCACCCATGTGCACCTCGGGATCGTCTGGCAGTGCGAAATCATCCATTGGGGTCAGCCCGCCATCCTCGCCTCGCGCGTGGATGGTCGCGGTCCGCTCTTTCATGCCGGGCGACCGGGTAAAGGCAATGTCCTGCATGCCCAGCTGGTCAAAGACCCTCTCTTTCATGACCTCGCCCAGGCGTTTGCCGCGGATGCCTTCGACAACCTGTCCGACCCAGTCGATGTTCGTGCCATATTCCCACTTTGTGCCCGGATCGAACAGCAGTGGCGTTTCAATGCAGGCACGGCTTCCGGTGACTACAGAGGGCTGGCCCTGCTCTTCGGCGAGGCGTTTGTAGGTCTCGTTAAAGAAATCATAGCCAAAGCCGGCCGTGTGCAGCATCAGTTGGCGGGTCGTGACATCGCTTTTCGGGGCCCGCAGGCGGGGGGTGCCGTCAGCGTCGAACCCGTCGATCACCTGAAGTTCACCAATGGCCGGGGCATACTCCTTGGCCGGGGCATCGAGGTCCAGCAGACCCTCTTCGACGCATTGCAGGGCTGTGGTGCCTGCAATGGCCTTGGTGGTCGAGAAGATGGCGAAGACCGTATCCTCCGTCATCGCGTCGCCGTCCAGCCGCCGCTCTCCGGCCGCGCCGGAGTAGATGTCGCCATTACGGTCCGTTGCCATAGCGACAACACCGGGCACACGTGACGAACCGGTGACGCGCCCATTCAGAACCTTGTCGCAACGGGCTTTCAAATCGTTTGTGTCGATGTCCTTCATTAGTTCCTCCCTTGAAGACATGCAGGAAAGAATGACGGACACCGGGCGGGCACACTGTCCGCGACCGGTATGATCTGTCCGATTTCGGAAACAGAATTAGTTCGGGCGGGTGCCTCGCCCGACCCGGCCACGCGTCTGCGACGGCGTTTCTCCAAACCTGTCGCGATACCGACCGGCCAAAGCGCCGAAGTTCGAAAAGCCCCAGGCGGACGCAATCGCGGTGACTGTCACATCTTTTGGCATCTTCTCAAGATTCCGGCGAAAGCCCTCAAGCCGGCGCGCCGCCAGAAAAGCCCGGGGCGAAATGCCACGAAATTTCTGAAATCCGCCCGATAGTGTCCGCGCAGAAACGCCGACACGTTTGGCCACATCGCCAATTGAAGGTGCTTCGCGCGCTTCGGCTTCCATGATCTCTTCGGCTGCGCGAACGTAAGCAGGAGCGGCACATCGAGCCCCCGTTTCAAGGCTCACTCCAGCCGCCGATGCCCACTGACGTAGAAGTTCGACGCAGAGCATTTCTTCGATGTGCCGCGCCAGCACTGTGTCGGACGCGACCTCACCCTCGCGTGTCAGGGCCCGCGTGGCATAATCGAGCAGCGCGGGCCAGGCTGAATGGGGTCCGCCGATCTTGACGCGCCTTGTCCACAGTCGATCATCCGGCACAAAACCGAACCACCGCTCCGCTGTTTCAACCATTGCCTGATGCGGAATCGTGAGGTTCAGCTGCATATGGTCGGGATCACCCTCAAGCCAGTATTCGGCTCGGGAACAATCGACGACAAAGCTTTCCCCGGCACCTGTATCAACGGAGCCGCCGTCGGTTTGATGATCCAATGCCCCGCGCAGGGTATTGAGAACAAGGATGTTTCCTGCATCAGGATCGAAACGGTCAAGGTGAATACCGGTGCCATAGGCAAACCGGGTCATGGTCACACATCCCGCCTTCGCCGAAATCATGGTCGCGTCCGGGCGGGACAAGCGATCCAAAGGCCGCACGCGATACCGCATATAGACCGACCGGCAGAAGTCCTCTACCTCGTCCCAATCAGCTGAATGCGTCTTCTGCTGGTGCCGGATCGGCGCCCCCAAAGAATCCAGAACAAGTGCATGTTCCAGCAAGACCCCGCTCCTCCCCGTGGTTCAGGCGTCAGTGTAACACGATTCTGGCGCGGTAGACATCGGGCGTTGGTCTTAAAGTTATGGACGGATTGGTGCCGAGGCGCCGACACGGTTGTGATCTGGCGAAGGATCTGATCGAGCGCGTTGTCCCCCGGCGTGTGAGGCTCAACAATGCCGACATTGGTGCAAGCCGCCGCGAAAGTCCGCTTTCCGCCCTTCCTTCTCATGACCTTGGCGATCGCGGCAAGAAACGAGCGCTCACGGCGAAAGGCAGGAAAGTCCCGCAGTACCCACCTCCGGACCATGCCAATGCCTCCGTAGATTTTTGTGAAGGCATTGGCATGTTGAGAGCCGTGCTGCACATAGGATCGCGCTTGACTCTTCAACACACGCGGTGAGGGGCTTGGGCCAGAAGACCGGCCCCTGGCATATAAGACAACTTCAACCGAATCGCCGAACGAGCACAATGTGCCTCACGGAGCAGCAACCAAGCCGCCCTCTACCGGATGAGCGTATCGTAAAGTCGATCTCGCAACTCGTATTGTTTGAGGCTCCGGTGCGGCGCGCCAGGCATGAACTGTATCACCCGACCGGAACCCGCTGGGAATTTGTATAGCTTTTGCGGCGACCACTCAGACCCATCGTTCTGCATCTTCACGATCACTCTCGCGATCTCGGCATCCATCGGACCACGATTGGGCGCGACAAGGAATGAATGATCAAGACGATCGGCGACACGTTGGATGGCACTACACCAGCGCCGTTTTGAGTATTCCCACGCCCGGCTTCCTGAACCACTTGCAAGCTCGTGATGTCCCTTCGTGCAAAGGATTTTACCGAAGGGTAGGTCAAACATCGGCTGATTCCGTCTCTCGTTGAGTCGAGAGAGCATCACGAAGGCCGCTTCTTCGACCGTGCGCGCTTGGCCGAGGTCCGCCGTCTGCATCTTGGCGAACCCATACTTCACCTTGCATGATCCGAACGTCTCAAGAACCCGCCGATCAAAGCGAAAAACCAATCGTTTCGGATCTGCCTGACCGATGACTTTGAACAGATTGCAGCCGTCAAGGTCGGCAACAGCCCGCTTGAGCCACCGATGATCGTTGGCACCGATTGGTGCGGTGAGATCAGCGATCGCTTGGCACCAGACAGTGTTTTCTTTGTCGAGGTTCGGTCCCGCAATCCGGAGCCCATCAAACCGCTGGTAGATGAGACAGATCAGTCCATGTACAAGACGGTAGGATTGGAGCGTCGGCAGGTTTTTCGCGAGAAGATTCACGGTCTCGCGTGGAAGTTCATATTTCTGGTTGATGTGCATCGGCTATCTCCTGGTTTGACCGCCAGGAGATGGGTTCAGAACCAAGGCCGCAAAAACTGCGATTCGGCCCGTTCACATAGCGCAACTGCCCGCAATGATTGTCAGACTGTCCGCGTTCTTGGCGGCGTCGAAATCCCTGCCTGCAATACATTCGCAAACACGACAAAAAAACCCGCTTCTCTGGCAGATTCTCCCGCGATGAATGCAAGGAAATCCGGGCTAATTGGTCTTCATTTTGCGCAAGCCGCTGTATCGGTTGTATATTCTTCCTCGAGAACGTTTGGGACATCTGGAACAACGAGAACCCCCATGCAGGGGCCAATTTCTTCAACGAATGATCTCCATCGCCGCCGTCTGCGCCTTTTCCCATTCAAATACGTGCGGTAGGGTTGCATTGAACCCGGTCGCAAAAGCCGGGGTGCAAGAACGAGGAACGGGCATGCCGCTTCTGCACTGGTTGACGAGGGATGAGGATCTGCGGGCGGCGGATCGTGTGCCGTATCGGCTGCTCGACGAGGTGCCCGACCTAAGCGCCGGAGAGGGCGACGACGGGCTGCTGGTGCAGGGGGATAACCTCGAGGCCCTGAAGGCGCTCCTGCCCTTCTACGCGGGCAGGGTGAAGTGCATCTATATCGACCCGCCCTACAACACCCGATCAGCCTTCGAGCATTATGACGACAGCCTCGAGCACGCGAAGTGGCTGGCCATGATCGTGCCTCGCCTGATGCTGCTGCGCGAGTTCCTGACAGAGGATGGGTCAATCTGGATCCAGATTGACGACGACGAAGGACATTACCTGAAGGTTGTCTCAGATGAGGTTTTCGGCCGGAAGAACTTCGTCTGCTCCATTCAGTGGCAGAAGGTCTTTGCCAAAAAAAATAAGGCCCTCATTTCTGATAGCCATGACTCCATACTGGTCTTCGCCAAAAATAAGGTGAAGTGGAACAGGAACGTTTTGCCGCGGACGGAGAAACAAAAATCTGCCTTCAAGAATCCCGATAGCGACCCCCGAGGCCCATGGCAAAGCGTCTCATACACTGTTCAATCGGAGGACTCGGACAGAAGAACCGCTTACCGCTACGAAATCCCTCTTCCGGCAGGTGGCTCAGCCAAACCACCACAAGGACGTCACTGGAACGGGCTTCCTGATCGAACCGATGCCCTTCGCGATGATAATCGCCTCTGGTTCGGTCCAAAGGGCGATCGTGCGCCGCGCCTGAAGGTCTTTTTGTCTGAAGTGCAAGGAGGGATCGTGCCCGACACGTGGTGGTCGCATGAGGATGCTGGGAATAATCAAGAGGCCAAAAAAGAAATGATGGCTTTCAGCGGAGGTGGAGAGCCATTCGCTACACCGAAGCCAGAGCGTCTGATTCAACGCATTCTCCACATCGCTACCAACCCCGGCGACCTCGTTCTCGACAGCTTTCTCGGTTCCGGCACCACGGCGGCTGTCTCCCACAAGATGGGCCGCCGCTGGATCGGGGTCGAGATGGGCGACCATGCCCGTACCCACTGCGCTTTGCGCCTGCAAAAGGTCATCGAGGGCGAACAAGGCGGAATTTCCAAGGATGTCGGCTGGAAGGGCGGCGGCGGCTTCCGCTTCTGCACCCTCGGCCCTGCGGTCTTCGACGCGGACGGCCGGATCGACCCTGCGATCCGCTTCGGCGAGCTTGCCCGTCACGTCTGGTTCTCCGAGACCCGGCAGCCCATTGGTGACGCGCCGGCCGGCCCGCTTCTGGGTGTACATGGCGAGCGCGCCGTCGCGCTGCTCTACAACGGCATCCTGAAGGACCGTAGCGCCGGGGGCGGCAATGTCCTCACCCGCGCGGTGCTGAAGCTGATCCGCGACGACCTCGCCGCGGCCGCCCCCGACTTCGAAGGCGATCTGGTCGTCTACGGCGCCGCCTGCCGCCTGTCCGAGGTCACGCTGAAGGATCAGGGCATCCTGTTCCGCCAGACCCCCTACGACATCTCGGCGAGGACGTAACCATGAAGCTCAAGACCTACCAGCAGGCCACGCTGGACACGCTCGACGCCTTCTTCGCCCGCGCCCTCGCCACCGGCCCCGTAGAGGCTTTCCAGCACGCCGTGGACGAGCAGGAGAAGCTTGCCCGCCTCGAGGGTCGCATACCAGAGCCACGAGCCTACAAGCCCCTCGAGGCGCTGCCTAACGTGCCCTACGTCTGCCTGCGCCTGCCGACAGGCGGCGGCAAGACCCTGCTGGCGGCCGAGACGATCCGCCTGGCCACCCGAAGCTATCTGCGCCGCTCCTGGCCCCTGACGCTCTGGTTCGTGCCCTCGGACGCGATCAAGACCCAGACGCTGGAGGCGCTGAAGGACCGGACGCATCCCTACCGCCGCCGGCTCGACGAGAATTTCGGCGGGCATGTCCGCGTCTTCGACATCGCCGAGTTCGAGATGCTGCGCCCGCAGGATCTGACGCGGTCGGCCTGCGTCGTCGTCTCGACGATCCAGGCATTCCGGGTGGCGAACACCAGCGGCCGCAAGGTTTATTCCCACCACGAGGAGCTGGAGCCGCATTTCTCCGGCGTGCCCACCGACGGGATGGAGGTCGTGTCGCCCGAAGAGGCGGCGGAGAACGACATGCTGACCGAGGGGGCGGTGAAGTTCTCCTTCGCCAACTTGCTGTATCACCAGCGGCCCCTGATGATCGTCGATGAGGCGCACAACGCTGTCTCGGGCCTCACGCGCGAGGTGCAGGCCCGGATCCGGCCGGCCGCCATCGTGGAGTTCACCGCGACCCCGCGCGGCCGCAACAACATTCTGCATTCCGTCACGGCAAGCGCCCTCAAGGACGAGGAGATGATCAAGCTCCCGATCCGTGTCCGGCCGCATGATGACTGGCGGGAGGCTGTGACGGGCGCCGTGGCGACCCGGAACATGCTCGAGGAAAAGGCGAAGCGGGATCGCGATCACATCCGGCCGGTGGTGCTCTACCAAGCGCAGGCGAAGAACGGGCATCCGACGGTCGCGGAGCTCAAGAAGTATCTCATTGAGGAGAAGCTGATCCCCGAGGACCGGATCAAGATTGCCACCGGGGAGCAGCGCGAGCTGGATGGGGTGAACCTGCGCGACCCCGCGGAGCAGACCCGCCACGTCATCACCGTCGACGCGCTGAAGGAGGGCTGGGATTGTCCCTCGGCCTATGTCCTCTGCGCCACCCAAAGGCTCCAGAGCCGGGGCGCCGTCGAACAGCTTCTGGGGCGGGTCCTGCGGATGCCCTACGCTGCTCGGAGGAAGGACGCGGCCCTGAACTGCGCCTACGCCCATGTCTCCGAGCCCTCGTTCCGGGAGGCGGCACAAGCGCTGACCGACAAGCTGATCGATATGGGGTTCACGGACGAGGAAGTGCGAGAGTCACTGAAGCCTCGTGGTGTGGAGCAGAATGACCAGGGGGAGCTCTTTGATCCGGATCCTGTCCGTCCGAAACCCGTCCTCCAGTTCACCGTGCCCGACAGCGAGGATGCCCGCGAGCGCCTGAATGGATGGCAGGAAGAGGGCGTCGACTACGTCCAGCGTGATGACGGGACGCTGGTCGTCGGTGTGAAGGGTGAGGTTACCGACGAGATCGCCCAAGGCGTCCGAGAGATCACGCGTGATGAAGATCACGCGCATTTCGATGCCCAGCTTGAAAAGCATCGGGCGACCGTCGAGGCCAGCCGCACCTTGGCGCAGAAGGGCCATGTCATCGAGATCCCCCAGCTCCTGGTGGAGATGGAGGGCGAGACCTTCCTCGCCGAGACCGACGCGATCATGGAGCGCGTCGACTGGTCCCTGGATCGCCATCCCGCACGACTGACTGAGCAGGAACTGAGTTTCCACCGGTCACAGGACGTCATCGAGATCGACCTCGAAGGTGAGAAGCTGGTCTACAGCCGGATGACGGAAGAGCAGCCGATCCTGTCCGGCCTGCATGCCCCAACGGATGCGGACCTCGAGGCATCGCTCGTGCAATGGCTGGAGCGGGAGTGCCGGGTGTCGGTCATTTCCCAAGCCGAGATGCTGCCGTGGATCGCCGCCGTGGTGGCGGATCTGGTCACGAACAGGGAGGTAAATATCCGCACGCTGATCGACTGGCAGCACCAGATCGCGGCGCGGATCCGATGCAAAATCCAGGCAATCCGGGAAGAGGAAAAGACCCGAGCGCACCAGATGGCGCTGTTTGATGATCAGGCGAAACCAACCTGGTCCGACAGCAGCGTGGTTCGGTTCGACGACACGATCTACCAGAATGTGCCGACTCAGACGATCGGGGCCTTCCGGTTCAACCGTCACCTGCTCGGTGCCGACCGGGCCCCGCTCATCGATGGTGACCTGAACGGGGAGGAATTCCAGTGTGCCTGGAGCCTCGACAGCCTTGATGAGGTCGAGGTCTGGGTCCGAAACGTAGCTCGGCACTCGGACTCATTCTCGCTGCCCCGGGTCGGTCGTCGGTTCTACCCGGACTTCGTCGCGAAGCTTCGCGATGGCCGCGTCTTCGTTGTCGAATACAAGGGTGAACACCTGATCGGCGCACCAGAGGCACGCGAGAAGGATGCGATCGGCAGGATTTGGGCCCGCACGACCGGCAACGTGTTTCTTATGGTGCGCAGGGTAGCGCACGGCGTCGAGATGGCGGAACAGATGAGGCACGGGATAGCGAAGAGCTGACTCTCAAGACGGTTCTATCGTGAAAATGGCCGCTCAAGTTCTTTTCTTGGTTGAAGGACCTGACGGAACCGTTTCAAGTGACTGCCAGAGCTTGAAACGAGGGGACAAACTTGCCGAACCGGTTTATTTTTCGACAGGTTCATTTTGAAGACCTGCCCACCTTTCTGAACGATGGTGAGGTTAGAGCCAAGCGTCATCAATTCCCTCAACTCTGCCATCAGACTTCTTACCAAGAGATTGTAAACCGCCGCGGCACAGACGAATTTGAGCTGCCCAACGGTTGCGTGGTCAACGACTTTGTGCCGTTCTATTTCAGCCCAATTACTTCCTTCACATTCACCATCTACAAGGAAAACGTTCCCTTGGTCTCGCCGCAAGGCGTTCATCTCCGTCAAGCCTGCGAAGATGACCGGATCTTCTTGGTCAGCTCTCCAGAGGCATATGTAGGTTCCGGCTTGTGTACTTGCTTCAGCGACTATGCGCTGAATTCGAGAGCACCGATGCCAAAGATTGAAGCCGACCTCACCAAGCTTGAAGATCACGTCCACTGGAACGTGTTCGATGAGGCTCCGATGGTTGCGACCATTCCAGACATCGGCTACGCGGGCGTCTGCAAGTGGTACCACAACATGGCAAGCCCGCCAGAGCGCATGACGCGTAGCGCCAAGCGTATGGCAGAGTTTTTGGTTCACGGCGCTGTACCGTTGGACAAAATCATGTGTATCGTGGTGAAAACAGACGCGATGCGAGCTACCTTGAAAACCATGATGGCTGCTTCGGAATGGGACATTCCAGTCCTGACAAAGCGAGGGTGCTTCTACGGATGACGATACGGACGAAAAAAGGGGACATGTTTGCCGAGCCTGTGGAGGCTCTGGTGAACACGGTCAACTGCGTTGGCGTCATGGGGAAAGGCGTCGCGTTGGAATTCAAGAATAGGTGGCCTGCAAACTTCCGGGCTTACAAAAATTTGTGCGATGCCAAAGGTTTAAAGCCCGGACAAATGTTCGTATTCGATACCAAAGAGCTGTTCTCCTCCGAAGGACCGCGATACCTGATCAACTTTCCTACCAAGGCCCATTGGCGGTCGAAGTCGAAGATGGAGTACATTGAAGACGGCCTTGACGCGCTGGTTGAAGCCATCCGAGAACACGGGATAACATCGATCGCGATCCCACCTCTTGGCTGCGGTAACGGTGGACTTGACTGGGCGGACGTTCGGCCAGCGATCGAAGCCAAGCTATCGAATCTCCATGACGTTGACATCGTGTTGTTTGCGCCCAAGACCGCTGCGGACGCCCCTGAGCATGTCCATTCCAACCTGCCAATGACGTTCCCGCGCGCGATCCTTTTGAAAGCCCTCAATGATTTGGAGCGCTACTTTGACGGTTCTTTTGATAGGATTTCTCTGCAAAAGATTGCATACTTCCTTCAGGCGTTCGGTGTTGATTTCAAACTGAAATTCTCACGGAATCTACATGGTCCGTACTCGGAAACCTTGAAGCTCGCGTATGTCGCGATGGATCATCATGGGATGATCGACGGGTTCCTGGATGGTGATCGCCAGTCCCATGTAACGCCCAGCGGCTGCGCAGTTGCAAATGAGTTTCTGAACAACGCCAATCGGCAAGCCGACGTAACAATCGATCGGTTGAGTAAGCTGGTTCAGGGCTATGAAAGCCCCTATGGCTTAGAGCTGCTGTCCTCGGTACATTGGCTCGCGCATCACGAAGGCCATTTTCCAGTCGAGAAGATAATTCAAGAGATGCTTGGCTGGAATGAAGCTAAGCGAAGCAAATTTAGCGAAGACGCGATCCGAGCCGCATATAACCGTCTTAAAGAAGACAGTCTCTTGCATTAAATATAGCCAAGCAGTTGAAAATTCGCAGGCGAAATTTTGCGTGAAAAACCTTGAGAGCGGGCAAATACCGATAAGATCGGCAGTTTTCACTGCGTTGCGGCGTAGGATTGGAGCTTAAATGGCTGGGATTCGCCGAGACCGACGGACGGAAGGGCCCCAACGCGCGCAACTGAATGCGAAAACCGACCACTTCCGCCTGCTTGGCGGCTCATGATTGGGCCGAAAGGGAGATCGTATCGACCAGCGAGCCGGCAAACACCATCTCCCAAACACCTGTCCGGCGGCTTTCTGCCGAACCCACGAGGGGTCCAGACCCGAAGATGGGAGCACACAGCGAGACGCGGAAATCCCAACTGTCATGCCTCCATCTTTATGTAGCGCTCGTAGTCATCCTCCTGGCTCCGAAGCGCTTGCAGCTCTCGTTCCAGATGCTGAGCGATGGGGACGAATTTGCGACCATCCTCGGGACGGGCGCGCAGGATTTCCAAGATGCGCTTGTATGCGCCTTCCAGCTTTTCCGGGTTCATGAAACGATACTCCTCTTTCCTGCGGAGAAGGTCGGATCGTTTCGAAATGGACGGAAAAGCTTACCCGACGCGATATCCGAGGGCCTCGAGTTCGGCCTCGATGAGGTTCCTGACCTCCGCGTTTGGGCGCGGTTGCCATGTGTCCGTGGGGAAGCCGACCAGCTCGGCATAGAGGGCGCGAAGCTTGAGCTCTGGTCCGTCGCCATAGACCGGGCGTCCGCGAAGCTTTCCGACGGAATGGCCGAGGAGGAATGCCCGTTCCTCGTTCGTCATGCCTGCAGCTCGAGCGCGTTCCTCCCAGGTGTGCCTCGTGCCGCCGAAGGTATAGGGTTTTCCACCTTCAGGGTGCGCCGGGAAGAGACCGTGATCTCTCATGAATTTGTTGATGTCGCCGGAGAAGCTACCCTTCGCCCGATATCGGGAGAAGCCAGTAGGATGGCGGCGAATTGCCTCAAGTGCCGCGCCGAGTAGGGGTACAAGCCTGATCGAAGCGAGATTTTTGATGTCGCGGACGTGCTCTCCCTCTTCGACATACCTGATGCGGAGATGCGGGATCGGATGGTTGAGGATGATGTCCTCGGGCGGAAGGTGAACGATCTCCGTCTGACGACATCCCGTTTCGGCGACGACGATCCCGATGTCGACGCGCTCATCGACTTCAATCCCGTCGGTCAGCTTCCCCCTTGCAAGGTCTCTGACCCATCCTACAGGCAACGCTGGCTTCCCGCCCTGGTTAGAGGACTTATCCTTCTTGGGTCGCGGCTCAATCTTGAAGCCGGCGACCGGGTTGAAGGCCTGGCTTGGAAGAGTCCCTGCGAGCTTATGGTATTCGGCAATCATTTGCCTCAGGTAGCGAAGGCGCTTGATTGCCTGGTCATCGGAGATACTCCCGGAATTTACCCTCTCCTGCCAGTGGTTGTAGTATCGCCGCGCGTCGTCCTCGGTGATCTCATGAACGTTCTTCTTCGAGACGACTTCGGCGAATACGCGAGCGGCATGCCTGTAGCGATTTCGCCATTGGCGCTTCTGGTCCTTGTGTTTCCCCTTCAGCTTGTGCTGCGCGCGCTCTTCCATGACTTTTGGCATGTCGAGAATCTTGATGTGCGGGACATCGCAAACACCAAGTGCGGCAGGTATCGCGGGAGAGTCCACCGGGACGGCGGCGAGCTTCTCGATTCGGGCCACGAGGTCCTCGAGAGGTCCGGCCAAGAGGCCCTGGATCGGCACGTAGGGTAGCTGGAGGTCGTCGAGCAACGACACAGCAGCTTCGAAAGCCTCGACTGACAGCCCTCGGTCTTTCCTAAGCAGGCGAGCCTTCCAGAGCTTTTGGAATGCTTTCTTTTTCAGGAGGGCAAGAGCCCTTGCCTCTTCCAGATCGCAAGTCTTCAGGGACTGGTTGATCTCGGTCCGCGTCTCTACAGCGCGAAACTGCGCAGGGACCCTCCAACGGAGATAGTAGACATTGCCGCGGGGCTCGACGCCGGCGACGCATTTAGATAGGTTCATAGAATAGGTGCTCCACAGGTTGCCACACAACGGAGCCGCGGGTGGCTTTTGGTCTTCCGACCCGTTCAGGCTCCAAGTATCTACAAGTTGGGAACTTTTTCAGGGCGGCGGAAATCGCGTCTCCGCCGCCGAGAATTCTCTCCTGGGCACCATTCCCCAAACCCCGAGTTTTCCACCCGATGCAGGGCACAAGCCGGCTGCAAAAGGTTTGACATGGCGCGCCAAGTGTGGGCTTTGCCGGGTAAGTAAAACAAGAGCCTCACCCCAAATTGCCGGACCGGACACTCAAAACCCAGCGCCGCCTCGTCGCCGTCGTGGTTACCCACAACCGGCTCGACAAGCTCAGGCCGACCATCGACCGCCTGCTTGAGTCCGCCTCCGACCAGCTCTCCGCCATCGTCATCGTCGACAACGCCTCCACCGACGCCACGGCCGACTGGCTCGCGACACTGACGAACCCCCGGCTCGACATCGTCACCAACACGATCAATCTCGGCGGCGCCGGCGGTTTCGAGGCCGGCATGCGGCACGCGGTCGCGCGGCACGATCCCGACTGGCTCGTCGTGATGGACGATGACGCCCGCCCGCTGCCCGGCGCACTTGCGGCCTTTCACGCCTTGCCGCCCGAAAAATGGGACGCCATAGCCGCCGCCGTCTATTTCCCCGACGGCCGTATCTGCGAGATGAACCGCCCCTCGCGCAACCCGTTCTGGTCCCTTCGCCTCGTGCTCCGCACCCTCCGCGAGGGTCGCAACGGGTTCCATATCCCCCATGACGAATACGACAAGGACGGCTGCGAGATCGACGTGACCTCCTTCGTCGGCTTCTTCATCTCCCGCCGCGCGCTGGAGATGGCGGGCTTTCCCGATGGCCGGCTGTTCCTTTATGGCGATGACGGGCTCTACACACTCGGCCTCAGCCGCGCGGGCGGGCGCATCGCCTTCCAGCCACAGGTCGCCTTCGAACACGATTTCACCACCTTCGGCGGGTCCGGCGCCGCCACCGGACAGAGGTTCAGTCCGCTGTGGAAGATCTACTACCACCACCGCAATCTGCTCCTGCTCTACCGCATGGCCGCGGGCCCGCTGTTCTGGCCGGCCCTTCTGATCGTGCTGCCGAAATGGTTCTCCAAGGTCCGCCACCACGCCGGATCGCGCCGCGCCTTCCTGCGCCTGATGGGACGGGCCGTGTTCGACGGGCTGTTCAACCGCCTCGATGTCAGCCACGAGGCGATAAAGCGGCTGGCCGGGCCCGAGCCTTCGACATGAGCGGTCAGGCTTGGTTGTTGGCGCGGCAAGACCCACAGCCCGTCGATCAACACCACCGGGGCGGGGTGCCCATGCATTCGGCGTCGCCGCCATGCCTGCGGAGGCCCGCCTGAACCAATACGCGAACTCTGGTGATTTCTGGTGATGATATGCTAGACAGAGAGCACGCTTGCAAACGGCTTGAGGCCTGGATCGTACAATAATGACAAATCGCAGCTCAGCCGCCCGGGACGGGGCGGCAAAGGAGAGCCAGCCGGGCAACTCCGACGACCCGAACACCGAAAAGGTTACACAGCCCGGCGCCGCCGGTGCCGATGGCGACGAAGCCGTACCCTTTGCCTCTCGCCGCCGGCCCGAGCCGGAACCAGCCGACGACCCCGCCCCGGTGCGCCGTCCGGCCACGACAGCCGCGACCGGCCCCGCGACGGCTCCGGCGAAAAAACCGGGCCGTGGCCCCGGACAGAAAGCGGGAGCGCCCGGCCGCAACAAGAACGCCCCCGGCGCCAACCGGAAGCAACAGGCCCCCGCACCCAAGCAGCCGCCCTCCGGTCCGGCCGGCGCCCGGTCCGACGAGACGGCCCAGCCTGCGGTGCGCCCGGTGGCCGGGCCCGCCAAGCTGAAGAAACGCCACTGGGGGCTGATTACCTCCTTCCTGTTTCTGGCCGTCATCCCCTTCGTGGCGACCGTGGCCTATCTTTTCACCGTGGCGGAAGACCAGTATCACTCGATCGCCGGCTTCACCGTCCGCAGCCAGGAACAGGGCGGCGCAAACGAGCTGCTCGGCGGCCTTGCAGATTTCGCCGGTGCCTCCACCGCCTCCGACAGCGATATCCTCTATGAATTCATCCAGAGCCAGGAGATGGTCCAGGCCGTCAACAACGCCATCGACCTGCGCGCGCATTATTCCCAGTACTGGCCCAACGACTGGGTCTTCTCGATCTGGAACGACGCCACGCAGGAAGACCTGATCTGGTACTGGAACCGCATGATCGGCGTTTCCTACGATTCCTCGACCGGCCTGATCGAGGTGCAGGTCAAGGCCTTCGATCCCCAGATGGCGCAGGCGATCTCGCGCGAAATCGTGGCGGTCAGCCAAGCCCGGATCAACGAGTTGAACCTGCAGGCGCGCGAAGATGCCATGGGGTATGCCCAGGACGATCTGGACGAAGCGCTCGAGCGCCTCAAGAATGCCCGCGAGGCCATGACCGAGTTTCGCACCAGCTCACAGATCGTCGATCCGGAGACCGATATCCAGACCCGCATGGGCGTGATGACCAGCCTGCAACAGCAGTTGGCCTCGGTTCTGGTGGAGTTTGATCTGCTGCGCGGCACCACGAGCGAGAATGACCCGCGGCTCAGGGAAGCCCAGCAGCGCATCGAGGTCATTCGCGACCGGATCGCCATCGAACGGCGCAACTTCGCTTCGTCCAGCACCGAAACCGGCGGGGTCAGTCAGGATTATCCCTCCCTGATCGCCGACTTCGAGCGGTTGAGCGTCGACCGGGAATATGCCGAACAGACGTATACCGCGGCCCTGACCGCGCTCGAAACGGCCCGCGACGAAGCCAACAGGCAAAGCCGGTATCTCGCCACCTATATCAAGCCGACGCTGGCGGAGGCCTCCAAATACCCGCAACGCCTGATCCTGACGGGCCTCGCCGGGCTCTTCCTGCTGCTCTTCTGGTCGATACTGGCGCTGGTCTATTATTCCATCCGGGATCGTTCCTGAGGCGTGCGATGATCCAGTTCGAGAATCTGTCAAAAAGCTTCTGGATCAAGGGAAGGCAGAAGGTCGTCATCGACAACCTCAACCTGACCCTTTCCAGCGGGCAGTCGCTCGGCCTGCTGGGCCGCAACGGCGCAGGCAAATCGACCCTGCTTCAGATCATCGCCGGCACCATGACCGCAGATAGCGGCCGCATCGTCAGCGACGGATCGATCTCATGGCCCGTCGGGCTGGCCGGCAACATTCACCGCGATCTCAGCGGCGCCGAGAACGTCAAGTTTCTCGCCCGCATCTACGGCGTGGATACCGAGGAACTTATGGCCTTTGTCGAGGATTTTTCGGAACTGGGCGATTTTTTCAACATGCCGGTCCGCAGCTACTCCTCGGGGATGCGGGCGCGCCTCGCCTTCGGGGCGTCGATGGGCATCCATTTCGACACCTACCTCGTCGACGAGGTCACGGCCGTGGGTGACGCGCGGTTCAAGCGGAAAAGCCAGCAGGTCTTCAAGGATCGCATGTCCACTTCCAGCGCCATCGTGGTCAACCACTCGATGCCGGGTCTTCGCAACTTCTGCGACTCCGGCCTCGTGCTCGAGAATGGAAGTGTGACCTATTTCGAGGATCTCGAGGACGCGATCGAGTATCATACCGAGTTGATGAAATGATCCGGGCATGCGCGTTGCAGCAGGCCGGGCTTTCACGTTTAACACCGTGAACACGTAAACGCGCGGGGCGCGAAGGCATGGCGACAGGAAAAATCCTCATGGTGGGGGCCGGGCTGTCCGGCGCGGTCATCGGCCGGACGCTGGCCAAGGCCGGGTTCGACATCACCGTGGTCGATGCCCGTGACCATATCGGCGGCAACTGTCATACCGAGCGGGACGAACAGACCGGCGTGCTGGTTCATGCCTACGGCCCGCATATTTTCCACACCGACGATGCCGAGGTGTGGGAATACGTGAACCGGTTCGCCACCTTCAAACCCTACGTCAACCGCGTCAAGACAACCGCCCGCGGACAGGTGTTTTCCCTGCCCGTCAACCTGCACACCATCAACCAGTTCTTCGGCACCACCCTTCGCCCCGAAGAGGCCCGCGCCTTCATCGCCGAAACCCAGGCCGACACCACCATCGAAACCCCGCGAAACTTCGAGGAGCAGGCCCTCAAGTTCATGGGCCGCGACCTCTACGAGACCTTCTTCAAGGGGTACACGATGAAGCAGTGGGGCTGCCCCCCCACCGAACTGCCCGCCTCGATCCTCAAGCGCCTGCCGCTGCGCTTCGACTACAACGACAACTACTACCGCCACCGGTTTCAGGGCCTCCCCGAGCATGGCTATACCGAGATGATCGCCCGTATCCTCGAGCATCCCTCGATCGCGGTGCATCTCGGCACCCGCTTCGACCACAGGCAGGCGGCGGACTACGATCACGTCTTCTATTCCGGTTCGCTCGACGGGTTTTTCGACAACCGGCTCGGCCATCTCGGCTACCGCACCCTCGATTTCGAACGCTTCACACATGACGGTGATTACCAGGGCTGTGCGGTCATGAACTACGGCGATATCGACATTCCCTACACCCGCATCACCGAGCACAAGCACTTCGCCCCGTGGGAAAGCCACGCCGCCTCTGTCTGCTACCGCGAATACTCCCGCGCCTGCGGGCCGGACGACATTCCCTACTACCCGATCCGGCAGGTGAAGGAGAAAGCCCTCCTCGCCGATTACATCAGGCTTGCCGAAACCGCCGAGAACACCACCTTCGTCGGCCGGCTGGGCACCTACCGCTACCTCGACATGGATGTGACGATCCGCGAGGCGCTGGACACCGCCCAAGGCTTCCTCGACGCCTTGGAAACCGGCCGCCCCGTCCCCACCTTCTTCAAATCGCCGCTCTGACCCCGCACCGGGCGCCCGCACGGGCACGGCTTTGTTGATTGACATGAATTGCCGCGCCGGTGAAAAGTCCGCGCGCAGCAAGGGGAATACGGCGACATGACGAACCATCTGTACCGCAACGACCTGCCCGACGGGCTCGATCTCGGCCCGGTCGTGGCCATCGACTGCGAGACGATGGGCCTCAACCCGCATCGCGACCGGCTCTGCGTGGTGCAGCTTTCCGGCGGCGACGGCAACGCGCATATCGTCCAGATAGCCCAAGGCCAGACCAGCGCCCCCAATCTCGAGGCCCTGCTCGTGAACCCGGACGTGCTCAAGCTCTTCCACTTTGGCCGCTTCGACATCGCCGCCATGTACAACGCCTTCGGTGCGCTGGCCGCCCCGGTCTATTGCACCAAGATCGCCAGCAAGCTGATCCGCACCTATACCGACCGGCACGGGCTCAAGTATCTCCTTCAGGAACTGCTGAGCATCGACATCTCGAAACAGCAGCAATCCTCCGACTGGGGCGCGCCCGAGCTGACGGAGGCCCAGCTCGATTACGCCGCCTCCGATGTGCTCTACCTCCACCAGCTTCGCGAAAAGCTCGATGAACGCCTTGCCCGCGAAGGCCGCACTGATCTCGCCAGCGCCTGTTTCGGCTTCCTGCCCGCCCGCGCGAAGCTCGATCTCGAAGGCTGGCCCGAGATCGACATATTCGCCCACTGACGATGGCGCGGCGGGACAATCTTCACTCCCGTATCGTGGCATGGATGAAGATCATCCTGCCGCTGGCCGCGCTGGGCATTCTTTCGACGCTCTTCCTGATCTCCAACAACTTCGATCCGAACGAGGCGCTGCCGATGGTCGATATCGACCTGCAGCAGCGCGCCCAGGATCAGGGCGCCACCAACGCCACCTTCGCCGGCGTCACCAGCTCGGGCGACGAGGTGATCGTGCAGACTGTCCGCTCCCGCCCCTCGCCCGAGGATTCGCGGCTCTTCCTTGCCGAGGACGTCACCGCCGATTTCCTGCTCAACTCCGGCGCCAAGGTGCACATCACCTCCGACCGCGGCGAGATGAACCAGTACAAGCAGACCGCCTCGCTGGCCGGGAACGTGCATATCGAAACCACCACCGGCTACGTGATGGAAACCGAACTGCTCAAGGCCCGCTTCGACGACCTCTATGCCGAAAGCCCCGGCCCGGTTGAGGGCACCGCCCCCGCGGGCGACCTCACGGCGGGGCGGATGGTCCTTCAGAACAACGCGGAAACCGGCAACGCACATTTGCTTTTCACCGACGGGGTCAAGCTGATATACCAACCGCAAATTTCCGAGGATTGACCCCCGTGTACCATTGGTTCAAAGCACTTGCCGCCGCCGTCTTTCTGGCCATGCCCGGCCTCGCCGCGGCGCAGGGCGCACAGGTCGCCTTCGGGAACATGCAGGAAAACAGCAACCTCCCCGTCGAGGTGACCTCCGACAATCTCGACGTAGATCAGGAGGACGGCACCGCCATCTTCACCGGCAACGTCAAGATCGGGCAGGGCGACATGCGCCTCTCGGCCCCGCGTGTTCTGGTCGTCTACAAGGAGGATCAGAGCGGCATCAAAACCCTGCAAGCGACCGGCGGTGTCACGCTGGTCAGCGGGCAGGATGCCGCCGAAGCCTCCCGCGCGGATTACAATATCGAGACCGGAATGATCGAGATGCAGGGCAACGTGCTGTTGCTGCAGGGAGCGAACACCCTATCTTCCGAAACCATGGTCGTCGATACCCGCGCAGGCACCGCCCGCATGTCGGGACGGGTCAAGACCGTTCTTCAGCAGGGGGGCGACGAGGAATGACCGTGTCCGAACGCCGCCTGCATCTGGCGCATCACAATAGCGGTCTTTCCGTCAAGGCCATCCGCAAGAGCTACAAGAAACGCGTCGTGATCCGCGACGTCTCGCTCGAGATGGAACAGGGCGAGGTCGTGGCGCTGCTCGGCCCCAACGGCTCGGGCAAGACAACGACGTTCTACGCCATCGCCGGGCTGGTCTATCCCGAAGGCGGGCAGGTGATGATCGACGGGCGCAACGTGACGACCCTGCCGATGTATCGCCGCGCCAAGCTCGGTATCGGCTACCTGCCACAGGAGATGTCGATCTTCCGCGGCATGTCGGTCGAGGACAACATCATGTCCATCCTCGACATCTCCGAGCGCGACCGCCACAAGCGCCGCGAACGGCTGGAGGCGCTGCTGTCGGAATTCTCCATCGAGCACCTGCGCCGCGTCCACGCGCTGGCGCTTTCCGGCGGGGAACGCCGCCGGGTCGAGATTGCCCGCTGCCTCGCCGCCAACCCGAAATACCTGCTGCTCGACGAACCCTTCGCCGGGGTCGACCCGATCTCCGTCGGCGATATCCGCCGGCTGGTCGCCGATCTCAAGACCCGCGGCATCGGCGTGTTGATCACCGATCACAACGTCCGCGAGACGCTCGAGATCGTCGACCGTGCCTATATCCTGCATGACGGCCAGGTCCTCATGTCCGGCAGCCCCAAGGACGTGGTCGCCAACGAGAATGTCCGCCGTGTCTATCTCGGCGACAATTTCCGGATATCCTGAACAACGTCCGGCACTTGGCCGCGCTTCCTGTCATCGGGTCGTCATACTCCATTGACAAGCGCCCCGGAAATCTCCTCAATTGTCATATGAACTTCTGGCTTTCCGTCTGTTGTCGCATTGGCCCCGCATCATCGGGACGGCGCAGGAACAAGCCCGAAGCATGCTGCCACGTGTTGTTTGGATCAGGTTTGTCCGGGGGCGTCACATTGCCACTGGCCGATCCGTCGCGTCACTAAAAGGAGGCACGATGCGCTATCAGATCAGTGGAAAACATATCGACGTCGGAGACGCCCTGAAGACCCATGTGGAGCAGGAGTTGCAGGGCGTCATCGAGAAATATGCCGAACGGCCCACCGATGCGCAGATCATATTTTCCAAGATTTCGAGCGAATTCGCCTGCGAGGCGACCGTTCACCTGTCGACCGGGCTGACCGCCCAGGCCAAGGCGCAAGCTCATGAAATCTATGGCGCTTTCGACCAATGCTGCGAGAAGATGGAGAAGCAGCTCCGGCGCTACAAACGCCGCCTGAAAGATCATCACCGCGCACGCGCAGTGCCTGTTGAACTCGCAGGCGCATCGTCCTATATCCTCGCCTCTGAAAAAGAGGGCGAGGATTCGGAACCTGAAAGCCTGCAGCCGATCATCGTGGCCGAGATGGAAACCAAGATACCGTCTCTCTCGGTCGGCGAAGCGGTCATGCAGATGGAGCTGGCAGGCGTTCCCGTACTGGTCTTCAGGAATGAAGGGAAGAACGGGCTCAATGTCGTTTACCGCCGTGACGATGGAAATATTGGCTGGATCGACCCCTAGAACGAGTAGCTGGGTATAGGGTACCGGGCCTTTTCCACGGAGCAAGAAATGGACGTTTCAATGATCCTCAAACCCGAGGCCGTGCGCGTGTTGTCCGGTGTATCGAGCAAGAAGAGGCTCTTTCACGAACTCGGCATGATCGTCGAGTCGGCCTATGATGTCAGCCATGGCAACGCGATCGACGCGCTGCAGGAACGCGAAAGCCTCGGGCCGACGGGTGTCGGCCACGGCGTCGCCCTGCCCCATGCCCGGCTCGACTGTGTCGAGGAAGTCATCGGCGCGATGGTCGTACTGGAAAAGCCGATCAATTTCGACGCGGTCGACCGTCAGCCGGTCGACCTCGTCTTTTCCCTCTTCGCCCCCAGCGATGCCGGGGTTGAACATCTCAAGGCGCTGGCGCTGGTCTCGCGTACCCTGCGCGACCCCGCGCTCTGCGCCAAGCTGCGGGCCAATTCCGACCCGGCCACGCTCTACACCATCCTGACGGAATCGCAGTCGGTTCAGGCCGCCTGACCTTGGGTCAGCCCCACGGCCCGAACCCGAACAGGATATAGTCGCGCTGATAAACCTGCGCGGCCAGCGCCTCTATCTCTTCATCGTAGATATCTGCCAGCGCGTGCGGGCTGTCCGCTTCCACCGGGCCGGGCACGCCTGCCTCGGGGTATCCCACCTCTCCCGCCAGCCGCGTCAGCGCGGGCTTCATCTCCTCCTCCCGAAGGATCAGATCCGGCAGTACGAACTGCCCCATACCCTGCAATGTCGCCGACTGGCTGGCCCAGTGCGCGTCGACCCGGATGCTGGTCTGCCCGTTCAGGTTCGCCTTGAGGAACTCGAGAAACGCGACAAAGGCCGCGCGATGCGCCGCCACGTCGTAATCCTCCCCCGGCTGGTCTCCGGGAATGGGCAGCTTGTAGAAATTGCGCAGCGTCTTGCGGATATCGGCGAAGGTCCCCGGCCCGCGCGGCAGGATGCGGGTGCAGAACACCGCATGGGCCCGCGCCACCGGATGCCGGAGCACGGTAAAACTCCGATGGCCCGGCTTGCTCCGCTTCCACTTTCGCAGGCCCTTCTGGTTCATCTGGGTCGGCAGTGTCTCCACCGGCACGCCATCCAGCCCCGCCAGCCAGTCCAACACCTCCGCCTCCGGTCCGCCGCGCATCGGCATGTAGAGCAACGGCGCGCGCGCCCCGGTCACGAACCCCGGCACCGCCGGCCCGCGCCGCGGCTCGAAATTCGGCGTCCGGCTCAGGTTGAACCGGTCCAGCCCCGAAATCGTCCGCTCCATCACGTCGAAATTCGACACCTTCTCCGACAGCGGGCTGGGGTTCTGCTTCTTCAGCGACTCGTCAAGCTTGTCCAACCGCTCGTCCGAGCCGAGGAACATCGCCAGCCCGTTCATCACCTCGACATCCTGCAGGTCTTCGTAATCGACATAGAACGCCGTCTGCCCGCTCACCTGCAGCCGGTTCATCAGGTAGACCTGAAACTCCTGCAGCGCGGCGACATGCTCCTCGAATTCCCGCGCGTCGAACTCGGCGTTGCTGTCCTTGCGCCGCTTCACGTTGGTCAGCTTCCACTGTCCCGTCGCCTGCGCGATCTTGAACGATACATAGCTCTCGGCCGGGTTGCGGGTCAGGATGATCTTGGCACAGCGCGGATCGTCCAGACAGATATTCAGCACCCTCGGATCATGGTCGTGAAAGAACCGGAACCCGCCCATCCCCTCGGTCTTGTCCCGTATCGCCTCGATCAGCGCGGCCGGGTCCGCCTCCCGATCCGCCTGCGTCACCCCGAGGATATGCGTCGAATTCGGATAACCGATGAAATGCGGATTGAACGCCTCCCCATGACAGGTGAAGGCGTCGAACGCATTCAGGTTGGTCTCGAGGAAATTCGACCCCGTCCGCATCTCCGCGAACACCACGAAATAATCGAACCTGTCCGCCATACCGCGCTACCGAACGAGGTAGGGTTTGCGTTTCGAATCCTGCGGCTCGTGCCGGCCATGCGCCACCGGGAAATCCCCCATCAAATAGGGGTGCATCCCCTGGTTCTTGAGGTTCTGCAGGAATTGCCCGAACCCGGTCAGGTCCGCCATCTTCGGCACCTCCGCAAGCCCGCGCTGATACTGCTTGCCGATCTCGTCGATGACGGTCTGCAACGGCTCCATCGGCGCCTCGATGAACTCCGCCAGCGTCCAGATGCGAATCCGCGCCTTGGCCCATTCCGAACGCAGCACCTTCAGATGCTCGCTCTCGATCTGCTGCAACAGCGCGGCCTCCTTGCGAATGTCCGCGAAGTTCTTGTTCGACTTGAAGAGCGGAATGGCCCACGCCCCGGTGATGACCGAGATCTGCGCATTCGGGTCCTTGGCGATATCCCACTCGATCTGCTCGATCATGTCGCGCGGGCCAAACTGGAAACATTGCCGCTCGCCCCGCGTGTTCCAGATCAAGTTGGTCAGAAAAGCCCGCTTGTTGTAATCGCGCAGCTTTGCACTGTCGCTCAGCGCGCCGTTCATCACGTGCTGCCCGTCGGAATATTCCACCCGCTCCTCGGCAAACAGGTGGCCATGCACCCGCGCGCCGGTGGTCTTGGCCAGCCACGGCTCGAAATTCTCGAACAGGTCGCTGAACCCTTCGAACACCGAATATTGCGCACAGGTCAGCCCGCCCTCGCGCCGCGGTGCGGGAAACCGGCTCTGCATGTAAAGCCCCGGCCGCCCCCGTGTTCGCCGCTCCACGGCTTTCGAGAAAATCCGGTCGATCTTGCCGGGGTTCGGCTCGGTCCGCTTCATCGCGCTGTCCTGATCGGTCAGGAACGCATCGTAAAGCCGGTTGGCAAAGGGCCAGATCTTTCGCGCCACGAAACAATCCGACCGCCGCAGAAGCTGCAGGTGATCGTCGTAGAAAATATGCGGCTTGCCCTGGTAGTCGAACTTGGACAGGGTCAGCGACCGGCTCTCGATCTTGCGGGAATAGAGCCTTGCCAGCGTCTGGAAATAGCTCTCGTCCGGGATCCACACGCGCCGGAAGTACCGGTCATAGGCGCTACGCTCGGGATCCTCCAGAATGGCCGACAGCGTTTGCCGCGTCAGGCACCACCACTGGCTGCCCATATGCGGCACCACGCCGTTGGGAATGCGCCGCCTGTAACCCACCGCGCGCTGGACCTGTACATATTTGTCGAACAAGTAGCGCTGCCGCCGCCAGGAGAACGGAAAGCGAAGCGTGAACCGCTCCTGATCCAGCCCGCCGATCGTCCACGGCACATCCGCCGTCGTGGCGGACTCGATGAAATCGGTGGTCTGCCGGTCGGCGAGATAGTCAATCAGCTCCTGCACCGGCCGCAGCGGAAGGCAGGCGCCGGACGCAAGGTAGACATGCCGCACATCGGCAAACTCTTCCAGCATCGTCTCGCTCGCCGTCTGCGTCGCTGCGACAAGGCCCCACGTGCCCCATTCGCACCGATGCCGCTTGACGAAACGGATATCCTTCAGGTCCGACATCGCCGTCACGAAGGCGTTGTAGGTCTTCGCCGGCACGTTCCTGTCGACATGAAAGACGATGGGGCAACCGGCCGCGGCCCAGTGCCGGGCCACCTGCTCGGCCCGGTCGAACGCCGTATGAACCAGCATGATGATGCCGACGCTCATGGCCGAACCGCCCTTTCCCTCACGCCCAGTTACCCTTTGACATAAGTCCGAGTATCTCTAGTTGCCGCCAGTTTATATATTTTTCCGACCAATTGCACCAAAGCTCTGGATTGCGCTGAATATTCTCCGCGTAGGCCTTGTACTCCACGCTGCCCGAATAGTGCTGCCGCCGCTTCAGCTCCTCTTCCGCCTTCGCCGGCAGGGTGTCGAGGAACTTGGTATGCAAGAGCACCCCGCTCGCCTTCTCGCCGCCCCACTGGTCATAGGTCAGGTTCAGCCCCCGCGGCAAAAGCGTATGGGTCGAACTGACATAGGCATAGCGCCGGTCCCACTTCACCAGCGGTATCTTGTTGAGCGCCGGCGCCTTTTTGGGCCGATCGGGGAAGAACACCCTTGCCCGCGGCCCGCCCTGAATCCACAGGTTCCAGTAGGACGGGTTCCGCTGAATCATGTAGTTGCCGGGATCGAACCACGCGGCAATCTCCACCGGATCCTGCCCGGGGCGGTAATTCACCGCGTCGATCCGGCCCTTGGGGTACATGTCCAGCAACATCGCCCCGAAAGAGCGAATGCCGGAGCTGTCCAGCCAGTCGGTCAGCGCCCTTACGGGGCGCGTATCGCAGAACGGGTAGACGAACAACTCGTCCGGATCGACCACCAGCGTCCAGTGCCCGTGGCCATGTTTCCGCTGCAGCCAGTTGAGCCAATCCACCCCGAACCGCGACCGCTTGTAACTGGCCTTCGTGGTCCACAATGACACGTCCGGCTGCCCGGTCAGGAACTCCCGCCCGCCATCGTCGCTGTCATTGTCGACCATCAGGAAATGAGACACGCCCAGCTTGCGGTAATACTGCAGGAAATAGGGCAGGCGCACGTTCTCGTTCCGGAAGGTCGAGAACAGAAGGATATCACCGGGCTTGATCTGGTCGGTCCGGTCGCGCACCGGCTTGACCGCGAAATGCTTGCGCCACGCCCGGATCTGGGCCCGCTTCCGGCGCAGCCGCATGATGTATGACTGCCAAAGGCTCACTGCTTCCTGCCCTGCTTTCGCGCCACCATGACGCCGGACATTACGCCCCGTTCGTTAAAGGAAGCCTGCCTGCTGCCAAGTGCCCGAAATCCGGCTGATCCCCCCGGCCCCGGCAATGCGGCCCCCAAACCGTTTGCGTCACAATACGCAAGCGTCTGAAAATGGCAACAAAACAGGCGGGCAGGGGAGAACATGATCAAATCCAGTTGCCCCGCGACATCAGCCCCATCGCCTCGAGCTGCCGCCAGCTTGTCATCCTCGTCGAGGCCTCGCACCACAGGTCGGGATTTTCGACAAGCGCATCGTAATAGGAGTCGTACAGCGCGCTGTTGGCGAAATGCTCGCCCCTTTCCTTTTCCTCCGCCGATTTTTCCACGATCGTGTGCAGGAACTTCGTGTGCAGCAGCAGGCCCGAGGTCTCCTCCCCGCCGTCCTCGTCATAAACCCGGTTTAAATCGCGCGGCAAAAGCGCATGGGTCGAATTGATATACACGTACCGCCGGTTCCACTTCACCAGCGGCACCTTCCCCATCGTCGGCGCGCGGCGCGGCTCCTCGGCAAAGAAACACCGTGCCCGCACCCCGCCCTGAATCCACAGGTTCTGATGTACGGGCTGCTTCTGGATCATGTAATTCCCCGCATCGAACCAGCACAGCGCCTCGAACGGGTCCTCGCCGGCGCGATATTCCTGCGCCTTCACCGGGCCTTTGGGGTACATGTCGAGCATCATCGTCCCGAAGGAATGTCGCCCGGTCCTTTCCAGCCACCCGATCAGCGCCGGAAGGGGCCGCGTATCGTGATGCGGATAGATCAGGATCTCGTCGGCATCCAGCGTCAGGCACCAGTGGCCGTGCGCGTGCTTGATCATCAGCCATGTCAGCCAGTCCAGCCCAAAGCGCGACAGCCGGTAACTGTCAGACGTCGACCAAAGCGACACGTCCGGCTGCTGCGCCAGATATTCCGGCGTGCCGTCATCGCTGGCGTTATCCACGAACAGAAAGTGCTGCACCCCCAGCTTGCGGTGATGCTCGAGGAAGAAGGGCAGCCGCACCGCTTCGTTCCGCACGGTCGACGCCGCCAGTATCGCCCCCGGCGCGATCTGCGCCGTCCGGTCTATCACCGGCCTCAACTGCCGCCTTTTGCGCAGCGCACGAAACAACAGCCGCCGCCGCTTCCAGCGCAGCCTGTATCTCGTCGACGCCTCCGCCAGCCAGCCCATCTTGCCCGATGCCCGTTCCCTGCAGCCTCGCGCGCAGAATCGGCGTTATTTGTCGTAATGTCCAGTTTGGTGCCAGCGCCACGCGTCGGCGATCATCTCCGCCAGCGTCGAGCGCCCCGGCTCCCAGCCCAGCTCGGCCTTGGCCCGGGTCGAGCCCGAGACCAGCTTGGTGCAATCCCCCGGCCGCCTTGCGCCTTCTATCACCGGCACTTCGCGGCCGGTGGTGGCGCGGGCATGGTCGATTACCTCGCGCACGGTAAAACCGCTCCCGGTGCCAAGGTTGAACACCCGGCTGCCGCGCTTCTCCTCCAGCCATTTCAAGCCAAGCACATGCGCCTCGACAAGGTCCATGACATGCACGTAATCGCGGATGCAGGTGCCGTCGGGCGTATCGTAATCGGTGCCGAAGATGGTCAGCGCATCGCGCTTGCCGTCCACCGCGTCCAGCACCAGCGGGATAAGATGCGTCTCGGGCTGGTGAAACTCGCCCACCTCGGCCTCGGGGTCGGCGCCGGCCACGTTGAAATAGCGGAAGATCACGCTCCGCATCCCGTGCGCCGCCTCGAAATCCGTCAGCATATCCTCGATCGCCCGTTTCGACGCGCCGTAGGCGTTGATCGGCTGCTGCACGCAATCCTCGTCCAGCACCACGTTATCCTGATCGCCATAGGTCGCACAGGTCGAGGAAAAGACGATATCGAGGCACCCGGCCTCCACCGCCGCCCGCAACAGCGACAACGAGCCGGAAACGTTGTTGTCCCAATAGATGCCGGGGTCGCGCATGCTTTCGCCCACCTGGCTCAGCGCGGCGAAATGCATCACCGCGCCGGGCTGGTAGGCCGCGAACACCTGCGCCAGCCGGTCGCCGTCGCGCAGGTCTCCCTGCTCGAACGGCCCGAACTTCACCGCCTCTTCCCAGCCGGTGCTCAGGTTGTCGTAGGTTACCGGCGTATAGCCCGCCGCCTTCAGGCATTTGCAGGCATGAGAGCCGATATACCCGGCACCCCCGGTAACAAGGACGTTCGTCAAACCGTGTCTCCGCAGGCTACTGGGCGGCCTTCTCGGCATGCACCACTTCGTTCAGGTAGCTCCACAGATCGTCGCGCAGGTCCGGCCGTGCCAGTGCAAAGGCCACCGTCGCCTGAAGGTATCCGGCCTTCGAGCCACAGTCGTACCGCTGCCCCTCGAACCGGAAGCCATAGACCTCCTCGCCGTCCTCGCGCGCGTCGGCAATGGCGTCGGTGAGCTGGATTTCGCCCCCCCTACCGGTGCGCTTCTTGTTGAGCTTGCTCAGAACCTTCGGCGTGAGGATATACCGCCCGATCACCGCCAGGTTCGACGGCGCCTCGCCCGGGCCGGGCTTTTCGACAAGGCCCTTGGTCGACACGATGCGCCCCATATCTTCCTTGACGTCGAGCACGCCATAAGCGCCCGCCTTGTCCTCGGGCACTTCCATCGCGGCCACGATATTGCCCTGCGTCTCCTCGAACGCCTCGACCATCTGCGCCAGACAGGGCTTCTCGGCGGCGATGATATCGTCGGGCAGCACCACGGCGAAGGGCTCGTTGCCAATCAGCCGCCGCGCGCACCACACTGCGTGGCCCAGCCCGAGCGGTTTGGCCTGCCGCATATAGGCGATTTCGCCGCTGTCCATATCGGTGCTCTTGAGAATTTCAAGAAGCTCGGTCTTGCCCGCCTTGCGCAACTGCTGTTCAAGCTGCGGCGCGTTGTCGAAGTAATCCTCCAGCGCGCTCTTGCCCCGCGAGGTGACAAAGATGAACTCCTTGATCCCGGCGGCCCGCGCCTCGTCGATGGCATATTGTACCAGCGGCCGGTCGACCAGCGTCATGATTTCCTTGGGCACCGATTTGGTTGCCGGCAGAAACCGCGTTCCAAGCCCGGCGACCGGAAAGATCGCCTTTGACACCTTACTGCGCATGAGCAACTCCTCGCTCTGATTTCAGACACTCACTACACCAATTAAAAAGGGCGCGCACGGGTCCGAACAAAATTCGTCTTCAATTAACAATCCTTAAGCGAAATTTCTCTCAACAGGCCCGCCATCGGTCGTATCTTAAGCATTCATGCCCGGAAACCGGATCAGGCAAGGTCCATCGCTCGCATCATGTCCTCGATTCTGTCCACATCTTCGGGGTTGTTCAGCTCCCAGAACTGCCGCCCGCGCGCCTCGACCTCGACGCACAGAACCGTATGGCCGTTTTCCATGAACCGAAGCTGCTCGAGTCCTTCCAACTCTTCCAGTGGCCCTGACGCCAGTCCGGGATAGGCGCGCAACGCATCGGGCCGATAGGCATAGACACCGACATGATGATAAACCGGCGTCGGTTCGTCATCGGCATAGGTCCGGCCGGTATAGGGCACGACCTCCTTGGAAAAATAAAGCGCGTGCCGGTCCCGCGTGAACACGGCGGTCGTGCCGCCCACGCGCCCCTGCGCCCGGTCCTCGAGGAAACTGCGATGCGCCTTCCCGTCACAGACCAGCACCGGCGTCGCCACATCCGCTCCGGCATCGCTGCGCATCCCCCCGATCAGCTCCTCCACGAACCACGGCGGCGTCAGCGGCGCATCGCCCTGCAGGTTCACGACGATATCGTAGCCCCCGCCCAAGGCATCCAGCGCCTCGGCACAGCGTTCCGTCCCGTTCCGGCAGGCCTCCGATGTCATGACAACCTCGGCCCCGAACCCCTCGGCCGCGTCGCGGATACGCTCGTCATCGGTCGCCACCACCACCCGGTCGACCCCTTTGACGGCTCGCGCCGCAAGCCAGCTCCGCTCGACCAGCGAGCGTTTCTCCCCGGTGGCCCCGGTCAACTCCACCAGCGGCTTGCCCGGATACCGGGTCGAGGCGTAACGCGCCGGTATGACGATCAGCACCCCCATCAGGCGGGCTTCAGCTCCACGCCGGGGGCGTAGGCGATGAAGAACGGGTTGGCATAGCCGTCCTTGCCATAGGTGAGCGGGCTGTGGTCATCGAATCGCACAACCTTGCCGCCCGCGCCTTGAAGCACCGCATGGCCGGCGGCGGTATCCCATTCCATCGTCCGGCCCACACGCGGATAGAGATCGGCCTCGCCAGTGGCGACAAGGCAGAACTTCAGCGACGAACCCGCGCTTTTCGAATCCTTCACCGCGTACTTGTTGATGTAATCATCCGTCGCCTGGTCGCGGTGCGATTTGCTCGCCACCACCATCAGCGCACCGTTATCGGCCTCCGACACCCGGATCGGCGACAGCGCGCCCGGCGTATCCTTGTCGAACGGCCCCGCCTCTTCCACGGCGCTGCCATCGGCCAGCGTGTAGAACATCCGCTCCTTCGCCGGCGCGTACACCACGCCCCGCGTCGGCACCCCATTCTCGACAAAGGCGATATTCACGGTGAAATCGCCGCGCCGATGCACGAACTCTTTCGTGCCGTCCAGCGGATCGACGATCAGGAACGTATCGGCCCTCTCGCTATGCGACGCCGCCTGCTCCTCTGTCACCAGAAGCACATCCGGAAAGGCCTTGCGCAGCCCGTCGGAAATCAGCGCATCCGCCGCCTCGTCGGCCTCGGTCACCGGGCTGTCGTCCGATTTCACCTTCACGTCGAAATCGTCCGAGTTGTAGATATCCATGATCCTGTCACCGGCTTCCAGCGCAAGGCGGCGGGCGACGGGTACGAAGTCGGAATAGTTCAATGGGCTGCTCCGAATTAGGGGGAGGCCAGTTCACGGCCATGTTGCTAGATCGGTCGGCGCCCCTTATGATACGATCATAACGGGTCGGCAAGAAATCCGTGCAAGAATCCGGGCAGTGCAGGGCGGCAGGGCAGATGTTTCAGCAGACAAGACCGCGATCTTTCCTTCGCTCCGCCTTCGCCATAGGCGAGTTGATCTATCACGCCACCGTCCGCAAGGTGCGCAGCACCCATAACAACGCCTTTCTCGCCATCGCCGTGAACATGCTTCAGGCGGTCGTGCTGGTCGCCGCCTTTTACGTGATGTTCACCATCCTCGGCCTGCGCGGCGCCAAGCTTCGCGGCGATTTCCTGCTCTACGTGATGTCGGGCATCTTCCTCTACATCACGCATGTCAAATCCGTGGGCGCGGTCTCGGGCTCGGAAACCTCCGCCTCGCCGATGATGCAGCACGCGCCGATGAACACCATCATCTCCATCGCCGCCGGAGCGCTCAGCACGCTCTACATTCAGGCGCTGTCGCTGCTCACCATCCTCTTCGTTTACCACGTCGTCTTCAAACCCTACGAGATCGACCAGCCGGTGCTGGCCTTCTCGATGTTCCTTCTGGCGTGGTTCACGGGCTGTGCCGTGGGGCTGGTGCTGCTCGCGATCAAGCCGTGGTTCCCGACCTTCGTGTCGGTCTTTACGCAAGTCTACCAGCGCGCCAACATGATCGCCTCGGGCAAGATGTTCGTGGCCAACGCCCTGCCGCCCACGATGCTGATGCTGTTCGACTGGAACCCGCTCTTCCACTGCATCGATCAGGCGCGCGGCTTCGTCTTCATCAACTACTTCCCCCGGAATTCGAACATCGAATACCCGATCATCGTCGCCATCGTACTGATCATGCTGGGGCTGATGGGCGAATTCTACACCCGTCAGCATGTCTCCAGCAGCTGGGGCGCCCGGCGGTGAGGGGCGCGGTCCTGCTCTGCCTCCTGCTGCTAATCCCGGCGCTGGCCCCGGCCCAGACCCTGCCGGCGATCTATGACGTGTCCGGCGTCGCCGCCAACGATACGCTCAACGTTCGCGCCGGCCCCTCGACCGATCACGAGGTAATCACCAAGCTGCCCCCCGATGCCGCCGGGATCGAGGTGGTCGATGCCGACAAGAGCGGCGAGTGGGGCCTCATCAATATCAACGGCGGGGCCGGTTGGGTCGCCCTGCGCTACATGCTGCGCCAGCCCGGCCAGCCCGCCACCGGCCTTGCCAACAACCTCGCCTGCTCGGGAACAGAACCGTTCTGGTCCTTCACCCTCACCCCCGACCGCAAGGCCGAGATGACGCGCCCCGAGGTCACCGTGCCCTTCGCCGATGTTCTGATCGTGCCCTCCGCCAACCGGCCCGACCGGCACGCGCTCTTCGCCGATGGCGGCGATACGGTGGTCACCGCCATGGTCGGCCGCAACCAGTGTTCCGACGGCATGTCCGACCGCGCCTATGGCCTCGGCATCGACCTTCTGGTCACCGACAAGACCGAGGTGAAGGTCTATTCCGGCTGCTGCTCGGTCGCACCCTAATCCACCACCCGGAGCGTCAGGTTGATCCGCCCGCCTTTCGGCAACAGCGTCGAGGTGCCGAACCGGATCTTGTCCAGCCCGTGATACAGCAGCCGCGCCTCGCCCCCCATCACCACCACATCGCCCGACCGCAGCCAGACCGATTGCGTCTTGCCGCCCCGCGTCTCGTTGCCGATCCGGAACAGCCCATCGTCCCCCAGCGACACCGACAGCACCGGCCAGCCGAAATCGGCCTCGTCCCGGTGCTGATGCATCCCCATCCGGGCCTCCTCTCCGTAATAGTTCACCAGGCAGCAATCCGGCATCCGCTCGCGGCTCACCAGCGCCCGCCAGATCGCCAGCACGCTCTCCGGGATCGCCGGCCAGCCCTGCCCGTCGGGATGCTGCCGCTCGTACCGGTATCCCTTCCGGTCCGAATACCACCCGTATTTCCCGGCCGAGGTCATCTTCACCCGCATCGGCTTGCCATAAGGCGTCATCGGCGAGAACAGCGGCGCTGCCTCGGCCACCCCGCGGATATCCTCGACAACCCTTTCCTGCCCCTCGCGGTCAAGGAATCCCTCGTAAACATCCACACCCCTGATCGTCTGCGTCGCCTGCATCGCGCCCTCCGGTCCGATTCCGCGTCCTTCCTACCTCAATTGCTCCAATTTTGCAGGTTACGCCGCGCAGCGGCGCTTGCAGGGCGCAACCGGCCTGCCTATATACGCCCGGAAGCGCAGGACGGGCCTCGCCCGGTCTGGCTGAGTATCGGGGCCGGATGCCATAAAGGGTCCGGTCATCGTTGAAATCGCCTTAAGAAGAAGGGATCGAAAAACATGTCCAAAGTGATTGGTATTGACCTCGGCACCACCAACAGCTGCGTCGCCCTCATGGATGGCAGCCAGGCTCGCGTGCTCGAGAACTCGGAAGGGGCACGGACAACCCCCTCCATCGTCGGCTTCACCGAAGACGAACGCCTCGTCGGCCAGCCGGCCAAGCGCCAGGCGGTCACCAACCCCGAGAACACCATTTTCGGCGTCAAGCGCCTCATCGGCCGCCGTGTCGATGATTCGGATCTCGCCAAGGACAAGAAGAACATGCCGTTCTCCGTCATCGACGGCGGCAATGGTGACGCATGGGTTTCCGTCCGCAACGAGAAGTATTCGCCTTCGCAAATCTCCGCCTTCATCCTCGGCAAGATGAAGGAAACCGCCGAAAGCTATCTCGGCGAAGAGGTGACGCAAGCGGTCATCACCGTGCCCGCCTATTTCAACGACGCCCAGCGTCAGGCCACGAAAGATGCCGGCAAGATCGCCGGTCTCGAAGTGCTGCGGATCATCAACGAACCGACCGCGGCCGCGCTCGCCTACGGCCTCGACAAGCAAGACACCCACACCATCGCGGTCTATGACCTCGGCGGCGGGACGTTCGACGTCACCATCCTCGAGATCGACGACGGCCTCTTCGAAGTCAAATCCACCAACGGCGACACGTTCCTCGGCGGTGAAGACTTCGACATGCGCATCGTCAACTACCTCGCGGACGAGTTCAAAAAGGAACACGGCGTCGACCTCACGCAGGACAAGATGGCGCTGCAGCGCCTGAAAGAGGCGGCCGAGAAAGCCAAGATCGAGCTGTCCTCCTCCTCGCAGACCGAGATCAACCAGCCGTTCATCTCGATGAGCTCGAGCGGCCAGCCGCTGCACATGGTCATCAAGCTGACCCGCGCCAAGCTGGAAAGCCTCGTCGGCGACCTGATCCAGGCCTCGCTCAAGCCGTGCAAGGCCGCGCTGAAAGATGCCGGCATGTCGGCCAACGAGGTCGACGAGATCGTTCTGGTCGGCGGTATGACCCGCATGCCCAAGGTGGTCGAGGAAGTGACCAAGTTCTTCGGGAAAGAGCCCCACAAGGGCGTCAACCCCGACGAGGTCGTCGCCATGGGCGCCGCCATTCAGGCCGGTGTTCTGCAAGGTGACGTCAAGGATGTGGTCCTGCTCGACGTGACCCCGCTGTCGCTGGGCATCGAAACGCTGGGCGGTGTCTTCACCCGCCTGATCGACCGTAACACCACGATCCCGACCAACAAGTCGCAGATCTTCTCGACCGCCGAAGACAACCAGTCGGCCGTGACGATCCGGGTCTTCCAGGGCGAGCGTGAGATGGCCGCAGACAACAAGCTGCTCGGCCAGTTCAACCTCGAGGATATCCCGCCGGCCCCGCGCGGCATGCCCCAGATCGAGGTGACCTTCGACATCGATGCCAACGGCATCGTCTCCGTCGGTGCCAAGGACAAGGGCACCAACAAGGAGCAGAAGATCACGATCCAGGCTTCGGGCGGTCTCTCCGAGGAAGACATCGAGAAGATGGTCAAGGACGCCGAGGAAAATGCCGAGGCCGACAAGGCCCGCAAAGGCATGGTCGAGGCCCGCAACCAGGCCGAAAGCCTGATCCACTCGACCGAGAAGTCGATGGAAGAGCATGGCGACAAGGTCGATCCGACCACCATCGAGGCGATCGAACTGGCCGTCGCGGCCCTCAAGGACGAGCTCGAGAAAGAGGATACCACCGCCGAGAAGATCAAGGCCGGTATCCAGAACGTGACCGAGGCCGCGATGAAGCTGGGCGAGGCCATCTACAAGGCCAGCCAGGAAGAGTCGGATGACGAGCCCGCCGCCGCCGACCGCAGCGGTTCGGACGACGACGACATCGTCGACGCCGACTTCGAGGATCTCGACGACGACAAACGCGCGTGAGCCGCGCGACGGTTGACCGGGGGCCCGTTCAGGGCCCCCGTTTGACCTTTTGAAGGAGATCCGAGATGTCCAAACGCGACTATTACGAAGTACTTGGGCTCTCCAAGGGTGCGTCGGCAGACGAGATCAAGAAAGCCTACCGGAAGAAGGCCAAGGAACTTCACCCCGACCGAAACAAGGACAACCCCAACTCCGAGAAGGCATTCAAGGAGGCGGGCGAGGCCTATGACGTCCTGAAGGACCCCGAGAAGAAGGCGGCCTATGACCGCTTCGGCCACGCGGCCTTCGATGGCGGCATGGGCGGCGGCCCGCGCCCCGGTGGCATGGGCGGCGGTGGGCAGGGCGATTTCGCCTCGGCCTTTTCCGATGTCTTCGACGACCTGTTCGGCGATTTCATGGGCGGCCAGCGCGGCGGCGGGCGCCAGCGCGCCTCACGCGGCTCCGACCTGCGCTACAACCTGCGCGTCACCCTCGAGGAAGCCTATGGCGGCCTGCAGAAGACCATCAACGTGCCCAGCTCCGTCACCTGTGATTCCTGCGACGGCACGGGGGCCGAAGGCGGCGCCGAACCCACCACCTGCCCCACCTGTTCGGGCATGGGCAAGGTCCGTGCACAACAGGGCTTCTTCACGGTCGAACGCACCTGCCCCACCTGTTCGGGGCTGGGCCAGATCATCAAGAACCCCTGCAAGACCTGCCACGGCCACGGCCGGGTGGAACGCGACCGCTCGCTCAGCGTGAACATCCCCGCAGGCGTCGAAACCGGCACCCGCATCCGCCTTGCCGGCGAAGGCGAAGCCGGGATGCGCGGCGGCCCGGCGGGCGACCTCTATATCTTCATCGAGGTCTCCCCGCACGAGCTGTTCCAGCGCGAGGAAAAGAACCTCTTCTGCCGCGTACCCGTTTCGGTCAGCACCGCCGCGCTCGGCGGCGATATCGAGGTGCCCACGATCGACGGTGGCCGCAGCCGGGTGAAAATCCCCGAAGGCTCGCAAACCGGCCGCCAGATGCGCCTGCGCAACAAGGGCATGCCCTCGCTCCGCGGCGGCGCCCACGGCGACATGTTCATCGAACTGGCGGTCGAAACCCCGGTGAACCTCACCTCGCGCCAGAAGGATCTGCTGCGCGAATTTGCCGGTCTCAGCGAAGACAACAACCCCGAGAGCAAGAGCTTCTTCTCCTCGGTGAAAAGCTTCTGGGACTCGATGAAAAGCTGATGCCTTTTTCCGGCGCGCCCCTCTGGCGCGCCGGAAATCTCTCACGCGCCCTTACACTCGAAATACCCGCGATACCCCACCGTCAGCCCCGCATCGAGGGTCATGACAAGATCGGCCGCGTCCTCCGTGGCGCCATCGACACGCGTCACCTGCATCTCGACACCCTCTGCGGTGAACCCGGCCCCGGCATCGCCCGTCACCGCCACAAGCCGCCCGTTCAGCTTCATCACCGCCGCGCCGCTCTCGTCGGCAGCAAGGATCGCGGGGCTGTCCAGCGTCCGCAGGAAGCGGCACCGGGCGGCGCCATCCAGCACCCCGCCAATCTCTTCCCCGGTCATCGCCTCGGCATCCAGCGTCTCGACCCGAACCTGCGACAGGGCCTCGCCCACACTCGCCACCGGCGCCGGCTCACCGCCCGATCGGGCCGGAATAGGCTCGCTCCCCTCCCCGGGATGGGCGATCAGGTATTTCATCTCGGCAATCTCCTTGTTCTGTGCCGCGATGATGCTGTCGGCCAGCTTCCGCACCCGCGGGTCCGATATATTCGCCCGACTGGAGGTCATGACGGCAATCGAATGGTGCGGGATCATCGCCCGCATGAAGCTCCGGTCATCCACCGTCACCTGACTGCGCACGAGGGCCAGCATCGCCGCGAACACGATCACGCTGCCCGTGAAGATCGCGATATTCGCCTTCCGGTTCGTATACATCGCCAGCATGAAGGATAGCATGATCACCGCCATGGTCGCGCCCATGAGCACCGCCATGTAAACCCGCGTCTCGCTGAAAAGCGCGTGCGGCCAAAGGTAGGTGTTCAGGTACATCAGCCCGAACATCACCAATGTCGACGTCCCGATCATCGCGAAAAAGCGCCAATAGGACATGGAGACCCCCTTTCAAATCGAATGGTCCTGTCCAGTCAACGGCGTTACAGCGCTGGAAGGTTCCCGGATTTCCGGCACCTTGAATTCCCCCGGCCCCGCAGATATCTCCCTCGACAGGCGGGGACGACCTCGCCCGATCAGGCGATCATTCCACGGGACGACCCGGAAATTCATCGGAGACACCCGTGCGCACCACCACCGACCGCATCCGCCAAGCCCTCGCCTTCGAGACCCTCGGCATCCTCATCGTCACCCCGCTTTTCGCATGGCTCTTCGCCCATCCAATGGGCGAGATCGGCGTGCTCGCCATCATCGGCGGCACTCTGGCGACCGTCTGGAACTACCTTTTCAACCTCGCCTTCGACCACATGCTCAAGCGCCGGCGCGGCACGGCGCATAAATCCCTGCCCCTCCGCATTGTCCACGCCACCCTGTTCGAGCTCTCCTTCATGACGCTCCTGCTGCCCGTCGTGGCATGGTGGCTCGGCATCTCCCTTCTCGAAGCGCTGCTGCTCGATATCTCCTTCGCAGCCTTCTACCTCGTCTACACCTTCGTCTTCACCTGGGGCTATGACCGTCTCTACCCGCCCGACGCGCCCCAGCGAGCTTAACCCTTCGCTAACCAAAATCCCGCATCCTGAGGGGCATGAGCCATGCCCGCGCCTTCTCCGACATGTCCCTCCCGCTCTTCGACAGCGATGAGTGCGCCGCGCCGGCCAGCAAGCAAGAGGCGAAACAACCCTCCTACCTCCGCGACCACCGCAAACGCCTGCGCGACCGGTTCCTCTCCGGCGGCCCCTCTGCCCTGCCCGATTACGAAATGCTCGAGCTTGTCCTCTTCCGCGCCATCCCCCGGCGCGATGTCAAGCCGCTGGCCCGCGCCCTGCTTGAACGTTTCGGCGACTTCAACGGCGTCCTCTCCGCCCCGCCCGACCAGCTTGAAACGCTCGATGGCGTGGGCGAGGCGGTGATCTGCGAACTCAAGGTGGTCGAGGCCGCCGCCCACCGCCTCTCGCAATCCCGCATCCGCCGGAAACAGGTGCTCTCGTCGTGGGATGCCCTGCTCGACTATTGCCGTGCCACCATGGCCCACCGCCCCACCGAACAGTTTCGCGTCTTCTACCTCGACCGCAAGAACACCCTCATCGCTGACGAGGAACAGGCCGAAGGCACGGTCGATCACGTCCCCGTCTACCCGCGCGAGATCGTGAAACGCGCCCTCCTGCTCAACGCCAGCGCGCTCATCCTCGTCCACAATCACCCCTCGGGCGATCCCACCCCCTCAGAGGCCGACATCACCATGACCGGCCAGATCACCCGCGCGGCCGAGGCGCTGGGCCTCGTGCTGCACGACCATGTCATCATCGGCAAATCGCAGGAACTCAGCTTCCGGTCCGAAGGCTACCTGTAACCGCGCTCAGCGCACCCAGACCTCGACTCGCCGGTTTACCTGCCGGCCCCACGCGCTGTCGTCACAGGCCATCGGCATCGCCTCCCCGAACGCCTCCGTCTCCAGCCCGATCCGCGACAGGTTCGCCGTTTCCGCCGCCTCGACCACGGCATCGCGCACCGCGTCCGCCCGCCGCTGGGCGATCTTCAGGTTTGCCACCGCCGACCCGGCACTGTCGCTGAACCCCACGAAGACCAGCCGCCGCGCATCGTACAGCCCGACCTCCATCGCCCGCGCCAGTTGCTGCACGTTCGACCGCGATTGCGCGTCCAGCCGGACCGACCCGGTCTCGAACCGGAATGTCGTGGTCAGCCGGTCGAGCGGCGTCAGGAACGCCACCATCCGTTGCAATTCCTCCAGCGGCGTCTCCTCCCCCGCCCGTGCGATGGCATTGGCAAACCGGTCCCCCTGTTGGTGAATCGGAATTTCCTCCGGCGCCTGGTCTACGAACCCGGCCCGCCGCATCACAAGCTGCGCCGACGGGTCGCGCAGGTAGCCGAGGAACTCGCGCACCAGCTTGGGAAACCGCCGCGCCGGAAGGTACAGGAACATGGGCGAGGTCAGCGGATAATCCTCTGTCTTCACCGCCTGCCGCCCGGCGCGAAGCACGAACCCGCACTCGCCCCGGATCGCCAGCTCCCACGCCGCCTCCGTTTCCGACCGGCTGGTCACCCCGATGGCAAACGGGTCCGCCGCAACCGTCTCGGCCAGCCCCGGCCCCGCCGGGTGAAACGTCACCGATTCCAGCAATGGCTTGAACGCGGGCTTCAGCAACCGGTCTTCCGTCGCCTGCCCCAGCCCCGACCGCGGCCCGTGGACATGGACGGCAATCGGCGCGTCCGGCCCGCCCAGCGCCTGCCAGTTGTCGATCTCCCCGGTCAGCACGCGCACAAGCTCCGACACCGAAACCGACTGCACCGGGTTCGACGGCGCCACCACCGGCACCAGCGCATCCAGCGCGATCACCCGGCTGCCATTGCGCGACGAGAGGTCGCCGATCCCGGTCTCCTTGGCACGCTCCACCTCCTCGCGCCGCACCTCGCGCAGCGCCATCACGATGTCCGCCTCGTCGGCCAGAAGGTCGGCAAAGCCCTCGTCGGTATTGTTCAGCCTGAAGGTGAACTCGCCCAGCACCCGGTTCTCCTGCTCGGGATCGGTGATCCGGTAGATCGCCACGCGGTCCGAGACGATCTCGCGCACGGCCTCGTAACTGTGGCGGATCGCGAAGGCCTCCAGCAGCGCCGGCATCAAGACCCGCCCCACCGTCGGCGCGCCCGAAAACGTCACCCTTGCCACGAACGCCTCGAGGTCGGGGCAGCCCGGCCCCTCGCACAACACGCCCGAGCCATCGACCGTCAACTCGCCATAGACCGTATCGACACGGTAGAATTCGCCGTCGAACCCCACGAGGTTGCCGGAAATCTCCACGTCCCCGTCGCGGGAGGTCAGTGTAACATCCTGCGCCAGCGCGATACCGGCAAGCATGCAAAGAAGAAGTGCGGCGAAACTCGCCGCACGTACAATCGCCATGAAATGACTCCCGGCCGCAGCGTTCTAGTTGCGGGCGATATTCAGGTCATCAAAGAGGTTTTTCAACACCAGATAGTCACCAACCGCGTCACATTCCGGCATGGCCAGCACAAGTTCCTTTGCGGCCATCCGGTCGGCGCCGGATTTCTGCAGGATTTGCGCCTCGATATCGGTGTTGCAGTTGTCTTCCGTCACCTCGGCCTCGAGGTTGATCGCGATTGTCCCTTCCTTCAGCGCCGTGCCCGACGGGAAGGTATAGATCTCCGCCATCATCGGGTTGAACGCCTCTGCGTCGCCCAGCCGGGTGATGAACCCGCCCTCGCCCTTCGCGGCGCTGGCAAGGTCGCGCGCGGCGCCGGCCCAGACATGGCCGTCCCCCTCGTAACCCGCCTCGTATTCCAGCGCGTGAATCTGCAGGCCCTCCGGCCCGTTCCACTGCACCACGGCGCGGTCGTAATATTCCAGCGTCCCCACCTCGGCATCGGCCACGGCGCTGTCACCGCTGGTGAATGTCGCGATGAAGATTGCCGCCTTGTTGAGCGCGGGAACGCTGATCTCGGCGCGGCCCTCGGCATCCGTCGCATCGGCGAACATCATGCCGTTATGGTGCAGGGTGAACCGCTCGTTGCCGAGGCACGGCGCGTTCAGCGTCAGCTTCACCATCGCCGCGGCCACCGGCTGCGCCTTGAAATCGATCTCGCAGCCGAAGCTCGGTGCGGGCTCCTCCTGCGGCAAATCCGTGATCGGCTCGTCTTCCAGCGCCGCCAGCGTCACCGGGTTGTCCGGCAGCATCTCGGGCTGAGGCGCGGCGGAGGGCGGCACCGGAATGGCGGCGGTCAGCGCGATGTCTTCAAGCTGAACCTCCTCCTCTTCCGCCGGCGCCGCGAGAGCCTGCTCCACCAGCGGCACCACGTCCTGAATGGCGTTAACCGAAGCCACCTGAATGGAACCGGGCGCAGACCGGTCAGGGGCCTGCATGTAATGCTGCATGAAAAAGCCCGTTCCTCCGGCACAGAACAACGTCCCGAGGATCGTGATGATACGTCTGGCACTGATCATGGCATACTCCCGCACCTGAAAGATCAGCGGCAGGGATAGAAAGAGAAAAAGGCCGCCGTGAGGCAGCCTTATGATTTGATTATGCTCAGGATATGTCGGCCCGGATCAGACGAACTGGCCGTGGCAATGCTTGAATTTCTTGCCCGAACCGCAGGGACAGGGCTGATTCCGCCCCGGGTTGCCCCATGTTTCCGGCCGGGATTCGTCGAACCCTTCGGGCGAAGAGGTCTCCTGCACGATCTGGCCTTCCTTCTCGGTTTCCGCCTGCGCCGCCATGGACGCACGCTGCTGCTCGATATCGGCCAGCATCGCCTGCTGCTCTTCCTCGGTCATCGGCCGGATCTGCGACAGCTTCTGCGTCACGTCCTGCCGCAGGCTGTCCAGCATCGTCTCGAAAAGCTGGAACGCCTCGGTCTTGTACTCGTTCAGCGGATCGCGCTGCGCATAGCCGCGAAAGCCCACCACGCTGCGCAGATGCTCCAGCGTCAGCAGGTGCTCGCGCCATTTCTGGTCGATCGTCTGAAGCAGGATCTGCTTCTCGATGCTGCGCATGTTCTCGGCCCCGAACGCCGCGGTCTTCTGCGCCATCTTCTCGTCGGCGGCCTTCTCCACGCGCTCGGCGATATCCTCGTCGTCGACGCCTTCCTCCTCGGCCCATTCCATTACCGGCAGTTCGAGGTTCAGCTTCTCGCGCACCGCGGCGTCGAAGCCCTCCATGTCCCACTGGTCGGCATAGGTCTTAGGCGGCATGTATTGATCGACCAGCTCGTCGATCACCTCGCCGCGCATGTCCTGCACGATCTCGCTCAGGTCCGACGCCTTCATGATGTCGAGCCGCTGCTTGAAGATCACCTTCCGCTGCTCGTTCATCACGTCGTCGAACTTGAGCAACTGCTTCCGGATGTCGAAGTTGCGCCCCTCGACCTTGGCCTGCGCCCGCTCGAGCGACTTGTTCACCCACGGGTGAATGATCGCCTCTCCTTCCTTCATGCCGAGGCCAGACAGCACCTTCTCCAGCCGCTCCGACCCGAAAATCCGCATCAGGTCGTCATCGAGGCTCAGGAAGAACGCCGACCGCCCCGGGTCGCCCTGCCGGCCCGACCGCCCGCGCAGCTGGTTGTCGATCCGCCGGCTCTCGTGCCGCTCGGTGGCCAGAACGAACAGCCCGCCCGCATCGATCACCGCCTGCTCGTCGGCCTTGTGATCGGCCTCGATCCGCTGGCGGATCTCCTCGGGGTCTTTCTCGGGCTCGGCGGCGATCGCCTCCATCACCTTGAAATCGACGTTGCCGCCCAGCTTGATGTCCGTGCCCCGGCCGGCCATGTTCGTGGCAATCGTCACGGCGCCCAGCCGCCCCGCATCGGCGACGATCTGCGCTTCCTTCTCGTGCTGGCGCGCGTTCAGAACGTTATGCTCGATCCCCGCCTTGGTCAGAAGCTGGCTCAGCATCTCCGATTTCTCGATCGACGTGGTCCCCACCAGCACCGGCTGCTTCTTTTCGTGGGCCTTGTTGATCGCCTCGATGATGGCGTTGAACTTCTCTTCCTGCGTCCGATAGACGGCGTCATCCTGATCGATCCGGGAAATCGGCAGGTTGGTCGGCACTTCCACCACGCCCAGCCCGTAGATCTGCGCGAATTCCTCCGCCTCGGTCGCCGCCGTCCCCGTCATCCCGGCCAGCTTGTCGTAAAGCCGGAAGTAGTTCTGGAACGTCACCTGCGCCAGCGTCACGTTCTCGGGCTGGATATCACAACCCTCCTTCGCCTCGATCGCCTGGTGCAGACCCTCCGACAGCCGCCGCCCGGGCATCATCCGCCCGGTGAACTCGTCGATCAGCACGACCTCGCTGCCGCGCACGATGTAATCCTTGTCCTTCTGGAACAGCTTGTGCGCCCGAAGACCCTGGTTCACGTGGTGCACGATCGTCGTGCTCTCGGGATCATAGAGCGATTGCCCCTCTTCCAGCAGCCCGTGTTCCCGCAGAGTCGCCTCGAGAAACTCGTTCCCCTCGTCGGTGAAGGTGACGTTCCGGGTCTTCTCGTCCAGCGTATAGTGATCCTCCGACAGGGTCGGGATCAGCTTGTCGATGGTCACGTAAAGCTCGCTCCGGTCCTGTGCCGGGCCGGAAATGATCAGCGGCGTCCGCGCCTCGTCGATCAGGATGCTGTCCACCTCGTCGACGATGGCGAAATGATGCCCGCGCTGGCTCATCTCCTTGAGCGACGATTTCATGTTGTCGCGCAGGTAGTCAAAGCCAAGCTCGTTGTTGGTGGCATAGATCACGTCACAGGCATAGGCCTGCTTCTTCTCGCCATCGGGCTGCTGCGGGTAAACCACCCCGGTGGTCATGCCCAGCGCGCCGTAAACCTTGCCCATCCACTCGGCATCCCGCTTGGCGAGGTAATCGTTGACGGTCACGATATGCACGCCCTTGCCGCTCAGCGCGTTCAGATACGCAGGGAAGGTCGCCACCAGCGTCTTGCCCTCGCCGGTCTTCATCTCGGAAATATTGCCCTGGTGCAGGAAGATCCCGCCCATCAACTGCACGTCGAACGCCCGCAGGCCCAGCGCCCGCCGTGCCGCCTCGCGGCAATTGGCGAAGGCTTCCGGCAGAATGTCGTCAAGGCTCTCGCCCCCGGCCACCCGCTGCTTGAGGTCCGCCGTCCGGTCGATCAGCCCCTGGTCGCTCAACGCCTCGAACTCGGCCTCCAGCGCGTTGATCTTCTCGACCAGCGGCCGTGTCGCCTTTACCTTCCGGTCGTTCGCCGTCCCGAAGATTTTCTTGGCGACAGTGTTGATACCCAGCATAGCGTGTCCGTTCCGGTGTTTCGCAAGTTCGTGAAAGGCAATTGCTTGCCCCTGCCTCTATGCGCCCCTAGAACGGGGCCAAGCGGGCGGTCCTGCCTTGATCATAAGGCGATGTAAGGGGCCGCCGAACGAGTGTCAACGTAACAGGGCGTCGCGCCCTGATCCCGACCAGAAAAGGACGTCCCATGCCCGCAACCCTCCGCCCGATCCTCGCCGCCGCCTTCACAGCGGCCCTGGCTCTGAGCCCTGCGGCACAGGCCCAGGACAAGCCCGACCCGAACGAGGTCGTGGCCACCGTCAACGGCACCGAGATCACGCTTGGCCACGTCATCGCCGTGCGGGCCGATCTGCCCCGGCAATATGATCAATTCCCGCCCGAGCTGCTGTTTCAGGGCATCATCGACCAGCTCGTGCAACAGACCCTCCTTCAGCAATCCTTCGAGGGCGAGCTTTCCCTGCAAAGCCAGATCCTGCTCGAGAACGAGGAACGCGCCGTTACCGCAGGCGAGGTCATCGCCGATGTCATGGAAGGCGGCGTCGACGAGGCCGACCTTCAGGCCGCCTATGACGAACAATACCCGGAAGAGGCCGGCGAGATGGAATACCGCGCCTCCCACATCCTCGTCGAAACCGAGGAAGAGGCGCAGGCTCTCGTGACCCAGCTTGAAGAAGGCGCTGACTTTGCCGCGCTGGCGCGCGAGAATTCCACCGGTCCCTCCGCCGATGCCGGCGGCGATCTCGGCTGGTTCGGCGAAGGCGACATGGTCGAGCCCTTCTTCGAGGCGGTCGCCGCGCTCGAAACCGGCGGCGTCTCCGACCCGGTCGAAACGCAGTTCGGCTGGCATGTCATCACGCTCGCCGAAACCCGTGAAAAGGAGCGGCCTGCTTTCGATACCGTCCGAAACGAGCTTGAAAATCAGGTGCGCGAGCAGATGCTGACCGCCCATGTCGATCAACTGGCCGAGAACGCCAAGATCGACCGGCCCGACATCTCGAACATCGACCCCGAGGCGATCAACGACCCGAGCGTTCTGGAGAACTGACCATGGGCGCAACCCCTCCTCTATCTCCGCTGGCCCCCGCCGCGTTTCCATCGCTGCCCGAGATCGGCGGGGTCAGCTTCGCCACGACAGAGGCCGGGGTGCGCTATGCAGGGCGAACCGACGTGATGCTGGCGATTATGGCGCCCGGTACGGCCATGGCCGGGGTCTTCACCCGGTCGGCCACCCGCTCGGCGGCGGTGCTCGACTGTCAGAAGAAGATACCCTTCCAGTCCGAGGCGGGCGCGGCGATCATCGTCAATTCCGGCAACGCCAACGCCTTCACCGGCCGCAACGGCGAGGCGGCGGTCACCGCCGTCACCTCCGCCGTGGCGCGAACCCTCGACCTGCCCGAGGCGCGGGTCTTCTCCTCCTCGACCGGCGTGATCGGCGAACCGCTGCCCCACGACCGCATCTCCGCCAAGCTCGAAGAGCTGAAAGGCAGCCTCGATCCCCACGGCATCGAGAACGCCGCCCGCGCCATCATGACCACCGATACCTTCCCGAAGGGCTCTGGCACGCAGGTGGAAATCGACGGTCAGCCGGTGCGCATCGCCGGCATCGCAAAGGGTTCCGGCATGATTGCGCCCGACATGGCGACGATGCTGGTCTACATCTTCACCGATGCCGCCATCGAACAGCCGATCCTGCAATCCATGGTCTCGGCCCTGAATCAGACCACCTTCAACTGCATCACCGTCGACAGCGACACCTCCACTTCCGACACGCTGCTCGTCGCCGCCACCGGCGCCTCCGGCATCCGCGTGACGGAAAACAGCATCACCTTCATGGAAGGGTTGCGCCGGGTGATGCTCGACCTCGCTCATCAGGTCGTGCGCGACGGCGAAGGCGCCACCAAGTTCGTCTCCGTCTCCGTCACCGGTGCCTCCAGCGATGCCGACGCCCGCACCCACGGCCTCGCCATCGCCAACTCGCCACTGGTCAAGACCGCCATCGCCGGCGAAGACCCGAACTGGGGTCGTGTCGTCATGGCCGTCGGCAAATCGGGCGCCCCCGCCGACCGCGACACTCTCAGCATCTGGTTCGGCGATATCCTCGTTGCGAAAGACGGCTGGGTGAACCCCGACTACTCGGAAGAGGCGGCCGCCGCCTACATGAAAAACCCCGAGCTCGACATCCATGTCGACCTCGGCCTCGGCGGCGGGCGGGCCGTTGTCTGGACCTGCGACCTGACCCACGGCTATATCGACATCAACGCCGATTACAGATCATGAAAACCGTTCTGGTATCGGCCGTCGCCCTCATCGACACCGACGGCCGCATCCTCCTCACCCAACGCCCCGAGGGCAAATCCATGGCCGGCCTCTGGGAGTTCCCCGGCGGCAAGATCGAACCCGGCGAAACCCCCGAGGCCGCCCTGATTCGCGAACTGCACGAGGAACTGGGCATCGAAACCTGGCAAAGCTGCCTCGCCCCCCTCACCTTCGCCAGCCATTCCTACGAGGATTTCCACCTCCTCATGCCCCTCTTCGCCTGCCGCAAATGGGAGGGCACACCCCAGGGTCGCGAGGGCCAGACCCTCAAATGGGCCCGCGTGAACGAGCTGCGAACCTACCCCATGCCCCCCGCCGATATCCCCCTGATTGCAATGCTCCGCGACTGGCTCTGACCCACGCGAATCACACGGCGCATGACATTTTTGCGAAACTATCTTCATTTGCGCGAAAATATTGCTACTTTCGGAGACATTGCTTCTTGGGGGAAAACAATGCTTCGCACAATTTCAATCGGAACAAGCGTCCTGATTCAGGGCCTGTTCGTCAAAGCCCTGCCCGACGGCCGGATCACCGTCCGCATCGGCGGCAAGACCTATAGCGGCCGGCCCGTCACCCGCGCCGCCTGACACCACACCACTTCAAACGCAAAGGGGCGGGATCATCTCCCGCCCCTTTTCGATTCCATCTTTCGCCGAGGATCAGTCGAGGTTGCGCTCGACCTCTTCCCGCTCGAAGATCTCGATCACGTCGCCGGCGCGGACGTCCTCGTAGTTCTCGAAGGCCATCCCGCATTCCTGACCGGATTGAACCTCGGCAACCTCGTCCTTGAACCGCTTCAGCGTCTTCAGCGTGCCTTCATGGATCACCACGTCATCCCGCAGCAGGCGCACCCCGGCAGACCGGCGGGCCACACCCTCGGTCACCAGACAGCCGGCCACCCGGCCAACGTTCGACACCTTGAACACGTCCTTGATCTCGGCATAACCGATGAAGTTCTCGCGGATCTCGGCGCCCAGCAAGCCGCTCGCGGCCGCCTTCACGTCATCCACAAGATCGTAGATCACGCTGTAATAGCGGATTTCCACGCCCTTCTGGTTGGCAGAGTTCCGTGCCGGCGCATTGGCCCGCACGTTGAACCCGATCACCGGCGCGCCAGACGCCTCGGCCAGCCCGATATCCGACTCGGTGATGGCGCCGACACCCGCGTGAAGCACGCGCACGCGCACCTCCTCGTTGCCGATCTTCTCCATCGCCTGAACGATCGCCTCGGTCGAACCCTGCACGTCGCCCTTCACCAGGATGGGCAGTTCCTTGACGTTCTCGTTCTCCTTGGCTTGGGCCAGAAGTTGTTCCAGCGTCGTCCCGGCCCCGGCGGCGGCACGTTTCTCCTTCGCCGCCTTCTGCCGGTACTCGGCGATCTCGCGCGCCTGACCTTCCGACTGGACCACGTTCAGAACGTCGCCCGCCTCGGGCGTGCCGTTCAGGCCCAGAACCTCGACCGGAACCGACGGCCCGGCATCCTTGACCCGCTCGCCGCGGTCGTTGATCAGCGCACGCACCTTGCCGTACTGCTCGCCCACGACGAAGATATCGCCCTGATGCAGCGTCCCGCGCTGCACCAGAACCGTCGCCACGGGGCCACGGCCCACGTCAAGCTGCGCCTCGATCACGGCGCCCTCGGCGGCCCGATTCGGGTTCGCCTTGAGTTCGAGGATCTCGGCCTGAAGCGCGATCGCCTCAAGCAGCTCGTCCAGACCCTGCTTCGAGATCGCGGACACTTCCACGTCCTGCACCTCGCCCGACATCGCCTCGACGACGACCTCATGCTGCAGCAGCTCGGTACGCACCTTGTCGGGGTTCGCGGCGGGCTTGTCGCACTTGTTGATCGCCACGATCATCGGAACACCGGCGGCCTTGGCGTGGTTGATGGCCTCCACCGTCTGCGGCATTACCGAGTCGTCGGCAGCCACCACCAGAACCACGATATCCGTCACCTGCGCCCCACGGGCACGCATGCTGGTGAACGCGGCGTGGCCCGGCGTGTCGAGGAAGCTCAGCACCGCGCCGCTCTCCGTCGTCACCTGATAGGCGCCGATATGCTGGGTAATCCCGCCGGCCTCGCCCGAGACCACCTTGGCATCGCGTATCGCGTCCAGAAGGGAGGTCTTGCCGTGGTCCACGTGGCCCATCACCGTGATGACCGGCGGACGCGGCAACAGATCCTCGTCCTTGTCCTCGACACTGTGGATCACGTCTTCCACGTCCGAATCCGACACCCGCACAACGCGGTGGCCGAATTCCTCGATGATCAGCTCGGCGGTATCTGCGTCGATGGTCTGGTTCTGCGTGACCATCATGCCGTTGTTCATCAGCGCCTTGACAACGTCGCCCACGCGCTCGGCCATACGGTTGGCCAGCTCGGACACCACGATCGCCTCGGGCAGTTGCACGTCGCGAACCACCTTTTCACGCTCCTGCACGCCGCCCATGGCCTTCTGCCGGGCACGCTCCTGCTTGCGCTTCATCGCGGCCATTGATTTCTGCCGCCCGCCTTCGCCGCCCGAAAGCGCCTGGTTCAGGGTCAGCTTGCCGGAACGGCGGCCGTCGTCGCGGCCCTTGCCACGGCCCTTGCCGGCTTTCTGGTCGCGGTCGGTCTTGGCGTCGTCCCGGCGCGGCGGCACGGCCTTCGCGGGCGCGCGCGCGGGCTGCGCCTCGTCCGGGGCGGGCTGCGCGGCGGCCTCGGCGGCACGCTTCGCGGCATCCGCCTCTTCCTGGCGCTTGCGCTCTTCCTCCTCGGCCTTGGCGCGGGCCTTCTCCTCGGCTTCGCGCTGTTCCCGCTCCTTGGCCTCGGCCTCTTCGCGGCGGCGCTGCCGTTCTTCCTCGCGGGCTTTCTCCTCGGCCTCACGCTGCTGCGCTTCCTCGACCTCGCGTTCCTTGGCGGCCTGAAGCGCCTTCATCCGGCGCTCCATCTCCGCATCGGAAATCCCGGCGGGACGCTTGCTGCCGTCAGCCGACGGCGACTGCGAAGACCCGGGCGCAGACCGACCGGGCGCGCCGCCGGGTTTCGCCGGCTTGACGACGCGCTTGCGCTTGGTTTCCACCACGACGTTCTTGGTGCGGCCATGGCTGAAGCTCTGCTTCACGTTCCCCGACCGGGGACCGCCACGCACACCCAGAGTTTTCTTCCCGTCGTTGTCGCTCATCTGGTCTTTCTTCCTTTCCGATGGCTCTCGTCGCCACCCGAGACGCGCAGGCCCTTCAGCCTTGCCGCTTCCTCTACAACACGTTGCGGCAAACCGCCATCCCCCAGTGCGGCATGGATCACGGTTTGTCGCCCGAAGGCCCGGCCCAGCTCATCCGCCGTCAGCCAGCCTATAAAATCGCCGCCATAAGGCGTGCTCAACTTCGATTTCCCCCGCTCGGACCCGTCGCTGCCCTGGATCAGGACACTGGCCTCTTCCTTCTGAAGCCAATCCTTGACCTTCTCGTATCCACACACGGCCCCGCCACCCTTGCGTGCAAGGCTGATCAGGTTCGCCACCCGAAGCGCAAGCTGCGCCTCGACGAAATCCGCCAGCCCCTCGGGCACCTGCACCGGCTGCTTGGCGGCGCGGGCAAAGAGGTTCTTCGCCGCCGCCTTCTCCAGCGCAGCCCGGTCGGCGCTCACCCAGATGCCCCGGCCCGGCAGCTTGCCCAGCAGGTCCGGCACGATCTGGCCGTCGGGCCCGACCACGAACCGGATCATTCCCTCGGCCGGGCGCACCTCGCCCGTGGCAATGCACTTGCGCTCGGGGCCTTCCGACCGGTCCTTGGGTTGCCCACCGCGACCCATGAGACTACCGCGAGGCCTGAAGGATCAGGCCTCGCCCTCCTCTTCGACTTCTGCGACCTCGTCGGAACCTTCCTCGTCGTCTTCCAGTTCGGCAGGGTCGACCCAGCCCAGCGAAATCCGGGCGGTCATCACAAGGTGCTGCGCTTCCTCAAGCGACACGTCGAAAGGTTCGAGAAGGCCGTCATCCTTGACGCGCTCACCGTCAACCGTGGTCCAGCCGCCGGCCAGTTCCCAGTCGGCGCAGGTGGCGAAATCTTCCAGCGTTTTCACGCCATCCTCGGCCAATGCCCTCACCATCTGGGGTGTCAGCCCCTCGAAGTCAATAAGGCTGTCCTCGGCGCCCAGTTCGCGGGCCTTGTCCAGCGCCTCGCGCGCCTGCGCTTCCAGCACGTCGCGCGCCCTTGCCTGAAGCTCGTTGGCGGTGTCCTCGTCGACGCCGTCGATCACCAGAAGCTCGTCCAGCTCGACATAGGCCACCTCGTCGAGATTGGTGAAACCTTCCGACACCAGAAGCTGGGCAAAGAACTCGTCGAGGTCCAGCGCGGTCATGAACAGGTTGGTCCGCTCCTCGAACTCCTTCTGACGGCGTTCGCTGTCCTCGGCCTCGGTCATGATGTCGATGTCGAGACCCGTGAGCTGGCTCGCCAGACGCACGTTCTGACCGCGACGGCCGATCGCCAGCGAAAGCTGTTCCTCGGGAACGACCACCTCGATCCGCTCGGCTTCCTCGTCCAGAACCACCTTGCTCACCTCGGCCGGTTGCAGGGCGTTCACAAGGAAGGTCGGCTGGTCCTCGTTCCACGGGATGATGTCGATCTTCTCACCCTGAAGCTCGTTCACCACGGCCTGCACCCGGCTGCCGCGCATACCCACGCAGGCGCCCACCGGGTCGATCGAGTTGTCATAGGAAATCACGGCAATCTTCGCCCGGCTGCCCGGATCACGCGCCACGGCCTTGATGTCGATAATGCCGTCATAAATCTCCGGCACCTCCATCTTGAACAGTTCCGCCATGAATTCCGGCGCGGTGCGGCTCAGGAAAATCTGCGGGCCGCGCGCTTCACGCCGCACATCCTTGATGTAGCAACGGATGCGATCGCCATTGCGATAGCTCTCGCGCCCGATCTTCTCGTTCCGGCGCAGGATCGCCTCGCCCCGGCCCACGTCGACGATGACGTTGCCGTATTCCTCGCGCTTGACCACGCCGTTGATGATGGTGCCCGCGCGATCCTTGAACTCGTCATACTGACGGTCCCGCTCGGCCTCGCGCACCTTCTGCAGGATCACCTGCTTGGCGCTCTGCGCCGCGATCCGGCCCATATCCACCGGCGGCACTTCCTCGACGAAAGTGTCCCCCACCTTCGGATCCTCGAGATACTGCTTCGCCTGATCGACGGTCATCTCGGCCTGGTAATTCTCCAGCTCCTCGTCCTCGACCACGGTGCGCACGCGGGTAAAGCTGGCCCGGCCCGTCTTGCGGTCGATGCTCACGCGGATATCCATCTCGGCGCCGTACCGGCTCTTCGCCGCCCGCGCGAGGCTCTCTTCCATCGCCTCGACTACGAGGCCGGGGTCGATCATCTTCTCCCGCGCCACGGCCTCGGCGGTTTGCAGCAGCTCAAGCTGGTTTGCAGAGGTAATTGCCATTCTTATGTCTCCTCCGACCCGTCGGTCTCGATATCGTCAAATTGATCTTCGTTGAGCACGCCCGCATCCTTGCGCGCCTTCAGCATGTCGCGGATCAGCTCGTCGGTCAGCACCAGCTTGGCATCCGCCAGCCAGTCGAACTGCAGCCCCACCGTGCCCTCGTCGAGATTGATCAGAACCTCGCCGCCCTCGACCCCGGCCAGCACGCCCCGGAACCGCTTGCGCCCCTCGATCAACTCATGCGTCTCGATCTTCGCCTCGTAGCCCTCGAACTCCTCGAAATCCTTCAGCCGCGTCAGCGGCCGGTCGATCCCGGGGCTCGACACTTCCAGCGTATAGGCATCGGTGATCGGGTCCTCGACATCCAGCACGGCGCTCACCGCGTTGGAAATATCGGCACAATCATCCACCTCGATCCCGCCCTCGGGTTTCTCGGCCATGATCTGAAGCGTCGCAGACTTCCCGCCCATCAGCCGCACGCGCACAAGCTCATACCCCATGTCCTCGATGACAGGGGTGATGATCTCGGCCATCCTGCGGTCGATGGCGGATTTGGCGATCAGGGTGTTGCTCATCGGTCCTTCAAACACAAAAAAACGGGCGCGCGGCCCGTCGTAGCTATCCGGTGGTGCCTGCCGGTGTGGACCCGGCGACGCCGCTGTTGAGGGGGATATACGCCCACCGGCGCGAGTCTGCAAGGGGTGTCTTTGCCCAAGTTCAACTCCCGAGACGCGCGGCACCGCTCATTTCGCTCGAAGCTAAGCGATGAGACGTGCGATCGCCAGGCCGCGGGGTGGCGATCCAACGTGGGTGGAGGGCACTTTATGCCTGCCAAGTCCGAACAACTTCGGCCCGTCGCGCTGCCCTCTCCCAATCGCCAGCCCGTCGGGGCGGCCTGGCGATCGCGCGGCGGGCTGAAGCCCTTGATTCCGCGCGGCATTATACCTCAACCTACCCCGCCGCCCTAACCTCCCGCTCCACCGCCGCAACCGCCAGCCGGATATCCTCCTCCGTCGTCCGGTGGTTGACGATCGCCGCCCGAAGGCACTCCCGCCCGTTCAGCGTCGTCGTTGAAAACACCGCCTCGCCCGAAAGCTGCAACGCCGTGGCCACCGCCGAAGCCTCCCCGCGCGTCAGGTAGAAACAGCACACGTTCGCCTGCACCGGCTGCGCCAGCTCCAGCACCTCCGACGCCTCAACCAGCTCCGCCATCATCGCCGCCTGCCGGCAATTGTCGGTGATCGTCGCCGAAAGCGCCGGCACCCCCGCCGCCTTGATCGCGGCCCAGACCTTCAGCGCCCGGAACCCCCGGCTCAATTCCAGACCGTAATCGGTGAACCACGTCTCGCCCCCGCCAAGGCCCGCCCCCTGCCCCTCGAGATAGGCGGGCCGGGTCGAGAACGTCCGCCGGTGCAGATCGCCGTCGCGCATCAGCACCATGCCGCAATCATAGGGCACCCCGATCCACTTGTGAAAATCGGCCGCGATGCTGTCGGCCCGGTCGACGCCCCGGACGAGGTCGCACCATGGCGCCTCGGCCAGCACCGCCCAGAAACCGAAGGCACCGTCGACGTGAAACCAAAGCCCCTCTCGTCCGCACAGCCCGGCAATCGCATCCAGCCGATCGAAATTCCCCGTATTGACCGACCCGGCCGTGCCGACCACCGCCATCGGCAGGATCCGCGCGGCACGATCCTCGGCAATCGCGGCCTCCAGCGCCGCCATGTCCATCGCCCCGTCCGGCCCCTCCGGGATGTGCCGCGCGGCGCAGCTGCCATGGCCCATCACCTCCATCGCCTTCTCGATACAGGCATGGGCACCGTCCACACAATAGACCCTAACCCGGCCCAATCCGGCGATTCCGTCCTTTCGGACCGCATCGCCGAAGAGCTTCATCCGCGCCGCGCTCAACGCCAGAATCGTCGCTTGGCTGGTACCGGTGGTCAGCAGCCCCGACGCCCCCTCCGGCAAACCGGCCATCCGCCGCGACCAGTCGATCACCGACTGCTCCACCGCCATCGCCCCGTGATCCCGGCCACCGAGATTCGAATTCATCGCCGCCGCCACCATCTCGGCGGCCACGCCCACCGGCTGACCGGTCCCATGCACCCAACCAAAGAACCGCGGATGGGTGTTTCCCGTGGCATAGGGCATCACCTCCCCCCGCATCATCGCAAAAACCTCCGCCTCGCCCAGCCCCGGCTCGTCACTGCCCAGCGCGACCGTATCGGCCATGGTCTCCGGCTTCGGGACCCACGGCAACGCCCGCGCCTGTTCAACCCGGTCGAGACAGGCAGCGGCCAGCTCGTGAAACGCGCGCCGAAATGCCTCGGGATCGGCTGGGTCGATACGGTATCCGGGCTTGGTCATGGGGTGCTTACCTGTGTGAACCCTGCCGGGCGTGGCCGGGTTTCCTTCGTCAACCTGCAATGGCCGGCGCTAAGCCGCAATAGCGGTAGACATATACGTGCCGGGCAGTGCCCGACCGCGGGTGGGCGCACCAACGAAAGAGATGTTGGATTGATCCGACGATTGCTCTGCACGGTGCCGTTGCAGAAGCGCCCGCCCGGGGGGGCGGTCGGGCGCTGCCCGGCGCCGCGCCAAGGCGCGGCTATATTCCGGGCAACCGCTCCTACTCCGCCGTCCACCCTTCATCCCAATGCGTCCCGTCACAATACGGCTTGGTTCCGGAATGCCCGCAGCGGCACAGCGCCATTGTGGCCTTCACCCCGATATCCTCTCCGTCCGGGCCTTCCATCCGGCGGATATGCTTGGCGACGAAGGGCCCGTTCTCGCGCGCTTCGATGGCTCGTTTGTCCGACATGGTGTACCTCCTTTTCATCAGGAAGTCAGCCCGCTGGTCGGTCCCGCCCACCGACGTGATACCGACAAAATACCGACGTTATACCGACGTTGGAAATCCGGCCTTTCAGTCGCGCCCCAGCGCCTGCATCACCCGCACCAATTCCCCGCTGATTCCCGGCTCGGACAGCGCATGCCCGGCCATCGGAATCATCCGCAGATCGGCCATTTCCCAGTCCCTCGCCAGCCGGAACGCCGATTCCGGCGGGCAGATCATGTCGTATCTTCCCTGAACGATCGTCCCGGGAATGTGCGATATTTTCGGTATGTTATCAAAGATTTGCCCATCCTTCTCGAGAAAGCCGGCATGGGTGAAATAGTGGTTCTCCAGCCTCGCAAATGCGCGCGCATAATCCGGCGGGCTGTCCCCGCCCACCCCGCTCGACCCGACCGTCGCCAGCGCATTCTCCCACGCCGCCCAGGCTTTTCCGTACCGCGCCTCCTCCGCCCGATCCCCCGAGAACAGCCTCCTATGGTAGGCCGCGATCATATCCCCCCGCTCTTCCTCGGGTATAAGCCTCTGAAATTGCTCCCAGGTTTCCGGCCAGAACCGCCCGGCGCCACCCCCGTAGAACCAGTCCAGCTCGGCCCGGGTCATGGTAAACACCCCCCTCAGAACAAGGTGCACCGCCCTTTCCGGATGGCTCTGCGCATAGATCAGCGCCAGCGTCGCGCCCCAGCTTCCGCCGAACACGATCCACCGCTCCACGCCCAGCGCCTCGCGAATTTTCTCAATGTCCGCAACAAGATGCCACGTCGTGTTGGCCTCGACGCTCGCATGCGGCTTCGACCGGCCACAACCGCGCTGATCGAACAGGATGATCCTGAAAACCTTCGGATCGAAATACCGCCGCATTGCCGGGCTGCACCCGCCTCCGGGCCCGCCATGCAGCACCACCACAGGCTTGCCCTCCGGGTTCCCCGACTGCTCCACATAGATCGTGTGCCCCTCGCCCACATCCATCATCCGCCGGTCGAATGGCTCGACCGGCGGGTACAAATACTGGACTGCGCTCTTTTGGCCTGAGTATTTATCCATGACCGTCCTATATACGAGGGTGTGACCAAAAGAGCATATGGAGAGCAGAATGCAAGCCGCTCAGACCACGATTGACGCCGCCGAAGTCGCAAAGTTCGAGGCAATGGCCGCCGAGTGGTGGAATCCGAACGGCAAATTCAAGCCGCTGCACATGCTCAACCCTTGCAGGCTTGACTATATCACCTCCCAGATCGCTGCCGAGTTCGACCGTGATATCAACGCGACGTCACCTTTCGAAGGGTTACGAATTCTCGATATCGGCTGCGGCGGGGGGTTGCTCAGCGAACCAATGGCGCGTCTCGGTGCCGAGGTGGTGGGCGCCGATGCGGCCGAGGGGAACATTCCGGTCGCGCAGATTCATGCCGAGCAATCGGGTCTTTCCATCGATTACCGCCACACCACCGCCGAGGCGCTGGCCGAGGCGGGCGAGCAATTCGACGCGGTGCTGAACATGGAGGTGGTCGAGCACGTTTCCGACCCGCTGGCCTATCTGACAGCCTGTCAGCAACTCCTGAAGCCCGGTGGTATTCACATCTGTTCGACCATCAACCGCAATCCGAAAAGCTTTGCCATGGCAATCGTCGGGGCTGAGTACGTGATGCGCTGGCTACCCAAGGGCACACATGAGTGGTCGAAATTCATCACGCCGGACGAGCTTTACAGGCTGCTGGAACAGGCCGGGCTGTCACCGGTGGACCGGAAGGGCTTCGTGTTCAATCCGGTGACATGGTCATGGTCGCTGTCGGATCGGGACCTGAGCGTGAACTACGTCACGGCCAGCCTGAAACCGGCCTGACGTTCAACTGCCGGATTCCATCTTCGTCCGCAGTTCGCGCAACACCGGGAGCGTCGCGCGCACCTTGTCCTCGCCCAACTCGTCGACAAGCTCGGAAATCATCGGAGAAATGGCGGAAATCGCCGCGTCGCGCGCTTGGCGTCCGGCGGGGCTGATCGTCACCATCTTGCGGCGGGCATCGTCCCAGTCGGGTCGTATATGCACGTAGCCCGCCCATTCCAGCTTGCCCAGCGTGTTGGTCATCGCGCCGCGTGTCACGTGGAAGGATTTGGCCAACTGGGCCGGGCTCCGCTCGCCCCCGATCCGGGCGAGATGGTTCAGGACCGAGAAGTGCGATATTTCCATGCCCTTTGGCAGCACCCGGCTCAGCTTGTTGCGGATCAGCTGTTCATTGGTCAGGATTTCGCTGAAAAGCGTCACCGCAAGAGGGTTGCCGGGTTTTTCTGTCATTCAGGGTCATCGAACCGATTGGCCTGCCGCAGGGACGGAATGCGGCGCCTCGCTTCTTCCACGTCTTTTCTATCCAGATCAACGCATATCACACCCGGGTCTTCCCCGGCATCCGCCAGAATGTCACCCCATGGACCGATCACCATGGAATGCCCATAGGTTTGGCGCTGTTTGCCGCGGGTGGCGGCATGGGTGCCGGTCTGGGCCGGAGCCAGTACATAAGACCCTGTCTCGATAGCCCTTGCCCGCAAGAGGGTTTCCCAATGCGCGGCACCGGTCACGGCAGAAAAGGCAGACGGCACGGTCAGGATTTCGGCGCCCGCCTTTGCCAGTTGCCGGTAAAGATGCGGAAACCGGATATCATAGCAGACGGTCAGCCCGACGGCGCCGAACGATGTTTCTGCCATCACCGCTCTATCGCCGGGCCTGTAGCCATCAGATTCGCGGTAGACCTCGGTCTCGGAGACCCGCACGTCGAACATGTGTATCTTGTCGTATCGGGCAGCAATCGCTCCGTCGGGGGCAATCAGGAAGGACCGGTTGGCGAACCGGCCATCAGGATCGTCTGTTTTCAGCGCAAGTGAACCGATCAGGCACCAGACCTGCGCTTGCTGCGCCTTTTCGCTCAACGCGGCAAGTGTCTCGTCTTCGGCTTCGGGCCGAAGAACCTCTTTCTGCCGGGTCCGGCTCGTCGATACGCAATTCGTCACCTCGGGCGTCAGGATGAAGCCCGCGCCCAATCCAACCGCCTCGTCAAACCGCGCGCTCACCATTGCGAGGTTCTCCGAAGGATCATCGCCACTCGCCAGCTGAAGAAGCGCCGCCTTCATGCGGCGAGCAGCGGATCCAGTTTCCCGTCACGCTCGAGCGCATACAGCTCGTCGCAGCCTCCGACATGGGTATCGCCCACGAAGATCTGCGGCACGGTACGACCGCCATTGGCACGGTCGATCATCTCGGCCTTGCGCGAGGGGTTTTCCAGAACGTCGATTTCGGAGAAACTGACGCCTTTCTGGGTCAGCAGACGTTTGGCGGCGTGACAGAAGCCGCAGAGCGGCGATGTATAGATTTCGACCGGTTTCATGATGTGCTCCCGAAATAGTTCGTTTCAGGAGAACTTAGGGTCGCTTGGCCACGCGCGCCAGTACCAGTATACGCACATCTTCGGCACCGGCCGCGTAGCAGGCCATGGTGGACGCCGCCAATGTCGCACCTGAGGTCATCACGTCATCGACCAGAAGGATTGTTCGGCCCTTTGCGAGGCTGGCACGGGCCGGCTTGACGGAAATGGTGCCGGACAGGGTTTCGAACCGCTCGTCGAATCCCATTCCCTTGAGCGGAAGCGTTCGGACATTGCGCTGCAATAGGTCAGGGCAGTGCCCGGCCTCCAGCCGCCGGGCCAAGCCGTTGGTCAGCAACGCGGACTGATTGTAGCGACGCCGCAGCATCCGGGACCAGTGCAGGGGAACGGGCGCTATGAGGGTATCGGGCGGCGCGATTTGCCGAGCGGCGTTGGCCAGCCACAAGGCCGCGGGCCGGACGATTTCGTGCCGGTCGCCGTGCTTGAGCGCCATGACCAGTTTGCGCCCGTTTTCGTGATACAGCATGGCGGCGCAGCCGGCGCTCCACGGCCGGGCAATTCTCAGACAGTCGTCGCAGGTCACCGTCTCCCCATCGTCGTTGCCGGGAAGCGGCACGCCGCAGAGGTGACAGCACAGACCCGATATGAAAGGCGTATCTCGCCAGCACGGGCCGCAAAGGCCGAATTCGCTTTCCACTTGCGTCCCGCACAGGATACAGCGGGGCGGATAAATCAGCTGCAGCGCAGTTTGAAAAGAAACCAACGTCACCTTACCTTTTGCGCCATGAGAACTCCGCTTACCGATCGCGCGGCCCTGATCCGCAACCGTGCCCGCGCAATGGTCGCTCCGGTTACGTTCCTGCACGAAGCCGCACGAGATGAGATCGAAGATCGTCTGGCTCTGGTTAATAAATCCTTTCGTAATCCAGCCGTGATACGGGGATTCGCGGATTTTTGGGATGGTTTTTTGCCCGGCGCGCAGGTGGCGGAGGATGAGGAGACCCTTCCCCTTGAAAAGAACGCGCATGATCTGGTCGTCCACGCCATGTGCCTGCACTGGGCCGACGACCCTGTCGGACAGCTCATTCAGGCGCGGCATGCCCTACGCCCAGACGGGCTTTTTCTCGGTGTGATGCTTGGCGGCGAGACGCTGCACGAGTTGCGCGCGTCTCTGGCGCAGGCGGAGGCGGACCTGTTTGGCGGCCTGTCGCCCCGGGTGGCGCCGATGGCCGAGATTCGCGACCTCGGCGCATTGCTTCAGCGTGCGGGCTATGCCCTGCCGGTGGCGGACAGCGTGCGGCTGACGGCCAGTTACGCGTCGCCCCTACAACTGATGAAGGAATTGCGCTTCATGGGGGAGGGCAACGCCCTGCATTCGCGACGTCGAACGCCGTCTTCCAGAGCGCTGTTTGCCCGTGCGTGCGAGATCTATGTCGAAAGTTACGGTGACAAGGATGGCCGTGTGCCCGCCACGTTCGAGTTGATCGTTCTGACAGGCTGGGCCCCGGATTCCAGCCAGCCACAGCCGCTGCGGCCCGGTTCGGCTTCGCAACGACTGGCCGACGTACTTGGGGCCGAGGAAACGAAGCTCAAAGATTGACGGGACGGCCGAACCCGTTATGTCCACCGCTGACAGGAACGAGAGATCTTTGCCATGCCCGACGCTACCCGGCCCGTTCATGCCCCGGCTGACCACCCGGCGATTGCAACCGCCAAGACCGGTGTTCTTTTGGCCAATCTCGGCACACCCGATCATTATGACTACTGGTCGATGCGCCGATACCTGAGTGAATTCCTGTCGGACCGGCGGGTGATCGATTACAGCCCATGGAAATGGCAGCCCCTGCTGCAACTCGTCATTCTCTCGAAACGCCCGTTCACCAGCGGCAAGGCGTACAAGTCGATCTGGAACGAAGAGAAGGACGAAAGCCCCCTGATGACCATCACGCGCGATCAAACGGGCAGGCTGTCAGAGGCCTTGGGCGAGCGGTATGGCGATCAGGTGATGGTCGATTTCTGCATGCGCTACGGCAATCCGTCGACCCGGTCCAAGGTGCGGTCCATGGTCGAGGCGGGGTGCACGCGCATCCTGTTCTTTCCACTTTATCCGCAGTATGCCGGGGCGACCTCTGCGACCGCCAACGATCAGTTCTTTCGTGCCTTGATGCAAGAAACCTGGCAGCCCACGGCGCGCGTCGTCGAACCATATTTCGAGCATCCTGAATACATTGAGGCGCTGGCACAATCGGTCGAGCGGGCCTATGGCGGATTGGAAGAAAAGCCCGAGATTCTCGTGGTTTCCTATCACGGGATGCCCAAACGCTACCTGCTCCAAGGCGACCCGTATCACTGTCAGTGCCAGAAAACGACGCGCCTGCTGCGAGAGCGGTTGGGCTGGGACGACACGCAGATTACCACGACATTCCAGTCGGTCTTCGGGCCCGAGGAATGGCTGCGGCCCTATACCGTGGAAGAGGTCGCCCGACTGGCCCGTGAAGAGGGGAAGAAAAGGATCGCGGTGATTGCGCCGGCGTTTTCGGCCGACTGCATCGAGACGCTGGAAGAGATCAACGAAGAAATCCGCGAGAGCTTCGAGGAGGCCGGGGGAGAAGCCTTCACCTATATCCCCTGCCTCAACGACGACGACGCGCATATCGCGGCGCTGACCGAGGTGATTTCGGCCAATCTCAAGGGATGGGTCGACCCCTAGGGCAGTTCTGACCGTTTCTTGTCGTACATGCCCGGCCCGTTCAAGACTCGTGCTGCTTCTCGATCTCTACCGGAAACCGTTTGGCCTTCGTAAATGGAGGGCGAGTCCGCAGCGACAACTCTTGGCGTAACCGACAAAAGCAGCGCGATTTGCCGCAAGGAGCGCGTAGCACTAAAAAGGGCAGCACCTCGCGCTGCCCCTCTCGTTCATCGGTGTGGCGTGTCGTCAGATCAGAAGGACCTGCGTGCCGACCTTGGTCAGCCCGAAAAGTTCCTGAATATGCTCGTTATAGAGACCGATGCAGCCGTTCGACGAGCGCCGGCCAATCTTGCGGGTGTCGTGGGTGCCGTGGATGCGGTAGTAGGTCCAGCTCAGGTAAAGCGCATGCGTACCGAGCGGGTTGTCAGGGCCCGGGCCGACATAGCTGGGCCAGTCGGGATTGCGTTCCAGCATCGACGGGGTCGGGCGCCATTCCGGGCCGACGATCTTTCGCACCACGCTTGTCCGGCCCCTGCGGGTCAGTTCCTCGGTCATCGGAACGCTGGTCGGGTAAAGTTTGTAGACCGTCTGATCCTCAGACCAGAAATGCAGGGCCCGCGACTGGGTGTCGACGAGGACCGCACCGTTGTTCAGGTTCGAGAAGTACGGCTGCCAGTGCAGGGTCCGGAAGCTCGAGATATTGCGCCGGACGCTCTGCGAGATGTCGTCCTCCATCTCGGTCGTCGCGGCGCTGTTCATGCTCTGAGCCAATGCCGGGGCGCCGATCATCGTTGCGGTACCGGCGAGAAATGCACGCCTGCTCACACCACCCGAATGTAACTTCGCCATTGCCATTTCTCCGTGAATACTGGCTTTTACCGGCGCAGACTATAGTGCGCGAATGCCGCAGTCGCAATTCAAACTCGTAACCTTCGGCGAAGCGGCGCCCAAGCGTGTTTGAACTACACAGTATGGCAGGCTAAACGGATGAGACCTTCGACTCAATAGGTGGCTGAGCTTCATGGCGCGTATCCTCGGATTTCTGTTTTCGGCACTTGTACTGCTTTCTGCATGCAGCAGCTCCATGACCGGTCCGCCGGCCGGGACCGAAGGCGGCTCGACCACGCGCATTCATCGTATCAGCCCCGGTGAAACGTCGACGATCCAGTATCGCATGCTGGATTCGGTCAATGCCCTTCGCCAAGCCGCCGGCGCCGGGCCTTTGACCCTTGATTCGCGTCTGAACGCCGCCGCCGCCACACATTCGCGCGATATGTCCCTTCAAAACCGTCCCTGGCACTTCGGTTCGGACGGCTCTTCGCCGATCGACCGTGTCCGCCGCGTGGGTTACGGGGGCATGCTTGTCGGCGAGAATATTTCCGAAACCTACGAAAACGAGTTGGAAACGCTGGCCGCGTGGATGGAAAACGAGAACACGCGCCGGACGATCCTGTCGAAAGAAGCCACGGAAATGGGTTTTGCGTGGGAGCAGGAAGCCAATGGCAAGATCTGGTGGACGCTTGTTACCGGCCGCGGCACGTCCACGGCCGGCACAACGTCCTGAGCCTGGCCGCCTATGGCGTCAGGATGATCGGTGTCCCGTTGTTCACCATCGCATAGACCCACTCCATGTGGCGGTTCTTCAGAGAGATGCAGCCCTCTGTCCAATCCTTGCGCCTGTCGCGCGGATTGCCGTTGGGCCGCCCGTGGATGAAGATATCACCGCCGGGCTTCTTCTCGTTCGCTTGGGCAAACGCCCGATCAGCGGGGTTGGGATAGGAGATACCGATCGACAGGTGAAACTTGCTGTTCGGATTGCGCCGGTCGATATAATAATAACCTTCGGGCGTCTTGCCGTCGCCTTGGAACTGCTTGTGACCCCGCGGGGCAAAGCCCAGCTCGACCGGGTATGACTTCAGCACCCGGTTATGGTGCATCAGGTAAAGCCGGCGCTCGTCCTTTTGCACGATGACCTGAGTTACCTCGGGCCCGTTGTATTTCTTGAACTTCGATCCGCACCCCGCCAGCCCGATTGCCAGCAGGAGCACGGTGATCAGCTTTATTGCCTTCATGGCTTGTCTCGATTTTGCTCGCCCCGATGCTGCGCATTTTACAGAACTTCGCCGGGTTCGGCCAAGGAAAATGCACAGGTTTACGAGGCGTTTTTACGGAATTCCGCAACAAGCTCGACATGGACGGACCAACGGAACTGATCGACCAGCCGCAGCCGGGTCAGCGTGTAGCCGTTTCGCACCAGAGTTGCGGCGTCACGGGCAAAAGTGACCGGGTTGCAGGAGACATGGGCGATGACCGGGATTCCGGATCGGGCGAGCTGAATTGTCTGCGCTTCGGCCCCTGCGCGCGGCGGGTCGATGATAGCGGCATCGAAACCTCCAAGCTCATCGGCCTGAAGCGGTTGCCGAAACAGGTCGCGCGTTTCCGTCGTGACCTGTTTCAAGCCCTCCGCATGGCGCCAGCCTGTATCAAGTGCCGTTGTCATCGCCCTGTCGCCCTCAACGGCATGGACCGCCGCCCTGCGGGCGGCCGGTAGCGCAAACGTACCGCAGCCTGCGAAGAGATCGACCACTGACCTGGCCTTGCCGAGGATATCCAACACGTCCGAGCGCAACGCTTCTTCCCCCTCCTTGGTCGCCTGAAGGAAGGCGCCTGCCGGGGGTACGACCGAAAGCCCGTCGAACCTCTGCTCGGGTGCGAGACGTGTCGCCACTGTCTCTCCGTCCCAGGTCAACCGTGCAAGGTCATGCGTCTGGCAAAGCTCGGCAAGCGCCATGCGCAGGGGGCCATCGAGCGGTTTGCCCTCGGTGACCGATACATCAAGACCGGGTTCCGCAAGCGTCACCGTAACGCGCAGGGGTGATTTGCGGCTTGCGCCGGCTTCGGCCAGTACCCGGGCCACAGGCGCCGCGGCCACAAGACGGGGGTGCAACAGCCGGCAGTCGGGTATTTCCACGATCGTTTCCGATTGCTTGCCATAAAATCCCGCCATCGCCCCCTTCTTGGTGCGGCGGGCTGCCAAGGTCGCCCTGCGCCGGGTGTTGGGCGGCGAGACGTGCATGGGGAGAAATTTCGCTTCCAAACCCTGCGCCTTGAGAGCCGCTCTGACAATGTCGGTTTTCCACTCCGCCACTGCCTCGTCTGCCAGATGCTGCATCTGGCAACCGCCGCAGGTTTTGAAATGGCGACAGGGTGGCGCGACCCGGTCGGAAGACGGCGTGACGATACGCACGTCATTCAGCCGGTCACCAACCACGGAGCCGGTTACCACTTCGCCCGGCAATGCACCCGGAACGAAGACCGGGCCGTCAGCGACACCGTCGCCGAGGTGGCCCAGTCGTTTTATCTTGTGTTCCGCCAAACCCTACTCCGCTGCGGTCTCGGTTTCGTCGTCGACATCGGCGTTGAGAAACCCGCCCGATTGGCGCTCCCAGAACCGGGCGTAAAGTCCACCTTTTGCCAGTAGTTCGGTATGACTTCCTTCCTCGAAGATCCGGCCCTGTTCCAGCACAATGATGCGATCCATCTGGGCAATGGTTGACAGGCGGTGAGCGATCGCGATCACCGTCTTACCTTCCATCATACCGTAAAGGGTCTGTTGAATTGCCGCCTCGACCTCACTGTCCAGCGCGCTTGTCGCCTCGTCCAGCAGAAGGATGGGTGCATCTTTCAGGATCACCCGCGCGAGCGTGATCCGCTGACGCTGCCCGCCGGACAGTTTGACGCCACGTTCGCCCACATGAGCCTCGTAACCGGAGCGCCCCTGAGGATCTTGCAGGTCGAGAATGAACTCATGCGCCTCGGCCTTGCGCGCTGCTTCCAGCATGTCTTCCTCGCTCGCGTCAGGCTTGCCATAGAGGATGTTGTCGCGCACCGAACGGTGCAGCAGCGCGCTGTCCTGCTGAACCATGCCGACATGGTCGCGCAGGCTGTCCTGCTGGATTTGGGATATATCCTGACCGTCGATCAGGATGCGGCCGTTTTCCGCGTCGTAGAACCGCAACAGCAGCTTGACCAGTGTCGATTTTCCCGCGCCGGACCGGCCGACCAATCCGATCTTTTCACCCGGTTCGATGATTAGCGAGACGCGGTCGAGCCCGCCTGCGCCACGGCCATAATGGTGCGAAACCCCTTCAATCTCGATCCTGCCGTCGCTCATCTGTAGCGGCTTGGCATCGGGGTGATCGACAAGGTCGATGGGTTGGGCAATCGTCTCCATCCCTTCGGCCACCACGCCGAGTTGCCGGAAGAACGTGGTGAGCGCCCACATGATCCATCCCGTCATGGCATTGAGGCGAAGGGTGAGCGCCGTCGCCGCCGCCACGGCCCCGACGGACGCGCTGCCTTGCATCCACAGCAGCATTGCCCACCCGACCACGCCGACGATCAGCAGCCCGTTCAGGACAACGAGACACACGTCCATGATCGTGTAGATCCGCATTTCGGCCCGGAACGTCGTACGCGTGTTCTCGATAGCCTCCTTGGCATATTCGAGTTCCCGCTGATGATGGGCGAAGAGCTTGACGGAATGAATGTTCGTATAGGCATCCACTACCCGCCCCGTTACCTGCGAGCGCGCATCCGACGCCGCCTTGGACGCTGGTCCGACGCGCTTCATCGTCCAGCGGACGAGGAGACCGTAGAGAACCAGCCAGATCACCATCGGGATCGCCAGTCGCGGATCGGCATCCGACAGCATCAGCGCCGCACCGATTACATAGGCCAGCGCGAAGGTGATCGCGTCGAACACCTGAAAGACGGCCTCGCCCGCGGCGGGCGGCGTTTGCATGATCCGGTTGGCGATACGTCCTGCGAAGTCATTCTCGAACCAGCCCACAGACTGCCGCAGAACATGCTTGTGCGACCGCCAGCGGATCAGCGTGCCGAAGTTCGGGATGATCGTATTGTTGAGAAGGAGCACGTCGATCGCCTGCACCAGCGGCCGCAGGATCAGGATGAACAGCGCCACAACGATGAGTTCCAAGCCGTATTGCTGCCAGACGGTTTCCGGTTGACCCGAGAGACGGTCCACCAGCTGGCCCATGTAATAGATCAGCCAAAGCTCGATCGCTGCCACCATCACAGAGAAGATGGCGGTGACCCAAAACACCCGGCGAAACGGCTTCATGTAGTCCCGCATGAATGGCCAGAGCCGCGTCGGGGGCGTGTCGGTCTCCGTATAGTCACAATACGGATCGACGAGATTCTCAAAGAATTTGAACATGGAACGATATCCTGATGGGGGCGCAAAGCAGCGCGGCCCAAGCCGCGCTCGGTATCACATTGGGCGGATTATGAGCTTAGCTCTGCCAGATCCCGCGATACATTTGCATCCCTCCTTCGTCAGTCCTGCGAAGATGGCCCGTTATTGTTCAGATTGTCAATTGAAGTCTCTATGACAGGTCACGGTCGAGCAGGTCTTCGCGGCTGAGGGTGAAACGGGCGTCGATCCAGGCCTGCTCCAACTGGGCAAGTTTCCTGCCTAGGTCCGGGCCTTGGTATTCGGGCATAAGGTCGGCCGCGGATACGGGAAACTCGGCCGCGGCGCCCGACGCGATATTGGCCAGGTCCTGAGTTGAGGGCTGCCGGTTCTCTGCCGCTGATTGCAACAGAAGGACATCGCGCGCCACGTCCTCGCCAAGGCGATAGGCAAGTTCAGCTTTTGTTGCGGCGGATGCCAGACCATCCGTCAGTTGACCAAGGCGTTTGGCTTGTCCGCGGCTCAGCCTGAGCCGCGCGACTTGGTCCTGACCTCCCAACGCCGCGAGTCTTCGGATCGAATCGGGGGGATGGGAGAGCGTCTGCTCGACATGTACGAGGGGGCCAAGCAAGCTGTCATCCGCGCCGGGCAGTACGTACAGCAGGACACCGGAGCTTCGCATCGCCGCGATCGCTTCGGCTGGTTCGGGCGCGGCTAGAAGTTTCATGAATTCGGTGCCGACGCGTTCTTTCGACAGGTTCACGACGCCCTCGGCAAGAGCGGCACAGGCTGCCAAGCCCTCGACGTCCAGCCCATCTCTGCCATACCACGCGTGAAAGCGGAAAAACCGCAATATACGCAGGTAATCTTCTCGGATTCGCTGTTCCGGGTCCTCGATAAAACGCACCCTGCGCGCCTTCAGATCCGGCATGCCCTTCAACGGGTCGATCAGGTCGCCGTCGGGTCGGGCGTAAAGCGCGTTCATCGTGAAATCGCGGCGCCGGGCATCTTCGACCACGTCGGTGGAAAAGGCGACGGTTGCTCTGCGTCCGTCGGTTTCGACGTCCTTGCGGAACGTGGTGACTTCATGTGGCAGGCCATCAGAGACCACGGTGATCGTGCCATGCTCGATCCCGGTTGGTATCGGCTTGAGACCCGCCTTCTCCGAAACGGCAATGACAGTCTCCGGCAGGGCGTCCGTCGCGATGTCGATATCGCGCACGGTCACCCCCAGCAGATCATCTCTGACGCAGCCGCCGACAAACAGAGCCTGATAGCCGGCGTCTTCCAGCATGCGGCAGACGGCTTGGGTCGGTTTTGCCGTGATCCAGTTTCCGCAAAGCTTCATCGGTTCTTCAGTGCCTCGGCCATTGAACGCAGGATGCGCGCCGTCGCCCCCCAAATGTAATACGGGCCGAAGGGGACGGTGTAATAATGCCGCCGGCTGCCACGCCAGCGGCGTGATTGAACGCTGAAGTTATCTGGATTCAGCACATGATCGAGCGGGACATCGAATACCTCCTCCACCTCACCCAGTTCGGGCACCGGGGTAAACGGTTCTCGCACGAGCGCGATGACCGGGGTCACGTAGAAGCCGGTTACCGTTTCATGCGCGGGCAACAGGCCCAGAACCTCGACATTTTCCGGTGCAAGGCCGATCTCCTCGTGGGCCTCGCGCAGTGCGGCAGCCGTGACGTCGGCATCTCCGTCGTCCTGTTTGCCACCGGGAAACGCGATCTGGCCGGGATGATGCTTTAGCGCGGAGGACCGTTTGGTCAGAAACAGGCGCGCCGCATCATCTTGCGCAAGTACCGGCACAAGCACTCCCGCAGGTCGCAATTTGCGACCCGCGGGCAAGACGGTATCCGGGTTCAGGTCGTAATCCGATGACGGCGCGCGGGCGCGGGCAACCGCCTTGCGCAGTCGGTCGGCGGTATCACCCGTCATCTTCGGACGACTCGGGCGCGTCGAAACCAAGCGTCGCGGGATCGAGCCGGTAATGCGCGCCGCAGAACTGGCAATCTGCGGTAACGATCCCCTCCTCGGTTGTCATGGTCTCTATATCGCGGGCCGAGTAGATCGACAGGCTCTGGCGCACGCGGTCTTCCGAGCAGGTGCAACCGAAGCGTACCGGCTGGAATTCGTAAGCGCGCGGGGCTTCCTCATGAAACAGGCGAACCAGTAGGTCCGCCGGAGCCACCGACGGGCCAATCAGTTCCAGCGCCTCGACCGTGTCGAGCAGGATGTTCACGCGGTTCCAGTTCTCTTCGCTCTCTTCATCCACAACGTCGTCGGCGACAAGCAATCCGTCTTCTCCCGTGCCGCCGCCCAAAATGCCGGGCGACGCCTTGGGCATGTGCTGCACCATGATTCCGCCAGCGCGCCAATGCTCTGCTTCGCCCCGCTCGGTCGATTTGCCGAAGCTCAGTGCGAAGCGTGTCGGCAGTTGTTCCGACTGGGCGAAATAGGCCTCTGCACAGGCGCTCAGGCTCTCGCCGGCGATCGGTGTGATGCCCTGGTAGGGATCCGAACCGTGGCCCTGATCTATCACAACGGAAAAATAGCCTTTGCCAAGCTGATCAAAGGGCCGTTCGTCCGTTACGCGGTCACGGTCGAAGCTCGCGTAGGCCCGAATCCGCGCCACCTCTCCCTCTTCCTGCGGCGCGTAGTAGTCCGTCGCGATCATACGCACCGGTCCATCGGTCTGAACCTGAAGGGAAAGCTTCCAGCGCAGTTTGATCGTCTGACCGATCAACGCGGTCAGCAATGCCATCTCGGCCACCAGGGCTTCCACCGCCGACGGGTAATCGTGCTGACGCAGAATACCGTCGAGCACACCGTCGAGCCGGGCGAGGCGCCCACGCATGTCGGAGGCGTCGAGCTGAAACGGCAGGATCGTATCATCCCACGCGATTTTTTGACCAAGTGTCATGGAGTTTCCTTAAGCCGCGGAAATTGGCATACCGCGACTATATATGAACCGCCAGTGATGATCCAAGAGAGGCCGCATGATCCCGAGATTTGGCCCCGTACCGCGCCGTGATATCGCCTATTCACACCGCATGGGTGCCTATGCCATCCTTGCCAGCTATGGCCAGCTCCTGCTGACGCTACAGCACGAGCCCGAACCGGAACTGCAACTGCCAGGCGGCGGAATAGATCCCGGCGAATCGCCCATCCGGGCGCTTCATCGAGAGGTGTTCGAGGAAACCGGCTGGATCATTGCCCAACCAAGACGGCTTGGGGCGTTTCGGCGGTTTGTCTACATGCCGGAATATGACAAGTGGGCAGAGAAGCTTTGCCTGATTTACACGGCTCGTCCGGTGCGCCCGCACGGACCGCCGACGGAGGCCGGTCATACCGCGTTATGGGCCACCCCGGCATTTGCCGCCGAGGCATTGGGGAACTCTGGCGACAGGCATTTTGTCAGCACGTTTGTGAACGCCCGTTGAATTCGAGCAAAACCGCCGAGACGTCATCGCCAAACTGATCGCTTCCGGTGATGTCGGCCAGCCGCCAGACCAGCGATTGAAGATACTCGGCCCCATGTGCATCTTTTAACTCGGCGGCAACACTGGCAATGCCGCTTTCACCCATCATTTCGCCGTCAGGCTTTTGGCATTCCATGATACCATCGGAATATACCAACAGCCGATCGCCCGGACAGAGAGTCAACCTTCGCGTCTGATAGGTCGCTTCGTTCAACAGGCCGACCGGAAGCCCGCCCTCGCCGGCGAATTCGATCGATCCGTGTGCGCGCTGGATCAGCGGTGCGGGATGACCGGCCTGAACGTAGTCCACCCTTCCGGTATCGAGATCGAGGATCGCCAATAACAGGGTCAGGTAATGTTCGGTTTCGATCTCGCCCAAAATCAACTCGTTCAGTATGGCGGCCGTTTCCCCGGGGCAACGCCCGCGAAACCTGCCCTGCTCATCTGCGACCATCGCGATATTCTGTTCCGGCGTTGTCGCAGAGAGATAGCCTGCAAGCCGCGCCGTCATCAGCGCCGAGCTGATCCCGTGACCGGAGACATCCATGCCGTAGACCCCGATCTGGGAGTCGCTGATCTGAAACATGCCGACGAGATCACCACCAACATGCCCACAGGAATGCAGCATGAGGGAAACCTCCGCACTATCGAAATCGCGGTATCGTTCCCGAACGAGAGACTGCTGCAGCTTGCGGGCCTCGATGAGATCGCCGTTGATGGCATCATGGATCAGTTGAAGCTCTTGCAACGTGGTTTGGACCAACCGGTTCTTTTCCGTCAGCTCCCGCTCCATCCGCACGACACGCTCGGCCGCTGTGATCCGGGCGCGCAGCTCGGCTGTGTTGACCGGCTTGGTCAGAAAATCGTCGGCCCCGGCGTCAAAACCGCGGGCCATGTCCTGCCTGTCGCTCTTCGACGTGAGGAGGATGAAGTATCCGTAACCCTCTCGCGTCATTCTCCGGAATTCGTGGCAAAATTCCAGACCGCTCATTCCCGGCATCATCCAGTCGCTGAACACAAGATCCGGCGGATCATTCCGGCACAAGCCAAGCGCCTCTTGACCCGAGGCCGCACTGCGCACCGAGTAGCCTGCCTGACGCAGCATTTGCGACAGGGTCAGTCGCTGAGAGGGGCTGTCATCCACGACCAGCACCTTGCGCACCGCTGTCGGAGTACCCGCAGTCCTTGAATGAAGGTCTTTTGTCTGCGCCACGCCCATCACCGCCGCTTGCCTCAAAACCTGACGTAATGTTGCGGGCTTAAGTATCTGTGAAGCTGCAAATTCGCCTCGATTTGAAAAAACACGTCAATCTTTGGTTAATGTCTCCCTCCTAATTTTCCGCACCAGCACAACATTAGGGGCCGAAGAGTGATTGACTGGAAACGTGTGGCCGAACTTCGGGATGAGGTCGGAGAAGAGAATTTCGGTGAGGTCATCGATCTGTTCCTCTTCGAGGTAGAAGACGAACTGGCCCGGCTTACCGCCAGCCACGCCATGGCAACGTGGGCCACGCGATTGCACTTTCTCAAGGGAAATGCCCTGAATCTCGGCTTCACGGCTTTCTCGGCCCTTTGTCAGGCCGGTGAAACCGCCGCTAATACCAATTCTGAATCCGATATCGATATTGACGGGCTTCTTTCCTGCTACGAACAATCCAAACAGGCGTTCATTCGCGGAATGAACGGCATCGAGGCAGCCTAGATCAGAAACTCTGCCAGCACCTCGTCATTGGTGATGTCACGGAAAGCAAAGCCGGCCGACTGCATCTTGGCCTCGATCCGAGCAAAATTCTCCGGGTCGCCAGCTTCGATCCCGATCAATACCGAACCGAAGTTTCGCGCCGATTTCTTCAGATACTCAAAGCGGGAAATGTCGTCGCGCGGACCGAGAATGTTCAGGAATTCCCTTAAAGCACCGGGCCTCTGTGGCATCCTTAGGATGTAGTATTTCTTTATGCCGGAGGATCGAAGCGCTCGTTCGCGAACTTCCGGTAAGCGCTCAAAATCAAAGTTGCCTCCGGAGGTGACGCACACCACCCGTTTACCCCTGATAGTCGTTCGCAGGTCTTTGAGCGCATCGACCGCCAATGCCCCTGCAGGCTCCAGCACGATCCCTTCTACGTTCAACATCTCGAGGATCGTTGTGCAAAGCCGATCCTCATTCACCGTCATGGCACAGGCGGGGTCGATATCGCACAGGCGCTCGAAGGTTTTTTCGCCGATCTGGGCGACAGCTGCCCCATCCGCGAACGTCACGACATGGTTCAGGCGAACGGGTCGACCGGCCTGTAACGCCGCACCTAGACACGCCCCGCCTTCGGGCTCGACAAGGGCATACTCGCACGCGTTGCCAAGATAGCTGCGCACACCGGATGAGAGGCCACCGCCGCCCACCGGCATGACGATCAGGTCCGGCGCGCCGCCGAGTTGCTGTTCTATCTCGACACCAACCGAAGCCTGTCCCTCGATCACATCCGCGTCGTCGAAAGGCGAAAGAAAGTGCCCGCCTTCCTCGGTACAATATGCTTTTGCAGCAGCGAGCGTGTCGTCGAAGTAATCGCCGGTCAACTCCACGGTCACAAATTCGCCGCCAAAGCTTTTCGTCTTCATGATCTTTTGTTGCGGAGTGGTAACCGGCATGAAAACCATGCCTTTCACCCCGAAATGACGGCACATGAAGGCCACGCCCTGCGCATGATTGCCCGCGCTGGCGCAAACGAAGGAGGCCGCGTCAGGGCTCTTTTCCAGTACCTTGCGCATTGCGTTGAACGCTCCACGCAATTTGTACGACCTCACTGGCGTCAGATCTTCCCGTTTCAGGTATATATCCGCGTCGAACCTCCCGGAAAGATGCTCGTTTCTTTGAAGCGGCGTGGGCTCGAAAACGTCGCGCATTGCGGTTTCGGCCGTGCGGGCAAGAGTGCGAAAATCATTCATGCAAGTGTCACTGTCGTAATCCCGGGGCACTGACAAGAGCTTGCTGCAATGAAAACACACGCATACAGGCAGCCACTGCACCTTGCCCAGCACCGCAAAAGCCGATAATCGCCTCGGCCAAGACCGTGAAAAGGGGAATGCGATGTCCGCGCCGAAGAAAGTCGTACTGGCCTATTCCGGGGGGCTTGATACCTCGATCATCCTGAAATGGCTGCAGACCGAGTATGGATGCGAAGTGGTGACCTTTACCGCCGATCTGGGCCAGGGCGAAGAGCTTGATCCGGCGCGCGAGAAGGCCGAGCTGCTGGGGATCAAGCCCGAGAACATCTACATCGAGGATGTTCGCGAAGAATTCGTCCGCGATTTCGTGTTTCCCATGTTTCGTGCGAACGCGCTTTACGAAGGGCTCTACCTGCTCGGCACGTCGATCGCCCGTCCGTTGATTTCCAAACGGCTCGTTGAAATTGCCGAGGAAACCGGCGCCGACGCAATTGCCCACGGAGCCACCGGCAAGGGCAATGACCAAGTGCGGTTCGAGCTGGCGGCCTATGCGCTCAACCCCGAGATCAAGGTTATCGCGCCTTGGCGGATTTGGGATTTGACGAGCCGCACCAAGCTGATCGACTTTGCCGAGAAGAACCAGATTCCAATCGCCAAGGACAAGCGCGGCGAAGCCCCGTTCTCTGTCGATGCGAACCTTCTGCACACATCCTCTGAAGGCAAAGTTCTGGAAGACCCGGCCGAAATGGCGCCGGATTACGTGTTCCAACGCACGGTTCACCCCGAGGACGCACCGAGCGAAGCCGAGTTCATTGAGGTCGGGTTCGAAAAGGGCGACGCCATCAGCATTAACGGCGATATGCTTTCGCCCGCCGCGCTTCTCACCAAGCTGAACGAACTTGGCGGCAAGCACGGCATCGGTCGACTCGATCTTGTCGAGGGGCGCTTCGTCGGCATGAAGTCACGAGGGATCTATGAAACGCCCGGCGGCACCATCCTGCTTCAGGCGCATCGCGGTATCGAGCAGATCACGCTTGACCGTGGTGCCGCGCATCTGAAAGACGAATTGATGCCACGCTACGCCGAACTCATCTACAACGGGTTCTGGTTCAGTCCGGAACGCGAGATGCTGCAGGCCGCCATTGACCGCAGTCAGGAGCATGTCACCGGCACGGTGCGGCTGAAACTATACAAGGGGTCGGTCAACGTGGTCGGCCGCTGGTCGGACCATTCGCTCTATTCCGAAGCGCACGTGACCTTCGAGGAAGATGCAGGAGCCTATGACCAGAAGGATGCGGCCGGTTTCATCCAGCTCAATGCCTTGCGGCTGAAGCTGCTTGCCGCTCGGGACCGGCGCCTCAAACGCTGATTGAAAAGTGGGCGGCCCGAGACGCGCGCCGCCCACTCGTATTCGCTGATTATTGAGCGGTAATAACCGTCATGACGAGTTCCCCGTCGGGTTTGATGGGCCCGTCTTCCTTGGCTCCCAGCGTGTATTCGAAGATCCCGGTCTCCATGCCGCCCTCTTCGGAATGAATCATCAGCATCAGCATGTCACCGGCGGCCACCTCTTCCGTCAGGATCGCGGCCACATCCATCGTTTCGCCTTCGCGGATCGGAGCGTGTCCGACGACGGGACCGGGCTTCATCTCGGCATCCGTACGATGCACGACAAGCCAACCGTTCTGTGTGGCGGAAACCTTGTCGGCACTCACGATACCATTTGCCACGCTCTGGTCGGAGGCCTCAACCATGGGCGTCATGCTGTCAGTATCCGCAATGGCCGTGCCGGCAGTCAGGATTGTTGCTGCAGTAAGGCTGATCAGGGTCTTCATTGAAAATCTCCAATCTGTTGAATCAGCACGCGGTCTAGCCGCGCCTACCTCAAGGCACGAACACCGCGAGAAAAAGTTTCAAACAAAGTGCTAGCGCAACGCCATTTCGCGCAACGGCCGATAGAAGGACATGGCCGCCTCTGCCAAGGCGGCCTGTTCTCCTGTAAGTTCGGGGAGGTTACCTTCCGCGGGGGCAAAACCTGTCGAGCGGTGTACGGCGCCGTACCAGTGCGGTGCCCACACACCGTCATCCGCATGACCGCCTTCGGGCCATGAGAGCATGGCCGACGTCCAGGGTAGACCGATCGCGTCACAAAGAGATCGCATCGAATCTTCCGGATCGCGCCGTATGTCATCGGAGTCGATGATCACCGGCGCCTTTCCCAGTGCCCGAAGCTGTTCATAGAGTTCAAATTGCTGGGGGAAGCCGATATCGGACAGGGAGGGTTTGTCGTACTTTATCGAAAAGCTTGCCGTTACCCGGGCCGGATGGCGGATCAGGAAGACGTTCGTCACTTGGGTCATCCAATCGCGCGGGACGCCGTCGATCATGTGCTGCGTCATGTGTTTCTGGTAGAAATGCGGTTTGTTCTCTGGGATCGGCCCGAGAAGCTTCGCTACAACTGCATTCGGATCGCTAGATTGCGAGGCAATTACTGCATCGCGCATCGGGTGATTAAGGCCTGTCTGCGCCAGGTAAGCGGCGTAGAAAGGTTCATCCACGACAGCACAATCGCCGCGCGCGGCGAACGCGTACATCATCGCCGTGGAAAGGTTACGCGGTCCCGACCACATCGCTATCCGCATCAGACCGTTTCCCGCTGAATTAGAGCCTTGTATAGCCCTTGGATCGTCTTCGTCACAGGCCCAAGCTGACCGTCCCCGATGACCCGCCCGTCGATTTCACCCACAGGTGTCTGGGCGCCAAACGTTCCCGTCAGGAACGCCTCGTCAGCCCCGTAGGTATCGACCAGGGAATAATTCCGCTCAAATATCGGAATCTGGTTCTCGCGGCACAGGTCGATGACCTTCTGCCGCGTTATGCCGTTCATGCAATAGTCACCCGTGCTGGTCCAGACCGCCCCCTTGCGCACGATGAAGAAGTTGCAGGCATTGGTCGTGTTCACGAAACCATTCACGTCAAGCATGAGCCCCTCGTCTGCCCCGGCTTTCTCGGCGGCAATGCAGGCGAGGATGCAATTGAGCTTGGAATGGGAATTGAGCTTCGGATCCTGCGTCATCGGCAGCCCACGAAGGTGCGGCACCGTCGCCAGCCGGATCGGCCGGGCAATCTGCGGCTTGGAATGCTCCATGATAATCGTGACAGTCGGACCTTGCTTCGAAAGTGAAGGATGCTGAAACGGCCGGATCTTCGGGCCCCGGGTTACCATAAGCCGCGCATGGGCGTCCGACGTCATGCTGTTGGCAATTTGCGTGTCTATAACCGCCTGAAACACCTCCTGCCGGGTCATTCCTATGTCAAGATCGATGGCCTTGGCCGCCTCGAACAGCCGGTCGAGATGCTCGTCTATGAAAGCCCAAGTCCCGTTGTAGAGACGCAGTCCTTCCCAAACCCCATCGCCCAGCATGAAGCCGCTGTCATACACGCTGACGACCGCCTCGGCTTTTGGAACGATCTTTCCGTTCAGCCATATCCGAATTGACTCGTTTCGCGCATCTTCCTCGGCTTGGTGCGTGGTCTGGTGCTCGGTCATCAATGCCCTCTAATGTTACAGACGACCCCCGCGCCGCCCGTCAGCGGCACGGTATTTGGGGGCAAATACGCTGCCAAGGGTAAAATCGGCTCACCACTGCGTGACAAGGCGACCACACCTATTGGTGGGAGTCGCGCCGACTGTCACAGTGACCACATTCAATGGGGAGATCCGTATATGATCATGCATCTCAAGGAGGTCAAAGCGGTCTTGCTGGCCGGTTTGATCCTCATCGGCATGGGCGTGCATTGCAACAAGGCCAGCGCCGCCAGTACCGAGGTTCTGACAGGCGCCGGAGGATGCTTCTGGTGCGTCGAAGCCGACTTCGAAAGCGTCAGCGGCGTGAAAGAGGTTGTTTCAGGCTATACTGGCGGGACGACAAAGAACCCCACATACAAGGAAGTTACCCGCGGCGGCACGGGCCATTACGAGGCGGTTCAGATTTTCTATGACCCGGCCCGTGTATCGGAGGAGCAGCTGTTGGACCTTTTCTTTCGGTCGATCGATCCGACGGACGCGGGCGGTCAGTTCTGCGATCGGGGCGCCAGTTACCGCACTGCCATTTTTGCAAGCGACGCCGGCACTCGGCAGGCGGCAGAGGCAGCAAAAGCCAAAGCGGCGCAGGAACTGGGCCGAAATATCGTTACTCCGATCCTGAATGCCGGACCTTTCTACAAGGCCGAGGACTATCACCAGGATTACTATAAAGGCTCGAAGCTGGTGATCACGCGCGGCGGCCCCAAAAAGCAATCGTCAGCCTACAAGTTCTACAGGGAAGGCTGTAACCGCGATCAGCGCGTCCGGCAGCTTTGGGGATCAGCGGCGCCCTTCGTCGGGAGCTAGGCGAGAAAGGCTTCGACCTCTGCCGTAGTGGGTATGGCGTCCGCCGTCCCCGCGCGTGTAACTGAAATGGCCGCGGCCGCCGCCGCACGGCGCAAGGCTGACTGTGGGCTTAACCCGCTCGACAATCCAGCAATCGCGTAACCCGTGAACGTGTCACCCGCCCCGGTCGTATCGACCGCCGTTACCGGAAAGGCCGGTATCGAGACTGTCTGCATCAGGCGCGTATCGTGCCAGTCCGCGCCACGGATGCCTTTGGTTACGAGGACGTTCGCCACTGGCAAGTGCAATAGCTGGATGCCCAGCGCCTTCGTCAGTTGACCGGCCTCAACCTCATTCATGATCAGCAGGCTCAGGTACGGCAGCAATACGGTCACGGCATCGGCGTCGAACGGTGCCGCCGAATATGCGACAATCATACCCTTCTCAGCAGCTATTCTGGCTGTTTCCACCTGAAGCGAGGTTTCGTTCTGTAACAGGAGCCAGTCGCCCCGCTGGCCGGTTGCCAGAGCCGTCTCGATCACCTCCGGGTTCTGATCCTGATTGGCACCCGGAAAGATCACGATCTGATTTTCTCCCCGGCTGTCGACCATGACGACGGCATGAGCGGTGGGGTCGGGGCTCACATGAATGTTTTTGGTATCGATTCCCGCTGCGGTCATCCTTTCGACGAGACATTGGCCGTCAGGGCCCACGGCGCCGATATGGCGCACCTCGACACCGGCCAGGGCCATGGCTACAGATTGGTTCGCACCTTTTCCCCCCAGGCCTGAGCTCATCGAGGTCGCCGCCAGAGTTTCACCAGCGACGGGTAGACGTGGGACCTTGTAGAAATAATCCGCGTTAATCGATCCCAAGTTATAGATCATCGATCCGTCAACCCACCTTACAGGCCGCCAGGACGGCCATGTTGAGAATGTCGCTGGCCGTGGAGGTCGAGGAACAGATTTGAATCGACTTATCGATGCCCGACAGGATCGGGCCGATAACGGTGGCGCCGGCCATCTCCTGCATGAGTTTGGTGGAGATGGAAGCAGAGTGGCGGGCCGGGACCACGAGGATATTCGCAGGGCCGGTGAGCCGCTGGAACGGGTAGTAATCCTGAGCAGCCTTGTTCAGGGCGACATCGACGGTCATTTCCCCTTCGAACTCGAAATCAACCCCTCGCGATTCCAGAACCTTGGGCGCCCGGTGCATCTTTTCCGCGCGCTCCGACCGTGGATATCCGAACGTGGAGAAGGAAACGAACGCGACGCGCGGCTCAATCCCGAGATTTCGGGCGACATGCGCCCCACGCTCGGCAATGGTGGCGAGATCTTCTTCGTCCGGCCATTCATGCACCAGAGTGTCGGTGATCATCACGATCCGGCCCTTGTGCAAAAGCGCCGTAACCCCCACCGCTCCGTGTTCCGCACCCGCGTCGAACACATGGTTGATGCGGTCGAGCACGTGGGCGGATTTGCGGGTGGCCCCGGTGACCAGCCCGTCGCCATGCCCATGTGCCAGCATCAGGGCAGAGAAAACGTGCCGGTCACGAGCGGCCAGCCGATGAATATCCTGCTGATCAAACCCACGGCGTTGCAGCTTCCCGTAAAGGAAGGATTTGTACTCGTCGAGATACTCGGTCTTGGCAGCATTCGTGACCTCGATTTCAGAGATCGCATCTCCCAACCCGGCCGCATCCAGTTTCTGCTGAACGTCGTCCTCCCGACCGACAACGATGGCATGACCAAACCCGGATCGCGTATATTGCACTGCAGCGCGCAAAACGCGAGGGTCGTCCCCCTCGGCAAAGATCATGCGTGCCTGAGCGTTGCGGGCCCGCGCATTGATCGACCGCATGATCGAGGCGGTGGGGTCCAACCTCGATTTCAACGCCAGTTCATAGGCGTCCATATCGACGATGGGCCGGCGAGCCGCGCCGGTATCCATGCACGCTCGCGCGACAGCAGGCGGGATCGTGTGGATCAGCCGCGGATCGAACGGCGTCGGGATAATATAGTCCCTCCCGAACGACAGTTTCCGACCATAAGCGATAGCGACCTCGTCCGGTACATCCTCGCGTGCAAGCCGCGCCAGAGCGTGGGCGCAGGCAATTTTCATTTCATCGTTGATCGCGCGGGCGTGCACGTCGAGCGCGCCGCGAAACAGGTAGGGAAAGCCCAGAACGTTGTTGACCTGGTTCGGATAGTCCGATCGGCCAGTGGCCACGATCGCATCCTGACGCACCTCGTGCGCATCCTCCGGTGTGATTTCCGGATCCGGATTGGCCATGGCAAATATGACCGGGTCGGGGGCCATCGACTTGACCATGTCTTGCGTCACCGCCCCTTTCACCGAAACGCCAAGGAAAACGTCGGCGTCTTTCATGGCTTCTTCCAATGTCCGCAACTCGGTGTCCACGGCATGCGCCGATTTCCACTGGTTCATACCCGCCTGCCGACCCTGGTAGATGACGCCTTTCGTATCACAGGCTATGCAGTTTTCGTGCCGCGCGCCCATGGCCTTGAGCAGCTCGATACAGGCAATCCCGGCTGCGCCTGCGCCGTTCAGAACGATCTTGCAATCCTCGATCTTCTTTCCGGATAGATGCAAGGCATTAAGGAGACCTGCCGCACAGATCACGGCCGTGCCGTGCTGATCGTCGTGAAAGACGGGGATGTCCATCTGCTCCTTGAGCGTCTGCTCGATGATGAAACATTCCGGCGCCTTGATATCCTCGAGGTTGATGCCGCCAAAGGTCGGCCCCATCAACCTGACCGCCTTGATGAAATCCTCGGGATCTTCCGTGTCGAGCTCGATGTCGATGGAATTGACATCGGCAAACCTCTTGAAGAGCACGGCCTTGCCTTCCATCACCGGTTTCGAGCCGAGCGCACCGAGATTGCCGAGACCCAGCACTGCCGTGCCGTTCGAGATGACGGCAACGAGATTGCCCTTGTTGGTGTAGTCGTACGCCAGCTCCGGGTTCTTCGCGATTTCCTCGCACGGAACCGCGACACCGGGCGAATAGGCCAGCGAAAGGTCGCGTTGCGTCGTCATCGGCACGGTGGCCGTCACTTCGAATTTGCCGGGCGTCGGCTCGAGGTGAAAGGCAAGGGCTTCTTCGCGGGTATACTTGGGTCTCGACATGGCTTCCGCTGTCATTCCTGATTGTGTCGACTGATCCTTAGCGGGGGTTTGTCCCCGGCTCAACAGCGGTGAGAATTGGGTTTCGCCGGGCACTGGCGGTTTGTAAGGTCTGGCAAGGTGAAACCGGGGGACAACGTGACATCGCAAAAGGCAGCCGTGACGCCGATGATGGCGCAGTATCTGGAGATCAAGGAGCAGTATCCGAATGCCCTTTTGTTCTACCGGATGGGTGATTTCTACGAGTTGTTTTTCGACGATGCAGTCGCCGCTGCCGAGGCTTTGGATATCGCCCTGACGAAACGTGGAAAGCATCTTGGCGAAGACATCGCGATGTGCGGCGTGCCAGTCCATTCAGCCGAAGGCTATCTTTTGACGCTGATCCGCAAGGGGTTTCGAGTGGCCGTCTGCGAGCAGATGGAAGACCCTGCGGAAGCAAAGAAGCGCGGTTCCAAGTCCGTCGTCAGGCGTGACGTCGTTCGGCTTGTCACCCCGGGCACGCTGACCGAGGAAAGCCTGCTCGAAGCGAGGCGGCACAATTACCTTGCCAGTTTTTCGCGGGTGCGCAGTGAGAGCGCACTGGCCTGGGTCGACATATCGACCGGCAGTTTTCACGTCATGCCCCTGCCGGAAGTGCGTCTCGGACCGGAACTGGCGAGACTGGCGCCCAGCGAACTGATCCTGTCCGAAGCGGACGAACTGGAACTAGAGGAATTGACGTCAGAGGCCGGCATTTCGGTCACACCTCTCGGTCGGTCTGCGTTCGACAGCACCGGTGGGAACGAGCGGCTTTGCACCCTGTTCGGTGTTGAAACCCTGGAGGCGTTCGGAAGCTTCTCGAGGCCGGAGGTTGCCGCGATGGGCGCCTTGGTCGAATACCTCGAAATCACGCAGAAGGGCAAGCTGCCCCTCTTGCGGACGCCAAACCGCGAGGCGCAGGCGCGCGTTATGCAGATCGACGCCGCGACACGTCGGAACCTCGAGTTGACTCACGCGCTCTCCGGTGGGCGGGCCGGCTCGCTCCTCGCCGCGGTCGACCGAACGGTAACCGCTGGTGGAGGGAGGTTGATGGAACGGCGGCTTTCGTCTCCCTCTCGGGTTCTGGATGTCGTTCAAGAACGTCAGGACGCTGTGGCATTCGCCGTAGAGAATTCCCGATTCTGCGATGACCTGCGCGACGCGCTGCGCCGCGTTCCTGATCTCGACCGGGCACTTTCGCGTTTGGGGGTCGACCGCGGCGGACCGCGCGATCTTGCGGCGATCCGGAACGGCTTGACACAGGCCCTGCACATCGCCTCCTTGATGCAGGGGATGGACCTGCCGGACTTGATCGGACGTTCCGTTTGCGAACTCGCAAGCCATGACGATCTGCTCAAACTGCTGGACGAGGCGCTGGTTGCCGAGCCTCCGCTTCTTGCACGTGACGGTGGTTTTATTGCCGAGGGGTACGATGAAGACCTCGACGAGGCGCGGCGCCTGAGGGATGAGGGCCGCGGTGTGATTGCCGGCATGCAAGCCGACTACGTCGAGTTGACCGGTATTCAGAGCCTGAAGGTCAAGCACAACAATGTTTTGGGTTATTTCGTCGAAGTAACTGCCACCCATGCCGACAAGATGCTTTCGGCTCCTCTGAACGAGACCTTCAAGCATCGCCAGACCACGGCCAATCAAGTGCGCTTTACGACCGTTCCACTCAGCGAGATGGAAACGAAGATCCTCAACGCCGGCGGGCGCGCGCTGGATATTGAAAAGCGGCTCTATGAAAGCCTGAAATCCTCCGTTCTGGAGAATTCTCCCACCCTTTCACAGACATCGGCGGCCTTGGCGGAACTAGATCTGGCCACAGCGCTCGCCGATCTGGCACGGTCCGAGAACTGGTGCCGGCCCAAGGTAGACGCAAGCCGCGCATTATTGATCGAGGGCGGGCGACATCCTGTTGTGGAACGTGCCCTGCGCGCTCAGGGTGGCGACCCCTTCATCGCCAATGACTGCACACTTGGAGATGACAGCGACATCTGGCTTCTCACCGGCCCGAACATGGCCGGTAAGTCCACATTCCTGCGCCAAAACGCCTTGATTGCCGTGCTCGCTCAGATGGGGGCTTTCGTGCCTGCCCGTTCCGCTCACGTGGGCATGGTCAGCCAATTGTTCAGTAGGGTCGGTGCGTCGGATGACCTTGCCCGCGGCCGATCGACCTTCATGGTCGAGATGGTGGAAACCGCGGCGATCCTGAACCAGGCCGATGATCATGCCTTGGTGATTCTAGACGAAATCGGTCGTGGCACGGCCACCTATGATGGCCTGTCCATTGCCTGGGCCACCTTGGAACACCTGCACGAGATCAACCGATGCCGCGCACTCTTCGCGACGCATTACCATGAACTGACCAACCTTAGTGACAAACTGGCCCGGGTCGACAATGCAACGGTGGCCGTAAAAGAACACGAGGGCGACGTCATTTTCTTGCACGAGGTCCGGCGCGGCGCGGCCGACAGGAGCTACGGCGTTCAGGTTGCCAAGCTGGCAGGATTGCCCCAGTCAGTCGTGGAGCGGGCGCGCGTTGTTCTTGACGCGCTTGAAAAGGGTGAGCGCGAAGGCCATGGCAAGCGCGGGGCCTTCATTGACGATCTGCCGCTCTTCGCCGCCAGCCCTCCTCCGCAACCGAAGGCAAAGGCGGAGGAGTCGATCGCCGAGAAAAGACTGGGCGAGATACTTCCCGACGAACTTACGCCTCGGGAAGCTCTCGATCTGATCTATGAACTGAAAGGGCTATTGAAGGGCTGAACTACCCTTGGAATGACGACACGCCCACCTGCGCCGGACGCAGGATACGGTCATGCAGCATAAAGCCCTGTGCCGAAACCTGAATGATATCGCCCTGCTTGGTGCCGGGAAGCGGCGCCTCGAACATGGCTTCGTGTTGCCGCGGATCGAACCGGTCGCCAACTTGCGGGTCGATTACGCGGATGCCGTGCTTTTCGAACACCTTGATCAACTCGCGCATGGTTAACTCGATCCCCTCGATCAGGGGGCCGGCCACCTCGCGCTGTTCCTCTGTCACCGATTCCACGGCCCGTTTCATGTTGTCGAACACCGGCAGCATATCGCGGGCCAGCTTGGACCCACCGTAATTCTCGGCCTCGGTCCTTTCTTTCGCCGCACGCTTGCGCGCGTTCTCGGCGTCGGCCAGCGCGCGCATGAACTTGTCCTGCAGCGCGTCGCGTTCCGCCTTCAGCGTCTCGACCTCGTCCTGCTCTTGCGGGGCATCTTCGGCCATACGGGCTTCTTCCTCGGCTTCAACCTCGGCTATGTCATCCAGGAACCGGTCTTCGTTTCGCTCTGCCATTCTTGCACCTCTAACTTCGGTCCGCGATCAGTTTGCCGACGATCTGCGCCGTGTAGTCGACGATCGGCACGATGCGGCCATAGTTCAGGCGCGTGGGGCCAATCACGCCCACCGCGCCGATAATCTTTCGGTCAGCGTTCATATATGGAGAGACCACCAAAGAGGAACCCGAAAGTGAGAAAAGTTTGTTCTCTGACCCGATAAAAATACGCACACCCTCGCCCTCGTCGGCCAGTTCGAGGAACTCGGCGATATCCCGCTTCCTTTCTAGGTCGTCAAAGAGCGTTCGAATGCGTTCGAGGTCCTCTTCCTCGGTCTCCGGATTAAGCAGATTCGACCGACCGCGGACGATCAACCGCTCGTAGTTGTCTGATTCGCCCTCCCAGATGGCAAGCCCGCTTTCGACCAACTGCTGGGCGAGCTGGTCGATCTCCTGCCGCCGCGATTCGATTTCCTTTGCGATGACGGATTGCAGACCTGACAGGGTCTTGCCCTCGACCAGTGCATTCAGGAAATTGGCCGCCTCTCTCATGGAACTGGGCGTCTGTCCCGGCGGCGGGGTGAATATCCGGTTCTCCACATGCCCGTCGGCAAAGACCAGCACCACCAACGCCCGGTCATGCCCCAAGCCCACGAATTCGATATGCTTGATCGGCGCTTCATGCTTCGGCGCCAGCACCAGAGATGCGCCATGCGTCACGCCCGAAAGCGCCGAACCGATCCTGTCGAGCGCCGTCCCGACATCGTCGGAGTTGCTGCCGAGCGTCGCGTCGATCATCTGGCGGTCGGTCGTGTCGAGATCGCCGACCTCCAGCAGCCCATCGACGAACATCCGGAGCCCTTCCTGTGTCGGTATCCGGCCCGCGGAGACATGAGGGCTGTTGAGCAGGCCAAGATACTCCAGATCCTGCATCACGTTTCGAATGGTCGCCGCACTGACCTTCTCGCTCATGTTACGCGTCAGGGTGCGGGAGCCGACCGGGTCACCCGTCGCAAGATAGGCTTCGACGACGCGGCGAAACACTTCGCGCGAGCGTGCGTTCATCTCTTCGAGAACCTTGCCTGCGTCGTTCATTCCGAAGGACATCCTTCCTACGTGATCCGCCATTAAAAGCGGACAGATGAAAACGTCAATCGGGGTTGCGCATGCCGATGGCGGCCATGTATCCCCAACGCACCAATTAACGAGGTATTTGCCATGCGGCCTTCCGGGAGAGACTTAAGCGAGATGCGACCGGTTTCAATCGAAACCGGGGTCACGAAACATGCAGAAGGGTCCTGCCTGATCAAGGTTGGCGACACGCATGTTCTGTGTACCGCTACGATCGAAGACCGGGTACCGCCGTTTATCAAGGGGTCCGGCCTGGGTTGGGTGACGGCCGAGTACGGCATGCTGCCGCGTTCGACGACCAGCAGGATGCGGCGCGAGGCGACGGCGGGCAAGCAGGGCGGGCGCACGGTCGAGATCCAACGCCTGATCGGTCGCAGTCTTCGCGCCGGCATTGACCGGGTTGCGCTCGGCGAGAGGCAAATCACCGTCGACTGCGACGTGGTTCAGGCCGATGGGGGCACGCGGTGCGCCTCGATTACCGGGGGCTGGGTCGCCCTGCGCCTTGCCGTTCAAAAGCTCCTCAAGATCGGCGATGTCATCAGTGACCCGATGATAGACCCTGTCGCCGCTGTTAGTTGCGGGATATACGCTGGCCAACCGGTGCTCGACCTCGATTACCCGGAGGACAGCGATGCAGGCGTCGACGGCAACTTCATCATGACAGGCTCCGGCCAGTTGATCGAGGTTCAGATGAGCGCGGAAGGCGCCACATTTTCCCGGTCGCAGATGGAGCAGTTGATGGACCTTGCCGAAAAGGGCGTGAAGGAACTGGTCGACGCACAGAATGCGGCGGTCAATGCGTAAATTCACGGGCAATACGCTTCTGGTGGCGACACATAACGCCGGCAAGCTCGAAGAAATCGCGAGTTTGCTGAAACCCTATGGCGTATCCGTCATCGGCGCCGCCGAGAAAAACCTGCCAGAACCCGAGGAAACCGAAACTACTTTCGTCGGCAACGCAAGGATCAAGGCCCATGCGGCGGCAAAGGCCACGGGTTTGCCGGCGTTGTCGGATGACAGTGGTATCGAGATAGACGCCCTTGATGGCATGCCGGGAGTCTGGACAGCGGATTGGGCCGAAACGGGAGACGGGCGAGATTTCGTAAAGGCCATGACGCGCGCTCATGAGGAACTGATACGATCCGGCGCGCCGCAGCCATGGTCCGCGCGTTTTTGCTGTACGCTTGTGCTCGCTTGGCCCGAGGGGCATGACGAGGTTTTTCCGGGAAAGGTCGAAGGGCGCCTCGTCTGGCCCATGCGTGGAACCAAGGGGCATGGGTATGACCCGGTTTTCCAACCGAACGGATACGACGACACGTTCGGCGAAATGGATGGCCCGCAGAAAAACCGGATCAGCCATCGCGCCGATGCATTCGCAAAACTGGTGCAGGGCTGCTTTGACTGAAGACTGGCAGCACGGGGGTTTCGGCCTCTACATCCACTGGCCGTTCTGCGAAGCAAAATGCCCTTATTGCGACTTCAATTCCCATGTCTCGAGGGCGATTGATCAGGAACGATGGAGACAAGCATATGTCTCCGAACTCGATCGGTATGCGGAAATGCTTCCACATCGCGTCCTGAATACCGTGTATTTCGGCGGAGGCACGCCCAGCCTGATGGCGCCCGACGTCGTTGGCGGAGTTATCGAGAAAATCCGTCAGTGCTGGCCCACATCGAATGATCTGGAGATCACTTTGGAGGCCAATCCGGGTTCGGTCGAGGCTGGCCGCTTTGCGGCCTATGCCGATGCTGGCGTGTCGCGTGTTTCTATGGGCATACAAGCGTTGAACGACGTCGATCTTCGCCGTCTCGGCCGCGTTCATTCCGTCGACGATGCGAGGCAAGCATTTGATATTGCGAGAAAAAACTTTGCCCGCATTAGTTTTGACCTGATATATGCTCGCCAGGACCAGACCGTTTCCGCGTGGCGCCGGGAACTCGAAGAAGCTCTTTCAATGGCCGTCGATCACCTGTCCTTGTATCAGCTGACGATCGAACCTGGCACGGCGTTCGGCGACAGGTTTGCCCACGGGGGGCTTCGGGGGCTTCCAGACGACCAGCGCGCCGGAGACATGTACGAAGTAACGCAGGATGTATGTGGCGCCGCCGGTCTGCCAGCCTATGAAGTGTCGAATCACGCTGCACCGGGCGCCGAATCCCGGCACAACCTCGTCTATTGGCGCTATGGCGACTATGTCGGGATCGGCCCCGGCGCGCACGGCCGCATCACTATCGACGGCCAGCGCTACGCCACCGAGGGGTTCTCGCAGCCCGGCAAATGGCTCGACGCGGTAGTGTCGGACGTATCGTGCGAAACGGCAGAGCCAATCGAAGGCTATGACCAAGCCGATGAATACCTGATGATGGGTCTGAGGATCAGTGAGGGCATTGATGCCCGGCGTTACAAGGCTATGTCTGGAAAAGACCTGTCAGCCGACGCGCTGGCGCGGCTGGAGGACCTCGGCATGATCAGGCAGAATAGACACGAGATCCGGGCGACGAAACAAGGTCGATTGGTGCTAAATGCCGTGATCAAAGAGCTTCTGGCTGACTAGTCCGTGCGTATCGTATGGCTCAGCTTGGGGTTATGTTGCGTCGCGCTTGGCATGGTAGGCGCTGTCCTTCCCCTGTTGCCAACCGTTCCCTTTCTGCTTTTGGCAGCCTACTTTTTTGCTCAATCATCCGAGCGCCTTCACAACTGGCTCCTGGGGCACGCGCATTTTGGACCAGCCATAACCAACTGGCAGGAAAAAGGCGCGATCAGTCGAAAAGCCAAGAAGCTTGCGACCGTTTCGGTTGCGGCTGTCTTTTTGATTTCCATTGCCTTGGGCCTGAGACCAATGCTCTTGGTCATTCAAGCGTCTGTACTGGGCTGCGTCTTGGTTTTTCTTTGGACGCGGCCTAGTGACTGACGCTTAGGATTCGGCACAGGTCGTCGAGCTGTTCGAGAGAATCGTAGGCAATGACGATCTGGCCATTCTCTTTGCCTGCTTTATGGTCGATAGATACTTTCATTCCCAACCCGGCCGAAAGATCGCCCTCCAACGCTTTCGTATCCGCGTCCTTTTCAGGTGCTGTTTTCGCTTTCCGTTTCGAACGATCAGAAAAGATATTGTCCTGTTCAGCCTTGGCGAGTTTCTCGGCCTCGCGCACCGACAAGCCCTTCTTGATGATCTGTTTGGCCAGAGCGGCAGGATCTTCGGCGGTCACCAACGTTCTGGCATGGCCGGCGGACAATTTCCCATTCCGCACGTAGTCCTGCACTTCGGCCGGCAATGTCAGTAGGCGCACAGAATTGGCGATGTGGCTGCGGCTTTTTCCGAGTGCGGTTGCCAGCCGTTCCTGCGTATGACCGAACTTTTCCATCAGTTGATTGTACGCCGCGGCCTCTTCCACGGGGTTCAAATCGGCCCTCTGTACGTTCTCGATGATCGCTACCTCAAGAACCTCTGTATCGTCGAATTCCCTGATTAATGCCGGCACCGCGTGAAGCTTTGCCATCTGCGCTGCACGCCAACGGCGTTCACCGGCAACGATTTCAAACTGCCCTTCCGTTTTCGGGCTTGGCCGTACGATCAGCGGCTGGATGATACCCTTTTCCCGGATCGACGCGGCCAGATCCTCCAGCGCTTCGGGATCGAAACTGCGTCGCGGCTGGTCCGGGTTCGGTGCGATCATCTCTATGGGAATAACGCGATCTGGTTGCCGCGTCTCTGCGGACTCGTCGCCATGGCCCTCATTGACGTCCGCCATGAGGGCGGAAAGACCGCGCCCAAGACCGCGCTTTGGTTTCTTATCTGCCATCCGACCCTCTCATTTTCGTCACGCCGCAACGGGCGCGTGGTTGCGCAGCATCTCGGCAGCAAGTTCTCGGTACGCCTGCGCTCCCTTGGACGATGAATCATACCGCAAAACCGGCACCGAGTATGACGGCGCCTCGCTAACGCGGACGTTCCGGGGGATCACGGTCTTGAAAACCAGGTCCCCAAGATTGTCGCGCGCGTCTTCCTCGACTTGCGCCGACAAATTATTCCGCATGTCGTACATGGTCAGCACGACGCCTTCTATTCGCAGGTTCGGATTGGCCGATTGACGCACTTCTCGGACCGTCAGCATCAGTTGAGACAAGCCTTCCAACGCGAAAAACTCGGCCTGTAATGGCACCAACACCGAATGCGCAGCAACCATGGCGTTGACGGTCAGGAGGTTCAACGACGGCGGGCAATCGATCAAAATGTAATCAAGGCCAAACCTGTCAATAGCGGGTTGACGCAGAGCGTCATGTAGCAGGAAGCTCCGCTTTTCGTTAGAGAAAAGCTCGATATCCGCCGAACTTAGATCAACGGTTGCCGGGATAATCTTGAGATTATCTTCGCCGGTTTCCAGCACGACCTCTTCAAGATCGATCTCGTCCAAGAGAAGATCATATGTCGTGAAAGTCCGCGCGTCCGGCTCGATGCCGAGCCCCGTAGATGCATTACCCTGCGGGTCCAGATCGACAATGAGAACGCGGTTACCAGATTCCGCCAGCGCTGCTCCAAGATTGATCGTGGTCGTGGTTTTTCCGACGCCCCCTTTCTGGTTGGCAACAGCAATAATTCTCGGTGCTTTGGGCCGGGTCGGGTCAGACACGGGAAACTCCTGCGATGCTCAGAATAACGGGGCCTTCTTCCGTTTGACTTTTAGCAACCTGATGGTCGAACTTCCACGTCTGTTCGGCTTCAACGATCTCTTTTTTCCAGGTTTCACCCTTTGGGAAAAGCGCAACACCGGAAGGATGAAGATGCCGTTCCACATAAATTAACAGGGTTGTCAGCTTGGCCAGCGCCCGTGCACTCAGGACGTCGCAGCTGAGCGGCGATATAGCTTCAACTCTGTCGTTGACTACCGTCGCCGGCGCGTCCGTTTCCCGGATGACTGTCCTAAGAAAGCTGCATTTTCGTACGTCGCTTTCAACCAGCGTCACCCGTGTGGGAGAATCCCGTTCGATCGCCAAGATCGCAATTACCAATCCGGGAAACCCGCCGCCGGAGCCCATATCAACCCAGTGACGAACCGGATGGATTGCTAGGTTGTAAACCTGCGCCGAATCGACGAAATGCCGCCGCCAAAGGTCACCCAACGTGGATTTTGCCACGAGGTTAATGCGAGGGTTCCACTTGGTCAGCAGATCGGCATAGATCGTCAGCCGCTCCATAGTTTCACGTGAAACATCGAGCAACTTGCCATTCGTCATGCAGACTTCTCTCGCTTGAGTTGGCGTAGCCTCGCCAAGATCAGCGTCAGAGCAGCCGGCGTCATTCCGTCAATACGCGCAGCCTGCGCGAGGTTGCCGGGCCTTGCAGAGGAGAGCTTGAATTTTAGCTCATTGGAAAGCCCTACGATGGACATGAAATCAAAGCCGGACGGGATCGTTTGGGCCTCATCGCGTCTCAACATTTCTACGTCACGATTTTGGCGCTCGATGTAGTTGGCGTAAAGCGCGTCCTTCTCCAGCTGTGCTCGGGTGCAGTTGTCGATTTTCTCCAACGTGGGGTCCAGCTTGGCCAACATTCCAAAGTTAACGTCAGGAAAAGAGAGGAGTTGAAACCCGTTGCGCCGTGATCCGTCTGCATTGACCTTCAGGCCGATGGCCATCAAATCTTTGGGCGTATAATCGGTACCCTCAAGCTTGCGCCGGGCGCGATCCATCCTCTCCATCTTATCTTCGAACGCTGCCCTCCTGTCGTCACTTATACATCCTATCGAAATACCGAGGGGCGTAAGACGCTGATCCGCGTTATCCGCGCGCAGGGAAAGCCTAAACTCTGCTCGAGAGGTGAACATCCGGTAAGGTTCTGAAACCCCTCGCGTGATGAGGTCATCGACCATGACGCCAATATAGCTGTCCGATCGACTGAAAATGATCGGCTCGGTCCCTCGCACTGCCAAAGCCGCATTGAGCCCGGCCACCAGCCCTTGAGCGGCGGCTTCTTCGTAACCGGTCGTCCCGTTGATCTGCCCCGCCAAGTATAGGCCCGGAACGGACTTCACCGCCAGCGTCGCGTCCAGAGCCCGTGGATCGATATAGTCATACTCAATCGCATACCCGGGCTGAATAATACGAGCTGCCTCAAGGCCGCGAATGGAGTGAACGTATTCCTCCTGCACGTCCTCTGGCAAAGACGTGGAGATCCCGTTTGGGTAAATTACGTTATCCGAAAGGCTTTCAGGCTCGAGAAAAATCTGATGCGAGCTTTTATCAGCAAACCGGACGACCTTATCCTCGATGGACGGGCAATAGCGAGGCCCGACACCGTCAATATGACCACCATACATCGCCGATCGGTTAAGATTGTCGCGAATGACATCGTGAGTCCGCTCGTTGGTATGTGTGATACCACAAGAAACCTGGCGAGCCGACGGCGCCTGAGACATGAAGGAAAACATCACAGGGGAGTCGTCGCCCGGCTGGCTGTCGACCACATCCCAGTCTATGGTGAGCCCATCCAATCTTGGCGGTGTGCCCGTCTTCAAACGCCCGAGGTTCAGTTCGAAAGACTCGATCCTCTCTGCGAGCTTCACAGAAGGCTTGTCCCCCATTCTCCCGCCGGGTCGAGACACGTCGCCGATATGGATAACGCCTCGCAAGAAAGTACCGGTCGTCAGAATGACAGCAGCTGCCTGTATCTCGCTTCCATCAGCGAGAACGACACCGGAAACGGCATCTCCATTCATTAAGAAATCAGCCGCTTCCCCTTCTATGATCTCAAGGTTTGGAACGGCAATCATTTCCGCAAGCATCTGCTCTCGATATATCTTCCTGTCGGTCTGAGCACGCGGACCTTGGACAGCCGGGCCTTTCCGCCTGTTAAGCAGTCGAAATTGTATACCTGCCTTATCGGCAACACGACCCATAACTCCATCCAGGGCATCGATCTCACGCACAAGATGTCCCTTTCCCAAGCCACCAATTGCCGGGTTACAGGACATCACTCCGATACCATCCCTGGACAAGGTAATCAGCGCAGTGCGAACGCCCATTCTCGCAGCCGCATGGGCCGCGTCAGAACCGGCATGACCACCGCCAACCACGATGACGTCAAAATGTTTCACGTGAAACACTCCTTACTTCCCGATGCAAAAGCTCGCGAAAATTTCGTCCAGAACATTCTCGATATCGATGCGTCCTACCAGAGAATCAAGAGCACGAACAGCGGTTCGAATTTCTTCCGCCGTAAGGTCAGCGGCATCTTCGCCGCGCGGCAAAAGCCCGATGGCAGAGGTCAGTGCTCCCACGCCCCGCTCCATCGCGTCCCTGTGGCGGAAACGAGTTGCGATACCACTAACCCTCGCTCGGTTTGAAAGCGTTGAAGAGATCCTCTCTACCAACTCGCCAACGCCTTCACCCGTTTTAGCGGAAATGCCGCCAACACAATGGTTCAAATCCGTCTTTGTAACGAGAACGATGTCTTCTTCCGCCGGTTCAATCTCCGGCGAATTGCCAGGTTCAACAAGGAAGACCCGGAGGTCCGCCATAGCGGAGCGTTCACGCGCTCGGTCGATGCCAATCGATTCAATCGCATCGTCTGTCTCGCGAAGTCCGGCCGTATCCAGAAGCGTCACCGGCAGGCCAGCCAGATCCATTCGAACTTCGATCACATCACGGGTGGTCCCGGCGTGTTCCGAAGTGATCGCTGCCTCTCTGCCTGCAAGTACGTTCAACAACGTCGACTTACCCACATTAGGCGCCCCGACAATAGCGACCTCGAACCCGGTGCGAATACGCTCTGCGATCCCCACTCCGGCGATCTCTGTCTGAAGCTCCGAAGTGACATCGGCTACGAGCTCCATCACTTCGGGCGCGACATCCACTGGAACGTCTTCATCGGCAAAATCGATCGTCGCCTCCAGAAGTGCTGCCGCCCGGATGAGTTTACTCCGCCAGCCTTCCGCCTTCTTGCCAAGATCACCGGAGAGCACTCTCATCGCCTGTCGGCGTTGCGCCTCTGTTTCCGCATCGATCAAATCGGCAAGTCCTTCGACCTGCGCAAGATCCAGCCTGCCGTTCTCCATCGCGCGACGCGTGAACTCGCCCGGCTCCGCGGATCGCAATCCGGGAATATGCCCCAGTTCATCCAACAAGGCGGCCGTTATGGCTGTACTTCCGTGAACCTGAAACTCTGCCGAAAGCTCTCCGGTAAAACTGTGGCCCTCTTCGAACGTCAGGACGACCGCTTCATCAAGCCGTCCTCCTTTCCGGTCCCTGATTATGCGGAGCGACGCGACACGGGGCGCCGGCACATCGCCACACAGCGCGCGAGTGGCGTCGTGTGCCGCTGGGCCCGACACGCGGACAATGGCGACCCCGGATTTCCCCGGAGCCGTCGACAGTGCGAAAATCGTGTCCATGAGTCCCCTTTACCGAGGCTCCCGGTCAGGTGTTCATCGAGTCGAAGAATTCCGAGTTCGTCTTCGTCTGTTTCAGCTTGCTCAACAGGAACTCGATCGCATCGGTTGTCCCCATCGGGTTGAGGATACGGCGGAGAACGAAGGTTTTCTGAAGATCGCCTTTGTCGATCAGAAGGTCTTCTTTCCGTGTGCCCGACTTCAGGATGTCGATCGCCGGGAAAACGCGTTTGTCGGCAATCTTACGATCCAGCACGAGTTCCGAGTTACCGGTGCCCTTGAACTCTTCAAAGATCACCTCGTCCATCCGGCTGCCCGTTTCGATCAGCGCGGTCGACACAATCGTCAGCGAACCGCCCTCCTCGATATTACGTGCAGCACCAAAGAAACGCTTTGGCCTTTGCAGCGCATTCGCGTCCACACCACCCGTCAGAACCTTACCGGAAGACGGCACAACAGTGTTATAGGCCCTACCAAGTCTTGTGATGGAGTCGAGCAGGATGACTACATCTCGTTTATGCTCCACCAGCCTTTTGGCTTTCTCAATCACCATTTCCGCCACGGCCACATGGCGCGCCGCCGGTTCGTCGAAGGTCGAGGAAATCACCTCACCCTTTACCGAACGCTGCATGTCCGTCACCTCTTCCGGCCGTTCGTCGATAAGCAGAACGATCAGGTAGCATTCCGGGTGATTGCGTTCGATGCTGGCCGCGATATTTTGCAGGATCACCGTCTTACCGGTCCGCGGCGGCGCCACAATCAACGACCGCTGCCCCTTCCCGATCGGCGCCACAAGGTCGATCACCCGCGCCGACTTATCCTTGATCGTCGGATCCTCGATTTCCATGTTCAGACGCTCATCGGGATAGAGCGGCGTCAGGTTGTCAAACGCGATCTTGTGCCGCGCATGCTCGGGATCTTCAAAGTTGATCTGGCTGACATTGGTCAGGGCGAAGTAACGCTCGTTGTCGTCGGGCGCCCGGATTTCACCTTCTACCGTGTCACCAGTCCGTAGCGAGAACTGGCGGATCGTGTCCGGAGAAACATAGATGTCATCAGGGCCCGGCAGATAATTGGCTTCCGGCGATCGCAGGAAGCCGAACCCGTCCTGCAGGACCTCGAGCACTCCGTCACCGAAAACCGTCCAGCCTTCGTCCGCCCGCTCGCGCAGGATCTGGAACATCATCTCGCCCTTGCGCATGGTCGAGGCGTTCTCGATTTCGAGTTCCTCTGCCATGGCGAGCAGGTCTGCCGCGGTCTGAGCTTTCAGATCCGACAGGTTCAAACGGTCTTGGGACATGGGGACGACACCTTTTGGTTCGGCGCATGACATGCGCGGCAACCAATTTCATTCATGGAAAACCAGCGTCCCGGACGGGAGCCTGCAGGCGGATATAAGGAGACACGCCCTACATGTCAACGAAAGTCAGAAACGAACAACCACGGCAATGACGATCACCACCACCAGAAGCGTCGGAACCTCATTCATCAGCCTGTACTGCCGACCGGTCACCGTGTTCCGACCGGCCGCCAGATCTTTGCGCCTGCGCCCAAGCCAATGGTGGAACCACGTCATGCCAAGAACGCCCGCCGCCTTTACCCAAGGCCAGACCGACCCCCAATCGACGATCCCCGGCGTGAAGACAAGGCAAAGACCAAAAACCCATGTCGCGATCATAGCCGGGTTCATGATCAAGCGCAGAAGCTTCTGTTCCATCATTTCAAAGACGGGATCATCGCCGTCTTTCTGCTCGACGTGATGAACGAAAAGCCTGGGAAGGTAGAAAATCCCGGCCATCCAGGAGATCACGGCGATGATGTGAAACGCTTTGGTCCACGGATAGGCAAGTGACAGAAGGTCGGTCATGATGCGCCCTGGTTTTGTCTGCCCTCCTAATAATAATTAAATAAAGAAGAAAGAATGATGTGTTTGTTGGTACGGTGAAATCTGTGGATTATGGCTTTATCTACAGAGATATGAACAGAGTTCAGCTTTGTGGGAAAACCTGTAGATGACTGACGGAAAGCACGCTATTTCGAGAGTGTTAATCATTTTAAATCAGTAACTTGTAGAATAAAATCGACAGAAAAGACCTGTGGACGGAATGCAGGTTGGATTCTGGGTAAGACAAATGCCCGCGTCACTCAGGTTATCCTTGCCCCCACCCTAAAAACTCAGGAAGAACGCCTTGAGGAAACGAGCCATTCTTGCATGAACGAAGTCGGCGTGAAAATGTCTGGGTTTAGTCCTCGGTTCACCCTGTAGTAATCCCTCGGTTTATCCACATGTCTCAGAACCTCGTGCTCGCCTCAGCGTCCGCTATTCGTCAACAGTTGCTTCGCAAAGCCGGTGTCTCGTTCGAAGTCCAGCCCGCTCGCGTTGACGAAGCCTCACTTCGAGATGCAATGCAGGCAGAGCAAGCTCCTCCCCGCGACATTGCAGATGCGCTGGCAGAGATGAAGGCCCGCAAAGTGGCGGCGCGTGCCGGCTCCGCCCTGGTATTGGGGTGCGATCAGGTATTGGCCCATCGTGGCAGGATACTCGGCAAACCGGTTAGCCCGGAAGACGCAGCGGATCAGCTGAAAGGCCTCCGCGGTGACACCCACCAGCTTCTGTCGGCCGCGGTGATCTACGAAGACGGCGCACCGGTTTGGCGCCATGTGGGCGTGGTCCGCCTGACGATGAAATCCTTCTCAGACGCGTATCTCGACGCGTATCTGCAACGCAACTGGGACAGCATCCGTCACTCGGTCGGGGGATATAAGCTTGAAGAAGAAGGCGTCAGGTTGTTTTCTCAGGTCCAGGGCGACTATTTCTGTGTCCTGGGATTGCCGCTATTGGAGTTATTGGCGTTTCTCGGTTTGCGTGGGGTAATAGAGACATGAGTGAAACTAAGATTCCGCTCGCCGCGGTGATCGGTTCTCCTGTGGCGCATTCCAAGTCGCCTCAACTTCATAACCACTGGCTCAAGGTCAATGGTCTGCCGGGGTTCTACATTCCGATGGAGGTGAAAACCGAAGACCTGGAAAGCGTGTTGCGCTCGTTGCCCAAAATGGGCTTCGTCGGGGTGAACATTACCGTGCCACACAAGGAAAAGGTGCTCGAGATCGCGGATCTGATCACCGACAGGGCCACGCTGATCGGCGCGGCAAACACCCTGATTTTCCGGCAGGATGGCAAGATTCATGCCGACAACACCGATGGCCACGGATTCATCAGCAACATTCGCCAGAATGCGCCGGACTGGGAGCCGACCGCCGGTCCCGCCGCCGTTCTCGGCGCGGGCGGCGCGGCCCGGGCTGTGGTAACTTCCTTGCTGGACGCCGGTGTGCCCGAAATTCTGATTTCCAACCGGACGAAAGTACGTGCCGAAGCGCTGCGGGCCGATTTCGGCAAGCGGCTTCAGGTGGTTGATTGGGTGCAGGCCGGGAATATGCTTGAAGAAGCCGTAACCGTGGTGAACACAACATCCCTTGGAATGATTGGCAAACCCCCCCTCCGTGTCCCGCTGGACGGTCTTCAGCGCGGCGCCGTCGTCAACGATCTCGTTTATGCGCCGCTGAAAACCAGGTTCCTGGCCGAAGCCGAAGAACTTGGATGTCACATCGTAGATGGTCTCGGAATGCTGCTGCATCAGGCGGTACCGGGCTTCGAGCGCTGGTTCGGAGTGCGCCCAGAAGTTGATAGCGCGACGCGGGCCGCGGCGCTTCGATGATCTTTCAGCTCGGGCTGACAGGCTCTATCGGCATGGGCAAATCGACAACGGCCCGATTGTTCGCCGAAGAAGGTTGTGCCGTGTGGGATGCCGATGCGGCGGTTCACCGCCTTTACGCCAAGGGCGGCGCGGCAGTCGCGCCGATGTCAAACGCGTTCCCGGACGCCATCGAGAACGGTGCGGTGTCGCGCCCGCGGTTGAAGGACATTCTTGCCAAGGATCCAACCGCCCTTGCCCGGATCGAGGCCATCGTCCACCCGCTCCTCGGCGAAGATCGCGCGACCTTTCTTCAGACAGCCGAGGCCGACATCGCCGTACTCGATATCCCGCTTCTCTACGAAACCGGCGGCGAAAGTGCGGTGGACGCCGTTGTCTGCGTCTCGGCCCCGCCCGATGTCCAGCGGGCGCGCGTGCTTGAACGCGGCACGATGACCGAAGCACAGTTCGAAGCCATCCTTGCCAAGCAACTGCCCGACGCGGAAAAACGACGGCGGTCTGACTATGTCATCGTGACAGATTCCCTTGAGCATGCCCGCGAACAGGTTCAGGATGTGCTGCGACAAATAAGAAGCAGGCTGAAGAATGCGTGAGATCGTACTCGACACCGAGACCACGGGGTTCAATCCTCATGAAGGCGACCGGATCGTCGAAATCGGGGGCGTCGAGCTCTACAACCACATGCCGACCGGCCGCACCTATCACCAATACATCAATCCCGAACGCTCCATGCCGCAGGAAGCGTTCGAGGTGCACGGGCTGGGCGACGACTTTCTTCGCGACAAACCGGTTTTTGCGAAGATCGCGCAAGACTTCGTGACGTTTGTCGGCGACGCCAAACTCGTGATCCACAACGCAGCGTTCGACATGAAGTTCATCAACGCGGAACTTGGTTGGGTCAAGCTGCCATCAATCCCCTGGGAACAGGCGATCGACACGCTCGACATTGCCAGAAGGAAATTTCCGGGCTCTCCTGCCAGCCTCGACGCGCTTTGCCGCCGGTTCGGCATAGACAATTCATCGCGCACCCTGCACGGCGCCTTGCTCGACTCCGAGATCCTGGCCGAGGTCTATCTTGAACTTATCGGCGGGCGGCAGCCCGATTTCGGTCTTACCGCGGCCCAAGCGCCGACAACAGGCGGCGAAGCCGCGTATGAGGAAACATGGCGCCCGCAACCGCGCCCGAACGCCCTGCCCCCGCGGCTGACCGAAGCCGAAGCCGCCGCCCACGCCGCCTTTGTCGAGGCTATGGGCGACGGCGCGATGTGGAAGAAAACCGGTTAGGCGTCGGGCGTCTCGGGCTGACCGGAGGCCGATTGCCTGCGGGCAATCTCGTTCCTGTAAAGCTGCACCCAGTCGATATTTTCGAGGTTCAGCGGCGGGAAACCCCCGTCACGGGTGACATCGCTCACGATCCGGCGCAGGAACGGGAAGGTCATGCGCGGGCATTCTATTAGCAGGAAAGGATGAAGCTGCTCATCCGGAATGCCCTCGATATGGAAGACGCCCACATACTCAAGCTCCAACAGGAAGAGATGTTGCTCCGTACCCTTGTTCTTGGAGCTTACGCGCAGTTTGGTGACCACTTCGTAAGTGTCAGGGTTCTGCCGCTTCTTCGCGTCGAGGTTCACTGAAACCTCGATATCCGGCGTAACCTCGCCACCGCTGCCCTGCTGTGCAAGGATATTCTCGAAAGACATGTCCCGCACGAACTGGGTCACGATGTTCATCTTGACCTGCGGCGGCTGCTGGGGCTGTTGCGGCTGCGCGCCGCCGTTTTCCTGTTCGGCCATAAAGCTCTCCGATAAGCGGACTTAAATCGAGAGTTGCCTTAGCAGGAAGGCAAACCGGCCTCAATGCCTAGTCCAGCCTGATGGATCCTGCGCAGGACGGTCACTTCGCTCGTCCCGGTCAAGGTCTTCGTACTCGCCGTCGATCACGTCGGGCCCCCGCGGGTGCCCGTGCGGAGGCTGAGAGCGCGGCCCGTCGGGGCCCATTTCGAACCGTTTCACAGTTACCCGCTTGCGTAGGTAAGTGTACGCCGCGTGCCGCACTGGCGGCATGAGCAGCGCAAAACCGACCGCATCGGTGAAAAACCCGGGCGTCAGCAACAAGGCCCCGGCAAACAGGATCATCGCGCCATGCGCCAACGGTTCGGTCGGGTCATTCAGGCGCGAGAAGGACGAGCGCAACTGTCCAATGGCCATCGCCCCCTGTGTACGCACCAGCCACGTGCCGGCGATCGCCGTCAGCACCACGATCCCCAGCGTCGGCCACAGCCCGATCGCACCGCCCACCTGAATGAACAGCGCGATCTCGATCAGCGGAACCGCAAGGAACGCAAGGAACAACCACATTGAAAAAAACCTCGTCTCGTGGCCCACCCTGTACGGTGGACTTGCCTGCATCAGTCACCTACATAGGTTTGCAGACCATGTGTTACCATGCCCCGCATGTGAAGAGGTGCTTATGAATTCCCCGCTACTGCAGCTTTTGGTGCTGGCAGGTATTGCCATATTCCTGATCCTGCGCCTGAAAAGCGTTCTCGGCACGCGGGACGGGTTCGAAGGACCGCCGCGCCGCGGCGCGCCCGAGCCTGCCAAGAACGACCGGCGTCAGGAATTCGAGGTGATCGAAGGCGGACCGGATCACGATATCACCGATCACGTGCCGGAGGATTCCGAGGCCGCGGCGGCGCTGGCTGACATGAAGCGGGTCGAGCCGTCCTTTACGGTGACCGATTTCCTTCAGGGGTCCCGCGGTGCCTATGAATGGATTCTGATGGCCTTCGAGAACGGCAACCTCGACCAAGTGGCGCCGTTCCTTGCGGAAGATGTCTACGAGGCCTTTGCGCAGGTGGTGGATTCCCGTCAGGAACAAGGGCTTACGGTCGAGGCCGAATTCGTGGGCGTTCGGGGCACCACCCTGTCCGACGCCAGATTCGACAACACCACCAATCGCGCCGAAGTGACAGTCAAGTTCATTGGCGAGCTGATATCCGTCGTGAAGGATCAGAATGGCGAGATCATCGAGGGCAAGCCGGGCCAATCCAAACGTCAAAAAGACACCTGGACGTTCGAGCGGGTCATGGGGTCGGGGGATCCCAACTGGCGGCTTGTCGCGACGGGCGAATGATCCGGCGGTTCTGGGCCGCCGTTTGTCTCTGGATGCTGGCGGCCGCGACCGCCGCGTCTGAGGACGTAACCCACAAGATCCTCGAATTCGACGATCTGGAAGGCTGGAACTTCGACGCCCATGACCGGGCGCTCGAGGCCTTTCTCGTCACCTGCCCCGATTTGCGCGACCCGGACTGGCGCTCTCTCTGTGCCCTTGCGCAGCAGGATCCTGACGCAAAAACCTTCTTCGAACTGTTCTTTCGTCCCATGCTGATCGAAAACGGCAGCAGGGCGCTTTTCACCGGATACTTCGAACCTGAACTTGACGGCGCTCTCTCGCCCAGCGCGCAATATCGCTACCCCGTTTACCGGGAGCCGGAGGCGGCCAAGGTCAACAATCCGTGGCTGACCCGTCGAGAGATCGAAACCGGGGATTTCATGCGGGGCAAGGGGTACGAGATTGCCTGGGTGGATGACCCGGTCGAACTGTTCTTTCTGCAGATCCAGGGCTCGGGTCGCATTCGCCTTCCCGATGGCCGCCGGATCAGGGTGGGATATGGCGGCGCCAACGGTCATCCTTATCGGTCCATCGGCGTGGAACTTGTGCGCCGGGGCATCTTCAAGGCGCATCAGGTTTCGGCGGAGGTGATCAAGAATTGGGTCCGGCGCAACCCCCAGGCCGGCCAAGAGCTTCTGTTTCACAATCCATCCTACGTCTTCTTCCGTCGTGTCGATCAAGTGCCCCCCGAAGATGGACCGCTCGGGGCGATGAACCGGTCGGTCACGCCAAAGCGGACGATCGCGGTCGATCCTGCCTACACCCCCCTCGGCGCACCGGTCTGGGTCGAGAAGAAGGGGGCCGACCCGTTCAATCGCCTGATGATCGCCCAGGATACCGGCTCGGCCATCAAGGGCCCGCAGCGGGCAGACGTTTTCTTTGGCACAGGCGATGCCGCCGGTCGGGCGGCCGGGATGCTGAAGGATCCCGGTCGCATGGTGGTCCTGCTTCCGATTCAGCGGGCCTTCGCCACGGCGACGGAGCCGTATCAGTGAGCCGGCGCAGACTGCGGCCGGACGAGCTCGAGCTCTGGAGCAGGGTGGCGAAGACGACGGAGCGGATGCATCCGACCAAGCCTGCCAAACCCAAGCAGGGCCTCCCATTTCGTGAGGACAGGAAGAGCCCGGAGACGCCGCCCCGCGAACCGGTTCAACGGTTCGAGATCGGCCAGAAAGCCAATGGCAAGGCCGCGCGTCACGATGTCCTGCCCGGCCTGCCAGAAAGAATTGCCGCCGCGCCCGTGCAGATGGACAGGAAGGCCTATGACCGGCTGAAGCGCGGTAAGCTCAAGCCGGAAGGCCGGATCGACCTGCACGGCATGACGCTCGATCAGGCGAAACCGGCGCTGCAGTCTTTCATCGCGAAATCCTTTACCCGCGAACGACGGCTGGTGCTGGTCATCACCGGGAAGGGCCGACAATCCCCGGATGATGGCCCGATTCCGCAGCGGCCCGGTGTCTTGCGGCACGCGGTGCCGCAATGGCTGCAATCACCGCCGCTGTCGCAGATGGTCCTGCAGATCGCCGAAGCCCATGTGCGCCACGGCGGAGGCGGTGCGTATTACGTCTATCTACGCCGAAAACGCTAGCAGAGGCCGGGCGCGGGAGACGCCGATCATCATCATTATGGTCGTGAAAACAAAGTAGATTGCGACGATCATGTACTGCGTCTCGAGCCCCAGCCCGAGGTCGATGCCGAGCCCTGTGATGCCGGGGCCGATGGCCGAGCCGAAGACCATCACCGCCGCCGCCATCGCCTTGATCGAGCCGAGGCGGCCGGTGCCGTAGAACTCGGCCCAGAAGGCGTTTGGCAGGGTGGTGTTGAAGCCCGTGGTGAGGCCCATGAACAGGAAGCCCGCCAGCACGGAAAGCGGGGTCTGGGCGACCGCGAAGATGAGGAAGGCCGCGATCATCGGGATCTGCATGAAAGGGATCAGGCGGGGTGTGCCGAACCGGTCGAGAGCCCAGCCGGAGGCCATCATCGCAAGGATGCTGACGACGGTGTAGATCGGAAACATTGCAACAAGTTCAACATGTTCGACCGCCTTGATCTCGGCGAAATGGACTTGGTGGAAGAAGAAGGCGGTGACGAAGGCGGCGGGGCCGAGGAGGGCCGGGATCATGAACCAGAACAGGAAATGGGTGAGGGTCTGGCGGCGGGTCCAGTGGCGACCTTCCATGCCGAGGGATTGATCGGACTGGGCCCAGGATTGCGGGGTGCGTTCTTGCCGCAGGAGCAGTAAAATAAGGGGAATGCCCAGTATCGCGATCAGGGCGGCCGCGCCCCAGAGCAGACGCCAGTCATAGATGGCCATCAACGCCACGAACCCCAGCGGCAGCAGCGCCTCGCCCACGGCGAAGCCGAGCGTGGCGACCGACAGGGCCTTGCCGCGGGTGGCGATGAACCAGCGGGACATGGCCACCACGGCGATATGGCTGGTCATCCCCTGCCCCGTGAAGCGCAGCGCGAAGATCACGAGGATGAGCCCCCACCACACCGGGTTCAGCGCCATGGAAAGGCAGGCAAACCCCAGTAAAACAAGGATGATCGGCGCCAGCACGCGGACGCGGAAATGGTCGGTCAGACCCCCCGCCCAGACCATCACCAGCGCCGAGGCGGTGGTGCCCAGCGTGTAGATGCCGCCCCATTGGCCGTGGGAGAGCTCGAAGGCTTCGCGGATGTGGCCGGCGAAGATCGAGATGAAGAAGGTCTGGCCGAAACTGCTCAGGAAGGTCAGCAGCACGCCGGCGGTCAGCCATGGGGCGTTGTCGCGGAGGAAGGCGAGAATGGGCATGCCCTTTCGTCGCCCGAAAACGGGGGGAAGAAAAGCGAAATCGAAGGCCGGGGCGAATCAGGGGTTAAAACCCGGATTAACAAGGAAAATCCCCTGTCGGTATTACGTCGGTATTACGTCGGTATTTTGTCGGTGTTCGGGACGGTGGAATGGCGCCTTAATGTGGCGTTCGTTGTGGGATAGCACGAGATGTTGAGGTGGGCGCAACGGGGGATGTCGCGCGCGAGGTCCCGGCTCGGGGGCCGGGACGGGTGTGCCGGGGCGGTTGTGGGGTGGACGGTGGGTTGGCACCCACCCTACGAGGGGCGGGGCTTTTCCATCACGAGGAAGGTCATCATGCCGAGCGGCGGGATGGTCTTGCGGTCGGTGACCGAGAGGTCGTCGCGCAGGATGGTGTCGATGTGGAAATCGGAATGCCAGCCGAGAACGTTGGCGAAAGGCGCCGAGATGCGTTCGATGAAGGCGAGCGGGCCTTTCTCGCGGACGAAATGGTTGGTGATGACAATCCGCCCGCCGGGCGCGCAGACGCGGGCGATTTCGGCCATGCAGCGCTCGGGTTCGGGGACGACGGAGAGGACATGCATCGCCGCGACGGTATCGAAGCAGTTGTCGGGGAAGTCGAGGGTGCGGGCGTCCATCTGGCGCAACTCCTCGACGTGGGAAAGGCGCCGCGCCTTGACCTTGGCGCGGGCCTTTTCGAGCATCTCGTCGGAATAGTCGATCCCGGTCACGCGGCAGGCCGGGTCGTAATGCGGCAGGGCCAGCCCGGTGCCGACGCCCACCTCAAGCACGCGGCCCGGCTTCTTGTTGATGTACTTCACCGCCCGGCGGCGGCCGGCATTGGTGACCGCCCCAAAGGTGGCGTCATAGACCGGGGCCCAGCGGGCATAGGAGTTTTCGACGGCGTTCAGTTCCATGTCAGCGCTTCCTTGTCAGGTGTCGGCGGGAGGCGGAGAGCGCCGCCCAGAGGACTGTGGCGAGGTAGATGCCGCAAAGGACGATCATCGTGACCCATTTGAAGATGAAGAAGGCCCCCACCAGAAGGACGAACCCGGTGGTGAGCAGAGCGACATTGCCGCGAGCGACCGGCAGCCCCTTGAGCGAGAGCGTGGGGATGCGGCTGACCATCAGCCCGGCGATGAGCAGCAGGTAAACGCAGATCGCAAGGTCGGGCAGGATCGGCCGGTCGGTGAAGGCGAAGGCCATGAACATCGGCACCATGGCCAGCGTCGCCCCCGCCGGGGCGGGGATGCCGACGAAACGGTTGCCGTCCTCGGGCAGGGTGCCGGCGCGGTTGCCGACGTTGAATCGGGCGAGGCGGACGACGCAGCAGAGCGCGAAGATCAGCACCACGATCCACGAGAGCACCTGCATTTCCTGCAGCGCCCAGAAATAGACGACCAGCGGCGGGGCGACGCCGAAATTGAGGAAATCGGCCAGCGAGTCGAGCTCGGCGCCAAGCTCGCCATCGCTGCCGAGCATCCGGGCGACGCGCCCGTCAAGCCCGTCGAGCACCACGGCGACCAGAACGAGGATGACGGCGGGGCCGTAATGCCCCTCGAACCCGAGGCGTATGGCGGTGAGCCCGGCGCAAATCGCGGCCAGTGTCATCAGGTTGGGCAACATCCTGACGAACAGCGTTTCACGTAGAGGTTTTCCGTGCCTGTGTGGCATTCAGTACCGAATGTCAGCTTTCGATTGGCGGGCCGGTCTCTGCTATGACGGTTTCGCCGGCGATCATGGTCTGCCCCGGTTTCACCAGGAGCGTCGCGCCCTCGGGCAGGTAGACATCGAGCCGGGACCCGAAGCGTATCAGCCCGAAGCGCTCCCCCCCGTTTAACCGATCGCCTTCGGAAATGAAACTCACAATCCGGCGGGCGACGAGGCCGGCGATCTGAACGGTGACGAGATCGCGGCCATCCTCCATGCGGATGACGAGGCTGTTGCGCTCGTTATCGGCGCTGGCCTTGTCGAGGGAGGCGTTGAGGAATTTCCCCGGACGGTAGGACATGCGGGTTATGGTGCCGCTGACCGGTGCGCGGTTCACGTGGCAGTTGAAGACCGACATGAAGACGGAAACGCGGGTGAGCGGCGTATCGGGCAGGCCGAGTTCCGCCGGCGGAATGGCCGGTTCGATGAGCGAAACAATGCCGTCGGCCGGGCTGAGGATGGCGTTTGGCCGGTCTGGCGGATGGCGTTCGGGATCGCGGAAGAAGTAGTAGCACCAGACGGTGAGCCCGACGCCCAGCCAGCCGAGCACGTCCCAGACGAGGAAGAGGACGAGGGTGATCGCCGCGAAAATCGCCACGAAGCGGCGCCCCTCGGGGTGCATCGGCTTGATGAAGGTCGACATCATGTCCATGGCCGGACCTTCCGGTTATGCGTGGGGCGGGCCACCGGTCAGAGCACGTAGCGCGAGAGGTCGGCGGAGCGCGACAGCTCTCCGAGGTTGGCCTCGACGAAGTCGGCGTCGACGGTGATGGTCTCACCGGCGCGGTCGGGCGCGGTATAGCTGAGCTCCTCGAAGACCCGCTCCATCACGGTATAGAGGCGGCGGGCGCCGATATTCTCGACCGACTGGTTCACCTCGGCCGCGATGCGGGCGAGGGAGGCGATGCCGTCCTCGGTGAAGTCGACGGTGACCTCCTCCGTGCCCATGAGGGCGGTGTACTGGCGGGTCAGGGCGTTGTCGGTCTCCGTCAGGATGCGGACGAAATCCTCCTCGGTCAGGGCGCGAAGCTCGACGCGGATCGGCAGGCGGCCCTGAAGCTCGGGCAGCAGGTCGGAGGGTTTGGCGATGTGGAAGGCGCCCGAGGCGATGAACAGGATATGGTCGGTTTTCACGGCGCCGTACTTGGTGGAGACGGTCGTGCCCTCGATCAGCGGCAGGAGGTCGCGCTGCACCCCCTCGCGGGAGACGTCGCCGCCGCGGGTGTCGGACTTGGCGCAGACCTTGTCGATTTCGTCGAGGAAGACGATGCCGTTCTGCTCGACCGCCTCGACCGCGGTGCGGTTGACGGCGTCATCGTCGAGCAGCTTGTCGGCTTCCTCTCCGATCAGGATTTCATAGCTTTCGGCGACGGTCAGGCGCTTGCGGGTGGTGCGGCCGCCAAAGGCCTTGCCGAAGATATCGCCGAGATTCATCATGCCCATCTGGCTTCCCGGCTGACCGGGGATGTCCATCATGCCCATGGGGTTGGAATTGTCGGCGATGTCGAGCTCGATCATGGTGTCGTCAAGCTCGCCGTTCTTGAGCTTCTTGCGGAACATGTCGCGGGTGGATTCGCGGGCATCGTCACCGGCGATGGCGGAGATCACCCGCTCCTCGGCATTGGCATGGGCCTTGGATTTCACGTCTTCGCGCATCCACTCGCGGGTCTGGTTGATGGCGGCGTCGACGAGATCGCGGATGATCTGTTCGACATCGCGGCCCACGTAGCCCACCTCGGTGAACTTGGTGGCTTCGACCTTGATGAAGGGGGCGCGGGCGAGCTTGGCCAGGCGACGGGAGATTTCCGTCTTGCCGACACCGGTGGGGCCGATCATCAGGATGTTCTTCGGGTAAACCTCCTCGCGCAGGTCATCGGACAGCTGCTTGCGGCGCCAGCGGTTGCGCAGGGCCACGGCGGTGGCGCGCTTGGCGTCTTTCTGTCCGATGATGAAACGGTCCAGCTCGGACACGATTTCGCGCGGGGTGAGGTCGGTCATGTGGGGCTCCGGCTTTGGCTTTCAGGTCACATACGTATCCTGACGGCAAAGTCCAAGGGGGGTTGAGATTTGTAGCTACATATTGTAGATACAAAGTGAGTTTACGCCTGTTTAAGTCCTATGCCCTAGCAAGGGTTCGGAGGGGGCAGGGGATTCCTCGATGTTCGAATGGGACGAGGACAAGCGAAAGCTCACGTTGGAAAAGCATGGTCTGGACTTTGTCGATGCCGCGGAAGTCTTTGCGGAGGATCACTTGGTTCTTAAGGGTCGGAGCGAGATCGAGCAGCGCAGGATCGCGATTGGCTCGGTCAATGGGGTTGCCATTGCCGTGGTCTTCACGATGCGGGACGAGACAATCCGGATCATCACAGCGCGGAGGGCGCGACGAAATGAGCGGGAAGCATATGACGCGCATGTCACTCGACGAGATGCGGAAAACGGAAAGCCGGACTGACTGGGACCGGGTGACATCGGCCCCGGATCATGAGGGCGAACAGGAAATCGACGTGGATTGGAACAGCGCCGAGTTGGTCGCGCCGACAGCGAAAAAGCTGATTTCGCTGCGGATCGACGAGGATATCGTCGAATTCTTCCGCAGCCACGGCAAAGGCTATCAGACGCGGATGAACGCGGTTCTGCGCGCCTACAAGGATGCCGTGGAGAAGAAGGGTTAGCCGATCACGCCGAGGGCGGCAGCCGGTCGAGCGGCAGGAAGGGCATAAGACGCAGGAGGCGGGCGCGGATCTTTTCCCAGAAGGCGCCGAGGATCAGCAGGACGATGCCGAGGGAGAGCACGGTGGTCGGTGCTCCGTCGCCGCCCAGCACGGTGAAGGCGAGCGCCACGGAGTAGCCGATGGCCGCCAGCAGGAAGGAGCGGCGGTCGATCACGATGGCGACGAGGGCGAAGAAGGCCAGCACGGCCATCAGCAGGATGTTGGAGCCGGCGGTGTCGCGGTCGAGCAGGGTGAGCGCGATGGTGTTCACCAGGGCGGGCGCCGCGACGACGTGGAGCCAGAAGCCATTGGCCGAACGGCGGGTCACGCGGTGCGGGTCGCTCATGTCGAACCACATGGCGACGAGGAAGACGGCGAAGCCGAGTGCCAGCGTGATCATGGCGAAGGGGCCGCCGGCGGAGAGCAGGAACAGGTCGTCGATGCTGTCTGGCGTGCCGGCGGAGGTGGCGGCGAGGAGCATCGCCACGGCGAACAGCCCGATGGCGATCATCGCCATGGCGAAGGGCACCCGGAAGCGCAGCCAGAAGACGAAAAGCGCCAGCGTGGCGAGGAAGGTGGGGAGTGGCAGGCTCGAATAATCCTCCTGCGCGAGCATGAAGATTTCCGAGAAGCTGGCCGCCAACCCGCTGACTGCGTTGCCGAAGAACAGGATCGAGAGCGCGATGGCCGGCGCCACCATGCGGCGGCGTCGAATGAAATATTCCGACAGGAGCCAGAGCACGCCCGCCGCAACGAGGGCCATGGTGATGACCTGCGTGCGGTAATTGACGATCTCGGTCAGCATCGTGGCGGCGTTCACCGCGATCCAGCCCGAGGCGAGGATCACGAGGCCGACGACGATGAAAATCTCGTTGAAGCCTTTGAAGAGCTCGAACGGCTCGTCGCCGGGGCTAAGGTTCTCACGCGCGCCCCGGCGGCTGTCGGCGAGGGAGGCCAGCGACGCGGCCTGCGCTTCAGAGACGATTCCAGCCGAAACACCGGCACGAAGATCGTCGCGCCCGATCATTTGCCGATGGTTTCCACGGTCAGGTTGCCGTTGGTGTAGACGCAGATATCCGACGCGATGGCCATGGCCGCGCGGGCGATCTCCTCGGCGGATTTGTCGCTGTCCATCATGCCGCGCGCGGCGGCGAGGGCGAAATTGCCGCCCGAGCCGATGGCGGCAATGTCATGTTCGGGTTCCAGAACGTCGCCCGCGCCGGTGATCACGTAAAGCTGTGTGCCGTCGGTGACGATGAGCATCGCCTCGAGCTTCTGCAGGTACTTGTCGGTCCGCCAGTCCTTGGCGAGCTCGACGCTGGCGCGCTGAAGCTGGCCCGGCGTGGCCTCGAGCTTGGCCTCGAGCCGTTCCAGAAGCGAAAAGGCATCGGCGGTGGAGCCCGCGAAACCGGCGACCACGTCATAGCCGCCCGGGCTGAGCCGGCGGACCTTGCGGGCGGTGCCCTTGATGACGGTCTGGCCGAGGCTGACCTGTCCGTCACCGGCGACGACGACCTGATCGCCTTTGCGAACGGCGATGATGGTTGTGCCGTGCCAGCCGGGGAATTCTTGGGACATGGGGGCCTCCGCTTTGTTCTCGGGGGTATATGGAAGGGGCGGGCGCGGGGTGCAAGGGCGGATCAGCCCAGCAGGTCGCGCGCCACCTGTTCGAAGATCCGCACGGCGGGCGCGATGAGATCGTCGGGGAAATCGTAATCGGGGTTGTGCAGCGCGGGGTGTGTTTCGCCGGCGCCGAGGAGGAACATCGCGGATTTGGCGGTATGGCCGAAGCGGCCGAAATCCTCGGACGCGGTCCAGGGCTGGCCGGCGGTATCGTGCGGAATTTGCAGCGTGTCGAGGGCACGGCGGAGAAGGGCGGTGGCCTCCGGGTCGTTCTCGCAATGGAGGAAGACGTCCTCGAATCCATGGGAGGCGGTAAGGCCGTGGTGGTCCGCCGCGTGGGTGATCAGGGTCAGCGCGTCGTTCACGAGGTCATCCATGCCGTCATCCGTCAGGGTGCGGAGAGTGGCGTAGAGCGTGGCCTCGCCCGGCGCGATGCCGAAGGCGGGCTCACCCATGCGCAGGTGGGTGATCGTGACCAGCTTGAAATCGGGCTGACCGAGAATGCCGTGGCTGAGCCCGGTGAGGGCGGGCATGAGGGTGGCCACCGCCGCCATCGGAGAGGTGCCGCTTTCGGGGTTGGAGGCATGGGCGGATTTGCCCGTGAGCGTGAGGTTCAGACCGCGGGAAGCGCAGTTGACCGGGCCGTCGGCAAGGCCGATGGCGCCGAGGGGCAGACCGGGCATATTGTGGAGGGAAAAGGCGTATTCGGGTGAAACAGGGTCGAATTTCGGGTCGGCGATAACCTCCGCCGCGCCGGCGCCGGTTTCCTCGGCCGGTTGAAAGAGCAGCACGGCGCGCCCCTTCGCGGGGCGCTGACGGGAGAGGCGGCGGGCGAGGCCGGTGAGGATGGCCATATGCCCGTCATGCCCGCAGAGGTGGCCCTTGCCATCGGTTTCCGAGCGGTATTCCGGCTGTCCGGTCTCGTGGATCGGCAGCGCGTCGAGCTCGCAGCGGAAGAGCACCGTCGGCCCCGGCTCGGTGCCCTCGTAGATCGCCGCCAGCCCATGACCGCCGAGCCCGGTGATCAGGTCGTCGGGCGCGAAGGGCGACAGGGCGAAGAGGATGCGCTTGGCCGTGGCCGCCTCCTCGCCCGACAGCTCGGGCGCCCGGTGCAGATCGCGCCGGAGGGTGATGAGTTCTGCGATATCGGAATTGGTCAGTGTCATGGCCTATAGAGAACCACCACTGAGCCTGAAAGAAAAGCCGGCGCCCGTGTTTCTTCTGGCCGAAAATATCCCGGGGGAGGCGTTGAAACCTGAAGGGTTTCAACGTCGGGGGCAGAGCCCCCCAAACGAAAACGGGCCGCCATTCGGCGACCCGTCACGTAAAGTTCCGCAAGCGGAAATCAGATGCTGTCTTCGATCCAGCTTTGCAGCGCGGCCTTGGGGGCGGCGCCGGCGCGGTTCGAGATCACCTCGCCGTCCTTGAAGATGAACAGCGCGGGAATGCCGCGGATGCCAAGCTGGGTGGCAGTGTTGGGGTTCGAATCGACATCGACCTTGGCGATCTTCACCTTGCCGTCCATCTCGGCCGAGATCTCCTCGAGCGCGGGGCCGATCTGTTTGCAGGGGCCGCACCATTCGGCCCAGAAATCCACCACGACGGGGATATCGGAATTCTTCACTTCGGCATCGAACGTATCGTCGGTCACGGCAACGGTGGGCATGTCAATTCTCCCGGGAAAAAGAGGTGAGGCTTGGGATCGCAACCTAGGAAGCGGCGCCGGGCGCGTCAAGGTATATGGGTGTTGCGCAGGGCCGCCGTCACAAGATCGTGTGGCAGGGGCATGAGCCGGGCAGTTTTCGTCCACAGGAGAGCGGTTTCGATCTGGCGGTCGGGGTAGAGCTGACCAAGGGCGTGGGCATAGGCGCCCATCTGGCGGAGCAGGCCGTCGGGGCAGGTTTCGGGGGTGTCGGGGATGATGGCGTTGGTCTTGTAGTCGATGGCGAGAACCCGGTCGGGCGTGACGATCAGCCGGTCGATGATGCCATGGATGCGGCGGCCGTTCAGCGCGTCGAGTTGGGCGGTGATCGGCACTTCGAGCAGGGCGTCGTGGCCGAAGATATGGGCCAGCGCGGGGGCGGTGAGCACGGTGCCGGCGGCGGTGGTGAGCGCGGCGAGCTCGTCGCCGGTGGCGGCGTCTTCGCCCTGCGAGAGGGTGCGGGCAGCGAGGTCGGGCCAGCGGTCTTCCGGTGTGCCGGCGAGGGATTCGAGCAGGAGGTGGATCTGGCGGCCGCGGCGCTTGGCGGTCTCGTCGTCGATCCCGGCCTCGCCCGGCAGGGCCTTGGCGCCGCCGAGGTCGGTGGAGGGGCTGAGCGGCGGCGGGGTCTCTTGCGGTTCGGGGGCGATTTGAGTGAAATGGGCAGGAATAGAGACAGTTTCAGGCGTGTCACGCGCTTCCTTCTCGGTGGCTGAGGCGGGCCAGTCGCCAAGCTGGTAGCGGAGGCCCTCGCCGTGGTCGGTGGCGAGTGGGAGGGCGCCGGTCTTTTCCAGCCCGGCGCGGACCTTGTCGTGCCAGCTGAGACCGTCGGAGCCGAGTTCGCCCGCCGCCGCGACGATCAGCCATTGCTCGGCCCGGGTCATGGCGACGTAGAGCAGCCGGTCGCGCTCGGCCTGTTGGGCGGTCTTGGCATCGTCATCGGCCGCGCGCTGGGCTGGCGGGGCATCGGCCGCGCCCATGCGCCAGATCAGCGTGCCGCCGGTGGCCGCCGTCTGGTTGCGGTGCTGAAGCTTCCATTGATTGGTGTCGGGCAGGATCACCACCGGGGATTCGAGCCCCTTGGCGCCGTGGACCGTCATCACCCGGATGCGATTGCCGGCATTGTCCATCTGGCGCTTGATCTCGAGGTCGTCGGTTTCCATCCAGACGAGGAAGCCCGTCAGGCTGTCGACCGCGTTGCGTTCATAGGCGAGCGCCTGGCTGAGCAGGGCGTCGATGCCGTCCTCGGCCTCCTGCCCGAGGCGGGCGAGGAGTTTGCGGCGGCCGTCGTGGCGGATGAGGATGCGCTCGATGATCTCGTAGGGGCGGAGATAGTCGGCCTGTTTGCGCAGATCGTCGAGGATGGCCATGGTTTCGGGGAAATCCGCGGCGCGGTTGCGGAGGGCGGCCCAGAGGTATTTTTCGACCCTGTTATGGGCCAAGTCGTACAAATGCGCCTCGGACCAGCCGAACAGCGGCGAGCGCAGGGCGGTGGCGAGCGCGAGGTCATCCTCGGGCGTGGCGAGGAAGGAGAGGAGCGCACCGAGGTCCTTTACCGCCAGTTCGGCGCCGACCTTGAGCCGGTCGGCCCCGGCGACGGGCAGACCCAGCGCCTTGCATTCGCGGATGACGTCGTGGAACAGGTGCGAGCGGCGACGGACGAGGATGAGGATATCGCCCGCCTCGATGGGCCGGGCGGCTTCGCCGGTCTGATCGGGGAGCGGCGTGCCGATCATGGCCTTGATGGTCTGCGCGAGCGTTCTGGCCAGAACGCGGGCCGGATCATCGGGCGCCTTGACGTCGACGGGGTCGAACCAGTCGGGATCCTCGGGCTTCTCGGGCGCCTCGATCAACGGCCAGAGATCGACGCGGCCGGGCATCTGCTGTTTGAAGGCCTTGTGCGCAGATTCGTCACTAAACCCGCTGGATTCGTGGTTTTCAAAGGTCGCGTCAACGACATCGAGAATGGCCGGGGAGGAGCGGAAAGAGAACTCCATCTCCATATCCTGAAGCGGGGTGGCGTTGTTGGAAAGGCGGGCGGCGAACTCGGATTTCATCCGGTCGAACTCGCGCGGGTCGGCGCCCTGAAAGGAGTAGATCGACTGTTTCTTGTCGCCGACGACGAAGATGGTGCGGGGGGTGTCGGGGCGGGTGCCGTGGCCGCTGGTGAATTCCTGCGCGAGGCGTTCGATCACCTGCCATTGGACCGGCGAGGTATCCTGTGCCTCGTCGACGAGGATATGATCGAGCCCGCCGTCGAGCTTGAAGAGCACCCAGTCGGCGACCTTGCGATCGGTCAGCAGGTCGCGGGCCTTGAGGATCAGGTCGTCGAAATCGAGCCAGCCGCGGAGGAGCTTGCCCTCTTCATAGGCGGGCAGGAAAACCCGGGCGAAGGCGTGGAGGGCGGCGGTCTTTTCCTTGGCCTGCAACGCGATGCGTTGGGCGCGGGCGGCTTCGACGCGGGCCATCAGGGCCTCGAGATCGGGCATGAGGTGGGCGACGGCCTCGCGGCAGGCCTTGGTTGGGAAAGCGCCTATCTTGGCGGAAAACGGCTCTTTCGCGCCAGCGCCGGTCAGGAAGACGTTCTCGAGAAGAGAAAGGCAGTCGAAGCCGTGGGCCGTGATCGTGGAAAGCTTGGTGCCGGCTTTCTGATCGTTTGTCCCGCTGGCGGCGAGCGCGCTGCAGAGCGTTTGCAAAAGGTCCATTTCGGAGCCGAGAAAGACGCTGGCGGCGATGCTCTCCCGCGTGGTGCCGGGCGGGAGATCGAAGAGGTTGTCGAGCCAGTCATCGGAGGCGGGCTCGGAAAATGCGGCCCTGTTATTGACGATTTCCTGTGTCAGCTCGTCGAGCGTCTCGCCGGTGTGGTGCCGGGCGAGGGTGTAGAGCGTCTCGGCATGGGGCCCGCTGGCGAGGGCCTCGACGATCTCGGCGCGCAGGAGGGTGGCGGCGCGGTCCTCCATCTCGGTGAATTGCGGGGTCACGCCGGCCTCGAGCGGGAAACGGCGGAGGAGGGCGGAGCAGAAGGAGTGGATCGTCTGGATCTTGAGGCCGCCGGGGGTTTCGATGGCGCGGGCGAAAAGCTGGCGGGACCAGTTGAGGGTGTCCTCAGTGATCACGAAATCATGGCCGAGGCTCTGAAGCTCTTCGGTCAAGTCGGAATCGGGCAGCATCGCCCATTTACCAAGCTTGTCGAAAAGCCGATTCTGCATCTCGGAGGCGGCGGCCTTGGTGTAGGTCAGGCAGAGGATGTGCTGGGGATCGACCTGTTCGAGGAGAAGGCGGGCGACGCGATCGGTCAGCACCTTGGTCTTGCCCGAGCCGGCATTGGCCGAGAGCCAGGTCGAACGGTCGGGCATGGCGGCGCGGATCTGGCGCAGGGTGGCTTCGTTATGGCCCATCATTGGCCTACCTCGCGCGGGTCGGGATCGTCGGTGATGCCCCATTCGCCGAAGCGGGCGAGTTGGTCGTAATCGCCGGTATCGGTGGTCTTCTCATAGGCCCGGCGGGAGGTATAGCCGAGATCGGGGGACATGTAGCGGGCGATGAGGTCGCGGAACTCGTTCCAGACCTTTGCAGGCGGCTCAGTGTCTAATGGAGCCGGTTCTTCGGCTTTGCCGCTGCCGAGGCTGATGAAGACGGCGCGGGCGACTTTTGCAGGGGCGATGGGGGCGAATCCGGATTGGGTGGCGATGGCAGCGGAGAGGAGGAGCTGCTTGTCGAAATGCTTCTGCTGTTTGTCGCCGGGGGCCTTGCCCGTCTTGTAGTCGTAGAGGTGCAGGTTGCCGGCGGGGTCGATGTCGATCCGGTCGGCCTGGGCGGTGAGGCGGAAATCGAGTTCGGGGAGGTCGGCGGCGCCGGTGGCTTCGAGCGCGGCGGGGTGGGCGAGCTGGCGGCGGGCATGCTCGCCCTCGATGAAGGTGTCGGCGGCGCGTTCGAGCTTGGCCTGCCACATGGCGCGGGTGTCGGCCCACGGGACGGCCTCGGAGAGGACTGTCGCGGCCTCGGCGATGAGGCGGTCGCGGGTGATTTCCTCGGGGGTGTCGCGGGTGGCGTCGATGAAGCGTTCGAGGGCCTCGTGGATGACGGTGCCGCGAAGGAGGGCGTCGGGCACGCGCATCAGGGGATCGAGCGGTTTGAGGCGGAGGACGTGGCGGGCATAAATGGCGTAGGGGTCACGGATCAGTCTCTGAATCTGCGTAACAGAGAGTTGTTTGGGGCGCGCGGTGGTGGGCGGTTTGGGGGAAGGCCGGGTTTCGGCCGGGGTTGTGCCGGGGTCTTCGAAAGCCTTGGCGAGGTCGAGCCAGTGCTGGCCGCGCTGGCGCATCTGGTCGAGCGCGGCCCTTCCGCCTTGGTCGGGGAGGCCGGAGAGGAGGTTCTGCAGGCGGTTGAGCCAGCGGGAGGGAACGGTTTCGGTATCGTCGGAGCGGACCGAGCGGGTGATCCAGACTTCGGGCGCGAGGAGGGCCTGTTGGAAGTCGTGCGCGGCAAGCCCGATGCGGCGTTCGGGGAGGAGGAGGCCGGCGGCGGCGCGCATGTCGCGATTGAGCCAAGGGTCGGGGCTGGGCGCTTCGGGCCAGCTGCCTTCGTTGAGGCCGGCGAGGATCAGGAGGTCGGCGCCCTGAACGCGGGCTTCGAGGGTACCCCAGATCTTGATGAGCGGGTGGGATTTGACGGTCTTGCGGACATCGCTGCGGGAGAGGATGGCGCGGAAGAGGGCGGTGTAGTCGCGGGCGTTGATGGCGCCGCCATGCGGGGCGTTTTCGGCGAAGTCAGAGACTGTTTTGAGGGCTTGGGCGCCGTCTTCGTCGGCCCAGAGCTTGCCAGAGCCTTCGCCATCGGCGCCGCGAGCGATCTGTTCGGCCAGGGCGATGTGACGGGCGGTGCGGTCTTCCAGTGGAACCTCGCCCGGGAGTTCCTTGTCGGTGAAGCAGGCGATGAGCCAGTCGGCCCAGGGTTGGGCGTGAGGGTCCTTGGAGGCGGCGGCCCATGCGTGGAGGTCTTGCGCCGTGGGATAGGGCGGGCCGTGGCGGCGGATGTGGAGCTCGAGTTCGTGGGTGAGGCGGAGGTGGGGGCCGCGATCGGTGCCGGTATGGGTGAGCGGGTGTTTGAGGAGGGTGAGCAGCGCCTCGGCCGAGAGGGGGAGGTGGAAGAGCTCGGCCACGTGGCGGAGGAAGCGGCCGACGGGGGAGAGGTGGAGGGGCATGCCGGCGCTGTCGTCGGGAAGGATGCCCCAGCGGTCGAGCGAGGCGGTGACCTGACGGCTGAGCGTGCGGTCGGGGGTGATGAGCGCGGCGCTTTGCCCGCTTTCGGCGGCGTCGCGGAGGCGGAGGGCGATGGTCAGGGCCTCGGCGCGGGGGGAGGGGGCTTCGAGCAGGGTGACCTGCGACATAGCAGGCTCTATTCCCGCCAGATTCGGCCCGTCGCGGCGCCATTGATCGGTGATCGGCGCCGGCCGGAGGGCGAGGGAGACAAGGCGGTTGCGCGCGGGGCTGGCGGGGGTGTCGGCGGACCAGTCGGGGATGTCGGTGGGCGAGAGGTCGAGCGCCCGGAGGAAAGTGGCGAAGCGGTATTGCGGGTGGTCTTCGGAGGTTTTCGGATCGTTCAGACGCTGCCAGACGTCCTCGGGCATATCGCGGTCGAAGCCGGGGAGGATGACGGCGCCCTGCGGCAGGCGGGCGACGGTTTGCATCAGGAGTTGCGTGGCGCCGCGCGAGCCGGTGGAACCGGCGACGATGATGGGGTGTTGCGGCGGGTTTTCGGCCCAGAGATCGGCGAGGGTTTCGACGACGAGGCGCTGGCGGGATTCGACATCCGGCAGGGCCGTGGCATCCTCGAAATAGTGTCTGACAATGCCCAAAAAGGCCTGAATGCGCGCCCAGTGACCGGATTGGTCGGTGACGTCGAGCCCCGCGATCGTGTCGGGGGAGACGCCTTCGCCGTGCATTTCGTCCATCAGCCCGGCGAGGCTGTCGGCGAGGTCGTAGAGGGCGCTGCGCGGGGCGAGATCGGGCTGGGCGTCGAGGAGCTTCGAGACCAGTTGCAGGAGTTCGAGCCGGCGGCGCAGCGGCGAGACCGGGTCGGGGATGTCGGCCATCAGGGCGTGTTCGCCGAGACCGGTGACAAGGCCGATGCGGGGGAGGAGGCAGGCGGGGCCCTCGTCGTAGATCGCGCGGATGCGACGGGCCATGCGGCGGGTGTTGACGAGGAGGTGTGCGCGGGCGAGCGCCTCGGGCGGGTGGGTTTCCGTGCGGGTGGAGAGGCCGCGCATGAGGGCGGCGGGAAAGTCGACCCCGAGCGGGACGGCGAAGACGCGGGGGCGGTCGGTCGGCTCAAACATGGGTATAGTCAAGCATGTCCTCGGCCAGTTCGATACCCTCGGGGCGGCCGACATCGCACCATTTTCCGGGATAGGTGGTGGCGAAGAGGCGGCCGGTGTCGAGCATCCGGTTCCAGAGCACGTTCAGGGAGAAATGATCCTCGGGGATGGCGGCGAGGCCGTCAGGTTTGAGGATCTGCAGACCGGAATAGATGGCGCCGGGGCCGCGGCGGGCCGGGCCGGTGCCGGTGAACTCGAAATCGCCCTTGCCGGGGTGGCCGATGGCGTTCTCGGGCGGGATGCAGAGGAGGAGGCCGTCCATCCTGTCCGGATTCCAGCGGCGGGCGAGGAGGGTCAGCGGGTTGGGGCCGGACCAGACGGCGTCGGAATTCATGGTGTAGACGGGGCCTTCGCCCAGAAGCGGCAGGGCGTGGCGGAGGCCGCCGCCGGTCTCTAGGATATCGGGCTGTTCCTCGGAGAAGAGGATACCGGTATCGGAGAGGTGCGTGCGAAGTTGTTCCGGCTTGTAGTGCAGGTTCATGACGATGCGGCCGACGCCCGCGTCGCGGACGAGGGCGAGCGCGTGGTCGATGAGGGGCTTGCCGGCGACGGAGATCATCGGCTTGGGCAGATCCGTGGTCAGGTCGCCCATCCGGGTGCCGAGGCCCGCCGCGAAGATCATCACAGGGAGGGGATCGTCGCGCATTTGTCTTTCAGCCTTTGCAGGATGTCGGGGCTTGGGGCGGGAAGCGTGTCGAGTATGGGGCGGACGGGGGCGAGGGCCGGGTGGGCGAGGTCGCGCTGGAGGAGGTTCCAGACGCGGGGGATCATGTCGACATACCACGCCTTGCCGTCGCGGACACAGAGGCGGGTGAAGACGCCGAGGATACGGAGGTTCCGCTGGGTGCCGAGCAGGTGGTAGGCGGTGCGGAAAGCGTCGTCCTCCTGCCGCGTGGTTTCGATGTAGCGGGTGAGCATGGTGGATTCGGTGGATGGGGCAACGTCGCGGCGGGCGTCCTGCAGGAGCGAGACGAGATCATAGGCGCGGTGGCCGATCATGGCATCCTGAAAATCGAGCAGGCCGACACGGGCCGTGCCGTTCCGGTCTGGGAGCCAGAGGAGGTTTTCGGCGTGGTAGTCGCGCTGGATGAGGACGGTTTCAGTGGTGTTGTCGGAGAGGAGTGGCTGGAAGGTGTCGCGGAATTTCCGGCGGGCATCGGGGGCCTTTTCGCCAGTTGCGGCGAAGGCGTACCAATCGAAGGCCAGCGCCGCGAGTTCGGTCATCAGCAGCGGATCGTAGGGGTCGAGATTGTCGGGCGGCGCGTGGCCGTGCAACTCGGCAAGGAGGTCGGTTGCGGTGGAATAGAGACTGTTTTCCAGCCCTTGCTCGGTTTCGAGGACACGGGCGAAGAGGGCATCGCCGAGGTCTTCGAGCAGGAGGAAGCCGGTGGCCTCGTCCTCGGCCAGAACCTTCGGGGCGGAGAGGCCGAGGCCTGTGAGGTATTCCGCAATCCGGACGAAGGGACGGATGTCTTCGCCCTTTTCCGGGGGCGCGTCCATCAGCACGGCGTTGTCGTTTTCGCCGATGAGGCGGAAATAGCGGCGGTTGGAGGCGTCACCGGCGAGGAAGGTGCATCGGGCGGCGGACCAGCCGGCCCTGTCGATGAAGGCGTTGATCAGATCGGTGCGGTCAGACATGGCGGAGGCTTTCGAGTTTGGCGGGCCATTTGCGGTCGGTCCAGGCGAAGGCGAGGCTTCGGACGTCGTCGGGCCCCGGCGCCGTGAAGGTGATGGTCAGCGCGCTGGCGGGCGTGAGCGGGCCGAGACGGTCGGGCCATTCGATGAGGCAGATGGCGTCGGTAAAGGCGGCGGTGAGGCCCAGTTCCTCGATCTCGGAGGTGTCGGCGAGGCGGTAGAGATCGGCGTGCCAGATTTCGCCGGGCGTGGCGTTGTAGGTCTGGACGAGGGTGTAGGTAGGCGATGGCACGTCTTCGGGCGTGGCCAGCAGGGAGAGGATGGCGCAGCGGGTGAAGTGGGTCTTGCCGGCGCCGACATCGCCGGCGAGGAGGAGGGTGTCGCCGGGTTCAAGATGCCGGGCAAGGGTGCGCGCGACGCGCTCGGTGGCGTCGGGGCTGTCGCAGGTGAGGGTGAGGGGCGCGGCGGACATGGGGGGAAATTACACGCGCCGCCGCTGCCTGCAACAGCGATCAGGCGGCCGGGAGTTCCGGCTGCTGCTGGGGCGACAGGGAGAGCATGGCGAAGCCGCCGGTGAGCGGGACGAGTTGGAGATCGACATGGCCGGTGGCGGTATCGCCGGCGCACCCGGCAATCGGGGTGTGTCCGGAGCCGGCGAGGAGGTCGGTCCACAGGGTATCGTTGGGGTAGAGACTGCGGCCGGTCTGCACGAGGTCTTCGAGCGTGGTTTCGGTGAAGGTATCGTCGGCGACGGCGAAGCGGTCGCGGAAGGGCTGGTTGCAGAGGATCAGCGCGCCGTCGGGGCCGAGAACGGCGATGGCGTCGTCGAGCCGGTCGAGCACGGCCTGACGGATTTCGAGCTGGCTTCGGGTGCGGCGGGTGAGGGAGATCTCGTCGGTGATATCCTCGATGAGGAAGGCGATGGCGCCGTCGGGATGGGGGCGGCCGGTGACCCGGTAGGTGAGGCCGCAGGTCAGCGACCACGCCTCGGCATAGTGCCCGTCGGAGGCGGTTTCGATCATCTCGTTGATCCGGGCGCGCCACGAGGCGTAGTTCTTCGGCTCGGGCAGAACCTGACGGTCGCGCAGGCGGTCGAAGAAGTCGAGCAGGCCGGGGCGGGCGCTGAGGAATTCGATGGGCAGGCCGGTGAGATCGACAAGCGCCGGGTTGAAGAGGGCGAGGCGCTGGCCCCGGTCGAAGACGGCGAGGCCGGTGGCGAGGTCGGCGAAGGTCTTGGTAAGGGTCTGGATGAAGCTACTGCGCATGTCGTCGGTGTTGACGAGGTCGGTGACGTCGGCGGCGTAGAGGATGCGCTGATTGCCGGCCCCGGTGAGGGTGAGGGCGATGTGGCGGGTTCGGCCGGTGTCGGGGTCGGTCAGGGCGACCGGGCCGCCGCCGGTTTCGTCGGGATGGTCGGCGGCATGCAGGAGGCGGGTTTCCCCGGCGTCGGAAAAGTCCTGAAAGGCTGCATTGCGCCAAACGATGTTGCCGTCGCGGTCGAGGGTGCAGATGGCGATGGGAGCGGTTTCGGCGGCCTTGCGGAGAAGGCGCTTGCCGGCGAGGCGGGTGAGGGCGTCGTGCCACTCGGCGGGCGAGGGGAGGTCCGGCTCGATCAGGGTGACGCGGTGGCCTTGGCGGACGGCGGTGATGGTGATGACGGCGGGGTCGGCCGGGTCCTCGGCCGGGTGGGTGGTGATCTGGCCGGGGAAGAGGGGCGGCAGGTTGGTGGGCAGGCCCGGAAAGCGCGGGTCGAGCCAGCCGCGCAGGTCGGGCCATTCGGTGACGCCGGTGAGCGGGACGCCGGGGCGGTCGGCAGGGCCGGTGTCGTGGTCGATCAGCAGGCCGTGGCGGAAGAGGAAGAAGTTCGTGCCGCTGCGGCCCGCTCTCGACCGGGCCACGGATTTGCGTCGCGGCCACAGGGGCCAGCGGGCGAGCGCCCATATCACCAACCCCGCAATAAGCCCCGAAAGGGCAACCGCAAGCGGCATCCCCAGCAAGACGCCCTGCATCCCCGATCTCCTGTCTTCCCCGGATCAGGGTTGCGTAATTCGGTTAACGAGAGGTTAACGGTTTCAACCTGTGGCCGAGTGTCGTGGCGTCACGCCCGGAACGGTTGGTTCTCGCCGAGCGGCATGCCGGGCAGCGTGTCGGAGGCGATGGCGGTTCGGGGCCAGCGCACCTCGACGAAGGCGCCGGTGCGCTGGGCGCGGTCGAGCCGGTGGCGGAAGGACTCGCTTCCGTTGGCGAAGCTGAGTTCGGCGCCGGAGCGTTCCAGAAGGGTCTTGGCGATGAAGAGGCCGAGGCCCATGCCCTCGTATTCCGGGCGGCGCGGGTCGCGCCCGCCGCCGCGCCGGCGCATCAGCGGGTCGCCGATACGCCCCAGAAGGTGCGGCGGGTAGCCGCGCCCGTCATCCATGATGCGCACGGTTACCTCGTCATCGGACCAGTGGCTTTCGACCCAGACATTCTCGCGGGCGAAATCCACGGCGTTCTGCACGAGGTTGCGCAACCCATGGATGACTTCCGGCCGGCGGTGGATTTCCGGCTGGAACGCCTCGCTCCCTTCGGCGGGCGCGTGCTGGAAAAGGATGGATTTGCCCCGGTCGATATGCGGGTCGGCGGCCTCTTCGACCACGGCGGAGAGGGGGGCCTTGCGCAGGTGCAGGTCATCCTTGCCGGCGCGGCCCATCGACCGGAGGATATCGCGGCAGCGGTCGGCCTGTTCGCGGATCAGCAGCGCGTCGTCGCGCAGGTCGGGGGTGTCGTCCAGTTCCTCGGCCAGTTCGGAGCTGGCCAGCTTGATGGTGGCCAGGGGCGTGCCGAGTTCATGCGCCGCCGCCGCGACGACGCCGCCGAGGTCGGTCAGCTTCTGCTCGCGCGCCAGCGCCATCTGGGTGGCTTGAAGCGCTTCGGCCATGGCGCGCATTTCCGAGACGATCCAGCGGGAATAGACACCCAAGAAGATCACCGCGATGACGATGGCAAACCAGTTGCCGAAGAGGAAGATCTGCGGCACGCGGAGGAAGAACCCCTCGGCCGTGCGCAGGGGCAGGTGGAAGGGGATCAGAAGCGTGACGATGAGGATCGACATCACGCCGAGGAATAGTGTGGACCGTGACGAGAGCGCCGAGGCCGAGACGGTGACGGGTCCGACGATCAGGATCGAGAACGGGTTGTGCAGGCCGCCGGTGAGGTAGAGCATCAGCGCCAGTTGCAGCATGTCGAAGAGCACGACGAGCAGGGTCTGTGCCTCGGTCAGGCGCTTGTTCTCGGGGAAGACGAAGCCGGCGACGAGGTTGGAGATGACCGACGCGCCGATGGCGAGGTAGCACAGGCCGATCTCGAGCTCGAGATTGTAAAGGCGCTGGGCCACGATCAGGGCCGAGATCTGGCCGATGATCGCCCACCAGCGCAGCAGCACCAGCGTACGCAGCCGGATCCAGTTGTCGCTGTCGCGCGTGTCGGTCGGGGCCGTTCGATGCTCTGCCATATGTGACCCGGGTGACGTTGCAGATTCCGTACGCGATGTTAGATGTGCGGTAACGCGAAAAGAACCCCGGAAATGAAAGGGTCTCCCCCATGACACGGATCATCGCCATCGGCTCTGCCGTCGTGCTGGCTATTCTGCTTGGCGCCATTTACTGGATCACGATGCGGGGTGACGGGGGCGACCAATTCGCCCAGTGCCGTGGCGGCAATGTCGCGGGCGGCGCGGGGGCCATCGGCGGGCCGTTCGAGCTGGTCAGCGAGACCGGCGAGACGGTGACCGAAGAGGAGGTGATCGACCAGCCGGCGCTGATCTATTTCGGCTATACCTTCTGCCCCGATGTCTGTCCGGTGGACGTGGCGCGCAATGCGCAGGCCGTTGATATCCTTGAGGAAAGGGGCGAGACGGTGAAGCCCGTCTTCATCTCGGTCGACCCCAAGCGGGACACGCCGGAGGTGGTGGACGACTTTACCGCCAATCTGCATCCGAGGATGCTGGGCCTGACCGGATCGCCCGAGCAGGTCAAGGCGGCGAGCCAGGCCTACCGGACCTATTACAGCGCCCATGACGACGAGGATGACGAATATTACCTCGTCGACCACTCCACCATGACCTATCTAGTGTTGCCGGAGACCGGGTTTGCCGATTTCTTTCGCCGGGATGCCTCGGCCGAGGAGATGGCGGACCGGGTGCAGTGTTTTCTGGACGCCGGCTGAGGCCGGTGCGATGGTTTGACGCATGGGGCGGGGCGCGATAGACATGAGCGCCACGCCGGGCGCGTTCACGGGAGGGACGGAATGGCCGACAAGCAGCGCGACATTGGCGAGGACAAATCCCTTTTGCTGGTCGATGACGACGAGCCGTTCCTGAAACGGCTTGCCAAGGCGATGGAGAAGCGCGGTTTCGAGGTGGAGACCGCCGGATCGGTCGCCGCCGGTCAGGCCATCGCCACGGCGCGGCCGCCCGCCTATGCGGTCTGCGACCTGCGGCTGGAGGATGGCAACGGGCTCGACGTGGTGGAGACGATCCGCGAGAAGCGGCCGGATGCGCGGATCGTGGTACTGACCGGCTATGGCGCGATTGCCACCGCCGTGGCGGCGGTCAAGATCGGGGCGACGGATTACCTGTCGAAGCCGGCGGATGCCACGGATATCACCAACGCGCTTCTGGCGACGGAGGATGAACTGCCGCCACCGCCCGAGAACCCGATGAGCGCCGACCGGGTGCGGTGGGAGCATATCCAGCGGGTCTACGAGCTGTGCGACCGGAACGTGAGCGAGACGGCGCGGCGGCTGAACATGCACCGGCGGACCTTGCAGCGCATATTGGCGAAGCGGTCGCCGCGCTGAGGCGTCGGAATTTGAGTATTTTTGGAAAGATGAAAGCCGGGGGTCAGACCATTTCGGCCAGTAGTTCCTCGTGGCGGGCCGTGTAGGCGGCGCGTGTTTGCGTGGGCGCGCGCAGGTGGATGTGCAGGCCCTCGATGGTGGCCGGGTCGGGTTTGCCGAAGAAGCCGTTTGCCTCGGCTTCCGTGAAGCCGGCGATCTGGGTGGCTTCCATCCAGGCGCTGATCTTGTCGGCCTTCTTGATCTGTTTCTTGACCGTGGCCGGGATCGTGGCGGGCAGGCCGAAGCGGAGGTGGACGGCGGCGGCGAGGCGCTCGTCGAGCTCGTCATAGTCGGGGCCGATGGCGGCTTTCACCGGCGAGATCATGTCGCCGATGACATATTCGGGCGCGTCGTGCAGGAGGGCGGCGAGGCGCCATTTCGCCGGGGCATTCGGATTGAGGCGGGTGTAGAGCCGTTCCACGAGCAGGGAGTGCTCGGCGACGGAATAGGCCACATCGCCCAGCGTCTGGCCGTTCCAGCGGGCGACGAAGCTGAGACCGTGGGCGATATCCTCGATTTCGATATCGACGGGGGTCGGGTCGAGCAGATCGAGCCGACGGCCCGAGAGCATCTTTTGCCAGGCGCGGGGTTTGGCCACTTGGGTCTCCGGTTGCTGGTGAGGGAAGGAGGGTCATAGCGGGGGGCGGGCGTTTTTGTAAAGTCTTAGCTAACCGGACGGGACGGGCGGGGATTACCGCATTGCCCGCCTGAGAGCCGGGTGGTATCTGGCTTGCAAACACAGGATTGCAAGGAGCCGCCACATGGCAAAGGATTACCTGGTCAAGGACATCAATCTCGCCGGTTTCGGGCGCATGGAACTGGATATCGCCGAGACGGAGATGCCGGGGCTGATGGCCCTGCGCGAGGAATATGGCGAGGCGAAGCCGCTGAAGGGCGCGCGGATCGCCGGGTCGCTGCACATGACGATCCAGACCGCCTGCCTGATCGAGACGCTGGTGGCGCTGGGCGCGCAGGTGCGTTGGGCAAGCTGCAACATCTTTTCCACGCAGGACCACGCGGCGGCGGTCATCGCCGAGGGCGGCACGCCGGTCTTTGCCGTGAAGGGCGAGACGCTGGAAGAGTATTGGGATTACGCCGACCGCATCTTCCAGTTCGAGGAAGGCGGCGCGAACATGATCCTCGACGATGGGGGCGATGCGACGCTCTACATCCTGATGGGTGCTCGGGTCGAGGAAGGCGAGACCGACCTGATCGAGACGCCGGAGAGCGAGGAAGAGCAGTACCTCTTCGCGCAGATCAAGAAGCGGATGAAGGAAAGCCCCGGCTGGTTCGTCAAGCAGCGGGACATGATCAAGGGCGTTTCCGAGGAGACGACCACGGGTGTGCATCGTCTCTACAAGATGATGGAGAAGGGGCACCTGCCGTTTCCGGCGATCAACGTGAACGACAGCGTGACCAAGTCGAAGTTCGACAACAAGTACGGCTGTAAAGAGAGCCTTGTGGATGGCATCCGCCGGGCGACGGACACGATGATGGCCGGCAAGGTCGCGGTCGTGTGCGGCTATGGCGACGTAGGCAAAGGCTCGGCTGCGTCGCTGTCGGGCGCCGGGGCGCGGGTGAAGGTCACGGAAGTCGACCCGATCTGTGCGCTGCAGGCGGCGATGGACGGCTACGAGGTTGTGACGCTGGAAGACGTGGTCGACAGCGCCGACATCTTCATCACCACGACCGGCAACAAGGACGTGATCCGCATCGAGCACATGCGCGCGATGAAGGACATGGCGATCGTCGGCAATATCGGCCATTTCGACAACGAGATTCAGGTGGCCAACCTGAAGAACCACAAATGGACCAACATCAAGGACCAGGTGGACATGATCGAGATGCCCTCGGGCGCGCGGATCATTCTGCTGTCGGAAGGGCGCCTGCTGAACCTTGGTAATGCCACCGGGCACCCGAGCTTCGTGATGTCGGCCAGCTTCACCAACCAGGTTCTGGCGCAGATCGAGCTTTGGACGAAGGGCGAGCAGTATGACAACCAGGTCTATATCCTGCCCAAGCATCTCGACGAGAAAGTCGCCCGGCTGCACCTCGAGCGGATCGGCGTCAGGCTGACCGAATTGCGGGCCGATCAGGCGGATTACATCGGCGTGAAGCCGGAAGGGCCCTACAAGCCGGAGCATTACCGCTATTGACCCGGATTGCCGGACGGAAGGAAGACAACGCGCTGCCGGAAAACGGCGGCGCGTTTGCATTTTTGTTGACCAATCGATCAAAGGACAGCCATCCTGATGACCGGGCAGGGGCAATTCCGCATCCTGGCTGTCAGGGGCTTTCCAAGCTGCACATTTCAATGGCCGGGCAGGTCACCGCACGGTCGTTCCTACTTGCGAGTACCAAGACAATGACGATTCAGACCAAGACGACCCGAGTGCTGGCCTTTCTTCTGGCGCTTGTCCTGACCGGCGCGATGACCGGCGGGGCGCAGGCGAAACCGGCCGTGAAGGAAAAATGGGGGGCGTACCGGGTGGATGCCACCGATGCCAACGGCATCCTGTCGCAGATGAAACAGCGCGGGCCGAACGGCTACTGGGCCTATACGAGCTGGTACGTGCGGTGGACCGGCAATTGCCAGGTGAGCGTCGAGATCAACTATACCATGCCGCAACATGTCAACGAGAACGCGCTGCCGGCGAACCTGCGCAACCGCTGGAAGTCGATGGTGCGCGCGCTGGCCGCGCATGAGCGCAAGCACGGGCAGCACGGGATCAACGCCGCGAACGAGATTGCCGCCGGGAATTGCCGGAACGGCGACGCGATCATCAAGAAATGGTCGAATGCCGACAAGGCGCTGGACAAGCGCACCACGCATGGCAAGTCGGAAGGGGTGGTCTTTCCTTGACATTTTGACCGCCGGGGGCCGGATTCCGCGCGGCATGTTTCAGACCGGCCGGCAGAGAAGACGGGAAACGCCCTTTTTATCATGGGGTTGGCTGATATCGGATGGCGACCCCTCGGGGCTCTCTAGGCCGGGTGGGCGCCGCCCGGTCCGGGTTTTTCCCCGGCGGAACCACCCATGGTGGGCCGAAAAAAACTGATTCCAGCGGGAACCTGCCTGACGCAAGCTGGTCAAATGGCGTACAATCGCCGGGAAATCGCTTAAAGCGGCGCCGGATATAGGCGACGCTCAAACTCCTCCTATCTCGAATGGTACGTTGTGTGAGAAAAGGAGGCACATCATGACCCTGAGTAAATTCCTGACATCGGCCGCCGTGGCCGCGCTTCTGACGGGCGCTGCATCGGCGCAAGACACGACCACCGACACCGATACCGGCGTGGCCACCGGCGCTGAATCCACCGGCATGGCCGATACCGGCACAAGCACCGGGATGACCGATACCGGCACCGGATATGCCGAAGGCGACGCAGCCGCCCAAGCGCCGCAATCGCTGGAAGAAATGACCGTCGGCCAGGTTATCGGCCGGTCCGTCGTCGACCCTGAAGGCAACACGATCGGCGAGATCGATTACGTGATCGAGCAGCCGGAAGGTGTGGCCGGGGTGATCGGCATTGGCGGTTTCCTTGGTCTTGGCGAATACACGGTCGCCATCCAGATGGACGAGTTCGAATACTCGGCGGAAGAAGCGACCTTCATGCTGAACACCGACAAGGAGACGCTGAAGCAGCGCCCCGAGTTCGATGAATCGAACGCCGAGAGCCTGCCGGACGACACGCAGATGGCCAGCATCCTGCCGACGGAAGACGAAACCTCGGCTGAAGGCTCGTCCGACATGAGCAGTTCGGATGACGCCGCTGCATCGGACAGCATGGAAGAGACGACCGACGATTCCGCCGCTACCGATACCGGTTCCGCCGATGCGACCGAAGAAGACGCGGCTGCCGACACTGGCGCTGCTGATGCGACGGAAGAAGACGCGGCTGCCGATACCGGCGCTGCCGACGCGACGGAAGAAGACGCGGCTGCCGATACCGGCGCTGCCGACGCGACCGAAGAAGACGCGGCTGCCGACACCGGCGCTGCTGATGCGACGGAAGAAGATGCCGCTGCCGATACCGGTGCTGATGCAGCCACCGAAGAAGAAGGCGCAAGCGCCGCAGATCCTGCTGCCGATGAAGAGCAGGACGCCGCAGCCGGTGAAGACGCCGACCAAGCGGAAGAAGACGCCGCCGAAGTCGAAGAAGAAACGGACGCTGACCAGTCGTAACGATATGGTCCGACCGCATGAAGGGCGCCGGGGGCAAAGCTCCGGCGCCTTTTCTGTGTGGGGTATCGGCCCTTGACGGGTGGGGATCGCCGGGGTCTGATCGGAGAGGGGGGTTATCGGAACGAGCAGGAGGACCGATGGGCACGATGTTTTTGGCCCGGGCCGCGTTGGGGACTTTTGCGCTGGTTCTGGCCGCAAGCCCGTCGGCGCTGGCCAACCCGGTAATCAAGGAAAACTGGGAGACCTATCCGGTCGACGCCACGACGGCACCGGAGATCCTGCGACAGATGGGGGAACGGGGGCCGGACGGGTTCTGGGCCTATGCGCGGTGGTATGTTCGTTGGAGCGAGAATTGCGAGGTGCGGCTCAGGATCGAGTACACGATGCCGCGGCATGTGAACCCGGCGCTCATGGACGAACCGCTGAGGTTGAGCTGGGAGAAGATGATCGAGGCTCTGGGCAAGCACGAGGAGCAGCACGGCGCGCACGGGGTGGGCGCCGCGAGGGAGCTTGTCACGGCGGAGTGCCGCGACGGGAATGCGATCGTCGATCGGTGGGCGGAACAGGACCGGATCTATGATCGCGAGACGGATCACGGGCGTTTTGAGGGTGTTGTCTTTCCCCATTCCGAGTCCGTGGCGGGGCCGAAAGTGTCGGGCGGCGGGCCGGGCGACCCGGCGAGGCAGGACCGGTGACCGGCCAAGCCAGCCAAACGACGAGATATTTTTCTTTGTACGGATGCGAACACTCGCTATCGTTGAGGCAGCCATCAAGGCTGCCAGGAAAAACCTTTGAAGGCCGGCGCGGGCGCCGGCGAATTCGGGAGACTGACTATGGGACGTCGTGACGATCTGATCCAAACCTACGCCGAGGACCTTCGCAGCAAGTGCGGGATGCAACCGGACATGGACCTGTTGACCAAGGTGACCATCGGTTGCGGGCCGGCGGTCTATGATGCGGATGCATCGACGGTGGCCGCGGGGCAGGAGCACGAGCTGGAAACCGTAAAAGACAATTTCCTGATCAAGAAGCTGGGGCTGTCGGATGGGCCGCAGCTTATGGATGCGATCAACCAGGTGATCGAGACCTATGGAAAATCGGAGCGGAACAAGTACCGGGCGGTGGTCTATTACATGCTGACCAAGCATTTCGGCAAGGAATCGGTATACGGCTGAGGTCGGGCCCGGCCGGAACAGGGGAAAGCCCGCTCGGTGGAGCGGGCTTTTTTGCGTCTGGTCGGCCGGCGCGGCGGGGCGGGGTCATTGCCAGCGGCTGCACACGCCTTCGGAGATCAGGAGGTTGCCGATGTCACGCCCGTCGGCGAGGTGGCAGGTGCCGACCTCGCGGTCATAGGATCGCTTGCCGGTCAGATTGCAGGCGACCGGCCCGGCGCTGGCCAGCCGCAGCATGACACGGGTGGCGCGTTCGCCGGCGGCGGTGCCTTTCTCGGCGCAGTCTAGATTGGCGATGCGGACGGGCACGCCGGAGATTTCCACAGTGTCGCCGTCGCGGACCTTTGTCACCGTGCCGGCGATGCGTTTTCCGGACAGCGCAAGCCCCTCCTCGCGCGAGACGGGGCGGAGGCCCGACAGGGCATTGCCGCCGCGCAGCCCCTCGGGCCGGGTGTCGCGGGCTACATGGTGTGTCGTGGCCGGGTCCTGCCGTGGTGCATACCACGCGGAGACATGGGGGACCGTCATCAGGGCCAGCCCGACCAGTATGGCCGATCGGACCGAGTATATGATGCGCCCCAGTACGGAATACGGGCTAGGTCGGAACAGGAACAACATGGCCGTTAAGGTAGGTTACCTCTTCGGCAAAAATGTGGCCCGGGATGGCAATTCTTGCGTAGGTTGTGCGGATTGAGGGGGATACGAGGGGGGATTTATGGCTTGTGCCGGGGGGAATCACCAATGTCGGTTCGCCGCGCCACGGCCCGTCGATGCGCGGCTTCTCACCCTTGGGATTCAATGGCCGCTCTCGGCTGGACAGCCCGGTCAGAGGCACCGTTCCTGACGCACAGGGCGAACCTGTCGGATGCTCTTCTAGGGTGGAAGTGGTGCCGCTGATAGGACTCGAACCTACGACCCCATCATTACGAATGACGTGCTCTACCAGCTGAGCTACAGCGGCCCCGTGGGGCGGGGCTATAGCACCGGGACGGGGGCGGGGGAAGCCCTAATTTGCGGCTTTGCGGTCCTCTTCCGGGGCGGGATCTTCGACGATTTCGGCGTCGGCGATCTCGGTGTCGGAGCTGTCGCCCGTGGCATCGGCTGCGGGCGTCGGATCGTCGTCGCGTGACTTGTCGTCGAGCGAGCCTACGATGAGGGGCAGCATCTCGACCCCAGTGGAGCTGCTGACGGTGGCGGCGGGCGGGGATGTCCAGGAGAGGGTATCGAAGGACTGGCAGTTTTCGCAGGCCGGCACCCAGTGGGCGTGGATGTGGTGGCAGTTGTCGCAGACCCATTGCGGGCCGCGCGGGGCGGCCAATGCGCGGGTGAGCCAGCCCTTGACCACCGCGTCTGACGCGCCTTCGCCGCGTTCGATGGCGGCCATCAGGGTCAGCGTGCGGGCATCCGGGTCGTCCTCGGCGAGGGTGCCCAGCGCGCGGCGGGCGGCGGGGAAATCCTCGGCCGCGATGTGCAGCTCGGCCTCGACCAGCTTGGATTCGCGGTGCTCGGGGTTGATCTTGAGCAGCTTGCCGAAGCGCTTGAGGCGCTCCTGCGGGGTTTCGGCGGGCTCGATCTCGGCGAAGGCGGCGGCGAGGTCGGGGTGCGGCTGGGCCTCCCATGCCTTGCGGATCACGCGGGAGGCGTAGCGCTTGGAATCGGAGCGGATGTAGCTGCGAGCGGCCATCACGGCGGCGGGGATCAGGTCGGGCGAGAGGCGGTTGGCCTCGATCGCCTGTTCCTTGGCCTCGATATCCTTGCCTTCGTCGAGAATGTCCTGAGCTTCGGAGAGGGCCAGCACCGCATCGCGGCGCCTGTGGACATCGCGGGGCAGATTGCCGTGTTTCAGCTTGGCGCGCAGGGTTTCGCGGGCGCCGGACCAGTCGTGTTTCTGGGCCTGAAGCTTGAGGAGCGTATCCTGTACCTCTTCGTGGCGGGGTTTGAGGGCGAAAGCGGTCTGGGCCAGTTTCAGGGCGGTGTCGGTGTCGCCGTCGGAAAGCTTCTGGCGCATGATGCCGCGGACGCCGACGAAGCGGGTCTTTTCGTTGGCAAGCAGGCGCTTGTAGACTTCCTCGGCCTTGCGGCGGTCGCCGGACATCTCGGCCGCCTGAGCGGTGATGAGGTTGGTGAGCGCCGGTTTGCGGAGGTAGCGTTCGGCGCGGTTGGCCTTGGCCATCGCCACGTTGCCTTCGCCCGAAGCGAGCGCCATCAGCCCTTCGGACAGCGCGCGGTAGCCTTTTTCCTGCCGGTTCCTGTCGAAATAGCGGGACAGGGCGGTTTCATCGCCGTTGATGAAACGCAGAACGGCAATGAGCAGCGAGGCGAGCTTGAGCAGGAGCCAGATCGCCACCATCAGCAGGATCAGCGCGATGACCGCCGTCAGGGGCGTGAGGTTGAATTCCTGCCCGGCCATGACGATGCGGACGCCGCCCTCGAGCTCGAGCAGGTAGATCGCGGCGAAGCTCGCCCCTGCGACGAGGGCGATGAAAACCGCGATCTTGATGATGGACCATAGCATTGGCACGCGCCCTTTCGGTGTCAGTTCAGTTCTTCGCTCAGTTGCTGTGCCGCCGCGACGGCCTCGAGGCGGCGGGCGGCCCGGCCGGCCCAGTCGGAGAGTTCCGCGCGGGCCACCTCGGGCAGGGCCTCGATCTCGGCCAGCGCGTCGGTCAGGCGGCCGGCGTTGGTGGCGGCCTCGGCGCGGGAGAGGATGGCGTCGGGGTCGTTCCCCTCGCGCGGTTCCAGGGAACGGGCGCCGAGCTGCGTGCGGATGAAGGCGGAGAGGCCACCGGATTCGCCGGCCTCGGCGGAGGCGTTGCGGGCCGCGGCGAGGGCGGCACGGGCGGCGTCGGGGAAGCTTTCCTGCAGCGCCGACAGGGTGGCGACGCCGCTGTCGGCGGCGCGGGTGAGGGGCTCTGGCACCTCCATGCCGGTCTCCTGCAGGTCAGCCAGCGCGTCGGCATAGCCGCCGCCGGCGTCGAGCGCCGTCTGGATGCGGGAGAGGGCGGCGCGTCGCAGGGCGGACTGGGCCGTGGTCTCGGCCTCGGTTTCCAGATCCTCGGCGCGGGCGACCATCTGTTCGATCTCGGCGCGCTGGGCGGCCATCGCGTCTTGCAGCTTCTTCAGCTCGGCCTCGTAGGCGGCGGTGGCGGCTTCGGAGGCGCCTTCGGTGAGGGGGCGGGATTCGACCTCGTCGAGGCGGCTGGAGAGGGCGGCGACGGTCTCGCGGGTGTCGGCGAGTTGGTCGGAGAGGGTGGTCACCGTGTCCTGCAGCTCGGTCTGGCCCTGTTCGAGGGCGGAGAGGTCGGGGGCGGCGCCGGTCTGTTCGGTCAGGGCGTCAAGGCGGTCGGACTGGGCCTGCAGTTTCTCGTCGGTTTCGCTGCGGTAGGTGTCGAAGGCGGAGGTGTCGGCGGGCTGGGCGAAGAGGTAATAGGCCGCGCCGAAGCCGATGGCACCGGCGGCGACGCCGCCGAGGAGCATCGGGAGGAACCCGCCCTTGCGGACGATGACCTGTTCGGTGTGGGCCGGTTTGGTGTCGGTAGGGGCATCGCCGGTGTCGCCAGCGGGGGCCATGGCGGCGGTGTCCTCGGCCCGGGGGCCGCTCTCTTCCGCCGGTGTGTCATCGGTGGAGGGCGCCGGATCGGGGCTCGCAACCTTGGCGGCGCCGAGGGGCTTGGGATCGGGCGTGGTGCGGGTGTCGGTGGCCTCGCCGGCGTCAGGCGTGTCGGGCCCTTCAATGGAGGCGGACAGGGCCGCCGAGCCCTCAGAGGTGTCGGCATCGGATACGGGCGTGTTTTCCGTCCCGTCCGGCGCGGCGGTCGTGTCTGTCGTCTCTGCCTCATCCTTGTCGGATTTGCGTTTCGACGACGTTGTTTTCGACGTTGTCTTTCTCGCCACCTGTCTCACCCCTGTCGATTGTCCGGCGCCTCCGGTCTTGATGTGACCTTACTTTGCCGGATTTCCACTCTCAACCCGGTAGGGGGCTTACGCAAGGGCTTCGATGGTGTCGAGCATCGCGTCGGCGGTGGGGGAGGCGGCGATGGCGATTTCCTGTGCGCGGCCCGGCGGGACCATGCTGGCGACGGCGGGGCTTATGGCGGCGATCTTCAGGTGTGCGGTTGGGGGCGCGGCATCGAGGAAGAGGCGGGCGTTGCGGGCGGAGAAAAGCGGGGCGATCACGGGGGTTTCCTGCGAAAGCAGGGTCTGGGCCGCGTCGGAGAGGGGGGTGGAGAGCTGGCGGTAGACGATCAGCTCATCCGTCTCTATTCCGGCCTGATCAAGGGATTTCGCCAGATCGGTGGCGACATGTTCGCCGCGCAGGTAGAGCAGTTTTCCGCCGGGGCGGTCGGCGATCAGCCGTTTCAGAAGCTGTTCCGCGTTGCCGCCGCCGTTGATGGCCTCGAGCCCGGCCCGCTGTGCCGCCGCGGCGGTGCCGGGGCCGACGCAGTAGCAGGTCTGGCTGCGGGCGAGATGGGCGAGCGCGGGAAGGGCGTGGGCCGAGGTCAGGATGAACACGTCGGAGGTGCCGATCTGATCCGGCGCGGGGGCGAGGTGTTCGATACGGAGGATGGGGGAGATCAGGATTTCGGCCCGGTCGCCGAGGCGGTCGCGCAGTTTCCGGGCGAATCCGCTGGCGGAGGGTTCGGGCCGGGTGATCAGAATCGTGTTCGTCATGCCTTGCCCGGAGTTGTTTGCGCACCATACTGGTGTTAACCGCCGATGGATCAACGCGCAACGGGCCGGCCGATGGATAAATCTCTGACAGTTCTGGGGCTGGAAAGCAGCTGTGACGATACGGCGGCGGCGGTATTGCGGGTGGAGCGGCCGGGTGAGGCGGAGATCCTGTCGTCGGTAGTGTTCGGGCAGGCGGAGCTGCATTCGGCCTTTGGCGGGGTGGTGCCGGAGATCGCGGCGCGGGCCCATGCGGAGAAGCTGGATATCTCGGTGAAACAGGCTCTGACACAGGCGAATACGCGGTTGTCGGAGGTCGACGCGATTGCGGTGACGGCCGGCCCGGGATTGATCGGCGGGGTTCTGTCGGGGGTGATGTGTGCCAAGGGGCTGGCCGCCGGGGCCGGTCTGCCGCTGGTGGGGGTGAACCATCTGGCGGGGCATGCGCTGACGCCGCGGCTGACGGACCGGGTGGCGTACCCGTACCTTATGCTGCTGGTGTCAGGCGGGCATTGCCAGGTGCTGATTGTGCGGGGGCCGCAGGATTTTTCGAGGCTGGGCGGCACGATCGACGATGCGCCGGGCGAAGCGTTCGACAAGGTGGCACGGCTGCTGGGTCTGCCGCAGCCGGGCGGGCCCGCGGTGGAGCGGGAGGCGGCGACGGGGGATGCCGGGCGGTTCCGGTTTCCGAGGCCGCTGTTGGACAGGCCGGGGTGCGATATGTCGTTCTCGGGGCTGAAGACGGCGGTGCTTCGGGCGCGGGATCAGATCGTGCCGGAGAAGGGAGGCCTGACGCGGGCCGACCGGGCGGATCTGTGCGCCGGGTTTCAGGCGGCGGTGGCGGATGTTCTGGCGGAGAAGACGCGGCGGGCGCTGGAGGTTTACATGCAGGAAGCCGGAACGACGCCGGTGCTGGCCGTGGCCGGGGGCGTGGCGGCGAACCAGAGCATACGGGGCGCTTTAGAGACTGTTTCGGCGGAGTTCGGGGCGCAGTTCGTGGCCCCGCCGCTGAGCCTGTGTACCGATAACGCGGCGATGATCGCCTATGCGGGTGCGGAACTGTACGCCGAGGGTATCCGGGATGACATGACGCTGGCGGCGCGGCCGCGCTGGCCGCTGGATGGTGCGAGCCCGGCGATGCTGGGCAGCGGCAAGAAGGGGGCGAAGGCATGATCCGGGTGATGGGCGCGGGCGCGTTCGGCACGGCGCTGGCGGTGTCGCTGGCGAAGACCGGACCGGTGACGTTGTGGTGCCGCGATGCCGAGCACGCTCGGGAAATGCGCAAGGATCGGGAGAATGCGCGGCGGTTGCCGGGCGTGACGTTGCCCGATGAGATTTCGATTGCCACGGGGGATTTGCCCGCCACGGATGTGGATGCGACGCTGTTGTCGGTGCCGATGCAGAAGTTGCGGGCCTTTTGCGACGAGAACCAGCGGCTTTTGGGCTCGGGCGGGCCGCTGGTGGCCTGTTGCAAGGGGATCGAGGTGACCAGTGGCAAGCGGCCGATGCAGGTGATCGAGGATGTGCTGCCGGGGGCGATCTGTGCGATCCTGACGGGGCCTTCCTTTGCCGATGATATCGCACGGGGGCTGCCGACCGCCCTGACGCTGGCCTGCGAGGGGGAGGCGACGGGCGCGGCGCTTCAGGAGCGGCTGACGACGCCGAATCTGCGGCTCTATCGCAGCACGGATGTGATCGGGGCCGAGCTGGGCGGGGCGTTGAAGAACGTGGTCGCCATCGGCTGTGGGGCCGCGATGGGGGCCGGGCTGGGCGAGAGTGCAAGGGCGGCGTTGCTGACCCGGGCCTTTGCCGAGATGAAGCGGGCCGCGGTGGAGATGGGCGCGGAGCGGGAGACGTTGTCGGGGCTGTCGGGGTTTGGTGATCTGGTGCTGACCTGCACGTCGGGCCAGTCGCGGAATTATCGGTTCGGGGTGAGCCTTGGAAAGGGCGAAGCGTTCGAGCCGGGGGTGACGGTGGAAGGCGCCGCCACGGCAGAGGCGGTGAGCAACCACGCCGAAAAGGCGGGGATGGACCTGCCGGTGATGCGGGCGATCATGATGCTGGTTACCGGCCAATTGCGGGTGGAACAGGCAATGGATATGCTGCTGTCGAGACCGTTGAAGGAAGAATGAATGCTGATTGCCCTGATTGCCCGCGACAAGCCCGGTGCCCTGCAGATCCGGACCGAGAACCGCGAAAAACACCTTGCCTATATCAAGGAGACCGGCGTGGTGAGCCAGGCCGGGCCTCTGCTGGATGATGGCGGGGATATGTGCGGCTCGCTGGTGATTCTCGATGTCGAGGATATGGCGGCGGCGGAAGGCTGGGCCGAGAACGACCCCTATGCCAAGGCCGGGCTGTTCGAGAGTGTCGAGTTGATCCCGTGGAAGAAGGTGATCTGAGCGATGCGCTACTGGCTGTTCAAGTCCGAGCCGTCGACGTGGAGCTGGGATGATCAGGTCGCCAAGGGCGAGACGGGCGAGGAATGGGATGGCGTGCGGAACTATCAGGCGCGGAACTTCATGCGCGAGATGGAGGTGGGCGACCGGGGGTTCTTTTATCACAGCCAGACGGAGAAGGCCGTTGTGGGCATTGTCGAGGTGATGAACGAGGCCCATCCCGACAGCACGACCGATGACGAGCGCTGGGAATGCGTGGATATCAAGGCGGTGATGCCGGTGGAGCGGCCGGTGACGCTGGACATGATCAAGGAAGATCCGCGGCTGGCGGAGATGGTGCTTGTGAAGAACTCGCGCCTGTCCGTGCAGCCGGTGACCGAGGAGGAGTGGACCATCGTGTGTGAACTGGCCGGGGTGAAGGCCTGATGTGATCACAAGGGGAGGATCGGATGGGATATCTGGGCGTTCTGGTGGCGGCGGTGGCCGCCTATGCCTTTGGGGCGGTGTGGTACATGGTGCTGGCGAAGCCGTGGGTCAGGGCCGCCGGGGTCGAGACCGACAAGAACGGCAAGCCGCTGAACGCCTCGAACGTGGTGCCCTATATCGTGGCGTTCGGCTCGGCGGTTCTGGTGGCCGGGATGATGCGGCATATCTTTGCGCTGAGCGACATAGATACGGTGGAAAAGGGTCTGATTTCGGGTCTGGGGATCGGGCTGTTCCTGGCTAGCCCGTGGCTTTTGACCTGTTACAGTTTCGGGGGCCGGCCGTTCCGCCTGACGCTGATAGACGGGGGCTATGCGACGTTGGGCAGCGCGATTATCGGCGTGGTTCTGACGCTGATCTGACAGCGTTTTGCGGTTATTTCGGAGGGTACCGGCAGGATCGCGCGGCACCCTCCGTCACCCCAGTGCTCCCACAGCACCGCACGTGTCTCTCGAAAGGTCGCGGCCATCCTGGCCTTTGAGCCGACCATAGGGGAATCCGGCCCGTAAAGGCAAACGGCAAGTGCCTAGAATCCATCTCAAATCCGCGGGTATTCGGAGGCGGCGGGGCCAAAGGTTAATCGCCAAAACTTTATCCGTTAAGCGGCCGGTAACAGACCATCGGTTAGGCCTGTCGCCGGGTGAGATAAAAGGTGGTGAGATGAGTGCGTCTGGCAATAACGCCGCGCCGGTCATCATCAAACGGAAAAAGGTCGTCAAGGGCGACGGGCACCATGGTGGGGCCTGGAAGGTGGCGATAGCATTTTCCTTTAGCCTTTGGCGCTTTGCGCCAGTGAAACGTCCCGCCCCCCGCGGGAGACGGCCTCAAGCTGTCTTTCTGACATGTGCAACAGGCGTTCCGGCCTGCCGCGCCACCCTCACTGGAATGCAGGGGCAACATGGCGCCGAGGTGCTAATGGAGTGCTAAGCTCCGCCGGACATGTTCCGCGGATTTGACACAAATCCCGTCACGCCCGTTTTTCGACCTTCCGCACCACCGCACCCTCTATCGTGTGGCGCCGCCCGGTTTCGTCGTAGGTGTCGAAGGAATGTCGAAGCTGACGCAGGGCGGCCATCCGGCCTGCGACCTGACGGATCCCCTGCAGCGCGCCGTCAAGCAGGGTCTGGTTCCGCATGACCTTTCCCCGGATCGTCTCGAGATCCGGCTGCTGCTCGGGTTCGAGGGCATTGAGCGCGTCGATCAGTTCGGTCTTGCGGCCGAGCAGAACCGCCATCTGGTCAAGGTCGCCCGTCAGCAGGGCGCAGCGTTCCTGTTCGAGCAGGTCGTCGAGGGCCTGCAATATGTCCGTCGCGGTGTCAGCTGTCATCCTTCGCCTCCATCATCGCCTGGAAGAAGTGTTCCGCCAGCCCTATACCGCCGGCGCGAACCATCCGTTGGGCAATCGCCTCGCGGTGAAAAGAGGCGAACTGATCCTCCCCTGCGCCGCCCGAGAACGTGCTGACCTGAGCACCGAACCCGGTGGCCTTGAGCATTTCCGACAGAAAGCTCGCCTCCAGTGCATGGGCAGCTTTCCTCGCGCGGGCTTCCTTGAGTGCCAGATCGCTTCCGGCGCCCGGACTGACAGGGGTAAGTGGTGAAATTTCCGTCACCCGAACGCCTCCAATTCTATACAACTGGGGCTCACTTTGCAGGGAAAGCAGTAAACATTCGGTAACCGGCATCTGTCATGGTCCCCCAATCGCGGAAGAAATCCCGGAGCATGTGAATGTTTTCCACACTCAACGATTCGATCCTGAAGCTGGCTCTGCCCCAAGGTGCGGGTGCGGGGCCGGACGGGATGGGGGGGCCGGCAACGGGTCGCTCGGGAAAAGAGGAGTTTCGGGATGTTCTCGGAAGTCTGGCGCGGGCGGCGGGGCGTGAGGTTGCCGCACCACGCGGGGCCGGGACGGTCGAGTCTTCCGGGCCTGACAGCGCGAAAGATGATGAGGGGGAGACCGCCGAGCGTGCGGATGACGCGATTGCCGATGATGACATGGGCCCGGATGGCGCCGCGCACCAGCCGGCGGATGCCGATATCGAAACGGAGGATATGGAAGAGGAAACCGTGCGTCTGAACGATGCCGGCGAAAGGGACGAGAGGTTTCACGACAACGAGGGGCACGAGCCGGGCGACAGCATAGAGGGCGCGTTCGTCCGGGAGGCACCGCTTGGAGTCGACATCGAGGATAGAGCCGGGCACCTGCCTGGATCGGTTCAGGATGATGGCAGATACCCCCCACTGCGCGCCGATGGCAGTTCTGTAAGGGAGGTGACGAGTGCACGCGCCGAGTCGCGTTGGGACGTTTTGACCGAAGACTTGTCGGGCGGGGGGTCTGAACTTCCGATGGGGAAGGATGTCCATAAACGACAGGGAGAGCCTGGCCGTAAGTCGGCGCACCCCGTTACGGAACTGGCTCAAGTTCGACTGCCGATTGATGCGGTTGAGGCAGAGATCGGAGTCATGCGCCGGGGAGCAATAAGGGGTCTTCCGGCACAAGAAGAGCAAGCGCCTCTGCCGACACAATGGAACGTGCCTGAGCAGGCAGCATTCACCCGAATCGCCTCGCAAGATGGCACGGTGAAGCGAGTTGGGCAGGGGGCGGAAACGGGCGCGCCGGCGCCGCGGGATGCTCTCCCTCGGGAGCTACAGGCCCATCGGCCCGAGCAGAGGGTGGCAACGCCGCCCGGACCGGCGACACAAGCAGCTGGCAAGGGCTTTGCCCTCGATGCAGATTCACCGCCAGCGTCTCGCCTTCTTCTGCCTGCCGGTCCGGCGGCGGGTCAGGACAGGACCGTGCCCATTGATGGATCAGGCAGGGTGGGCGAATCGGGGCCGGTGACCCCGGCAGGAGCGGCTTTGCCAGCAGAAACCCGTCAAGCCGCAACCCTCTCCCCCCGCGTGACGGAGGATCGCGGGGGCCTTATGCGCGGAACGGATCGGTTTATTGCTGTTGGCAGGGGTGGCGGCGAGCCGGCAGGTCGCTTGGCATCGGGTGCGAGGATTGACGCAGACGGAGCGGTTGTTGCGCCGCGGCCCTTTGTAATTTCGGCGAGCCGGCCCACGGCGCCCGAACCTTTGGCAGGTGTGTCGGGGCATCCTTTGGCGGATTCGGTGCCGAGGCCTGAGCGCAGCATGCATGGGATGGCGCGCAGCGAGTCGGATGGGTCGGACCTCCCTGCCGCCCGGACAGGTGAGCGCAATGACCCGCTGGGTCGCCCGCGAAGCGACCATCCTGCCGGGCCGGCTCCGGGCGCGGCTTCGCGCGACATCACAAGCGCGCATTTCACCGGCGCTTCCGATCAAGGGGCGGAGGATGGTGGCCCGATGGTTCGTGCAGCACGACAGTTGGCCGACGCTGATGCCTTTACCGCGCCGGCCCAGATGACCGGGTCAGCCAACGAAAAGCGGATAAAGGGTGCGGAAGGGCGAGAAATCGACAGGCTGTCCCAACGCGATACGCCGGCGCCTCGGCCGATCGATGGGCCGACACCCCTCGCCGTGGCAGGATCGAGGCCGATGCCCGCATCGCGCGACATCTCGGGCGTTGGTTGGATGAGCGTCGCCCATCCGGCCTTCCGGAGTTCGACGGCAGAACCCGCCATGGAAACGGCGGTACCGGTTCACGGCGAGCCAAGTTCGTCGAGCCGCCCGAGCATCTTGACCCCGGGCGCTCAACCCCCTCCGGCGCCAGCCCAGAGCGCACCGCCACAGGTGATGCAGGTTTCGGCCGCGATCCGGGGCAGTACGGAGGGATCCTTCGATATTCACCTCAACCCCGCCGAACTGGGCAAGGTGCGGATCTCGTTGACCCCCTCGGATACCGGGATCATGGTCAGCGTGCTGACCGACCGACCGGAGACGCTGGACCTCTTGCGCCGTCACGTCGATCTGTTGGCGCAGGATTTCCGCGACATAGGATATGAAAGCGCCTCTTTCTCCTTCGGCGGAGGGGAACAGGATGGCCCGCGTTCGGAGCGCGAACGGCAAGCGCATGGGCGGACAGAAGCGAAGCCGGGCGAGGCACAGGAGCCCGCGGCGACGCCAAAGGGGCCGGGCGGCCGTTTGCCACATACCAGTCGCGTGGATCTGCGCGTCTGATCAAGGAGGAGTTCCATGGATATCTCACCGACGTCACAACCCGCCGGCCGATCGGGGGGTTTCGCTGCCGGCGCGCCAGCGTCACCGGGTGGCGGGCTCATCAATTCGGATTTCGAGACCTTCCTCAAGATGCTGACGGCTCAGATGAAGCACCAGGATCCGCTGAACCCGGTCGATTCGACCCAGTTCGCGACCCAGCTTGCCACCTTCTCCAGCGTAGAACAGCAGGTCCGCACGAACGAGTTGCTGACGGCGCTCGGGGCGCAGATGGGCGCGCTCAGCGTTTCTCAGCTTTCGGGATGGGTGGGTATGATCGCGAGGGCCGAAATGCCGGTGCATTTCGATGGCCAGCCGGTCACGATAAGCACACGAACGGCTGATCGGGCCGACCGGGCCGACCTGGTGGTGCGGGACGAGGCAGGCACCGAAATACAGCGGCTGCCGATCGATATCGGGCGGCAGGAACTGGACTGGGCCGGCGTCTCCGACAGCGGTGCGCCGCTGCCGGCCGGCATATACAAGCTATCCGTCGAGTCCTACGCGACGGACGAGCTGATCGCCAGCAACCCGGTCTATGTTCACGCGCGAATCGTCGAGGCGCGCAACGAAGATGGCCGGCCGATCCCTTGTGATGGAGAGCGGTCAGGAGGTGGCCACCGGCGATATCGTTGGTCTCAGGCAGGCGCAATAACACCGCGACCTGCGCAAGTTCGCGCCAAATACCCCATGTCTGGCCGCCTCGGCGTTGTATTTGTGCATTACCTCGCCGATGGTCGGAGAAGGGTCTTTATCGGGGCGCCCACTTGAAGTAATGATGTACTGAACGTAAGTTTCACCAATGGGGCGCAACGCCCTGAGAACGTTTTGGAGATGGCTATGACGAAATTCATGACCCTGATCGCTGGTGCAGCCCTGGCGGGCGCGACCGCGATGCCCGCTTTCGCGAATGATCCGTTCGTGTCGTCGCAAAGCGGTGAAGACAACACTCTGACCACCGAAGGTGCCGTGGCACTCGGCGCGGCCGGCATTGCCGGTGCCGTCATCATTCTGAACGACGACAGCTCGTCGTCCACCACCTCCTCGGGCAACGCGATCGCCCCCGGCAGCTAAGCCCTGTGCACAGTCGAGATTTGGAAGGCGGGCCTATCGGGGTCCGCCTTTTCATTATGCGGGATGCCGCATTGGCTGCGCGCCTTTACCTGAGCATCTGGAACGTGGCAAAACCCAATGTCGGGCCCACCCACTGCCGCGATTGCAGGATACGGCCGCTGTTGCTGACCAGATAGAGATCGACGAACTGGCGGTTCCGCGCGACGCAGCTTGAGAACATCTGCAGGGCCGGTTGGCTGACTTGGCCGTATTCGACGAACTTTTCATATCCCCGGCTGACCACGCAACTTGTCTTGGCCTCGATCTCCTGATGGTTCCCGTCGAGGTATCGTTGCGTATAGAGTGCGGTCCCTTCCTCGCGGCGCGAGACAAGGGCCAGAACACCATCGACATCGGCAGACATCAGATCGGGCGGAATTGCGCGCGTGGCGGTGATGATGCCGTTCTTGGTCGTGACCGTCCGCCGGTCGCTCGAGCCCCAAGCCGCCCATGTGCTGTAGGGGCCGTTCGTCTCGATCACCCGCAGCACACTCTGCCCCTTGACCGACGGAAACTGAACCGTCGCCAGCGGCTCGTCTGGTCCAGTGCTGGCCAAGGCCTTCTGAGCCGTCCTCGACAGCTTGACCGGGTCGAGCTCGAGCTTCGGCGGCCGAAGGGCCGACTTGACCAGCTTGCCGGCAGACAACAGTGTCAGGTCTGATTTCCGGCTGGTGCAGCCGGGAAGCGCGAGCGTTGCAATGACGGCAAGGCCAACCAGAAACCGGGTGACGATCATCTCCAGAATTTCCCCCAGCTTTCGGCAACACTCGGCCGGTGCGCATCGTTGACCACGTCGTAAAGGCGCCCGTCCACATTCAGCCGCTGGCCGCCGTCCCGTTGCAGCGGGCGGATCGTATCGCTGTAGGTCTGGCGCGTCGGCTGGCCGATGAGCCAGGTGAGCGGTACCGAGAAGAAAATACCCTTGTCGAAGGAGCCTTCTCCGAATGTCGCGGCGGAGACGTTTGTCTTGGTCGCGAAGGCCCCGAACCGCCAGCCGTTCGAGAAGCTGCGCGCCACCTCCAGCGTGGCGCCCCAGTCGCCCGCCAGATAGCGGCCGGCGTGAACCGTGGCGTCGAACCCGTTCTGGAAGTCGTAATAGGCCGACACGTGGCCGTTCCAGTGGGGAATCACGCCGCCGGGCGTCTGCCGGGTGCGCAGACCGAAGAGTTGATCAAAGTCGCGCGGATGGACGAAATTGAGCTCGGCCCCGAAGGCGAGGCGGCTGTCGACAGGCTTCCAGAGCACCTCGCCCGAGACGCCGGCATACATCATTTCGAGGTAGCCGGCCGTGATCCGGCTATAGACGTTGGGCCCGTGGCGCGAGTATTTCGCGATCGTCAGTTGATCGATCGTCGGGCCGGCCTCTTGGTTGTAGAGCGCCGCGTTCGTCCGGACATGCGGCATGAGGGAGTTGCTTGGCCGGTTGACGTGGTCGAGGTTGCCGAACAGCTTGACCGAGCTCGACCCGGTCACGATCCAGCCTTTGCCGAGATGCCAGTCGGCCCGGGCGCGCAGCCTGACATCGGCGCGGAAGGGCTGATCGGGATCGAAGGTATAGGTGCGGGCGAAGGGTGCGATCCTCCATTCCAGCTTGGGGTACACGCCGGGAAGCGGATCGGGGATGTTGTCGAAGCGCAGGCTGTCCGTCATGACCGCGGCGGCAAGAGCGTCACGTGCCGGGGCGTTTTCAAGGCGTTCGAGATCACTGCGGCGGAACGTCGTCGTGCTGAGCGGCAGGCCGTTGCGGCTGACGGTGATGTGGAACGTCTCGATCGATGCGGGCATCGTCCGGCTGAGCACGCGGAAGGTGCGGCCCAGCGCCTGCGCGTCGGCGATATAGATGTTGTTCTCGATCAGCGCGTGCGCCGTACGCTCGGAGATGTTCAGACCGATGAGCTCGATCTGTTCCTGCGCGAGCAGCGTGGCGAAATCGCGATAGGATTTCTTCTGCGCGTTCTGGTCGAGCGTCCATCCGAGGTCGTTGAGCGCGGCCGGGTCACGTACGGCGACCGGCAATGGCGCCTGTTCGAGGCTGGCCGTGGCCGGTTTCTTCACGTTCAGGGCAAGCGAGACGCTCGCCCCGATCTCGGACCCGGCAAGCGAGAACAGCCGTATATCCACTCCCTCGGCCGCGCGATAGGTCAGGCCGAAGTTCCATGGCGACTTGTGGTTGAAGCTGATCGCGGCGGCCGGGTTGGCTGTCTGCCGCTCTTCGAATTCGTAGGCGTCCGAGGAATATTCGGCCGAAACGCTGATCTTGTCGGTGATGTCGTAGGTCAGGCCGCCGAAGAAGGCCATCCGGCCGCTGAAATAGTCGGAAAAGCGAAAGTTGCCCCCCGTGCCGACCCCGGCAAAGGTAAAGGGTTGCCGGTTGCGCCAGCTTGCAAAGCTGTTGTAGCTGCCCAGACGGCCCCAGCCGATCCCGCCGGTCACCCGAAGGCGGTTGTTGATCGCCTTGGTGGCGACGATGTATTCGCCCGAAAGAACACCGGTGCCGAGAAAATCCTGCAGGCCCACCGCGACGGCGGGCAGGTAATCGGTTTCCTCGAGCAGCCGGATGCGCACGTCGAAGCTGCGGTCGTAATAGATGCGGAACGCCGGCGACAGGCCGTCGATTCCCGAGTAGCGGAAGCTGCCAGACAGCCACGGCAGGATCTGGAAGGTCGCGGTGCTCTTGGTGTAGCCGGGGAAGTGCGAGACCGTGACCGAGAATTGCGAGTCCGGCGCCATCTCGGCCGTGGGCATGTCGATCAGGCCGCTGGGAACGCCGTAATTGTTGGTTTTCGTGGTGGTCAGGCTGTCCGCCAGGCTTGCGCCGGGCATCAACAAGGCCGCCAACATGGTCGCAGAAAGAAAGTGTTTCCGGATCACGCCCAACTTCCCCACAAGATATCGTGTTCACTCCGGGTCACTCTAGCGAAACGTATTGCCGTCAACAATGAAACAATCTGCCTTTTCACGCCTGGGACGGAAGGTTGCCGGATTGTGCGGCGCCGGGGTCACTCAAAGCAGTTCGACCGTGGCCAGAACGGTGACAGCGCCGGCCGCGAAACCGGCGATCGCCCATGCGAGGTAGACGAGCCGCGAGGGCCGTGGGGGCGGATACGGCGGTTGCGATTGCCGGACGAGGGCGTTTTCCACGATCTGGGGAAGGCGGGGGCCGTACCGGCTGAGCACCGCCACGGTGCGCGACAGGTCGCGCAGGGCGGCGCGGGGGCCCACGTTCTTGCGGATGTAGTCTTCGACCACGGGGCTGGCGACCTGCCAGATGTTGATTTGCGGATTGAGCGAGCGCGCCACACCCTCGACCACGACCATCGTGCGTTGCAGCAGGATCAGCTCGGTCCGGGTTTCCATGCCGAAACGCTCGGTGACCTCGAAGAGATAGCTCAGAATGCCCCCCATCGACATCTTGCTGGCGTCCATCCCGAAGATCGGCTCGCCCACGGCGCGCAGGGCACGGGCGAACTCGGTGACATCGCGGTCGGCGGGTACGTATCCGGCCTCGAAATGCACCTCGGCGACGCGCTGATAGTCGCGGCGGATGAAGCCGTAGAGGATCTCGGCATAGACCTTGCGGGTATATTCGTCGATATGGCCCATGATTCCGAAATCGAAGGCGATGATGTCGCCATTCGGCGCGACCTTGAGGTTCCCCTGATGCATGTCGCCGTGAAAGAACCCGTCGCGCAGGGCGTGGTTGAGAAAAAGCTGCAATACCCGCTCGCCCAGAACCACCCTGTCATGCCCAGCGGCATCGAGTGCGGCGTTATCCCCCAGCGGAATGCCCGCGGCCCAGCCCATGGTCATGACGCGGCGGCTCGACATGTCCCACTTGATCTCGGGCAGCTCGAAACCGGGGTCGCCGGCGGTATTGGCCCGGAACTCCGACGCGGACGAAGATTCGAGGCGCAGATCCAGCTCGCCCATCACCACACCCTCGAAATGCGCGATCACCTCGGTCGGCCGCAGGCGGCGGGAAGCGGGTGAGAGGAATTCGATCATCCGGGCCGCGAAATAGAAGGCATCGACATCCTTGCGGAACGCCTTCTCGATCCGCGGGCGAAGGACCTTGACCGCCACTTCCTCCCCGGTTTCCTTCAGCCGCGCTTTGTGGACCTGTGCGATGGAGGCCGCGGCCACCGGCTCGCTGAATTCGAGGAACATCTCGCCGACGGGGCGCCCCAGCTCGCGTTCGACGCTTTGCTTGGCGACGGCCACCGGGAAGGGCGGCAGTTTGTCCTGCAGGATGCGCAGCTCGTTGGCGAGGTCGTCGCCGACGATATCGGGCCGGGTCGAGAACACCTGACCGAACTTGATGTAGGCGGGTCCGAGCGCTGTCAGCGCCCGCAGCGCGGGCGGCATGGTCGGGTCCCCGCGGTAGCCCAGCCATTGGAACGGCCAGGCAAGAAAACGCATCGTGCCCCGCACCAGCGGCGGCGCATCCATCGCATCCATGATGAGGCCCATCGCGCCGGTGCGTTCCAGCGTGGCGCCGGTCCGGATCAGGCGCAGAAGGTTGTGCGGCCCACGCATCGGCTAGATCTTCCAGCCCGAATGGAGGCAGGCCACGCCCATCGTCAGGTTGCGATACTTGGCGTTTTCGAACCCGGCATCGCGGATCATCTGCAGGAAGGTTTCCTGATCGGGGAAGCGGCGGATCGACTCGACAAGGTACTGGTAACTGTCGCGGTCGTTGGCGATGGCCTGTCCCATGCGCGGGATGATGTTGAAGGAATAGAGGTCATAGACCTTCTGCATCAGGTCATTGGGGATCTGGCTGAATTCCAGCACCATCAATCGCCCACCGGGCCTGAGCACCCGAAACGCCTCGTTCAGCGCATCCTGTGGGCGGGTGACGTTCCTGATGCCGAAGCTGATCGTGTAGACGTCGAAGGTGTTGTCGGCGAAGGGCAGCGCCATCGCGTCACCCACCACCCAGTCGAGGCTGTCGCCAAGGCTTTCCGCCTCGGCCCGCTTCTTTCCCTCCACCAGCATCGGTTCGGTGAGGTCCAGCACGGTGGCATGGCCATGCCCCGCGCGCTTGAGGAAACGGAAGGAGATGTCGCCGGTACCCCCCGCCACGTCGAGCAGCCGCTGGCCGGGCCGCGGCGCGAGCCAGTCCATCATCGCGTCTTTCCAGACACGGTGGATGCCGAAGCTCATGGCGTCGTTCATCACGTCGTATTTCGACGCGACCGAGCCGAAGACGCCCCGCACACGGCCGGCTTTCTCGTCCTCGGGGATGTCCTGAAACCCGAAATGGGTGGTTTTCTCGGTCATCTTGGCTCTCCGGCCCTTGCCGTTCTGGGTCACCGCCCTTCTTATAGGGCGCTCGGGGTCGGTTACAATCCGCCCCGTTCATGCCGAGGGGGAAACATGCCCGAATTGCCGGAGGTTGAGACCGTTCGCCGCGGATTGCTGCCCGCGATGGAGGGGGCGGTGATCGCCCGGACCGAGGTGAACCGTCCCGACCTGCGCTGGCCGTTTCCGGAGCGGATGGCCGAACGGCTGTCGGGGCAGAGGGTGCTGAACCTGCGCAGGCGGTCGAAATACATCCTTGCCGAGCTGTCCTCGGACGAGACTTTGCTCATTCACCTCGGGATGTCGGGGCGCATCCTGATCTCGGGCGATCCGCTGGGCCAGTTCGTGCATGACCATCCGGCGCCGGAAAAGCATGACCACGTCGTCTTTCACATGGAGAACGGCGCGCGGATCACCTTCAACGATCCCCGTCGCTTCGGCGCGATGGACCTGATCGCCACGCACATCGCCGACCGGCATCCGCTGTTGCAGAAGCTGGGCCCGGAACCGCTGGGCAACGCCTTTCACGAGGCGCAGCTGGTGGCGGCGCTCAAGGGGCGGAACACGCCGATCAAGTCCGCCCTGCTGGATCAGCGAATCGTGGCCGGGCTTGGCAATATATATGTGTGCGAGGCGCTCTTCCGGGCGCGGATATCGCCCAAACGCCGGGCCGGGGCGATAGCGGCGAAGCGCATCGCGGGGCTCGTTCCGGTCATCCGCGACGTGCTGAACGATGCCATCGCGGCCGGCGGCTCCTCCCTCCGCGATTATCGGCGGGCGGATGGCGAACTCGGTTATTTTCAACACAGTTTCGACGTGTACGACCGTGAAGGCCAGCCCTGTCGCAGGCCGGGATGCGAGGGGCAAGTGCGCCGTATCGTACAATCCGGCCGCTCCTCCTTCTATTGTGCGCAATGCCAAAGATAAGGTTGAACCGGCGCCTCAAATTGTTAAGGAATCGTCTTTGACCGAAACAAGCGAAAGCAGATTTCATGGCCTATGAGACGATCATCGTCGAAGTAGAAGACCACGTCGCCCTCGTTACCCTCAATCGCCCGGATGCCCTGAACGCCCTGAACGACCAGCTTCTGCAGGAGCTGGGGAAGGCGTTGAAGGAGTGCCAGAAGAACGACAAGGTCCGCTGTATCGTCCTCACGGGCTCGGACAAGGCCTTTGCCGCGGGCGCCGACATCAAGATGATGAGCGAGAAGTCCTTTGTGGACGTGTTCACGGAAGACCTGTTCGGCCCGGAACCGGAGGTATTCCAGAGCGTGCGCAAACCGATCATCGCGGCGGTGGGCGGCTATGCCCTCGGCGGCGGGTGCGAGCTTGCCATGATGTGCGATTTCATCATCGCGGCGGACTCCGCCAAGTTCGGCCAGCCGGAGATCAACCTCGGTGTCATGGCGGGGCTCGGCGGGTCGCAGCGGCTGACGCGGTTCATCGGCAAGTCGAAGGCGATGGACATGAACCTGACCGGGCGCTTCATGGATGCCGACGAGGCCGAGCGCTCTGGCCTCGTGTCGCGCGTGGTGCCGGCCAAGAAGCTCAAGGAAGAGGCGCTGGCGGCGGCGACCAAGATCGCCGAGAAGTCGCAGATCGCGGTGATGGCGGTGAAGGAATCGGTGAACCGCTCCTACGAGGTGCCGCTGCGCGAGGGGCTTCTGTTCGAGCGCCGCGTCTTCCATTCGCTCTTCGCGACCGAGGACCAGAAGGAAGGCATGTCGGCCTTCATGGAGAAGCGCGAGGCGCAGTTCCGCGACAAGTGACGGGGCCGGCGGCGGGGTCGTTCCTGCCGCCACGGCCTGTCCCGGACCATGTTCCAGTGAGTCGCCTGTTTGTGTCCATTGCGTAACAGGTTCATGAAAATCAGCCGTGTATGGGACTGGGTCAAACGGACGGCGCGCGGCCCTCGGGAATCGCCCCTGAGGGGCTCAAGTTAGCGGTTTGCATTCCGCCCGATTTCAGCTATACGCCCCCGTCATACATGCGCGTGCGGCCCGCTCTGGCCAGAATCATCCCGGTTGTGGACCTGCCGGTTCGGGTTTGCCGACGTGCTATCGAAACACTGAAAACCCGATTAAAGGTCTGAAATAAAATGGCAAATACACCTCAATCCAAGAAGCGCGCCCGCCAGAACACCAGCCGCATGGCCGTGAACAAGGCGCGCCGCTCGCGTATCCGCACCTATCTCCGCAAAGTCGAAGAAGCCATCGCCTCGGGCGACAAGGACGCTGCAATGGCCGCGCTGCGCGCCGCTCAGCCCGAGCTGATGCGTGGCGTGACCAAAGGCGTCTTCCACAAGAACACCGCCGCGCGGAAAATGTCGCGGCTGTCGTCGCGCGTGAAGTCGCTCGGCTGACCAACCGAGCCTAAGCCGTTGACTCTTAAAGGCGCCCTCAAAGATGGGCGCCTTTTGTATTTTTCAGTCTCGGAGAATGTGACAGATTCTTTTCAGGCAAAGAACCTGTCAAGCGCGAAGATAAGTTGCCGCGACTGGGAGGCTGTTGCTAATTTTGCAGGGCGATTCCGCTAGGGGGGAAAGGCTGCCACAGCTGCTCCGACAGGCTTAACTGCTTATGCCACAGGAGCAAAACCGTCGTCATCGACGACTGGCCGAAACCCGAGATTGCGTGTACGCGACATGAACTGACCGGCCCGCGTATGGGGGACACAACGCGCGGCCAAAGGCATCATGTAGAAGCGGCACAGAACAGGTCCGAAGGTGGACACTTCCGCCCGTTGCCCGGCGCAACGGAATGGGCGGGGCGTTTCCGCATCGACCCCCGGCGCGATCGTCGATGGTGTACAGAGCGGTACGCCGTTGAAGTCTAAGAGCAATAGTCGCGGAAATGGGGACAGATGACTAAAGAGCAATGGGGCCAGCTGAAACAGGAACTTCTGGGGACCGTCGGGAAGCACAACTTTGCCAACTGGATCGAACCGCTGGAGCTTTCGGATGTCAGTGATGGCGTGGCGACGTTCAACGTGCCGACCACCTTTACCGGGAATTACGTGTCGCGAAACTTCGGCGACCTCATCCTTTTCCAGGTGAATACCGTGTCGCCGGAAATCCGGCGGGTGCATTTCCGGGTTCCGGCCAATGGCACCGCACGACCGGAACCCGCCGCTCCAAGGCAGAAGCCTGCCCGCCCCGCCCCGCAGGCCGCCGCCTCGCCCGCCGAGGGCCAGGTCCCGGCTGCCCCGCTCGACGACCGGTTCACCTTTGACAATTTCGTCGTGGGCAAGCCCAACGAACTGGCCCATGCCGCCGCGCGCCGCGTGGCCGAGGGCGGGCCGGTCACGTTCAACCCGCTGTTCCTGTATGGCGGCGTCGGCCTTGGCAAAACGCACCTGATGCATGCCATCGCCTGGGAGCTTCAGAGCAAGCGGCCCGATCTCAACGTCGTCTACCTGTCGGCGGAACAGTTCATGTACCGCTTCGTGCAGGCCCTGCGCGACCGCAAGATGATGGACTTCAAGGAGATGTTCCGCTCGGTCGACGTGCTTATGGTCGATGACGTGCAGTTCATCGCCGGCAAGGACAGCACGCAGGAAGAATTCTTTCACACGTTCAACGCGCTGGTCGATCAGAACAAGCAGATCATCATTTCGGCCGATCGCGCGCCGGGGGAAATCGAGAACCTCGAGGACCGGATCAAGTCGCGCCTGCAATGCGGCCTTGTCGTCGACCTGCATCCGACCGATTACGAATTGCGGCTCGGCATCCTGCAATCGAAGGTCGACCGGTTCCGCAACGACTATCCGGGCCTGAAGATGGCCGACGGCGTGCTCGAATTCCTCGCCCACCGGATCAGCACCAATGTCCGCGTGCTGGAAGGGGCGCTGACCCGGCTTTACGCGTTTGCCTCGCTGGTCGGGCACGAGATCACGCTGGAACTGGCGCAGGACTGTCTTGCCGACATCCTTCGCGCTTCGGAACGCAAAATCTCGATCGAGGAGATCCAGCGGCAGGTCTCGGAGCATTACAACATTCGGCTGTCGGACATGATCGGCCCCAAGCGGGTGCGCAGTTTTGCGCGCCCGCGCCAAGTGGCGATGTTCCTGTGCAAACAGATGACCAGCCGCTCGCTGCCGGAAATCGGCCGCCGCTTCGGGGGCCGGGATCATACCACGGTGATGCATGGCGTGAAGCGCATCGACGAGCTGCGCAACCAGGATGCACAGATTGCCGAAGATCTCGAGATTCTGCGCCGGACGCTCGAAGGGTAATCACGGCCTGTCCCGAAAATGCAACCGGCCCTGCCTTTGGCGGGGCCACACTTGACCCTGCCCCGGAATGGGCCGAAAACAGCACGAAAAGGCTTGAGCGTTAAGGGGAGTTTGCTACGGTGCGCTTCCCGGCACGCAGATCAGGGAGCGAGGGCATGAAACTCAGCATCGAACGCGGCACACTGCTCAAGGCAGTGTCACAGGCCCAGTCTGTGGTCGAACGCCGCAATACGATCCCGATCCTCGCCAACGTGCTGATCGAGGCCGAGGGCGACACGGTGCAGTTCCGTGCCACGGACCTCGATATCGAGGTGGTCGACAAGGCGCCCGCCAAGGTCGAACGTGCCGGGGCAACGACGGTGTCGGCCGTGACCCTGCACGAGATCGTGCGCAAACTGCCTGACGGGGCGTTGGTGACGCTGACTGACGATGGCGCCTCTGGCCGGATGTCGGTCGAGGCGGGGCGGTCGAACTTCTCGCTGGCGACGCTGCCGCGCGAGGATTTCCCGGTCATGGCGTCGTCGGAATATTCCTGCAATTTCACCGCCGATGCGCCGGTGCTTCGGCGGCTTTTCGACAAGTCGAAATTCGCTATCTCGACCGAGGAAACACGGTATTACCTGAACGGCGTCTACATGCATATCGCCGACGGCGAGGGCGGTCAGATGCTGCGCTGCGTGGCGACGGACGGCCACCGGCTGGCGCGCATCGACGCCGACCTGCCCGAGGGCGCGGCCGACATGCCAGGCGTGATCGTGCCCCGCAAGACCGTGGGCGAACTGCGCAAGCTGCTGGACGATGACGAGGCCAAGATCGCGGTGTCCGTGTCGGAGACCAAGGTGCGGTTTGCCACGCCCGACATCACCCTGACATCTAAGGTGATCGACGGCACCTTCCCCGATTACACCCGCGTCATTCCCACCGGCAACACCCGCCGGCTGGAGGTGGACGCCAGCGAATTCGCGCGGGCGGTCGATCGGGTTGCCACCGTCAGCTCGGAACGCTCGCGGGCGGTCAAGCTGGCGCTGGATGAAGACCGGCTGGTCCTCTCGGTCAACGCGCCGGACAGCGGCAATGCCGAGGAAGAACTGGCCGTGGCCTATGGCGACGAGCATCTCGAAATCGGCTTCAACGCCAAGTACTTGCTGGAGATTGCCAGCCAGGTCGACCGCGAGAATGCCGTGTTCCTGTTCAACTCCTCGGGCGATCCGACGCTGATGCGCGAGGGGAACGACACCAGCGCCGTCTATGTCGTGATGCCGATGCGGGTGTGAGGTAACCCAATTGGCGCTGAAGTATCACCCGAAACAGGGTACGTTGGTACTGGTCCACTTCGATCGCGCTTTCAAACAACCGGAAATGGTTAAGTCTAGACCGTGCATAGTGATATCAAAACGGATCAAGCAACGCCCAAACTTGGTCACCGTTGTGCCACTCAGTACGACGCCGCCCGATCCTGTCATGCCATATCATTGCGAGATCGAGATTGATGTGGATTTGCCGTCGAGGTGGCGCGCCAAGTCATGTTGGGTAAAAGGCGACATGATCTACTCTTTGAGTTTTGAGCGGGTCAATCTTTTCAATTTGGGGCGTGGGGAAGACGGGCGCCGACGATACCAAACCTCAACGATTTCTCAGGATTCTTTTGAAAATGTTCAGAATTGCGTGCGAGCTGCTCTCGACCTGTGAGGGTTGACAACGAGCCTATGCGTGAGCATATTTCTAGACGATGCGGCTCTGGAAACATCCGCTTCAAGACCTCATTCACTTGAGGCCATCAGGCCCTCCGGCAATACCAAGCCGTGACCTGATGCAGATTGAGCCCCGCCTCGGCGGGGCTTTTTCGTGGCTGGTTTATAACATTTGAGGTAAGGGCGTTAGCATGAACCTTTACCTTTCCCGCCTGACCCTGTCGCATTACCGCTCGCACAAGGGGGCGGCGCTGGCGCTGGATGCGCGGCCGGTGGCGATTTACGGGCCGAACGGGGCGGGAAAGACCAATCTTTTAGAAGCTGTATCGCTGTTCTCGCCGGGCCGGGGCCTGCGGCGGGCAGCGGCGCAGGAGATGGCGCGCAGGCCCGAGAGCCTTGGCTGGAAGGTCACGGGGCACCTGCATTCGTTGCATCAGATCCATGAGGTCGAGATCTGGTCGGAGGAGGGCCAGCCGCGGCAGGTGAGGATCGATGGCAAGGCGGCGAGCCAGGTCGCGCTGGGGCGGATTGCGCGGGTGCTGTGGCTGATCCCGTCGATGGACCGGTTGTGGATCGAAGGCGCGGAAGGGCGGCGGCGGTTTCTGGACCGGATGACGATGAGCTTCGAGCCCGCCCATGCCGATGTTTCATTGGCCTATGAGAAGGCGATGCGGGAGCGGAACCGGTTGCTGAAGGATCAGGTGCGGGACGGGCATTGGTACGTGGCGCTGGAGCGGCAGATGGCGGAGGCGGGGGTGGCCATTCACCGCAACCGGCAGAAGGCGCTGGCGGAGTTGCAGGCGGCGCAGGAGGCGGCGGAGACGGCCTTTCCGACGGCGGAGCTGGAGCTGACCATGTCGGAGGGGGAGATGCCGGAGACGGAGGCGGATTTCCGCGAGGCGCTGCATGAAAGCCGGTTCCGGGATCTGGCCGCGGGGCGCACGCTGGTGGGGCCGCATAGGGCTGATTTATATGGGGTTTTCGCGGCCAAGGGCGTGCCGGCGAAGGACTGCTCGACGGGGGAGCAGAAGGCGCTTCTGATCTCGCTCATTCTGGCCAATGGGCGGGCGTTGGCAAGGGAGTTCGGGGCGCCGCCGATCTTGCTTTTGGACGAGGTCGCGGCACATCTGGACGCGGGGCGGAGGGCGGCGCTTTATGACGAGGTCTGTGCGCTGGGCGCGCAGGCGTGGATGACGGGGACCGGGGCGGAGCTGTTCGAGGAACTGGGCGAGCGGGCGCAGTTGATCGAAGTGACCGAGGCGGAAAGTATCAGCAAAATCAGTGGGAAAGACATGGCATGACCAACCCTCAGCGCGTGACGCTTATCACTCTGGGAGTGGATGATCTGGCCCGGGCCAAGGGGTTTTACGGGGCTTTGGGCTGGAAACCGGCGGAGGAGCAGGAGGGTGTGGCCTTCTACCAGATGCACGGTATGGTGTTGGGATTGTTCGGAAAAGCGGCGCTGGCGGAGGATCAGGGGCGGGGCGGAACCGAGCTTGGGACGGGGGCTATGACGCTGGCGCAGAATTTCGCGACCGAGGCGGAGGTGGATGAGGCGTTCGAAAAGGCCCTCGCGGCGGGGGCCAAGGTGTTGAAACGGCCGGAGAAAGTGTTCTGGGGCGGGTATTCGGGATATTATGCCGATCCGGACGGGCATGTCTGGGAAGTGGCGATGAACCCGTTCTGGCCGCTGGCGGAGGACGGGTCTTTGACGCTGCCGGGGGCGGGGTAAAATGCCGGTGTGTGCACCGCGGGGGCTGAAAAGGGTTAACGCCCTTGTTTTGCTGATGTTTGGACGTCGGTATCGCGTCGGTATTGCGTCGGTATGGGCGTCTGTGGCGGGGCGGATTTATGTGGCGTTCGGTGGGGGGAGGCGCCACATGTGGGGTGCGGCGCAACACCGGGGCCGTGCCGGCCGGGTGGCGCCCATGACGCTGAGCCTGCCGGAACTGGCGCTTTATGCCGGGGCGCTGTTCATCCTGTTCATCACGCCCGGCCCGGTCTGGCTGGCGGTGCTGGCGCGGTCGCTGTCGGGCGGGGTGGGGGCGGTGCTGCCATTGGCGCTGGGCGTGGTTGTGGGCGATGTGCTGTGGTCGCTTCTGGCGGTGCTGGGCGTGTCGTGGATCGTGGGGGCGTTCAGCGGCTTCCTGATGGCGCTCAAGCTGGTGGCGGTGGTGATCTTCGCGGGCATGGGCGTGATGCTGATCCGCAATGCCGACCGCAGCCTCGTGGCCGACAGCCGCCTGACCCGGCCGGGGGCGCTGGCGGGGTTCATGGCGGGGCTGGCGGCGATCCTCGGGAACCCCAAGGCGATACTGTTCTACATGGGCGTTCTGCCGGGGTTCTTCGACCTGACGCGGGTGACGCCCGCCGACATCGCGGCAATCGCCCTGCTGTCGGCCATCGTGCCCTTCGTGGGCAACATGGGGATGGCGCTTTTCCTCGACCGGGTGCGGCGGTTGATGACGTCGCCGGCCGCGCTCAGGCGGACGAACGTGGCGTCGGGCGCGCTGCTGATCGGGGTGGCGGTGGTGATTGCGTTGACGTAACGTCAAGCAACCGTGCGGAAGCCTGCGAAAACTGCTGCCGATTGCGTGACATTCCCCCCGGAAAATCGTATAAAATCGCAAAGTTGAAAAGGATAGCTTGCATGGCCGAAGCAGTACCGGCGCGGGAAGAATATGGCGCCGATTCCATCAAGGTTCTCAAGGGGTTGGAGGCCGTCCGGAAGCGGCCGGGCATGTATATCGGTGATACCGATGACGGCTCGGGGCTTCATCACATGGTCTACGAGGTGGTCGATAACGGGATCGACGAGGCGCTGGCGGGCCATGCGGATGTGGTGACGGTCACGATTCACGGGGATTCCAGCGTGTCGGTTAGCGATAACGGGCGCGGTATTCCGGTGGAGATGCACGAGGAGGAGGGTGTCTCGGCCGCCGAGGTGATCATGACCCAGCTTCACGCCGGGGGGAAGTTCGACAGCAATTCCTACAAGGTGTCGGGCGGTCTGCATGGTGTCGGCGTTTCGGTGGTGAACGCGCTGTCGGACTGGCTGGAGCTGCGCATCTGGCGGAGCGGCAAGGAGCATGTCGCCCGGTTCGAGGGCGGCGAGACGGTCGAGCACCTGAAGGTGGTGGGCGATGCCGAAGGCCGGCGCGGCACCGAGGTGCGCTTCCTTGCCTCGACCGACACGTTCTCGAACCTCGAATACCAGTTCGAGACGCTGGAGAAGCGGCTGCGCGAGCTGGCTTTCCTCAATTCCGGGGTGCGTATCCGGCTGCGCGACGAGCGGCCGGAAGAGCCGAAGGAGACGGAGCTGCATTACGAGGGCGGCGTGAAGGAGTTCGTGAAGTATCTCGACCGCCACAAGTCGCCGATGCTGCCCGAGCCGATCTTCATCACCGGCGAGCGGGACGATATCGCCGTGGAAGTGGCGATGTGGTGGAACGACAGCTATCACGAGACGGTGCTGCCCTTCACCAACAACATTCCGCAGCGGGATGGCGGCACGCACCTTGCGGGGTTCCGCGGCGCGCTGACGCGGGTGATGCAGAAATATGCCGCCGAGAGCGGGATCGCCAAGAAGGAGAAGGTGACGTTCACCGGGGATGACGCCCGCGAGGGGCTGACCTGTGTGCTGTCGGTGAAGGTGCCGGACCCGAAGTTTTCCAGCCAGACGAAAGACAAGCTGGTGAGTTCGGAGGTGCGGCCGGCGGTCGAGGGCTTGATGAACGAGAAGCTGTCGGAGTGGTTCGAGGAGAACCCCAACGAGGCGCGTCAGATCGTCGGCAAGATCATGGAGGCCGCTCTGGCCCGCGAGGCGGCGCGCAAGGCGCGCGAGCTGACCCGGCGGAAGACGGCGATGGACGTGAATTACCTTGCCGGGAAGCTGAAGGATTGTTCCGAGAAGGACCCGTCGAAAACCGAGCTGTTCCTTGTCGAGGGTGACAGCGCCGGCGGCTCTGCCCAGACCGGGCGGGCAAGGGGCACGCAGGCGGTGCTGCCGTTGCGGGGCAAGATCCTGAACGTGGAAAGGGCGCGGTTCGACCGGATGCTGGGCAGCCAGGAGATCGGCAACCTCGTGATGGCGCTGGGCACGGGGATCGGGCGGGACGAGTTCGATATCTCGAAGCTGCGCTATCACAAGATCATCATCATGACCGATGCCGACGTGGATGGCGCGCATATCCGGACGCTGCTGCTCACGTTCTTCTACCGGCAGATGCCGGAGCTGATCGAGGGCGGGTATCTCTATATCGCGCAGCCGCCGCTCTACAAGGTGTCGCGGGGCAAGTCTGAAGTGTACCTCAAGGACGTGCCGGCGCTGGAGGATTACCTGATCCATCAGGGGACGGAGGACGCGGTGCTGCGGCTGGGCTCGGGCGAGGATATCGTCGGGCAGGACCTTGTGCGGGTGGTCGAGGAGGCGCGGCAGGCGAAGCGTATCCTCGAGACGTTCCCGACGCATTATCCGCGCCATATCCTCGAACAGGCGGCGATTGCCGAGGCGTTCGTGCCGGGCCGGGCGGATCAGGATGTGCAGGGCGTGGCCGACGCGGTGGCCAAGCGGCTGGACCTGATCGCCGTGGAATACGAGCGCGGCTGGCAAGGGCGGCCGACGCAGGATCACGGTATTCGGCTGACGCGGATGGTGCGCGGGGTCGAGGAGGTGCGGACGCTGGACGGGCCGGTGTTGCGGTCGGGCGAGTCGAAGCGGCTGGCGCAGCTGACCGAGGCGCTGCGCGAGGTGTATACGCAGCCCGCCACGCTTCACCGCAAGGACCGGTTCCAGTCGATCTATGGCCCGCTCGACCTTTTGGATGCGATCCTGAAGGAAGGCGAGAAGGGGCTGGCGCTGCAGCGCTACAAGGGGCTGGGCGAGATGAACCCCGGCCAGTTGTGGGAGACGACACTGGACCCGGAGGCGCGGACGCTGTTGCAGGTGAAGATCGACGACGTGGCCGAGGCGGACGACCTGTTCACCAAGCTGATGGGCGACGTGGTGGAGCCCCGGCGGGAGTTCATCCAGCAGAACGCGCTGAACGTCGAGAACCTCGATTTCTGAGGCAGTGTAGGCGCGCGCGTAGTTTCGCGGCGCGTATAGTTTTTCGCTTAGCAGTGATGGGCTGAAAGTGAAATCTTTATCCTTATCAGTGGGTTGCATGATCTTTCAAAATCGGTAGCCCACTTCGTGAACTGATCAGGCGTAGAGCCTTTGCGGAGCGAAGTGGCCAGCAGCATCTTTCTACTCTGGTTCAAAATTGACCATTGCCCATGAAGGCTGCGCTGAGCCGTTCGCCATAGAAGGAAGCTGCCGGGAGTTGGAGGTTGCGAACAATGAGCGGATGCGGCAACCGGCGGCAGGCGGACCTTGGGATGTCGAGCGGGATGCCAGAGGGTTAGGCTCACTGTGCATCTTCGGCAGCGATACCCATGGAGGGAAAAGGGAGCCCCGCTACCTCCGAGACAACTGGTAGTCGACCCCGGTCATCCGAGCCCGCCAAGTCAGCATTTCCCGGCTGACCAGATATTGTTCGCACGCCACTTCATCCGGAATCCCTTGGGTTCGGATCGAGAGGAGCGCAGGCCGAGGCAACAACAAGGTGCCGGCAAGCCAGTCAGCTTCATCTTCCTGGTCCTGATCGAAGTTTCCCGGGACCAAGGAGCCATCTTCCATCAGGAAGGCCTGAGCGAGTTCGTGCCCCAGGATGATGTGCGACAGCTCGTGCATGAGCACGTTGTTTCTGCGGCCCAGCGAAGAGACCGGCTTGTAGACAACGAGGTTCGAAGCTCCCATGCGCATCGTCAACGCAGCCCAAGAGTCATCCGCCTCGTTGGTCAGAACCGAGAGGTTCTCTGCGTCAAGGTCTTCGACGTCTTTGACCGACCACACCGTGATACCCAAATGGTCCGCCAAGCGATCGGCTGACAGCGGCCCGGAAGCATGTACCCCAAGCTGTTTGCGATACTCGACCGATCGCCGCTCGCACTGCGACTTGAACCCTCGCCGAAACGCCACTTAATGGCCTCTCGCGTTGACCTTCGCGAACTGGTCGGCCGCTTTCTCAATCAACGTCGCCAGAGATTGGGCCGTCCGCGGGGGGAGAGCCTTCTTGTTCTTGAAGGCAATCTGAAGGTTGCCGATCCCGGTGAATTTCGACGGATCTTCTTCCAACCAAGCGCACACCTTCTCGAGTGTCGCGACATCCGGGACGTGGCCATTTTCTATGCGGGACAGTGTTGAAGGACTAATCCCGATCTCCCTGGCCGCCGCGCGAACGCCCATGTTCCCCCTGCGTCGCGCCAGAAGATTGCCTATGTCTCCAAGCTCCATGTTGACCTCCTGAGTGTTGCATGCACGACACTGAGTGTTTCACAGACTGGTCAGAGGGGCGGGCCGTCGATACTGTCCAGTCTGTGAAACACTGATATTCACCTAAGAGACGGTTGAATCACGTCGGGGTGGTCCAGTCAATATTGAAGATTCGGCAAGAGAGGCGAGCATGAACCAACTTCCGAAGCACCCCTTCATCCCGCTCGACTCAGTGGGGAGCGCTTGCTGGCCGCCGTGGCGATCAAGCTGGAACTGCCCCCGAGCCAACATCTTCTGATGACCCAACGAAAGCAGGCCATCGAGAAGCACCTCGAGCGGGATGGTAACCCGCTCAAAGATCTCATCCGGATCTTTTATCAGCAGGGCTCGGTTGCGATTGGGGCAACAATCAAGGCCAAGCATCGCAATGTCGGCTTCGATATCGACATCATCGTGGAGCTGCTGCTGAATGGCATCAGCCCGTCCCAGGGGCTCGATCTCCTCTACGAGGCGATCCGCGGCGAACCGGGTTCTCGCTACCATGACTGCACGACGCGGCAGACCCGATGCGTCACGGTTCATTATGCGGACGGGATGCACATCGACCTCTCCCCCTCGGTCTTGCTTGAGGCAGGCGATCCCCGCCGGAGCCACATCTTCCACTCCAAACCAGAGGATTCTCGGTCCAGCGACCACTACGTGCTCACGAACAGCTTCGCGTTCGCCGAGCACTACAACGCGCTTTGCCCTGTCGATCAGACTTTTTCTGAGGCATATGCGAGGAGGGTCATGGCTGCAGATCAAGCGTTCGAAGTAATCGCGAAAGATGCCGATTCCGTCCCCGTTCCAGAGCATTCGTCTGAAGTAGGCGGCAAGTCTGCCGTCACTGTTGGGTTGCAGCTGTTGAAGCGTAATCGGGATATGCGCTGGATCCCAAGAAAAGGGAAGCGGATGCCCGCCTCCGTGATGTTCAGCTGTCTGACCGTAGAAGTGGCCGAAGCTGGACGCACGATCGGCGAAAATCTCCGGGTTACCGCCACCCACATTCTCGATCGCCTCCTCTCTGCAAAACGCATGGCTAAGCTGATAGTGGTAGAGAACCCGCGCTGCAGCGGGGACCTCTTCACGGATCGCTGGCCCGAAAACCGCCACGACCAGGATCTCCTGATCGAAGACATGAAGCTCTTCCTTCATCAGCTCGAAGTGGTTCTGGACGAAAGCCGCGCCTTCAAGGGTCGGACTGCGGCCCTTGAGGCGATGTTCGGGGAAACGGTTGCCCGGGACGTCGTGAAAGACTTCGCAGAAGAAATTGGCGGTCTTGTGAAGAGCGGCAAGCACGCTCTTGGGGCGTCGGGCAGTATCCTCGCAGCGCCCGCGTCAGCGAAGGCCAAGCCGGCGGCGAGGACGAACACCTTCTTCGGCTCTAAGCGTCCCCTTCGCTTCCACACCGGTCTTGTGGCAACGTCGCTCTCGGCCCAGGACAAGGCCATGGCCCGCAGGTGGCCCCGGTTTCGGGCCACTCTCGGGATGGGACCTCAGTCCCTGGTCTGGTTCGGAGACCTGAAGGGGCTGGAGCGCAGTTTCCACATCAGTGTCGAATATGGACTGCCTCGTCCGTGTGATGCGACCATGTCGCGGTTCATGCCCGTCGTCCGGGTGCTGCGCCCTTCGCTGGTCCTCAACTTCGAAGCGATCGAAGAGGCGCCCCTGCCCCATGTCTATTTCGAGGGGCCAGACATCCGCCTGTCGCCGTTTTGCCTCTTCGATCCCCAGGCGCACGAATGGGATCGCACCATGTTGATCGCAGACACTACCATCCCATGGGCGGTTCGTTGGCTGGCCTGCTACGAGATATGGGAAGCAACTGGCCGGTGGGTGGGCGGCGGTCGTCACGCGGGAGAGGGAGATCAAGACAATGCCGCCTGACGCCTCATACGACCATACAGTCCCCCGTCGTTCCGATGGAGCCAGGCAGACGCTCCGCCCGGTTCAGCCGTGGCCGGAGGGAAAACCCTTCAAGATCCTCTCGATCGACGGTGGTGGCATTCTCGGCCTTCTTCCCTGTCTCATGTTGGCCGAGATCGAAAGCCGGTTTCTCGATGGTGAACCCATTGGGCAGCACTTCGATATGATCGTGGGGACATCAACGGGAGGGATCATCGCCTTGGGGCTGGCGCAGGGGAAATCGGCCAAGGAGATCTCCAGGCTCTACATTGAACGCGGTGAACGCATCTTTCCCGGGAACAGGCTGACTCGTCCGCTCCGCAATTTCGGTCGGTGGTTCGTGAACCCTTACGACCGGCGCCGGCTCGAGAACGAGTTGCGTCGCGAGTTCGGAGACGCGCTCCTGGGATCTGCGAAGGTGCCGACGTGCATTCCTTCTTTCGAGGGGCGGTATGGCGAGCCCTACATTTTCAAGACACCGCACCATCCAGACTACAAGAAGGACCAATTCGAAAAGCTGGTCAACGTAGGACTCTCCACGGCGGCAGCGCCGACCTACTTCTCAGCGATCGAGAGAGACGGCTACGTCTTCTCTGATGGCGGAATATGGGCGAACAACCCGGCGATGGTCGGAGTTGTCGACGCTACAACCTGTTTCGATATTGACCGGACACAGATCAGGCTTCTAAGCCTCGGATGTGGCCAGGACACCTACCAAATGCGGTGGTGGCATCGAATTGGTGGCCAGCTTGTCTGGGCCAACCAGTTCTATCTCTCCGCGATGCGCGCTCAGTCACACAATGCACTCGGCCAGGCCGGGCTTCTGATCGGCCGTGAGCACCTCGTGCGACTTGACGCACCAGAAGTGTCTAAGCGTGTTGCCATGGATGATGTCGCGCGTGCGGTGGCCGAGATGCCCCCAATCGCCCGTGCGCTGGTCGAGGCGGCGGGACATCGGGTCGAGGGCATGTTTCTTGCTCGAACCGTTCCGGAGCGTCATTAAGCGCCAAATCGGCCCCTCTATCGGCGTCCATAAGTGAGACATCTAGGTGCGCGCGAAGCTGGCCCAACGCGATGTGGCTCCAAATTGCGGCGAAAGTGGCTCGAGGCCAAAGTCGGGATGGGGCCATTTGTGCTGGTTCAACAGGATGGGCGGTTTCCGGACCTTCGCTGAGGGGGCGAAATGTCTTTGGCCGGGCTCTGAAAGCAGACATTGCGCGCACTGGAGGTCAGGCACGGTCTGGTGAGCAGGCCCAAAGGGAGCAGGCGCGAGTTGTGAGGTAGTTCATCTGTGGAACTCATCGGGGCCAGCGACGCTCGCCGCGCGAACAGTCTGGACACCGGGCATCGCCCTACCGATCCGGAGGTGGACAAAGGGAGGTCTGGCATTCCGGCAGACGAGTCACGCAGCTGTGTGCCCCTCATGCAACTCCTGCGGCTCCCAAGCGTTGTTGATTTATGTCCGAACAGCTGACCCCCGTGGAAATCTTCAATCGTTCCGCCGAAGAAGGACGGCGGCGCCTGGACCAGGGAAATCTGGAGCTCGTGGCTAC